>Ga0105239_10000031_pt1 | contig 226947 bp, 207 predicted proteins | sample KBSC44metaG_FD_92761 | JGI IMG/M metagenome (GOLD analysis project Ga0105239, IMG submission 92761) | Corn rhizosphere microbial communities from Kellogg Biological Station, Michigan, USA - KBS C4-4 metaG | ecosystem: Host-associated > Plants > Roots > Rhizosphere > Soil | place: Michigan... | reverse complement strand
GGCGATCCGCGCATGCCGACCTTCGCGATCTTCTGGCCGATCGAGAAGCCCTTCATGTCCTTCTCGATCAGGAAGGTGGTAATGCCCTTCGATCCCTCGCCGGTCTTGGCATAGACCACCAGCGTATCGGCATAAGGCGCGTTGGTGATCCAGAATTTGGTGCCATTGAGGACGTAGCGGTCGCCCGTCTTCTCGGCCTTGAGCTTCATCGAGACGACGTCGGAGCCGGCGCCCGCCTCCGACATGGCAAGACTGCCGACATGCTCGCCGGAGACCAGTTTGGGGAGATATTTCGCCTTCTGCTCGGAATTGCCCCAGCGCCGGATCTGGTTGACGCAGAGGTTGGAATGCGCGCCGTAGGACAGGCCGATCGAGGCCGAGGCGCGGGCCACCTCCTCCTGCGCCACGACATGCTGGAGATAGCCGAGGCCGAGGCCGCCATACTCCTCCTCCACGGTGATGCCGTGCAGGCCGAGCGCGCCCATGTCCGGCCACAGCTCGCGCGGGAACCAGTCCTTCTCGTCGATCTCGGCGGCCAGCGGTGCGATCCGGTCGGCGGAGAAGCGCGCCGTGCTCTCGCGGATCATGTCCGCATCCTCACCCAGCGCGAAATCGAAATCGGTCACGGTGTCTCTCCTGTCCGGTCTCTTCTAGCGCCTTCGCCCGATTCTCGAAAATTGAAGTATCGGCAATCACGATATAGATAATATCTATGCACCTGCGGGCCGTCTCGTGCCCCCAACGCGCGAAGGCCCGTCCCGATGCTCGATCGCTATCTGCTCCGCTATTTCCTCGCGGTGGTGGACCAGGGCAATTTCTCGCGCGCGGCCGCCGCCTGCCACGTCTCGCAGCCGACCCTGTCGGTGGGGATCGCCAAGCTGGAGCGGGAGCTGGGGCATCCCCTGTTCGTCCGCTCCAACCAGCGTGTCGAGCTGACCGATGCGGGCGCGCGCTTCCTCGTCCATGCGCGCCGTATCGAACGCGAATTCAACATCGCGACGCAGGAGATGGGCCTGTCGACCACGTTGCCGCCCTTGCGGCTCGGCGTGATCGGCAGCCTGCCCGGCGCGCTGGTCGCCGCGGCCGTGGCGGAGGCGCAGCCGGGCCGGACGCATCGCTTCGAACTGCTGTTCGGCACCGAGCGCGAGCTCGCCGGTCATCTCGCCAAGGGCCGGATCGACCTCGCGCTGACGCTCGTCGATCGCGGCGCCGATCGCTTCGCGGAACGCGCGATCGTCACCGAGGGCTACGCGCTGGCGCTCTCCGCCGAGCATCCGCTGGCGGCCGAGCCGGAGATCGCGCCGGAGCGGCTCGCCAACGAGACGATGATCGTCCGCCGCCATTGCGAGGCGCTGTCCGAGACCAGCCGCTTCTTCACCGAGCGCGGCGTGCGGCCGCATTTCGCCCTGCGGTCGACCAATGACGAGCGGGTGCTGGAGATGGTCGCCGCCGGGCTAGGCCTCACGGTGATGCCGGATTGCTATCGGCAGGCCGGCGTCGCCCGGCCGCGCCTGCCGGGCTTCGACGCGCGCCGCACGATCGGCTGGGCGGCGGCGCACGACATGGAGCATCTGCTCGGGGCGCCGGTGCCGCTGATGACGGCGGTGGAGGCGGGGTTGGTGGTTTCCGCCTAAGCAGACCTTTTCCTCCGTTCGTCCCGAGCGAAGTCGAAGGACGAACGGGGTTTGGTTGGTTCCAACTTCACGCTCCGCCTACCCCCACGCCCCCGCCAACAGCAGCAACACCACCAATTGCCCCGCATAGGCCGCGAAGCCGAGGCAATCGCCGGTCGATCCGCCGATCCGGCGCCGCAGCAGGCGGCCGAACCACAACAGGAACGGCCCGCCCGCGATCAGCGCGCCGCCCAGGGTCATCGGCGCCCGGAGCAGCAGCGGCAGCAACCCCGGCACCGCCGCCAGCGCGCCCGCCGCGAGCAGCTTCGGCCCGCCCGCGCCGATGGCGCGCGCCACGCCGCTCCCCCCGCCCGACGGCGCCACCGTCGCCATCACCGCGACGCCCCACAGCCGCCCCATCGTCGCCGCGCCGACGATGCCCGCGAAGGCGAGCGGGGCCGGCAGGTCGGCGGTGATCGCGACGCGCAGCAGCACCGCCAGCCCGAGGCCGAGCGCGCCATAGCTGCCGATGCGGCTGTCCTTGAGGATGCGGTGGACATCCTCGGCCGTGCGGCCCCCGCCGAACGCATCGCAGAAATCGGCGACCGCATCCTCGTGGAAGGCGCCGGTCAGCCGCGCCTCGACCGCCAGCGCGAGGATCGCGGCGACGAGCGGCGACCAGATCGCCCCCGCACCCACGAACACGCCCGCCGTGACGCAGCCGATCAGCGCGCCGACCAGCGGCAGCCATGCCATGCCCCGCGACAGCGCGTCGCGCGCCTCCGCCTCGCTCAGGCGCCCGATCGCCGGCACCGGCAGGCGGGTGAGGAACTGGAGCGCCATCAGCGGCGGCGCCCAGAACGGCGCCTCAGTCCTCACGGCCCACGCCGAGCGCGTCGAGCCGCGCCACGCCGGTGAGCAAGGCGGCTGCGGCATCGACCAGCGGCAGGGCGACCAGCGCGCCCGTCCCCTCGCCCAGCCGCATCCCCCAGTCGAGCAGAGGCTCCAGCCCCAGCGCATCGAGCGCCGCTGCGTGGCCGGGCTCGGCGGACCGGTGGCCCGCGATCATCGCCTGGGCCGTGCCGGGCGCCAGCCGCTCAGCGATCAGCGCGCCGGCGGTCGCGACATAGCCGTCGAGCAGCAGGGTCGCGCCCAGCGCCGCCCCACGCGCGAAGAAGCCCGCCATCGCCGCGATCTCGTACCCGCACACCTCCGCGATCGCGGCGCGGGAATCCTCATCCAGCAACGCCGCGGCCCGCGCCGCCGCGGCTGCGACGATGCGCGCCTTGGCGGCGACCATGGCGTCCCCCGCCCCGGCGCCCGCCCCGGTCGCGCCCTCGGGGCTGGCGTCGGTGAGCAAGGCGGTCAGGCAGGCGGCGGGCGTGGTGTTGCCGATCCCCATCTCGCCGGCGATCAGCAGCCGGTGGCCTTCCGCCACGGCGCGGTCCGCCTCCTCGACGCCCACCGCCCAGGCGGCATCGAACTGCTCGACCGTCATCGCCGGCCCGTGCGCGAGGCTCTTCGTGCCGGACGCGACGCGGCCATCGCGGAAGAAAGCGGGCGCATTCTCCGGCAAGGGCGCGAGACCGCCGACATCGACCAGCCGCAGGTCGCAATCATGCGTCGCGGCGAACGCGCTGCTCGTGGCGCGGCCGGCGAGGATGGTGCCGACCATCAGCCCCGTCACCTCCGACGGCCAGGCCGAGACGCCGTCCGCGACGACGCCGTGATCGCCCGCGAACAGCACGATGCGGCGCGGCCGGGTGGCGGGATCGCGGCGCTGCTGGATCACCGCCAGCCGCACCGCCAGCGCCTCCAGCCGGCCCAGGCTGCGACGCGGCTTGGCGAGCGCGTCGAGATGCGCCCAGACCTGCTCCGCGTCGATCACTGGACCCGCTCCAGCAAGGCGCGCGCGGTGGCGACGTGCATGTCCTCCACCATTCGGTCGCGGAAGCGGACGGCACCGCCCTGCGCCGCTTCGACGAGCGCGCGGGCATCCTCGATCTCCGCCTCGCCGGGGCTGAAGCCGCGGTTGGCGATGGCGATCTGGTTGGGGTGGATCAGGGTCTTGCCGTCGAAGCCGAGATTGCGGCCCTCCAGGCATTCGCGCTCCAGTCCCTCGGGATCGTCGAGGCGGTTCCACACCCCGTCGAGCACGAACACGCCCGCCGCCCGGCCGGCCAGCACGATCGTCTGCAGAGCCAGCGCGAGCCCGCCGCGCCCGGCGCCGAGCGGCAGGCGCAGCGCATGGGCGATGTCGTTGGTGCCCGCGATCAGGCCGACGACGCCCTCGGCGGCCGCGACCGGCGCGGCGGCGAGGATGCCGGCGGGCGTCTCGATCATGGCGAGCACCGGCTTGCCGACCGCCTGCGCGATCCGCGCCGGGCTGTCCGCCGCCTCCACCTTCGGGATGACGATCGCGGCGGCTTGCGACGCCCGCGCCGCCGCGACGTCGTCGGCGTGGAAGGGGCTGTCCGGCGCGTTGATGCGGATGGCCGCGATGCGGTCTCCGAAGCCCTCGGCCATGGCGGCGACGGCCGCGTCCCGCGCGGTCGTCTTGTCCGCTTCCGGCACCGCATCCTCCAGATCGAGGATGATCATGTCGGCGTCCAGCGTACGCGCCTTGGCCACGGCCCGCGCGTTCGAGGCGGGGAGATAGAGCGCCGAGCGCGGCGGCAGCGTATGGAGCAGAGTCATTCGGCCTCCCTGGCGATGGCCAGCAATTGATCGATGTCGAGCACCTGTTCGAGCGTTTCGGCGATCTCGTCCAGTGCCACGTCGATGATGTCGGCGCGCACCGTGCCGTCCGAAGCCGCGGCGATCCGCGCCAGCCAGTGCGCCCGTGCCTCGGGGCGATCGAACAGGCCGTGGACGTAGCAACCGGTGATCGCGCCGGCATCGACGCCGTCGTCCGTGCCGTCGGCGAAGCGCAGCAGCGGTCGCGCGGCGGGATCCGCGCGGGTGACGCCGCAATGGATCTCGTAGCCCGCGAAGGACGCCCCGCCCTCGGCATGGGCGCCATCCACCGCCCGCACCGTCTTGGCCGGCGCCAGCACGGTATCGACCGGCAGCAGGCCGAGGCCTTCGACGGTGCCCGCCACCCCTTCGATGCCGTTCGGATCGGCGATGGTGCGGCCGAGCATCTGGTAGCCGCCGCAGATGCCCAGCACCTGCCCGCCGCGCCGGACGTGGGCGGCGATGTCGATATCCCAGCCCTGCGCGCGCAGGAAGGCGAGATCGGCGAGCGTCGCCTTGGTGCCGGGCAGGATCACCAGCGCGGCGTCCCCCGGCAGCGGCCGGCCCGGCGGGATCATCGCGAGGCGGACGCCGGGCTCGTGCGCCAGCGCATCCAGATCGTCGAAATTGGCGATGCGCGAGAGCATCGGCACCGCGATCAGCGGCCCCGCCCCCGTCGTCGCCGCGCGATCGAGCACCACCGCATCCTCGGCCGGCAGGCGCGCGGCGGCGGAGAGCCAGGGGACGACGCCCAGCCCCGCCCAGCCGGTGCGCGCCGCGATCTCGGCGAAACCCTCGTCGAACAGGCGCAGGTCGCCCCGGAACTTGTTGACGAGGAAGGCCCGGACCATCGCCTCGTCGTCCGGGTCGATCACCGCCTGCGTGCCGACGATCGAAGCGATCACCCCGCCCCGATCGATATCGCCGACCAGCACCACCGGCACCTGCGCCGCCCGCGCGAATCCCATATTGGCGATGTCGCCGGCGCGCAGGTTGATCTCGGCCGGGCTGCCGGCGCCCTCCACCACGACGATGTCGCATTGCGCGCGCAGCCGGCGATAGGCGCCCAGCACCTGATAGAGCCAGTCCGCCTTGCGGCGCTGATAGTCGCCCGCGCCCAGTGTCGCGGCGGGCCGGCCGTTGACGATCACCTGCGCGGTGCGATCGGACTGGGGCTTGAGCAGCACCGGGTTCATGTCGGCATGCGGCGGCACCCGCGCGGCGATCGCCTGCAACGCCTGCGCGCGGCCGATTTCGCCGCCCTCCGGCGTGACGGCGGCGTTGTTGGACATGTTCTGCGGTTTGAACGGCCGGACCGAATATCCCCGGTTGGACAGCAGCCGGCACAGTCCGGCGACCAGCACCGACTTGCCGACGTCCGATCCCGTCCCCTGCAGCATCACAGCGCCCATGCGCACACCCCCACGATCAGCCAGAGCAGCAGGCAGGCACCGCGATAGACGGTGAGCGCGCGGCCCAGATCGATGGCGGCGGGCGACGGCCCCTCGCCCATCACGGGGCGCGGCGCCGGCTCGCCATCATAGCTGACCGGGCCGCCGAGCCGGCAGCCGAGCGCGCCCGCCATCGCCGCCTCCGGCCAGCCGCCATTGGGGGAGGCGTGACGTGCCGCATCGCGCGCCATGATCCGCCAGCCGCGCCGGCCCGCGAGGCAGATCAGCGCCCCGGAAAGGCGCGCGGGAATCCAGGCGATCAGGTCGTCCGCCCGCGCCGAGGCCCAGCCGAAGGCCGCGAAGCGCGCGGTGCGGTGGCCGACCATCGAATCCGCCGTGTTGATCGCCTTGGCCGCGAACAGGCCGGGCAGGCCCGCCACCAGGAACCAGAAGGCCGGCATCACCACCCCGTCGCAGAAGCTCTCGGCAAGGCTCTCGATCGCGGCGGTGGCGACGCCGGCCTCGTCGAGCGCCCCGGTATCGCGCCCGACGATGCGCGCCACCATGAGGCGCGCCTCGGCCAGGTCGCCCGCCGCCAGCGGATCGGCCACCGCCTCGACATGGTCGTTGAGGCTACGCTGCGCGAGGCCCACCGTTCCCGCCATCACCACCAGCACGAAGCCGAGCCGGCCGGTCGCGACATGCGCGATCGCCCAGCCGGCGCCGCCCGCCACGGCGACCAGCACGAGCACCAGCCCGATACCCTTCGCCCGCCGCGCCGCGCCATGGTTCCAGCGCCGCTCGACGCCGCCGATCAACGCGCCGACCGCCATCACCGGATGCGGCCATCGCGCCGGATAGCCGACCGCCGCCTCGACCACGAGGATCGCCAGCAGCGCGGCGCCATGGTTCACACCCGGTCCAGCGGCACGATGAAGCGGCGCCCGTCGGCGGCGCGGCCGATCGCCACCGTCACGCCGTAGGTCTGCGCGATCAGCGGCGCGGTGAGCACCGCCTCGGCCTCGCCCGCCGCGACGACGCGTCCCTCGCGCAGCAGCACCACGTCATCGGCGACGCGCGCGGCCTGATTGAGATCGTGCAGCACCACGATCACCCCTGCACCGGCTCGCGCCGCCTCGTGCAGGCGCGCCAGCACGTCGATCTGGTGAGCGGGATCGAGGCTGGCCAGCGGCTCGTCGGCGAGCAGCCATTCGGGCTCGCCGGCCAGCACGCGGGCCAGCAGCACCCGGCCGCGCTCGCCGCCGGACAGGCGCTCGACGGCGCGCGTCGCAAGGTGGGTCACATCCGTCGCCGCCATCGCCCGGTCCACGGCGGCGCGATCCGCCTCCGTCTCGCCGAAGCGGCCGCGATGCGGCAGGCGGCCGAGGCCGACGAGCGTCGTCACGTCGACATTCCAGTGGACCTCGCCCGATTGCGGCAGCAGCCCGATCCGCCGCCCGCGCACGCGGCCGTCGAGCACGGCGACGGCCGAACCGTCGAGCGTCACCGCGCCCGCATCGGGGGTGCGCAGGCCCGCGAGGCAGGCGAGCAGGCTCGATTTGCCGGCGCCATTGGGGCCGAGCAACGCCGTCACCCGCCCGCGCGCGAAAGCGAGGTCAATGCTGTCCAGCACGGTGCGCCGCCCGAGCGCCAGCGACAGGCCCGAGACCGTGAGCCCGCTCATGCCAGCTTCCTCCGCATCCGGATCAGCATCGCGAAGAAGAAGGGGCCGCCCAGCATGGCGGTGGCGATGCCGAGCCTGAGCTCGCTCACCGTCGGCAGCAGGCGCACGCCGGCATCGGCCAGGGTGAGCAGCAGCGCGCCGCCCAGCGCCGAGGGCAGCAGGATCGCCGACGGCCGGTGCCCGGCGAAGGGCCGCACCATATGCGCCACCAGCAGCCCGACGAAGCTGATCACGCCGGCCGCCGCGACCGAGGCGGCGACGCACAGCGAGGTGGAGAGGATCACCAGCAGCTGGAGCCGGCCGAGATCGACGCCCATCGAGCGCGCCGCGTCCTCACCCAGCGTCAGGGCATCGAGCGAGCGGCCGAGCAGGGCCGCGATCGCCGCCCCCAGCACGATCATCGGCGTCGCCAGTTCGACGTCCTGCCAGCTCCGGTCGGTAAGCGCGCCGTTGAGCCAGGACATGATCTCGGAGGCGACGAACGGCGTCGGGGCGAGGCTGATCGCCAGCGCCGTCGCCGAGCTGCCGATGCTGGTGATGATCAGGCCGGCCAGCGTGAACAGGATCAGGCTGCCCGATCGCCCCGCGATCAGCGCCAGCAACGCCATCGTCGCGGCCGCCCCGGCCAGCGCGAAGGCGGGGAGCAGGTAGGCCGAGACGGCATAGCCGAAGAACAGCGAGATCACCGCGCCCAGCGCCGCGCCGGAGGAGACGCCGAACAGGCCCGGATCGGCCAGCGGGTTGCGCAGATAGCCCTGCATCACCGCGCCCGAGAGGCCGAGCGCGGCGCCCACCACCAGCGCCAGCACGGTGCGCGGCAGGCGCAATTCGAGGATGATGATCGAGCGGGGGTCGGATGCCGTCCAGGCATCGAGCGGCAGCCACACCTTGCCCGCGACGATCGAGAGCGCGGCGGCCGCGACGCAGCCGATCAGCAGCCAGAGGGTCAGCCGGTTCACCGCGCCACCTCGCGGCGGACTTCGGCCAGCCGGCGGGCGGCGTCGATCAGGGTCGGCCCGGCGCAATGGAGCAGGCGCTCGGGATAGGGCGCGATGGTGGTGAAGCGGCGCAGGCGCGCCAGCGCGGGGTGGGATGTCATGCGATCCGCCCGGCCCTCGGCCGCCGCCACGGAAAAGACCACGCGGGGCGGCTTCGCGATGAGATATTCCAAGGGCAGCACATCCCATTGTTGGAGGCCGTAGGCGGCGCTCTGGTTCACGAAGCCGGTGCGGGTGAGGAGATCGTCGGCCAGCGTGCCGGCGCCGGGCACCAGCCCCTCCCCCTCCCAGATCAGAGCCGGGATCGGCTTGCCACCGGCCGGCCGCGCCGCCGCCACCGCCGCCGCGATGCGCCGGGCCAGCGCCTCGCCCCGCTCGGGATGGCCGGCGATGCGGGCGATGTCGCGCACCTGCGCCTCGCTCTCGGCGACGGTCTGCGGCACGGCATATTCCTGCAGGTTGATCTTCATCCGCTGCAGCGCCTGGATGGTGGAGGGCGCGACATGCGGGCCGGTCAGCACCTTGTCGGGCCTGAGCGCCACCACCTCCTCGGCGGTGCCCGACGTCGCCTTGAAGCGGTTGGCCAGCGCGATCGGGATGGAGGTGGCCTGCGGGTCCTGCGAATAATGGCTGATGCCGGCGATCTGGTCCGGGTCCGCCACCTCCATCAGCACCGCATCCACGCACGGATTGATCGAGACGAGACGCGGGCCGGACGAGACGGCGGGGGTGGCGAACAGGAAAGCCGCGAGCGCCATCGCCGCGCCGGCGCGGTTGCGCCCCGGTGTTTCGCTCATGATCGATACTCCCCGATCGCGTCCGCCAGTCGGCCGGCGGCCGCCGCGTCGCGCGGCAGGCCGAGCCGCAGGCGGTCCTGCCTGTCCGCGAAGGGCCGGGCAAGGATGGCGCGGGATGCGAGATGGCGGAACAGCCCGTGCGCGTCCGGCACCGCGACGAGGCGGAACAGGCTCGTCCCGCCGATGACGGGAAGGCCGGTAAGCGCCGCGTCGAGCCGCGCGCCGGCCTCCGCGATGCGCCGCCGCTGCGCCGCCTGCCAGCCGCGATCGGCATAAGCGGCGGTGCCGATCGCGATCGCCGCCGTTGAGACCGGCCAGTCGCCGAGCCCGGCGCGCAGGGCGGCGGCGACGACCTGCGGGGCGATGACGAAGCCCAGCCGCAGCCCCGGCAGCCCGTAGAATTTCCCGAAGGAGCGCAGCACGACCAGCCTGCCCGTCTCCGCATCGGCGACGCTCGCCTGCGGATCGGCATCGGCGAAGGCTTCGTCGACGATCAGCGTCGCGCGCGCCGCCATGCCCAGCAGGGTGGCGCGATCGATCCGATACCCGTCCGGATTGTTGGGATTGGCGAGGACGACCAGGTCCGCTTGGATATGTCCGAGGGCGTCGCCGGAGACGCCGGTCATGCCCGGCCACGCCGCCGCATGGCCCGCATAGCCCGGCCGCAGCCCCGCGACCCGCCGCGCCGGGACCAGCGGGGCCAGCAGCCGCATGGCGAGGTCGGTGCCCGGCACCGCCACCACCTCGCGCCCCGCCGGCACGCCGAAGGCCTCCCGCGCCGCCTGCTCCAGCGCGGCGAGCGCGCCGGGCTCCGGCAGGCGATCGAAGGCGACCTCCCCCGCCGGCCACGCCCAGGGCGCGATGCCGGTGGAGAGGTCGATCCAGTCGTCCCCGCCGAAGGCCGCACGGGCCAATTCGACCCGGCCGCCATGGGCGGTGAACGGATCGAGATCGGCCGGCGTCATCGTCAGTAGCTCAGTCGAATGCCGCCATAGGCGGCGCGGCCCGGCTGGCCGTAGCCAAGCGTGGTCTCGTAGTGGACGTCGAACAGATTATCGATCCGCCCATAGACCTCCAGATGCTTGCCGATCGGATAGGAGGCCCGGAGCCCGGTCAGCACATAGCCTTCCAGGCGCTGGGTGTTGCCGCGATCGTTGTAGCTGCCCGAGACGTGGGTGACGGTCGCGCCCGTCGAGAGCCCGAACGCCCAGTCATAATCGGCGTTGAGCGTGATCGAATTGTCCGGCCGCCGGACCAGCCGCTCGTCGAAATACGGGCTGCCCGGCGAACGGTCCCGCGCGTCGAGATAGGTGTAGCTGGCGCTCACCCGGAAGGCGTCGACCGGCTTGAGCGTCACCGTCACCTCGGCGCCCTGCGAGCGGGCACGATCGATATTGTCGTAGAAGCCGCCGGCGGCGTTGTTGGCGCATTGCGGGGCCGGGACGGTGACGAAGCAGCTCACGAAATCGATCAGATTGTGCGAGGTGCGGCGGAAATAGGTCGCGCTCGCCTCGAGCCGGCCGTCGAGCGCCTTCTGGGTGATGCCCGCGTCCCAGCCCTTCGAACGCTCGGGCCGGAGATCCTGATTCCCGTAATTGCTGTAGAGCTGATAGAGCGACGGCACCTTGAAGCCCTCGGTATAGCTGGCGCGGATGGTGGTGGCGCCGCCGTTGGGCGAATAGACGCCACTTCCCGCGAAGCTGGTCTTGCCGCCGAAACGGCTGTGATGATCGTAGCGCACGCCCCCCGTCAGCGTCAGGCCCGTGACCGGCGTGACCAGCAGCTGGGCGTAGCCGCTGTCGATATTGGCGTGGTTGGGCGGCGGCGTCGCCGGGAAATCGAAGATGCTCGCGGCGTAGAAGCGCGAATGCTCGTGCTCCGCGCCGAAGGTCGCCTGGATGCCCGGCCGGATGTCCACGATGCCCTGATAATCGATGCGCGCGTTGCGGCCCTTGCCGAGGAAGGTCAGGGTCGGATCGCCGGTCGGATCGAAATCGCGGGTCTTGGTATCGGTGTAGCTGAAGCCGATGCGGTTGTGGAAATGCCCGTCGAACAGCGCGGCGTTGAGCCCGGCATAGCCGATCATCTCGCGCGAGATCGCATATTCGCCGTCATCGGCGAACACGAAGTTCGGCGGCGGGAAGCCGTCGATATCGGTATGGCTGTGCGAATAATAGCCGCGCAGGTCGATCGAGATCGCATCGGTGAGCGCGAGGTTGAAGCTGGCATTGGCGCCGTAATGGGTGTCGCCGTCGCGCTCGGTGCCGCCGTCGAAGGCCGAGATGCCGTCGGTGCGGAAATAGCCGCCGCCGACGCTGGCCGACAGCGGGCCGACCTTGTCCGAGACGTTGGCGACCCCCTGCGCGGTGCCGAACGACCCGCCCTCCGCCCGGGCGTTGACCGCGAGATGGTCGGTCGGCTGGCGGGTGATCAGGTTGACGACGCCACCCATCGCCTGGCTGCCCCACAGGACCGAGGACGGCCCGCGCAGCACCTCGATGCGATCGATGTTGCCGATCAGCAGCGTGCCGAAATCGAAACCGCCGGCGGGCGTCGAGGGATCGGTGATCTTCACGCCGTCGATCAGCGCGACGGTCTGGTCGCTGTCGGCGCCGCGGATGAAGACCGAGGCGGTGGTGCCGATGCCGCCATTCTGGGCGATCGTCACGCCCGGCACCTGCCGCAACAGCTCCAGCGGCGTCACCGCCTGGCGCGTCCTGATCGTGTCGGCGTCGATGATCGTGATCGACTGGCCGACCTCGGACAGCGGCTGCGCGGTCCGGCCGGCGGTGACGACGATCTGGTCGCCGGACTGGGTGGCATCGGCCAGCGCCGCGGTCGACTGGGCGGAATCGCCCGGATTGGCATCGGCCCAGGCGGGCACGGCCGGCACCGCGGCGGTCAGCAGAAACAGAGATATCAGTCGCATCATTCCCTCGCTCATCTGCGGGGATCGCGCGTCTCGATGCGGCCTGGGCCTGATCCCCCCGCACGACCCCCTTGTGGACGTCGTCACGCGAGGAGAATTCCTCGATCGCCCGGCACACCCCGTCCGCGCGAAGGACTGACCGCGACAGGCAGGTCTCCTGGCTTCCGGGTCGTCACCCCGTCCGGCCTTCCCGGATCGAACGATCCAGTGACGCGAATGGGCGGGGCTCGCCGGTCACAGTTGCGGGGGCAGCGCCGGATCAGCGGACCTCATGCCCGCCTCCCGGCTTCCCTTTTGATCCCATCTCTGGGAACCTGTTCGCGAAGGCGCCTTAATCGCACTGCAACATCGGAGCAATATGGAAACGACCACCAGCCTGTTCCTGGGTGGCGCGCGATCGGGCAAGAGCCGGCTGGCGCAGGCGGCGGCCGAGGCCTGCGACGGCCCGCTGGCCTATATCGCGACGGCCGAGGCCGGCGACGCCGAGATGGCCGAGCGGATCGCCCGCCACCGCGCCGATCGCGGGGCGCGCTGGACGACGATCGAATGCCCGGTGGCGCTCGCGGACACGATCGCGGCGCATCCCGACGGGGCGATGCTGGTCGATTGCCTGACGCTGTGGCTCTCCAACCTCATGCTCGGCGGGCATGATGTCGCGCGGCATGGGGAAGCGCTGGTCGCGGCGATGGCGGCCCGGCGCGCCCCGCTGTTCCTGGTGAGCAACGAGGTCGGGCTGGGGCTGGTCCCCGAAACCCCGCTCGGCCGTGCCTTCCGCGACGAGGCCGGCCGCCTCAACCAGGCGGTCGCCGCGGCGGCGGGGTCCGTCACCTTCGTGGCCGCCGGATTGCCGCTCCGGATGAAATGACCGGGCCTTGCCGTACCCGGCCTCCGCCGGGATGACGGCCGTGGGCAGGCCGGGCCATAGTCCAACCAACGCCACCCGCCTTTCTTGTGGACGCGGGTGAGTTGCGCTACTATGACACCTCGGGGTTCGCGTTGCGTGCTGTGCGCAGGCGATCCAGAGGGGTTGGATGGCCTTCGGTCCGGCGATAATGCGCGCCGGTCCGGCCCGCGTGGCGTGGAAGGCAGCCCGGCTCGCGCCTAGAGGACTGTTTTCGCATGCGTAACATCTCGGCCTGGTCGATCCGCAATCCGGTGTTCGCGCTGGTGCTGTTCGCGGCCCTGACCTTCGCTGGAATCGTCGCGTTCATGCGCATGGACGTGAACCAGAATCCGGAGATCACCTTCCCCGGCGTGAGCGTCGACATCTCGCAGCCCGGCGCGGCGCCGGTCGAGATGGAAACGCAGATCGCCCAGAAGGTCGAGGCGGCGGTGCGCAACCTCGAAGGCGTGGACGAGATCCAGACCACGATCGACGAAGGCGACGTGCAGATGTTCATCCAGTTCACGCTGGATACGCCTGTCGACCGCGCCACCAACGACGTGCGCGAAGCCATCTCGCAGATTCGCGGCCAGCTGCCCAACGGCATCCTGGAGCCGCAGGTGCAGCGCGTCATCATCAACGGCGACGCGATCGCCCGCTGGTCGGTCAGCGCCAACGACATGTCGATGGAGCAGCTCAGCTGGTTCGTGAAGAACGACGTGACGCGCCGGTTGCTGTCGATCGACGGCATGCAGAACGTCAAGACCTATGGCGACGTCAGCCGCGAGATCCGCGTGATCCTCGATCCGGTGAAGATGCAGGCGGTGGGCGTCACCGCCAGCCAGGTGAACCTGCAGCTGGCGGCGATCAACACCAACGCCACCGGCGGCCGCGCCCAGATCGCCGGGGCCGAGCAGGCGGTGCGCATCCTCGGCAACGCGCAGGACGCCTACAATCTCAGCCAGACCCGGATCGGGCTCGCCGGCGGCCGCTCGATCAAGCTCGCCGACATCGCGACGGTGAAGGATTTCTACGGCGAGGTCCGCCAGAGCGCGAAGATGAACGGCAAGCCGACCGTCGCCTTCGCCATCTTCCGCGCCCGCGGCGCGTCGGACGTCACCATCTACGACCAGGCGCAGAAGGTCCTCGCCCAGATCGAGAAGGAGAATCCGAACGTCCACTTCGTCAAGCGCGTGGCGGACGTCGACTATACGATCGAACAGTATCACGAGGCACTCGGCGCGATGGTCGAGGGCGCGGTGCTGGCCGTCGTCGTCGTGTTCTTCTTCCTGCGGGACCGGCGCGCGACCCTGATCTCGGCGCTCGCCATCCCGCTGTCCGCGATCCCGACCTTCTGGATCATGGAGATGATGGGCTTCACGCTCAACTTCATGACGCTGCTGGCGCTGAGCCTGGTGTCGGGCGTGCTGGTCGACGATGCGATCGTGGAGATCGAGAACATCGTGCGCCACATGCGCATGGGCAAATCGGCCTATCAGGCCTCGGTCGATGCCGCCGACGAGATCGGCCTCGCGGTGGTCGGCACCACCTTCTCGATCGTCGCGGTGTTCTTCCCGGTCGCCCTGATGCCGGGCGTCGCCGGGCAGTTCTTCAAGAATTTCGGCATGACCGTGGTCGTCGCGGTGCTGATGAGCCTCGCGGTCGCGCGCCTGATCACACCGATGGTCGCGGCCTATTTCCTGAAATCGCACGGCGTGCAGGATCATGGCGGCGGCATCTGGGCGGATCGCTACCAGCGGCTGCTGCGCTGGACGCTCGACACCAGCAAGGCGCATGCCCGCAAGGACGCCGGCCATCGCTGGACGGCCTGGCTGTTCGACCACCGCGTGTGGATGATGGGCATTTCCGTGCTCGCCTTCGGCTGCACCATCCTCGCCTTCGTGACACTGCCCTTCACCTTCCAGCCCGAACAGAATTCGGACACCAGCCACGTCCAGATCCAGATGGTGCCCGGCACCACCTACGACCAGACCGTGGCGCTGACCGACAAGGTGGCCGAGCTGCTGCGCACGCAGCCCGAGGTGCAGGTCGCCGTGGAGTTCATCAACGTCGGCAATGCCGAGATCGCGATGACGCTCCGCAAGGATCGCAAGAAGACCAGCACCCAGTTCGAACGCGGCCTCGCGCCGACGCTGAACAAGATCGCCGACGCGCGCGTCACCTTCGAATCGCAGAATGGCGGCGGCGACGACAGTTCGCGCGACATCGCGATGATGATCGCCGGCGACGATCCCGCCAAGCTGCAGCAGGCCGCCGAGGCGGTGGTGGCGCAGATGAAGGCGCTGCCGCACATCGTCGCGCCGCGCGTCGAGGGCGCGATCCCGCGTCCCGAGATCGTGATCAAGCCGAACCTCGACATGGCGTCGCAGATGGGCGTCACCACCGATGCGCTCAGCCAGACCATCCGCATCGCGACGATCGGCGAGATCGACCAGAATGCGGCGAAATTCTCGCTGAGCGACCGCCAAATCCCGATCCGCGTGGCGCTCGACCAGAACAGCCGCTCCAGCCTGTCGACGATCGAGAATCTGCCGGTGCCGACCGCGAACGGCGGATCGGTGCCGCTCAGCGTCGTCGCCAACATCAGCTTCGGCGCCGGCCCGTCCGAGATCAAGCGCTACAACCAGGAACGGCGCGTGGTGCTGACCGCCGACCTCACGCCGGGCGCGATCGTCGGCGAGGAGCGCCAGCACATCCTCGATCTGCCGGCGATGAAGGCGCTGCCGGCCGGCGTGCATTACGAGGCCTCCGGCCAGGCCAAGTGGCAGGCCGAGATGGTGACCAACTTCATCATCGCGCTGGTCGCCGGCATCCTGCTGGTGTTCGCGGTGCTGGTGCTGCTCTACCGCCGCGTGGTGCCGCCGCTGGTCAACATGAGCTCGCTCGCGCTGGCGCCGCTGGGCGGTGTGATCGCGCTTCACATCTGCCGCCTGCCCAATTCGCTGCCGACCCTGATCGGCCTGCTGATGCTGCTCGGCATCGTGGCCAAGAACTCGATCCTGCTGATCGATTTCGCGATCGAGGAGATCCGGCACGGCAAGGGCCGCGACGAGGCCATCCTCGAGGCCGGCCACAAGCGCGCCCAGCCGATCGTGATGACCACGGTGGCGATGGTCGCGGGCATGACGCCGACCGCGCTGTCGATCGGCGGCGACGGATCGTGGAACCAGCCGATGGCGGTGATGGTAATCGGCGGCCTGATCCTGTCGACCCTGCTCACCCTGCTGATCGTGCCGGCGGGCTTCAGCCTGGCCGACGGGATCGAGCGCAGGATGGGGCCGCTGCTCGGCCGCCTGTTCACCAACGGCGGCGAGCATGGCCATGGCAACGTGCCGCAGGCAGCGGAGTGAGCGACGGTGGCGCGCCCGATGCGGGTGTGCCCCTCAGTCGGCGAGCTTTTCCGGCAGTTCGAACAGATCGACGAAGCGCTGTGCCGCCGCGCGGTCGCCCTCGACGCGCAATTTGCCCTCGGCCTCGTTCAGCGCGAACGGGAGCTTGCCGTAGACGGTGAAGGCGAAGGTGGTCGGATCCGTGACGAAGCGGGCATCGGCCGTGTCCGTCTCGCCGCGCCGGATCGCCAGATGGCCGTCGGCCAGCTCGCCGACGAACAGGTCGGTGGGGAAGGCGAAGGCGACGGTCATGCGCAGGCCCCGGGCCTTCTCGCGGTCGATCATCGTGCGCAGCGACATCATCGCCGAGGCCGGCGACAGGAACAGGCTGGGATCGTGGCGGCGCGAGCGCGTCGACCAGCGCCCCATCTCCTGCAGCACCGGCTCCGCCAGGGTGCCCCAGTGGGTCAGTTCGTAGACCTGCACCGACAGCGCCGAGGGCAGCTTGCGCTTCACCAGGATGCCCGCTTCCTCCAGCCCTTCCAGCCGCTGAGTCAGCACGTTGGCGCTGATGCCCGGCAGGTTCGCCTTGAGCTCGCCGAAGCGGCGCGGTCCGAACATCAGTTCGCGCAGGATCAGCAGCGACCAGCGCTCGCCGACGAATTCCAGCGCCAGCGCGGTGCCGCACGCATCGTCATACCAGCGCTTTTCCGAGGGTTTTTCCGATTTAGATGTTTTTTCTGACTTCATAGTTGCTTTTAATAACTACGAAGCGCAGTCTTTGCAAGTGCCGAGTCGCACAGAGGGAGAGACGAGATGACCAAGATGATCTTCGTGAACCTGCCCGTCGCCGACGTGGCGAAGTCCACCGCCTTCTACGAGGCGATCGGCTTCGTGAAGGACGAGACGATCTGCAAAGGCCCCGATGCGGCGATGGTCCGCTGGTCGGACGAGATCAATTTCATGCTGCTCAGCCACGCGCATTTCGCCCAGTTCGCGCCCAAGCCGATGGCCGACAGCCATGCCACCAGCCCCGTGCTCTTCGCGCTCTCGTTCGACAGCCGCGAGGCGGTGGACGCCATCACGGAGAAGGCGATCGCCGCCGGTGGCAAGGAAGGCCATGAGCCGGAAGACATGGGCTTCATGTATTCGCGCGCCTTCGAGGATCCCGACGGCTTCGGCTTCGGGCCGATGTGGATGGACGTCGAGGCCGCGGTCGCCGCGATGAACCAGCCGCAGGCCGAGCCGGCCTGAAGCGGCCTGCGAGAGGGAGAGGAACCATGAGCCCCACCATCACCGCCTTCAAATGGGTGCCGCCCTTCGCGCGCGGTTTCGTGCGCGATATCCGCGCGCGCTGGGCGTTCGAGGAGGCCGGCCGGCCTTATGCCGTCGATCTGGTCGACGGCGTCTATGTGAAGAGCCAGGCGCACCGTTATTTCCAGCCGTTCGGCCAGATCCCGACCTATCGCGACGACAGCGTCGAGATCTTCGAATCCGGCGCGATCGTGCTCCACATCTGCGAGACGGCGGGCGCGCTGGTGCCGGTCGATCCGGCGGCCCGCATCCGCGCCACGCAATGGCTGATCGCGGCGCTCAACTCGGTCGAGCCCTGGGTGATGCAGCTCGCCGTGGTCGACGTGTTCGAGGCCGATCGCGACTGGTCCAGGTCGCGCCGGCCCAAGGTGGTCGACGATCTCCATGCCCGGCTCAAGGACCTCGCCGATGCGCTGGGCGAGAAGGAGACGCTGGACGGCGCCGCCTTCACCTATGGCGACCTGATGATGGTCTCGGTGCTGGGCGGCCTGCGCGGCACCGGCGTGCTGGACGATCATCCCACTCTCGCCGCCTATGTCGCGCGCGGCGAGGCGCGGCCCGCGCATGTCAAGGCGATGGCCGATCATCTCGCCACCTTCGAGGATGCGAAAGAGGGAGAAGTCGCATGAGCAAGCTCACCACCTGCCTGTGGTTCGACCATGGCGAGGCGCGCAAGGCGGCCGAATTCTACGCGGCCACCTTCCCGGACAGCCATGTCGGCCACGCCAACGCCGCCGCGACCGATTTCCCGGGCGGCGACAAGGGCATGGAACTGACCGTCGAGTTCACCGTGTTGGGCCAGGCCTTCGTCGGGCTGAACGGCGGGCCGAACTTCAAGCCCAACGAAGCGGTCAGCTTCATGGTGACGACCGAGGACCAGGCCGAGACCGACCGTTACTGGAACGCGATCGTCGGCAATGGCGGCGCGGAGAGCGCCTGCGGCTGGTGCAGGGATCGCTGGGGCTTCTCCTGGCAGATCACCCCGCGCGCCCTGCTGGAGGCGATGAGCGATCCGGATCGCGCCGCCGCCCAGCGCGCGATGGAAGCAATGATGACGATGCGCAGGATCGACATCGCCACGATCGAGGCCGCCCGCGCGGGCGAGGCGGTCGCTTAACCACTCCCGCCCCGAGCCCTTCGACTGCCGAGGCAGGCAGTCGAAGGGCTCGGGACGAACGGATCTTCTCGCAAGGAGACATATGATGCCCCCACTGCAAGCGCCCGATCAGGGCGATCTCACTTTGTCCGTCACCCGCCTGATCGACGCGCCCGTCGATCGCGTCTGGAGCGTCGCCACCGAGCGGCTGGCGGAATGGTTCTGCCCAAAGCCCTGGCGCGCCGAGGTGGTGGAGCAGGACTGGCGCGCGGGCGGGCGCTCCGCCCTCGTCATGCACGGGCCGGACGGCGAGCATATGCCGCAGGAAGGCGTGTTCCTGGAGGTGACGCCCCCCTCCCCTTCGGCCGACGCCCGCTTCGTCTTCACCGATGCCTTCGCGGCCGGCTGGCAGCCGCAGGGGCCGTTCATGGTCGGCACGATGGAGTTCGCGGCCGAGGGCGACAGGACCCGCTATACGGCCAGCGCGCGCCATTGGGCCAGGGAGGCCTATGAGCAGCACAAGGCGATGGGCTTCGAGCAGGGCTGGGGCATCGTCGCCGACCAGCTCGCGGCGCTCGCGGAGGCGGAGGCGCGGGTGGCCTGAGCGAGGCTGACGCAGCTTCCGAACGTGGGTACCGCCATCTCCATCCGTTCGCCCTGAGCCTGTCGAAGCCCTGTCGTTCCTTCTTGCCTGATAAAGAAGAAGAACAGCCCCCTTCGCCTGCCTGCCAAGGCAGGCGCTCAGGACAGGCTTCGACAGGCTCAGGGCGAACGGAGTGAACGCTTCGATCCAGAGGGTCGAGGTCGATGTGCAGCCACCGTCAGCGCATGGCCTTCGACTTCGCTCAGGCTGAACGGCCGGCATCAACGGATACGCGCCGTCCCCACGCCTCAAAAACCATGCACACCGATGGACAAGCGCGTGCGGCGCACCATATCCCCCGCACCGTGGCATCCTCCCCTTCCCCCGCATCGACCGCTCCCGTCATCGAGGCGCGCGGCCTCACGCTGGCGCTCGGCCGTCCGCCGGCCCGCACCGAGATCCTGCGCGGCATCGACCTGACCGTGACGGCCGGCGAGAGCGTGGCGCTGCTCGGTCCCTCCGGATCGGGGAAATCCTCGCTGATGGCCCTGCTTTCCGGCATGGAGCGGCCGACCGGTGGCAGCGCGCGCGTCGCCGGGCTGGATTTCGAGCGGCTCGACGAGAACAGGCTCGCGGTGGCGCGGCGCGGGCGGATCGGCATCATCCTGCAGGCCTTCCACCTGCTGCCGACCATGACGGCGCTGGAGAATGTCGCGGTCCCGCTGGAGCTGGCCGGCGCGGCCGATGCCTTCGCCCGCGCCGAGGCGGAGCTGATCGCGGTCGGCCTCGGTCATCGCCTGCGCCACTATCCCGCCCAGCTATCGGGCGGCGAGCAGCAGCGCGTCGCCATCGCCCGCGCGCTGGCGCCGCGCCCGGCCCTGCTGTTCGCCGACGAGCCGACCGGCAATCTCGACGGCGCCACCGGCCATGCCATCATGGACCTGCTCTTCGCCCGCCACGCCGAGACCGGCGCGACCCTGTTCGTCATCACCCACGATCCCGGCCTCGCCGCCCGCTGCGGCCGGGTGATCGAGCTGGCCGACGGCCGCATCGTCGCGGACAGCGCCGCCGCATGAGCAACGCCTGGCGGTTCGCCATCCGCGATCTGCGTGCCGGCGGGCGCGGCCTGTGGCTGCTGCTGATCTGCCTGTTCCTCGGCACCGCCGCGCTCGCCGGGATCGGCAGCCTCTCCGCCTCGATCCTCGGCGCGCTCGACGGGCAGAGCCGGCAGATGCTGGGCGGCGATCTGGAGATGCGCGTCTCGCAGCGCCGCGCCACCGTGGAGGAAGGCGCCGCGCTCGCCGCTTATGGCCGGACGTCCGAGGCGATCGCCACCAACACGATGGTCACGCCGCTCTCGGGCCGCGCCCCGGCGCTGGCGAACCTGCGTGCGGTGGACGAGGCCTGGCCGCTGGTCGGCCGCTTCACGCTCCAGCCCGGCGCGCTGGCGCCCCGCCCCCACGGCACCGACATCGCGGTGGCGCCCGCGCTGGCGGACCGGCTCGGTTTGCATGTCGGCGACAAGGTGCGGATCGGCATGGCCACCATGCGCGTGATCGGCCTGATCAACGACGAGCCCGATCATCTCGGCGCCGGCTTCAGCTTCGGCCCGACCGTGCTGGCCGACATGGCGGGCCTGGATGCGACCCAGGTGATCCAGCCCGGCAGCCTCTACGACAGCCGCTACCGCGTCCTGCTCCCGGCCGGCGCCGATGCGGCGGCGATCGGCGATCGGATCGTCCATCGCTTCCCGAGCGCGGGCTGGACCGCCAAGACGCCCGACCAGGCCGCCGGCAACCTCAAGCAGGGCATCGCCCAGCTCGGCCAGTTCCTGCTGCTGGTCGGCCTCGCTGCGCTGGCGATCGCGGGGGTCGGCGTGGGCAGCGGGGTGAGCGCCTATCTCGGCCGCAAGACGCGCATGGTCGCCACGCTCAAGGTGCTGGGCGCCGAGGCCGGGACGATCGCCGGCCTGTTCCTGATCCAGCTCGGGCTGGTGGCGGCGGTGGCGATCGCGGCGGGCCTCGCGCTCGGCGCGGCGGTGCCGGCGATCGTCACGGCGGTGGCGGGCGACGCGCTGCCCGTGCCGCCGCGCCTCGCTCTGTATCCGCAACCGCTGGCGGTGGCGGCCGCGCTCAGCCTGCTGGTGGCGTTGCTCTTCGCGTTGCCGGCGCTGGCCCGCGCCCGTTCGGTGCCGGCCGCGACCCTGTTGCGCGACGCGATCCTGCCGCCGCTCCGGCCGGGCCTCGCGGTGCTGGCCGGCATGGCGGCATTGCTGGCGGCGCTCGTCGCGCTGGCGGTGCTGACCGCGAGCGACCGCACCATCGCGCTCGGCTTCGTCGGCGCCACCTTCGCGCTCGTCCTCGCCTTGTGGTTGCTGGGGCTGGGGCTGCGCTGGCTGCTCGCGCGCCTGCCCCGCCCGCGCCGGCCGTTGCTGCGCATGGCGCTCGCCAACCTCCACCGCCCCGGCGCGCAGACCGACCGGCTGGTGGTGGCGCTGGGCCTCGGTTTCTCCTTGTTCGTGGCGCTCGCCGTGATCGACACCAGCCTGTCCAGCGAGCTCGCCAACGCCGCCCCCGCCAAGGCGCCGCGCTTCTTCGCGATCGATCTCCAGCCCGAGGATGCCGGTACCTTCCGGAACGCCGTGCTGGGCGCCGCGCCCACCGCGACGATCGAGGCGGTGCCGTCGCTGCGCGGCTCGATCGTCGCGCTCAAGGGCCAGCGCGTCGCCGACATGAAGACGCTGCCCGACGGGGCGTGGATCCTGAAGGGGGACCGGACGATCACCTGGTCCGCCACGGTGCCGCCGCGCAACGCGGTGGTGGCGGGGCGTTGGTGGCCTTCGAACTATCACGGCCCGCCTCTGGTCTCGATGGAGGACAAGGCCGCGCAGCTGCTCGGCCTGCATGTCGGCGACACGATCACGGTGGCGGTGCTGGGCGTCGAGGTGCCCGCGAAGATCGCGGCGCTGCGCAAGGTGGATTGGGGCGGGCTGGGCCTCAACTTCGCGCTCGTCTTCTCGCCCGGCTATATCCAGGAGGCGCCGCACGCTTTGCTCGCCAGCGTCTATGCCCCGCCCGGCCGGGACGGCGCGATCGCGGGCGCGGTGGCGACCGCCTTGCCGTCGGTGACGATGCTGCGCACCGGCGACGTGATCGGCCAGATCGGGGACCTGCTGTCCCGCATCGCGCTCGCGATCCGCGCGGCGGCGGCGGTGACGGTGGTGGCGGGGATCGTCGTGCTGGTCGGCGCCGTCACCGCCTCGGGCCAGGCGCGCCGCTACGACGTGGTGATCCTCAAGCTGCTGGGCGGCAGCCGCGCACAACTGCTGACCGGGCAGGCGCTGGAATATCTGTTGCTTTCCGCCCTGCTCGCCGCCGTCGCGCTGGCGGTGGGCGGCGCGGGCGGCTGGTACGTCGTCACCCGCGTGCTGGCCCTGCCCTGGGCGCCCGATGCCGCGACCGTGGCGCTGACGCTGGCCGCCGCGATCGGCGCGACGCTGGCGATCGGCGTGGCGGGCAGCCTGCCGGCACTGCGGGCGACGCCGGCGGAGGGACTGCGGACCGCCTGACCCAGATCGGTTCGGGCTGAGCCTGCCGAAGCCTTGCCCTTCCTTTTCGGCATCGAAAGGAAGAACAGCCCCCTTCGACGCCGCCTGCGGCGTCGCTCAGGACAGGCTTCGACAGGCTCAGGGCGAACGGAAATTCAGATCACAACGTCGGATCAGACGTAGGCCTGGGTCACGAACTTGGCGACCAGATAGGGCTCGAGCGCGTCGGCGCCGCCCTCGGTGCCATAGCCCGAATCCTTGACGCCGCCGAACGGCACCTCGGGCAAGGCAAGGCCGAGATGGTTGATCGTGATCATCCCGGTCTCGACCCGGTCACCCAGCGCCTGCATCGTCCGGGCCGAGCCGGTATAGGCATAGGTGGCGAGGCCATAGGGCAGGCGGTTGGCCTCGGTGATCGCCTCGTCCTCGGTGGCGAAGCGGTTGATGATCGCGACCGGGCCGAACGGCTCCTCGTTCATGATCCGCGCCTCGGCCGGCACGTCGACCAGCACCGACGGCTCGAAGAAATTGCCGCGGTTGCCGATGCGGTTGCCGCCGGTCAGCAGCTTGCCGCCGCGCTCCACCGCATCCTGGATCAGTGCCTCGACGGCGGGGATGCGGCGCTCGTTGGCGAGTGGACCCATCTGCGTGCCCTGCTCGGCGCCGTCGCCGACCTTCACCGTCTTGATCGTCTCCACGAAGGTCTCGACGAAGGGTTCGAAAGCATCATTCTGGATCAGGAAGCGGGTCGGCGAGACGCAGACCTGCCCGGCATTGCGCGTCTTGAACATCGCCATGGTCTTGGCGGTGGCGGCGATGTCGGCATCCTCGAACACCATCACCGGGGCATGGCCGCCCAGCTCCATGGTAGCGCGCTTCATATGCTGCCCGGCGAGCGCGGCGAGCTGCTTGCCGACCGGGGTCGATCCCGTGAAGCTCATCTTGCGGATCACGGGGTGCGCGATGAGGTAGGACGAAATCTCGGCCGGCTCGCCATAGACCAGGCCGATCACGCCTGCCGGCACACCGGCATCGTGGAAGGCGCGAAACAGCTCGGCGCAGGAGGCAGGGGTCTCCTCCGGCCCCTTGACGATGATCGAGCAGCCGGCGGCGAGCGCGGCCGAGACCTTGCGCACCGCCTGGTTGATCGGAAAGTTCCACGGCGTGAAGGCGGCGACGGGGCCGACCGGCTCCTTGATCACCAGCTGGTGCACGCCCGGCGCGCGGGCCGGCACGATGCGGCCGTAGGCGCGGCGGCCTTCCTCGGCGAACCAGTCGATGATGTCGGCCGAGGCCGTCGCTTCGCCCTTGGCCTCGGCGAGCGGCTTGCCCTGCTCCAGCGTCATCAGCGGGGCGATCGCTCCGGCGCGCTCGCGCATCAGCTCGGCCGCCTTGCGCATGATCCTGGCGCGCTCGAAGGGCGAGGTCGCGCGCCATGTGGCGAAGCCCTTCTGCGTGGCCTCCAGCGCCCGGTCGAGATCGGCGATGCCCGCCTTGGCCAGCCCGCCGATCCGCTCGCCCGTCGCCGGGTTGACCACGTCGATGGTCGCGCCGTCGGCCGCAGGCCCCCAAACGCCGTCGATGAAGAGCTGGGTGTCGGTATAGGTCATGGCCATCCTTCGGGTGATCGATGGCGGCGGGCGCCGCCCCGGGGGGGTTAGAACAGCGGTGAGATAGGATGCGGGCCGGTCAGGGCAAGGCGGATCGCCTCAGGCGGCCACCAGCGCGTCGATCGCGTGCGCGAGATCGATGTCCCGGCGCGACAGGCCGTCGGCATCGTGGGTCGTCAGCAGAATCTCGACGCGATTGTAGACGTTCGACCATTCGGGATGGTGATCGGCCTTCTCGGCCAGGATCGCCACCCGCGTCATGAAGCCGAAGGCCTCGACGAAATCCTGGAAGACGAAGCGCCGGGTGATGGCATCGCGGCCCTCGTCCAGCGTCCAGTCGGACAAGGGGGCGAGCATCTCGGTGCGCTCCGCAGCCGTCAGCCGGTGGATCATCGGGCAATCGCTCCTGCTTGGGTGGGCTTTCGCATCAGCCCTTGAAATTGTCCTTCGCGGTCCGCCGTTCGGCCAGTTGATCGGCCGACGCCGCCCGCATGAAGGGATTGGTGGCCCGCTCGGCGCCGATGGTGGACGGCAGGGTCGGTTTCCCCTCCGCCCGCAGCGCCGTGGCGCGATCGAGCGCCTGCCGCGCCTCCGCATTGTCCGGTTCCGCGACCACGGCGTAGCGCCCGTTGGCGATGGTATATTCGTGGCCGCAGGCGACGCGCGTCCCGGGCGGCAGCGCCTCCAGCCTGCGCATCGCGGCGTACATGTCCGCCGCACTGCCCTCGAACAGGCGGCCGCAACCCATCGCGAACAGCGTGTCGCCGGTGAAGACGACGTCCAGGTCCGGCACATGGATGGCGATATGGCCGGAGGTGTGCGCGCCGACCGCGATCGCCACGCCCTCATGGGCGCCGATCCGCACGGTATCGCCGTCGCCGATCACGCGATCGAGCGTCGGGATGCGGCCATCCTCGTGCGGCCCGGTGATCGTCGCGCCGGTCGCCTCCCGGAGCGCGGCGTTGCCGCCGACATGATCGGCATGCCAGTGGGTGTTCCAGATCTGGGTGATGCGCCAGCCCCGCGCCTCGGCCGCCGCCAGCACCGGTGCGGCCTCGCCGGGATCGACCGCGACCGTCTCGCCGCTCGCCGCATCGTGCAGCAGCCAGACATAATTGTCGCTGAGCGCGGGGACGGGGACGAGTTCGGCCGCCATCGCGCTCACCAGCTGCCGGTATTGGCCATCGAGGCCCAGGGTTCGGCGGGGGGCAGCCGGTCGCCGGCCTGGAGCAGCTCGATCGAGATATTGTCGGGGGTGCGCACGAAGGCCATGTGCCCGTCGCGCGGCGGGCGGTTGATGGTGATGCCGGCATCCATCAGCTTGCCGCAGAGATCGTAGATATTCTCGACCCGATAGGCGAGGTGGCCGAAATTGCGGCCGCCGTCATAACCCGTCTCGTCCCAATTGTGGGTCAGCTCCACTTCGGCCTGCCCGTCGCCGGGCGCGGCGAGGTAGATCAATGTGAAGCGGCCCTGCTCGCTGTCGAAGCGGCGGGTCTCCTTCAACCCCAGCAGTTCGAAGAAGCGGATCGTCGCATCCGGATCGGACACGCGGATCATGGTGTGGAGATACTGCATGGGCGCGCACATAAGCGATCGGCCGGCGGATAACCAGTGGAGGCGGATGACAGTCCCGGCCCGATCGCCTATCCCTGCCGCCCACTCCAGAAGGACAAGCCATGGCCGGTCGCACTTTCGACGCATGGACCGTGGGCGACCGGATCGAGCATCCGATCCGCCGCACGGTCACCGAGACGGACAATCTGCTGTTCTCGACCATGACGCACAATCCGCAGCCGCTCCACATCGACATCGAGGCGGCGCAGGCCAGCGAGTTTGGCCGGATCCTCGTCAACGGCACCTTCACCTTCGCGCTGATGGTCGGCCTGTCGGTGGGCGAGACGACGCTCGGCACGCTGGTGGCCAATCTCGGCTATGACAAGCTGGTCATGCCCAAGCCGGTGTTCATCGGCGACACGATGCGCGCCACCTCGGAGGTGATCGCACTCAAGGAGAGCCAGTCGCGCCCCACGGCCGGCATCGTCACCTTCCAGCACGAGCTGATCAACCAGCGCGACGAGGTGGTGTGCCGCTGCACCCGCTCCGCTTTGCTCCACAAGGCACCGCAATGAGGCTGCGCTCGCTGCTCTTCGTGCCCGGCGACCGGCCGGAGCGGATGGAGAAGGCGCTCGGCCTCGGCGCCGACGCGCTGATCCTCGACCTGGAGGATGCCGTCACCGCCGAGACGCGGCCGCAGGCCCGCGAGCAGGTCGCCGCCTTCCTGCGCGGCGCGACCCGCACGGCGCGCCTGTTCGTGCGGGTGAACCCGATCGATGGCGGGGACATCGATCTCGACCTGAAGGCGATCGCCGGCGCCGCGCCCGACGGCATCGTCTTCCCCAAGGCGGAGGGCGCCGCCTCGATCGAGGCGCTGGCCAAGCGCATGGCGGCGCGCGACCTGTTCGCGCCGATCCTGCCGATCGCGACCGAAACGCCCGCGGCGGTCTTCCAGCTCGGCAGCTATGGGGCCGCCGCGCACCGCCTGTGCGGCCTGACCTGGGGGGCGGAGGACATGCCCGCCGCGATCGGCGCCACCACCAGCCGGGAGGAGGACGGCCGCTACACGCCGCCCTACGAGCTGGCCCGCTCGCTCACCCTGTTCGGCGCGCATGCCGCCGGTTTGCCGGCGATCGAGACGGTCTATCCCGCCTTTCGCGACACGGACGGCCTGGCCCGCTACGCGGCGCGCGCGGCGCGCGACGGGTTCACCGGCATGATGGCGATCCACCCCGCGCAGATCGCCGCGATCAACGCCGCCTTCACGCCCTCGGCCGAGGCGATCGCGCAGGCTCGCGCGGTGGTGGCGGCCTTCGCGGCGAACCCCGGCGCGGGCGCGCTCCAGCTCGACGGGAGGATGATCGACGCCCCCCATCTCAAACAGGCCAGGCGCCTGATCGAGCGGGCGGGCGGGGCGTAAACCGGGACGGCGTTTCTCGTCTTTTCGCTATCGTCCGACAGCGGCGATGCCGTTACCGAGCGAACGCCCTCACAACAGCGCGGGCGTGCCGCCCAGCGCGGCGCGGACGGCCGGCGGCACCGTGTAGACGGCGTGGCGCTGCCCGCCGCGATTTTCGTGATCGACGCGATAGCCCTGATAGTAACGCGCGACGAGGCCGGCATTCACCAGCTCGGTGACGGCGCGGCTCACCGCCGTCATGCCGGAGGCGCGCACCCGCTCGCGCACCTCGAAATCCACCATCTCCGCCGCCTTGGCCGGATCGTCGGGCAGGCGCCCCACCGCCGCGAGCGCGGCACGGACCTGCCCGGCCAGCGCGATCCGCCTGGGGTTGCGCGCCGCCATCGGCGCCAGCGCGTCGCACAGCCATTCGCGGACGGGGACGAGCGCCTCGCCATCCCTGATCCATGGCCCGGCCTTGCCCTTCTCCCCGGCGAGCCGGGCGATCAGGTCCAGCACCAGCATGGTGTAGCGCGGCCGTGCCGAGACGGCGGCCACACGCTCCAGGATGCGCGGCATGTCGAGGGCGCGATCGGCACTGCCGGCGGTGATGGCTTCGGGCTGCATGATGGAACATATCAAGCACAGTCAGGACTCGCTGTGAATCCCTAAAATCCCGCGATTCCCCGATTTTATCGCGAGTCGCGGGGAATGCCATCCGTGTCACTTTACCCGCCCGGCAAAGTGACATGAGTGGCACATTGATCTCCGGACGACCGGTCATGAGAGGGAGGGAAGCCGCTTATGCCCCTCCTCCACCAAAGCCGCTGCGGTGGGTCGGCAAGCCGGGCACGTCCACCCACAGCCGGATCACCCCGCCCACCGCCGGCCGATCCGCATCGCCACCGACCGTCACATAGAGCTCGCGCCTGTCGGGGCCGCCAAAGGCCAGGCTCGACGCCTTCGGCACGGGCAGCGCGATGCGGCGGTCGACCGTGCCGTCCGGCCGGAAGCGGACGATCGCCGCCTGCTGCCAGAACGCCATCCAGATATGCCCCTCGGCATCGACGGCAAGCCCGTCGCAATCGTCGAGCGGCGCCAGCAGCCGGCGATCGACCGGCAGGCCAGCGGCATCGCGGCGCCAGGCCCACAGGCCGACGGTCGATTCCGCATGATAGAGCGTGCCGCCGTCCGGGCTGAAGCCGATGCCGTTCGAGGTGACGACATCCTCGCGGAACACCGTGAGCGTGCCGTCGGTCGCGAGATGGAAGAAGCGCCCGCCGGCCGGCTTCTCGCCACGCTCGAACACCGCCCCGAAATCGATCGTGCCGCCGAACAGGCCACCCTGCTCGTCAGCCTCGATGTCGTTGACGGCGATGATGGGTTCGCCGCCAATCTCCGTGAGCAAGGGCCGCGCCCGGCCATCGGCGCCGACCAGCAGCAGGCCGCCCTTGCCCGAACAGACGCACGCGCCGCCCTGGTCCAGCGTGAGGCCGCCGATCCAGATGCGATCGGCGAGCCGCGTGCGGACGATGCCGTCGCGGATATTGTACAGGCCGCCGCCGGTGAGATCGCTGAACCAGACGGTGCCGTCTTCCTCGACGCGCGGCGCCTCGCAGAAGCGGAAGCCGGTGGCGATCGTCTCGAACCGCACGCTCATCCGCGCCAGGGATGGAAAGGCGGCATGGCGGAGGCCCGCCCGGAAAAGGCCGGCGGACGCTTGTCGCGGAAGGCACGTACCCCCTCGCCCCCATCGCCCTCCTGCGCGTGGAAGACGGCGAGCGATTCGACCAGATGCGCCTCGAACGGGCTCGCCAGAGCGGGATTGTGCCAGAGCATCTGCCGCATCAGCGCGGTCGCCACCGCCGATTTTCCGGCCACCAGCGAACGGGCGAAAGCCACCGCCTCCTCGACCAATGTCGCGCCCGGCAGAATCTGGCGCACCAGCCCGCCGGCCAGTGCCTCCCGCGCGTCGAAGACATCGGCGCGATAGCACCACAGCAAAGCCTGCTCGGTGCCGACGATGCGCGGCAGCAGCCAGGTGGAGCAGGCCTCCGGCGTGATCCCCAGCCGGCCGAACACGAAGCCGAAGCGCGCCTCCTCGGCGGCGAAGCGGAAGTCCATCGGCAGCAGCATGGTCGATCCGATGCCGACCGCCACGCCGTTCACCGCGCCGACGATCGGCTTGAGGCAATCGAGCATCGCCAGCGCGACCCGGCCGCCGGTGTCGCGCACGCCATGGAGCAAGGCGGGGTCGTCGCGCCCTTCGCGCAGCGCATCGCGCGTCGGCGCGGCCAGCGTCTCGTCCAGGCCGAAGACATTGCCGTCGACGGAGAGGTCCATGCCCGCGCAGAAGGCCCGCCCCTCGCCGGTGACGACGATCGCGCGGACATCGTCGTCGCGACTCGCCCGGCCGTAGGCGTCGATCAGTTCCTCGCACATGGTGACGGTGAAGGCGTTGAGCCGGTCCGGCCGGTTCAGCGTCAGCCGCAGGATGCCGTCGTCCAGCTCGGTGCGTATCGTCGAATAGGTATCCGCCATGGCCTCGATCCTATGGGCCGGCGCCGGCCGGCGCCACTATCCGAAAGAGCGGACCGGCCGCGTGCCGTCCCAGTCCATCGACGCCGCCTTGATGGTGGCGAAGCGCTGCCGCGTGCCGTCATTGGGCTGCACGATCTCCACCATCGTGCCGGGGCCGCCGCCGGTATCGACATAGAGCACGCCGCCACCAGCCGCGAAGGCTGCTTCCTGTGCGATCGTGGCCCCCGCCGCCTCGCACACCGCGCGGGCCTGCGCGAGGTCGTCCACCAGCAGGCAGGTATGATGCACGCCCTCGCCGCCTCGCTCGCGCCAGTCGCGATAGATGGAGGGCGCGTCATTGTGCTGCTCGATCAGCTCGATCTGGATATCGCCCCAATAAGCGATCGCCACCGAGAAGAGCGGCGCGCTGGGGGCGCCCCGATAGAGCATGCCCGGCAGCGACAGATGGGGCTGGAGGTAGAAGGGACCGACGCCCATCGTCTGCGTCCAGAAGGCGAGTGCCGCCTGGAAATCGGCAGGCACATAGGCGATCTGCATCACGTCGCCCAAGGCGGCGATGGCTTTCATATGGCGGTCTCCGTCATCGGGCGTTCCACGAAATCCCCGAGCACCGGCGCGACGCGCAAGGCCGGCGGGATGCGATCCACGCCGATGCGGCGATCGATCTCCTCGTGCGTCCAGTAGATGCGCCGTTCCTGATAGTTCAGCATCATCCCGCTGAAGGCACCCGACCGGAGCGACTCCTGGATCGAGCCGAGATTGGCCATGTCCTCGTCCAGCACCTTGCGGAAAGCCGGCACCGCCTGGTCCCAGTAAGCGGGCCGCGGCCCCTCGCCCCAGTCCGACCCCAGCCCCACCACCTCCATCTCGCAGCGATCGACGCCGAGCGGCCAGAAGCGCAGCTGCTGCACGAAGATCGAGCGGAAGGGGGAGATCAGGTTGGGGAACAGCAGATAGGCGGTGCTGGACTGGCGGTGCAGCGGCGTCGCGCCCGGAATGTCCGGCTGGTCGGCCACGTTCATGCCCAGCGTCTCCAGCGCCCAGGGATGATAGCTGCTCACCATGCGCGAATGGCCGTGCGGGAACAGGCCGAGCGCGGTGGCGCGGGCATGGAGCGCCTTGCCCAGCGTGTCGCGGTGGATGGTGTTGACGTGATAGACTTCCTGGAAGGCGTCCAGCGCCGCCTTCCAGTTGCATTCGATGGTGATCGACTGGCGCATCACCACGCGCAGTTGCTCCATCTCCATGCAGGCCCATTCGTCGAGCACAGGCGCCATCGTCTCGGCGAGGGGCGGTGCCGCGTCGTCGAAATTGACGAAGGCGGTGCCGCCATAGGTCTCGCAGCGGATCGGCACGAGATTGCGGCTGCTCTTGTCCAGCCCGCAGAAGTCCCGCTCGTCGGGCACCGCGACCAGCTTGCCGGTGAGATCGTAGGACCAGCTATGGTATTGGCAGCGCAGCAGGTTGCCGTGGCCGCGCTCGTCCGGCGTCAGCGCCGCGCCGCGATGGCGGCAGCTATTGTAGAAGGCGCGCACGACATCGTCCTTGCCCCGCACGATCAGCACCGGGCGGCCCATCTTCTTCCACACCACATAGCTGCCGCGCCGGTCCAGCTCCTCCAGCCGGACGGTGGGCAGCCAGGATTTCAGGAAGACATGCTCCAGCTCCAGCGCGTGGAAGGCGGGATCGGTGTAGCGGCCGCCCGGTATCTCCGGCAAAGCGGGGAAGCCCTCGGGTGGCGCCTCCCGCGCGCCCTCATAAGCGAGCTGCTCGCGGATGCGCTGCTGGAGCTCCACGTCCATCGCGATCAGGCCGCCACGGGCCGGGGACGATCGAGCACCGGGCTCGGCAGCGCCCGATCGGCGAGGAAGGCCGCGACGTTGGCCGCGCACATGGCGAGCGCGTCGGCCATCGCGCGATCGGCCCAGCCGCCGAGATGCGGGGTCAGCACGACGTTGTCGCAATCGCGCCAGCGCGCGCCGTCGTCCGGCTCGACGGCGAACACGTCGAGCGCGGCGCCCGCGATCCGGCCGTCGCGCAACGCCGCCAGCAACGCCGCCTCGTCGACCAGATCGCCGCGCGAGATGTTGACGAGATACCCGCCCGGCCCCAGCGCTGCGAGGATGTCCGCGTCGATCGCGCCCCGGCTCTCCGGCGTGGAGGGCGCGGCGACGATCAGCACGTCGCAGTCGCGCGCCAGCGCTTCCAGCGAATCCGCGCGGGGCCCAAGCGCGTCCGGCTTGGGGCGCGGCCCCCACCAGGCGATCTCGCAGCCGAAGCCGGTCAGCCGCTGGCCGATCGCCGATCCGATCGCGCCGAGCCCGACGATGCCGCAGCGCATCCGCGACAGCGAACGGGCCCGTTCGAGCGCGGGCAGCCCCGTCCATGCGCCGGCGCGCACCGCCCGGTCGCCCCGCGCGATATGGCGCACCACGGCGAGCAGCAGGCCGATCGCCATGTCGGCGACATCCGCATCGTTCACCCCGCGCCCGGCGGTGACGGCGATGCCCCGGCGCTGCGCGCGCTCGATATCGATGCCGTCATAGCCCACGCCGATACAGGCGATCAGGCCGAGCCGGGGCAACGCCCACACCCAGTCCGGCAGCGGGGCCGCGCCCGCCAGCACGACCGCGCGGATCGCGCGGCCCGCCTCGCTCGCCGGCAAACCTTCCCGATCGCCGATGCCGCTCGCCGGCACGATCCGGCAGACGCCGTCCAGCACCGCCTCCATCCCGGCGCCTTCCAGCATCAGCAATACGGGTGCCAGCGGCGCGCTCATGGGATCAGCACCACCTTGCCGAACTGCTCGCCCGCCTCCAGCCGGCGATGGGCGTCGCCGGCCTGCTCCAGCGGATAGGTCCGGTCCAATACGGGGCGGACCTGACCGCTCTCCACCCACGGCCACACCGTCTCCGCGATCGCGCGGGTGAGCCGCGCCTTCTCGTCGGCCGGTCGGGCGCGCAGCGTGGAGGCGGTGATGGTCAGCCGCTTGAACAGCAGGGTCATGAGATCGAGCGTCACCTCGCGCCCGGCGAGGAAGGCGATCTGGACGAGGCGGCCGTCGGTCTTGAGCGCCGCCACGTTGCGGTCGAAATAGGCGCCGCCGACAATGTCCAGCACCACGTCCGCGCCGCCATGCGCCTGCGCGACGGCGGCGAAATCCTCGGTCTCGATGTCGATCGCGACGTCGGCGCCGGTCTCCCTCGCGCGCGCCGTCTTCGCCGCGCCGCGCGCCGTCGCCAGCACCGTGGCGCCCGCCGCCTTGGCCATCAGGATCGCGGTGGTGCCGATGCCGCTGTTGGCGCCATGGACCAGCACCGTCTCGCCTGCGGCCAGCCGCCCGCTCTCGAACAGGTTGGCCCACACGGTATAGACCGTCTCGGGCAGGCCCGCCGCCCCGGCGAAGTCCATGTCCGCGGGCACGGGGAGCGCGTGCCGCTCGTCGACCACGGCATATTCGGCATAGCCGCCACCCGGCAGCAGCGCCGCGACGCGGTCCCCCACCCGCCAGCGCGTGGCGCCCTCGCCCAGCGCCGCGACAATGCCTGCCACCTCCAGCCCGATCACCTCGGAGGCGCCCGGCGGCGGCGGATAATTGCCTTCGCGCTGGCCGATATCGGGGCGATTGACCCCGGCGGCGGCGACCCGGATCAGGATCTGGCCCGGCGCCGGCACCGGCCGCGCCACCATCTCGACGAACAGGGCACCGGCATCGCCCTTCCCGTCGCGCACGCCGACCGCGCGCATCCCGTCACCCATCACGCATCCTCCCGCACGGCCGGTCGCGCGACGGCGCCCGCCTCTTGATATTGCATTCAGTCGGCGAAATCGGGCGCCAGCCGCGCCACCTCACGGCGCAGCGCCACCCAGTCGAGCGTGCCGTTGGGTTCGCCGCCGAAATGATAGCTCTGCTGGTGGACCAGATCCTGGATGCGCTCGTCCACCAGACGCAGCGGCGCGCCCCCGCTCATCGCCGCGATCTGGATCTCGCAGGCGCGCTGGGCCTGCACCATCAGCCAGAAGGCCTCGGCCACCGTCGCGCCGACCGTCAGCAGGCCGTGGTTGCGCAGGATCAGCACGTCCTTGTCGGCGAGATCGCGCGCCAGCGTCTCGCGCTCGGCCTCCACCAGGGCGACGCCCTCATAATCGTGATAGGCGAGCCGCCGGCCGATCACGAGCGCCTGCTGGCTGATCGGCAGCAGGCCATGCTCCTGCGCGGAGACCGCGACGCCCGCCGCCGTATGGGTGTGCATCACGCACTGCACGTCGGGCCGCGCGGCGTGGATGGTGGAATGGATCAGGTAGCCGGCCGGGTTGATCTGGCCGTCTGGCGTCCGCACCGCGCCGTCGATGCCCACCTCGACGAGGTTGCTGGCCGTCACCTCGTTGAACAGGCAGCCGAAGGGATTGATCAGGATGCGCTCGCCCGGCCCCGGCAGGCGCGCCGAGATATGCGTCGCGATCAGGTCCGTCATGCGGTGCATGTGGGCGAGCCGGTAGCAGGCGGCCAGATCCTCGCGCACCGCCCGATCGCGCGGATCGTGCTTCGCCGGGATATCGAATGCCGTCGCCATGCCTCGCCTCCATCATGCGCCGGCGCATCGAGCGTGCACCGCACCTTAAAACAGTCAGGATGTCCTGCATTTTACACACTCCCCTGACGCAGTCCATCCCCGCCAGTCTCTTTCTTGGCCCCGCGCGGCAGATTCCCGTTGCGCTTCGCCGGTTCGCGGGCAAGATCGGACGATGGCCAGCAGGAACCGATCGACGAAGACCCTCTCCCCCATCGATCTCTCGGAGCTCGAACCGCCGGGCCTCGCCCCGCCGACGGCCGGGTTGCAGCAGCGCAAGAGTTCGGACACGCGCATCACGATCCTCAACGCGGCGATCGAGTGCCTGGCCGAGGTCGGCTATGCGCGCACCACCACGCAGCTCATCGCCAAGACAGCCAACGTCTCGCGGGGCGCGATGCTGCATCATTACGCCACCAAGCAGGAGCTCATCGAGTCCGTGATGGACTATGCGTTCTACTGCCATATGGACCAGTTCAGCCGCGAGATGCGCGGGCTGACCGAGCGGCAGCGCACGCGCGAGAACCGGGGCGTCGAGATCGACTGGGACCTGTACCAGTCCAAGGTCCACAAGGCCTATCAGGAGCTGATCGTCGCGGCGCGCACCGACGACGAGCTGCGCGCCCTGTTCATCCCCAAGGCGCAGCGGCACGATCGCGTCTGGCTGGAGGAGCTGGTCGCGGTCTTCCCCGAATATTCGGACGACCTCGACCTGCTCCGCTCGTCGCACCGATTGCTGCAGGCGATCCTGAGCGGCATGTTCCTCAACCAGCAGGTGTGGGACGATACGGTGATGGAACAGCGCGTGCTGCGCTTCCTCGCCGACATGCTGGTGAAGCTGCGCGCGGGCGAGCTCGCCTTCCAGGATCCGCCGGCCGCGAAGCCGAAACGGGCGCGGGGGAAGCCGGCGGTGCGGCCGGTTTAGGGGGTATTCATGGGCCTTTAAGCGGGCCTCATCTCTTCCGTTCGAGGGTCAGCGATATCCCTCACCCCGCCGCATACCGCTCCAGCCACCGGTCCAGCGTCTCGTGGAAGAAGCGCACGCGCCGCTCCTGCCCGGCCAGGCATTCGCGCGCATAGCCGCGCGAGTGCAGCGCCTTCTGCTGCTTCGACCAGATCGCCACGTCCTGGTCGATCGTCGGCCCCATCGTGTAATCGCCCGCCTTGCCCGTCTGGTGCGGGGCCGGCGTGTCCATGCTCACCCAATCCCGCATAGTCGGCGAGTAATAGCTCGTCTGCCCCTCGGGAAAGAGATTCATGTACCACATGTCGAAGAAGCATTTCTCCGGATCGGTCGGGTGCGGGCGGGCGCGCAGCCAGATGTTGCCGTCCGGCTTCAGGCTGAACGACAGGTTCGGGAACAGCGTATAGTGCCAGTTATCGGTCAGCATGTTGTCGTCATAGTTGGAGAAGTCGTAGCCCTTCTCCTTGCCGAGCAGCCGCTTCTGCTTCTGCAGGGCTAGCCGCAGATCGTGCATCCGGCCCTTGAAGTCGTCCGGGTCGAGCCCCCAGAAGCGGATATGCTCGCCCAATTGGCGGACGATCTCGGGCTCGCTGCCGCGCACCGCCCGGCTGGGCGCGCCGCCCGGCATCAGCATCCGGCAATGGCCGCCCTCGTACAGATCGAACTGCGAATAGAGATAGGAGAATTCCGCGACATATTTGAGCTGCGGATGGGCATGGAAGACATGGTAGGATTCGTTGAAATTGTCCTGCACCAGCTTCCAGTTGAAATCGCCCTCGATCGTCACCCAGTGGGTGCGGACCATGTCGTTCATCGGATAAGCGTCGATCTGCTCGGCGACGGGTGCCAGGAAGGTGGCGAGCGGATCGCAATCCTTGTCCATGTTGAACCAGACCATGCCGCCCCAGACCGCGCAGGGGATCTCGACGAGATTCTTCTCGCGGCAGTTCGATTCCGGCGGGAAATCGGCGACGTCGGGGATCACCTTGATCTCGCCGCGCAGGTTGAACGTCCAGGCGTGATAGGGGCAGACGAAGCGCCGCTCGTTGCCGCTCTCGGCCGCGACCAGCAGCATGCCGCGATGCTGGCAGACATTGTAGAAGCAGCGGATCACCCCGTCATCGCCGCGCACCGCGAGGATCACCTCCGGCCCGAAATCCATCGTGACGAAATCGCCGACATTCTGAAGCTGGCGTTCGAGCGCGACGACCTGCCAGGTGCGCGTCCACATGCCCTCCCATTCGCGCGTCCAGAAATCGCGGTCGTAATAGCGCGACGGGCTGATCGGATCGGTGCCGAGCGCCGGCTCCGGCGCCTTGCTCGTGTCGATGCCGATCCGCCCGACCGGGCATTCCGCAAGATCGATGTCGCTCATGATCCGGCCTCCTTACGCCTTACGCCCGCAGCGCATCGCAATGCGCGTAGACCGCATCGCCCCGGCCCCGTTCGCCGAACGCGCGCGGGCTGCCGGGCGAACGGTCCCACGTGTCGGTGCGATCGAGATTGGCGTTCCAGTCATAGACCGCATGGCGGTGGCTGATCTTCCACACGCCGCCGCGCCGTTCGAAGCTGTCGAGATAGCGGCCCGACGCGATCATCCGCACCGGCTTGCCCTCGGCATCGTGCATGTCGTGATTGGCGACGAAATAGCTCTCGCCCGCCGCTTTGTCCCCGTTCACCGCGATCAGGACATTGCCGATCAGGTGCTGGGTGCGCTCCATGTTGCGCAGCAGGCCGAACGCCCAGTCGACGAAATCGGCGGCCGATCCCTTGAAGCTGCCATGATCGTCGGTGGCGTCGTCATGGAAGAGCGAGCGCAGCAGCGCCTCGTCCATCCGGTCGAGCCCGCGCGCGAGCTTGTAGACCAGTTCGATGCAGGCCTGCTTGGCAATCTGTTCCTCGATGGCCGCGGTATCCGTCATGCGCCTCTCCTCAGCGGGCGAGATATTTGTCCAGCGTCTTGTGGAAATGCCGGATCCGGCTTTCCTGGTAGCGCGACAGGCGCACCACCCGGTTCTTCGACGCCTTCATGCCGCCCTGCACCTGCGGCAGGTTCACCATATCCTGCTCCAGCACGGTGCCAAGCTGGCCGAGCGGGCCGGCGAAACTCTCGTGCGGCTCCAGCCACTGCATCTCGGGCACCGGCGCCGTCTCGCCGGGCCTGAGGCGGCCGAGCAGGCGCACCTCCATCAGCGTGTGATCCTGATCCGGCCAGGGCCGCCAGCGATAGACGACGGTCGGCTGGAAGCCGCCCCACGGCGAGAAATTGGGGAAGACGTTGTAGGTGAAGGCATCCTGCACCTCGGCGTCGCTCGCCATGTCGAGATCGCGGCCGAACAATTCGGCGAAGCGCAGGCGGTTGTGCGCCCCCATCGAGGCGCGGGCGGTGGCGCCCTCCTCCACGTCGAGCGTCATGCCGGGGGTGACGACGCGGCCGTTATACTTCAGGAAATTGTCGATGATCTCCTGCTCGCTGCTCACGCCATCGAGCTGGGGGGAGAGCACGCCGAAGGGCGTGATCGTCAGGTTCACATGATCGCCCCACAGCATGTACTTGCTGTTGGCGTCGCCGGTGAAGGGCATGATCTGGGGGTGCGTCGCGGAGACGTGATAGGCCTCCATGAACGCCTCGGCCACGGCCTTCCAATTGGCCGGGATCACCTTGCCCACCCAGGCGGTGGTATAGGCCTCGCGGTGCGACCAGCGGGTGAACTGCTCGGGCAGCGGCGCCAGATACTCCTCCAGCGTCGGCCCGCCCGCATTCTCCTTGACGAAGATATAGCCTTCCCACTCCGCCGCCTGCGCCTCGGGCAGGCGCATCTCGGCATCCTCGATGTCCGGGAAGTCCCAGCGGCAGGGGATGTGCTTCAGGTTGCCGTCCGGCGCCCAGGTGAAGCCGTGATAGGCGCAGCGGAATTCCTTGGCCGATCCGCTGTCGGTGCGCAGCTTGCGGCCGCGATGCAGGCAGACATTATGGAAGGCGCGGACTGATCCGTCCGCCTGCCGCACCACCAGATAGGAACGGCCCGCATTCTCGTAGACGACATAGTCGCCCGGCTGCGGCATCTCCTCGATGCGCGCGGCGAACTGCCAGACGTCGGGCCACATCTTCTCGCATTCGCGCGCGAAGAAATCGGCGCCGACATAGCGATCGACCGACAGCGGATCCCGCCCCAGGCTGCGCTGCGCCGGACCCATCAGGAAATCCGGAACTCGCCGGCTGTCGCGCGCGGCCAGCTCGTCCCAGGACGGGCCGGGGGCGCCCTCGGGCGGGCCTTCACCCAAGTCCGTCATGTCACTCTCCCGTCGTCACGCACATCGCCATCCTTCGATATCTGCCATCCTAGCAGGTATAAGGCAATCTTGATTGTTTTTATTGAGCGCCCGGGCGATCATGCTGGCGCCCGCGTCGGCGCCACCGGCCGCCAGTCCGCCGGGGGCAACGGATCGCCCGGCCAGAAGACCGGCCGCTCCTCGACCAGCATGCCCGCCACCCGCCCTTTCCCCGGGCGGCGCGCCCAGGCGGCGAGGAAGCTGTCGAGATCCGGCCACCAGGATGTCTCGACGCCGGCATGATCCGCCATCGCGACCGTGCCAGGCGCGGCCGAGCGGGCGTGCCAGCTGAGCCGGACGGGCGATGCGTCCCCCAATATCCGGGACGATCCGCCCACCGCACCGATCGCCTCGCCCGGCGGCAGGAAGACCATCGCCTTGAGCAGGCCGGCGCATTCCCGGCGCGACGGCGCCACCGCCTCCGTCTCGGCGCCCAGCAGCAGCGAGCGATAATCGCCAATGTCCATGAAGCGCGGCTCGTCGTGGAAAGCCCCATCCCGGAAGGCCGGGGAACCGCGCAGGCGCGCGAAGGCGTCGCCGTCGTCGAACCACAATTCCGGCACGCCGTCCGCCACCGGATCGAGCCCGTCGACCGGAATGTCGAGCCGGTGGTTCTGGACATAGCCGCGCATCAGGCCGGCATGGGCGATACGCAGCGCCAGCCCGCGATGGATGGTCCGCCAGTGGAGGCGAAAGGCATCGAGCGGGAGATCCTTGCGCCGCCGGATCTGTCCCATCACCTTCAGCATCGTCCCCTCGCCTCCGGCCGGAGGGGGCCACCCCGAACAGGCGGCCGCCCCGGACCCGTTTTCACATCTGGAAGCGGAAGCCGGCCCGGATGGTCCGCCCGATGCCGTCATAGAGGAACAGGTTGGTGCCCGATCCCTGCGCCACCAGCGGATCCTGCGACACGACCACCGGCGGCGCCTTGTCGAGGACATTGTCCGCCGCCAGGAACAATTGCGCCTTGCCGCCACCGAAGAACCTGACGTCCTGCGAGGCGAACAGATCGAAATAGGCGATCGCCGGCACGTGATTGCGGTTCACGTCGTTCGGGCCGTAATCGCTCTCCATCTTGGCCGATCCGAGGAAGCGGCTCTTGACCTGGAACGTCGTCGGCCCGTGCGAATAGGTCAGCGTCACGAGCCCGCGCCATTTCGGCGTGCTCTGGTAGGACCCGAGATTGTTGCCCGATTCACCCGCGCGGGTGATCCGGATCTTGGTGCCGTTCGCGGCGACGCTGTCGACCTCCAGCTGGTTGACGTAGTTGACGAGCCCGCGCAGATCGAGGGTGCCGCCGAACACGTTGGCGGTCTGGTAGCCGAGCTCGAAGTCGATGCCCCGCGCCTTCTCCGCCTGGGCGTTGAAGGGCTGGACGTTGACGTTGGTGAGGGTGCCGGAGGAATCGCGCACCACGCCCGCGCAATAGACGGTCTGCCCCGCCGCGCAGAGATTGACGATCTGCTGCGAGGAATTGACCGCGATCGCGCCCGCGATGCGGATCTGGTAGTAATCCACCGATCCGCTGAAGCCGGGCAGGAAGCTCGGCCGGAACACCACGCCGCCCGTGAAGGACTTGGCGCGTTCCGGCTTGAGGTTGGGATTGCCGCTGGTCGTCTGGATGACCGTGAAGGTCTGGTTGTTGCGGGTCGGATCGGCGAGGAACTGCACCAGCGAGGTGCCGCCCAGATACAGATCGTTGATATTGGGCGCCCGGATGTCGCGCGAATAGGTGGCGCGGAATTCGATGCCGCCGACCGGCTTGTAATTGCCGCCGACCTTCCAGGTCGCGACGCCGCCGCTGGTGCTGTAATCGGTGTAGCGAACGGCGCCGTTCAGATCGAGCGACTTGCCGATCGGGCTGTCCTTGAGCACCGGCACGGCCAGCTCGGCATAGCCTTCCTTGACGTTGATCGTGCCGCGGAAAGGCTTGAGATTGGCGACGTACGCGAGGCCGGCGGTGCCGATCGGATCGGAATCGATCACGCCGCCGCTGTCGCGGCGATATTCGCCGCCGACGGCGAGGGTCACCGGGCCGGCCGGCAGCCGGAACAGATCGCCCTGGATGTTCGCATCGGCGGTGAGTTCGCGCAGCCGGATATGCGCGAGCGTCCGGGTGGTCATGAAGGTGCGCTGCGCTGCCGTCAGCGGGCGGGTGCCGAACGGATCGTAGGGCACGCAGCCATTGGCCTGGTTGCGGCAGACGATGGTGCCGCCGGGGCCGGCGATGGAATCGATCGCCTGCAGCACGTGGCTGGGGATGATGTTGTTGTCGACCGCGTTGGTGATGTTGGTCTGGCCATATTGGGCCGAGACGTCCCACTTCCAGCTGGAGGCGAAAGACCCGCTCAGCCCCGTCAGGAAGCGCATCGCCTTGCGACGGTTGTCGGCTTCGGGAACGCCGATCGCCTCATTCTCGTGCGACAGATTGAAGCTGGTGATGCCCGCCGCGACCATGCGATCCCGCACCGATGTCGGCAGGAAGGCATTGTCGATCGCGATCGCCTCGTTGTTCACCCGCCAGAAGCTGCCGGTGTAGTTGGTCGAATCCGAATCGCCGTAGGAGCCCTCGACGAAACCGCTCAGATGATCGGAGAAATCGTAGCTGGCATGGCCGAAGATCGAGCCTTGCTGCAGCGGCGCGAGGATCTGCAGATTGTCGAGGCTCATGTCCCTGTTCATCGTGCCGCCGCTCTGCAGCACGCCGCCCTCGATCGATCCGAACGGGAAGGCCGTGGTGGAGACGCCGCCGTTCGAACCGAACAGGGTGCCGCGCAGCGGGCCGCTGGTGATAAGGCCGGTATTGGTCAGGTTGGCGGTCGTGTTGGGCAGGATCAGCCGGGTCGGCAATCCGTTGGGATTGGGTGTGATCAGCTTGTAGGCGCCATACCAGTCATGGTCGCGCAGCCAGGCGCCGCCCTGCCTGGAATAATTGGCGCTGATCACGATGTGGCCGCGATCGTCGCCGCCGAATTTCGCGCCCCAACTGAGATCGGCCGACTGGCTGGAGGCGTCGCCGGCGGTGCTGATGCCGGACTGCACGCCGCCCTTGAGGCCGGTGAACTTGGTGTCGAGCACGAAGTTGACCACGCCGCTGACCGCGTCCGACCCGTAGGAGGCCGACGCGCCGCCGGTCACCACGTCGACGCGCGAGACGAGCGCCTGTGGAAGCGTGTTGACGTCGACCGCGCCGGTGATCGTCGACGGCGTCACGCGCCGCCCGTTGAGCAACACCAGCGTGCGGTTGAAGCCGAGGTTGCGCAGGTTGAGCAGGTTGGCGCCGCCCGTGCCGCCGCCGGCGGTGGCGTTCGCGGTGCGCGGCGAGTTCGAGCCTTGCAGCGCCGGCAGTTGGTTCACGTAATCGGCGATGGTGACCGGCGCCGCCTTGCGGATTTCCTGCGCGGTGACGACGCTGACCGGGGTCGGCGCGTCATAGCCATTGCGCACGATGCGCGTGCCGGTGACGACGATTTCCTGCGTCGCGCTCGGTGCTGCGGCGGTGGCGGGCGCGGTGCCCTGCGGCGCCTGCGCGAAGGCCGCGCCGGCGGTTCCGAGCATCGTGGAAGCGCACAGGAATGCGAGATGTGCTCTCATTTCCCCTCTCCTCTTGCCGTCGCGTCCTGGTCTGTCCGGCGCGATCATTGCGACCGCGACGATAGGACAAATGAGCGTCAAGGCAACTTAAAAAAGTCAGCATGGACTTCTTTTTTTATACAGGGCATCCTGACTGTTGATCGAGGCTCACGCGGCAAACGGGCCATCGTGCGGAGAGACAAGGTGATTCTGGGGCTCCATCATATCGGCATCGCGACCATCGATCTGGAGGCCATGCTCGGCTTCTACCGGGACCTGCTGGGCTTCGAGATCGTGGCGGAAGGCGAATGGCAACCGGGCAGCGTGCGGCATGACGCGCTCACCGCGCTGACGGGCTCGGCGGCGCGCTACCGGGTGCTGCGCAAGGGGCACACCTATCTCGAATTGTTCGCTTATTCGGCACCGACGCCGACGCCGGGCGATCCTGATCGCCCCGTCTGCGACGCCGGCCTCACCCATCTCTGCCTCGCAGTGGACGATATCGAGGCGGAATATGCCCGGCTGCGCGCGGCGGGCGTGCGCTTCCACACCGAGCCCGGCCCGCCCGGCCCGATGCGCGCGACCTACGGCCGCGATCCGGAAGGCAATGTGTTCGAGCTGATCCAGTTCAGCGATCCGGCCCACCCCTTCCGCTTCCTGTGCGAGACCGCGCCCTCAGCCTGAGGATGCGGCGCGCGGCGGGACGACGCCCTTGGTGACGGAGGCGGCATTGTCGACGATGAAGGACTGGCCGCTCACCCAGCGCGATTCATCCGAGGCGAGATAGAGCAGCAAAGCGGCGATATCCTCCGCCTCGCCGCGCTCGTTGCCGCCGCCCGGCACGGCGGGCAGCAGCGCCGCCGCATCGCCGGCCGCGCCAAGCTTGCCGGGCATCGCGCGCACCATCGGCGTGTCCATGCCGTTGGGCAGCACCGCGTTGCAGCGGATCGCCAGCCCCTGCTGCCCGCAATAGACCGCGACGCAGCGCGAATAGGCATCCACCGCGCCCTTCGCCGCGCAATAGGCCGCGACATTGGGCTCGCCCTGCGCGGCCGCGATCGACGACATGTTGATGATCGATCCGCCGCCCGCCCGCCGCATCGCGGGGATGGCATGCTTGCAGCCGAACACGACGCCATCGACGCTCACCGCCATGATGAAGCGATAATCCGCCTCGCGAACGCCCTCGGGCGAGGCGGGCTCGACCACGCCGGCATTGTTGACGAGGATGTCGAGGCGGCCGCAGCGCCGCTCGACCTCGGCAATCACGCTCTCCCATTCCGCCTCGGAGCGGACGTCCTGCCGCAGGAACAGCGCATTCCCGCCGATCGAGCGGGCCACCGCCTCGCCGGCCTCCACGTCGACATCCGTCACCACGACGGTCGCGCCCTCCGCCGCGAACAGGCGGGCATCCGCCTCGCCCAGCCCCTTCGCGCCCCCGGTGATGAGCGCGACCTTTCCCGTCAGCCGTCCGGCCATCGTCTCTCTCCCGATGTTTATGCGGTAACCTGGAGCACGGGCTGCGCGACGTTGGCGCGGTGCGTCGCGGCGTGGCGGCCGGCGAGGTAGCCGAACACCATCGCCGGGCCGAGCGTGCCGCCGGGGCCGCCATAGGTCATGCCGAAGGGCGAGGCCATCACGTTGCCGGCGGCATAGAGGCCGGGGATCACGTCGCCATCGATCGACAGTACGCGGGCATCGGGATCGACCACCGGCCCGCCCTTGGTGCCGAGCACGCCGCTGTGGATCGGGATCATGTAATAAGGGCCATTCTCCAGCGTGCCGAGCGTGCCCTCGCGCTTGCCCTTGGCGTTGGGATCGCCCCACCAGCGATCGAAGGCGCTGTCGCCGCGGCGATAGTCGGTGTCGGCCCCGCCGCGCACCATGCCGTTCCAGCGCTCCACCGTTGCCGCCAGCGCATCCCCCGGCACGCCGAGCCGCTCCGCCACGGCGTCGAGCGTCGGCGCGCTCGCCAGCCAGTCGGGCCGGGTGCCGGGCGGCGCCCATTTTCCGAAGCCGAACTTGTCGATGTATTGCTGGTCCATGATCAGCCAGCAGGGCAGGTTCTTGTATGTGAAGCGCGACACGTCCTGATCGTGGAAGGCGCCGCCGAAGGCATTGTAATTCGCGGCCTCGTTGGTGAAGCGCTGGCCGTCGCCATTGATCATGATCGAATGCGGCAGCGAGCGCTGGGCGGAGATCAGCATCCGCCGCATACTGTTCTCCTGCTCCGGCACCTCGGCCGCCGGAATCCACCACGCCTCGCGCATGTTGCCGATCTGGGCGCCCGCCTTCTGCGCCATGCGCAACCCATCGCCCGTGTTGGTCTGGATCGAGACGGGGTGCGTCATCGGCCCGCGCAGGAAGGCGCGCACCAGCGCCCGGTCCCATTCGAAGCCGCCGCAGGCGAGCACCACGCCGCGCCGCGCATGCACCTCGCGGACGGCGCCGTCCTGCTCGATGCGGACACCGGCGATCGCGCCGTCGCGCACGATCAAGTCCACCGCGCGCGCCGAGGTCTCGGGTTCGATGCCGCGATCGAGGCAGGCCTTGAGCAGGCGCCCGGCGAGCGCCTGGCCGGCGCCGCGCGCATTGTGCGCCTTGCGCCATTCCAGTTGCTCCGCGCTCGGCGGGGTTGGCACCGCCTTGCCCAGTGGCGTCTCGCTCATCGTGATGTGGGGATTGGGATAATAAGGCGAGGGCGTCACCCGCTCGGCCCAGTCGCCCAGTTCCTCGAAGGCGAAGATCGGGCATTCGATGGTGCGGCCGCCATTCGGCTTCCCGCCGGGGAATTCGGGATGATAGTCCGGCATGCCGTCCACCGCGTAGAAATCGATCCCGGCCTTCTCGTCGAGGAAGGCGACCATCTTCGGGCCCTGATCGACATAGACCTCGGCCAGCGCCGGATCGATCAGGTCGTGCGAGAGCGACATGATGTAGCCCAGGGCCTCCTCCCGCGAATCCGTCGCGCCGACTTCGGGCATGTGCGGATTGTTGGGGATCCACACCTGCCCACCGGACCAGGCGGTCGTCCCGCCCACTTTCTCATGCTTCTCGAACACGCCGACCGAGGCGCCCCCTTCGTGCGCGGCGATGGCGGCGGTCAGCCCGGCGGCGCCCGTGCCCAGTACGATCACGTCGTAGGTGTCAGCCATGTCTCTCTCCTATGCCGGCGTTTGCCGGTCATGATGGGAATCATCGAAAAGGCGGCGGGCCGGATCAGGCGCCGAGATAGCGATCGATCGTCTGGTGCAGGTGGCGGATGCGGCTTTCCTGGTAATTGCCCAGCGTCTGCCCCTTTTTCTTCGACGCCTGGAAACCGCGATACTGGCGGATCAGATTGTTGGTGTCCTGATCGAAGGTGGCACCCAGCCACGGCTCCAGCCCGGGCACGTCGCCATAGGAATCCTCCGCCAGCACCCGCACTGGCTCGGCCGGCTCGCGCCACGTCTCACCCGGCGGGAGGGGGCGCAGGAACAGCAGGTCGAACAAAGTGCGGCCCGGATCCATCCCGATCGGGCGGAAGCGATAGACCATCGGCAGCGACACGCCGGGGAACATGCACATGTTCGGGAACAGGTGATATTCGATCGAATCGAGCATCTCGCTGTCCGAATAGGCCGAGAGGTCGAGTTTCCATTCGCGCCCCAGCTTCTCGCGCCGCCATGCCGCGGCGACGGCGCGCGCGGTGCCGCCCTCGGGCACGATTGTGCCGGCGGGCAGATGCATCTTCTCGGCGATCTCCTGCTCGGTCTGCGCCTCGGGATAATGGGGGCTCGGAATGCCGTGGGTGTGGACGAAGCGCGAGACATTGTCGCCGAACACGTCGTATTGCGCATTGGCATCGCCCGCGAATGGCAGGTTCTGCGCATGCGTCTCCATGACGTGATAGGCTTCGAGAAAGGCTTCCTGCGCAGCCTTCCAGTTGGTCGGCAATTCCTTCTGGATGTGGATCGCGACGTAGCGGGTCTCCAGCGCCCAGCCATCCTTCAGATGATCGGGCAGCACGCCCAGATAGTCGGCAAGCGGCACCGCATCCTCGTCCATGTTGACGAAGACGAAGCCGCCCCAGCTATCGACCTTCGCCTGCGGCAGGCCGAACGCCTCGTCCTTCACGTGCGGGAAATCCCAGCGGCAGGGGATGGACTGGAGCTGGCCCTCGGTCGTCCAGGTCCAGCCATGATAGGGGCAGCGCAGCGACGCGGCGTGGCCCGCACTGTCCGACGGGCGCAGCTGGGTGCCGCGATGCAGGCAGGCATTGTGGAAAGCGCGCAGCACCCCATCCTGCCCGCGCACGATCAGCAGCGAATAGGGGCCGATATCGTAGGTGACATAGTCGCCCGGCTCGCGGACCTCCTCGACGCGGCAGACCCATTGCCACACCTTGGGCCAGAGTTTCTTCATCTCCAGATCGAAGAACGCCTGCGAGGTGTAGCGATCATAGGCGATATCCTCGTCGCCCAGGAAGCGATAGGATTCGGTGACCAGCGCCTCGGGCACCCGCCACCCGTCGGCCAGGATCAGATCGCGGGTGCTCGGGCCGGGGCAGCGATGCTCGCCGGGCTGCAGATCGAAAACGTCCATCTCCATGTCCTTTCCCGCATCCTCGGCGGAGTCGCGGTCACTTGCATGCCGTCTTGACTGTTTTTTACCGGAGAAACCGCATCCAGGTCAACGCACGCCGAACGCCATGCCGAAGCTGGGGTCGGCGGCGCCCCGTCCGCCCCGCAGCGCGGTGGGCGTCCGATCGAACCAGTCGTCGGCGGCCGGCGCGGTGTGCGTCCAGTCGACCACCTCCTTGCGGGTCGCGATCCGCCATTCCCCGTCGCGCCGGCTATAGGCGTCCAGATAGCGGCCGCAGATGATCAGGTCTTCCTCCCCGTCGTCGCCATGGCGGCGGCTGTAGGCGATGAAATAGACCTCGCCATGGGCATGATCGGCATCGGTGACGACGATATGGGCCTGCCCGATCAGATGCTGGGTCGCGCCGTAGCGGGTCAGCAGACCTTGCGCGAAATCGACGAAATCATGGCCCGATCCCGACCAGAAGCCATAGTCCACGGTCGCGTCGGGATGAAAAGCGGAGCGCTGCAACTCGCCATCGAGCCGATCCTGCCCGCGCATGTAGCGGAAGATGCAATCCTGAATATCCTGGCGCGCGATCAGGCGCTCGATCCGCTCGTCCATCCGCCTCTCCTGTTCCCGCCTTCTTGCCCGTCCACCCTCGAACGGCTAGGCTTCACATCCTGATAAAAGCACGCTGGACTGTTTTTTGAAAGAGGGATGCGATGATCGGCGAAGAGAAGCTGGCCCAGGCGATCGACCGGCAGGAGATCACCACCCTGCTGCATCTCTACGCACGCGGCATCGACCGGTGCGACCTCGCCACCCTGCTGGCGGTGTGGGGCGCGGGCGCGACCGTCGATTATGGCGAGGGCGCGCTGGACGCGGCCGACTGGAGCCGGGGCGTGCTCGATCGGCTGCGGCCCATGGCGCACACCATGCACGCGATTTCGAACATCGTGATCGACCTCGACGGCGACGCCGCGCGATCGGAAACCTATTGCCAGGCCTATCACCAGTTCGACGGCGAGGACGGCACGCTGCGCCGCATGATCGTCGGCGGCCGCTATCTGGATCGACTGGTCCGCACCCCGCAGGGCTGGCGAATCGCGGCGCGCACCTATGTCATGGACTGGAACGAGAATGACGCCTCGTCCTGCCGCTTCGACGGGCCGTTCGCGCGCTTCACCCATGTCGGCGCGCGCTATCCGGCGGACGCGCTCTACCGCTGATCGCGCGCGGCGAGGAAGGCGCGGGTCGCGCGCGCCGTCACGCGGGCGCGATCGGCCGGATCGGGCCAGGCCTCCCGCAATGCGCGGGACCGAAGCTCGATGCTGAGCGGAATGTCCGGCGACAGCGCGGCGAGCAGGGCGGCCAGCGGCAATCCGCCCTCTCCCGCCTGCCGGCGCCGGTCGAGCGCATCCTCGCGGATCGACGCGAGATCGCCGAGATCGGGCAGGGCGGCGGGCGCGTCGCAGAATTGCGCATAGGGCAGAAGCTCCTGGGGCAGCGCCGCGACCTCGGCCGGGGTGCCGCCCGAACGGTGCAGGTGCAGCGGATCGATCAGGATGCCCCGCGCCGGGCTGTCCGTCGCCTCCACGATCGCGCGCGCATCGGCCAGCCGGTGCACCTCGGTGAACAGGCCGAATTCCAGGCAGACGCGCAGGCCGCGCTCCGCGCCATGGTCACACAGCCGCGCATATTTGGCGGCGGCCGCCCCCATGTCCGGATCGGAGGACACGACCAGCACGTTGCGCGCGCCGACCTCGGCGCCGATGTCGATGATCCTGAAATGATCGGGATCGTCCGGCCCCGGCCGGATCCACACCACCTCGACGTCCAGCACGCCGATGCCGCCGTCCGCAACGCGCGATCGCACCTCGCGCGTGGTCGCCGCCGTCCAGTGCGGCGGCTCGACCCAGAGGCCGACCATGTCGAAACCGCCCGCGATCGCGGCGGAGACGGTGTCGGCGGCCGGCAGCCCCGGCACGATGCCGGAGGCGAAACCGATCGGCCGGTTCACCCCGCCTTCCGCTCGGCGAGCGGTCGCGGTGCCTTCATCACGATCGGGCAGGTCCGCTCCAGCTCCAGCACGGCATTCATCCGCCCGAGCCCCAGCCATTTGGCGCAGGCGGTCGCGAGATCGACCAGCTCCGCGTCCGAATAGGCGTTGCGCAGGCGCGCCCAGATCAGGTCGTCGAAATGCTCGGTGCCCCAGGCGAAGCGCTCGGCGAACTCGATCGCCAGCCGCTCGCGTTCGCTGTAGCGATCGCGCTGCGCCGGATCGTCGACATCGGCATGGAAGGCCTCGTCCAGCCCCAGCGCCGCCATGTCCTCCATGCGCGCCTCGCTGCAGGGGATGCAGGCGTTGATATGGGCGATCCGGGTTCGCGCCGCCTCCTGCTCGCGGATCGAGAGGATCGAGCTGTCCTGCACCGTCGCGCTGAAGCTGTCCGCCGATTCGCCGAGCTCGGGGCGCAGCCGCCACATCCGCGCGCGCTCCTCGCCGTCGCCCTCGGGCAGCGTGATCCGGGCCATCTTATCTCTCCATGTCGTTTGGCCTCAGCCTGCGCCCGGAGAACAAGACCGTCAAGCCTGCTTGTATTTGCCGTGGATGATCGCAAAAACATACAGTCAGGTTTGACTTCTACTGCCAGTCGCATAGGGTGGCGGGCACGACCGGTCGCCGACGAGCGAGTGTCCGGCGGCTTGGCGAGGAACGGATATGGCGGACAGCCCGGCGGACCATGATGCTTTCCCCCCGGCCGGCACCGGCTGGCGCGCGGTGTCGGTGCTGACCATCCTCTACTGGTTCGGCACGCTGGACCGGCAGATCGCCGCTTTGCTGCTTCCCCTCATCAAGACCGACCTCAACCTCACCGACACCCAGGCCAGCCTGATCGTCGGCCTGGCCTTCGGCCTCGCCTTTCTCGTCATGAGCCTGCCGGTCGGCTGGCTGGTGGACCGGATCAGCCGGCGCCTGCTGCTGTTCTGCGGCGTCCTGCTGTGGAGCATCGCGGCGATGGGATCGGGCTTCAGCCGCAGCTTCGGCGAAATCTTCGCGGCGCGGGTGATGGTCGGCGGCAGTGAGGCGACGATCAATCCCACGGCCTATTCGATGCTGGGGGATTTCTTCCCGCCCCGCAAGCTGACGCTGCCCATGTCCATCTTCACGCTGGGCGGCAATCTCGGCAGCGGCGTGTCCTTCATGCTCGGCGGGGCGGTGATCGGGCTGGTGAGCGCCGCCGGCGGCATCCACCTGCCGATCGTCGGCGAGCTGCGCGGCTGGCAGGCGGCCTTCCTGTTCTCGGGCATGCCCGGCCTGCTGCTCGCCTTTCTCATCTGGGTGTTCCCCGAACCGCGGCGCCACCGCCATCCCGGCGCCGGCGCGCGTGCCGACTTCGGCGATCTCGGCCGCCATTATGCCCGCCATCCCGCCTTCTACGTGGCGATGAATCTCGGCGTGGCGATGATCATGGCCTTCGTCGTCGGCCTGCAATCCTGGAACTCCGCCTATCTCAGCCGCCATTTCGGCTGGACCCTGCCGCGCATCGGCTTCTGGCTGGGGCTCAGCCAGATCATCGCCTCGCTCGCCGGGCTGTGGTTCCACGGCTGGGTGGTGGATCGCATCTTCAGCCGGGGCTGGCTCGACGCGCACCTTTCCTATTTCGCGACGATGTGCGTGCTCGCCTTCCCGTTCGGCGTCGCCGCCTATCTGGTGCCGAGCGCGGGCTGGGCGATCACGCTCTATTCCATCGCCTATTTCCTGATCATGGCGTTCGCCAGCATCGGCCCGGCGGCGCTGCAGATCGCCACGCCCTCGCCGCTGCGCGGCAAGGCCTCGTCGGTCTACATGGTCGTGATGAGCCTGGTCGGCACCATCTCCGGCCCGATCGTGGTGGCGACCTTCACCGATCGCCTGTTCGCCGACGAGACGAAGCTCGGTTTGTCGATGGCGCTGTTCGCGGGGCTCACCACCGCGCTCGCCGCCTTGCTCTGCTGGCTCGGCCGCGCACCGATGCGCCGCGCCGTGACGGCGCAGCGCGTGCCCGATCCGGCGATCCCGATGGCGGCGCCCGTCGCCGCATGACGACACGCCTTTCCATCCATCCAGGGGAAACAGGGATGTTCACCGGCCCGGACCAAGACCGCCTGCGGATACGCGAGTTGATCGACAGCTATGGCGACGCCGTCATGCGCCATGACGCCGAGGCCTGGGGCGCCACCTGGGCGGAGGACGCCACCTGGCACATGGGTGGCCGCATCGTGACCGGCCGCGAGCAGATCGTCGCACTGTGGCATGGCGCGATGGCCCGCTACAGCGCCGTCGTCTTCCTCGCCTTCCCCGGCGCCATGGCCATCGAGGGCGATCGCGCCTCGGTGCGCACCCACACCTACGAGCATCTCGTGCCGGTCGACGGCCCGCCCCGCATCCAGAGCGGCATCTACGAGGACCAATTGGTCCGCCGCGAGGGGCGCTGGCTGTTCGCCTCGCGCCTGTTCACTCCCAAGGAGATCAAATCGTGACGGTCATCGTGTGGGCCCAGATGGACATGGATCCCGAACATAGCGAGCGGATCATCCGCGAGGCCCGGCCGCTCATCGAAGCCTCGCTGGAGGAGCCCGGGTGCGAGGCCTATACTTGGTCGCACGATCCGTTCGTCCCGGGCCGCGTCAACGTCTACGAACAGTGGACCGACGAGGAGGCGCTCGCCCTCCACTTCACCCTGCCGGCCTATCTCGACATGCGGACGCAGCTGCGTTCGGCGGGGCCGATCCAGTCGACCAGCCGCAAGTTCCGGGTCGATCATGACGAGCCGGTCTATGACCCGAACGGCACGCCACGGGCGGACTTCTTCACCGCCTGAGCGACAGGAGAGGAGAGAGAGCATGGACGGGCACGCCACGCTGGACGCCGATCGGGATCGCCCCTCGCCGGAGGCCGCGGAAGCGCGCACCCGGTCGCACGACGCGATCCGCCGCCGCACCCTCGAACGGATGCGCAGCAAGACGACCGATCTCGATCGCGCGCCGATGCGGATCGATCCGCGCATCTATACCGATCCCGTCCATTTCGAGCGCGAGCGCCAGCGCATCTTCCGCGAGACGCCGATCCTCGCCGCGCTCAGCCTGGAGATCCCGAATCCGGGCGACATGATGGTGTTCGACGCGCTCGGCCCGTCGATCCTGATCGTGCGCAACAAGGATGGCGCGATCAAAGCCTATCTCAACATGTGCATGCACCGCGCCGCCAAGCTGGTGATCGACTGCGCGCGCCGCACGCGCATGACCTGCCGCTTCCACGGCTGGACCTACGATCTCGACGGCAAGCTGATCGGCCTGCCCGGCAAGGAAGGGTTCGAGGGGATCGAGCGCGAGGGGCTGGGCCTCATCCCGGTGCCCGTGGTCGAGTGGAAGGGCCTGATCTTCGTGCGCGGGACGCCGAACGGCGAGACCATCGACATCGCCGACCATCTCGGCGATTTCGGCGACGAGCTCGCCCATCTGGAGCTGGACAAGGCGAAACCGGTCAGCGCCAGCCGGATCGCGTGCGACGCCAACTGGAAATACGCCTTCGACACCTATGGCGAGAGCTACCACTTCGCCACGCTGCACCCGACCACGATCGGCGCGCTCGCCTACACCAACATCATGGTCTATGACAGCTATGCGCCGCATTCCCGCCTCGCCTTCCCGCGCGAGGAGTTCATGGCCTATGCCGATCGCAACGAGGCCGAATGGCCGCGCACCGATTATGGCGGCCTCTACATGCTGTTCCCCAACGTCTCGATCAACGTGAACAGCCTGCCGACCGGCGGGCAGTTCTACGGCCTGTCGCGGGTGTTTCCGGGGGACCGGGTCGATCGCTCCTTTTCGCTGCTCAACACCTACCAGCCGGTCCATTCCACGCAGGATGTCGACATCGAGGCGTGGCAGGCGATGCACGCCTTCATCGAGAAGGTGGTCGCCACTGAAGATTACAGCGTCTCGCGCGACGGGCAGGAGAATCTCCGCTACGCGCCGGAGGGCTTCCGCACCACGCTCGGCCGCAACGAGATCGCGCTGCAGCATTTCCATCGCCACCTCGCCACCCTGATGGCCTGAGCGGCGGTTTCATCCACAGCGAACGACCGCGACGGGCATCACCCCGCGCGGCAGGGAGAGAGGCGTGGCGGACGGCTGGGACTATATCGTCGTGGGTGCGGGCTCCGCCGGCTGCGTGATGGCCGAGCGCCTCTCCGCGAATCCGCGCCACCGCGTGCTGGTGCTGGAGGCCGGCGGCGAGGATGGCAGCTTCCTGATCGAGATGCCCAAGGGCATCGGCAAGCTCGCCTCCGATCCCGACCATGCCTGGATCTATCCGGTCGGCCAGCCGCGCGTGGCGGGCGCGCCGGCGACCGAAAGCTGGGTGCGCGGCAAGGGGCTGGGTGGCTCCTCCTCGATCAACGGCATGATCTGGATGCGCGGCCAGCCCGAGGATTACGACGCCTGGGTGCGGCACGGCTGCACCGGCTGGGGCCGCGCCGAGATGGAGGCCGCCTACCAGGCGATCGAGGATCACGAGCTCGGCCCCGGCGAGGGGCGCGGCGTCGGCGGGCCGGTGCACATCAGCACGGGCACGTTCCGCTATCCGATCGCCGAGGCCCTGATCGCGGCCGGCGAGGCGATGGGCCTGCGCCGCAAGGCGGATCTCAACAGCCCCGGCCAGGAGGGGATCGGCTATTATCCGCACAACATCCGCAACGGCCGACGGGAAAGCGCGGCCAAGACCTTCCTGAAACCGGCGCGCAAGCGGCCCAATGTCTCCGTGCGCACCGGCGTGCTGGTCGATCGCATCCGCTTCGAGAATGGCCGCGCTGTCGCGGTCGAGGCGCTGGTGGACGGGCGGCCGGAGAGCTTCCCGGTGGCAGGCGAGGTGATCCTGTCGGCCGGCGTGATGGCCTCGCCCGCGATCCTGCAGCGATCGGGCGTCGGGCCGGGCGCGCTGCTGGCCGGCCTCGGCATCCCGGTGGTCGCCGATCGGGCCGGCGTCGGGCAGCACATGCTCGATCATCTCGGTTTCTCGATGCCGCACAGCCTGCGCGGCGCGGCCGGCAACAACCGCGAGTTCCACGGGATCGGGCTGGCGAAGAACGTGCTGCGCTACCTGCTGACGCGGACCGGACCGCTCGCCTGCGGCCCCTATGAGATCGGCGCCTTCGTCCGGTCCCGCCCCGATCTGCCGACGCCCGACGTGCAATTGTTCGGCAGTGCCTTCACCTTCCGCCGCACGGTGAGCGCGACCAATTATCCGGTGCAGCTCGCGGCGGTGGAGCAAGATCCGGGCTTCACCCTCTATTTCCAGCTTCTCCATCTCAAGAGCGAGGGCAGCGTCGCCATCGGCGGCCGCGCGGTCGACGCGCCGCTGGCGATCGCGCCCAACTGGCTGGCCGAGACAGAGGATCAGAAGACCGCCGTGGCCGCGCTGCGCTATGCGCGCCGGCTGCTCGCCCAGCCCGCCATCGCGCGCTATCTCAGGGAGGAGATCGTGCCGGGCGCCGCCGTGCAGGACGACGCGCAGATGCTCGACGCCTTCCGGCGCCTGTCGCGGTGCGGCACGCATGCGGTCGGCGTGTGCCGGATGGGCAGCGACGCGGACGACGTGTGCGACCCCGATCTCAAGGTGCGCGGGGTGAGCGGCGTGCGCGTGGTGGACTGCTCGGCCATGCCGGGGCTCATCTCGGGCAACACCAACGCGCCGGCCATGGCGCTGGCGTGGAATGCGGCGAAGCGGATGGGATGCGGGTGAGACTCGCGGTCGACTCGAACGGTGTATGAGGTTCGAAGTCGCCTACCGCCCCACCACCACGCCCTGCGCAAAATCCCCCGCCATCCCGGCGACCCGCGCATAGAAAGCCGCGAGCCCCGGATGCGGGTGGTAAAGCTCCAGCATATGGCCGAAGCGCGCGACGGTATCGACCATCACGAAACGCGTGCCCAAAGTCGAGCTCGCATCCATCGCCACGGCATGGCCCGCCGCCGCATGGCGCGCGATCTCGGCGTCGATATCCTCCACGAACAGCGCGACATGGTGGATGCCGTAGCGCCCGCTCCCTTCCGGATACACGTCATGGCAGCAGGACGGGCCGGGATTGTTCTGCTGGACGAACTCCACCATCACGTCGCCCCACTGGCCATAAGCGGAAGTGTGATCGAATTCCGCCTCCCGCCCGCGATAGAGGCAGCGGGTCAGCGGGATATGCTCGGCCAGCAGATATGGCCCCGATCCGAACGCGGCGTGATGCGCGCGCGCCGCTTCGGCCGCATCCGGCACGAAATAGGCGATCTGCCGCACGGCGGGGCGGCTCAGCGCTCCTGCGAAGCCCAGGGTATCGACGCGCATTGCCGGTCCTTTCCGGACGATTTTTCGAGACACAGTCAGATCAGGCTATTACAGTCAGTAAAGACTGTAAATATGGGAGAGAGGCATGCGTCTGGAGGGCAAGACGGCGGTGGTGGTCGGCGCGGCGGGCGCCGGCAATATGGGCCAGGTGATCGCGGAACGCTTTGCGCGCGAAGGCGCGCGGGTGCTCGTCGCGGGCCGGCACGAGGCGGAATTGCGCCGCTTCGCCGCCGCGATCGGCGGCGACTGGGCGGTGGCCGACATCACCCGCCGCGACGACAGCTTCGCGCTGGCCGAAACGGCGCAGGCGCGGTTCGGCGCGGTCGACATCCTCGTCAACGCGGTGGGCGTCAACCTGCTGACCCCGTTCGAGAAGACGGCGGAGGCCGACCTGCGCCGCATCACCGACGCGCATTTCATCGGCCCCTTCATGCTGTTCCAGGCGATGCTGCCGGTGCTGGCGCGGGGCGGATCGCTCATCCAGATCAGCTCGGCGACGGCGACGATCATGCTCAACGACCATGCCGCCTATATGGGCACCAAGGCCGCCACCGATCATATTGTGCGCTGCATCGCCAACGAATATGGCGATCGCGGCATCCGCGCCAATTCGATCTCGCCCGGCATCACCGAGACGCCGATGACGGCGGGTGCCAAGGCGGTGCCCGGCGTGTGGGACGCCTATCAGGCCTCCTATCCGCTCGGCCGCACCGGCACGTCGGACGACATCGCCGCCGCCGCCGTCTGGCTGGCCAGCGACGAAAGCTTCATGTCGGGCGAGAATCTGCAGGTGAATGGCGGGCTGGTGCTGCGCGGCAATCCGTCGCGCGACACGGTCGATCATTATGTCATGCAGCGCACCGGCAAGCCCCGCCCCCGCGCCCACTGATCCGGAGATGGGAGCGGCACCCGCCATGTTGACGATCATCGGTCGAGAAAAAGCGTGTTCTCTCCGGCGACGAGGCAATCGCCCCTAAACTGGCTCCCGCCAGGTCGCGAACCCGGCTGCGACCTGAAAGCGACTACCCCTAGGGCGCTGAGGACACTTCTCGCAGCTACCGCTTCTGGCGATAGTCGTCGATCACGATCCCATAGCGGGCGATCAACGCGAAGGGCGCCAATGCCTCGGTGACTGTCAGCGGCAAGTCTGTTGAAATGATGTCAGAAGACCTGCAGCAGTGCGGCGCGTGGTTTCAAACAGCGTACTTGGTTACAGGCCTATTAGATGCGGACACGGTGGGTCGGCGAAATGGCATTTAGAAAATGAGAATATATGGAAGCACATTACTCGATAAACCATTATGTTTTAATTGTTTAAGCATATCACATGGACGCCTTGCGGGGTAGCGATGATGGGCCGATGCGGACGCCCCGCAGGGCTTTCGCCTCCCTACATGCCGTGCCCATTTGTGCTCATGCCATGACGAGACCGGTTGTCGAAGCGGTGCTGCCGAAGAGCGTGCGCGACACATGCGCGGGATCGAGACCCAATGTCTCGCCGAGGACGCCCGCGATCACGCCGTCCATCGCCGTGGTCGGTCGCAGATCGCGATCCTCGTAGAGCGCGGATGGGGCGAGCCCCGGCCAGTCGGCGACGATCCGGCCGCCCCTCACCGCGCCACCGACCAGGATTGCGGCCGAGCCGGTACCATGGTCGGTGCCCCCCGTCCCGTTGGCCGCCGCCGTGCGCCCGAACTCGGTGGCGACCAGCACCGTCGTGTGCATCCAGACCGGGCCGAGTCCGTCGCGCATCGCCGCGAGCAGCGCGTCGAGCCCCTTGAGCTGTGCGGCGAGGCGGCCGTCCTGCCCGCTATGCGTATCCCAGCCGCCGGTCTCCAGCATGGCGATGCGCGGGCCGTTGGGCTTGGTCAGGAAGCTCGCGGCAAGCTTGCCGAGGCTGGCGGGATCCTGCTTGGCCGCACTCCCCTCCGCGAGGCCTTTGGCCTCCAATGCTGAAGACCAGAGCGGATGGAGCTGCGGATCGGCAGCGTAGAGCTGGCCAACGCGCAGCAGCAGATCGTCCGATGGCGCCGGCAGCGGCGAGGGCGCGTAGGAGGTGATCCGCGCCGGGCCGCGCAGGGCCATCGGCACGGTGGGGGCGAGCGCGACCGCCTCGTCCGCTGCCCGCGGCATCATCGACACCAGGCGGTTCAGCCAGCCGTCCTTGACCTGATAGGGCTGCGTCCCCCCGGTCTCCAGGACATTCTGGCCGTCGAAGTGCGAGCGGTCCCGATACGGCGAGGCCACGGCATGGACGAACAGGGCTTGGCGCTGGCCATACATCTTCGCGGTCTCGGCCAAGGCGGGGTGCAGGGCGAAGCTGCCGTCGAGCTTCGTCGCCCCGGCGGGATCGATCGCGAGGGCGCCGCGCAGCGTCGCATAAGCGGGGTCCGCATAAGGGATGACGATGTTGAGCCCATCGGCCGCGCCTCGCTGGATGATGAACACGAAGCGGCGTTCGGTGGGGACAGTGGCCAGCGCGATGCGCGGGGCGACCAGCAGGGCTCCGGCGCCGGCGGCCGAAAAGGACAGGAAGGAGCGGCGATCGATCATGGCGTTCACCTCCGCAGGAAATCGGGCGAGACGAGCAGCAAGGCAAGCGCGCTGCCGGGGCTGTCGGCGCGGTTGACCTGATCCGCGGTGGCCGGGCTGAAAGCGGCGGGAAAGAGCGCGGGCCCCAGCGTCCGCGCATCGATCGCGTCGCCAATCGGCGCTACCAGCCGCTGCGCGAACTCGACCCGGCGGAGCAGCGCATCGGGCGCTGCCCAGCTGGCGGCGATATCGTCCCACCCGGCGGGAGAGCCCGGCTTCCACACGGGCTGGCCGAGCTGGCTCTGCACCCCCGCCATCTGGAGCTGCCCCACCTGTGCGCGGCCGAGGCCGCGCAGCGCGGAGACCGTCCACTCCCACGGCGTCTTGAACTTGAGCGGGGCCGGCATCCACGCTTCGGGGCTGTCGATCAGCGTGCGATAGAGCGTCGGAAGATCGCCCCGATTCTTCGCGAAGGCAGCGGCCAGCCGCGCGACCAGAGCGGGCGGCGGCGCATCGCCGGCAACATGGCGCGCGAGCTTGGTCGCGACGTGGCTGGCAGTCGCGGGCGCGCGCGCGAAATCGACCAGCGCCGCCCGCCCCTGCTCCGCACCGTCCTGCGCATAGGTCTTGCCGAGAATAGTGCGCGGACCGGGTTCGTGAAGATCGGGCCGAAAGGCGAAGTCGTCCGCATTGCCGTCGTCCCGCGGCCCCTGCGCGCCCACGCTCCAGCCGGTCAGCGCGCGCGCGAATTCGGTGACGTCGGCCTGCGTATAGCCCGATCGCACGCCGAGCGTGTGCAACTCCATGATCTCGCGCCCGAGATTCTCGTTGATCCCGCGCGGCTTGCCCGGGTTGCGGAGCGCGGCGCGCCGGGCGGCCGGGCTGTCGGGGCCGATCGATTGGATCTGGTTGAGATAGATCAGCATGGCCGGATGCTGCTCGACCGCCAGCAGCATGTCCTCGAAGCGGCCGAGCACATGCGGGCGGATAGCGTCGCGCTCGAACCCGCCGACGAAGGCGCTGGTCTGCGGATTGTCCGCCGAGACGCAGAAATGGTTCGACCAGAAATGGACCATGCGCTCGACGAAGGGCGCCTGCGTCTCCAGCGCGCTCTGGGTGCGCGCCTGCACCGCCTGGCGATAGAGCGCCTGCACGTCTTGCGCAAAATCCACCCGCGCGAACATCTGCTGGGCGGTCTTTCCCGGTTGGGCGGGAGCATCGGCCGACGGCATCAGGCGCGCGGCCTGGCGCATCGCCTGCTGCTGCTCGCGATAGGCCTTCACCATCGCGCCGGCATCGGGCAGCGCGGCGAAGGCGGCGGGCCGGGGATCGAAGCGATCGAACTGCCCGCTCAGCCAGTGCCGGGGATCGCCGGGCACCGCATCGGACGGCTTCGCGCCCAGGCCGAAGCGGTTGAGCGCGATGGCGGCGGGGGAAAGCCCAGTGGCTGGCATGGCAGGCTAGGCTCCTCCAAACGACGGATATCGGTTGAACGCGCTAGGGCTGCGTTTCCGTCGCCCCTGCCACGGCGCGGCCACGACGCCGCTCGATGCCCTCGGCCAGCCTGTCGCGTTCGTCCGGCGGGAGCGTCGTGGCGAAGGCGATCGCGCGCTCCTCGACATGCGCGCGGATCGCGATGTCCGCGGCCCGGATGCGCGCGAGGGCATCGGCGAGCTTCGCCTGATCCAGCGCCGGCGCGCGCAGCAGCGCGGCCGCCTCCGCGCGGGCCTGCCGCCCGGCCAAGGCGGTGGGCCGCATATCGAGGCGGGCATCGCGCAGCGCGCGGCGGAAGGCGCGGCGCTCGTCTCGCGGCAACTCGCTTCCGGCGACGCGGATCGATCCCGCCCCGATCATCGGATGGCGCGCACGGACCCAGGCCGCGCCGCCGATCGCCGCGCCGAGCAGGAAGATGTTGAGCAGGATCGAGATCCCGCAGACGATCTTGAGGGTGCGGGACGTCATTCAGCTATCCTGCTGCGAGAGATCGCCGAACGCCGTCGCCTCGTCCGACACCGCATGGTCCGACGGCAGCGCCGCCGACGCGGCGACCGATCCGGCCGCCGCGCCGGCCAGCGCGGTCGCGATGCCGATGCCCGACCACCAGAGCCGCGCACGGCGGGACAGGGGGGAACGCCGCGAGGCCTGGACACGCTCGCGCAACGCCGCCGACGGCGCCTCGACCCGCCACCCATCAAGACGCGCATCGAGACGCGCCGCCTCCGCCAGCACCGCCTGCATCGCGGGCCGTTTCGCCATCGCCATCGCCTCGGCACGCACCGCCTCGGGCCAGCGCGCGACGGCGCCGCCATAAGCGTCGGCCAGTTCGATGAAGCGGGCTTCGGTCAGGGCATCAGTCATCGCTCATGTCTCGTGCGGCGAACGTGGCGCGCAGGGATCGGCGTCCCCGCGCGAGCAGGCTTTCCAGCGCCTCGACGCTGATCTCCATCGCGGCCGCGGCCGCGATGTTGGTGAGATCCTGATAATGGACCAGGATGAGGGCCTCGCGCTGGCGTTCGGGAAGCGCCGCTATAGCATCTTGCACCGTCCGCGCCTGCGCCGTCTCGTCCAGGACGGCATCGGCCGGCGGTGCGGGATCGGGGACCTCCGGCACGTCCGGCATGGCCGTCTCGCGACGCCGGCGCATCCGGTCGCGGCAGAGGTTCAGCGCGACGGTGTGCAGCCAGGTGTCGAAGCGCGCCGCGCCGGGCCGCCACCGTGCGGCCTGCCGCCAGGCGCGCAGGAAGGTTTCCTGGGCGATATCCTCGGCTTCGGCCGCATCGCCCAGCATCCGCCGCGCGAGCGCCAGGATGCGGGGCAGTTTGGCGCTCACCAGCATCCGCGTCGCCGCCTCGTCGCCCCGGCCGACTCGCGCGACCAATCCGGCATCTGGATCGTCCACGCTCAAGCAATGCGGCTCCGATGATCATCGCGGCGGACCATCCTTTCAGCGCGGCGAGCCCGGCGCTGGGTCGGTGGGTTGGGCCTGGCGCGCGCGCTGCCGCCCGGCCATCCGCTCGTCGGGCGTGAGCAAGCCGTCCCCGTTGCGATCCAGACGGTGGAAGCGGCGGGTGAGCGCGGCCCGGATCTCGCTGGCGTCGAGCATGCCGTCATGATTGGCATCCATAGCATCGAAGCGGCGCGAAGGATCGCGGCCGTTCCTCGCGGTCGCCGCCAGCTCCGCGCGGCTGATCTTGCCGTCACCGTCGGTATCGGCCGCCATGATCCGGCTGGTCTGGCGCGCGAGATATGGATCGAGCGACAGGCCGCCGGTCCCGACCGGCGAAGCCGGCTGGGCCCATGCCGGGAAGGCCAGCGGCAGCGTGGCGAGGGTAAGAACGGATCGGGTGGAACGCATGGTGCGGACTCCATGGGCGGCTCGGCCGGAGCGGCGCCACGCAGCGGCTGGGCTGCGCGGCGCCGCCGTCTCAATAGCCGCGGCCGTTGTGCTTGGCGCGGTAGATATGCCGGCTCGCCTTGTTCTCGCGATGCTGGAGACGAGCCCGGTCATAGCCGGTCAGGTGCCCGCCATCGCGCGCGCGCATCCGCCCTTCCTGGGCGTCGATCGAGGCTTGCTGCCGCTCGACGCGCCCGGCCTCGCCGGGGGTCAGGCGGCCGCTGGCGACGCCCTGCTCGATCCGGCCGGCTTGGTTGGCGTGGCGCTGGTCGACCGTCTGCGCCTGCGCGCCGCCAGCGGCGAGACCCAGCGCGATGAACGCGACGGGGAGTGACTTCATCCTCACGAACTGTCTCCTGCTTTCGGGATTGGGAACGGACCTGTCGCCGCGATCAACGGTAGCGCCAGCCGCCGTGCCAGCGGTCGCGATGGCCCCAGTAGCGGCGGCCGTCCCAATAGCCGCGGCCGCCATAATAGACGCCGACGACGGGCACGCTCGGCGCGACCACGACCGGGCCGGGCCCAAGATTGGGGCGGCAGCCGCCATATGGCCCGCGATGATATCCGACGCCGCAGCCGCCACGGGCGGCGGCGGGCGAAACGGCGCCCAGGGCCGCGCCGGTGGCGAGGGCGATCAGCAGAAATGTCTTCATGGTGGGTTCTCCAACGCTACGCTCCGGTGCCTGCTGAAAGGCTCCGGATAGGCGTTGAACGGACCCCGGCCGGATTTCCGTCGCCGGAAAATGTCGGGGGACGCGCGATCCCGTCGATTCAGGGATCGGCGGTGGATACCATCATCCATCGGCTTCGCGATGCGATGACGGGTCCGAACGACCGCCGCGATCCGGCGGTCCATGCGCCTCGGGCGCGGAGAATATGCCCGGATGCGCGCGGCATCCGGGCAGGTTTTCCTCAGAACGGATAATAACGGAAAGTCAGGAACGCCATGTTGTTGTGGGTCTGCGGCATACCGGCATAAGCGGGGAGGCCATTGCTGGTGCCGGTGCCGTCGAACAGCTGGCGCTGCGTATAGCTCCACTGGAAGCCGATCTGGGCGCGGCCGAACGCGCCATTGTAGATCTTGTCCCAGGCACCCACGGTCAGCTGGCGGATGCGCCGGGTGTTGCCGGCGCAGCCGAACGTCGTCGCGGTGGCCGGGGCTTCGACGAAGCAGCCCGAATTGTCCGCGTTCAGCACGCCGAGGCCCTTGGTACCGCCATCGTAGAGCTGGCGCTGCTCCTGCTCCTCACCGGCGAAGGCGTAGATGTCGAGCTGGGACGTCGCATGCAGCGTGGCACCGCCCAGCAGCATGAATTCGCGGAGCGCATGCAGATTGCCCGCCGCGTCCGAGGTCACGTCGGGAAGGCCGGCCGAACCGTAGCGGCCGATGCCGCGACCGCCGATGCCGGAGAATTGCACGTCGAGCAGCTTCGGCACGACGTTCAGCGCGATGCTGCCGCCATAGCCGAAGGCATGCGCGTCGCGATTGGTCGAGGTGCCGTCGAGATGCGTCGAGAAGGTCCGATAGATGCCGAAGCCCTCGATGTGGAGCGCGTGGCCGGCGATCATATCCTCATAGGCGACCTTGCCGATCACGTCCGGCACGTGGTTGAGCGACAGCGAGGAGCCGACGCCGTTGTAGAATTGCTGGAAGTCGCCCGTCGGGTTGACCTGGTTCGAGGTGGACTGGCTGCTGCCCTGGCCGCTGATCACCGAGACAACGCTGCCCGGCAGGCCGCTGCCACCGAAGGTCGTCTGCGGATTTTCGGCCGACACGCCGAGCCACAGCTTGTGATCCATGAAGTCGCCGACCAGGCGGACGCCCGGCTGACGCGCCCAGGCGAAGCCGGGGATATACTGCGCGTCGATCTGCGGCGGCGCCACTTCGGAACGGGGCGTCATGCCCTTGCCCTGCATCGTCAGCAGCGACCAGTTCTGGCCGGCCAGCACGTGCAGGCCATAGCTGCCCTCGTCCCAGTCGATCGTGCCGTAGAGATTGCGGATGCGCGGCACATAACTGTTCGACTGGTTGGAATTGGACGTCTGCGCGCCGCCTTGGAAATCGAACTCGCCATACATGGCCAGCTTGGTGTGAGGGTTGGGCGCGCCCTGCGCGAGGAAGGAGACGCGGCTCTGGCGGGCCGAGAAGCGGCCTTCGGAGGTATGCGACGCATGGCTCTGGCCCGGGAAGGGCACGTTGAAGCTCGATGCGATGTCGTCGCCCTGGAAGCGGCTGCGATAGATGCCCGACATTTCGAGGAAGCCGCCGGGCTGGATGGTGATGCCCTTGAAATAGATCTTGTCGTTGTGATGTTCCTTGTCGATCGCGCTCGCGATCTGCGAATTCACCTGCTCCCTGGAGACCGGCGGCGTGGTGGATACCTGCTGCTGCACGGCCTGGACCTGGGTCTGCGTCGTCTGGAGCGCGCTTTCGGTGGTATCGATGCGTGCCACGGTCGCAGTCTGCGCGGTCTTCTGCGTCTCAACCTCGCCGCGCAGGCTTTCGACCTCGGCCTGCAGCGCCTTCACCTGCGCCAGCAGCACGGCGTTCGGCGAAGCGGCGGTGCGATGCGTCTTCTTGTGTGCGGTGGCGGCGTCGGCCGCGCCCGCGACGAGCATGTTCGCTGCGGCGGTCGCCAGCAGCACGGTACGGATCTTCATGTCGTTTTGCCCCTTGGCAGGTTGGAACCCACCAAGCGCCGCTAGGAATATCGCGTGACTCTTATGTTACATTATGAGTCGTTTGCTCCAATACTCTGGATCATTCTAAGTGAAATTAATTTCACTTTGACCATCTTAAAAGTAATTCTAGTTGATCGAGCAAATGCGTGAGGGCGGTTCGCGCACGATATGCTGTGCCCAGGCGCGGAGCCCTCCGATTTTGCCATGATCTCTATCGAATCCGATGCTGGCTGACCGGTTGCGCATCCGGGACATCCGCAACACCAGCACCTTCCGGCTGACCTTGCTGTTCGGCGTGGTGTTCCTCGCCGGCGTCGCCATCCTGCTGGGGCTGATCTACGGCCTTTCGGCCCGCGAGCTGACGCGGCGGAGCGATCGCATCCTGCGCCTGGAAGCGATCATGCTGGAGCGGGCGTCGCCCGCCAATCTCCCCGATCGCATCCACAACGAGATCGCGCGCAGCGCCAGCGGGCTCAATTATTTCGAGCTGCGCTCCGGCGATGGCGAGCATGTCGCCGGCAACATCCGCGTGGCCGCGCCGCCGCCCTTCGACACGCCCGCCGAACTGCGCATCGGCGACAGCGCGCACCCCGTCCGCCTGCTCGCGGTGCGCACGCCCTCGGAAGAGACGCTGTTGATCGGGCGCGACATCTCCCCCGTGGTGGACCTCCGGCGCCACGTCCTCGTGATCCTGATCGCCAGCGGCCTGCTGACGGTGATCGCGGTGCTGGTCTGCGGCTTCGCGCTCAGTCTCGCGCCGTTGCGCCGGGTGCGCGACCTGCAGCGCGCGATCGAGACGATCTCGGCCGGCGACATGGAAGCGCGCATGCCGCTGGCCGGGCGCGGCGACGAGCTCGATCTGTTCGCCGGAACCGTCAACCAGATGATCGACGAGATCGAGCGGGCGATCGCACAGGTGAAGGGCGTGACGGACGCGATCGCGCACGATCTGCGCACGCCGCTCACCCGCGTGCGCAGCCAGCTCTACCGCCTGAGCCAGTCCAGCGAGGTGCAGGCGCCCGCCGTCCGCATGATCGGCGCGGCGACCAGCGATCTCGACATCGTGCTCGATCGCTTCGCGGCGCTGCTGCGGATTTCGGAGCTGGAGGCGGGCCGGCGCCGCGCGGGATTCGCGCCGGTCGATCTCGCGGCGCTGCTGGCCCGCCTGCAGGAGCTGTACGAGCCGCTGGCGGAGGATCAGGGGATCGTGCTGGCGCTGGAGGCGGCCGAGGCCGTGGCGGTGCCGGGGGACGAGAAACTGCTGTTCGAGGCGCTCAGCAACCTGGTGGACAATGCGCTCAAGTTCACGCCGCCGGGCGGACGGGCGGCCCTGGCGCTGGTGGCCGATGCGCGCGGCGCGGTGATCGAGGTGCGCGATTCCGGGCCCGGCATCGCCGCCGAGGAGCGCCCGGCGGTGATCCGCCGCTTCCATCGTGGCAGCAACGCCGCCGACATTCCCGGCACCGGGCTCGGCCTGAGCCTGGTCGCCGCGATCCTGCATCTCCACGGCTTCGCGCTGGCCTTCCGTGATGGTGCGCCCGGCCTCGTGGTGGAGGTGCATTGCCATGGCCACGAAGGAAGCGACGCAGTGAAATTCATTTCACTAGCCGGATCGGCGCAGGCGGCGCATCTCCATGGGGTCGGACAGAAAGCAGACGCGGTTTAAGCCCCGCCCTCTGCTTGCGAGCCGGCCCCATATCATGGGTCGCCGACCCGCTCGTCGGCGAAAACTCGTCACCGGCAGTCCGCTCGACTGCCGGTGACGAAACCATTTGTCGGAGTTTTCTTCCATGAAGACGGTTCTGCTTGCCCTCGCCTCGGCGGGAACCCTGTTCGCGTGCGCCGGCATCGCCACCGCGGCCCAGCCCGGGCTGCGCTTCGCCACGCTCGAATATCAGCAGCCGCGCGATCCGCTGCTTCCGTCCAACCAGTCCGCCGACATCGTCGAGCACACGCCGCCGGCCGACATCGCGCCAGCCGTCGATCGGATCGACGCGGCAATCCCCGCCGGCACGCCGCGCGCCGCCGCCGAGGCCATCCTCGCGCGCGCCGGCGCCCACTGCCGCGCGCAGGATGCCGGCTCCGAGCGCTGCACCTATGCCGACACCGAGACCCGCGACGAATATGTCGATGCGGTCCGCTGGAATGTCCGCCTGAGCCTCGCCGACGACCGGGTGCAGGGCATCTCCGTCGACCGGAGCTGGGTGCGCAGCTGATCCTGGCCCGGCCGCCGGCCTTGCGGACTCGCCAGCCGGGCCTATGAAGCGATCATGGCCCGCATATTGGTGATCGAGGACGACGCTGCCACCGCGCAGGAGATCGTCACGGAGCTGGGCGCGCACGGCCACGAGACCGCGCACGCCGGCAATGGCGATCTTGGCCTCGAAAAGGCGACGCGCGAGCCGTTCGACCTGATCACGCTGGACCGGATGCTGCCCGGCATCGACGGCCTCGCGTTGGTCGAGCGCCTCCGGGAACGGCGCATCCACGTCCCCGTGCTGATGATCAGCGCGCTTTCCGATGTGGACGAGCGCATCGCCGGCCTGCGCGCGGGCGGCGACGACTACATGACCAAGCCCTTCGCCTCCGACGAGATGGCGATGCGCGTCGAGGTGCTGTTGCGTCGCCAGGCGCAACAGCCCGCCGAAGAGGCCATCCTGCGCGTCGGCGGGATCGAGATCGACCTGATCCGCCGCAAGGTGATCGTGGACGAAGAGCCGGTCCGCCTGCTGCACATGGAACTGCGCCTGCTCGAATTCCTGGCGCGCCATGCCGGCGACATCGTCAGCCGCAAGATCATCTTCGAGAAGGTGTAGGGCTATTATTTCGATCCCGGCGCCAACCTGATCAACGTCCACATCGCGCGCCTGCGCAAGAAGCTGGACCGGCCCGGCAAGCCCTCGGCCATCGTCACCGTGAAGGGCGAAGGCTACCGCCTCGATGCCGTCTGAGCGGCTACGCCTGCGGGACATCCGCAACACCAGCACCTTCCGGCTGACCCTGCTGCTCGGCGGCGTCGCGCTCGTCGGCGTGCTGATGCTGACGGTGCTGATCTACGCACTGTCCGCACGGGAGCTGAACGCGCGCAGCGACAGCATCCTGCGCGCGCAGGCCGCCCAGCTGATGGCGAATCCGGCCGCATCCCTTCCCGGCGCCGTCCGGCTGGCGATCGCGCGCAGCAGCAGCGGCCTCAATTATTACGGCCTGCTCGATGCCGACGGGCGGCGAATCGCCGGGACGCTCAGCGGCGCATCCGGCTTCCGGATCGACCGTGCCCGGGAGATTCCGGCCCGGCCCGGCCGCCATGGCCCGATCCGGCAGCTCGCCGAACGCCTGCCGACCGGCGAGACGCTGCTGGTCGGGCGCGACATCACGCCGCTGGTCGATCTGCGCTGGCGGGTGACGATCGTGCTGATGGCCAGCGCCGGCGTGATCGCCCTGCTGATCGTCATCGCCGCGATCGGCCTCAGCCTCGCCCCGCTGCGCCGGGTCGGCCGGCTCCAGCGCGCCGCACACGACATCGCGGCCGGCCGGTTTGAGCAGCGCATGCCAGTCCTCGGGCGCGGCGACGAACTCGATCTGCTGGCCGGCACGGTCAACACCATGGTCGAGGAGGTCGGCCGCGTCATCGGGCAGGTGAAGTCCGTCACCGATGCGATCGCGCACGACCTCCGCACGCCGCTGACGCGCATGCGCAGCCACCTCGACCGGGCGCTGCGCAGCGAGGGCGTGGACCAGCCGACCGCCGAACGGCTCGCGCTCGCCGTCGCCGATCTCGATGCGGTGCTGGAGCGTTTCGCCGCCTTGCTGCGCATCTCCGAAATCGAGGCGGGGAGCCGTCGCGCCGGGTTCGGCGAGGTCGCGCTCGATCCGCTGCTCGCCTCGGTGGTCGATCTCTACCAGCCGCTGGCCGAGCATCGCGGCATCGTCCTCACGCATGCGCACCTGCCCGGCGCGACCGTCCATGGCGACCAGAGCCTGCTGTTCGAAGCGATCAGCAACCTGATCGACAATGCCATCAAGTTCGCGCATGCGGGCGGGCGGGTCGACGTGTCGGCGAAGCCCCACGACCAGGACCTCGTCATCGAAGTGCGCGACGATGGCCCCGGTATCGCTCAAGATCAGCGCCAGTCCGTCCTGCGTCGTTTCGATCGGGGAGAGGCCTCCTCGCAAATCCCGGGATCGGGACTGGGGTTGAGCGTGGTCGTCGCCATCGTTCATCTTCACCAATTCACCTTGGCCCTGGAGGAAGGCGATCCTGGATTGATCGTCCGTATCCGCGCGCCGAACCGGACCAAGGCCCCGATCCAGCCGTGAAATTCATTTCACTAGCCTGATCGCCTCGCCCGGCCGATGAGGCCGGCGCCGGTGGCGTGTCCTCGCGCAGCCCCCTCGCGCCCCGCGTCACCGGCACAGTGTCCGCCATCGGGATGGCCATGCTTCAGCTCGTCAAGCTTGCGCTCAGCAAGCCCTATACCTTCGTCGTCCTCGCGATCCTGATCCTGCTCTCGGGCTCCATCGCCTGGGAGGAAACGGCGACCGACATCTTTCCGGACATCAAGATCCCGGTGATCGCGGCGGTGTGGACCTATCGCGGCCTGCCGCCGCAGGACATGGCCGGCCGCGTGGTCTATTATTACGAGCGCCAGCTCTCCACGACCGTCAACGACATCGATCATATCGAAAGCCAGTCGCTGAACGGCATCGGCATCGTGAAGATCTTCTTCCGCCCCGGCGTCGACATCCGCACCGCCACCGCGCAGGTGACGTCGGTCAGCCAGACGGTCCTGAAGCAGATGCCGCCGGGCATCACCCCGCCGCTGATCCTGAACTACAATGCCTCGACGGTGCCGATCCTGCAGCTGGCCCTGTCCTCGGGCGATCTCTCCGAGCAGAAGATCTTCGATCTCGGGCAGAATTTCATCCGCCCCGCGCTCGCCTCGGTGCAGGGCGCAGCGATCCCCTCGCCTTATGGCGGCAAGGAGCGGCAGATCCAGATCGATCTCGATCCCGATCTCCTCCAGGCCCTCAGGCTCTCGGCGACCGATGTCGGCGCGGCGCTGGCGGCCCAGAACCAGATCGTGCCGGCCGGCACCACCAAGATCGGCCAGTATGAATATAACGTCCGCCTCAACAACTCGCCCGCGGTGGTCGACCAGCTCAACAACCTGCCGATCAAGACGGTGGACGGCACGACCGTCACCATGCGCGACGTCGCCCACGTCCGTGACGGATCGCCGCCCCAGCGCAACGAGGTGCGCGTCGACGGGCGCCGCGCCGTGCTGATGACGGTGCTGAAATCGGGCTCCGCCTCCACCATCGCCATCGTCGATCAGGTCAAGGCGCTGCTGCCCAGGCTCAAGGAGACGCTGCCGGCCGGCCTCACCGTCCAGCCGCTGTCCGACCAGTCGCTGTTCGTGAAGGCGGCGGTGTCGGGCGTGGTGCGCGAGGGCGTGATCGCGGCGACGCTCACCAGCCTGATGATCCTGCTCTTCCTGGGATCGTGGCGCTCGACGGTGATCATCGCCGCCTCGATCCCGCTCGCCATCCTCGCGGCGGTGGCGATGCTGGCGGCGACCGGCGAGACGCTCAACATCATGACGCTGGGCGGCCTCGCGCTCGCCGTCGGCATCCTCGTCGACGACGCGACCGTCACCATCGAGAACATCAACTGGCACCTCGAGCAGGGCAAGCCGGTGCGCGCGGCGATCCTCGACGGCGCGCGCCAGATCGTCGGCCCCGCCTTCGTCTCGCTGCTGTGCATCTGCATCGCCTTCGTGCCGATGTTCTTCCTGCCGGGCATCGCCGGCTTCCTGTTCGCGCCGATGGCCAAGGCGGTGGTGTTCGCGATGATCGCCAGCTTCGTCCTCTCGCGCACGCTCGTGCCGACGATGGGCAATTACCTGCTGCGCGATCACGCGACCGAGCACACCGCCGACATCATGCTCCACCACGATGCGATGGCCGGACGCCCGAAGAGCCGCAATCCCTTCCGCCGCTTACAGCAGGGATTCGAGCGCCAGTTCGAGACGGTGCGGACCTATTATGTCGCGATCCTCGCCTTCGCGCTGGCGCGACGCCGCATCTTCGTGCCCGCCTTCCTCGCCGTGGTGCTGGTCTCCTTCGCGCTGATCCCGTTGCTCGGCCGCAATTTCTTCCCGACCGTCGATGCCGGCCAGATCAACCTCCACGTCCGCGCGCCGGTCGGCACCCGGCTGGAGGAGACGGCGGCCCTGTTCGATCATATCGAGGATCGCATCCGCGGCACGATCCCGCCCGACGAGCTAGTCTCGATCGTCGACAATATCGGCCTGCCGGTCTCGGGCATCAACCGGGCCTATTCCAACACCGGCGGCGTCGGCCCGCAGGACGGCGACATCCTGATCACGCTGTCCAAGGACCATCACCCGACCGCCGGCTATGTGAAGACGCTGCGCAAGGCGCTGCCCGATGCCTTCCCCGGCTCGACCTTCTCCTTCCTGCCCGCCGACATCATCAGCCAGATCCTGAACTTCGGCGCGCCGGCCCCGATCGACGTGATGGTCACCGGCTCCGACGTGAAGGCCAACGAGGCCTATGCGCACATGCTGGTCGAGAAGATGGGCCATGTCGCCGGCATCGCCGACGTGCGCCTCCAGCAGGCGGAGGACTATCCGGAACTCGGCTTCGATGTCGACCGCACGCAGGCCGATCGCCTCGGCATCACCGAGAATGACGTGACCAAGAGCCTGGCCGTCAATCTCGCCGGCAGCTTCCAGGTCGCGCCCGCTTTCTGGCTGAACCCCAAGAACAGCGTGTCCTACCCGATCGTCGTCCAGACCCCGCAATATCGCACCGACACGATGGCCGACATGACCAACATCCCGGTGACGGGATCGAAGCCGGGCGATTTCCAGCTGCTCGGCGCGCTCGGCACGATGCATCGGGAGCCCTCGGCAGCGGTGATCTCGCATTATGCGGTGCAGCCCGCCTACGACGTCTATGCGACGACGCAGGGCCGCGACCTCGGCGCGGTGTCGGGCGACATCCAGCACATCCTCGACCAGACCAGGGCCGCTTTGCCCAAGGGCGCGACCGTCCGGCTGCGCGGCCAGGTCGAGACCATGAACACCGCCTTCACCGGCCTGATCCTCGGTCTGGCGGGCGCGATCGTGCTGATCTACCTGCTGATCGTCGTGAACTTCCAGAGCTGGGTCGATCCGGCGGTGATCGTCTCGGCGCTGCCCGCCGCACTGGCCGGCATCGTGTGGATGCTGTTCGCCACCCACACCCCGCTGTCGGTGCCGGCGCTCACCGGCGCGATCATGTGCATGGGCGTCGCCACCGCCAATTCGGTGCTGGTGACGAGCTTCGCGCGCGACCGGCTGGCCGAACTCGGCGATGCCGTGCAGGCCGCCACCGAGGCCGGCGCCACCCGCTTCCGCCCCGTGCTGATGACCGCGCTCGCCATGATCATCGGCATGGCGCCGATGGCGCTGGGCCTGGGCGAGGGCGGCGAGCAGAACGCCCCGCTCGGCCGCGCGGTGATCGGGGGCCTGATCTGCGCGACCATCGCCACGCTCGTCTTCGTGCCGGTCGTCTTCTCGATCGCGCACCGCAAGGACGGCCGGACGGCCGATCCCTCCCCCGAACATCCCCAAGGACATCTCGTCTATGCAGCATGACGCTTCCGCCGCGCCGAAGGGGCTGAAGGTCGCCGGCATCGCCGCCGCCGTGGTCGCGGTCGGTGTGGTGGTGGCCGGTACGCTGAGCCGCGCCAGCGACGCGCACGCGGCGCAGGGCTGGTCCGATGCGCGCTCGGTGCCGACCGTCCATCTCGTGCCCGTGAAGGCTTCCGCGGCGACCGACGGGCTGACATTGCCCGGCACCATGGCCGCCTGGAACGCGGCCAAGCTCTATGCGCGGGTCGGCGGCTACGTGCAGGGCTGGTCCAGGGATATCGGCGCCGAGGTCGGCGGCGGCACGGCGCTCGGCACGATCGAGACGCCGGAGCTCGACCAGCAGATCGTGCAGGCCCGCGCCGCGCTCGCCAAGGCCAAGGCCGACGCCGCGCTGGCGAAGAGCACCGCCGCGCGCTGGAACGACCTGCTCACCGACCATAGCGTCTCGGAGCAGGAAGCCGACGAGAAGAATGGCGATCTCGCCGCCAAGACGGCGGCCGTGCAGGGCGCGGAAGCGGATCTCGGCCGCCTGCGCGCGCTCAAATCCTATGCCACGGTGCGCGCGCCCTTCGCGGGCGTGGTGACGGCGCGCAACGTCGATATCGGCGATCTCGTCGGCCCCGGCGCCAGCGCGCAGCAGCCCATGTTCGCGGTCGCCGACGTGCGCCGCATCCGCCTCTATGTCAGTGTGCCGCAGGCCTATGCGGCGGCGATGACGCCGGGCCTCGACGCGACGCTCACCGTGCCGGACCAGCCGGGCCGCAGCTTCGTCGCCAGGGTGATCGGCACGTCGGGCTCGATCAACCCGCAGACCGGCACGCTCGAAGTCCAGCTCGTCGCCGGCAATCCGGGCGCGGTGCTGAAACCCGGCGGCTATGCGCAGGTGACCTTCTCGGTGCCGGGTCAGGCGGGGACGGTGACGATCCCGTCGAGCGGTCTCGTCTTCCGCGCGGCCGGAACCCAGGTCGCGATGGTGGATGCCGGCCAGCATATTCGCATGCAGCCGGTCACGCTGGGCCGCGATCTCGGCGGCACGGTGGAGGTCGTCACCGGCCTCGGGCGTAACGCCCGGATCGTCGACAACCCGCCGGATTCGATCGCGCAGGGCGAACTGGTCCGGGTCGGCAGCGACCATGGCTGACGCCCGCCGGCCGCTGGCGCTGGCGGGGCTGGCGGCGCTGGCCGGCTGCTCCTTCGCGCCGCCCTATCGTCCGCCCGCGACCGTGCCCCCCGTCGCCTACAAGGAAGCGGGGCCATGGCAGCCCGCGGCGCCCGGCGACCTTTCCGCCGCGGGCGACTGGTGGACATTGTTCCACGATCCGACGCTGAACGGCCTCGCCGGCCGGCTGGGCACCGACAATCCGACGCTAGCGGGTGCGCTCGGCCGCTATGACGAGGCGAATGCCTATCTGGCGGAGGCGCGCTCCGGCCTGTTCCCGCATGTCGGGCAGGAGACCGACATCACCGACAATCGCCAGTCGGACAATCGCCCGCTGCGCGGCGCCAACCAGCCCGATCTCTATCCGGCCGACACCGTCGGCGGATCGATCGGCTACGAGCTCGACCTGTGGGGCCGAGTGCGCAATTCGGTCGCCGCCGGGAAAGCCGAGGCGCAGGCCAGCGGCGACGATCTCGCCGCGCTCCGGCTCAGCCTGCAGGCGAAGCTCGCCACCAGCTATTTCGCGCTGCGCGGCTACGACCGGCAGATCGACCTGCTCGAAAAGACCGTCGACGCCTTCTCCAGGGCCGATGCGATGACCCGGCGGCGCTTCTCCGGCGGCATCGCCACCGGGATCGAGACCGGCCAGTCCGGCGCAGAGCTGGCCGAGGCGCAGGCCCAGCTCGAGGATGTCCGCAGCGCCCGCGCGCTGACCGAACATGCGATCGCCAGTCTGGTCGGCACGCCGGCCTCGAGCTTCGCGATCGCGCCGGAGCCGATCGACCTCGCCATCCCCGAGATTCCGGTCGGCCTGCCCTCCATCCTGCTCCAGCGCCGGCCCGACGTCGCCGCCGCGGAGCGTCGGATGGTCGCCGCCAACCGCGAGATCGGCGTCGCCAAGGCGGCCTTCTTCCCCTCCATCTCGCTCGGCGGCCAGGGCGGCTTCCAGAATACCGGCCTGCCCAGCCTGTTCACCGCGCCCAACATCTTCTGGTCGGTCGGACCGAGCGCGGTGCTCAACCTGTTCGATGGCGGCCGGCGCCGGGCCCAGGTCGCGGTCGCGCGGGCAAGCTGGACGCAGGCGACGGCCGACTATCGCGGGCGCGTGCTCAAGGCCTTCCAGGATGTCGAGGACGGCCTGTCGCAGATCCACCATCTGGGCGCGGAGGGCGCGGCCGAGGGGCGCGCCGTGCAGCAGGCGGCGCAGGCCGAACGACTGACGCTCAATCGCTACGTGAAGGGCGCGGTCAACTATCTCGATGTGGTCACGGCGCAGACCACGGCGCTGCGCGTGCGCCGCCAGGCCATCGCGCTGGACACCCAGCGGCTCCAGGCCAGCGTCGCCCTGATCCAGGCGATCGGCGGCGGCTGGGAAAACCCGACCCAAACCGAACCCTCTCCCGCAGCCAACAAGGGATGACGACATGAAAAGACCCATCTGGATCACGGGAGCGGGCCTTGCGTTCGCTGCCACCGGCCCGGCCATGGCCCTTCCCCCCCTGCCCGACTGGCAGCAGCTGGAAAGCTATCATCAGCAGGATAACGGCACCGGAATGGCGCAGCGCAGCGTCCTGGCCGCGCTTCCGCCGGGAACCTCGGCCGAGGCCGCGCGCGCCGCGCTCATCGCCGATGGCGCGACCTGCCGGCGGCCCCGCAACAAACCGGGCGTCGAGACATGCCTGATCCACCAATATTCGCTGCTCGACGGCGCCGCGGACGATGTCCGCTGGACCCTGACGCTACGGGAAGACCGCGGGCAGGTCGCGACGATCCTGCTCGATCGCTCGGTCGATCGCCACGGCTCCGCCTAGTCCCGATCTCGGCCTCTCGAATGGCGCCGCGCTGACGCGCTCAACCTCGGGGCTTCGCCTTGTGCTCCGCCAGCAGCTTGTCGAGTTCCTCTATCCGAAGCCGTTCCGGCGTGCCCTTGGGAAGCCCCTTCAGACGGCATTCGGCCCACAATTTCTTGCGCTCGGATTCGAGTGCCTTGAGATATCGGTCAACCATGGGTCATGTCCTTCTGCCGGCCTTCCGGGGGCGCGGGCGTCGACCTGTCGCGATGCCCGTATTGGCGGCATCCTCGTCCGCGAGCTTGCGCCACCGCGCGACGCGATCGGGCGCGAGCGTCCCTTCCGCGATCGCAGCCCGAACGGCGCATCCGGGCTCGTCGGCGTGGCTGCAATTGGTGAACCGGCACGCAAGCGTCACCGCGATCACGTCGTCGAACACCTCGGCGACGCCGGAGGAGACGTCGGCCATCTGCAGCTCGCGCATGCCCGGCGTGTCGACGAGCCAGCCGCCCCCGTCCGGACCCGAGCCGAGGCGGTGCATCTCGCGGACGGTCGTCGTGTGAAGGCCCTTGCCGTCGCTTTCGCGCACGGCCTGCGTCGCGATGCTGTCGGATCCCTTCAGCGTATTGACGAGGGTCGACTTGCCGACGCCTGACGATCCCACGAGCGCGACGGTTTCCCCCAGGCGACAATAAGCGGCGAGGCCGGCAGCGCTCATGGGATCGCGCCCGTTGATCAGTTCCACCTGCAGCCCCGGCTGCAGCGCGCGGGCCGCTTCGACGAAGCGCTCGGCGTCAGCGGCCAGGTCCGCCTTGGTGAGGACCACCACCGGGCATACGCCCACCTCACGCGCGAGCACCAGATAGCGTTCGATACGGGGGACGTTGAAATCCTGATCGCAGGAGGTGACGACGAAGAGCGTATCGACATTGGCGGCGATCAGCTGCAGCCGGCGGTCGTCGCCGGGGGCCGGGCGCTTGAACAGGCTGGTGCGATCGAGAATGCGCACCACGCTCCGATCGTCCTGATCGAGCAGCAGCCAGTCGCCCACGGTCGGCCGGTCTTCCGGTCCCTTCGGCTCCGCGAGGATGGACGAGATCGAATCGTCGATCCCGTCGCCCGAGACCGTGACCATCCCGCGATGGACCGACATCACGCGAACCGCCGCGTACCGGCGATTCTCCGCGGCGGAGACCTGCTTGCCGAAGAACGGCTTCCAGCCGAGCTGGACGAGGGTCGGGTTCAAGGCGTCCATCGGCTTCAACACGGGCTTTCGTTAGGGCAGGACGCGCCATCGGAGCGATGCCGCCCGTGAGAACCATTGCCTTGCGCGGCCGCTGCCACGCGCCGGCAAATCCGGCTTGCGGGGTTCGGCGAAAGGGATTCCCTCGACCGGTCGGCGCGCAATCGTGTCCGCCCGCTTATGGGTCGGTCGGTTGATCCACGTCCGGCATTGCCTGCTCGGATGCCTTCCTGTCCGCCTTGGCCTGCGCCTTCTTGGCGGATTCTGCAGCCTTGCGCTTCTCGCGCTCCCGGCGCTCGAAGTCGTAATTGGGTTTCCGTGGCGTGTCCGTTACTCCAAAAGACCGGGCCGGGTGAAGAGCGCGGCGCCAGATGCTCCGATACCCGCCTACACGGAACGCTCGCTTGCTGCCAGCTTGTGGCTTGGGTGACGGGAAGACGGGTATCGTCCGAACAGCCTTCCCGCCGTCCACCCGACCGGATCGCGTTCATCGTAGGTCTTGGCGGCATGGGGCAACCAGCGCATCGATGGATCGACCAGCGCCGAGAAACGTCTCACCTTGCTTATGCGTCTTCATGTCCCCCTTCTTGCCCTGATCGGGCTTCTCGCCGCCCCCGCGCGCGCCGAGACCGCCCAGTTCGACCTCGCCGGCCCGGCGCTGCGCGTCAGCGTCACGCATCAGGGCGCCACGCTGCCGATCGCGCAGGTGCCGCAATTGGCGACGGGAGACCGGATCGCGATCGCCGCCGATCTGCCCGACGATCAATCGGCGCACTATCTCCTGGTCGCCGCCTTCCTGCGCGGTGCGACCAATCCGCCGCCCGACAAATGGTTCTTCCAGGCCGAGCTCTGGACGAAAAAGGGGCGCAAGGGCCTGACGCTCACCGTGCCCGACGGCGCGCAGCAGGTCGCCTTGTTCCTGGCGCCCGCCACGGGCGGCGATTTCCCGACCCTGCGCAACGCCGTGCAGGGGCGCCCCGGCGCCTTCGTCCGCGCCGCGCAGGAGCTCGCCCAGGCCTCGCTCGATCGCAGCCGGCTCGACACCTATCTGGCCGCGATCCGCAAGACGGTGGCCGGCGATCCCGACCGGCTGGACCGCATCACCCCCCTGCTCGCGCGCAGCCTGCAGGTGAAGATCAACCCCGATTGCCTGACCAAGCTGCCCGATCTGCAGGCGCCCTGCCTGCTCCAGAACCAGGAGGCGCTGGTGCTGGACGATGGGCACAGCAACGCCATCACCGATGCCGTCAACGGGCCGGGCGCCGATCTCGCGCTCCAGCTCAGCGCCACGCCCCAGGGCGGTCTCGGCTATTACAGCCCGTACATCGCCGCGATCCGCGACATGATCGGCATCTTCGGATCGATCCGCACCGCGAAATACCAATATATCCCCGCGCTCGCGACGCTCCGCGGCGATCGCATGGGGCTGGTGCTCAACACGCCGCCCTCGTTCCACAATCCGAAGTCGGTGCTGGTGACGGCGTTGCCGATCATCGCCCCGGTGCACGTCCCGCCGCTCCAGGCCCAGGAGCCTTCGCCCGCGCTCTGCGCCGAGGCCAAGGCCCCGCTCCTGCCGGTGGGCGGTGCGCCGCTGGTCTATGCGACCGACTATGCCCACGACCTCGTCCTGCGCGTCCGGCTTCCCGACGGCCGCACGGTCGATCTGCCTGCGACGCCGGACGCCGAACGCGGCGGCCTCGTCATCGGCAATGACGGCCTCCTGCCGGCGGGCCTCAAGGGGCCGCTGGAGGCGACGCTGCACGGCGTCTGGGGTTTCCAGCCCTTCGACGGCCCGAAGGTGCGGATCGTACCGGGCCAGCCCGGCCAGTGGCATCTTCCGGCGGATGCGGGGCTGGCCCGCGCCACGGTCGTCACCCTGACCGGCGGAGCCGCCGCCTGCGTATCCGGGGTCACCACGCAGATCGGGAGCGACCCCGCGCAGCCGGCCGGGTGGAAGGCGTCCGGGCCGGACGCGATCAGCGTCACCCTGCCCGGCGCGCCCCGGACCGGCGCGATGACGATCGAGGTGGCCGGGCCGCCCGGCGTCGCGGCCGACCGCCTGACGCTGGCGGAAGCGGCGGCGCCCAAGGGCATGCATGCCACGGTGATCGCGCGCGCCGTCCAGCGGCCGGCGGCCGGCGGCCCGGTGCCGATCACGCTCGCGAGCGACGCGGACATTCCCGGCGACGCGACGCTCACCGTCTCGTTGCGCGCCGACAAGGGCTCCCGCTTCTCCGGCAAGGAGACGATCGAAATCGCCGCCGAATCCGGGGGCGGCACCGCGATGCTCTCCGGCGCTAACGGGGTAAGGCTGGCCGATCAGCAGGTCGCGCTGGTCACGGTGGCGCCGGCAGCGACGCTCGGACCGTCGGCTTTCGGCCCGCTGCGCGCCCGGATCGTCCGCGACGGTATCGCGGGCGACTGGGTGCCGCTCGGCACGCTCGTGCGCCTGCCCCGGCTCCAGCAATGGAACTGCCCGCCCGACGCGACCGCGAATTGCACCCTTTCGGGAGACAGCCTGTTCCTGATCGACGCGCTGTCCGCGACGCCGGGCTTCGAGCATCCGACCGCCGTGCCCGAAGGCTATCCCGACACGTCGATCACGGTCCCGCGCCCGGCTGGCGGCACGCTGTATCTCCGGCTGCGCGACGATCCGAGCGCGATGGCGCATATCGGCGCGTGAACCGTCGCCGCGAACGGCGTCGATCGCGTTCCCGCAAGCAGGCCTGATGTCGCGGGCGTTCCGCGACACCCGACACAATCAGGAAGACGTGCTGGCCGCCCCGCACGGGCGGGGCGGCCGGCGCCGGTGCGATCAGAACTCGACGGTGGCGCCGACGAAGATCGTCCGCCCGAGGGGATCGTAGACGCCCGGATAGGTGTTGCCGTTGCCGAAGGATGCCAGGATGCCCTCCGCGATCACGGGCGGCGCCTTGTCGAACAGGTTGTTCACACCGGCGCGCAGCGTCAGCCCCTTGCCGAAGCCGATCGTCGTGGCGAGATCGAAGTAATTGTAGGCCTTGATCTTGCTGTTGAAGATGCTGGACGGCGAACCGTTAAGGAACTGGTTGTTATCCAGGCTCGAAAGCTTGGTACTGCCCATATAGCGCCAAGCGAGCGAAACGGTGGCCTTGTTCGGGCCGGGAATCGCCCAGGTCGTGCGCAGCTGATGGCGCCAGGTCGGCGAGGGCTCGCCGCAGGTATAACCGTAAAGCCCCTTGCAGTCATAGGAGCCGAGACCCGGCAGGGGCTCGGTAACGAGATTGATCAGATAGGTGCCGACGAGATCGAAGTTTAGCTTGCCGAACTTGCCGATGTCCAGCGCGTAGCTGCCGTTGATGTCGATACCCGAGGTCGCCAGATACCCCGTGTTGAGCGTGGTGCCGACGACATAGCCGTCATTGCCGAACAGCACGCCACTGCGTGGATCGCGATGGAAAAGCCCGCAATAATAAGGATCACCGGTCGTCGCGCACTGACTGATCGTCAGCGACGGGTCGATCGTGCTGATATAGTCGTTGATCTTGATGTGGAAGTAATCGATCGACAGCGAGAAATTGCGGATCATCCGTGGCGTGAGGATCACGCCGACGGTGTAGGTATCGGCTTTCTCGGGCTTCACGTCGCGGTTGCCGCCATATTGCTGCACGCAGACGCCGGCGGGGCATTCGGGGATCGTGCCGTACTGGCTGGCCGTCACGCCGGTGCGCTCGCACACCTCCAGCGAGAGCGAGGGACTGGACCCGGCGCACGGATCGGTCGCCGTCACATTGCCGAGACTCACGGCGCCGAACAATTCGGTGATGTTGGGGGCCCGGATGGCACGGTTGTAGCTGGCCCGGAAGCGGAGGTCCCGGCTCGGTGCCCAGGACAATTCCGCCTTGTAGGTCAGCACGTTGAAGTCGGACTGGAAGCCGGTCGAATGCTGCTCGTTATGGTAGGACGAATAGCGCACGCCGCCGTTGATCGTCAGATCTTTCGCGAAGGGCAGGTCGGTCAGCAGCGGAACCTCGATCTCGCCATAGCCTTCGTTGACCGTGATGACGCCGTCCGAATTGCTTGTGCCGTTCTGCTGGGCGATCGCATCGGCCGTGAACAGCAAGGACTCTCGCCGATGCTCGCCGCCGATCGCGATGCCGATCCCGCGCGACGCCCAGGGCGACTGGATGCCGTAGGCGCCGAGATCGCCGTTGATGGTGCCCGAGACCACCGTCTGCTTGTTGCGGCTGTGCGTGCTCTGGTTCGAGAAGATATAGCCGAGATTGTTCGGATCGATCGCATTGTAGGCGAAGACGTCGATCGGCTTGCAATCGGGATCGGTGCCGTCGATCACCGACTGGCAGGTCGGGGTGCCGTTGACGTTGACCGCGTCGAGAGCGCGTTGCGCCTTCACGTTGTCAACGTTGTTCATATAGGTCTCGTCATACTTCACCTGCGAGTGCAGGAAGTTGACGTCGTAGCTGAAGCCCTTGGCGAAGCTGCCGCGAATACCCGCGGTATAGCGCATGTCCTCGTGCCGCAGATCGTCGCGGCGCGGCGTGACCAGGCGATAGCCGATGAAGGTATCCTCGGTCTGCGCCGTGCCGGCGGCCGGTCCGCACAAGGTCGTCCCCTGGCTCGCCGACAGATAGGGGTTGTCGCAGTTGATCGTGAAGGTCGTGCCCTGGAACAACGCCGACGGCGCCGCCTGGGAGAAAGTGTGATCCTTCATCCACATGAAGCTGCCGTAGAATTCCAGCAGCGGGCTGACCTTGAACTTGCCGAACGCGCCGGCGGTATAGCGCTGGTCCGAGCGCTGGAAATAGTTGGTCGGCGACGTGTTGTAGAGGAATTCGGAGGTGTACGGCACCCAGGTGTGCGCGCCGTCCTTGGTGTTGTTGAGCGTCTGCCCCTTGTTGGGGCCGGTGAGCAAGGTGAACAGGCCCCATGGGTTGTTGCTCGACCCGCCACAGGTGAGTCCGGTGCCCACGTCGTCGATCGGATCGAGCGCACAGGCCGACACGTCGCGCGTGTCCTGGGTGACGGGGTTGGTCTTGCGATAGCCGGCATAGGCCGTGATGTTGCCCCGGCCTTCGGCGAAATTCTTGCCGAAAGCGGCGTTCACATCGATCTTCTCGCCGTCGAACACGGTCGATGGCGCGCGCGCATAGCCCTTGGTATCGACGAGACCCCGAAGATAGTCGTCGCCATTGTCGTGCTGGGCAAGGCTGTTCTGCACGTCGAGGCGGAAGCCGTCCAGATTGTCGCGCAGCACGAAATTGACCACGCCCGACATGGCATCCGAACCGTAGACGGCGGAGGCGCCGCCCGTCACCACGTCGATGCGCTGCACCAGGGCGGAGGGCACGAAATTCGTGTCGACCGCCTGCTGCGGCAACATGCGCTGGCCGTTGACCAGCACCAGCACGCGGCTGGGGCCGAGATGGCGCAGGTTGATGTTCGAGGTGCCGTCCGATCCGTTGGACACATTCTCGTTGGCATCGGCCGTGAACTGCGGAAGCTTGGCGAGCAGGCCCTCGACGCTGGTCGCGCCCTGATAGCGGATCTCCGCCTCGCTGACGGCGGTGAGCGGGCTGTTGCTGGTCAGATCGGGCCGCTTGATGCGCGTGCCCGTGACCACGATCTCGCTCGCGTCATGCGATCCCGCGGCAGGGTCCACCGCCGCCGGCGACGAGGCGATCTGCGCCTGGGCGGGCGATGCCGCCAATGTGGCCGTGAATGCGCAAAGCGCCGCCGCGCTCGACCCGGACAGGGCCATTCTCCGAAGATGTCTCAAAGTCCCGTCTCCCCAGGAGCATTGTTGCTTTCGAGGGGATTGGACCACAATTTCGCGATAGTGTCAAAAATATTATACGATATAATGACTGAGTTTTAAATTCCGGTGACGCGCTGCTCCGTCGAGGGGGAGCATGAAACAGCGGTTGCAGAGCCGATCTCGATCGGGCCGCGCGCCGGATGATGCGGAAGGCGCAGGCGCCCCGGTCGGATGATGCCCTGTTTTCGGATGATCAGGCGACGTTCGCGATTTCCGCCGCGTGGCGTCTCAGCTGCTCGGCATATTCCAGCAATTCGCTCCGCATCGTGTCGTCGGACGTCCTGCCGGCGATCGCCAGCATCTGCGACGCCTGTCTCGTCACACGCGCAGCCCATTCGGCGCGCCCGCACATCGTATCGATCATCATCTTCCCATCCTCGCTCGCACGCTCAACGCGGCCGATGCGAACGGGTCGTGGTTAACCGGCGAGAGGCCCGATTTGCGGGACGGGCGGCACCCGATTCCAGCGTTCTTCGCGGCGGCCGGCCGGGCCGCCTGCGCGCATCAGGCGATCTGGACTTCGAACGCGAACCAGCGGTTCTCGCCGTGATCGTAAAGCTGCACCAGGCGCTCGCTCACCTGTGCGACATAGGCATGGCCCGACATCCGATCGAAGCCGCGCGCCGACACGCCATCGGGTTCGAGGGAGACGAAGCTCTTGTCGCCATCGTCATAGAGTTCCGGCAGCCTGCCGCCGAACCCCACCGCGCGATCGCCGTCGAGCCCCTGCACGCGATGGTCGCGGCACTCGGCCGCGATGCGCAGGTGCTTGCCGGCGCCATGGTCGTAGAGGCCGGCGACCTTCTTGCCGATGAGGACGGCATGCGCCGCTGCGGCGACGAGCGCCCGGGTGTGGGAATGCATGACGTCCTGTCGCATCGAGGGGGGACACAAAGCAAGCCGCGCCACGCGCGCGGCCCCTGTGGCTCAGGTCATGCATCACCGCGCTTGAAGGACGCATCCTCCTCGGGATCGGATGTAGCTGGCGCCGCAGCCTTGGTGCCACGCGAACGCTTCGCGGGGACAGGCCCGTCATCCTTGATGGTCGCGGCATCGACGAAAGGGTTCCGGAGGCGCCCGGAGAAGATCAGCGCGGCGGCGATCGCGGCCGAACCGACGGCCGCTCCGGCGGCGAGGCCGATGAGGGGCCTGGCATCGATCCGTCCGGTCTTCGCCGCTTTCGTCTTGGGCTTCCTGGTCCTGCCCGATTCCATGCTCATCCCGCATCCTTCCCTTCCAGACCGGACCATAACGACGGCAGGCAGGGGATCGTTTCGCGCGGCGTGCTTAAAAAAGCCAGACCAAAGCGCCCGGCGCGCCGGGCGGCCGCCGTTCAGGCCGGCGGCTGGCGCAGCTTGTAGCGCTCGATCTTGCCTGTCGCGGTCTTGGGCAAGGCGCTCAGGAATTCGAACCAGCGCGGATATTTGTGCGGCGCGAGACACTGCTTCACATGGGCCTTCAGCCGCGCCTGCAGATCCGGCGCCGGCTCGACTCCGGCGTGCAGGACGATGAAGGCCTTGGGTTTGATCAGGCCCTGCTCGTCCGCCCAGCCGACCACGGCGGCCTCGGCGACGGCCTCGTGCGAGAGCAACGCATCCTCCACCTCGAAGGGCGACACGTAGATGCCGCTCACCTTCAGCATGTCGTCCGAACGGCCGCAATAGACGTACCGGCCCGCCGCATCGCGCCGGAAGCGATCGCCCATCCGGGTCCAGGCGCCGAGGAAGGTCGACTGGGTCTTCTCCCGGTTGCACCAATAGCCGAGCGCCGCCGTCGGCCCCCGGACCTGCAATTCGCCGACCTCGCCGTCCGGCACCGGCTGGCCCGCCTTGTCGACGAGGCGCAATTCGTATCCCTCCACCGGCCGCCCCGTCGTGCCGTAGCAGATGTCGCCCGGGCGGTTGGTCAGGAAGATGTGGAACATCTCGGTCGAGCCGATGCCGTCGAGAATGTCGATGCCCGTGCGCTCGCGCCACTGCTCGCCGATCGAGCGGGGCAGCGTCTCGCCGGCCGAGGTGCACAGGCGCAGGGCGAGCGCCGCGCCGGCCGGCGCCTCCGGTGCGGCGAGCAGCGAGGCGTAGAGAGTGGGCACGCCGAAGAAGATGGTCGGGCGCTGCTCCACCAGCCGCTTCCAGACCGCGTCCGCGGTGGGGCGCCCGGCCATCAGGATCGCCGTCGCGCCGACCGAGAAGGGAAAGACGAGGCCGTTGCCGAAACCGTAGCCGAAAAAGAGCTTGGCGGCCGAGAAGGTGACGTCATCCGATCGCAGGCCGAGGATACTGCGCGGATAGCCTTGCATCAGCGCGCGGACATTGGCGTGGGAGTGGACCGTCCCCTTCGGCCGGCCGGTCGTGCCGGACGAATATTGCCAGAGGCAGGGCTCGTCCGCGCGCGTCGCGGCGGCGACCCCGATCGGCGTCGCATCCGCCAGGGCATCGGCGAGCGAGACCGCGCCGTCGGGAACGGCATCGCCATCGAACAGGATATGATCCAGGCAGGGCTGGCCCGCCACGATCGGCGCGAGCGCCGGCCAGGCACAGGGCGATGCCGCCAGCAACCGGGCGCGTGAATCCCGCAGCATGTAATCGAGGTCCGCGCTGGTCAGCAGCGGATTGACCATGACCGGCACGAGCCCGGCCTTGATCGCGCCCAGGCAGATGACGGGGAAGCCGATACTGTCCTCGAGGCAGAGCAGGATGCGGCTTTCCACCGGCAGCCCCAATCCGGCGAGATAGCCGGCAAAGCGATCGACCCGATCGGCGAACTCCGCATAGGTGTAGCGGCCCCGATCGTCGATGACGGCGATGGACGCGGCCCGGCCCGGCAGGTTCCGTTCGATCAGGTCGACTGCGGCGTTATACTGCTCCACGGCGCCGTCCCTCCGATCTCAGACCCGCTCGACGGCCAGCGCGAGCCCCATGCCCACCCCCACGCAGAGGGTCGCGAGCCCGCGCCGGCCGCCGCTCTTTTCCAGCTGGTGAACCAGTGTCAGGGCCAGCCGCGCGCCCGTCATGCCGAGCGGATGGCCGAGCGCGATGGCGCCGCCATTCGGATTGACCTGCGGCGCATCGTCGGGAAGCCCGAGTGCGCGCAGCACCGCGAGGCCCTGCGCCGCGAAGGCCTCATTGAGCTCGATCGCGTCGAAATCGCCGATGGCGAGGCCGAGCCGCGCCATCAGCTTCTGCGTCGCCGGCACCGGGCCGATGCCCATGACGCGCGGCTCGACGCCGGCCGACGCCATGCCGAGGATGCGCGCGCGCGGCGTGAGGCCATGCACCCTCGCGGCCGCCTCGCTCGCCACGATCATGGCGGCGGCGCCGTCGTTGATGCCGGAGGAATTGCCGGCGGTGACCGTGCCGTCCGGCCCGAACAGCGGCTTGAGCGCGCGCAGCGCCTCGGCGTTGCTGTCGGCGCGCGGATGTTCGTCGGTCCGCACCTCCACGGTCTCGCCCCGCTTCCGGCCCGGCGCGGCGACGGGCACGATCTCGTCCGCGAAGAAGCCGGCAGCCTGGGCGGCGGCGGCGCGTTGCTGGCTGCGCAGCGCGAAGGTATCCTGATCGTCGCGATCGATCCCGTAGGCGGTGGCGACATTCTCGCCCGTGCGCGGCATCGCGTCCGTGCCGTAGCGCGCCTCGAAGGCGGGATTGACGAAGCGCCAGCCGATCGTCGTGTCGTGCATCTCGCTGGCCCGCCCGAAAGCGACCTCCGCCTTGCCCATCACGAAGGGCGCGCGGGTCATGCTCTCCACGCCGCCCGCGATCGCGAGATCCATCTCGCCGGTGCGGACCGCGCGCGCGGCCTGCCCCACCGCCTCCAGCCCCGAGGCGCAGAGCCGGTTGATCGTGACGCCGGGCACCGTCTGCGGCAAGCCGGCCAGCAGCAGGCTCATCCGCGCGACGTTGCGATTGTCCTCGCCGGCCTGGTTGGCGCAGCCGTAGAAGACGTCCCCGATCGCCGCCGGATCGAGGCCCGGGTTGCGATCGACCAGCGCCCGGATCGGGATCGCCCCGAGATCGTCGGCGCGGACCTTCGCCAGCGCGCCGCCATAACGCCCGATCGGGGTGCGGACCGCATCGCAGAGGAAGGCATCGGTCACGATCGGCTCCCCCGGCTCAGAAAGCGGCGATGCCGGTGATGGCACGGCCGAGGATCAGCGCGTGGACGTCGTGCGCGCCCTCATAGGTGTTCACCGTCTCCAGGTTCATCATGTGGCGCATCACCTGATATTCGCCGGAGATGCCGTTGCCGCCATGCATGTCGCGCGCGGTCCGCGCGATATCGAGCGCCTTGCCGACATTGTTGCGCTTCACGATCGAGACCGTCTCGGGCGCGAACCGGCCCTCGTCCATCAACCGGCCGACGCGCAGCGAGGCCTGCAGGCCGAGCGCGATGTCGGTCATCATGTCGGCCAGCTTCTTCTGGTAGAGTTGGGTCGCCGCGAGCGGACGGCCGAACTGCTTGCGGTCGAGCCCATATTGGCGCGCGGCATGGAAGCAGAATTCCGCCGCGCCGAGCGCGCCCCAGCTAATCCCGTAACGGGCGCGGTTGAGGCAGCCGAAGGGGCCCTTCAGCCCCTCGACCTCCGGCAGCAGCGCATCCTCGCCGACCTCGACATCGTCGAGGTTGATCATGCCGGTGATCGAGGCGCGCAGCGACAGCTTGCCCTCGATCTTGGGCGCGGACAGGCCCACCATGCCCTTGTCCAGCACGAAGCCGCGGATCGCGCCGCCATGCGCGTCCGACTTCGCCCAGACGACGAAGACGTCGGCGATCGGCGCGTTGGAGATCCAGGTCTTGCTGCCGTTGAGGCGGTAGCCGCCCTCCGTCTTCGCGGCGCGGGTGCGCATGCCGCCGGGATCCGATCCGGCATCGGGCTCGGTCAGGCCGAAGCAGCCGATCCATTCGCCGCTGGCGAGCTTCGGCAGATATTTCCGCTTCTGCGCCTCCGAGCCGTAAGCAAAGATCGGGTACATTACGAGGCTGGACTGCACCGACATCATCGAGCGGTAGCCCGAATCCACCCGCTCCACCTCGCGCGCGACGAGGCCGTAGGCGACGTAGGAGGCGCCGACGCCGCCATAGGCTTCGGGAATGGTCGGGCCGAGCAGGCCGAGCGCGCCCATCTCGCGGAAGATCGCGGGATCGGTCCGTTCGCCGGCGAAGGCCTCGATCACGCGCGGCTGGAGCCTGTCCTGCGCGTAATCGCGGGCGGCATCCCGCACCATCCGCTCGTCATCGGTCAGCAGATCGTCGATCAGGAAGGGATCGGACCAGTCGAAGCGCCCCATCTGGCTCATCATACACCTCGTTCGGGAAAGTTCAGTCGGGGACGACGGCGGTCGCCTCGATCTCGATCATCGCATCGTCTTCCATCAGCGCGACGACCTGGACGACGGCCATGACCGGATAGACGCGGCCCATGATGCTGCGGTAGATCTCGCCGATCCGCCTGGCGCCGCGCAGATAGGCCGTCTTGTTGGTGATGTACCAGGTCATGCGCACGACATGCTCGGGCCCGGCATCCGCCTCCGCGAGGATGGCGACCAGATTGCGCAGCACCTGCTCGAACTGCCCCGGAAGGTCCGTGGCCTCGATCTTTTCCTCGGCATTCCAGCCGATCAGCCCGGCGACGTAGATTTGACGCCCGCGCACCTCGATCCCGTTGGAATAACCCTTCGGTCGCGGCCAGCCGGGCGGCTGGAGTATCTTCATGCTCTTGCCCCTGCTTGGAAATCGGCGATCGTCGCGCGTGCGATGATGATCTTCTGCACGTCGCTCGCGCCCTCATAGATGCGCAGCGCCCGGATCTCGCGATACAGCCGCTCGACCATGTTGCCGCTGACCACGCCGGCCCCGCCGAACAGCTGGACGGCCTTGTCGATCGTCTCCTGCGCGGTGTCGGTGGCGTAGAGCTTGGCCATGGCGGCCTCGCGGGTGATCCGCGCCTGCCCCTGATCCTTCGCCCAGGCGGCGCGGTAGATCAGCAGCGCGCTGGCATCGTTGCCGAGCGCCATCTCGGCGAGCGACGCCTGGGCGAGCTGGAGATCGGACAGCGGCGCGCCGAACAGCTGGCGGGTGGTCGCGCGGCCCAACGCCTCGTCGGTCGCGCGCCGCGCGAAGCCGAGCGCCGCCGCGCCGACGGTCGAGCGCAGCATGTCGAGCGTCGCCATCGCGATCTTGAAGCCCTGCCCCGCCTCGCCGAGCAGGTGGTCGTCGGGCACGAAGCAATCCTCGAAGCGGATCGTCGCCAGCGGATGCGGCGCGATGACGTCGATCGTCTCGACCACCGAGAAACCCGGCGTCGTCGTCGGGACGGCGAAGGCCGAGATGCCGCGCGCGCCGGGCGCCTCGCCGCTGCGCGCGAAGACGGTAAGCAGATCGGCGATCGGCCCGTTGGAGATCCAGGTCTTCTCGCCGTTGAGGCACCAGCCGCCAGCCACCTTCTCGGCCGTCATCGCCATGGCGGCGACATCCGATCCCGCCTCTTTCTCCGAAAGCGCGAAGCCCGCGATCAGGTCTCCGCTACCGACCTTCGGCAGATAGGCCGCCTTCACCGCATCCCGACCGAACAGCCCGATCGCGCCCGATCCAAGGCCCTGCATCGCGAAGGCGAAGTCGGCGAGGCCGGCATGATAGGCCAGCGTCTGGCGCGTCAGGCACAGGGTCCGCACGTCGAGCTGCCCGGAACGCCAGCCCGCTTCCTCCGCCTCGCCGGCGAAGGCCGGCGGCACCGCGTTGCGCAGCAGCCCGGCCTCGCCCAGCAGCCGCACGAGCCGCCGGCAATCCGCGTTGACGTCCCCCGTCTCGGCATGGAGCGCCTCGGCATGATCCTCGCACCAGCGCGACAGCCGGTCCCAATAAGCGCGGTGCCGGTCGTCGAAGAACGGCCAGTGGATGAAGCTCGCGTCCGCCATCTCAATCGCCCTCGAACACCGGTTTCCGCTTCGCGACGAAGGCGTGGTAGGCGCGCTCGAAATCGCGCGTCTGCATGCAGATCGCCTGTGCCTGTGCCTCGGCCTCGATCGCGGTATCGATCGGCAGCGCCCATTCCATGTTGAGCTGGTTCTTGGTCATGCCGTGCGCGAAGGTCGGCCCGTCGGCGAGCTGCGTGGCGAAGGCCTGCGCCTCGTCGAGCAGCGTGTCGGGCGCGCAGAGCCGGTTGTGGAAGCCCCAGCGCTCACCCTCCTCGCCCGAGAGCGACCGCCCGGTATAGAGCAGGTCGGCCGCGCGGCCCTGGCCGATGATGCGCGGCAGGATCGCGCAGGCGCCCATGTCGGCGCCGGCCAGCCCGACGCGAGTGAACAGGAAGGCCGTCTTGCTGGCGGCGGTGGCGTAGCGGAGGTCGGACGCCATCGCCACGATCGCGCCGGCCCCGGCGCAGATGCCGTCCACCGCCGCGACGATCGGCTGCGGGCAGGCGCGCATCGCCTTGACCAGATCGCCCGTCATCCGGGTGAAGGCGAGCAGCTCGGGCATCGCCATCTTCGTCAACGGCCCGATGATCTCGTGGACGTCGCCGCCGGAGCAGAAATTGCCGCCGGCGCCGGTGACGACCACCGCCTTCACCTCGGGCGCATAGACGAGCGCACGGAACATGTCGCGCAGCTCGGCATAGGATTCGAAGGTCAGCGGATTCTTCCGCTCGGGTCGGTTCAGCGTGACGGTCGCCACCTTGCCCGCGAAGGCGAAGGCGAAATGCGCGGGACTGAACGTGTTGGGATCGAAATGCGTCATGACATCCTCACATGATCTCGCCGCCGGCGACGGCGATGGCCTGTCCCGTGACCGAACTCGCCATGTCCGACACCAGCCAGAGGATGGTCGCCGCCACCTCGCGCGGGTCGATCAGGCGCCCCTGCGGATTGGTGCCGGTGAAGGTCTTGAGGGCATCGGCCTCGCTCCGCCCCGTCTTGGCGACGATGGTCGAGACAGCGTCGCGGATGATGTCGGTGTCGGCATAGCCGGGGCACACCGCGTTCACGGTGATGGCCGTCTGCGCCAGTTCCAGCGCGAGCGACCGGGTCAGGCCGAGCAGCGCATGCTTGGTCGCGACATAGGCGCTGACATAGCCATAGCCCTTGAGCGAGGCGGTGCTGGCGACGTTGACGATCCTCGCCGAGGGCAGCGCCCGCATCCCCGGCAGTACGGCGCGGCTGGCATGAACCGCGCCCATCAGGTTGACGCGCCACAGCTCGTCCCACACCGCGTTCGACGTCTTCTCGAACGGCGCGGTGCGGGCGATGCCGGCGCAGTTGACGAGGATGCCGATCGTGCCGGCCTCGGCCGCCGAGGCGGCGAAGGCGGCGGTCACGGCCGCCTCGTCGGCGACGTCGCACACCCGCATCCGTCCGCCCGGCACGGCCACAAGCGCCGTCTCCAGGCGATCGGCGTGACGGCCCATGATCGTCACCGCATGGCCCGCCTCCGCCAGCGCGGCGGCGATGGCGAGGCCGATGCCGCTGCCCCCGCCCGTCACCACGGCATGATGCGGCCCGCTCACTTCACCACCGCCATCTGGCCGGCGCGCGCCATGTTGAGCTTCAACTGGAAATAGCCGCTCAGATATTGCTTGGGGACGGGCGCGTCCTGCACCTGCTGCTGGGCGGCGGCGCGGATCGTCCAGTTCGGGTCCATCTGGTGCGGGCGGCCCATCGCGCAGAGATCGGCGCGGCCGGCGGCGATGATCGAGTTGACGTGGTCGATCTCCCAGATGTTGCCCACCGCCATGGTCGCGACGCCGAGCTCGTTGCGGATCTGGTCCGAGAAGGGCGTCTGGAACATGCGGCCGTAGACGGGCTTCTCCGCCTTGGTCACCTGGCCCGAGGAGACGTCGACGAGATCGACCCCGGCCTCGGTGAAGGCCTGGGCGATCTTCACCGCCTCGTCCGGCGTCACGCCCGCATCGCCGACCCAGTCATGGGCCGAGATGCGCACCGACATCGGCTTGTCCTGCGGCCAGACGGCGCGCATCGCCCGGAAGATTTCGAGGGGGTAGCGCAGCCGGTTCTCCAGGCTGCCGCCATAATCGTCGGTGCGCCTGTTCTGCGTCGGGCTGATGAAGCCCGAGATCAGATAGCCGTGCCCGCAGTGGAACTCGACCATGTCGAAGCCGGCGGCCTCGGCCCGGCGCGTCGCGTCGACGAATTCGTCGCGGATCGTGTCCATGGCGGTGCGGGAGAGCGCCGTCGGCACCTGGTTCTCGGGCGTCCACGGCACGTCGGACGGCGCCACCAGCGGCCAGTTCCCCTCGACCAGCGGCTTGTCGATCCCGTCCCAGGCGACGCGGGTCGAGCCCTTGGAGCCCGAATGGCCGAGCTGCACGCAGATGCGCGCGCCCGGCGTGCGATGGACGAAATCGGTGATCGGCCGCCATCCCGCCACCTGCGCGTCGTTCCACAGCCCGGTGCAGCCCGGCGTGATCCGGCCTTCGGGCGAGACGCAGGTCATCTCGGTGACGACCAGACCGGCCCCGCCGAGCGCGCGCGCGCCGTAATGGACGAGGTGGAAATCGTCCGGCACGCCGTCGATCGCCGAATACATCGCCATCGGCGACATCACGATGCGGTTGCGGAGCGTCATGTCGCGCAGCCGGAAGGGCATGAACATCGGCGGCACCGGCTCGTCCACCGGGCGGCCGAAGGCGGCCTCGGCCAGCACCCTCTCCAGCCCGGCCAGCCAGGCGGGATCGCGCAGCCGCAGGTTTTCGTGGCTCACCCGCTGGCTGCGCGTCAGCAAGGTGTAGGTGAACTGCATCGGGTCCATCGCCAGATAGCGGTCGAGATGCTCGAACCATTCGGTCGAGTTGCGCGCCGCATTCTGGAGCTTGACCACTTCGAGCTGCCGCTCGTCCTGATATTCGGCCAGCGCCCTGGCCAGCCCCTCGCCGCGCGCGATGCCCGGCCGGTTCACCACCTCGGCCAGCTTGATCGCATCCTCCAGCGCCAGCTTGGTGCCGGAACCAATCGAGAAATGCGCGGTATGGGCGGCATCGCCCAGCAGGACGATATTGCCGTGGCTCCAGCGGCCGCAGATGATGCGCGGGAAGTTGATCCAGGCCGATCCGCGGATGTGGGCGGCGTTGGTCATCAGCGCGTGGCCGCCGAGATGATCGGCGAAGATCTCCTCGCACAGCCGGCAGGATTCCTCCTGGCTCATCGTATCGAAACCGGCGCGCGCGTAGGTTTCGGGATCACATTCGACGATGAAGGTCGCGGTATCCTTGTCGAACTGGTAGGCGTGCGCCCAGATCCAGCCGAAGCGCGTATTCCTGAAGACGAAGGTGAAGGCGTCGAAGCGCTGGTGCGTCCCCATCCAGACGAACTTGTTGCGCTTGACGTCGATGTCGACGTCGAAATGCTCCTCGTAGCGGCGCCGCAGCTTGCTGTTGAGGCCGTCCGCCGCGATGATCAGATCGTGGCCCGCGAGGAAATCGCTGTCCGGCTCGGCCTCCACCTCGAATTCCAGCTTCACACCGAGTTCGCGGGCACGATCCTGGAGGATGTTGAGGAGCCGCTTGCGGCCGATGCCGATGAAGCCGTGCCCGCCCGACCGCGTGGTGACCTGCCGCTCGCCATCCTCGATATGGACGGCGATGTCGTCCCAATGCGCGAGCTCGTCGATCATCGACCGGGCGCTGGCCGGATCGTTGGCCTGGAGATGCTCCATCGTCTGGTCGGAGAAGACCACGCCCCATCCGAACGTGTCGCCGGCGCGGTTGCGCTCGTAGATCGTGATGTCATGCGACGGATCGCGCAGCTTCATCGAGATCGCGAAATACAGCCCGGCGGGGCCACCGCCGACACAGGCCACCTTCATAGCACGACTCTCCACCCCATGGGCGAGGACCGATCTAGGCCTCTCGCGAAAATACTTCAAGCCTAAAATAAATCGACGAGATGGTTAGGCCGTGAACGTTTCGCCCCGCTCCGCCTTCGCGGCGAGCAGCGGCGCGACGGGAAGGCCGTGCGCGGCAAGCCGGTCGGCGATCCTCGCCAGGCCGACGCTGTCGCCCCACGCCATCGGCCCGCCCCGCCAGGCCGGCCAGCCATAGCCATGGACCCAGACCACATCGATGTCGGACGCGCGCTGGGCGATGCCTTCGGCGAGAATCCGCGCGCCTTCGTCGACCATCGCGTAGAGCGTCCGCTCGAGGATCTCGTCCGGCCCGATGATGCGTGCCGCACGCCCCGACGCGCGCGCGAAACTCGCGATGATCGCCTGCGCCTCGGCCGACGGCGTCGCGCGGCGCCGATCCTCATAATCGTAATAGCCCCTGCCCGCTTTCTGGCCGAGTCGGCCGGCGGCACACAGCGCATCGCGGATGCTTTCGATGCGCGCGGAGTCGCGATGCCAGCCGATATCGACGCCGGCGAGGTCCGACATCTGGAACGGCCCCATCGGCATGCCGAACGCGACATGGGCCTCGTCGATCTGCTGCGGCGTCGCGCCGTCCAGCAGCAGGTCGAAGGCTTGCGCCCGGCGCGCGGCGAGGATGCGGTTGCCGATGAAGCCATGGCAGACCCGCGACACCACGGCGATCTTGCCGATCCGCTTCGCGAGCGCCATCGCCGTCGCCAGCACCTGCGGCGCGGTCCGCGCGCCGCGCACCACCTCCAGCAATTGCATGATGTTGGCGGGCGAGAAGAAATGCAGCCCGATCACCCGGTCCGGGCGGCCCGTCGCCCGCGCGATCTCGTCGACGTCGAGATAGCTGGTATTGGTGGCGAGGATGGCATCGGGCCGGGCGACCGCCGCCAGCCTGGCGAAGACGGCACGCTTGACCTCCATGAGTTCGAACACCGCCTCCACGATCAGGTCGCACGATCCGAGATCGGCATGATCGAGCGATGCGGTCAGCAGGCCGAGGGCATGATCGGCCGCTTCGGATGTCATCCGCCCCTTGGAGACATTCGTCTCGTAGGTGCGCCGGATCTGCGCGATCCCGCGATCCAGCGCCTCCCGGCCGGTTTCCAGCAGGATGACCGGAAGGCCGGCCGACAGGAAGGCCATGGCGATGCCGCTGCCCATCGTGCCCGCGCCCACGATGCCCACGGACGCGATCGGCAGCGGCGCGATGGCGGGATCGAGATCGTCGATCCGCGCCGCCTTGCGCTCGGCGAAGAAGAGTTGGCGCAGGGCCGCCGATTGTTCCCCCGCGACCAGGTTCAGGAACAACGCGCGTTCCAGCGCCAGCCCCTCGGCGAAGGGCCGGTCCGCCGCCGCGCGCACCGCCTCGATGCAGGCGGCGGGCGCATCCCGATGCTTCAGCTTGCGCGCGTGGAGCGCCACGAAGCGCTCGATCGCCTCGGGATCGGGCGCCAGGATCCGGTCTTCACTCCTCGGCAGGGGGCGGGCGACGGCGATTTCGCGGGCGAAGGCCAGCGCCTCCTCGACCAGCCGGCCTTCCCCGGCCACGCGATCGACCAGCCCGAGCGCCGCCGCGCGCAAGGCCGCGACCGGATCGCCGAGCGCGATCATCTCGAGAGCGGCCGTCGTGCCGATCAGCCGCGGCAGGCGCTGCGTGCCGCCGGCGCCCGGCAGCAGCCCGAGCTTCACCTCCGGCAGGCCGAGCGTCGCCGACGCGAGCGCCACGCGATAATGGCAGGCGAGCGTCACCTCCAGGCCGCCGCCCAGCGCCGTCCCGTGGATCGCCGCGACGACGGGCTTGCCGAGCGCCGCGATCGTCGCGCAGAGATCGGGCAGTGCGGGCGGGACCGGTGGCTTGCCGAACTCCGTGATGTCGGCGCCGGCGAAGAAGGTCCTGCCCCGGCAGGCGATGACGATCGCCGCGATATGCGCAGCGGCGGCCCCTTCGCGCAGCGCCGCGTCCAACCCGCCCCGCACGGCCGCACCCAGCGCGTTGACCGGCGGACTGTCGATTTCGACCAGCAGGATACCGTCCACGATTTGGGTGGCGACCGTCATATTCTCTCCCCGTTCCCCGGCCGTGCCGGGCTGTTGTCCATGCGACGATGCGAGGGCCCGCCTTGTTACGTCCGCGCCGGCGGGCGATGCAAGATATTTTAGGTTTAAATTATCTGACGCCCCAGCCCACGCCGGCGTCGCACCGCGCGGGACTGGGAGCGGCGGACCGTCATCCTCAAGGTCGTCGAGTAGACGTTCGATCATCTGAGCGCGATGCTGCGGGCCGGCGATCTCGATCTCGTCGTCGGGCGGCTCGCCGGCTCCGCTGATCGAGCCGACATGATCAGCATTTGGCCGCGATCGCTGCTAGATGCCGACGGCGAGGGGCTGATCGCGCTCAGCGCGGAGCATGGGTTCAAGCGCAGTCAGGTTGGGCTCTACCGGCGCCGCAACGCCTTGCTCTCGCCCGCCGCCCAGGCGATGGTGGAGGCGCTCCATGCCGCGTCGGCGCCGCACGGCGCGCTGGCGTCCGCCGAAGGCGGTTAGGCCGCGACGGCCTCGCGGGGCCGCATGTCGTCCGGCCAGGGCAGCGAACGCCCGGCCGCGAGATCCATGCAGACCAGGACGACGCGCGCATGAAAGCGGGTCTCGTCGCCGCAGCGGACCTCGATGGCGAATTCCACCGAGGACCGCCCGACCTTCACGACCCGCACATGAAAAAGCAGGTGATCGCCGAGCCGGCTCGGCGCGACGAAATCGGCCTCCAGCTTGACGGTCGGCACGCCGAGCTTGCGATCGAGATGGATGGTCTTGAAATCCACCCCGATACGCCGCGCGAAATAGTCCTCGATCGACGCGTTGAGCATCTCGAAATAGCGGGGATAGAAAACGATGCCGGCCGCATCGATATGGGAAAATCGCACGGCCTGTTCCGAGATGAACGTCATTCGATTTCCTCCTTGTCGGCCGCGATCGACGTCTTGAGCGTGGCGAGCAGGCCATAGAGCGCGGTCTTCTCGTCGCGCGACATGCCGGCGAACATGCGGTTGATCCATTTGTGATGGGCCTCGGCCAGCCGCCCGAAATGCGTGCGGCCCTGCTCCGTCAGCATCACGATCGAGGAGCGGCGATCGCCCGGTGCGGGCCGGCTCGCCGCGAAACCGTCGCTTTCCAGCTGGCGGACGAGCGCGGTGACGTTGCCGTTCGAGACGAGAATGGCGCGCGACAGCTCGCTCATCGTCACGCCGTCCGGATGGCGTTCCAGCGTCGCCATGACATCGAAGCGCGGCAGCGTCGTGTCGAACTGCGCGACGAAACGCCGCCGCAGCCGCTTCTCGATGACCGTCGAACAGCTGAGCAGGCGCAGCCAGACGCGAACGTCGGTGCGGCCCGCGAGGGCACCGTCATGCTTTTCCCGAAGCGCCACGCATCCGTCTCCTCTCTCCGATCCGGACGCATAGCAGTCGATTCATTTCATGTGTAAAGCATTTTGGCGGGTCGTCGCCTCGGCGCTGCTCAGAGTTGGTCGAGATTGACCTGCAGCCGCTCCAGCAGATCGATGAGACGATCGAAATCGCGCGCGGAGACATTCTCGATGACGGTCTTGTAGACGGGCGAGGTCGCGGCGCGCGCCTCGACCAGCTTCTCCCGGCCGAGCGGCGACAGCGACACCATCGTCACCCGCGCGTCCTCCGCGCTCGGATCGCACAGCACGAAGCCCGCCCCCGCCATGCGCTGGATGATCCGCGTCATGGTCGACAGCGGGATGATCGCGGCGTCGGCGATGTCGCGGATGCCGCTCGGCGCATGTTCGCCCAGGATCAGCAGCACCCGCCAATAGGGGATGTCGAGCCCGATCGCGCGCAGGCGTGCCTCGATCACGCCATTGTACCGGCTGATCAGGCGGTTGAGCAGGAAGAAGGGATATTTCTTGACCTGAAAGGCGTCCGTGCCGGGATCGCCGAAGATGCGGTTGTCCAAGACTGCCCCTCCTGATGCCTCGCCTTACCGCCGCGCTGGGGGCCGGGCAACACACCGCGGATAATAGTTGCATCTGCACGTTTTATCCGTCACCCTGCCGGCAGACTCGCACAAGTGAGAGAGGGAAGATCATGTCGCTTGCCACGCTCGGTCAGTTCGCACAGGCACTCTCGAACGGGTCCATCCGGATCGTCGATCTCACGCAGACCCTGTCCGAGGACACGCCGGTCCTCGTCCTGCCCGATCAGTTCAACCAGGGCGCCGCGTTCAGCCGCGAAGTCCTGTCGCGCTACGACGACAATGGCGGCCCGTGGTATTGGAGCAACTTCACCGTCGGCGAGCATACCGGCACGCATTTCGACGCGCCGGTCCACTGGGCGACCGGCAAGGACCTGCCCGACAACACGCTCGACACCATCCCGCCGGAGGATTTCATCGCGCCGGCCGTCGTCATCGACTGCTCGTCCGAATGCGCCGCCGACCCGGACTTCCTGCTCACGCCCGCGGTGATCCAGGCGTGGGAGGCCGAGCATGGCCGCATTCCCCCCGGATCGTGGGTATTCTTCCGCACCGACTGGTCGAAGCGCGAGGGCGACGCCTACACCAACCGCCGGGAGGATGGCGCGCATACGCCAGGCCCGAACCCCGAAGCCTGCCGCTTCCTGATCGAGGAGCGCGACGTCCACGGCTTCGGCGTCGAGACGATCGGCACCGATGCCGGCCAAGCCTTCCTGATGGACCCGCCCTTCCCGGCCCATTCACTGTTCCACGGGGCCGGCCGCTACGGCCTGCAATGCATGCAGAATCTCGACCAGCTGCCGCCGACCGGCGCGCTGATCCTGTCCCCGCCGCTCAAGATCCGGGACGGGTCGGGCAGCCCGCTGCGCGTGCTCGCGCTCGTCGGGGAGTAAGCGAAGATGGCGGAGCGCTCCTTCAAGAAGGAGGTGGAGCGGCTCCGCCTCGGGGCCGGCGAGACGTTCGAGGGCGAAGGCATCCTCGCCGTCACCAAGGCGCTGCTCCAGGCGGGCGTGGCCTATGTCGGCGGCTATCAGGGATCGCCGATCAGCCACCTGATGGACGTCTTCTCGGACGCGGACCCGCTGCTGCGCGAGCTGGGCGTGCATTTCGAATCCAACGCGAGCGAGGCGGCGGCGGGCGCGATGCTGGCCGCCTCCGTCAATTATCCGCTGCGCGGCGCGGTGGCGTGGAAATCGGTGGTCGGCACCAACGTCGCGTCGGACGCGCTCTCCAACCTCGCCTCGGGCGGGGTGACGGGCGGCGCCCTCGTCATCATCGGCGAGGATTATGGCGAAGGCTCCTCGATCATGCAGGAGCGCACCCACGCCTTCGCGATGAAGAGCCAGATGTGGCTGCTCGATCCGCGCCCCAATTTGCCGACCATCGTGGACATGGTGGAAAAGGGCTTCGAACTTTCCGAAGCCTCGAACACGCCGGTGATGATCGAGATGCGCGTGCGCAGCTGCCATCTGACCGGCAGCTTCGTCGCCAAGGACAACAGGCGCCCGCCGCTCACCGTCGGCCAGGCCGCCGCCAATCCGCGCCGCGATCTCAGCCGGATCGTGCTGCCGCCCGCCAATTTCGTCCATGAGATCGAGAAGATCGAACAACGCTGGCCGGCGGCCCTGAAATTCGTCGCCCAGCAGCGGCTCAACGAATGGTTCGGGCCGGACAGGGACGAGATCGGCATCATCGTCCAGGGCGGCCTGTACAACACGCTGAACCGCGCGCTGGAGCTGGTCGGCCTGTCCGATGCCTATGGCGCGGCGCAGGTGCCGGTCTACTGCCTCAACGTCACCTACCCGCTGATCCCGGACGAGGTGAAGAACTTCTGCGCGGGCAAGAAGGCCGTGCTGATCCTGGAGGAAGGACAGCCCGAATTCATCGAGCATGAGCTCAACACGCTGATCCGCCGGGCCGACCTGCAGACCCGGATCGTCGGCAAGGACATCATGCCGCGCGCCGGCGAATATTCCGGGCAGGTGCTCCGCGACGGCCTCGTCGCCTTCCTGCGCGCCTACGCGCCGGAGCGCGCGCCCGCGGAGCTGCCCGCCGTGCCGCCGGAGCCCGAGCTCGCGAAGACCGTCCCCGGCCGCCCCGCCGGCTTCTGCACCGGCTGCCCGGAGCGCCCGATCTTCGCGGCGATGACGCTGGTCCAGCGCGAACTGGGCGAGCTGCACGTGTCCGGCGACATCGGCTGCCACATCTTCGCGAGCCTCCCGCCCTTCAACATCAGCAACACCACGATGGGCTACGGCCTCGGCACCGCCGCCGCCTCGGCCTTCAAGCCGGAGGGCAAGCGCGCCGTCGCGATGATGGGCGACGGCGGCTTCTGGCATAACGGCCTCACCTCCGGCATCGGCAACGCCGTCTTCAACCAGGACGACACGCTCACCATCGTCGTCGACAACGGCTATTCGGCGGCGACCGGGGGGCAGGACATCCTCTCGTCGCGCGCGAAGAACGACATGCGCGCCACCAACCATCCGATCGAGAAGGCGGCGCGCGGCCTCGGCATCGAATGGGCCCGCACGCTGACCCACACCTATGACGTCGCGACGATGCGCGACACGATCATGGAAGCGCTCACCGCGCCCGAAAAGGGGCCGAAGCTGATCGTCGCCCAGTCCGAGTGCATGCTGAACAAGCAGCGCCGGGTGAAGCCGCAGCTCGCCCAGGCCGCGAAGGAGGGCAAGCGCGTCGTGCGCGAGCGGTTCGGCGTCGACCCCGACACCTGCACGGGCGATCATGCCTGCATCCGGCTGTCCGGCTGTCCCTCGCTCAGCATCCAGCCCAATCCCGACCCGCTGCGCCAGCATCCGGTGACGGCGATCGACAACAGCTGCGTCGGCTGCGGCAATTGCGGCGAGGTCGCGCATGCGGCCGTCCTGTGCCCGTCCTTCTACAAGGCCAGCATCGTCACCAACCCGTCCCGCTGGGATCGCACCAAGGCGCGGATGCGCGGCGCGGTGATCGGCTGGCTGCAGCAACGCCACGCCCGAGGCCTGGCGGCGAGGGCCTTCTGATGGAGATCGTGCTTCCCACCGATCGCGAGCGGATCACCATCGCCATCCTCGCGCTGGGCGGCGAGGGCGGCGGCGTGCTGGCCGACTGGATCCTGGAGCTGGCCAGCCGCAACGGCTATGTCGCGCAGGGCACGTCGGTGCCGGGCGTCGCGCAGCGCACCGGATCGACCGTCTATTACATCGAGATGGTCAAGCGCCGGGCCGGCGGCGCCAACCGGCCCGATCCGGTGCTGGCGATGATGCCGGTGCCCGGCGACGTCGACATCGTCATCGCCTCCGAACTGATGGAGGCCGGCCGCGCCATCCTGCGCGGCTTCGTCAGCGACGACCGCACCACGCTGATCGGATCGACCCACCGCGTCTACGCCATTTCCGAGAAGACCGTGCCCGGCGACGGCACCGGCGCCAGCCAGCGCATCCTCGATGCCGCCCGGCGGCGCTCGGCGCGCTTCGTCGGCTTCGACATGGCGGCGGCCTCGGCGCAGAGCGGCAGCGTCATCAGCTCGGTGATGTTCGGCGCGCTCGCCGGCAGCGACGCTTTGCCCTTCCCGCGCGAGGCTTTCGAGGGCGCGATCCGGCACGGCGGCAAGGCGATCGACTCCAACCTCAAGGGTTTCGATGTCGGCTTCGTGCGCGCACAGGAGGGCGATCCGCCGGCCGAAGCGACACCGCCGGCCGAGCCTACCACCGAGGCCGGACGCGCGCTGCGGGCGATCGTCGAGCGGGATCTGCCGGAGGCCGCCCGCCCGCTCGCGCTGGAAGGCGTGCGGCGGCTGATGGACTATCAGGACCGCGCTTATGCCGAACTGTATCTCCAACGGCTCGCCGCGATGGCGACGCGGGACGACGAGGCGGCCGGGGCGCCGCTGACCGTCGCGACGGCGCGTCATCTGGCGCTGTGGATGGCCTATGAGGACACGATCCGCGTCGCCGACCTCAAGATCCGCGCCTCGCGCAGCGCCCGCGTCGAACAAGAGGTGCAGCTGGCGCCCGGGCAGGTGATGGCGGTCACCGAATATATGCATCCCCGCCTCCGGGAGGTCTGCGAGACGCTGCCGGCGGGCCTGGGCGGTTTCATCCTGCGCAGCCCCGGCGTGCGCCGAACGCTGGAGCCCCTCTTCACGAAGGGGCGCCACGTCAGGACGACGAGCCTGCGCTGGTTCGTCGTCCTGCGCATCCTCGCGAGCCTGCGCGCCATCCGCCGGTCCACGCTGCGCTATCGCGAGGAGCAGGCGCGGATCGAGGACTGGCTGGCCCTCGCGTCGGCCATGGCGGCGCGCGACGTGCCGTTCGCGGCCGAGATCATCGCCTGCCAGCAGCTCATCAAGGGCTATTCCGACACGTTCGAGCGCGGGTTGCGGCGCTTCGACCAGCTGATGCACGCCGCGCGGTCGCTCGAGCCCGAGGCGGACGCGGCGCTGCGCCTTCGCACGCTCCGCGAGGCGGCGCTGCTGGACGACAAGGGCGCGGGCTTCGATCAGGCACTGGCCGATCTCGATCTGGCGGAGGTCGCCTGACGCGCGTCCGCGCCGGCCGGCCCATCGGCATGGAGGAACGGCATGCGCGTTCGGGACGTCCGGGACGGGGCGCCGGGCCGCGCTGCCCCGTGATGAACAGATTTGACCACCTCACGGTCCGGTCATGACGCCGAGGTCGCGCGCCACACGACGCAATGCCGGGAGAAAGCGCGTCCGCAATTCGGCGAGCGGCACGCGCGCAGCCTGCGTCCCGATGTTCACGGCCGCGACGACGCGTCCTCCCGCCAAGACCGGAACCGCGATCGAGCGAAGCCCCCATTCCAGTTCCTGATCGACGATGGCGTACCCCTCGTCCGCGACATGCGCGAAGATATCGAGCAACTCACTGGCTTTCGTCCGGGTGCCGGGCGTCCGCATCGCCAGGTCCGTGCGGCGCAGATAATCCTGTCGCATCTTGCGCGGCTGGCCGGCCAGCAGCACGCGCCCCATGGACGTGCAATAGAGGGGGAGCCGGCTTCCCGCGCGCAACGCGATCGACATGATCCGCGAGACCTCGGCGCGGGCGACATAATAGACCTCGTCCTCCTCGATCACGCCGACCGAGCAGGATTCGTGGAGGTCGTCGCGCAGCGCATCGAGCAAGGGCTGCGCGCGCATCGCCAGCGTGCTGGACGACAGATAGGCATAGCCGAGCGCGAGCACCTTGGGCCTGAGCGCGTAGTGCACGCCGTCCTGCGCCGCATAGCCGAGGCGCACGAACGTATGAAGGCAGCGCTTCACCGCCGGCCGGCTCAATCCCGTCAGGCGGCTGGCCTGGGCGATCGTCATCGGGCTCTGCGCGTCGGCGAAGCAGCGCAGCACCGCCAGCCCCCGCGCGAGCGAGGTCATGAACTCCGGATCGCCATGGGCCTCCAGAAGGTCCGAATCCGCCATCACCCCTCCATATCAACCGATAATCGGACAATATGCTGTTTATCGATTGACGCAAACCTCAGGGACGATGACGTCTCACCGACCACATGACGGGAGAGTCGCATGATCGACAAATTTCATGCGAGTGCGACGGCGGCGGTGGCGGACATCCCGGATGGCGCGTCGGTGATGATCGGCGGGTTCGGCACCGCAGGGATGCCGGACGAACTGATCGCGGCGCTGATCGCGCGCGGCGTCGGCGACCTGACGATCATCAACAACAATGCCGGCAATGGCGAGACCGGCGTCGCCGCGCTGATCCGCGAGGGCCGGGTGCGCAAGATCGTCTGCTCCTTCCCGCGCCAGTCGGACTCGCATCATTTCGATGCCGCCTATCGCGCCGGGCGGATCGCGCTGGAGCTGGTGCCGCAGGGCAATCTCGCCGCGCGCATCCAGGCGGCCGGGGCGGGCCTCGGCGCGATCTTCACGCCGACCGGCTACGGCACGCTGCTCGCCGAGGGCAAGGAGACGCGCGTAATCGACGGCAGGCACTATGTGCTGGAACATCCGATCCACGCCGATTTCGCGCTGATCAAGGCGTATCAGGGCGATCGCTGGGGCAATCTCGTCTATCGCAAGACGGCGCGCAATTTCGGCCCGATCATGGCGATGGCGGCGAAGACCACCATCGCGCAGGTGTCCGAGATCGTGCCCTTGGGCGCTCTCGATCCCGAGGCGGTGGTGACGCCCGGCATCTTCGTCCAGCGCGTCGTCGCGATCGCGCCCGCCGCCCGGCTGGAGCACGCCGCATGAACCCCCTCACCCGCGACCAGATGGCCGCGCGCGTTGCCCGGGACATTCCCGAAGGCGCCTATGTAAATCTCGGCATCGGCCTGCCCACCAAGGTCGCCAATTACCTGCCGCAGGAACGCGACATCTTCCTGCAGAGCGAGAACGGCCTGCTCGGCATGGGGCCGGCGCCCGCCCCCGGCGAAGAGGATTGGGAACTCATCAACGCCGGCAAGCAGGCCGTGACGCTGCTGACCGGCGGCTGCTATTTCCACCATGCCGACAGCTTCGCGATGATGCGCGCCGGCCATATCGACATCTGCGTGCTCGGCGCCTTCCAGGTCTCGGTGACGGGCGACCTCGCCAACTGGCATACCGGCGAGCCAGGGGCGATCCCGGCGGTGGGTGGCGCGATGGACCTCGCCATCGGCGCCAAGCAGACCTTCGTGATGATGGAGCTGCTGACCCGGCAGGGCGAGAGCAAGCTGGTTGAGGCCTGCACCTATCCGCTCACCGGCCTCGCCTGCGTATCGCGCGTCTATACCGATCTCGCGGTGTTCGATGTCGGCCCCGGCGGCGCCCGCATCGTCGAGGCGGTCGACGGCCTCGGCATCGATGCGCTGCGCACCCTCACCGGCGTGGCGCTCGCCGCCTGAAAGGATATCCGATGACCGAAGCCTTCCTCTGCGACGCCGTCCGCACGCCGATCGGCCGCTATGGCGGCATGCTCGCCCGGATGCGCGCCGACGATCTCGGTGCGCTGCCGATGAAGGCGCTGCTCGCCCGCAATCCCGGCCTCGATCCGATGGCGATCGGGGAGGTCTTCTATGGCTGCGCCAACCAGGCCGGCGAGGACAATCGCAATGTCGCGCGGATGAGCCTGCTGCTCGCCGGCTTGCCGCCTGTCGTCCCCGGCGTCACGCTCAACCGGCTGTGCGCCTCGGGCCTGGAGGCGGTGGGGGCCGCGGCGCGCGCGATCCGGACGGGGGAGATGGACCTCGCCATCGCCGGCGGGGTCGAGAGCATGACCCGCGCGCCCTTCGTGATGGGCAAGGCCGACAGCGCCTTCGGCCGCGCGCAGGCGCTGGAGGACACGACGATGGGCTGGCGCTTCGTCAACCCGGCGCTCGATGCCCGCTACGGCACCGAGACGATGCCGCGCACCGCCGAGAATGTCGCGACCGAATACGGGATCGGTCGCGCCGACCAGGACGCCTTCGCGCTGCGCAGCCAGCAGCGCGCCGTCGCCGCGCAGCAAGGCGGCTTCCACGCGGCGGAAATCGTGCCCGTCACCGTGCCGGGCGCGAAGAAGGGCGAGACGATCGAAATCGCAATCGACGAGCATCCACGCGCCGACACGACGATCGCGGCACTGGCGAGGCTGAAGCCCCTGTTCGGCCCGGACGGCACCGTCACCGCCGGCAATGCGTCGGGCATCAATGACGGTGCCGCCGCGATGATCGTGGCGAGCGAGGCGGCGATGAAGACGCACGGCCTGACGCCCCGCGCCCGCATCCTCGGCATGGCGTCGGCCGGCGTCGAGCCCCGCGTGATGGGGATCGGCCCCGTCCCGGCGACGCGGACGCTGATGGCGCGGCTCGGCCTGGCGATCGGCGACTTCGATGCGATCGAGCTCAACGAGGCCTTCGCGGCCCAAGGCCTCGCCGTGCTGCGCGGGCTCGGCCTCCCGGACGACGCGCCCCACGTCAACGCCAATGGCGGCGCGATCGCGCTCGGCCACCCGCTCGGCATGTCGGGCGCGCGCCTCGCCATGACCCTCGTCCACCAATTGGAGAAGACCGGCGGCAAGCGCGGCCTCGCCACTTTGTGCATCGGCGTCGGCATGGGCCTCGCGCTCGCCGTCGAACGTGCGTGAGCGGGCCGGGCGCCGAACCTGCGGTCGATGGACGAGGGTCATGTCGATCACCGTTCGGTTTCCTCGCGGAGCCGGAATCAGATTGAGCCTCTCACATCAATGGGTCCTGACCCTGAACTCACGAAAGGCCGCTATTGGGATTGGCGCTCTTCCGCCAGTCCGCTATCGCTGGACACGACAATTCGGCGGCCATCCAATCACCGCCGACCGGCCTCAGGAAGGCTTTGAACACGACGCGGAAACCTGCTGGCCGCCGCCCTTGGTCAGAATGCGCACGGGCCTGCCATTCCGTGTTCCCGTGCTGGTCGTCGAGATGGCGTAGGAGATCGGCGTGTAGCTGCCCCGGGATGCGACGAGCAGTCCCTCCGGAAAGCGCTTGTTCGTGCAGAAGGTGTCGAACACCAGCCGGCCGTTCGCCATCGAGAGCTTGCGCAGCTTGCAGATCGCCGCATCGTCCTCGGTGAGGAGCGCCTCGGGATGCGCCCGCAATTGTTCGGCGCTGTTGCAGCTCGTCCGGTGGCCGCGCCCCGCGAACATCTTGACCACCCATTCGGGAATGCCGGGCACATCCGCGCTCAGCAGCTGCGTTTGATGGTTCCACTGCCCGGGCGCGAAGCCGGGCGCGGCCATCGCCGGCGCCGCGACGAGAGCGAGGAATGCGAGTCCGCTGCGCATGATGTCACCTTCCAGGATGCGCCCGCTTCGGGAGGGGCCGGGAAGATACGAGGGATATCGCCCTCCGGATGCCTCGGAAGCGCGCCCCGTCTTCAGCGCTCGTCCCGTGTCACGCGCGTCGCGAATGCCGTCATGTCGTCCAGGACCGGAGCCCGCCCGCGCAAGGGCTTCGCGATCGCCGTCACCAGCCCGGCATGCCCAACCTTCGGATAGCGCCGCCGCTCGACGGCGATGCCCGCCGCCTGCAGCCTGGCGGCGAGGCTGTCGCTGTTCGCCGGCCGCACCGTGTCGTCCTCGTCGCCGGTGGCGAGAAACGCCGGCGGATCGTCGCGGCCGGCATGATGGATGGGCTGGGTCTCGACGGGATCGCGGGCCGAGCCGAAGGTCTGCCGCACCACCGGGCCATCGAACGGCAGGAAGTCGTAGGGGCCTGCCAGACCGATGAGGCCGCGCACCGCCTTGCGGTCCGCGCCCAGCCATCGGGGATCGAGCGCGAGCATCGCGGCATCGTAGGCGCCGGCCGAGTGCCCGGCCAGCAGCACGCGGTCCGGATCGCCGCCGAAGTCGGTGGAATGGGTGCGCACCCAGCGCACGGCGGCGGCATTGTCCTCGAGGAAGACCGGATAGCGCACCTGCGGCACGAGCCGATAATCGGGGATGGCCACAATGAAACCACGCGATGCCAGCGCGCGGCCGACGAAGGCATAACCGCTCTTCGTCCCCGAATTCCAGGAGCCGCCGTAGAAGAAGACGATGATCGGCCGGGCCGTTCGGGAGGGCGCGCGAGGTGCGTAGATGTCGAGTCGCTGGCGCGGATCGGGGCCGAAAGCCGCATCGCGCACGACCAGCCGGGCGCCGCCATCCTTGGGCATGACGGCGTTGAAGACCTTCAGGGGCGAGCAGGCCGAGGCGACCAGCCCCAGCACTGCGCCGACGATGCGCCCCCTACCGAGTTTCATGAACAGCCCGCGCCGCGATCCGCACTATTTGTCATCCTTCTTGTGTCGCCGGCAATGGCGGTTAATCTGCAGATACAGCGAGCTACGATGCTCGCGTCTCTCTGGATGCGCATGGGCTCGACAAGTTCCGATACCGATGCCGCCAACCTCGCCGTCGCGCTCCGCCGGGTGGCCGAAGGCGACCGTGCCGCATTCGAGGAGGTGTATCGCCGCACCTCGGTGAAGCTATTCGGCGTGTGCCTGCGTATCTTGCCCGTGCGGCAGGAGGCGGAAGAGGTCTTGCAGGAAGCCTATCTCTCGGTGTGGCGACGGGCCGGCAGCTTCGATGCGGCGCGCGGCAGCGCGATGACATGGCTCATCACGCTGACCCGCAACCGCGCGGTCGATCGGCTGCGCAGCGGCGGCCGGATCGCGTCGTCGCCGATCGAGCTGGCGGACGAGATACCGGACCCGGCGCCGGCCGCCTCGACACTGATGGAGATCGGCGAGGACGAGCAGCGGCTCGCGCATTGTCTCGGCACGCTGGAGGGCGGTGACGCGCGATTGATCCGCACCGCGTTCTTCGAGGGCTCGACCTATGCCGAGCTCGCCACCCGCGCCGCCACGCCGCTCGGCACGATCAAGAGCCGCATCCGTCGCGCGCTGCTGAAACTCCGGGAGTGCCTGGCATGAGCGCCGCGCTTCCCGAGGAGGACGAACTGCTGGCCGCGGAACTGGCCTTCGGGCTGATCGACGGCGAGGAAGGCGCGGCGGCGGAGCGCCGGCTCGCCAGCGATTCCGCTTTCGCCGAGGCCCACGCGCGCTGGCAGGCCTATGCGGCGGCGCTGATCACCGATCCGGGCGAAGCGCCGCGCCCGTCGGTGTGGAGCGCGATCGAGGCGCGGTTGCCGGCGAACGATGTCGGCCCGGCGGGCTCGGTGAAATCCTTGCGCTGGTGGCAGGCGGGGACATTGGCGGCGAGCGCGGCGGCGGTCGTGCTGGGCTTCGTCGCGCTGCAGAAACCGCAGACGATCTTCGTCCATGTGCCCGTCGCGCAGGCGCCCGCCGCGCCGATGGTGGCGGTGCTGACCGGCAAGAAGGGGCTGGTGACGGTCAGCTTCGATCCCGCGTCGGGCCGCATGACCTCGGCGGCGAGCGGCCTCGACCTCGGCGATCGCTCGCCCCAATTGTGGGTGATCCCGGCCGATGGCAAGCCGCGCTCGATGGGCGTGATGAACGCCACGGCACCGGGCTGGGCGAAGGTGCCGGCCCCCGCCTCCGCCGCGCTGGCGGCGGGCGTGACCATCGCGGTCTCGGTCGAGCCGATCGGCGGATCGCCCACCGGGCAGCCTACCGGCCCCGTCATCCTCACCGGCAAGATGACCGCGACCTGATCGCCGATGCATCCCGTCATGCCCTTCCCGCGTATCTCCGCTATCCGCGACGGGAGAGCATCGATGGCCAGGATCATGATTTTCGCATGGGGCGCGCTGGCCCTGTCCGCCTGTTCGCCGAGCGGCGCGGCGCTGCCCACGGGGGCCACGGCGCCCGATTTCACGACGCAGGCGAGCCTCGCCGGCAAACCCTTCCCCTTCCATCTCGCCGATGCGCTGAAGAAGGGTCCGGTCGTCCTCTATTTCTATCCGGCGGCCTTCACCAGCGGCTGCACCGTCGAGGCGCACGACTTCGCCGCGGCGACCGACCAGTTCAAGGCGCTCGGCGCGACCGTGATCGGCGTCTCGGCCGACGCTATCGACAAGCTCAACCGCTTCTCGGTCAGCGAATGCCGCAGCAAGTTCGCGGTCGCCTCGGCGGATACGAAGCTGATCTCGGCCTACAGGGTGAAGCTGCCGGTGCTCGCACGATCGAACCGCACCAGCTACGTGATCGCGCCCGACGGCAAGGTCCTCTTCGCCTACAGCGCGCTCGATCCTGCGGGCCATGTCGAAAAGACGATGGCGGCGGTGAAGGCGTGGCGGGCGGCGCACCCGGCCGGCTAGGGCCTCAGGCATCCTCCAGCACATAGAGCCCGACGTCGATCGTGCCGGTGCGGAAACCCGCCTCGCAATAGCTGAGATAATAATCCCATAGGCGCCGGAACCCGGCATCGAAGCCGAGGGCCGCGATCTCCGGCCATGCCGCATCGAACCGGCGCCGCCATTCGGCCAGCGTGTCCGCATAGCCTGGGCCGAACGTCTCCGACGACAGGATCCGCAGGCCGGCGCGCCCCGCCTGTTCGGCCAGGATCGGCCGGGTCGGCAGCATCCCGCCGGGAAAGATGTAGCGCTGGATGAAATCCGGGCTGCGCTTGTAGGACTCGAAGCGATCCTCGCGGATGGTGATGGCCTGCAGGACGATCCGTCCTCCGGGCTTGAGAGCGGCCTTCAGCCGTTCGAAATAGACCGGCCAATAGGCCTCGCCCACCGCTTCCAGCATCTCGATCGAGACGATGCGATCGAACCGCTCGCCGACGGCGCGATAATCCTGCAGCCGCAGGTCGACGCGATCGCAGAGGCCCTGTGATGCGATGTGCGCCTGGGCATATGCAAGCTGCTCGCACGACAAGGTGAGGCCGGTCACGCTGCGGCTGACCGGCGCGATCCGGGCCGCCAGCGCCCCCCAGCCGCAGCCGATCTCCAGCACATGCTCCCCGCCCGCCAGCGCCAGCAGGTGCGCGATGCGATCCAGCTTGGCCTGCTGCGCCCGCTCCAGCGTCTCGCCCGGCCGGATGGCGATGGCGGAGGAATAGGTCATGCTCTCGTCGAGCCAGAGCCGGTAGAAATCGTTGCCCAGATCGTAGTGGAAGGCGATGTTGCGCCGGCTGCCCTTCGCCGAATTGCGCTTGAGGGCATGGCAGAGCTTGCGCCACAAACGCACCGGCCAGAGGCCATCCATCGTCCTGTCGAGCCGCGCGACATTCTCCGCCGCCAGCGCGATCAGCGCCGTCAGATCCGGGCTCGTCCAGTCGCCCGCGATGAACCCCTCCGCGAAACCGACGTCGCCGCGCGCGAGCAGGCGGCGAAAGGCGGCGGTCTTGCGGAGCTCGATCACGCCATGGGGTCCGGGCCGGCCACCGGCATGCTCGATCCGCGCGCCGGACGGCAGAATCACCGTCAGCCGGCCGATGTCGAGCTGGCGCAGGACGCGACGGATCAGCCATGGGCCGACCGTCGTCCGCGCCGGCGATGCGCCGAAGGGGATCGCATCGGCCTGCGCTTCGCTGTTCAGATGCATGCGACCTCGCTTCGTGCCTGATCGATGGTGACGGGGCGCGGCGGCGGCGCGGGTCGGTGGTGGACCGGCACGCCCTTGGCCCAGAGCTTCGCCGCCTCCCAGAGGATGCCGCCGACCACCTTCAGCGTGAGCAGCGGATGGGTGAGGAAGGCCCATGCGAGGCTGCCATCGCTGAGCGGCCGACGTCGGGCGCGGTGGATCGCCGTGATCATCGGCCCGTCCGCATCCGACCCCGTGATCGCGATCGAAAGCCCGTCCGCCGGCGGCATGATCCGGAAGGCGTATCGCATGTCCATCGCCATGAAGGGCGAGACGTGAAAGGCCTTGGCGCACGCCTGCCGGACGGCACCTCCCTCGCCTTGCACCGGCAACAGATAGCTGTGCCGTTCCCCGAAGGTGTTGTTGACCTCGTAGAGGATCGCCCGGAGCGCACCGTCGGCCCGGAAGCAGAAATAGACGCTCAGCGGATTGAACGCGAAGCCGAGGATGCGCGGCATGGTGAGCAGGCGGATCGGCCCGCCATCCGGCACGAGCCCGGCCGTTGCCAGATGGCGCTCGACCTGCACCCGGAGCGGCTCCGTCGAGCCGCCGGCATAGTCGCGATCGTAAAAAGCGAAGAGATTGAATCGGTTGTGCGAGAAAAGCCTCAACCGGGCGGCCAGCGCGTCGATCTCGTCCAGATCGAGCAGCAGCGAGAAGATCCGGTAGCGCAGGCGATGCACGCGGGGTCGCGAACGCCGGTGCAGGACGTGGCCGACATAGAGGGCCGACGCGTCCGTCATGCCGCCTCGGCGACGCGCGCGGGCGCGGCGATGGGAATGCGGTCGGACTCGCCCGGCACGACCCAGGGCCGCCGCACGCCCCCCAGCTGCTCGGCAACCGCGAGGCCGGCCTGCAGGCCGTCCTCATGGAAACCGGCGCCGAAATAGGCGCCGCAGAACCAGGTGTTGCGCATGCCCTGCAGCGACCACAGCGCCTTCTGCGCGGCGCCGGCCGCCACATCGAACACCGGATGATGATAGACATCGCGGCGATGGACCAGCGCCGGATCGGGTTCGTGGATCGGATTGAGCGTGACGAACAGCGGCTGGCCGTCAGGCAGGCCCTGGAGCCGGTTCATCCAGTAGGTCACCGACAGGGCCGGCGCCCCCTCCCGCGCTTCGGATGCATAGTTCCAGCTCGACCAGACGCGCCGGCGCCTGGGCATGAGCGAGGCATCGGCATGCAGCACCGCCTCGTTCCTGCGATAACCGAAGGCACCCAGCAGGCGATGCTCGTGGGTGTCGGCGTCGCCCAGCATCGCCAGCGCCTGATCGGCGTGCGTCGCGATGACGACATGGTCGAAGCGCTCGCTGCCCCCGCCACCGTCGATCTCCACCCCGCCGCCGACGCGCCGGATGCCGCGCACCCGGCGGGACAGCACGATGCGATCGGCGAAAGGCCGGGTAAGCCGCGCCACATATTCGCGGCTGCCGCCCTCCACGGTCCGCCAGACGGGTCGGCGGCCGAGCTTCAGGAGACCGTGATTTTCGCAAAAGCGGACGAAGGCGGCGGCGGGATAATCGGGAATGTCCGCCACTGGCGTGGACCAGATCGCCGCCGCCATCGGATAGAGATGATCGTCGCGAAAGGCGGCACCGCACCCCAGGCCATCGAGATAGGCGCCGAGCCCGACCGAGCCCATCCCGGCCAGATCGCGTGGCGCGCGGCGATAGAAGCGTTCCAGATCGTGCAGCATCGACCAGAAGCGCGGGCTCGCGAGATTGCGCCGCTGCGCGAACAGTCCGCCGAGATCGGTGCCCGAATATTCCAGCCGCCCCCGATCGAGCGAGACGGCGAAGGTCATCTCGGTCGGCTTGGTCCGCACGTCGAGATGACGGAACAGCGCCGTCAGATTGGGGTAGGTCTGCTCGTTATAGACGATGAAGCCGGTGTCCACCGCGGTGCCGCCGGCCATCACCGTATGGCTGTGCCCGCCGATGCGATCGTCGGCTTCGAACAGAGTGACGCGATGGCGCTGCGACAGCAGCCAGGCGGCGGACAGGCCGGATATGCCGCTGCCGACGATCGCGATGTCCAGCGTTCCGTCCGCTTGCATGGCCTGCCTGTCTCCGACCGTTCGATCCTGAAGGAGCTACGGAGGCGGATCGGGTTTGGATGTCGGGAAAATCGCAGGCATCCGAATTTGAGGTGCGCCCGTATCTCCCGACATGAGCCTCGTCCTCCTGTCCGCGCTGATCGCCGTCGCGCTGTCGATCGCCATGGCGGGTGCCTGGCTGATCGCCCGGACGCCGGGGCGATCCGGCTGGACGGACGCGATCTGGTCCTATGCGATCGGAATAAGCGGCGTGGTCGCGGCTCTGGCCCCGATCGGCGGACCGCCCGGCGCCCGCCAGTGGCTGGTGGCGGCGCTGATCGCCGGGTGGTCGCTTCGCCTCGGCACCCATATCGCGATCCGCACCCGGGCCGGGGGTGACGATCCCCGCTATGCCGAACTGCGCCGCGCATGGGGCGCGCGTTTCCCGGCGCGTCTCTTCGGCTTCCTGCAGATCCAGGCCGCGGCCGCATGGCTGCTCGTCCTCTCGGTCCTCGCCGCCGCGCGCAATCCCGCGCCCGCTTTCGCCTGGAGCGATGATGCCGGCGCCCTGCTGCTGATCGTCGCGGTGATCGGGGAAGCGGTGGCCGATTGGCAGCTCCGTGCCTTCCGCCACAATCCGGCGAACCGGCGCCGCGTCTGCACCGCCGGCCTGTGGGGTCTCTCGCGCCATCCCAATTATTTCTTCGAATGGCTCGGCTGGATTGCCTATGCGGTGATCGCGATCGGCCCGGACGGCCGCCCGGATTGGCACTGGCTCGCGCTCGGCGGCCCGCTCTTCATGTACTGGCTGCTCGTCCACGTCTCCGGCATCCCGCCGCTCGAGGCGCATATGCTGCGGTCCCGGGGCGATGCCTTCCGCGATACGCAGAGGCGCATCCGCGCCTTCTGGCCCGTTCCCCGCACCCCCTCCAAGGAGCATCGCGCATGAACCCGATCGCCGCCGCCATCCGCGCCGTCGAGGCTACGCCCCTGCCCGATCCGGTGACGCGCGCGGGGATCGATTTCCTGGTCGGCAGCCGGCTGCGCAGCCTCGCCTCGGCGCCGAACATCGATGCCGCCTTCGCGCTGGCGATGTCGGATCATCCGATCGCCGAGCATACGGACGTCGCCAACCAACAGCATTACGAGCTTCCGCCTCGTTTCTTCGAGCTCACGCTCGGCCCGCGCCGCAAATATAGCTGCTGCCTCTATCCCACGGGCAAGGAGACGCTCGCCGAGGCCGAGACCCGCGCGCTGGAGGAGACGATCGCCCATGCCGATCTCGCCGACGGGCAGACGATCCTCGAACTGGGCTGCGGCTGGGGCTCGCTGACCCTGTTCATGGCCCGGCGCTTCCCGAACGCCCGGATCGTCGCGGTCTCCAACTCCGCGCCGCAACGCCGGCACATCGAGGCCCAGGCCGAGGCGGCCGGCCTCGCCAACCTGCGCGTCGTCACCGCCGACATGAACGATTTCCAGCCGACCGATCGCTTCGACCGGATCGTCTCGGTCGAGATGTTCGAGCATATGGCGAACTGGAAGGCCCTGCTCGGCCGGGCACGATCCTGGCTGAACCCGGACGGGCGCCTCTTCCTCCACGTCTTCAGCCATCGCAGCCAGCCCTATCGCTTCGACCGGAACGACCGGACCGACTGGATCGCGCAACATTTCTTCACCGGCGGCATCATGCCGAGCCACGGCCTGATCCACCATTTCCCGGACTGTTTCACCATCGAGGAGCAATGGCGCTGGAGCGGGCGGCACTATCAGCGCACCGCCGAGCAGTGGCTCGCTTGCTTCGATGCCAACCGCGCCGAGATCGATGCGGTGCTGCGCGACGTCTACGGCGATCAGGCCCGGCTGTGGCGGCGGCGCTGGCGCCTCTTCTACCTCGCGACCGCGGGCCTCTTCGGCCATGCGAATGGCGAGGAATGGGGCGTGAGCCATTATCGGCTGCGGCCCGCCGCCGATCCGGCGTGACCCTGCTCGGGCGGCTGGGCGACTATGCTGCGCATCCCGATCCGCTCACGGCGGCGTGCAACCGCATCGCGCTGATCGTGGCATGGAACCAGCCCGTCTATCCGCTCTATCTCTGGTGGCTTGTCGGCGGCGACTGGCGGGCGGGATGCTGGACGTTCCTGTCGACGCCCTTCTTCGCCGGCGTGCCGATCCTCGCGCGCCGTCATCCGCTTGCCGGGCGTGCCTTGCTGCCGTCGGCCGGGATCGCCAACGGCATGCTCAGCGCCAAGGCGTTCGGCGTCGCGTCCGGGGTCGAGCTGTTCCTGATCCCGTGCGCCTTGATCGCCGTGCTGGCATTCCGCCGCGAGGAGTGGCGCGTGATCGCCCTGTTGCTCGGCGCGACGCTGTCGGCGTGGCTGGCGCATGGCCATTATGACCCGCCGTTCGGCCGTTTCGGGGCCAGCGGCTATGCGCATTTCCGGCACCTCAACGGCTGGAGCGTCGCGGCGCTGTCGATCGTCATCCTCTGGAGCCTTATCCGCGCGCGAGCATCCAGCGCGCGGCCATGAAGCCGATCGTCGCGGCGGTCCCGGTCAGCACCGTTCCCCAACAGAGATCCGCGATCGTGACGACGCTCGACCAGCCGCGCAGCGTCGCCTGGTTGGTGAGATCATAGGTGGCATAGGCCAGCAGCCCCAGCATCGCCCCGCGCGCCAAGGCGGTCGTCCACCGGCCCGATGCCAGTGCGGGGGCCACGGCGAAGATCAGGATGCCCGCGACATACAGGATGTAGAAGGCGATCGCCGGAAACGGCTTGAAACCATCAAGCAGGAGATCGCCCAATCGGGGGCGGTACAATCGGTTTGCCGCAAATCCGAGCCAGATCGCATCGAGTCCGAGAAATGTCGTCGCCGTAGCGAGATAGGCTATGATCCAGGCACCCATCCCATGTCTCCTTCGCGAGGCCGTGATCACACAGATACGAAAGGATCTCGGCGTGGGATGCGCATCCGCTTTGGATGAACGCAGCGGACTGATCCGGGGTCTTGCGCGTGCGCGGACCTTTCGGTGAGCCCATATTCCGACGACCCGTGAATTTTCGATCTGCCAAGAACCCGATCGATTGCAATCAGGCATCTCTTTCCGAGTTAGGAATGGCGATCCTTAGCGCGACTAAGCCCGGCAGCTAAACGTCCGCCTGCCTGAGATGCGTGCGCAAAGCAGCGACGAACGGGCCCAGTTGATCCAACGGTGTGAGCCGTCCTGCGTCAGCTATGATACCGAGGCGCCGATTGGCCAGTCGATGAGATGCGTCCATGTCACGCAATCCCCTTCTCAGGAATGATGTTTTGAAAGTCATGCCGCGGCAGTCTTTATCGCTGAAGCGCATCCGCCGTCCGATGTCATTATCTGTCGGCATTGATTTCGCGTGCCCCTTTGCCCAGAGGTCTGGCAGCGCCTTCCTGCGGTCGAATCCGCGCGCACGTCCATCGTATAGCGAAGAGGATAACAATGCCCAAGATGACGCCCGTCGACATGGCCCAGACGATCGGCCAGGGCCTGCTCACCTTCCCGGTCACCCATTTCGATGCCGAGCATCAGTTCGACGAGACCTCCTTTCGTGAGCATTGCAGCTGGATGCTCGATCATGACGTGGCCGCGCTATTCGCGGCCGGCGGAACGGGCGAGTTCTTCTCGCTGACTCCAGCCGAAATAACCCGGGTGGTCCACGCGGCCGTCGAGCAGACGGCAGGTCAGGTGCCGGTGATCGCCGGGGCCGGCTATGGCACCACGATGGCGATCGAGCTCGCCCAGGCGGCCGAGCGCGCCGGCGCCGACGGCATCCTGCTGCTCCCGCCCTATCTCATGGGTGCCAAGCAGGAAGGACTCGCCGCGCATATCGAGGCGGTGTGTCGATCCGTCTCGATCGGCGTCATCCAATATAATCGTGCCAATGCCGTCCTGCACGAGGACGAACTGGCGAAGCTCGCTGATCGCTGCCCCAATCTCGTAGGCTTCAAGGATGGCGTCGGCGATCTCGAATTGATGATGAAGATCCATGCCAAGCTCGGCGACCGACTGACCTATATCGGCGGTCTGCCCACCGCCGAGACCTTCGCGACCCCCTATCTGGAGATGGGCGTGACGACCTATTCGTCGGCGATCTACAATTTCATGCCGGAATGGGCGCTGGCCTTCTATAAAGCGGTGCGCGCCAGGGATCAGGCCACGGTGCTGGCGATGCTCAACGCTTTCGTATTCCCGTACCTCAAGATCCGCGACAAGGGCCGTGGCTACGCCGTCTCGATCGTCAAGGCCGGGCTCCGATCGATTGGCCGCCCGGCGGGCCCGGTGCGCCTGCCGCTGACCGATCTCACCGAGGCCGAGCAGAGGGAGCTCGACGCCCTGATCGCCTTGGCAAACGCACCATATGCTAAAGCGCCCGCCGCCGCATCGGCATGAAGCGATCGCTGGTCGCACCGGTCCGTCATCCATGGTAACCGGTTTCCATGGATGACGGACCATCGCGCCGGCGGGCGCTTGATATCGCGACGCTGTTGCGCTTCCTCCTGTCGGCGCTGCTCCTGCTGGCAACGCCTCTGGCCGCCGCCGTGACCATCGAACGGCAGGGCGTTCTGTACACCGGCGGCGAGACGAAGGGCGATGCCGTGGTCGGCCAGACCTTCGCCTTCTACCAGATACCGCCGAAGCGCGCCGGGCGCTGGCCGATCATCTTCATCCATGGCAGCCGGCAGACGGGCGCCGGCTTCCTCGGCACGCCGGACGGCCGCCCCGGATGGGCGACCTTCTTCCTCGGCCACGGCTGGCCGGTCTACGTCATCGACCAGCCGGGCAAAGGCAAAGCCGGCTACAGCACGCAAGCCTATGGCCCGCTGTCCGACGTGCCGAGCCGCGAGCATACGATCCGGCAATTCTCCGCGCCCGAGAGCCTGACACCCCTGCCCTGGCCCCAGGCGTCCCGGCATATGCAATGGCCCGGCGGGCCGCGCAGCGGCGTTTCGGGGCAGCCCGCCTTCGAGCAATTGCTCGCCTCGCAGGTCGGCAACATGCCCAACGTGCGCCAACAATATGCGCTGACCCTGCGCGGTGTCAGCGACCTGCTCCACCGGATCGGCCCCGCGATCATCGTCACCCATTCTCAGGCCGGGCCGCTGACCTGGATTATCGCGCAGGCCAATCCGGGCCTCGTGAAGGCGCTGATCGCCGTGGAGCCGACCGGCGACACCGGATCGTCGGGCGAGATTGGCGCGGCGTGCGCCCTCACCGTCGAGTGCCTGCCCTTCACGCCTGCCGTCTCCGGCCCCGCCGACCTCCATCTCACCAAAAGCGGCCCCGATACGCCGGCGAGCCGCGCCTGCTGGCTTCAAGGCGGGTCCGTCCATCGCCTGCCCTGGCTGGCCGGCATTCCCATCCTGATCGCGACCGGCGAAGCCTCCTATCACGCCGGATCGGATCACTGCACCAGCGCCTTCCTCACCCAGGCGGGCGTCCCGAACGATTGGGTCTTCCTGCCCACCGTCGGCATTCGCGGCAACGGGCACATGCAGATGCTGGAGGCCAACAACCTCCAGATCGCTGCCTTCTACGAACAGTGGCTGCTCAAGACATTGAGGCGTTAAACCAGCTTCTGCAATCTCGATGCCCCCTCCGATCTCGTCGGAGAGGGCGCGAGACGATCGTCAGCGCTTGGCGCCCGGCAGCGCAACCGCGTTGTTCATCATCGTCACCTCCGGCGCATTGCCCGGCAGGGCGACCCGAACCCAGGCGGCACTGGCCGGCATCGGCAGCTTCACGGCGACCGTCTTGGGCGTCAGATCCAGCGGCGGCTGGATCGCGGGCACCGACACCGAGGCGAGTACCTTGCCCGCCGCGTCGGTCACCATCGCCGTGGCGCCGCTGACCGGAATCGAGCCGAGATTGTGCACCGTGAGATCGATCGCGCGGCCGGCGATCTTCAGATCGTCCTCGCCGATGCCGAGATCCGGCCGCTGCTCGGTGGGCGTGGTCGGTGTGACGAGGCGGAACTCCATCACCGTCGTCGCATGTGGCGCGAAGCTGACGGGGATCGAGGCGCTCCGCTCCAACGTGATCGCCTGTTCGGGCGAGGGCTGGTCCGCCTTGTCCGCGCCTTTGGTATCGATGCCCGTCGTCATCGCCCACCGGCCGGCTGTGACGTTCCAGCTGGTCATCGTCGCCGCCTCGGCGGTGTCGGCGCTGTTGTAGGCGATCACCCTGAACCGGTCGCGCGTGGCGCCGGGCACGAGGATCGCCACCTTCACCGCGCCTTCCGGATCGGCGAAGCGCCAGCTCACGGTATTGCCGGGATAGGTATAGTTGCGCTTCAGCGCGATGCCGCCCAGCCGCTCGCGTTGCAGCGTCTCGTTGGGCTGTTCCACTCGGTCGGTCCACCAATGGCCTTCCGTATACATCCACATATGCTGGGACTTGTCCTCGATCTCATGCGCGTGGAGCTGATCGAGCCACGTCTTGTCGCCGGTCAGGTTCCAGGCGGAATAGAGGGCGAAGCTATCGTCCGAGCCCTTGGCCTTCTTGAGCAGGGCCTGCCCCCAATCCTTCCGGCGATCGAGCCCGACGAGAGCATTCTCGTTCATCTGCTCCAGCGTTCCGACGCCGCTCTCGGCGATGCGCCCTTCGAGCGGGCGGAGATATTTGGCGTCGCCGGTGAAGCGATAGGCCGCCCACGCCGATTGCAGCGACGTGGTGAGGCCGCCGCCGTCGCCCTTGCGCTCGGCATCGGTGCGCCAGTTGATCTCGTTGGGATAGCGCCAGCTGCCGTCCGCAGCCTGCTTGCCGTGTGCCATCCAGCCGTCGATCACACCGGTGACGAGATGCTCGGCCGCCGGATTGGCGTCATAGACCCCCATCAGGATCGGCGCATGCATCACGGTGAAGCTGTAGGGCTTCTGCCACTCCCACGCGCCCTCGCGATAGACGACGCGGCCGCCATACCAATTGGAGGCGAAGTGCATGTGGCCGGCCGGATTCACCAGCAGGATCTTGTCCTTGAGCGCCTTGGCCGTCGCCATCAGCCGCTCGAAGCCCTTGGGCTCGCCCCAGTTGAGATAGAAGCGCTCGGCATCCGAGTTGAGCCCCTCCTCATAGGCATGGAGTTCGTCGGTGGTGATGTAGCCGAGGCCGTCCACCCGCATGCCGTTCTTGTAGACGGAATCCGACAGGGCGCGAACGGACGCGTTCACCTTGTCCGGATCGACTCCCATCAGGGCCAGCCCCGGCCATTGCTCGACGAGATCGACATCGTCTGAAATGCCGCCGCCGAAATCGCCATAGGGCACCTGCCGCTCGTCGATCCACCAGTTCACGAAATGGCGGACGAGCTTGAGGTCCTCCAGCTGCCGGAACGCCCAGAGCGGCTCGCCCGCGGGCGGGGTTGGCTGGGTGAAGGCCGGCCTGGACTGCGCATCGTAGCTCGCATCCTGCCAGATCAGCCGGCCCTGGACATTGTCCGGATCGACCCGCAACAGATCGGTGAGATCGCCCTTGAGCCGGCGGTAGAGCGCTTCGCGGCCCGAGGCGGTATGCTCCTCCACGAGGAAGGCCCAATTCTCGCTCGCCTGGCGGAAGCGATCGGCAACATGCTCTGCCTTGGCCTCCTCGCGCGGCTTGAAGACCAGGCGGATGCCCATGTCGTCGATCGCCTGCGCGTCGAAGTTAGGCGCGGCCGATGCGATGGTGATGTAGAAGCTGTCGTTGGTCAGGATGCGGTCGCGCAGGTCCAGCCAGAGCGTGCGCGCCTCACCGGGGCGGACCGAAACCGAGACGTCCATCATGTCGCGCTGCGGCCAGATCGGGTCCTTCACGCGGATGTTGAGCGGGATCAGGCCGTCCTTGCCGGGCTTGAGCGTAAGCGCCGGAATGTCGAGAGCGATGCCGTCCAGCCCGTCATGGACATTTTCCCAGCCATAGTTCCAGGCGCGGGCCAGCGGCCGGTCCGGCTCCGGATCGTCGAAGCCCGAGGGGATGAGGATGTGGACGATCGGCGCCCCGCCCTCGCGCGCCTTGCCGCCCGCAGCCTGCGTGGCAGCGTTGGTCGCGCCCGGCGGGGCGTGGCCGCCGGCCGCCGGCAGCGCGACGGCGATGTCCCGCTCGGCCGGCGGATAACGCCCGTCGATGAAGCGCACGAGCCCGTCGAGGTTGGCGAAGGTCGGCGCCGCGGCGGCGTGGATCTTGTAGGCGAGCTTGAAGCTGCCTTGCGGCTCCACGCCCTTGCCGATGTCGTAGGCCCAGACTTCCTGGATCGGCGTTTCCTGCGCCACATTGGTGAAACGGAGTTTGCCGCCCTGCTTCTCGGCAGTGTCGGTCCACGAGCGGACGATGCCCTGCGGGCGATCGGCGAGCGACCGGAAGTCGGTGCCATCGGCGGCGTAGCTCAACGTGCCATAGGCCGCGCCCCGTATCTCGATCCGGTCGAAGCGCTCCGACGGCGGCACCGTCAGCACGTAGGACTTGCCGCCCTCGACATAGACGTTCCAGTCCGGAAGCTCGAAATAATCGTCCCGGCCGGGCAGGCGCGAGCGGTTGTAGACGCCGGGCCAGGTCGTCTCGTCGATCCCGTCTATGCCCTTCCACATCTGTTCCTTGAGATCGCGCTCGTCGGCGAATTCGATCTTGCGGACCCGCGTGACGGCATCGGCGAGCACGGGCGGCGCGCCCTTGTCCCAGCCGTAGCGATGCAGCCACGCCTGCCTTTCGGCGCTTTCCACCGGCCGGGCCGGCGCCGCCGGCGCGCGATTGTCGGCCAGCGCGGCCACGTCGGCAGCCTCCAGCATATGATCGTAGACCCGGATCTCGTCGACATCGCTGCCGCGCATGTAGCTGTAGCGGCTCTGCACCTGATGCGGCGAGACGATGCGCCCGGCCAGCCCGAGCTGGTCGAGCCCGGAATCGAGATCCGCCTTCTGATCCTTGCGCGCCGCCTCCTTGCCGTCGACATAGAGGCGGATGCCGACCGTCTCGTCCCAGGCGACGGCGATATGGTGCCAGCTGTCCGGCGTTGGGGTCTGGGGGATCGTGAAGGACACACGAACGCGCGCGAGGTTCGTGTCCGTCACGAAGGCGTCGAAACCGTGGCCGTTCCAGTCAATCCTCAGAAAGGCCATGTCCCAGCTGGTGTGATCGGCGAAGCCGACACGGAAGATGTTGAACGGCGCCACGCCCACCGGGGTCCGCGCCCGCCAGAAGAAGCCGAGCGTGCCCCGGCGCGCATAGATGTTGCCCGGCGCATTCCAGGAGACGACTCCGTCATCGTCCCAGCGGATCGCGCCGCCGGCCTTGCCGTCCGGCACGATCGCCACGCCGCTGCGGAAATTCGGCACCGGATCGCCACCCGCCGCATCGGCGGTGAAGCCATGGTCGGCCGAGACGTGGAAAAGCAGGCCCGGTTCGACTGGCGTCGCCGCGCGGGCGGTGCCCAGCGCCCCGAGCGAGACGGCAAGCGCGAGCGAGGCGCGGACGGAGCGGCGGCGGACAATGCGGTTCAAACGATCCTCCCTGTGGAAGAGCCGCCGGTCGTTCCGGTCGACCCCTATGGCATCATGCTGTGGCGGCGGGCTCCCCCCGGAGCAATGTCGGCACGGCGGCCTCGACGGCCTTGCGGAAATCGGGTGCCCGGGCGATCTCGGGCGGGAAGACGGCATCGCAATCGAGCAGCCGGGCGACCGCGCCGTCGGCCGAAGCCGCGCGATCGGCAATGGCCGCCGCCAGCGGATCGGCCAACGCGATGCCCCGGGCGGTCTGCCGCACGGCGAAGGCGATCCATGCAGCCACCGCCGTGGCGAGCCCCTCGATCGGGCGACCGGCCCGAAGGTTGGCAGCCACGCTGTCGAGCAGGCGATAGGGCAGCTTCTGCGAGCCATCCATCGCGATCTGGATCAGCATGTGGCGGATCGCCGGGTTGCGGAATCGATCGAAGACGGTATCGGCATAAGCGTTCAGATCGAGACCCGGCACCGGCGGCAGCGCGGGGATCACCTCGCCGCGCACCATGCGATCGACGAACGCCGCGAGGCGCGGATCGGCGATCGCCTGCGCCACCGTCTCATGCCCCGCGAGGAGCCCCATATAGGCGAGCGTGGAATGCGCGCCGTTGAGGATGCGGAGTTTCGCACGCTCGTAGCCCGCGACGTCGCCGGTCAGGATCGCGCCGGCCGCCGCCAGGTCCGGGCCGAGCGGCTGCCCCTGATCCTCGATCACCCATTGAGCGAAGGCTTCGCGCTGCACGGGCGCCCGATCCTCGACGCCGAGCGCGAGCGCCACATCCTCCAGCAGCGTCGCGTCGCTGGCCGGCGTGATCGAATCCACCATTGAGCAGGGGAAGCGCACCTCGCCCGCAATCCAGTCGGCCAGCGTCGGATCGAGGCGCCGGGCGAAAGCAATCTCCGCGGCGCGCAGCTTCACACCATTGTCCGCCATATTGTCGCAGCTAAGCACCGCGAAGGGCGCCAGCCGAACCGCATGGCGCGCGGCGAGGCTGGCGACCACCCAGCCGAGAAAGCTGCGCGGCTGGGCCGGCCGGCCGAGATCGTGGGCGATATCGGGATGCCCGAAATCAAGCGTGCCGTCCGCCGCCAGCGCATAGCCCTTCTCGGTCACCGTCGCGGTGACGAGCCGGATCGCGGGATTGGACAGCGCTCCCAGCAACGCCGGCCCCGGCTCCGTCGCGCCGCTATGCGCCGCGACGACGCGCAGGCCGGGATCGCGATCACAGATCGCCAGCGTGTAGAGGCCATCCTGTTCGACGAGCGGACGCACGGTCGAGCCGCTGCGGAGCGCCACGGCGAGGATACCCCAGCGCGGATCCTCGTCGAGCAAGCGGTCGACGAATGCCGCCTGGTGTGCCCGGTGGAAGGCGCCGGGGCCGAAATGGACGATGCCCGTCGCCAGCGGCCTGGGCCGGGCCCGGCGCGCGACATCGCCCCGCACGCCGCCCAGCGTCGCGAGCGACAGGCGGCTCACAGCGTTACGCCCCGTTTCCAGAGCGCGATCTCGTGCTCGCCATTGCGCTCGGCGGCGGTCGGCTCGCCCGATGCGACGGCGACAATCCGGTCGAGCAGGCGCTCGGCGACGACATCCTGCCCATTCTCGATCACGCCGCCGGCATCGAAATCGATCCAGCCCGGCTTGCGCACCGCGAGATCGTGGTTCGACGCGATCTTGAGCGTCGGCGCGGGAAAACCGAGCGGCGTGCCGCGCCCGGTCGTGAACAGGATCAACGTCGCGCCCGCCGCCGTCAGCGCCGTGGAGGACACCGCGTCATTCCCCGGCGCTTCCAGCAGCGAAAGCCCCGGTCGGCGAACCTGCTCGCCATAGCGCAGCACGTCGGTGACGGTCGCATGCCCGGCCTTCTGCACCGCGCCCAGCGACTTCTCCTCCAACGTGGTGATGCCGCCGGCGATATTGCCGGGGGACGGATTTTCCGAGACCGGTTCGCCGTGATCGAGGAAATAGCGCTTGAAGTCGTTGACCAGCCCGCCGACGCGATCGAACACGTCGCGATCCGCCGCCCGCGCCATCAGCAAATGCTCAGCCCCGAATATCTCGGGGATTTCCGTCAGGATCGCGGCACCGCCCGCAGCGGTCACCGCATCGCTCATGCGGCCGACCAGCGGATTGGCGGTCAATCCTGACAGGCTGTCCGACCCGCCGCATTTGACGCCCAGCACGAGCGCGCCCAGATCGCAGGCGCTGCGCTCCAGCCCCGCGATCCGATCGACCAGCTGATCGACCAGCGCCACGCCGTCCGCAATCTCGTCGGCCGAGAGTTGCGAGACCAGGGTTCGCACCCGATCGCGCGACGCCGCGGGAATCGCGTCGACCAGCGCCGCCAGCTGATTCGATTCGCAACCCAGCCCGACGATCAGCACGCCCCCCGCATTGGGATGCGAGGCCAGCGTCGCCAGCACCGCGCGGGTGGCATCAAGATCACCGCCGAGCTGCGAGCAGCCGAACGGATGCGCGAAGGCGCGGATCGCATCGAGCCGTCCGGCATGGCGCATGGACGCAGCATCGGCGATCCGCTGCGCCGTCCGTGCGACGCAGCCGACCGTCGGCAGAATCCATATCTCGTTGCGCGTGGCGACACGCCCGTCCGGCCTGCGATAGCCCTGGAAACTGCGCGAGGCCGGTGTGGTGAACGACGGGCCAGCATCGAGCGAGATCGCCCCATAGGTAATCTCGCCGGCCAGCCCGGTCTTCACATTATGGACGTGGACATGCGATCCGGGTACGATCGTGGATGTCGCGCGGCCGATCGGGAAGCCGTAGCGCAGCACCGGCTCGCCGGTGCGGATCGCCGCGATCGCCACCTTGTGGCCGCGCGCGACGGGCTCGACCGTCACGACGCCCGACACGCCGAGCCGCGCCCCCGCCGGCAGATCCTCCAGCGCGATCATCACATTGTCGGCCGGCGCGATGCGCAGTGCGTTGACCACCCGCGAGTCCTTTATGGAAACCGGTGTCATTATCCCGACCCGGCCGCGCAATTCAAGCCTCTTGGCAAATCGCGCGCATGCGTGTCTATCGATGGACATGAAGTCCTCTGGCGGGCAACCCACGATCAACGACGTCGCGCGGCTGGCGGGCGTGTCCAAGAAGACGGTCAGCCGCGTCATCAACCGGTCGCCGCTGCTCAATGAAGATACCCGCCGCCGGGTCGAGGCGGTGATCGGCGATCTCGGCTACATCCCCAACCCGCAGGCGCGCGCGCTGGCACTGCGGCGCAACTTCCTGATCGGCCTGGTCCACGACAATCCGAACGCGCAGACTGTGCTCGACGTGCAGCGCGGCGTGCTGGAGGCCATTCGCGAAACCGAGTTCGAACTGCTCGTCCGTCCCGTCGATCGCGGCTCGGCGACCATGCTGGAGGACGTCCGCCACTTCCTTGAGCGTCACCGCCTGTTCGGCGTGCTGCTGATGCCGCCGATTTCCGAGAATGATTCGCTCGCCGCGCTCTGCCGGGAAATCGGCTGCCGCTACGTCCGGATGGGCTCGGCCATGCTCGACGACGACGAGCATATGGTCGCCTCCAACGATCGCGAGGCCGTATCAGAGGCCATGCGCTACCTCATCGGGATCGGGCATGAGCGGATCGGCCTCGTCCTCGGGCCGCACGGCTTCCGATCCGCCCGCGAACGCCGCCAGGGCTTCGAGGATGCGCTGGGCGCGGCCGGGCTCAAGCTGCCGCGCAGCCTGATCGCCGACGGCAACTACACCTTCTCCTCGGGCCTCGCGGCCGGCGAGCGCCTGCTCGATCTCGCGCCGCGCCCGACCGCGATCTTCGCCTGCAACGACGAGATGGCGGCCGGCGTCCTCCACGCCGCACGGCAGCGGGGGCTGGAGGTGCCGCGCGACCTGTCGATCATCGGCTTCGACGATCAGCCGGCCGCCGCCCATATCTGGCCGCCGCTCACCACCGTGCGCTGGCCAGTGGTGACGATGGCGCGATCGGCGACGCTGAAACTGCTCGCCGGCAGCATCGAGGATGAGGAAGGCGGCGTGCAGGAACCATCCATGTTCCTCTCGACGCTGATCCGGCGCGCCTCCGTCGCCCCGCCTGCCGGCTGACCCTTGCCTCACGTCCTGACACCGGTTACCAATCCGGCAGGAGGAGCCCAGCATGGCACGCCCTTTGACCTTGGACCCCGACCGGCTTTTCCCCGCGGATCCGCGAACGCGCGAGATCGCGCGGGCGCTCTATGCCGGCGTGGCCAGCCGCCCGATCGTCAGCCCGCACGGCCATACCGACCCCGCCTGGTTCGCGACCGATGCACCCTGGAGCAATGCGACCGAGCTGCTGCTGGCGCCCGATCACTATCTCTACCGGATGCTGTACAGCCAAGGCGTGCCGCTGGAGCAATTGGGCGTGCCCGATCGCCACGGCACCCCCGCGGTCGATCCGCGGCAGGCCTGGCGCCTGTTCGCCCGCCACTGGCATCTGTTCCGGGGCACGCCGTCCCGCCTGTGGCTAGACCACGTCTTCGCCACGGTATTCGATCTCGACGTGCTGCTCGACGAGGCCACGGCGGATCTCTATTTCGATCGCATCGGCGACGCGCTGGCCACCGAGGCCTTCCGCCCCCGCGCGCTGTTCGATCGCTTCGACATCGCCTTCCTTGCCACCACGGAGGGCCCGCAGGACGATCTTTCGCACCATCATGCGATACACGGCTCGGGATGGGGCGGCCGCGTCGTCACCACCTATCGCCCCGATGCGGTGATCGATCCCGAGCATGAACAATTCGCCTCCGCCCTCGCCCGCTTCGCCGAATTGACGGGGGAGGACGTCCACGACTGGCAAGGCTATCTCGCCGCGCATCGCAAGCGCCGCGCCGATTTCCGCACCGCCGGCGCCACCGCCACCGATCATGGCCACCCGACCGCCGCCACTGCCGATCTTTCGCGGGCGGAATGCGAGGCTCTGTTCCGCCGCATCGTCGACGGCGGCTGGTCGCCGGCCGATGCCGAATTGTTCCGCGCGCAGATGCTCACGGAGATGGCAGAGATGAGCGTGGAAGACGGCATGACCATGCAGATACATCCCGGCGCGATGCGCAACCACAATGCCGGGCTTTTCGCGAGCCATGGCCGCGACAAGGGCGCAGATGTTCCCACCCGCACCGATTACGTCGCCGCGCTCAAGCCGCTGCTCGATCGCCTCGGCAGCGAGCGGGATCTCACCATCATCCTCTTCACGCTCGACGAGAGCGCCTATGCACGCGAGCTGGCGCCGTTGGCCGGCCATTATCCCTGCCTCCGGCTCGGGCCCTCCTGGTGGTTCCACGACAGCCCGGAGGGCATGCGCCGCTTCCGCGAGATGACCACCGAGACGGCCGGCTTCTACAATATGGTCGGCTTCAACGACGACACGCGCGCCTTCCTGTCCATCCCCGCCCGGCACGACGTCGCGCGCCGGGTGGATTGCGGCTTCCTCGCTCAGCTGGTGGCGGAAGGACGGATGCTCGACTGGGAAGCTGCCGATCTCGCGCTGGAACTGACCGAGGGCCTCGCCCGGCGCGCCTACCGGATCGACGCGCCGGCCGTCTGATGCGCAGCATGCCGATCGCCGCGCTGCTGCTCGCCGCCACGGCCGCGCGCGCCTGGGCGGCGGCGACCGTTGCCCCGGCGATCCCGGAACGCACCTGCGACGTCACGCATTACGGCGCCGAGGGTTCGCGCATCTGGTCGCAGCTCGTCCACACCGATACGGCCGCCTTCCAGCGCGCGATCGACGATTGCGCCCGCCAGGGCGGCGGCACGGTGCTGGTGCCGGCCGGGAGCTGGCTGATCGGCTCGATCCGCCTGGCCAGCGGCATCCGCCTGCACCTCGCTCATGGGGCCGAGCTCGCCGCGACCGGGGAAGCCGATGCCTATCCGCCCGGCCCCGACGGCCGCAGCCGGGGCGTCATCGAGATTGCAGACGCGCACGATGTCGCGATCGACGGCGACGGATTGATCGACGGCCAGGGCGCCGTGTGGTGGGAAAGGATGCGAGCGCTGTGGCGATCCGATCCCGCCTTCGCCGCCGACGGCGGCGCCCGGCAGGGCTATCGCGACACCCGGCCGCGCCTGATCCTCGTCCGCGACAGCCGGCGCGTCGCCATCCGGGGCGTCACCATCGCCAACTCGCCATCCTACCATGTGGTGATCCAGGCCAGCGAGGATGTCGCCGTGACCGGCACCACCATCACGGCGCCGGCCCATGCCCCCAATACCGACGGGATCGACCCGATCGACAGCCGCCGCGTGCTGATCGCCCGCAACCATATCAGCGTGGGCGACGACTTGGTGGCGATCAAGTCCGATCGTGTAGACCCCGATCATCCCGGCGCCGCCTCGGAAGACATCGAGATCAGCGACAACATCCTCGGCCTGGGCCGCGGCATCTGCATCGGCAGCGACACCGTCGGCGGAGTGCGCCATGTCCTCGTCGCCCGCAACCGCTTGGCAGGATCGATGTACGGCATCCGCATCAAGTCGGCCCGCGGGCGCGGCGGGCCGGTTTCGGACATCCGCATCGATGGCAACCGGATGCGCGATGTCGAGACGCCGATCGTGCTGAGCGGCTATTACGGCTATCGCCCGATGGATCTGCGCGCGGCCAGACAGATGCTGCCGCCGGACGGCTTCATCCTGGGCAATCAGAGCTGGCCGGGGCCGGACGATCCGCCCCGCGCGGACGGCGAGACCACGCCGCACATCACCGACGTGTCGATCGACGACCTGGTCGCCACCGGCGCCCGTTCCGCCGGCATCGTCATCGGCTTACCCGAGGCGCCGATCCGGGCGCGACTGACCCGCGTGCGCATCGTCGCGCGGAAGGGCCTGTTGGTGCGCAACGCCACCCTGACCATGGCCCGTCACACTATCGAGACCGTGCGCGGCAATCCGGTCGTCGTGCAACAGGGCGGCCAAATCATTCCCTGAACATAAAAGAAAGCGGCGCCGGATCGAGGATCCGGCGCCGCAGGTTCGGGGAAGACGAAAAAATCAGATTCCGACGCGCACTCCGAAGATGAACTCACGCCCTGTATAATGATAGGTGTTCATGAGGTCGCGAGAGTCGTCGTAGAGATTTTCCGGTTGGTTGGTCAGGTTGATCCCTTGCACGACCAGCTTGAGATATTTGTTGACCGTATATTGGATCGACGCATCGACATTGATCGTACCGTCGGTGCCGTCCACGTCGGTGCCGACCTCGCGGCCGGGGACTTGGGTGAGATATTTGCTGCGATACGCCACCGAGATGCGCGCGCTCAGCTTCTCATCCTCGTAATAGAGGGTGCCATTGGCCGAATAATGCGACAGGCCCGTCAGATCGACCTTCGTGGCGACGCCCGGATAGTTGATCTTCGACGTCACGTCCGTGAAGTTGATCAACAGGCCGGTATTGTGAAGGAAACCCGGCAGGAAGCGCAGCGGCTGCTGATAATTGACTTCCAGGCCCCGCAGGCGGCCACCCTTGGTGTTGGTCGGCGTGCTGAACTGCCAGTTGTTGAGGTTCGGCGCGCAGTTCGGCACGGAGCCGCAGGCCGCCACCGCGACGCTGTCCGGAATGCCGAACGGATTGCCGGTGAAGGTGCCGTTGCTCACCTGCGTGGTGACGAAGCTGTCGATGTCCTTCTGGAACACCGCCAGCGATAGCAACGCACCCGGCTGGAAATACCATTCGACCGAGGCGTCATAGGCATTGGCGCGATAGGGATCGAGGTTCGGGTTGCCCACCGTCACGGACCGGCTCGACCCGGATACCGTCACAGAGGCGCCCGGCGGCAGCGATCCGAGATCCGGCCGCGCCATCACCCGCGCCGCACTCAGGCGGAACAGCAGCTTGTCAGAGGGCTGGATGATGAGATTGGCCGACGGCAGCCAGTCGCTATAGGTCCGATCGCTCACGACGGCGGTGGCATCGCCCGCCGCCACCGCGAAGCCCTCGGCACGCTGGTTCGTCTGGACATAGCGGATACCGGCATTGCCGCGGATCTCGATGCCGCCGAACTGGTGATGCCAGCTGGTCTGCAGATAGCCGGCCTTGTCCTGCTCCCGGATCGAGACATTGCTGCCCAGCGCGGGCTCGGGGCCCAGGGCGAAAGCACCGCCATAAGCGGTGGGATCGAGCAGACTCAACGAGCTTTCGCCGGCACGCTCGTCGGGGCCGAACCAGGTCACGCCCTGGAAGCTGTTGGTGGTGCCATATTGGCTGATCGGGATGCCCGCGATGCCGGCGGGAATGTTCGATTCGAGATTGGAGGTGGTGCCGTTCGAGCGGCGATTCTCGCGCGAGACGAACTTGTAGTCGCGATAGCTCGCACCGGCATCGATCTTGAATTCGTCATTCACCTTCCAGGTCAGATCGCCCTCTGCTTCCTTGAAGACGTTGGTCGCATATTCTTGGCGCAGGCGGATTTGGGTCAGCTGCCAGTTGGACGGATCACTTATATCCTTCGACCCCCAGTTGAATACGGGGTGGCGCGGGTTGGTGAAATCGTAGCTGAACCCCTGCGTATTGTAGAGATCGAAGCTGAGCGTGTTCTGCTCGGGATTCTTGTGCTTGGATGATGAATAGCCGCCCAGCACATGCAGGGTCACGCGATCGCCCAGCTCCTGACTGGCATCGAGGGTGATCTGCTTGAACCGTGTGTCGAGCCGGTCGAACCGGTTTTCGGTGCGCAGATCGACGTCGTTGAACGTCCCCTTGGTCAGCACGCCGTTGGTGATCGTGGGATTGATCACATCGATGTCGGCGATGCCGCAGGTGGTGGCCACGGTGGACGGCTTGCAGGCGCCCGCAGCGCTCAGCGACGGCGCCTCGAGATAGGTCTCCATGCGGGTCGCCTTGAAGTCGGCATAGAGGCCGTCGAGACTGACCAGAGTCTTGTCGGACGGCTTCCATTGCAGTGACAACGTGCCGCCGATGCGCTGCTCGTGATCCTGAAACAACTCGTAGCGCGGGAAGCGCGGGTGCAGTGCGCTGTCCACCGCGGCGCAGGCCGCCGACGGGCTCGCCACCTGGCAGTTCACGCCATCGACGCTCTGGAAACCCGGCGCGAAGCTGTTGCCCTCGGCCCAGCGCACCGTGCCATAGCCCTGCTCGACGATGTTGCGCTTCTGATAGGCGAACGAGGCGAGCACGCCGATCGTATCGTCCGCGAACTTCTTCGAGACAAGCGCCGAGACGCGGGGCGAGGCCTTGTTGGCGAGATCGTTGTAGCTGCCCTGCGCCGATGCGGAGAAGGTGAATTCCTTCTTGTAGTCGAACGGACGTGCCGTGCGCAGATCGACCGTCGCGCCGAGCGAGCCTTCCTCGACCGACGCCTCGGACGTCTTGCGAACCGAAATCTCGTTGAAGAGATCGGATGCGAACACATTGAAGTCGAAGCCGCGGCCGCGATTGGTGCCGCCGCTCGCATCGGAACCGCCGGCGGTGGCCAGCGCCTCCATACCGTTAATGCGGACGCGGGTGAATTGCGGCCCGAGGCCGCGAACCGAGATGCTGCGCCCCTCGCCTCCGTCGCGCGAAATGGCGACGCCCGGAATGCGTTGAATGGATTCGGACAGATTGAGATCGGGGAATTTACCGATGTCCTCGGCCAGGATGCTGTCGACCGCGATGGTCGAATCCTTTTTGATGTTCAGGGCCTTGGCGAGGCTGCTGCGAAAACCGGTGACAACGATATCCTGCACCGCCGGCCCTTCGGCGACCGACACCCCCTGTGCGTTGCCGGCGCCCCCGGCGGCCTGACTCTCACCGGCAGCCGGGGCCGCGGCTGTCTGGGCATGGGCCGCAGCTCCCATACACATCATGGCCAAAACCGTGATCGACGTGCCCGCGCACAACCGCTTGGCGACCACACTTTTCGTGCAGATCATCTGTTCCTCCCTCATTTTATCCGCCGATGCCTGTCCAGCGGTGTCATAAGCTACCACCCGAAAGTCGAGTGCAAGACGGTTCAGGCCTTCGCGGCCGGGCGATTCCCGCTCACGACATCGTCGCGGAGATTCAGCGTGTCTTCGAAAGACCCTGTCATTTGCGCATCCCCTCGCCTCGCCCGCTCTATGTCGGATACCGGCTCTGTGAGCCTGTACTAAACGCCCACTGGTAACCGGTGTCAACGACTTTTGTGCGTTCGCATTCCATTTCGTCAGCTCGCCGCCATCATCGTCTTCAGCGTAGCGATCGGTTGCGCGCCATGCCGGAGCACCCTGTCGTGAAACCCCCGGCGCGCGGCGCTTCCGGCCACTCCCGCAGCCGATGCGAGCATGGCGATGGCCTGCCAGTTCCACGCCTGTCCCGCCTGTCCGCCAGGATCGAGCGCGGCGTGTGCCGCGTCCTTCGCGAACGGCGCGAAGACCGCCGGATCGCCCTGCACATCCGATAGCCTTTGGATGGCCTGGGCGATCGTCCAGCCGCGCAGATGAATTCCGCAATCGATCCAGCCGCGCCCAGCGCGGAACAGCATCCACTGAAGATACCCGATCTCTCCGCCTGGATCGTCCGCGAACAGTGCCTGCTCGTCCGCGAGCTGCTCGGCATAGACTGCCCATCCCTCCACGAAACCGGGGGCATAGCGGAGCCGCAGCGAATGCGGGCGCGCGGCCTGTTGCAGGGGAAGCTGGATCATGTGCCCCGGCAGCAGCTCGTGATGGACCACACTGCGCATGCTCCAGGATGGGCGTTGCCGGATATGCGAGAGATCGACGAAATAGCCGCCTTCGATATGCTGGGCGACATCGGGCAGGATGCGGTAGCCGGCGCGGCCTGCAATCTCGTCGGCGGCGCTCATCCGGCGCGCCCGGACGACCGCCGCCGCCGAAGGGATCGTCCCGAACGCCTGCGGCAGGATCGTGCGGGCCCGATCCAGCCAGCGGTTCATGTCCGCCACGGCACGATCGCGCCCGCTATCGTCATCGTTGTAGAAGAAGCGCGGATCGCGCGCGAACACCCGGAGCCGTTCCGCGACGGAGCCGCGATCGAGGCCCTGCCGGTGCAACGCCTGATCGGCGCGCGCACCGAGCGTCGCGCAGAGCTCTTCGAGATGCGCGAACAGCGCCGCAGGGTCGACCTCTTCGCCCGCCTGGAGATGGAGCAGCGCGGCATACAGAGCGCGCCCCTGCGACGAACGGCCGAGCCCGTCACCGACCGGAACCGCCACGGACGCCGCGACGAGCGCGGCGCGTTGCCGGGCGAAAGCCGCGCTGATCGCCTGGCTCTGGGCGCCCGCGACGGCGGCATCGAAGGCCTTTAGGAAACCCGGAACCACGGAAGCCGGCAGCGCGACACCCGCTTGCGCGGCCGCTGTCACCCTGTCGGTTTCCGCATCAACCTGCAGGACGAGCGCGGTACCCGAAACGTCGGGCGATTTGCCGATCGCACGCCATGCGCCAGCCGCGGGCGACACCGCGAAGGGCGCGCCCATCTCGCCCGTGAAGGGAAAATCGCGGGCGATGGCGGCTTCGACGGCCGCGCCTGCACGAGCGGCCTCGACATCGATCCGGTCCACCTCCGTCAGGCCATGCCTCTCGATCGCGCGCAGTAGCCGGTATCGTTCGGCGGGCGTCGGCGCTGCGAGGGCCGCATCCAGAGCGGCTTGGGCCCCATCTTCCCCGGCCGATGCCGCGCGGGCCAGGCCCGGAGCCGCCGCCACCGCCGCGACGGCGCCCAAAAAACTCCGGCGGCCGATCACGGCGCGACTCCCAGGCCGGCGGGGCCCTCGCCGAGCGGAAGCACGCGGTCGGCGACCAGCACACGCCCATCGAAGCGCCAGCTCTCCAATCGCTGCTCCACCATGGCTTCGGCCACCAGCTCCCGTCCGTCGTGGCTCCAGGCGACGCCCTGGCCCCATCCGCCCATCCGCGCCTCGGCCCGCTTGACGAGATGACCGTCCACGATCGCCCAGATCTGCAACAATCCGTAAGGATGGTAACCCGGCGCCGCCTTGGGATCGTTCGACCCGTTATTGACCGTCACCGCGACGAACCGCCCGTTCGGCGACATGGCCACACCCTCGGGCGTCAGCCCGACGCCGACGCTGTCGATCGCGCGGGGCGTCGATTCCGCAAGGTCGATCAGCGTCAGGCTGTCCACATCCCGGCCGCCCCCCGCCATCGTGGCCGTCACCGCATAATGCCCGCCGGCCGCGCTCAGCGCATAAGGGCGAAGCCCCGCGAGGATCGCGCCCGGCATCATCCGCAAATGGCCGTCCGCCACGGCGAGGATCGACACGCGATGATCGCCGTCCCGCGAGACGAGCGCCTGGCGCCCGGCGTCGAAGAAGGCCGGCTGCGCCGGCGAACTGCCGGGCCCGGTCGGCAGCGTGTCGATCCGGCGCATCGTGTCTCCGTCCAGAGCGAGCAGCGCCACCGAATGGGCCGCCCGGCTCGCCACCAGGGCCATGCGCCCAGAGGGATCGATCGCCACGCCGGACGCCCCTGCCCCGACATGGAGCGTCGCAACGACATGGGGTGTCGGTACCAGCGCGATCAGGGTGACGGCGTCGCTCGGCACGATGCGCGTCTGATCGGCGGGATCGATGCTGCGCGCATCGGTGACCAGCGCATGGCGGCCATCGGGAGTCACCGCGACGCTGCCCGGAGGGCCGATCACGCTGGTCGGCGCCTCGATCGTCGCAATCCGGCGCAGCTCGCCCGGCCCGAATGCCACGGTCGCCACGCGATCCGGCTGTGGATGCGCCGGGACCACCTGCGCGCCGTCGTCCAGCCACTGCTCGTCGCTGAGGGCGACCACCGCCAGTTCCGCGCGGGCCGGCGCGGACAGGGCCAAAGCCAAGGTCAGGAGCGCCACGCTCCTCACGCGACAGCACCGCCCAGCGCCGCGCGGGCCCGCTCGCGATCGAGCGTCCCGTCCCACCGCGCCACCGCCAGCGCCGCGACGCCATTGCCGATCAGATTGACCAGCGCGCGCGGAATGTTGAGGAGCCGATCGACCCCGAGTAGCAATACGAGCCCCGCGACGGGAATCTCGTGGAAGCTGGACAAGGTGGCCGCCAGCGCGACGAACCCTGCGCCCGCCACGCCCGCCGATCCCTTGGAGGTCAGCAGCAGCACCGCCAGGATGCCGAGCTGCTCCAGGATCGGCAGTGGCGTGTCGGTGGCCTGCGCGACGAAGATCGCGGCGAGGCTGAGATAGAGGCAGGTGCCGTCGGCGTTGAAGGTATAGCCAGCCGGCACGACGATGCCGGCGACCGCGCGATCGCAGCCCATCATCTCCAGCTTGGTCATCAGCTGCGGCAATACCGCTTCGGTGGAGCAGGTGGCGAAGACGATCACCAGTTCCTCGCGCAGCATGCCGAGGAAGCGCCAGAGCGACAGGCCGATGATCCGCATCACCGCCGCCAGAATGACGAAGACGAACAGCGCCGACGCCGCATAGAGCGCGAAGACCAGGCTGCCGAGCGAGGACAGCACGCCGAGCCCGAACTTGCCGACCGTATAGGCCATGCCCGCGCCGGCCCCGATCGGCGCGAGGCGCATGACGATGCCGACGATCGCGAACATCATCTCGGTGAAGCGATCGATCATGTCGACGAGCGGCTGCGCCCGATCGCCGATGCGGCCCAGCGCCGCCCCCACCAGCAACGCCAGCAGGATCACCTGCAGCATCGATCCGCCGGTAAAGGCCCCCGCGAAGCTGTCCGGCACGATGCCGAGCAGGAAGGCCACGACGCCCTCCTGCTGCGCGCTATGGGCATAGCTGGCGATCTGCGCTCCATCGAGCGTGCTCGCAGCCACGTGCATGCCGGCGCCCGGCTTGAGCAGGTTCACGGTGACCAGTCCGATCGCCAGCGCCATCGTCGACAGCAATTCAAAATAGAGGATCGCCTTGCCGCCGACGCGGCCTGCCTCCTTGAGGTTGCCCATGCGCGCGATGCCCAGCACCACCGTGCCGAAGATCACCGGCGCCAGCAGCATGCGGATCAGCTTGATGAACGCATCGGCCAGCGGCTTGAGCGCGGCGCCGAAGACAGGGAACAGGATACCGATGGCGACGCCGATCAGCGTCGCCACGATCACCTGCACGTAGAGCTGGCCTGCCAGCCGTCCCATTCCATCTCCTCTCGATCGCCGCCGGGCCGTCGTCGCCCGGTCGGCCGCCGGCATCAGGCCATGATCAGCCTGCCGCCCACATCCTCCGTCATCTTCGCCATCAGCGCGTGGAGTTCCGACTTCGCCTCGAACCCGACGCCCGGCACGTCCGGCAGGCCGACATAGCCGTTCTCGACGCGGATGCCGTCGGCAAAGCCGCCGAACGGCTTGAAGACATCGGGATAGCTCTCATTGCCGCCGAGATGCAGGCCGGCCGCGATGTTCAGCGACATCTGGTGGCCGCCGTGCGGCACGACCCGCCGCGAGGACCAGCCTTCCTCCGCCAGCACGTCGAGCGTGCGCAGATATTCGACGAGCCCGTAGGAAAGCGCGCAATCGAATTGCAGCCAGTCGCGATCGGGCCGCATGCCGCCATAGCGCAGCAGGTTGCGCGCATCCTGGTGCGAGAAGAGATTCTCGCCGGTCGCCATCGGCCCGTCATAATGCGCGCCGAGCTCGGCCTGCAGCCGATAGTCGAGCGGATCGCCCGCTTCCTCGTACCAGAAGAGATCGTACGGCTTCAGCGCTTTCGCATAAGCGATCGCGGTGTCCAGATCGAAACGGCCATTGGCATCGACCGCGAGCCGCCGGCCATCGCCGACCACCTCCAGCACCGCCTCGACGCGGCGGATATCCTCGTCCAGCGGCACGGCGCCGATCTTCATCTTCACGACCTGATAGCCGCGATCGAGATAGGAGCGCATTTCGGCCTGGAGCTGGCCGTGATCCTTCCCAGGATAATAATATCCGCCCGCGGCGTAGACCCACACCTTGTCGTCGGCCTCGCCGCCGCGATAGCGATCCGCCAGCAGGCGGTAGAGCGGCACGCCGGCGATCTTCGCCACGGCATCCCACACCGCCATGTCGATCGTGCCGACCGCGACGGAGCGCTCGCCATGGCCGCCCGGCTTCTCGTTGGCCATCATCGCGGACCAGATGGCGAAGGGATCGAGATTGTCGTGCGCCTCGTCGACGAAGCGGGCGGCATCGGCCTCCAGCAGGCGTGGCAGGAAACGCTCGCGCATCAGCGCGCCTTGGCCGTAGCGGCCATTGGAATTGAAGCCGTAGCCGATCACCGGGCGCCCGTCACGAATCACGTCGGTGATCACGGCGACGACCGAGCATGTCATCTTCGAGAAATCGATATAGGCATTGGCGATCGGGGACGCGATCGATACGGTCTGTTCGCGAATGTCGACGATACGCACCTTTTACCCTCCCATTTTCAGGGAATTGGCTAGCCTGGCCGCAGCGACGGCACCAATGCGTCTTATGGCCGCCGCTATGCATGATCGGCATGGCGAATGGATCTGAACTGGCTGGAGGATTTCGTCGCGCTGGCGGAAGCGCGCAGCTTCTCGCGCGCGGCCGAGCGGCGCCATGTCACTCAGCCCGCCTTCAGCCGCCGCATCCGCAGCCTGGAGGATTGGGTGGGCTTGCCGCTGTTCGAGCGGACGCCGGTCGGCGTGCGGCTCACCACGGCGGGCGAGCAGTTCGATCGCGGTGCCGCGGACCTGCTGCGACGGCTGACCGCGCTGGTGGGCGAGACGCGCGAGGCCGGCGGACGCGAGACGGCGACGCTGCGCATCGCCGCGACGCACGCTTTGTCCTTCACCTTCTTCCCGCTTTGGATCCGCGCGATCGAGGGCCGCGGCACCGTCGCGCCCGTCCGGCTCATCTCGGACAGCATGGCGGCGTGCGAGGAGATGATGCTGCGCGGCGAAGCGCAATTCCTGCTCTGCCATCATCATGCCGCAACACCGGGACCGCTCGACGGCCGGGTCTTTCGCCGCATCGATGTCGGCGAGGATCGCCTCACCCCCTTCACGGCGCCGGACGCCGACGGACGGCCGCGCTGGTCGCTCGACGGCGCCGCGCCGTTCCTCGCTTACGATTGCGAATCCGGGCTGGGCCGCATCTGGGCGTCGCAAAGCTTCGCCGACAGCCTGCCGGCGCTCGATCGCGTCTTTTCCGCGCGGCTGGCGGCGACCCTGATGACGATGGCCTGCGAGGGACGCGGCATCGCCTGGCTGCCCGAAAGCCTGGCGGAGCGCGACGTCGCGCTCGGCCGGCTCGTTCCCTGCGGCGGGCCCGAAGCCGCGATACCGCTGACGATCGCCATCTACCGGCCGGCCGCGCGCCAAAGCGCGAGCGCAGAGACGTTCAGCCGGCTGATCGTCCACGGCTGAACCTCGCCGCATCAGGTGCCGGGCTGGATATAGGGCACCGCCCCGAACAGCGCGCGCTCGCGCCGGCGGGGATCGTTTTCCACCCGGAAGGCCGTATCGACGAGCATCGTCGCACGATCGCGCAGATCGTAGCGAGGCCAATGCGGCATGCCCGCATGGTTGGGATCGCCGGTCCGGGCGAAGGCGACGTACGCCGCCATCAGCTGGTCGCTGGCCGCGCGCGCCTGGGGGCCGGCGCCGGTGGCAGCACCCGGCGCGTCGATCGTGCCGAAGGCGAGCGGTATGTCGGTCATGTGCGGCGCGCCATGATCGGGCCGCGCCGGATTGCGGAAATCCACCTGATAGACGAAGCCGGGCGCGCCGGCCTTCGCCCGCTCTTCCGCCTCGATCACCTGCCCCCGCCAGCTGCGGCCGGCGGTGGTGGCCGCGTAGAAGACCTCGGTCGGCGAATAGTCCGGAAACCATTGCCGATAATGGGCGATCACCCAGGACGGCAGGATATCCACCTTCAGGTCCGGCCCGAGCCGGGCGGGCAGATTGTCCCATGTCAGGCCCTGCACGTCCTTGCTCGATTCCGGGATGAAGGCGCGGGTCTCGTCATGGGTGTTGCCCAGCATCATCGGGATGCCGAGGCCCTGCGGATTGGCATCCGGGAAGAAGGGATGGCGCAGCAGCACGCGCTGATCGAGCACCGGCCCGAAATACAGTCCCCCCGAATCAAGCACCGGATCGCGCGGCTCCAGCGCGTCCATCAGCTTGCCCGTCGGCATATCGAGCAGCGGGTCGAGCCGATCGGGCGCGACGCCCAGCGCCTGCAGATAGGCCAGGGTGCGCTTGGTCGCGTTGAGCGGCCCGGATGCGGTAACCTGCTGGCCGCTCATCGTGATGGCCCGGTGGAAGAGCCCCCTGGCGAGCGGCGTGCCCATCAGCGTCGCGATCTTGGCGCCACCGCCGGACTGGCCGAAGACCATCACGCCATTCGGATCGCCCCCGAAGGCCGCGATATTGTCCCGCACCCATTGCAGCGCGAGGATCAGGTCGAGCTGCCCCGCATTGCCGCTGTCCGGAAAGCGCGGATCGAGCCCGGCGAGATAGAGATAGCCAAGCGCGTTCAGGCGATGGTTGACGGTCACCACCACCATGTCGTGGCGGGCGAGATGACGGCCGTCGTTGAGCGGCGTCACGACGCTGCCCGAGGAATAGGCGCCGCCGTGGATGTAGAGCATCACCGGTCGCTTCGCGCGGGTGTCCGGCGCCGGGGTCCAGACGTTGAGGAACAGGCAATCCTCGCTCGTCGGCTGCTCGCGGCCATGGCTCTGCGGGCAGGACGGCGCGAATGCGGTCGCATCGGCAATGTCCGTCCAGGGCTGCGGCGCGCGCGGCGCGCGGAAGCGGATCGGCCGGGTGTCCTCGCCATAGCGCAAGCCGCGGAAGACGTGGATGCCGTCCTTGACGGTGCCGCGCACGGGCCCGGCACGGGTGCGGACGATCGCGGATGCCGGGGGTGCCGCCCTCAGCGGCCTCGGCAGGCTCGCGGCGGCCGCCAAAGCGGCGGCGCCCATGATGAGCGAGCGGCGGGTCTCCATATCCGGTCTCTCCCTGTTATCGTCTGACGTCGAGCCCTTCGGCATGGAAGGCATCGATGTCGCGTTGGTTGAAGAGCGAGGCATCGCCCGGCAGCGAATGCTTGAGCGCCGCCAGCGCGAGGCCGGTGCGGGCGGCCTCCGCCTCGTCGCCGCCCGCATGCAGAGCATGGAGCACGCCGGTCGCGAAGGCATCGCCGGCGCCGATGCGATCGACGATGCCGGAAATGGTGATCGCTTCGGTCTGGAATCCGCCGGCGCGGCTGTCGATGCGGGCCGCGAGACGATTGACGTCGGCGGCGTCGGCATGGCGGGCGGTCGAGGCGATCAGGCGAAGGTTGGGAAAGGCGGCGAACGCAGCCTCCGCCGCCTCGCGCCGCCGATCCTCGCCGTCACCCGAGAAGGGGCGATCCAGCAGCAGCGCGATGTCGCGATGATTGCCGAACAGGATGTCGGCGTGGCCGACGAGTTCGCCCAATATCGCGCGTGGCTGGCTATCCCACGCGTCCCACAGGCGCGCCCGGTAATTGCCGTCAAAGGATAGTGGGACATTCGCGGCCCGCGCTGCTCCGGCCGCTTCCAATGCCAGGGCGGAGGGCCCCGGCCCCAATGCCGGGGTAATGCCGGACAGGTGCAGCCGGTCGGCACCGCGCAGCAGCGCCGGCCAGTCGAAGAAGCCCGGCCCGACCGTGGCGAGGCTACTGCCGGCCCGGTCATAGACGATCTCGGATGCGCGCAGCCCCGCGCCCGGCGTCAGGAAATAGAGGCCCAGCCGCTCCCCGCCCCGCGCCACGCCACCCGTATCGACGCCATGCCGCCGGAGATGCTCGATCGCCCCGTCGCCGATCCGGTGATCGGGCACGCGGCCGACCATCGTGGCTTCATGGCCAAGGCTGGCCAATCCCACCGCGACATTCGCCTCGGCGCCGCCGAAATGCGCCTTGAGCACGTCCGTCTGGAACAGCAATGCGTGGTTCGGCGCGGACAGCCGGAGCAGCAATTCGCCGAAGCAGACGATCCGGCTCATCGCGCCAGCCACCCGCCGTCGACCGCGAGGATATGGCCATGCACATAGCGCGCGGCATCGGACGCCAGGAACACGGCGGCACCGCCGATATCGGCGGCATCGCCCCAGCGCCCGGCCGGGATGCGATCGAGGATCGCCGCATTGCGCGTCTCGTCGGCCCGAAGCGCCTCGGTGTTGTTGGTGGCGATGTAGCCCGGCGCGATCGCATTCACGCCGATCCCCTTCGCCGCCCATTCGTTGGCCAGGATCCTGGTAAGCCCTGCCACGCCCGATTTGGCCGCCGTATAGCTCGGCACGCGGATGCCGCCCTGGAAGGAGAGCAGGGAGGCAATGTTGATGATCCGCCCGCCCGATCCCTGCGCCAGCATCGCTTTGGCCGCCGCCTGGCTCAGGAAGAACAGCGACTTGAGGTTGGTGTCGATCACCGCATCCCAGTCCGCCTCGCTGAAATCGAGGCTGTCGGCGCGGCGGATGATACCGGCATTGTTGACGAGGATGTCGAGGCGGCCAAGCGTCGCCGCCGTCTCCGCGACGACCCGCCCGACAGGCTCGATCGTGGCGAGATCGGCGGTGACGATCTCGGCCCGGCGACCCAGCGCCCGGACCTTCGCGACCGTCTCCCCGGCCGGCGTGCGGCCCACCGCGGCGATGTCGGCGCCGGCCTCCGCCAGCGCCAGCGCGATCGCCTGGCCGATGCCGGTGTTGGCGCCGGTGACGATCGCCACCCGCCCGGAAAGATCGAAGATGCTGGCCATGGCGCTTACTTCAGCTGGCAGATGTCGAGGACGCTCATGTCGGTATAGTCGAGATTCTCGCCGCCCATCGCCCAGATGAAAGTATAGGCCTTGGTGCCCGAGCCCATATGGATCGACCAGGGCGGCGAGATCACCGCATCCTCGTTCTGCATCACGATGTGCCGCATCGAATCGGGCTCGCCCATGTAGTGGAAGACGCGATCGCCTTCGCCGAGGCCGAAGTAGAGATAGATTTCCGAGCGGCGGTCATGCAGGTGCGGCGGCATGGTGTTCCACACCGAGCCGGGCTCCAGGATGGTCAGCCCCATCAGCAGCTGCGCACTCTCGCACACGCCCGGCACCACCAGCTGGTAGATGGTGCGACGATTGCTGCTTTCGAGATCGCCCCGCTCCAGCGGCTTGGCCTCGGCGATGGAAATCTTCCTGAGCGGGCAGACCTTGTGGGCCGGCAGGCTGACCAGATAGAATCGCGCGCCGTCACCCTGGAAATGCACATCCGTCGAGCCCATCGGGATGTAGAGGCAATCGCGCGGTTCGAGCGTCACGGCTTCACCGTCCACCGTGACGGTGCCGCGCGAGTCCCCGATATTGACCGCCGCCATCTCGCGCCGCTCAAGGAACGGGTGTCCTACCGCCGAGGCCGGCTCGGTCTGCGCCGGCAGCGTCACCGCGCCACCCGCCGGCACCGCGCCGCCGATCACGAAGCGCTCGTTGTGCGAATAGTTCAGCACCACTTTCCCCGGCTGGAACATGCCGGAGACGCGATAGCGCGCTTGCAACGCATCGTTGTCGGCTCCCGCCATCATGTCGGGGTGCGTCGCGTGATAGGTCTTCTCGAACATGCCTGCCTCCTCCATTCGCGGCATTCCGCCCCGAGGGCGGATGCCATCTTCGCGTGCGCCGACATCCCGCGGACGGGTTTCGGCTGTCGCGCAAGAGGTAACCGGTGTCAGATCAGGATACAAGCCGGATAGAAGTTGCGGGCCGATCTCCCAAAACCGGGCTCGAACGATGCCCCCTTGCGAATGACACCGGTTTCCAATAGGCCGAAGGGCAAGCAGAAACGAGGGAGCGGCCGGGTGGCAACGAAGCGGGACGAGGCCGGATTGCGTGATATCGCCCACCAATTCGTGCAGGCGCGCCGTTCGGCGGCGGCCCTGCCCGATTATCCCGGCACGATGCCCGCCGATCTCGACACCGGATATGCGATCCAGGATCATGCGATCCTTGCCTATGCCGAGCCCGTCGTCGGGTGGAAGGTCGGCAAGGTCCCGCCGGAGCATGTCGATCGTTTCGGCGCCGTGCGGCTGGCCGGGCCGATCTTCCCCTCGCACATCCGTTCGGGCGACGCCGTTTCGCTGGACATGCCTGTCTTTACGGGCGGCTTCGGCGCAGCGGAAGCCGAATTCCTGCTGCGGCTGGGCGCCGACGCCCCAGCAGGCAAGACAACCTGGACCTGGGACGAGGCGGCCGATCTCGTCGGCGCGGTTCATGTCGGGATCGAGATCGCGAGTTCCCCCTTTCCGGGCATCAACGAACACGGCCCCGCCGTGACGATCTCGGATTTCGGCAACAATAACGGGCTCGTCGTCGGGCCCGACATTCCGGACTGGCGCAACAGCGGCTTCGAGCACTGGCTGGTCGAGACGGCGATCGACGGCGAGGTGGTGGGCCGGGCGACGGCGGCCGACATGCTCGACGGCGCCGTCGGGGCCGTGCGCTTCTTGCTGGAATTGCTGGCCGGTCGCGGCATTGCGGCGCCGGCCGGGCTTTGGGTATCGACAGGCGCCGTAACCGGAGTCCACCCGGTCCGGATCGGCCAGCATGTCATGGCGCGCTTCGGCGACGACGATCGGATGGAATGCACGATCTGCGAGGCGCGCTGACGCCTCCAGCCATCGTATCGCCGCCCAGACTAGAACAAGGGCGGATGCGGAGAGGATGATGAAGAAAGGGCTTGCCGTGGCCGTGACCGCTCCTGCCGATCGGATCGGCCGCTATCGCTGGGTGATCTGCGGGCTGCTCTTCGCGGCGACCGCGCTCAATTATGTCGATCGCCAGATGATCGGGGTCCTCAAGCCCACGCTGCAACACGAGCTAGGATGGTCGGAGACGAGTTACGCGAACATCGTCTTCTGGTTCCAGGCCGCCTATGCGGTAGGCTATCTGAGCTTCGGCAAAATCGTCGATCGGATGGGCGCGCGGGCGGGCTACGCCATCGCCTTCCTGATCTGGACCATCGCCCACACCCTGCATGGCGCGGCGCGCACCACCTTGCAGTTCGCGGCCGCACGCTTCCTGCTCGGCTTCGGCGAGTCCGGCAATTTCCCCGCGAGTCTCGCGGCGGTAGCCGAATGGTTCCCGGCCCGTGAACGCGCATTGGCGACCGGCATTCTCAACGCCGGATCGAATGTTGGGGCGATCGTGACGCCCTTGCTGGTGCCCGCCATCACCCTCTCGATGGGCTGGCGCGCCGCCTTCGTGATCACGGGGGCGTTCAGCCTGATCTGGCTGGCGGCGTGGCTGTGGATCTATCAGCGCCCGCGCGAGAAGCCGCAGGTCGGCGCGGCGGAACTGGCGCTGATCGAGAGCGATCCTGCCGATCCGGTAGAGCCCGTCTCCTGGCGTCAGGTGCTAACGCTGCGCGAGACCTGGGCCTATGCGCTGGGGAAATTCGTGATCGATCCGATCTGGTGGATGTTTCTGTTCTGGCTGCCGGATTTCCTGGCGCGTCGCCACCATCTCGATCTGCAAAGCTTCGGTCCGCCTCTGGTCGCGATCTACCTCCTGTCCGATTTCGGCAGCGTGATCGGCGGCTGGTCCTCCTCGGCCATGATGAAGCGCGGCATCAGCGTGAATCTGGCGCGCAAGCTCACCATGCTGGGCTGCGCTTTCGCGGTGACGCCGATCTTTCTGGCGCAGTCGATCGACAACCTCTGGGGTGCGGTAGCGATCATCGGCCTCGCCACCGCCGCGCACCAGGCTTTCTCGGCCAATCTCTACACGCTTCCGTCCGATCTCTTCCCGCGACGCGCGGTCGGCACGGTGGTCGGTATCGGCGGCACGCTGGGCGCGGTCGGCGGCATGCTGATGGCCGAATATGCGGGATACATCCTGGAGACATTCGGCACGTACAAGCCGATCTTCGCGGTGGCAGGCACCGCCTATTTCATCGCGCTCGCCATCATCCATCTGCTTTCGCCGCGGCTCACGCCAGCGCGGATCGAGCCGCGCGGCTGATGGCGGGCGGCATCCCGGTCGACCGGAGGATGCTGCTGGCGGCCGGTCTGGCGATCGGGACGGCGGGGCCGATCGAGGCGATGCCGATGCCAGATGCCTTCGAGACCGTCCCTTTATGGCCTGCGGGGTCGCCGGGCGGAGAGCATGTCACCGTCCACCAGCAGGAGGTGCTCAAGTCCCCGGCGCCGGACGACGTTGCCGTCCTGCACGTCATCCGGCCGACGCTCACCCGCCTCGTGTCTGAACGCCCCAACGGTGCGGCGGTGCTGCTGATCCCCGGCGGCGGCTATCGCCGCGTCGCGATGAATAGCGAAGGCCTGATGGTCGCGCGCCGGTTCGCGGCACGCGGCTTCGCCTGCTACGTCCTGCTCTATCGCCTGCCGGCCGATGGCTGGGCCGCTGGGCCCGACGCGCCGCTGCAGGATGCTCAGCGCGCGATGCGGCTGATCCGCGCGCAAGCGCAGGGCCTCGCCATCGATCCCGCGAGGATTGCCGCGATCGGCTTCTCGGCGGGCGGGCATCTGGCCGCCCGGCTGTCGAGCGAGCCTCGACCGGCCTATACGCCTCGCGACGCCGCCGATGCCCTATCCTTCCGCCCGGCGTTGACCGGGCTTCTATACCCGGTGGTGACGATGGAGATGCCATGGGTGCACGCCGGCTCGGCCAAAGAACTGCTCGGATCGCAGCCGACGTCCGAGGCACGGCAACGCTATTCAGTCGAGCGGCTGGTTCATCCGGCGACGCCACCGACCTTCCTGGCACAGGCGGCCGACGATCCGAGCGTTGCGGTCGGCAATAGCCTGCTGATGTTCGAAGCGCTGCAACGCACCCAGGTTCCGGCGGAAATGCACATCTTCGAAACCGGCGGCCACGGTTTCGGCCTGACCTTGCCGGATGGCACACCCTCCCCCTGGCCCGAATTGTTCGAGCGATGGGCAAGGCGGCACGGCCTCGTCGCCTAGCATTGGAATCCATCAAGCGTGGCCTTTAAGAAGATCGGCCCGCTGGCACTCAGCGCCGTCCTTCGAGATAGTCGTTCAGGATCTCGTGGAAGAAGCGCACCCGCGTCTCCTGCGCGGACAGGTAGGAATCGCTGTAGCCGCGCGATCGCATGCCGCGCTGCTGCCCTTCCGCCAGCATCATGTCCTGAAAGACGATCGAACCCTCGATTTCCGGCACGCCGCGCCCGCCGTCGAAGGCGCGATGCTCCATCTCGGCCTCTTCCAAGGGCTGCATGCCGGCCATCACGGAGAAGGCCTCGGTCTGCCCCGCCACCGGATAGGACATCAGCCACAGGTCGAACGTGCACTTGTTCGGATCGTCCGGATGCGGCTCGGTGCGGAAGAACATCAGGTTGTCGGGCAGGAACGACAGGGTCACGTTGGGGAAGATGACGGTGTGCGGGCTGTCGGTCAGCTGCTCGTCGTCCATATGCTCGTAATGGACGTAGCCCCGCTCTTTCCACAGGCGGCGCTTGGCGGCCTTGAGGTCGCGCCAGCCCTGCATCGTCCTGGTCTCGAAATCCGGATAGTCCTCCGGATCGATGCCCCACTGGCGGAGCAGATCGTCGAAGGGATGCGGCACCCCGTCCGGCAGGCGATCGCTGAGCGACGGACGCATCGGCTGCACGGTGCGGCCATGGCCGTTCGGGAACATCTCGATGCGCGAGCTGTCGACATCCTGGTCGATCCACGGCGGCACCTGCGGATGGGCGGTGCGGGTATGGTAGCTTTCGGAGAAATTGTCGGTCGCGAACTTCCAGTTGGTGTCGAGATCGATCTTCATCCAGAAGGTGCGGACGGCGGTGTCCATCGGATAGTTGCGATACACCTCCGGCATCGGCGCCAGATAGTCGAGCAGATCGGGCGCCGCGTCGCTCATCGTGTACCAGACGAAGCCGCCCCAGGTGCCGCAGCGCACTTCCTTGAGCGTGAGCTTGCCGCAGGGATTGCCCTGCGGAAAATCATGCGGGTCCTGGACGTTCTTGAGAATACCGTCCTTGCCCCACAGCCAGCCGTGATAGGGGCATTGGAATCCCTCGTTGACGAAGGCGCTGCCCCAGGCCAGCCGCTGCCCGCGATGGCCGCAGGCATTGTAGAAGGCGCGGATCGCGCCATCGTCCTGCCGCACGCAGATCACGCTCTCGGTCATGAAATCGTGGACGAGATAGTCGCCCGCCTCCGGGATCTCCGCCGTTCGGCCCGCGACGTGCCAGATCTTGGTCCACATATGATCCCATTCGCGCTGGGCGAAATCCTTGGACCAATAGCGGTCTCCGGTGATGGGATCGCCGCGCAGGTTGCCGGGATCGCGGGCGTTGATGGTCAGCGGGTGGCGAAACGGCTCGGTCACGGTCTCTCTCTCCGGTCGGGCGGTCGTCACCGAAAAGGCAACTTCGCCCTTTTCAAGCAATTCTGACTGCATTTATACGGAAGATCGCGCGGCCCGCAAGCCGGATGTCACAACCCCGCCAGCGCCTTGGCGACGATGCCGAGCTGTACCTCGCGGGCGCCGCCGAAGATCGTCGCGGCGCGGCTGTTGAGATAATCGGGCAGCAGCGCCTCCTCCACCGCCCCCGGCACCTCGGCCCAGCGCAAGGCGTCGCGGCCCAGCAGGGCGACGCCGAGCTCGCCCACCGCCTGCTTGAGCTGGCTGGCGCGCAGCTTGAGCACCGAGGAGATCGGGCCGGGATTGTCGCCAGGGGCGAGCGGGCCGAGGATCTTCAACTCCAGCATCTCGAACACGTCGATATCGATCGCGACACCGGCGAACTGCGCACGCAGCAGCGGATCGGCCAGCGGATCATGGCCTGTCGCGGCCCGCCCGGCGACGACGCGGCCGATCCGCTTGAGCGAGGCGCGCAGCCGGCCCGCGAACAGGCCGGCGCCGCGCTCGAACTCCAGCAGATATTTGGCGTAGTTCCAGCCGCGATGGGGCTCCCCGATCAGGTTGGTGCGCGGCACGCGGACATTGTCGAGGAACACCTGGTTCACGTCATGCTCGCCGCCGATCGAGAGGATCGGGCGGATGTCGACGCCGGGCGAATCGAGATCGACGATCAGGAAGCTGATGCCGTCCTGCTTGCGCGCTTCGGGATCGGTGCGGACGAGCGTGAACATGCGGTTGGCGTGGTGCGCGTGGGTCGTCCAGATCTTGCTGCCATTCACCACATAATCGTCGCCATCGATCACCGCGCGGGTGGCGAGCGCGGCGAGGTCCGATCCCGCGCCCGGCTCCGAAAAGCCCTGCGCCCAATAATCCTCGCCGGAGAGGATGCGCGGCAGATAGCAATCCTTCTGCTCCTCGCTGCCGAAGGCGGCCAGCACCGGGCCGACCAGCCGCAGCCCCAGCGGATAGAGCAAGGGCGCCCCCGCCAGAGCGCACTCCGTCTCGAAGATCACGCGCCGCACGCCGGTCCAGCCCGTCCCGCCATGTTCGCGGGGCCACAGCGGGGCGGCCCAGCCCTTTTCAGCGAGAGCGCGCTGCCAGGGCAGCGAGGACTCGGGTTCGAGGAACACGCCGGAGAGCATCGCCTGCCCCGCCTTCATCGCCTCGGTCAGCTGCTCGGCGAGGAAGGTGCGGACCTCCGCGCGGAAGGCGGCGTCCTCGGGCGACAGAGCGAGACTCATCGCATCCCCGCCGGTCTCCGGTTCGCCGGACAACACGACGCTCTCGGCATAATCGCCGTTGTCGATCGTGCGCCCGGCATAGCGCGCCAGATGGCGGCCGGTGCCGCCCCCGTCGACCGCGAAGGCCAGCAGCTTGCGGAAGGCGCTGGCGATCGACAGCTCGTCGGACACACCCATGCCGCCGTGGAGCTGCACCGCCGTCTTGGCGACGAGGTCCGCGCAGGCGGCCACCTTCACCCGCGCCGCCGATACCGCCCGCGCGTCCGGGCGCAACGCTGCCAGCAGGGCCGCCGCCCGTGCCTCCTCGCAGGCGACCGCCATCTCGGCGACGCGATGCTGGACGGACTGGAAGGTCGCGATGGCGCGGCCGAACTGCTCGCGCTGCTTGAGATAATCGGCGGTCTGCTCGAAGGCGGCGGTCATCACCCCCACCGCCTCCCAGCAGGCCGCGACGGTGGCGGCGCGATCGGCCTGCTCCAGCGCATCGCGCGCATCGCCCGGCAGCACCTCCGCCTCGACGCCATCCAGCACGAGATCGGCCGCGCGGGCGCCGTCGAGCGTGCGCAGCGGTGTCATCGCGAGGCCGGGCGCATCCGGCGCGACGAGGAACAGCCGCGGGGCATCGGCATCGTCGCGCGCGGATACGAGGATCCGCGCCGCGCCGGCCGCACCCGCGACGATCGCCTTGGCCCCGTCGATGCGCCAGCCGCCGCCCCTCTGGCTGGCCCGCGTGACTTTGCCGGCGGCATCCGCATCGGCCAGCGCGAGCCGTGCCTCGCCCGCGATCAACGGCCCCAGCCAGCGATCGCGCTGCGCCGCGTCCCCGGCCCGCGCCAGCACATGGCCCGCGCGGATCGCCGGGATCACCGGCTCGACGACGAGGTGGCGCCCCAATACCTCCATCGCCGCGCCCACCTCGGCCGGGCCGAAACCGGCGCCACCGTCCTCCTCGGCAAAGGGCAGCATGAACAGGCCCAGCTCGGCGAGTCCCTGCCAGAGCGCGGGATTCACCCCGTCCGCCGCCGCCAGGCTCTGCCGCCGCCGCTCGAAATCATAGTCGCGATCGAGGAACCGTTCGAGGCCGTGGCGGAACAGCCGCTGTTCGTCGTTCGGTTCCAGTCGCACCGGGCATTCCTCCTCTTTCTATTTTTAGCATGTGTATCACTTTTATGATGCTGTCGAGAGCCGCGGCATCCGAATCCCTATGCTTGGGGAGAGTCTGCGCTTGCCTTTGGTCGGGGATCGTGAAATCCATGACGCGTATCATAATCCAAGGAGAGCGGTGATGGATCTCGGCCTCAAGGGCAAGAAGGTGATCGTGACGGGCGGCAGCCGGGGCCTCGGCCGGGCGGCGCTGGAGATTTTCGCGGCGGAAGGCGCCGACGTCGCCTTCTTCTCGCGCAATCCCGATCAGGTCGCAGAGGCCAAGGCGAGCCTGGAACAGCATGGCGGCAAGGTGTTCGCCGAGCCCTTCGAGATGGGCGACGTCGAGGCCTACAAGGCGTGGCTCGTCAAGGCGGCCGAGGCGATGGGCGGGGTCGACATCTTCATCCACAATGTCAGCGCCTCGGGCGCCGGCGCCGGCAAGGACTGGAACGTCACCTTCAACCTCGACATCATGGGCGCGGTCGCCGGGTGCGAGGCGCTGGAGCCCTATCTCGCCGCCTCGGGCGCGGGATCGGTGATCCTGATGGCCTCCACCGCCGCGATCGAGACCTTCTTCGCTCCCAACGCCTTCAATGCGCTGAAGGCCGCCTTGATGACCTATTCGAAGCAGCTGTCGCAGGCGTGGGGGGCCAAGGGCATCCGCGTCAACGTCATCACCCCCGGCCCGATCACCTTCCCGGGCGGCAACTGGACCAAGATCCAGGCCGCCGCGCCCGACGTCTACGAGGCGACCGCCAAGCAAGGCGTGTTCGGCCGGCTCGGCGAGGCGGACGAGGTGGCGCGCACCATGGTGTTCCTCGCCAGCCCGGCGTCGTCCTTCACCACCGGCGCCAATTTCGTGATCGACGGCGGCTACACCAAGCGCGTGCAATTCTAGGCGCATGACGGCGGACCTCCGGGGGCAGGCGCTTCCGGAGGCACCCCAAGGAGGCGAAGCCATGAACGAACCGCTCCCGCGTTTCCCCGGCCCTTCCTATCAGGACGTGATACACCGCGACGGCGGGCGCATCCCCGACGTGCTGGAGCTCCGGTCCAACCCGCCGCAATCCACCGCCGACATCGGCTTCGAACGCTATACCAGCCGCGCCTTCTTCGATCGCGAGATGGAGAGGATGTGGCGCAAGGTGTGGCAGTTCGCCTGCCGCGAGGAGCATGTCGCGCAAATCGGCGACTATCATGTCTACGATATCGGCCGCCATTCCATCCTCGTCTTGCGCACCGAGGAGGGGCTGAAAGCCTATCACAACAGCTGCCTGCACCGCGGCACCAAGCTCAAGCCGTCGGGCGCGACCGGCTGGTCGGCGCAGATCCAGTGCCCCTTCCACGGCTGGACCTGGAATCTCGACGGCACGATGAAGACTCTGCCGTGCGAATGGGACTTTCCCCATGTCGACAAGGCGAAAACCCGCCTGCCCGAGGTGCGGGTGGACAGCTGGAACGGCTTCGTCTTCGTCAACATGGATCGCGATGCCGGCCCGCTGGCCGATTATCTGGAGGTGCTGCCCGATCATTTCGCGCGGTGGGACATGCGCGGCTGGTACGTCCACGCCCATGTTCGCAAGAAGCTGCCCGGCAACTGGAAGCTGGCGCAGGAGGCCTTCATGGAGGCCTATCACACGCCGGTCGCGCACCCGCAGCTCACCACTGTGGTGGGTGACGTGAATATGCAGCATGACGTGTTCAGCCGCCACGTCTCGCGCGATCTCTGCCTGATGGCGGTCTCCAGCCCGATCGCGAAGGAGCCGCTGACCGAACAGCAACTGCTCGACCGGATGCTGGTGAGCGACACGTCGATCGCGGCCGAGAAGGCGACGGTGCCGGAGGGGCGCACCGCGCGCTGGGTGATGGCGCGGCAGCTGCGCGAGGCGATGGCGCGCGATCATGGCCTCGACCTCTCGGATTATTCGGATCCGGAGATGATCGATTCGATCAAATACAACCTCTTTCCCAACCTGCTCGTCTTCCCCGGCATCGGCTTCCGGCTGGTCCAGCTGTTCCGGCCGGACGGGATGGACCCGGACCGCAGCCTCTACGACGTGATGATCCTGCGGCCGAAGCATCCCGACGGATCGCACCCCGACGTGGCCGAGGTGCAATGGCTGGAGGAGGACGAATCCTATCGCGGCGTCGATGCGCTCGATCCCTACCTGGCGCAGGTGCTGGACGAGGATACCGACATCATGCGCTGGCAGCGCGAGGGCATGTATGCCAGCGAGAAGGGCGCCGAAACGCTCTCCCGCTACCAGGAGTCGCGCGTCCGCCACCTGCACGATACGCTGGACAGCTATCTAGAGGCATGAGACCGGGGGCCATGGCATCGAAGGCGAGCGAGGAGGAGACCGGCGGGCTGACCGGCACGGCGGCGTCGCTCGCGTCCCCGCTCGTCTATGCGAGCGACGCCATCCATGCGCGGCGGCGCCGCATCCTGCGCGAGACGCGCAAGCTGATCGGCGAGCGCGGCATGGAGGGCTTCACCGTCCGCGCGCTGTGCGCCCGCGCCGAGATCGCGCAGCGCACGCTCTACAACGCCTTCGGCAACAAGGACCGGCTGGTCGCGATCGCGATCCGCGAAGCCTATGAGGAATTCAACCGCGCCGCCCGCTACCGCGCCGGCGCGGACACGCTGGCGGGCATGCTGGAGCGGCTGGTGACGGTGAATCGCCGCAACTTCCGCGCGCGCAACTATACCCGCGCCGTCGCCGCGCTGTATTTCGCGCCCGCCACCCATCACGACGTCTGGCAGGCGCTGCAGGAGATGACCTTCCTCAACCTGCGCGTCTGGCTGGCGGCGCTCAAGGCCTCCGGGGATCTACTGCCGACGGTGGAGCTGGACCGGCTCGGCGCGCTGATCGCCAATGTCGAATATGCGACGATCAACGACTGGGCACAGGGCCGCATCGCCAACGACGATTACCTGCCCCGCCTCGTCGAGCATGTGCTGATCCTGGTGATCGGCAACACGACCGGCGCAACCCGCGACCAGGCGACCGCGCTGCGCCAGCGGCTGTACGAGGATGCGGTGGGGACGATCGCGGGGCTGGCGGAGGCTTGAGGCGGGGCGGCGCCGAGAAGATTTCCCTCTTGGATCGGGCGCCACCCCCACCCCGTTCGGCCTGAGCGAAGTCGAAGGCCATGTGCGACGGTGGCTGCGTGCCACGGCGGCTGCACTTCGATTACGCCCAGTGCGAACGGATGAAGTCAGAGCGGAGACCCGACCGCATCCGCGATCCACCGCCCCACCTCCTGCGTGGACGCCGTACCGCCCATGTCCGGCGTGCGCGGCCCCTCGCGCAGCAGCGCCTCGATCGCACCGAGGAGACGATCGTGCATGTCCCGATGGCCGAGATGCTCCATCATCATCGCGCCGGACCAGATCTGCCCGATCGGGTTGGCGATGCCCCGGCCGGCAATGTCGGGCGCCGATCCGTGCACCGGCTCGAACATCGAGGGGTGCACCCCCTCGGGATTGAGATTGGCCGAGGGCGCGATGCCGATCGATCCGCAGATCGCCGGGCCGAGATCGGACAGGATGTCCCCGAACAGGTTGGAGCCCACCACCACCTCGAACCGCTCGGGAAAGCGCACGAAATTCGCGGTCAGGATGTCGACATGATATTGCTCGGTGCGGATCGCCGGATAGCGCGCCGCCGCCGCCGCGAAGCGCTCGTCCCAATAAGGCATCGAGATGGCGAGCCCGTTGGACTTGGTGGCGGAGGTGACGCTGCCCAGCCCCTTCCGCTCGGCCAGCTGGAACGCATAATCGATGATCCGATCGCACCCGAAGCGGGAGAAGACCGCCTGTTGCACCACCGCCTCGCGATCGGTGCCGGTGAACATCCGGCCGCCGACCTCCGAATATTCGCCCTCGCTATTCTCGCGCACCACCCAGAAATCGATCGCGCGGCCGGGCTTCTCCGCCAGCGGGGAGGGCAGGCCCGGCATCGTCCGGCACGGGCGGATATTGGCCCATTGATCGAAGTGGCGGCGGATCGGGATCAGCAGGCCCCACAGCGAGACATGGTCGGGCACGCCCGGAAAACCCACGGCGCCCAGATAGAGGGCGTCGAAACCGGCCAGCTGGTCGAGGAAATCCTCGGGCGCCATGCGGCCGGTCCGGGCGTAGGTCTCGCAGCTCCAGTCGAACGGCGTCCAGGCGAAGGAGACGCCCGCCGCGCGCCCCGCCGCCTCCAGCGCGCGGACGCCCTCCGGCATCACCTCCTTGCCGATGCCGTCGCCGGGGATCAGCGCGATGCGATAGGTCGTCATGCCGGCTCGGCCACCCCTCTGCTTTCGGCCACCCGCGCGGCGGCGTCGCGGCCCGCGAGGAAGCCGAACACCATCGCCGGCGCGAGCGTGCCACCCGCGCCGCCATAGGTCATCCCCATGGGCGAGGCCATGGCATTGCCCGCCGCATAGAGGCCCGCGATCGGCCGCTGATCGAGATCGAGCACGCGGGCGCGCGCATCGGTCTGCGGGCCGCCCTTGGTGCCGAGCGCGCCGCTCTTCACCTCGACCGCATAATAAGGCCCCGCCCCGATCCGGCCGAGCGTGGCGCGGATGTCGCCCTTCATCGATGGATCGCCCCACCAGAGATCGTGGGCGCTCTCGCCGCGATGGAAATCGGGATCGCGCCCGGCATCGACCTGGCCGTTCCAGCGATCCACCGTCGCCTCCAGCGCGCCTTCGGGAATGCCCAGCCGGTCCGCCAGCCCGGCCAGCGTCGGGGCACGGATCACCCATTGCGGCGGCTCGGCCCGCGCCTCGCGCTCGCCGCCATAATGATTGGCGAAGCCGTATCGCTGGTAGAAATCCTGGTTGAAGATCACCCAGCAGGGCAGGTTGCGCCAGCGGAACGCGCCGACGTCATGTTCGTGGAAGGCGCCGCCGAAAGCATTGTAATTGGCCGCTTCGTTGACGAAGCGCCGCCCCTCCCGGTTGACCATGATCGATCCGGGCAGGGTGCGCTCCGCCGTCAGCATCAGCTTGCCGGCCGAATTGACCTCCTGCGGCACCTCGACGATCGGCATCCACCACGCCTCGCGCATATTGCCCAGCATCGCGCCCGCGCGCATCGCCATGCGGAGCCCGTCGCCGGTATTGCCGGGCGGCGAGACGAAATGATCGACCGGCCCGCGCAGGAAGGCGCGCACCAGCGCGGGATCGTTGTCGAAGCCGCCGGTGGCGATCAGCACGTTGGGCGCGCGGAGTTCGCGGTCGCCCTCCGCATCGGCCACGCGGACGCCGGCGACCCGGCCCTCCTCGATGATCAGGCCTGTCGCCCGCGTGCCGAGCATCGGCTCCAGCCCGCGATCGAGGCAGGCGCGCAGCAGCCGGCCGACCAGCGACTGGCCGAGCCCGCGCTCGTCATGGGCCTGGCGGCGCTCCATCTCGCCGGGCGGCAGGTCCTTCGGGATGGGCTGGCCCAGCGTCGTCTCGCCGACGGCGATGTGCATGTTCGGCCAGTAAGGCGAGACCGTCACCTTCTCCGCCCAGTCCCCCAGCTCTCCGAAGGGATAAGGCGGGCATTCGAGCGTGCGCCCGCCGTCCCGGCTGCCGCCGGGATGCTCGGGATGGTAATCGGGGAAATCGGCGAGCGGATAGAAACGCACCGGCGTGGTGCGCTCCAGCGTCGCGACCATCTCCGGCCCGGCATCGACGAACGCCTCGGCGAGGGCGCGATCGATCATGCCGTGGGAGAGCGAATCCAGATAGGTGAGCGCCGCCTCGCGGCTGTCCGACCGGCCGATGGCGGCCATATGCGGATGATTGGGAATCCAGATCTGCCCGCCCGACCAGGCGCTGGTGCCGCCGACCATATCCGATTTCTCGACGATGGCGACGCGGGCACCGCCGTCATGGGCCGCAATCGCCGCAGTCAATCCTGCGGCACCACTTCCCAATACGACGAAATCATACTGAGAATCCATAACTTCCTCCCCGATATACTATCTTGATATGACAATAATATTATTTTACGATCGACTTGAATTTATGGAGTCATCGAACATGGCGCCCTTGTCCCTGCGGGATCTGTTCTTCTTCAAGCCCGCGTGGGAAAGATTGCGCGGCCGTCTGCACGGCATGGGGCTGTCGGGCGATCCGCTGCTGCTCGACGCGGACGGCCGGCTGACCCGCGCGGATCGCCCCGCATCCGCCGAACCCGGCGCGTTTCGTGCCGCATGGGCGAGCCCCGACACCTATGTCGCCGGGCAGATCAACGCCTTCCTCGATCATGCGCTGGCGGCCGAGGCGGACTGGGTGCAGGGCGGATCGGCCGGCGTCGACAATCCGCGCTTCGCGAAGCTCGATGCCGCCGGCATCCGCCTCACCACCAGCGACGCGATGGTCCCCTCGATCGCCGAGCTGGTGCTGGCCGGGGTGCTCGATCACTATCAGCGCGGGCCGGAACGTCGCGCGGTGCAGGCGTCGCGCACATGGACCCTGCTGCCCTTCCGCGAGATCGCCGGCACGCGCTGGCTGGTGATCGGCTTCGGCGCGATCGGGCGCGAGATCGGCCCGCGCGCCCGCGCCTTCCACGCGCACGTCACCGGCGTCCGCCGTTCGGGCGGCGCGGATGACGCGGCCGACCGGATCGTCACCCCGGACGCAATGATCCCGGCGCTGGGCGAGGCGGACGTCGTCATCCTCTCGGTGCCGCTGTCCGGTGCGACGCGCCACATCGCCGACGCCCGCTTCTTCGCGGCGATGAAGCCGGGCGCGACGATCGTGAATGTCGGGCGCGGCGGCCTGCTCGACGAGGCGGCGCTGATCGCCGCGCTGGACGCGGGCCAGATCGGCCACGCCATCCTCGACGTCGTATCGCAGGAGCCTCTGCCCGCCGACAGCCCGATCTGGGATCATCCGAAGATCGCCCTCACCTGCCATGTCGCCGGATTGGGCGACGGATTGATCGCGCGCAGCGACCAGCTCTTCCTCGACAATCTCGCGCGCTATCGCGAAGGCCGCCCCCTGCGCCTCGCCGTCGACCGGAGCCTGTTCGGCGCCGCCTGATCCCTTAGCGGGCGAGATATTTGTCGAGCGTCTGCGCGAACTGGCGGATGCGGCTTTCCTGATAATTGGCGAGCTGCACCTGCCCGTTGGCCGAGGATTTCAGGCCGTCCTGCACATAGGGCAGATTGTCCCAATCCTGATCGAACACCCCGCCGAGCGCGCCGAGCTCGGCGGCCGAACCCCAGCTCTCGTCCTCGCCGAGCATCCGCATCGGCACCGCGCGCGGGCGCTCCGCCCCCGGCGCCACGCGCGCGAGGCGGCGTATCTCCATCAGCGTATGATCCTGATCGGGCCAGGGGCGCCAGCGATAGACGACGTTGGGGGGGAAACCGCCCCACGGCGCGAAATTGGGGAAGACGTTGTAGGTGAAGGCGTCCACCATCTCGGCGTCGCTCATGGCCGTGAAATCCCGCCCGGAATCCTGCCCCAGCCGCTCGCGATTGACCTCGGCGAGCGCGCGGCGCGCGGTGCTGCCGTCCGGCACGTCGATCTCCAGCCCCGCCACCGCGGAGCGGCCATTATATTTGAGCATCTGGTCGACCACCCACTGCTCGCTCAGATCCTGCCCGGCGAGATGGGGCGAGGTGACGCAGAAGGGTGTCACCGCCAGATTCACATTGTCGCCCCAGGTGCTGTACTTGGTGTTGGCGTCGCCCGCGAAGGGCAGCAGCTGGGGATGGGTGACGACCGAGTGATACGCCTCCATGAAGGCCTCCATCGTCACCTTCCAATTGGCCTTGACCACCTTGCCGATCCAGATGGCGGTGACGCACTCGTCATGGCGCCAGCGCTCGAAATGGGCGGGCAAGGGAGCGAGATACTCTTCGATGCCAGGCCCGCCGCGCTCGTCGCGCACGAAGACATAGCCCTGCCAGCGCGCCACCTCGGCCTCGGGCAGGCCCATGGTGTCGTGCTTCAGATGCTGGAAGTCCCAGGCGCACGGCACCGCCTTGAGCGAGCCGTCGCGATTCCAGGTGAAGCCGTGGAAGGGGCATTGAAAATCGTCGGCGGTGCCATCGTCGGTGCGCAGCTTGCGGCCGCGATGCAGGCAGACATTGTAGAAAGCGCGCACCGATCCGTCGTCCTGACGGACGATCAGGTAGGATTTGCCGACATTCTCGTAGACGACATAATCGCCGGGATCGGGCAGTTCCTCGTCGCGCGCGGCGAACTGCCAGACATAGCGCCACATCTTCCGCTTCTCGCGCTCGAAATAAGCGGGATCGGTGTAGCGGGCCGCCTCCAACGGCGCGGATCCCAGGAAGGCATCGCTCTTCGCGGTGAGGAAGTCCGGCACCGGGCGGCTGTCCGCCTCGGCATATTCATCCCAATTGGGGCCGGGACAGCGGGGAAAGTCCGTCCGCGCCAGATCGTCCATATCGCAATGCCTCTTGCTAGCCCTCTCGGGAATCAACCTAACATTCTGACTTAAAAAAGCAACTTTGCTTGCTTCCAACGCGACGTCCCGCGATGCCCGGTCGCGGCGCGTGTTCAGGTGCCGAAAGCCTCGCGCGCGATCCGATAGGCAGGATCGTCGCGGTCGCGGCGGCCCCGGCCGGACGGCGCCATCAGCGGCAGGAACCGCTCGCTCGCCGGCTGCCACGTCTCCCAGTCATGCACGCCGGTGCGGTGCGCGATGCGCCATTCGCCGTCGCGCCGCTCGAAGCGATCGATGTAGCGGCCGCCGACGAACACGTCCTGCGCGGTCGAAATGTCCTCGCGCTCGAACATGCCCGGCCCCGACACACCTTCGGCCAGCCGATGATAGGCCATGAAATAGGCCTCCGAGGCCGCGACGTCGCCGCGCACCTCCACCAGCACGTTGCCGAGATGGTGCTGGGTGCGCTCCAGTTGGTGCAGCAGGTCGATCGCGAAGCCGCAGAAATCCGCCGAGCTGCCCTGGAAGGTGTTGTGATCGTGGGTCGAATCCGGATGGAAGACCGAACGCAGCAAGGCCTCGTCGACCCGGTCCAGCGCCCGGCAATAGCGATGGCAGACCTGCATGATCTGCTGGCGCGACGCGGTCTCGTCGAGCAGCCGGCGGAGATCCTCGTCAGCCATGGTTCGCCTCCATCATGCGCGGCACGCCGCGATGGGCCGGGCGCTCGGCGTCCCAGGGGTCGGCCGGATGGCGCGCGCCGTGCACACGCAGCATGGCATACAGCCCGTCCTCCTCGCCGTCCGCCGCCGTCGGCTGGTCGCGATGCCAGTCCAGCACATACAGGCGGCGCAGGATGCGCCATTCCTCGCCGCGCCGCTCGAACCGGTCGAGATAGCGGCCGCCGATCATGCGATCGACCGCCTCGCCCACCGGCCGGAGAAAGGCGAAGACGTAGGTTTCCACCCGCGCCCGCGCACCATCGTCGTCGAACGCGATCATCACGTTGCCGATCATCTGCATGCTGCGCTCGGTGCCCGCGTGCATCGTCGCGGTCATGTGGTCGGCAAAGTCCCAGGCCGGCCCGTCGAACGTGCCATGCTCCTCATAGGCATCGGGCCAATACGCCGATTTCAGCACCGCGACGTCGCACCGGTCGATGCCATGGCAATAGCGCGCGAGGCATTGGCGGATCTGCGAGCGGGCGACCGCCTCGTCGATCGCCCGGTCGCGCGCGGTGGTCACCGCCTGCCTTCGAGATAGTCGTTCAGGACCTCGTGGAAGCGCCGCACCCGCGTCTCCTGCTCGGACAGGATCGCATCCTGGTAGCCGCGCGAATGGAGGCCCTTCTGCTGCCACACCGCGACGCTGAGATCCTGGTCCACGAAATCGCCGACATCGTCGATGCCATAGGTCAGGTTCTCGACCTGCGCCTCCGCGAAGGGGCGAGCCCCCGCGACGGTGAACACCTCGTCCACGCCCTCCAGCCGGGGCGCCAGTGCCATATATTCGAACACGCACTTGCCGGGCTCGGTCGGGTGCGGCTCGGTGCGGAAAACGTGCATCTGCCCGCCCAGCGGGGTGCCGGTGATCGTCACGTTGGGGAAGATGGTGTGATGGTAATAATCGGTCAGTTCGCCATCGGCGAGGTGATCGATATAATGGTGGCCGCGCTCGGCGCCCTTCTCGCGCTTGATCTTCTGCAGCGCCTCGCGCCCGTCGCGCGAGCGGCCGGCGAAGGTGGCGGGATCGATATCCCATTCGCGCAGCATCATGTCCCAGATCGGCTCGACGTCGTTGGGCTCGTCCGCGCGCATCGACGGGCGGCCCGGCTCGATCATGCGATTGTGCCCGTTGGGATACATTTCGAACACGGTCGCGGCATAATCCTCGTCGACCATCTGGCGCATCTGCGGGTGGACGGTCGGCAGATGATAGCTTTCGTTGAAATTGTCGGATGCGAACTTCCAATTGGTGTCCACCGCGACCCGGCGATGGACGACGCGCACCATGTCCTCCAGCCGGCGATTGGCGAACAGGGTCGGCATCGGATCGAGATAGTCGAGCAGCGGCTTGGCATTCCGGTCCATGCTGTACCAGGCGAAGCCCCCCCAATTCTCGCAGGGGAGTTCCTTCAGCTTCACCTTGCCGCATGGCGAGCCGCCCCGGAAATTCTCGGGATCCTGCGCCTCGGCCAGCGTGCCGTCGAGCGCGTAGCGCCAGCCGTGATAGGCACAGGTGAAGGCCGGGACGGAGCCCTCCGTCACCCAGGCCAGCCGGTTTCCGCGATGCTGGCAGACATTGTAGAAGGCCTTCACCGATCCGTCGTCCTGGCGGACGATCAGCACCGATTCATGCCGGAAATTGTGGACGACATAGTCGCCCGGCTCGGGGATTTCGGCGAGGCGGGCGCCGATGTGCCACACGCGGGTCCACATATGGTCCCACTCGCGCTCCATGAATTCCTTGGACCAGTAGCGATCGCCGCTGATCCGGTCGCCGCGCACATTGTCGCTGGTGCCGCCGTCGATCGCCAGCGGCTGCATTCCGCCCGTCGTCGCCCGATTCATCGTGTCTCTCCATCCGCGGCCTATGACGCCGCTCTTGCCGATACGAACATAATTGCTGGTAGAGAGCAAGCCTGACCGCTTCTCTACCCGGCCAGTTCCTCGATCCCGCGCAGCGGGCGTTCGCCGTCCCAGCCCCGCGCCGCCGCCGCGATTTCCGCGAAGGCGGCGCGCATCGCCGCATCCTCGGCCAGCAGCTCGACCATGCAGCCGATCGCCGGCGACGTATCGACATAGGCGAAGCGCATCGCACCCACCCGGCCCTCCGCCGCCCGCGCGAAGCCCAACGCCTCGTATGCCGCCAGCTCGCGGTCGAAATCCTCGGCGAACAGGCCGACATGGTGGAAGCCGGACCGGCCCGCCGGCACCAGGTCGCGATAGGCGGAGGGCAGATCGTGCGGCTGCTCGATCAGCTCGATCTGCATGTCGCCGGCCTGCGCGATCGCCACCCGGCAGCCATAACGGGACGGCGCGCCGCGATAGCGGAAATCGTCCACCTCCACGTCGGCGAACAGGAAGAAGGGGCCGATCCCCATCGTCCGCGTCCACAAGGCCGCCGCCGCTTCGGCGGAGGGCACCACCCAGCTGGCCTGGAACGGCCGGTTCGCCCGCGTGCCGGGCAGCGCGGCGAGCGCGGCCGCAGCCGGGGCGAGCATCAGCGCGCCCCCGCCCCGTCGAAACGGACCGGCTCGCCTGGCGGCGTCGCCAGATAGGCATCGAGCGTCTGGTGGGCGTGGCGGATGCGGACCTCCTGATAGTTGGTCAGCGTCGCCGTGCGCTTGGCCGAGCTGCTGAATCCTTCCTGCTGCCAGCCGGTGATGCTGGTGTCCTGGTCCATGATCTGCGCGAAGGGCAGGCTGATGCCCGGCACCGTGGAATAGGAATCCTCCACCTTCAGGCGGACGGGCTCGGCCGGCTCGGGCGCGTCCTCGCCGGGCGGGGTGGCGCGCAGCACCAGCAGCTCGAACAAGGCGGCATCGACCCGGTCGTCGAGCGGGCGGATGCGGTAGGCGATCGGGAAGGTCTGGCCGAGGAAGAAATGCCCGGTCGGGAAGACGAGATAGCCGTTGGTGTCGAGCAATTCGGTGGTCGAGGTGTCGGCGGGGTTCTCGATGCCCAGCATGCCCCGGAAGAAGCGCGACATGGTGCTGCGCGCGGTCTCGCCCTCGCCCACCACCGGCCTGGCATCCTTGGTGTCGCCGGCGAGCATGGAATCGGCGCGATCCTGCTCGCTGATCTGCGCCTTCAGATGCGGGCTGGTGACGCCGTTGGGCGAGATGATGCGGTTGAGGTGCGGCCCGAACACGTCATATTGCGAGGCCTCGTCGCCGTTCGAGATCATGATCTGCGGGTGGGTTTCCTGCACGTGATAGGCTTCGAGGAAGGCTTCGGACGCGACCTTCCAGTTGCAGGCCAGCTCCTTCTGGACGTGGATCGCGACATGCCGGCGATCGAGGCCGGAGCGCCCGGCATGCTCGGGCAGCACGTCGAGATACTCCTCGAGGCTGGGCGCGGTCTCGTCCATGTTGACGAAGACGAAGCCACCCCACAGGCCGACGCGGACCTCGGGCAGCGTGAATGCCTCCGGATCGACATGCGGCAGGTCCCAGGCGCAGGGCAGGCGGGTGAGGCCGCCCTCCAGGCTCCAGGTCCAGCCGTGGAACGGGCAGCGCAGCTCGTTGGCATGACCATCGGTGCCGCTCGGCCGCAGCTTGGTGCCGCGATGCAGGCAGCTGTTGTGATAGGCCTTGATGCCCTCGTGGCTGCGCACCACCAGGATCGAATATTTGCCGATGTCGTAGACGTAATAGTCCCCGATTTCGGGAATATGCTCCTCCCGGCAGGCCCATTGCCAGGTGCGCGGCCACATCCGCTCCATCTCGAGATCGTAGAAGGCCCGGCTGGTATAGCGTTCGAAGGGCACGTCCGCGTCGCCGAGGAAGCGATAGGATTCGCGGGTCAGCGAACCGTCGGGGCGATCGCCGTCGCGATCGATGATCTCCTGCACGGTGAAGGCCGGGCAGCGCGCCGCGCCCGTCGCCTCGATCTTGTCCAGCCTACCCATGTCGCGACTCTCTCCGGCTTCGGGTGTCATTTTTATTTTTTCATCGTACAATAAAAACAGGGGTGGTCAAGGCCGCGTCTTGTCCTATTGCGACAGGCCGAAGCTGATCCTGCCGATTGCGGAGACCGTGACGCCGATGCCCCTGATCGTGGATCATGACGAACGCCGCCGCCACATCGCGGACGTCGCCCAGCGCCTGATCGCGCAGCTCGGCATGGAGAAGGTGACGCTGCGCGACGTGGCGCGGGAGGCGGGCTTCAGCGCCACCATCGTCGGCCATTATTTCCGCGACAAGCTGCACCTGCTGAGCTTCACCAGCGCGAACGCCCGCGCCCGCGCCGCGACGCGGATCGAACGCGCGCTGGCGGCCGGCACGCCGCCGCTCGATTGCCTGGCGGAATATCTGCCGCTCGACGAGGAGCGTCAGCTCGAATGGCAGGCCTGGTTCGGTTTCTGGAGCAAGGCCACCGCCGAGCCCGAGATCGCGGCCGAGCGGCTCGACGGCGTCAACCAGTCGCGCGAGATGATCGCGGCGATCCTGGCCGAGGCGATCAAGCTGGGCGACGTGCCCGCCGGCACCGACTGCGTGCATGGCGGGACGCAGGTGCAGGTGCTGGTCGACGGCATGGCCTGCCTCGTCACGATGGATCCGGCCCATTGGCCCGCCGAGCGACAGCGCGCCTTCTTCCATGCCGAGCTCGAGAAGATGCTCGGCATCGTGCGGCCCTGAACCGGCCGGGCGGTCAGCGGGCGAGGTAGCCCGCCTCGACCGCAAGGGGATGGCCGGTGACATAGGATGACAGATCCGAGCAGAGGAACAGGTGCGCCTGCGCCACTTCGCGCGCGGTGCCGAAGCGGTTCAGCAGGCTGAGCTTGGGCGCATATTCCGCCCCGGCGGTGTCCAGCTCGCCCAGCGCGGCGCGCAGCATCGGCGTGTCGATCGCGCCAGGCAGCACCGAGTTCACGCGGATGCCCTGCGGCGACACTTCGACCGCCGCCGTGCGGGTCAGCCCGATCACCGCGTGCTTGGACGCCGTATAGGCCGCGGTTTCGGGCTGCGGCCGGAAGGAGGACACCGAACCCGTGTTGACGATCGCCCCGCCCCCGCCCTGCCGGCGCATCTGGCGGATCTCATATTTCATGCACGCCATCACGCCGCGCACGTTCACGCGCATGATCCGTTCATAGGCATCGAAGTCCATATTCTCGATGGGCAGATATTCGGGCGCGACGCCGGCATTGTTGACTGCGCAATCGAGCCGGCCGAACGCCGCGACGCAGGCCGCGACCATCGCCTCGGCCTGATGTTCGTCGGCCACGTCGCAGCGGTGGAACAGCGCCTCGCCCCCCGCCGCCCGGATCGCGTCCACCGTCGCCTGCCCCGCCGCCGCATCGATATCCGACACCAGCACGCGCGCGCCCTGTTCGGCGAACAGGATCGCCGTGGCCTCGCCCATGCCCATGCCGGCGCCCGTGACGATCGCGGCGCGCCCTTCCAGCAGCTTTCCCGTCACGCCAACTCCTTCCAAAAAATGGATGCGGCGCACGACAGCGCCGCATCCAGAGGGGGGAACCGCTCAGAACTTGAAGCTGGCCTGCAGCAACACCTCGCGCGGACGGGCGAGCACGCCGTTCAGCGCCGTGGGGTTGCCGTTGGAGCCGGACAGCGGCGTATCCTGGCCCGACACGATCACCTTGCGGTTGGTGAGGTTGCGGCCGATCAGCGCCAGCGTCCAGCGCTCGCCCGCCGGCGAGATGCGGGCGCTGGCGTTGACGCGGAAGAACCGGCCCTGCCGCGCTTGCGGCGCCTGCGTCTGGATGAAGTAATAGGCGCTGGAATAATAGCCGTCGGCCGTCAGCCCCAGCGTATAGTCGCCGATCGGCTGGTTGAAGTCGAAGCCGCCGGTCGCCACCCAGTCCGGCGCGGAGAGCGTCGGCCGCCCCGTCAGATCCTGTCCGGTCGGCGTGCAGCCCTGCGCCGCCGTCTGCGCGCCGAAGCAGGCGGCATTGGGGAAGGAAAGATAACGGCTGTGATTGTACGCGATCGAGGTGTGGAGATCGAGCGGGCGCACCGGCCGGTAGCTCGCCTCCAGCTCGACACCGTAGTTGCGCGAGGCCGCCGCGTTGCGCACGACATAGCTTTGCAGCTGCGGCTCGTAGGCGCTGACCTGAAGGCCGCTATACTTGTACCGGTAGGCGGTGAGCTGCACCGAACCCCGGCCATCCAGCACCTTCGTCTTGATCCCCGCCTCGAAACCCTTGGCGACTTCCTTCTTGAACGACGTGTCTGCCGTGGTCAGCGCGGTCGACACGATCTGGCTCATGTTGATGCCGCCGGATTTGTAGCCGGTCTTGTAGCCGCCATAGATCATGAAGTTCGAATTGGGCCGGTAGGTCAAAGTGACTTCCGGCGAGACGTTGTTCGACGTGTCGCCTGCCGGCAGGTGGCCGAGCAGGAAGGCGCCCGCCACCGCCGCGTTGACGAAGGTGTTGCCGACCTGGCCCTTCGACGTTTCGTGCGTGAACCGGGCACCGGCCGACAGTTCGAGCTTGGGGACGATCTTGTAGGTCGCCTGCGCGAAGCCCGAATAGGTGTTGACGTGGTTGAGCGCCAGCTTGTCGACCGTCTGATATTTGCCGGTGGTCGGATCGGCGGGCAGATCGTCGAACTTCACCGATCCGTCGAAATGGACGAACTCATGCTCGTAATAGCCGCCGATCATGAAGTTCAGCGGCCCTTCGAAGCTGGAAGCGAGGCGCAGTTCCTGCGAAAACTGGCGGAACTTCTGCCCTTCGGTGCCGCCGATCGTCGCGTAGGACGTCCAGTCGTTGTTCATCAGGTTGGCGCTGTTGAACTTGTAATAGCCGGTGGTCGACGTCAGGGTCAGCGCATCGGAGAGCCGGTAGTTCAGCACCAGCGAGGTGATGATCGTCGAGATGTCGCTATACTGCGCCCCGTTGGCGCGCATGCCATATTCGAACGTGTTGGCGACGGCTTTCGGCAGATCGGTGCTCGCGGTATGCCAGTTGGGCTTGCAATTGCCGGTCGGCTCGTGGCGGACGCCGCCGATACCGAAGATCGACGTGAAGTTCTGCGGGAAATTGCCGCCGCAATAGACCAGCTCCAGCGGATAGACCGCGCCGTCGTCATTATAATGATCGGCCGTGAACTTGAAGTTGGCGGTGAACGGCCCGCCATTGTCGTAGAGCAGGGTCAGACGCCCGGCCTGCTCGCGTTCGCCGTCGCGATGGTTGATCGCGCCGGGAAGCTGGTTGTACGGCGCCGGATCGCTGGTCGCGAGCGGCCGGGCGTCGTTATAGACATAGCCCTGCATGTTGCGGATGTGGATGGTGGCGCGCGCCTTCAGGCCACTGTCGCCGATCGGGCCGGAGATATACGCATCGCCGATCGCCTCGTCGGCGCGGAATTCATAGCCGAAGCTGCCGCCGATCTCGAACTTGTCGGTGGGATTGGCGCTGGTCAGCGCGATCACGCCGGCCGGGCTGTTCTTGCCGAAGAACAAGGCCTGAGGCCCCTTCATCACCTCGATCTGCTGCAAATCGAAATAGCTGGAGAGCAAGGCGCGCCCCTGGCTGCTCTGCACGCCGTCGATGCTGATCGAGACCGACTGCGCGATGCCGACATTGGAGCCATCGGTGCCGACGCCGCGGATGGTGATGCCCGCGCCGGCGCCACCGGCGGTGCGCGCGCCGATGTTGAGGCCCGGCGTGCTCTCCGCCACCTTCATGATATTGTCGGCGGCGTAGCGCTGGATTTCCTGCTTGCCGAGCGCCGACACGGCGACCGGCACATCGAACAGGCGCTCGGCGCGGCGGCGCGCGCTCACGACGATGTCGGCCCCGCCCTCGCCCTCCGCAGGCAAAGCGGCCGGCGCGGAGGCGGGAAGCGATGCCGCGGCATTACCCGCCGCCTGCTGGGCGAGCGCGGGCGCGGCCAGCCCGAACAGCATCGTGGTCGCCAGCAGCGCGCGGCGTCGAATAACGGCCTTGTCCATGCAATTTCTCCCCCACATTATCGGAACATGGCCTCTTTGGGCCAAAGCACAGGCAATTCGTCGACCAGCATGCCCTTGAGGCTTGAGGATTCGACGAACGGCGAAAATGTCTGGGCGCGACGATCCCACGCCCGCTGGAAATCGGCATCGGACGCCCACCAGATCGCCTCGGCGCAGGCGCGGGCGCCATCCCGTGGATCGAGGCTCACATAGAGTTCGGCGCGGCGGACGGCCGTGGCGGCGGGCAGCGTCATCCCCCGCTCCCGCCAGATCGCCGCGAGGCGATCGGCCGGCAGGTCCGACGGCACGTCATAGAAAAGCAGCAGTTTGGTGGCCGCGACGACCGTCATGCGCGCCTCGTCCCCCGGCCGATCGACCATCTGGCCGAGGAACATGCGCGCGCCGCCCTCCATGAAATTGGGCTCGTCGAGCGCCGCGCCGTTCCGATAGGCCGGCGACAAGCCGAGGCGCGCGGGCGCGTCCGCGGAATCCATCCACAATTCGGGCGCGCCGTCCCCCGCGGCATCGAGCCCCGCGACGAGGACATCGCGCCGGTGGTTCTGCACATAGCCCAGCATGAGGCCGGCCGGCACCAGCGCCAGGGCATGATCGCGATGCACGGTCCGCCAATGTTCGCTGAAGCGCGCCAGGCTGATGTCGGCACGCCGATCGATCAGGCTGATCATGCGCAGGAGAGGCTCGTCTCCCGCGCGCGCGCCAACGGATGCCGCCGAACCGTCCTGCATCAACCCCTCCACCGTGCGATCCGGGGCGCCGGCTCTTCGCCGGTCTGCCGTATCCACGCAGGAAGGATGGAAGCAGACAATGTTGCTTGTTGCAAGCGAAAGAATCAGGTGGAGGGACTTAGCGCGCGGCCTGTTCCAGAATCGCCACGACATCGTCCGCGCCACGCAGCGGGCGGACGTTGGTGCCGCCCCATATGTCGGCGAGGGTCAGCTCGGCGAGGCGGGCATAGGCCTCCGCCCCGATCCCGACATCGGCCAGCGAGCGCGGCAGGCCGAGCGCCCTCACGAATGCGTCGATCAGATCGCCCAGCGGCGCGTCCGGATCGCCCAGAGCGGCGGCGACGCGGGCCTGCGCGGGACAGGGCTGCCCGGCATTCCAGCGCTGCACGGTGGCCGCCATCACGCACGACGTCTCGCCATGGGAAATGCCGAACGCGCCCAGCGCATGACCGATGGCGTGGCTGGCCCCCATCGGCACGCCGCCGACCAGCGGGACGATCGCCTGCCAGGCGCCGATCTGCGACAGCAGCCGTGCCTCGCGGGCCCCGGCATCGCGCTTCAGCCTGGGCAGCGCCTCGACCAGCAGCCTCAATCCGCTTTCCGCCAGCCCGTCATAGAAAGCGTTGGAATAAGGCGAGACCAGGGTCTCGATGGCATGGTCGACCGCGCGCATGCCGGTCGCCAGCCACAGCCGCTCCGGCGTGTGACGGGCCATGTCGGGATCGAGGATGATCGCGCGCGGCGCCATGCCGGGATGCTGGTAGCCATCCTTGCGGCCGGCCGCCTCGTCATAGGCGCCGGACAGCGTGTTGAACTCGCCGCCCGACAGCGTGGTCGGCACGCACACCACCGGAATGCCGGGGCCGATCGACGGCGCCGAGGTGATCTGGCCCTGCGCGTCATACTGGATGCGCAGCGCCCCCAGGGCCTCGACCGTGACGGCACGATGGGCGTGCGCCAGGCCGACGATCTTGGCGCCGTCCATCACCGAGCTGCCGCCGACGGCGACGATCATGTCCGCCCCCGCGTCGATCGCGGCGCGCACGATGGCGGCGAGGTCGCTCCTGGGCGCATGCGGGCGGATCGGCGGCATCAACCCGGCATCGCGATCCCCCAGCGCAGCACGGATCCGGGCGATCTCGTCCGTGCCGTCGGACAGCGCCCGCGCCGCGATCGTCACCACCCGCCGGGCACCGGCCCGATCGACCTCAGTGCGGATCGCCTCGGCGGCCGGCGTATCGAGGACGACGCGCTCGGTCGCGCTGCCGAGGACGGTGTGGCGCGACGGGATCATGCGGCTGTCTCCGGCTGGGCGAAGCGCGCACGCAATTCGCGGCGCAGGATCTTGCCGGAGGGATTGCGCGGCAGCGCCTCGACGAAATGCACCGTCTTGGGCGCCTTGTAGGCGGCGATGCGCGCCCGCGCCCAGGCGATGATGTCCGCCCCGTCCGCCACCGCCCCCTCGCGCGGCGCGACGATCGCGGTCACCGCCTCGCCCCAGCGCGCGTCGGCGACACCGATCACCGCCACCTCGCCCACCGCCGGATGGCCGAAGATCGCATTCTCCACCTCGGCCGGATAGACATTCTCGCCGCCGGTGATGATCATGTCCTTCACCCGGTCGAACACGCTCAGATAGCCGTCCGCACCGATCCGCCCGACATCGCCGGTGCGCAGCCAGCCCTCGGCGTCGATGGTGCGCGCGGTCTCCTCGGGCAGGCCCCAATAGCCGGCCATGTTGGCGACGCTCTTCACCGCGATCTCGCCCGCTTCGCCGGCCGGCGCGGGCAGGCCGTCGGGGCCGAGGATCGCGATCGCGCAGCCCGGCAGGGGCAGGCCGGCGCTGGCGAGGCGCGCGGGATCGTCCGACAGGTGATCGTCCGGAGACAGCGCGGTGATCGTGCCGCTGGTCTCGGTCGATCCGTACATCTGGACGAAGCCGCAGCCGAAGGCGTCGATCGCGCGGCGCAGCAAGGCGGCCGGGATCGGCGAGGCGCCGTAGAGGATGTAGCGCAGGCAGCGGTAATCGGCGACGCCGATCGAGGGATGCTGCAGCACCGCGTGGATGGCGGACGGCACCAGGAACAATTTGTCGACGCGATGGCGGACGACCGCGTCGAGCACGGCATCGACCGCAAATTCCTTGAGGATCACGGCGGTCGCCCCGCCTTTCAGCGAGCGCAGCCCCTGCCCCGTGCCGCCGATATGGAAGGTCGGCATCGCGATCAGCGCGACCTCGCCGGGGCGCCAGGTGAAGAAATCCGGCTCGGCCATCGGCCGCCCGTCGACTACGCGCAGCAGGCTGCGGTGGGTCAGCATCGCGCCCTTGGGCCGCCCGGTGGTGCCCGACGTGTACATGATGAGCGCGACATCGTCCGGCTCGGGCGACGGGAGGGGCGATTGATCGGGCGCGCCGGCATGCCAGTCTTCGAAACCGGGCAGTCCGTCTTCCGCGTCCTCGGCGGCGATCACCATGGCCGCACCCGCCAGAGCCTTCGCCTGCGTGACGAACTCCGGCCCCGCGACGATCAGCTTCGGCGCCGCGTCGGATACGACATAGTCGAGTTCGGGCTGCGCCAGCCGCCAGTTGAGCGGCACCAGGATCACCCGCGCCTTGGCGGCGCCGATCAGCAATTCGTAATGCCGGTCGCTATTCTTGCCGAGATAGGCGATGCGATCCCCGGCCTGCAGGCCGCTGGCGATCAGCGCGGCGGCGATCCGGTCCGTGCGGCGATCGAGTTCGGCATAGCCGGTGCGGCGCTCGCCGAACACCAAAGCCGGCGCATCGCCCCGCTCGGCCGCCTGCCGGCGGATCACTGCGGCGATGGTGCACAGCGGGGTCACGCGCTCAGGCCGTCAGCCGGTCCGGGTCCTCGACGAGCGCCCGGAAGGTCTGGAGGAATTGCGCGCCCACCGCGCCGTCGATCGCGCGATGATCGCACGACAGCGAGACCTGCATCATCGTCTGGAAGGACAAGGCATGGCCCGCATCCATCGGCCGCCGCACCGCCGCGCCCACCGCCAGGATCGCGCCCTGCGGCGGGTTGATGATCGCGTCGAACTGCTCGATCCCGTACATGCCGAGGTTGGAGACCGAGAAGCTGCCGCCCTGGAATTCGTCGGGCTGCAATTTCCCCTCGCGGGCGCGGGCGGCGAGCGCCTTGATCTCGTGCGAGATGCGCGCGACCGATTTGCCCTCGGCGCCGCGCACGATCGGCGTCAGCAGGCCCTTGGGGGTCGAGACGGCGACGGCGATGTCGGCGCCGTGGAAGCGCAATATCTCGTCGTCATGCACCTGCACGTTGACGTCGGGATGGTCGATGAGCGCCAGCGCGACGGCCCGCACGACATAATCGTTGACGCTGGGCGCCTCCCCCACGGCACGCTTGGCCGCCGTGCGGGCGGCGAGCAGCGCGTCCACCTGCACGCTGGTGCGCAGGTAGAAATGCGGGATGGTCTGCTTGGACAGCGTGAGCTGCCGCGCGATCGCCTTGCGCATCGGCGACATGCGGACGGCTTCGAAGCCTTCGGCCGGGCGCGGCTGGGGCGGGGCGGCGGGCTGCGGCGCGGGTGCCGCCGGCTTCGGGATGCGGGACAGCACGTCCGCCTTGCCGATCCGCCCGCGTGGGCCGCTGCCGGTCAGCCCGGCGAGGTCGACGCCATGCTGCACGGCCAGCCGCTTGGCGAGCGGCGAGGCATAGAAACGGTCGACCGCGCCGGTGGTCGCCACGATGGCCACCGGATCGCCGTTGCGCGAGGCCACGGCGGGCCGCGCCGCCTGGTCGACATCCTGGAAGCTGATCCGTCCCTTCGGTCCCGTCCCGGCAATGCCGCCCACGTCCACGCCATTGGCCTCGGCATGGGCGCGCGCCGCCGGGCTGATCGCGACGCCGTCGGGTATGGCGGCGCTCGGTGCGGGCGCTTCGGCCGGTGCCGGGGCAGCGGCGGGCTTCTCCGGTGCTCCGCTCGCCATCGAGGCGTCGGCCGCCTTGAAGGTGGCGACGAACGCCTCGACCTCGGCCGGGTTCGCCGCGCCGGTCGCGAAGACGCCCAGCAGGGTGCCGACCGGGTAGGTCTCGCCGGGTGTCGCGATCAGCCGGGCGACCGTCGCCTCATATTCGGCTTCCACCTCGTTGGTGATCTTGTCGGTCTCGATCAGCGTGATGATCTGGCCGCGCGACAAGGCGTCGCCTTCCTGGACCATCCATTCGGCGATCGTGCCTTCGGTCATCTCGATGCCCCATTTGGGCATCGTGAAGGCGCGCAGGCCGCTCATCCGCGCGGCCCTCCCCGGAAGTCCATCGTCTTGCGCACCGCCGCCGCGATGCCGTCGACCGACGGGAGGTAGGCCCGCTCCAGCTCGCGGGCGAAGGGCACCGGCGTATGCGGCGCCGTCACCAGCCCGATCGGCGCGCGCAATGCCGAGAAGGCCTGCGCCTGCACGCTGGCGGCGATGTCGGCGGCGAGGCTGCAGCGCGGCGGGCTTTCGTCCACCACGATCAGGCGGCCGGTCGCCTCGACGGAATCGAGGATCGCCTCCTCGTCGAGCGGGCTGGTCGTGCGCAGGTCGAGCACGTCGCAGCCGATGCCTTCTTTGGCCAGCGCATCCGCTGCGCGCTCGGCGAAGCCCACCATCTGCCCGCAGGTGACGATGGTCGCGTCCCTGCCCTCGCGAACGAGCTTCGCATGGCCGAAGGGGATGAGATATTCCGCCTCCGGCACCTCGCCCTTCGAGGCGTAGAGCGCCTTGTGCTCGAAGAAGAGCACCGGATCGTCGTCGCGGATCGCGGCCGCGAGAAGCCCCTTGGCGTCCGCCGGGTTGGAGGGCATCACCACCTTCACGCCGGGGATGGCGGTCATCATCGCATAGGCCGCCTGGCTATGCTGCGGCCCGGCATTCACGCCCGCGCCATAGGTGATGCGGATGGTGACGGGGCATTTGGATTCGCCGCCGAACATGTAGCGGAACTTGGCGACCTGGTTCCAGATCTGGTCCAGGCAGACGCCGATGAAATCCGCGAACATCAGCTCCGCCACCGGCCGCTTGCCGGTGAGCGCCGCGCCGGACGCGGCGCCGATGATCGCGCTTTCGGAGATCGGCGTGTCGATCACCCGGTCGCTGCCGAACTTGGCATGAAGCCCGATCGTCGCCTTCCAGATGCCGCCGATCGCCTCGGGCCCGCCCGCCGTGCCCATGCCGCCGACGACATCCTCGCCGAGCACGATCACGTCGGGGTCGCGTTCCATCTCCTGGTGCAGCGTGAGGTTCAGAGCCTCGCGCATCGTCAGCAAAGCCATGTGTCGCCTCAGTAGCTGATATAGACGTCTTCGAGCACCTTGGCGGGCTCGGGCGTGGGGGCGGCCATCGCCGCGGCGACGGCCCCGTCGATGAGCGCGAGCACCTCGGCATCGACCTCGTCGAGCTGCTGGCCTTCCAGCAGCTTGGCCTCGGTCACCGACGTGCGGAAGGCGACCAGGCAGTCACGCTCGGTGCGCAGCCGCTCGACCTCACCGGGGCCGCGATAGCGCTGCGGATCGCCTTCGAAGTGGCCGAAGAAGCGCTCGGTATCGAGCTCTACCGCCGCTGGCAGCGCCGTTTCGCGGCAATAAGCGATGACCTCGCCCATCACCTGATGGGTCTCGAAGAAGTCGCAGCCATTGGCGCGCCACGCCTTCATGCCGAAGGCCTCCGCGCGGCCGGCGATGTCGGTCGCCGTCGCGGTGGCGTAGGCGACGCCGGTATGCTCCGAATAATGGTTGTTCTCGAACACGAAGATCGCCGGCACCTTGAGCACCGCGGCCATGTTCATCGCCTCGAACGTGGTGCCCTGGTTGCACGCGCCGTCGCCCGATAAGGCGATCGACACCTGCCCGCGCCGGTTGATCTTGGCACTGATCGCCGCCCCCACCGCGATCGGCGCGCCGGCGCCGACGATGCCGTTCGCGCCGAGCATGCCCTTGGACACGTCGGCGATGTGCATCGATCCGCCCTTGCCCTTACAGAGCCCGTCGGCGCGACCGTAGATTTCCTTCATCATGCCGACCACGTCGCAGCCCTTGGCGATGCAATGGCCATGCCCGCGATGGGTGGAGATGATCGAATCGTCGTCGGTGAGATTCTCGCAGACGCCGACGGCAACCGCCTCCTGCCCGCTATAGAGGTGGGTGAAACCGGCGATATGCCCGGTCTGGATTTCCGCGTGCAGCCGTTCCTCGAATTCGCGGATCGTCTTCATCTGCCGGTAGGCGCGCAACAACTGGTCGCGACTGAGCTGCACCGATCGCCCTCCTTCTCTCGTCCGCGCCGTCCGGCCACGGCCACCGGCCCTTCGCGGGGCCGGTACGTTTTCGACACATCTGCATATAAAAGGCAGGTTAGACTGTATTGCAAGCGGTTTTTGACGGACACATCCGGCCATGCGGGGAACTTGCGCGCTTGCGCTTTCCTGCCTAAGCATCATTGCATATAAAAGTCACAATGGACTGTTTGATGGGTGGAGACGGGATGGACGGCGGCAGCGACGACGGCATCGTCTATGAAACCGACGCGCCGGTGCTCTACGCCACTGAGGGCGCGGTCGCCTGGGTGCGGATGAACCGCCCGCGCTACAACAATGCCCAGAACAGCCAGATGACCTATGCGCTCGACGCCGCCTTCCGGCGCGCGGTGGACGATCCGGCGGTGAAGGTCGTCATCCTCGCCGGCGAGGGCAAGCATTTCTCGGCCGGCCACGATATCGGCACGCCGGGGCGCGACGTAAAGCGCAGCTTCGATCGCGTCTCTTTATGGCCCGATCATGTCGGCAAGCCCGGCGCCGAATTCCTCTACACGCGCGAGCAGGAGGTCTATCTGGGCATGTGCCGCCGCTGGCGGGAGATGCCCAAGCCGACCATCGCGATGGTCCAGGGCGCCTGCATCGCCGGCGGGCTGATGCTGGCCTGGGTGTGCGACTTCATCGTCGCAAGCGAGGATGCCTTCTTCCAGGATCCGGTGCTGCGCATGGGCATTCCCGGCGTCGAATATTTCGCCCACGCCTTCGAGCTGCCGCCGCGCGTCGCCAAGGAGTTCCTGCTGCTGGGCGAGAAGATGCCGGCGCGGCGCGCGCACGAGCTGGGCATGGTCAACCGCCTCGCCCCGCGTGACGGGCTGGAGGAGGCGACCCGCGCCTTCGCCGCCCGGCTCGCCGAGATGCCCTCTCTCGGCCTCAGCCTTGGCAAGCAGGCGATCAACCATGTCGAGGAACTGCGCGGCAAGCGCACCGCCATGGACGCGACCTTCCACATGCACCATTTCGCGCATGCGCAGAACGACCTGCTGCACGGCAATGCCATTGCCGGCGTGAGCCCCAGGGACATAGCGGGCCGCAATCGCCAGGACGATTGAGCCGGCGACCCGTCCCCTTCCTTTTCCATCAGCAACAAGGATCGATGACCCATGGCGGAGACCTATCACGATGTCGGCGCGGAGGCGGATCTCGCGAGCGGCCAGTCGCTCGCCTGCCTGCCCAACGGCTGGCCCGTGCTGCTCTGCCGCAGCGAGGGCGGCCTGTATGCCGTGATCAACCGCTGCACCCATGCGGAATCGCCGCTGCAGGACGGGCGCGTTCGCCGCAACATGGTCGCCTGCCCGCTGCACGGCGCGCGCTTCGAGCTCGCCACCGGCAAATGCGTCGGCGGCCCCTACCGGCCGCTCAAGACCTTCGAGGTGCGGATCGCGGACGGCCGCATCGAGGTGGCCGTGCCGGACGAGGCGCCGGGCCGCGAGCACATGCCCGTGCGCCTCGCCTGAGGGTCAGCCGGCGGCGGCCTTCGCGCGCTCGACATACATGGCGCGCACGGCCGCCGTCGGGTTGCCGCGCAGCTTCAGGCCGCCATTCACCATCAGATTCTCGCCGCTCATGAAGCATTCGTCGGAGGCGAGCCACACGGCGGCGGCCGCGATATCGTCCGACGTGCCGATCCGGCCGAGCGGGTAGGAGGCGGTGAACGCCTCCACCACGCCGGGCACCTGGAACACCGCCTCGGTCATCGGCGTCTCGGTGAGGCCGGGCGAGATCGAATTGGCGCGGATGCCCTTGTGGCCGAATTCGTTGGCGATCGCCCGGATGACATGGTCGATGCCGGCCTTGGTGCCCATGTAGGGGGCGTAATCCTGAGTCATGATCGTGGCGGTGGCCGAGCTGATCTGGATCAGCGAACCGCCATTCTTCATCGCCTCCAGCATCACCTGGAAGAAGAGGAAGGAGCCCTTGAACTGGATGTCGATCACGGTGTCGAGCAGCTCCTCATCCACCTCGCAGAAGGGCTTGGCGCGCGCCCAGCCCGAGGCGTTCACCGCAATGTCCACCTTGCCGAAGTCCGCGAGCGCCTTGTCGGCCATCGCCCGGATGTCGGCCTTCTTCGTGATGTCGCAGGCGATGCCTTCGACCCCGGCCTCCTGCGTGAAGCGTTCGATCTCGGCGCCATCGCGCCCGCCGACCAGCACCTTCGCGCCCTCGTCGCGGAAACGCCGGGCGATCACCTGCCCCATATTGCCCGCCTTGCTGGCGCCCAGCACGATCGCCGCCTTGCCTTCGAGCCGTCCCATGATGTCTCTCCTTCCGATATGTGGCGTCAGGCGAAGCTGACGGTGCCGAGCTGCGCCAGCGCGAACGCCTGATCGCGGGTGGTCTGCTGGATCTCGATGACGTTGCCGTCCGGATCCTGGCCGTAGACGGCCTTGATGTCGCCGAAGTCGAGCGGCCGTTCGTGCGCGAAGACCATGCCGGCGGCGGCGAGGCGATCATATTCCGCCTCGATGTCCGTCACGTCGAGCGCGAAATGGGTGTAGCCCCGGTCGCACGGGCGGTTCGGCCCGCCATCGCGCGCGGCGGGCGCGGCATATTCGAACAGCTCCAGATAGCAATTGCCCGCCTTCAGCATCTGCTGGCGGGCGACCGAGCCCTTGAGCCCCACCGCCGCATCCGATTCCGGACTGTCCGCCCAGCGATGCTCGGGCACGGCAGGCGCGAAGCCGATCACGTCGACGTAGAAATCCCGCAGGCGATCGAGATCGGCGGTGTTCAGCGCGATATGGTGGATGCCCCGGATCATGTCATGCGCTCCCGTTGGAGGATTCCCTCAGCCGGCCACCGTCTCGCACGCCGCCGGCGCGGCGACATCCTCGCCCTTCGCCCAGGCGATGCCGCGGCGGAGCAGTTCGTAATAGACCGGCAGTTCCCATGAGCCGCGCTCGATCTTGGGATAGAAATCGACCATCGGGCGCAGATCGTAATGGTTCCGGCAATGGCCGAGCGTGAGATACAGGATCACGCCCTCCCCGATCCGCCGCATGTAGAGCACGGGATGCTCGGCATCCGGCCAGTCGCTTTTCACGAAGCGATCGGTCGTGCCGGCGAAGCGGGTGGCGAGCAGGGTCTCGATCGGGGCGGTGCCCAGGCTCAGATATTGTTCGTCGACGGTGTCGAACGCCTCGATGTCGCGTGTCATCGGATGCCGCCGACCGGCTTCCGTGGGATAGACGCGATATTCCTCGATCGGCGGGTGCGAGGCGAAGCTGGTGCCCAAAGTCTCCATGAAGTGCGGCGCCCAGTCCGGCGTGTCGACGCGGCCGTCCTCGATGAAGCGCAGCACCGAATTGGTGCCGTGCAGCGCATACCAGCGGCCGCCTTGCGCCACCCACTGCCGCAATTTCTCCTGCCCCTCGATGTCGGGGATCACGTCGCACGTATAGGTGATCAGGAAATCGGCCGAGAGGATCCGGTCGATCCGGGCATAATCGGCATGGACGTCCACCAGCATGCGGCCGTCCTCGGCCAGCAGCTTGAGCAGTTCCAGCCGCGCGAAGTTCATGTCGTGATATTTGCCGCCGACGACGAGCGCGCAGCGGATCGGCTCTTGGAAATCCATCCTCATCCTCTCCGCGGCGCCCGGCAAGCAACCGTCAATTCTGCTCTAAACAGTCTCAATCGCTTGATGAAGAAAATCAGCCCGGACTGGAATTGTCAACGCCCTGCCGCTCAGGCATAGATATTACCCTGGTATCGAAAGGAATGGGTCCGTGTCGTTTGCAGAAGCCTTGGCTATTTTCGAGCCGGAAGGCATGGCGCGATCCGATGCCGGCCTGCAGGAGCGGCGCAGCGCGGAAACGCGCACCGCGATCCTCGAAGCGGCGATCACCTGCCTGGCCGAGCATGGCTATGCCAAGACCACGACCCTGCTCGTGTCCAGCATGGCCCGCGCGTCGCGGGGCGCGATGCTGCACCATTATCCGACCCGGCAGGCGCTGATCGAATCGACGATCGAATATGCCTTCTACAAGCGCATGAAGAACTTCATCCGCTCGATCGAGGCGCTGACCGAAGAAGAGCGCGTGCGCGAGAATCGCGGCCTCTATATGGAGCTCAGCAACTTCCAGACGCCCGAATACAAGGCCTATCTGGAACTCCACATCGCCTCGCGCACCGACGACGAGCTGCGCGACATCTTCCTGCCGCGCGCGCGCCGCTACGATCAGGTGTGGCGATCCGAGGTGCTGCGCGCCTTCCCCGAATGGCAGGACAAGGGCCCCGCCTTCGATCGCGCCTGCGAGCTGACCCGCTCGCTGCTCGAAGGCCTGCTGATCAATCGCGACATCTGGGACGACCCCGTCGGCGAGGATGGCGTCATCCGCATCCTCAACATGACCCTGCAGATGCTGCGCAAGGGCGAGATCGCGATCCCGGAACCGGTCAAGCCGAAGCCCAAGGCGAAGCGGGCGCCGGCCAAGCGCGTGGCGAAGGCCAAGGCGTAAGCAACCTCCAGGCGGGATCGATCCACCGAGCCAAGGCGATGCGTCGGCCATAGTCCGTCATCCCGGCGGAGGCCGGGATCCATTCGCCCGGCGCTGGATTGGCCACTACGATGCCACTCGCAACGACGGGGACGCGCGGCCTAGTCTCGCTTGTGTCGCAAGAACCTGAACCGATTTCGACGCTGCGCGAATGGATCCCGGCTTCCGCCGGGATGACGAAATCCTCGGATGACGGAATACCGGCGGCCAGGGCCGTCCTACACCCCCGCCTCATACCCCGCCTCGGCGAGCACGCTGGCCGTCGAGGTGAAGCAGCGGCGCGCCATGTCCGTCGCCGACAGCCGGTCCGCCGCCTCGCCGATCACCTCGATCGACACCGGAGCGCGCACCCCGCGCCGCGCCAGCGTTTGCATCAGCGGGACGAGCGCGAAGCCGCCGTCGCCGGGGAATAGCCGGCGCGTCACGGTATCCTCGTACAGGTCGCCCACCGGCACGCCTGCATCGCTGATCTGGATGAGGCGGATCATCTCGGCCGGCACCGCGCGCGCATCGTCCGGCACGCCGCCGACGCGATGGAAATGCCACGTATCGAGCATCACGCCCCCGGCCGGATGATCGGCGGCGGCGACCACGTCGGCCGCGCCGGCGAGGGTGGAGATTCGCGACCAGGTCATCGCTTCCAGCAGCGCCAGGACGCCCCGCTCGGCCGCCGCCTCGCAGAGCGCGCGATAGTCGCGCACGATCGCGTCCAGGTCCGGCGCCGCATCCGGCCCTCCGGCACCGCAGACCAGATGCCGCGCGCCCACCAGCGCCGCGAAGTGCAGCAGGTCGGCCCGGGTCTCGGCCGAATCCGGCCCATTGGCGGAACCGCCGGTGCCGATCATCACGAACTCCACCTCCGCCACCGCCACGCCATGGCGATCGAGCGTGGCGAGGATGTCCGCGTCCGCCTGCCCAGCCGCCCGCTCCCGCCGGTAATCGTCGAGCGCCCAGCCGATCCTCCGGAAGCCGCCGTCCCGTGCCGCGCGGCAGCGCTGGTCGAGCGTGAGCCCGCGATGGTTCAGGAAGCCGCCGATGGCGTGCGCGGCACAGATCAGACCGTCTGGATTCATGACCCCTCCTCGTCGGGCGCCGGCCGCGCCGGAGCGCGGCCGATCACCGGGCGGGGCCGCCTGCCCTCAGGCCGTCAGCCGCGCGATCGCCGCACGATATTCGGTCGTCAGCCGTTCGACCAGTACCGCCGCGGGCACCACGGCATGGACCGCGCCGATCCCCTGCCCGCAGCCCCAGATGTCGCGCCACGCCTTGGCGTTGCTCGCCGTCTCGGTGTCGAAATTCATCTTGGACGGATCGGAGACCGGCAGATGATCCGGGTCCATGCCCGCCGCGACGACGCTGGGTTTCAGGTAATTGCCGTGCACGCCGGTGAAGAGGTTGGTGTAGACGATGTCCTCGCCGTTGCTGTCGACGATCATCTGCTTGTAGGCGTCGACCGCATGCGCCTCCTCGGTGGCGATGAAGGCCGAGCCGATATAGGCGAGGTCCGCGCCCATCGCCCGCGCCGCCGCGACCGCGCCGCCGGTGGCGATCGCCCCGGACAGCGCCAGCGGCCCGTCGAACCATTCGCGGATCTCCTGGATCAGCGCGAAGGGGGAGAGCGTGCCGGCATGGCCGCCGGCCCCCGTCGCCACCGCGATCAGGCCATCCGCGCCCTTCTCGATCGCCTTGTGGGCATACAGGTCGTTGATCACGTCGTGCAGGACGATGCCGCCATAACTGTGCACCGCCTGGTTCACGTCCGCGCGCGCGCCGAGCGAGGTGATCACCATCGGCACCTTGTACTTCACGCACAGCGCCAGATCCTCCTCCAGCCGCGGATTGCTGCGGTGGACGATGAGGTTGACCGCGAAGGGCGCGTCCTGCGGGGTGAGTTCCGCGTTGAGGCGGATCAGCCATTCCTCGAACACGCCGGATGGCCGCGCGTTGAGCGACGGGAAGGAGCCGACCACACCGGCGCGACATTGCGCCAGCACCAGCTCGGGCTGCGAGACGATGAACATCGGCGATGCGATCGCGGGGATTGCGAGGCGGCCTTCGAGCAGCGCGGGCATGGTCATGAGGCAAGGTCTCCCGATATGTCGCCTCGCGCTTGAGCATAAGTGAAGGACAGTTGAAAGAGCTGCCGCCGGCCGTCTCGTTGAGCCCATGCATCGGAAGGAATGCGGCTAGCGGGGGACAGCCTGCAATGCCGTAACGTCATCGATTGCCGGCGGAGTGCGTTCGCGCGCATGGTCTGGAGAAAAAAAAGATGACGCACGCCGATCATTACGGCCATCCTTCTGGCGACCGACCTCAGGGGGCAAGATGAACGGCGAAGAAAGCCTCCGTCCGCGCATCGGCCAACTCGGCTCCCCCTTCGTCACGACGCTTGCCGAAGGTGGTGGCGAAACCGTGGTCCAGCCCGTCATAATCGTGGAGCGTCACCTTGGGGTGATCGTCCAACCCCTGGTGCATCGCCTTCCGAACATCGGGCGACACGAAACCGTCATGTGTAGGGATATGAAGCATTAACGGGTGGGCGATCGCATGCGCCTCGTGAAGCAGATTGTCGATACCGACACCATAATAGCCGACCGTGGCATTGCTGTCGGTGCGCGCGGCGGTCATAAAGGCGAGCCGGCCGCCCATGCAATAGCCCACTGCGCCGACTTTACCACCATGTACCCGTGACCGTGCGGCATGAATGGTTGCTTCGATATCCTTGATCCCCTGATCTTGGTCGAAACGCTGCATCAACCCGATGCCTCGATCAAGCCCGCCTTCCGCATCCGGATCGATCTCGATGCCGGGTTCCAGCCGCCAGAACAGATCGGGCGCTAACGTCAAATAGCCCTTCTCCGCCCACTGGTCGCACTTGGCGCGAATGCCCGGATTAACCCCAAAAATCTCTTGGATAATAACGATGGCCGCTTTGGGCGATGATGCGGGTTCCGCGATATAACAACCGAAACAGGACTCTCCGCCGAGATCGGTGATGTCGATCGTCTTGCCCAATTCCGCTTCCCCTTCGATACCAGCGCATGCGTCGGCATCGGTTCTAGCCCCAGACCAATGTGGAAGATAGCGCCCCTTCAGACCTCCCAAACCGGCCCACTTCCGCCATTCGGCCTCGAGCGGGACTGCGTGCCCTAACGAGTCGACCCGGCAACGTCCCGCAGCCAGTCGCCGTCCGGCAGCGAGGCCAGTCGATCGTTCAGCTTGCCGACAAGGCGCACTATCTCTTCCCGCTCTTTGGAAGTGAGGGCGCTGAAGATCGTTTCGATGAAATGCTGGCGCGAGGCGCCGGCCGCCTTGGCGGCGGCGGTCCCGGCCGGCGTCAACGAGATACGCTTGGCGCGGCGGTCTTCCGGATCCGGCTCCCGACGTGCCAGTCCATCGCGTTCAAGCCCATCGATCGCCTCGGTTACGGTTCGTGGCGCATAATCCATCGCAAGGGCAAGATCGGCGGACCGCAGCGGACCTTCGCGCGCAATATGCGCCAGCAGCTTTGCGCGCGCGAAGGACGCCCCTTGCGCCGTCATGATCCGATCCACGGCTCGATGCGAGCGGAGATAGAAATCGCGCAACGCATCGGCCGCCCTTTCGTGGCTCGACATTCTTGTACCCTAGCTCTTCCATCACCATAATGATGAGGGACCACAATAAGAGGGCTTGCCATACTCTTCATTTTTGTGCAAGCGCGAAGCACGAATGCGTCGGGCAGGCAAGTGGGATGGATTTATGGCGGATGAAAACGGGGCGAGCGCGCCCGACGACAAGACGAAGACGCGTAAGGGGCTGAGTCTGCGCGCCAAAGGAGTTCTGCTCGTCGTCCTCGCGATAGTCGCGGTCGCCCTGCTCCTCTGGTTCATCCGCTACGAGACGCGCGGCCAGTATCTTGCCGGCACCAACGATGCTTATATTCGTGCCGACTCGGTGACCGTCAGTCCCAAGATCTCCGGCTATGTCGAGCAGGTATTCGTCGCCGACAATCAGGACGTGAAGGCCGGCCAGCCGCTCGTGAGGATCGATCCGCGCGACTATCGCGCACAGACCGCCCAGTATCAGGCGCAGATCGACGTTGCCGAAGCCAATGCCGACAATGTCCGCGCTGGCATCCACGAACAGGAGGCAGCCATCGCTCAAGCCCGTGCCCAATTGGCCTCTAGCCAGTCCGACGCTGCCTTTGCCGCCGGTCAGGTAGCGCGCTACGCGCCGCTTGCCGCCTCCGGAGCGGAGACGCAGGAGAAATTGACTACGCTGCGCAACCAGGCGAATCAGTCGGCGAAGACAGCAGCAGCCAATGCCGCCGCCGTCGCCGAGGCGGAGCGCCGCATTGGCTCCCTCCAGGCGCAGGTTCGACAGGCCAACGCGCAGGGCGAGGCCGCCAAGGCACAGCTCGCCGCTGCCGACGTCAATCTCGGCTCGACCGTCGTGCGCGCCTCCGTCAATGGCCGAGTGGGTGACAAGAGCGTCCGCGTCGGCCAGTTCGTGACACAGGGCACACGAATGATGTCGGTCGTGCCGCTCAATGCGATCTACATCATCGCCAATTACAAGGAAACGCAAGTCGGACTGATGCGTCCGGGCCAGCCAGCTTCGATCGAGGTAGATGCGCTGCCCGGCGTCACGCTGCGCGGACATGTCGAGAGCGTATCGCCGGGCACGGGCGCACAATTCTCTCTGCTGCCTCCGCAGAACGCCACGGGCAATTTTACCAAGATCGTCCAGCGGGTGCCTATACGCATCGCCATCGACGCCGGAGCCGAGGCACGCAAGGTGCTGGTGCCTGGCCTGTCCGTCGAAGTCACGGTCGATACCATCTCCGCCAAAGGCGACGTCGACCGGATGAAGAATCAGGAGAAGTCCCGGAGGCAGCAGGACCAATGAACGACCTTGCGCCCAAGAATCGGCCGGCAGCAACCGCCCGCGCCGATACAGCAGCCTGGCTGGCCGTCGCCGCCGGCACGCTCGGCGCGCTGATGGCGACGCTTGACATCTCGATCGTCAACTCGTCGCTTCCCACCATCCAGGGCGAAATCGGTGCCAGCGGCACTGAGGGCACGTGGATATCCACCGCATATCTCGTCGCCGAGATCGTGATCATCCCGCTGTCGGGATGGCTTGAGCGGTTACTCGGCCTGCGCACCTTCCTGATGATTGCCGTTGCTTTGTTCGTCAGTTTCTCGATGGTGTGCGGCTTCTCCAACACGCTGCCGATGATGATCGTCGGTCGCGTCGGCCAAGGCTTCACCGGCGGCGCGCTGATCCCGACCGCGATGACTATTATCGCCACCCGCTTGCCACGCGAGCAGCAGCCGATCGGTAACGCCATGTTCGGCATGACCGCCATTCTCGGGCCGGTGATGGGACCCGTCTTGGGTGGATGGCTGACCGAAAATGTGAGTTGGCACTATGCCTTCTTCATCAATCTGCCGATCGGTCTCTCATTGCTTGCGCTGCTGACGATCGGTCTTTCCCATCAGGCCCCGAAATGGCAGTTCTTGCGCGAGGCCGACTGGCTGGGCATAGTGGGGCTCGCCATGGGGCTGGGCGGCTTGACCGTGGTGCTGGAGGAAGGCGAACGCGAACTGTGGTTCGCATCCGCGGAGATACGCTGGCTAGCTCTCGTTTCGGCAATCGGCTTCATCTGCATATTCGTAGGCCAGATCAAGGCGAAGCGACCGGTAATCCGATTGAGTCTGCTGCGGGATCGCCAGTTCGGAGCCGTGGTTGTGATGGTCACTGCGGTAGGTATGATGATCTACGGCACGTCCTACGTCATTCCGCAGTTCCTCTCGACGATCGCCGGCTATAACGCGCTGCAGTCTGGCGAGGTAGTCCTGCTTTCCGGCGTGCCCATGATCATCCTGATGCCGTTCACACCTTGGATGGTGCGGACGATCGATCTCCGCCTGTCGGTGGCGATCGGCATGGCGATCCTGGCCGGGAGTGCCTTCATGGAGACCGATATCACCTCGCTCACCGATGGCCACACCTTCGCCCGGTCGCAATTTCTGCGCGGCATCGGCACCGTGTTCGCGATGATGTTCCTCAACCAGGCGTCGATCCGCTCGGTCGAGCCCGAGCAGGCGGGCGATGCGTCTGGCCTCTACAATACTGCGCGCAATCTCGGCGGCAGCCTCGCCCTCGCCGGCATCGCCGTAATCCAGGATCAGCGCGTCTGGTTGCACAGCCGCCGGATCGAGGAAACACTCTCGGCCAACTCCGATTATGTCCAGAGCTACATGACCGCGCAGGCGCAGGCACTGGGCGGAATGGACGCCGCCTATCAGAGCCTCGGCAACATCATTCAAGTGCAGGCGCTGACCATGACCTATGCGGACCTGTTCTGGCTGCTGTCCGTAGGGATCGTCTGCGTGAGCCCGCTGATCCTGTTCCTCCGGCCACTGCCCAGGAACGCCAAGCCAGTGATGAGCCATTGAGATGAACCGTCGCGCTTTCACTTTTCTTGCCCTGCCGGGTGTTCTCTCCGCCTGCACAGTCGGGCCTCATTATGCCGGCCCGCCGGACGCCGCACCTCACGCAGCGAAGGCCGCGACGTTCGCTCGCGCTGGCGATGCGCCAGTGGTCGCGCAGCCGCCAGTCGCGCATTGGTGGGAAACCCTCGGCGATCCGACGCTGAATATCATCGAGACGCGGGCGCTCGCTGCCAATCCCGATCTCGCCGCCGCTGAGGCGCGGCTACGCCAGGCGCGGGCCTCGCTGCGCGAGCAGAAGGCCAACTTGCTGCCCAAGGCGGATGCGACCTCGCTCTATGCGCATGCGCGTTTCCCCGGCCTCAATCTCGGCAGTTCGGATTCCGGCAGCGCAAGCGACAACAACGGCGGCTCCGATATCGATCTCTACAACCTGGGTTTCGACGCGAGCTGGGAGGTCGATCTGTTCGGCGGTCAGCGGCGCGCGGTGGAGGCCGCCCGGGCTACCGCAGAATCCGCCCAAGCCAGCTTGGCCGACGCACAGGTAAGCCTGACAGCGGAGGTGGCGCAGGCCTATCTCAACGTGCGGGACAGGCAGCGACGGATCGAGCTCAATCGGCAATCGGTCACCCGCCAGGAGCAGATGCTGGCGCTCACGCGCCAACGCTTCGATCGCGGCACCGCGTCGCGCCTCGACGTCGAGAAGCTGAGCCAGCAGCTCGACAGTTCGCGCGCGGACACCACTCCGCTTATCGCCGAACTCGACGCCTATTTTGACGAGCTGGCCACCCTGACGGGAAACGAGCCCAGTGCATTTGACCGGACGCTATCGACAGCCCAGCCGATCCCCCTCCCCCCGGCCGAGGTCGCGATCGGTGATCCCGAGTTGCTGCTCCAGCGCCGGCCGGACATCCGCGCGGCTGAGCGCACCTTGGCCGCCGACACCGCCAAGATCGGCCAGGCTGAGGCGGCCCGGTTCCCCAAGCTGTCGTTCATGGGTATCATCGGTGTCGGCGGCACCAGCCCGGCCGATCTTACCCATCTCGACGATTTCACCGCGTTGATCGCGCCACAGATCAGCTGGAGCTTCCTCGATTTCGGGCGCAACAAGGCGAAGGTAAAGCAGGCCGAAGGCGTGCGCGACGAGGCCGAGGCGAAATACCGCTCCGCCGTGCTGGCGGCCCTGCGCGACGCGGAGGACTCGCTCTCCCGCTTCCGCAACCGCCGCATCACGGTAGCAACCTTGGCCCGCGCCAAGGCCTCGGCCGACCGGGCGCTCGATCTCTCCCGCCAGCGCTACGCCGCCGGAACTGCCACGCTGATCGATCTGCTCGACGCCGAGCGCCAGCAGATCGACGCCGAACAGAGTCTATCGATCGCGCAAGCCGGACTGACCGGGGATTTTATCGCGATCCAGAAAGCCCTGGGTCTAGGCTGGCGGGCACCTGGTACGACGACGCCCGGCTGAGGCGAGTTCGGCGGCCCTGTTTGCTCGGCTAAGGCCCGACCTCGCGCGGCGCGGTCCAGCTGCCGGCCGTCGCCACATAGAGGCGCGCCACGTTGAGATATTGCCGGGTACGCGCGAGCACGAGATTGGTGTTGGCGCGCTGGTACAGTCGTTCGGAATCCAGCACCTGCAGGATGCCACTGTTCCCGACCTCGAAGCTGCGGCGGGAGAGCGCCAGTGAGCTCCGCGCCACATCCACGGAGGCACGCTGATTGGCGACCGAGCGCGCGTCGTTCTGCAGCGCCGAGAGCAGGTCCGCCACCTGACCGAAGGCGTCGAGCACGGTCTGCTGGTAGGCCGCATCGGCGGCCTGCGCGCGGGCGACCGCCGCGGCCCGCTCGGCCTTCAGCGTGCCGCCATGGAAGATCGGCGTCGCAAGCCCCGCGAACGCGTCGTAACCGCGGAACGCGTTTCTGACGAGATTGTCCACCGCCGGCGCGCCTTGGGTCAGCGTCGCGCCGAGGGTGATGTCGGGATAGAGCCGGGCGGTCGCGACGCCAATCGCTGCTGTTGCCGCGTGCATGCTGGCTTCTGCCTGCAGGATGTCGGGTCGCTTGTGGACCAGCTCGGAGGGCATGGTCACCGGCACGCTGGCGGGCAGCGACAGCGTTTCGAGATCGACGTCGATCGGCCCGAGGTCGGCGGGCGCCGTGCCGACCAGCGTCGCGAGCAGGTGCTTCGCCTCATTGAGCTTCTGATGGAGCTGGGGAATGTCGCCGCGATCGCTGGTATATTGCGCCTGCGCGTTCAGCACTTCGACGAGCGTGCCCTCCCCTGCCTGCTGGCGTTTCCGGGTCAGATCCACGTTGCGCAGGTCGTCGGCCAGCAGAGCGTCAGCCACCGCGATCTGCCTGGTCATCGCGGCGACCGTCAGTACCTGGGTCACCACGCGCCCCGCAATGGCGAGATGCGCCGCCTCGGTCGCGCGGCGTTGAGCCTCAGCCTGAGCGAGACTTTGCTCGGATTGCCGGCGAAGCCCACCGAAAAGATCGAGATCGTAGCTGATCCCACCACCCACTGAATAAAGCTGGAACGCCGGATTGCTATTCAGTCCGAGCGCCGGTGAGGGCTGGAAACCGAAGGCCGAGAGGTTGACCTGCTCCTGCTCGATACGCGCGTTGGCGTCTATCTGAGGGAGTTGCTTGCCAGCGATCGCGCGCGCCTCGGCCTCGGACGCAGCGAGAGTCGCCTCGCTGACTGCGAGGTTGAAGTTGTTTGCAAGCGCGCGATCGACCAGCACATTGAGTGCGGGCGAACCGAATGCTGTCCACCAGCGCGCTTGCGGGCCCGCGCCGAGATTGGCCGCCGGCTCAGCCGGCGCGGCGGCGCGCTGCTCGGAAGGCGGGCGATAGCCGGTCGCGGTGGGTGCTACGGGCGGTTTGAAGTTCGGGCCAACGGTGCAGCCGGCGAGCAGGATCGCGAAGAAGAGAGCAAGACCGATGCGCATTGTCATTCCATGTGAAGCTGCATCTCGTCCTTCGGCGCCTGACGCCTGACGCGCAGCAGCGGCACCAGCGGGATCATCACGATCGACAGGATGAAAAGCAGCCAGAAGGTATCGAGATAGGAAACCATCAGCGCCTGCCGCGTAATCAGTGCGTTCATCCGCGCTACTGCAGCCGGCACGGTGATGTCGAAATCGGGGGCCAAGCGGGTCAACACGGGATTGTCCAGACGAATGCCCTCCACCAGCCGGGAATGAACAATCGCGGCGTTGCGCGCAGTGATCGTTTGCAAGGTTGCGATACCGATCGCCGAACCAACGTTGCGGGTGAGTGTGAACATCACCGCGCCTTCGTTGCGAAGGCTCTTGTCGAGTGTCCCGAAGGCAATCGTAGAAAGCGGCACGAAGATGAAGCCAGATCCGAAACCCTGCACGACCCCGGTGATGACCAGCGGCCACTCGCCCATCTCTAGGGAGAAGTGGGTCATATGGTAGGTGGACCAAGCAGTAGACGCGAAGCCCAGCGCGACGAAGATGCGTGGATCGAACCACTTCATCAGCCGCGCCGTAACGAGCATCGCGATCAGTGACCCGACGCCGCGGGGCGCGGTGATCACCCCGGTGAGGATCACGGGATAGCCCAGCAGGCTTTCCATCACCGGCGGCATCAGCGCCAGCACGCCATACAGCACGACGCCCATGAAGAAGCCGAACAGGATACTAAGGGTGAAGTTACGGTCGGCGAACAAGGCCACATTGATGAACGGCCGCCGCGCCGTCATCGTGTGAACGACGAAGAGGTAGCCGAACAGCAGGGCGCAGCCCGCCTCGATGTCGATTTCCGTGGCGCTGAACCAATCCTGCGTTTGGCCGCGATCGAGCATCAGCTGGAGCGAGCCGAGCGCCAATGCGAGCATCCCAAAGCCGAAGAGATCCAGCTTCACCGGCTTTTCCAAATGGCTTTCGCCGAGGAAGAGCGCCAGGCCGGCAAAGGCAAGGACGCCGATCGGCAGATTGATGAAGAACACCCAGCGCCAGTTGAAATCGTCGGTCAGCCAGCCGCCGAGCGTCGGGCCGATGATCGGGCCGAGCACCGCGCCCATCGACCAGATCGACATCGCCCCGGCATGTCTGTTCGGCGGATTGATGTCGAGCAGGATGGCTTGGCTCATCGGCACCAAGGCGGCGCCGAACACGCCCTGCAGCATCCGTGCGCCGACGATCTCGACCAGCGTGTTGGCGGCCCCGCACAGGCCGGAAGCCGCGGTGAAGCCAACGATCGAGAACAGCATTAGCCGCTTGCGCCCGAAGCGCCCGGCCAGCCAGCCGGTCAGCGGCATGAAGATCGCCGCCGAGACGATGTAGGAGGTCAGCACCCAGGTGATCTCGTCGGCCGAGGCGGACACCGATCCCTGCACGTGTGGCAGCGCGACGTTGGCGATCGTCGTGTCCAGCGTGTTCATCACCGTCGCCGCCATGACCGAGGCCGTGATGAAGCGCCGCGTCGCCGGCGCGGGATAGGCCTCGCTCATCGTCCGGCAGAAGCGGCGTCGGTACCCGGCCCGAAGAGATGGCGCCGATGCCCGGTATCGACTGTTACCTCAACGCTAAGGCCGGCGTGGAGCGGCACGCCCTGCGGGATCCGGTCGAGATCGAACTCGACCGGCAGGCGCTGCACGACCTTCACCCAGTTTCCGGTGGCGTTTTCGGGTGGCAGCAGGGCGAAGCTGTTGCCGGTGCCGGGGCTGAAGGTGCGCAGCCGACCGGTGAGCTTGAGATCGGGAAAGGCATCGACCCTGATCGTCGCCGCCTGGCCCACCCGCATATAGTCAAGCTGGCTCTCCTTGAAGTTCGCCTCGATCCAGATGCGCGTGCCGGCCAGCGTGAACACCGGCCTAGAGGCCGTGACATAGTCGCCGGGCTGAAGCTGATCGACCTTAGTAACGATCCCGTCCTGCGCGGCCCGAACCACCGTGTAGCCGAGATCGAGCTGCGCCCGTTCAAGCGCCGCGATCGCCTTCCGCACCGCCGGCTGCGCATCCACCGGCCCATCGATGCGACCCGAGAGCGTGGCAGCGACGCCGACATTCCTCTGCCGCGCCGTCTCGATGCCCTGCGCTGCCGTCTGCGCGGCGAGGCGGGCCTGGTCATATTGCGCCTGGCTGGAAATGCCCTCCGCCAGCAGGGCCTTCTGCCGCCCCGCCTCCCGTTTGGCATAATCGAGCTGGGCCACTGCCGCCTTCAGCTCGGCCTGCCCCTGCGCATAGCTGGCCCGCAAGGCGGAAACCTGGGTGCGCGCGCTGGCGAGCGCGGCCGTCGCCTCGTCCACAGCCGCCTGGAAGGGCGCCGGATCGATGTGGAACAAGATGTCGCCCCGGCGCACGACCTGGTTGTCATGCACCGCGATCACCACCACCGGACCGCTCACATTTGCCGTCACCGCACCCAGGCCGGTCTGGAAATAGGCATTGTCGGTAGATTCGTAGCGGCCGCCGTGAAAATAGAAGAATGTCGCCACCAGCACCGCGACGACAGGCGCCGCGATCAGCAGCGGCAGGCGCAGTCGGTCGCGACGCGGACGGACCAGGGACGCGATCGGGGTTTCTCGCGCCCCAGCCCCCGCGCCCGGTACAAGGGCGTCCGCTTCGTCCGCCCCCTCATACCCTATCGAACGGTCGTCCAAAGCCGCCACGTCCATCTTCCAAGAAGCGCCCCCTTGCCGCACCGCATGGCGACCACCCCCAGTACCTCTCCATTCATATAAATCCAATGAGTTCTCATCAGATAGGATATGAACAACATTCATGGACCTCGATCTCAATCTTTTGCGCGTTTTCGACAAGCTGATGGAATTGCGAAGCGTGACGCGCGCGGCGGACCGACTCGGCCTCACCCAGTCTGCGGTCAGCCATGCTCTCGGCCGGCTGCGCCGCGCGCTCGACGACCCGTTGTTCGAGCGCGCGGCGCAGGGGCTCCAACCGACCGCGCGGGCGACGGACATGGCGCCCGGCATCCGGGAGGGGCTGCGCCGCCTACAGGACACGCTGGCACCGCCCCGCTTCGAGGAGGGGCGCGCCAGCCGCCGCTTCACCATCGCGGCCGGCAGCTATTTCTGCGCCCTGCTCATCCCGCCGCTGATCGAGCGGGCAAGGCGCGAGGCGCCGAACGTGTCCTTCACCATCGTTCCTGCGACCGAGCATCTGGCCGAGGCCTTTCACCGCGGAACGCTCGATCTCGCGCTGGGCAGCTTCCCGCGTGTGCCCGGCCAGTTCCGCACCGAGATATTGTTCGAAGAGGAAATGGTCTGGATTGCGGCGCATCGCAGCAGTCTGGCCGGCTTACCGTTCGACCCGAACCGGATCGCGGACCAGCCGCGCGTGGCGATCACGATCTACCGTCCCTTCGATCCCGCGGATGCGATGACCGACTATGACCACCTCGCCAAGACGCTGCCGGGTCGCGAGCGGGCACCCCCTCCTGTGGACGGCGCCACGGTCTATGATTCCCAGACGGCCGTCGCGGTGGTGGCAGGCAGCGACATGGTCGCGCTCGTTCCCCGCCGCATGGCCGAGCGAGAAGCAGGCCGAGTCACCATTCTCGGCGCCGACCGCGACAACCGCGCGCCGGTCGGTATGTTGTGGCATATCCAGCGGGATGACGATCCGGGCCTGATCTGGTTGCGGGGTATCATGCACACCGCGACAAGTGGCTGACGACGGAGGACAGGATCGGAACTCGATCATGAAGGAGGCAATGACAGCGGAATCAAGTCGCGATGCATGCGCTCAACTGACACCTCACGCGCTTCCAGCCGTTGACATGGTATCAGCGCAGAGCGTCCGGACGTCGATCGGATATCGCGAACCGAGCGCATCCAGCAAGGCCACCCAGTGGCTCTCGAACTCGGCCGTTGTCGCGAAAAATCCATCTTATAGCTTCCGCGCGCCATCGCAGCGCCGTGGGCGGCGGCGCGGAAGCGATCGGGCCAGCGGGTGACGGACGATGGTCGAGCATGGTGATCCTCAGGCCAACGCGCCGTCGCGCATTCCGAATATGGCCGAGGCCTATCAATGGTGGCCGATCCGCAATTTCTCTGTGCACGAGCGATCGGCAGGCGCCATTTCCGCGGCGCCGGCGATTGACGCTTTCCTGACCGAGGAGCTTTCCAAGCTCGGTCTCGGGAACGATCGCCTTCTCCTGATCGGCTTCAGCCAGGGCACGATGATGGCGCTGCACGTCGGCCTGCGCCGGGAAACGGCGGCAGCCGGGATCATTGGCTATTCGGGGATGCTCGTGGCCACGGACCGGCTCGCTGCGGAGATCCGGAGCCGGCCCCCGATCCTCCTTGTTCACGGCTCCGACGACGACGTCGTCCCGTTCGGCTCGCTCGCCGAGGCGGAGCGGGAACTGACGCGCGTCGGGCTGACCGTCGACGCGCATGTCTCGCCCGGCATCGGTCACACGGTCGATCCTGCCGGGCTCGCGGCCGGTGGCGCCTTCGCGCGCTGCGTTCTCGCCGAGAGGTGAGATGGAAGGGCTTTCCCTGGGATGACGGCTGCAAGCGCGCCGCCCGCTGACCGGTATCCGGTCACGCCCGACAAGCGCTATTTCGTCGTGCGCGGGCGACTCTGGCGAGCCACCGATCCGAGTCTCCCTACGGAGGAGCGGGATCGTCTGGTTGCCGATCTGATGGCTGCCCGTCGGGACATTGGGGTGGCTCAGCGATCAGGTGACGACGAGGCGGTCTCGAAGACCCGTTCCAGGGTGGACGTTGCCAACCACGCGTTGGGCGAACGTGGCCCTCCCTGGTGGGACGATGGGGCGCCTGACCTCAATCGCCATCTCGTCCGCAACACCGTCTACGCTGACTGGTTCTCCGAACTCGGCGACGGATAGGCCACTACTCGGCCGGGGTGGTCGCTCCCACTTTGCGGCAGCGATCAGAACAGAACCTGACATTCTGCCAGTCACGGGTCCATTTTTTCCGCCACGCGAACGGCCGGCTGCATGCGGCGCAGACCTTGGTGGGCAAGTTGGGCTTCTTGTGCGCCACCGAACGAGAACGACGGACGGGCAACTGCGTCCCGGAGAAATTTCTGAAATGCCGGCTTCACGCCGAATTGGTAAGTCGTCCAGGGGTCTCGACCGACGATCGGCAGCCATGGACCGCAGGATTGCCATATGCGTATGCGTTCTATTCCGCTGGCCGCGTGCATCGTGGTGCTGCCCGCCCCCGCATCGGCCTGAGGCGACAAGGGCCACGAGATTATCGCGAGCATCGCCCGAGCGCGCATGACCCCACAGGCTCGCACGTGGGTCGACGTGGTTCTCGCAACCGATCACGACACGCTCACCGCTCCCGACATGGTTTCGCGCGCCACCTGGGCGGACAAACGGCGCGGCAGCAGACATCGCGAGACGGCGAACTGGCTTTTCGTCGATCTCGAACTGCCTAACCCTGATTTGGGGTCGGCCTGCTTTGGCTTCCCGGCGGCGGCAGGTCCAGCCAGCGCCGGTCCTTCGCAGGACTGCATAGTCGACAAGATCGGCGAGTTCGAAAAGGAACTCTCAGCACCGTCCACCTCCCCTGCCGAGCGGCTGCTCGCCCTCAAATTTCTGCTGCACTTCGTGGGCGATGTGCACCAGCCTCTCCACGCCTCCGACAACCAGGATCGCGGCGGTAATTGCGTTCATGTCTCGCTGGGCGGGCAACTGACCACGAACCTGCACAACTTCTGGGACACGACGGTGCTCGCACCGCTCGGTGTAATCCAACAGCGATCGCGAATTCGCTTAACGGCAAGATCAGCGCCCGCGATGCCAAGGCATGGGCGGTAGCTCGGCGAAGGACTGGGCAGAGGAGAGCTATCGCGCCGCGAAGGCGAACGCTTGTACGATCGGGTCGCCGGCAGGCTGCACGAACGACTCCGCGCCGTTCGTGCTCTCCCCCGACTATCAATCGCGAACCCTTGACGTCGCTCAGTCGCAGATTGAAAAGGCCGGCGTCCGGCTCGCTTGGGTGTTGAATATGGCCGCTGCGCAGATGGCCAAGGCTGGATCGTGACATCGGAGGACGGCCGGGGCATCCTTCTTGCGCTTCACACCAGGACCGGTGCCGCACCCCCCTGCCCTGCCCCACCTACACCCATTGCGCAGAGGCCTTGATGACAACCCCATCGCCTGAACTCTCCATCCGCATGGCCCGAGCGGCGTTCAACCGCGCGCTGTCGGAGGGCGATCTTGCGGCCGTGTCGCGTGTGCTGTCGCCGCGCGCGACGCTCGTCACCGGTACGGACAGCGCGGTGCTCGATGACCGGAAGGCACAGCTTCAGGTTTGGAAGCGCGATTTCGCATCGGATGGCCGGACAGTTTACGTGCGGACTACGGAGACGGTTGTCGTGTCGCCTAGCGAGCCGATCGCCATGGAATATGGCACATGGAGGGGCGTGATGCCCCGACAGGTCTGAGCGAAGCGCACGGCTGCTATTCTGCCAAATGGCGTAAGATCGCCGATGATTGGGTGATCGAGGCTCAGATCTTCGTCACGCTCGGCTAGCCTAGCGCGGGAGTCGCGATGCGGGAGATGCGTACCCGTCCGATGCAGGCTTCCTAAGCCCGCCGCGTAATTCCCTGCTGCGCCTGATCGCCTCGTTCCAATCGTGGAAGCCGTTGGGCGGCGGTGGATCTTCGATAGTGCGGCCGGGTCTTGCATGAGCCTTTCGGCCGAGGACGGCAGCGCGCTCGCCGACGATGCCGCGATCGCGCAGCAACAGGAAGCGGTTCACGTCGAACGAGATGTCGAGCAACGGGAATCGTTCGTTTCCGAGGGCAGCCCAGACCGGTATGCCCAGCATTCGCGCGGCCGATTTGGCTGTCTCGATGCCCTCCGCGATGCCGAGTGTCGTTCCGGCCTCGAAGAGCCGGACCGCACCGCCCTTCGGCTTGCCGAGCGTCAGCTTGGGGTACTCGAGATCGGCAGCTTTCCTGGCGGTGCGTGGATCGAGAGCGATCCGGTGAATGGCGAGGAGCGTGCTGTTGTCCCGGATCGCACCGATGACGGTTGGGCGATAGGTGGCCAATGGCCCTGCCCTGAACGGGGTGTGCGGATGGAAACGCAACTCGTTCCAGGGACCGACCAGACCGCGCTCCAGCATGTAGCGCTCACCAAGTGTGCCGTTCAGTGATCGAGCCTCGTCTCAGATCTTCCTTGCGAGCGGTGCATAGTCCCTGACCGTCGCTGATCGACCGCTGCTGCCAGAGGGAAGCCTGGCTGTCCGGAGTGCACCGCCACTTCGCACGGCGCGGATGACGTCGGTGAAGAGGCAACCGGCAAAGCAATGGAGGAGGACGGTCGTGTGGCCCGGCGAGATGGAGAGGCTGGGTGCATGGTCCTGGTGAGTCGGGCAGCACGCGATCCCCGAGGAGCCGTACCAAGTGCCTCCAAGCGCCTTCGTCAACTGGCGCGCTTCGTCCATGAGGTTGGCAGGGTCAGGCATAGCTACCTCCGTTGGTGCGCGATGCCTCGCTCCCTCCCCTCTCCTCTAAAGCACAATCATTATCACCGCCGCTGCGGGAGCAGCGGAAGAAGTTCTGATTCTAGTGATTCAGATTCGGGAGGTCGCGACTCGCCGGTCGATAGGGCGTTTTTGGGCCTCATCCTGTCCTCCTGGGGGCGTATGCCTGTCGGCTTGGGGGCTGTGACCTGTCGAATCGGGGGCGGTGACCTGACCGCTTGGGGTCATCCTGACTTCTTGGGGGCTCCTCGATCCTCTCTCGTAAGTGCTCATGACAACACTGGCGGTGGTCTATCGGCAACAATTCCAGCGCCTTCTGCCGGAGGGACCGGTTTCCCGCGAGTCGTTTCGATCCTGTGCCATCCTCCATCCTGTCCTCTTGGGGGCCATGGGCTCATCCTGACCTGTCTTGACGAGCATGGTCAGGTCAGGAGATAACCTCGTTGACGTGGATCGAGAATCAGTCGTGGAAGACTCTACCGAAAATATAGCGCAGGAAGCCGATGGCGAGGAAGCGCTTCCTCGCCGGGCGATGCGGGTTGCGGCGGCGTTGGAGAAGAAGGGCGGCGACGAATTCGCCAAGCCCGGCAATCTCGTCGAAGTGAAGTTCGTGAAGGGCCAGTCGCTGAGTCTGACGGCATCGCGACTTCTCGCCCTGATGATCCTCACGGCCGGCGGCGATGCTTGGCAACCGATCCGGCACAGAATGCGCAAGGCCGACATTCGTCGAGGCCATAAGTCAAACGACCGGATCGTCGATATGCTGAATGAGCTGCATTCGGTGCTCTTTGCCGTGGATGACAAGTCATGGCGGGGCGTGAAGGCAATCCGCCGGTTCAGTCTGCTCCAGAATTCCTGGGAGGAAGCCGAAGAATCCGAGGGATCAGAGACAGGCTGGATCGAGTGGGAATTCACGCCCGATGCCCGGCGTTTGATCCAGGAGTCCGAGACCTACGCCGTCCTGAACCGCCAAGCGGTGCTCGGTTTCCGGTCCGCCTATGCGCTGAAAATCTACGAGATGGGCGCGCTCCGTATCCATCGCAGGCAGACGAGCTGGAAAGGCGACATCACGGCACTGCGGGCGGCGCTGGGGATCGCACCTGGGGTTTACAAGGATTTCGCCCAGATGCGTCGAAAGGTGCTTCAGGTTGCCAAGGCGGAGATCGATCAGCTCGCGCACTTCAAGATGGATTGGCGGGAGATGCGGCAGGGACGGATCATAACCGGGCTCGAGATCCTATTTTCGGCAAAGGATGCGCCTGCGCAGATTGCGACCGTCGCTGAGCTGGAGCGGCACTCTGCCGGTCGACAGGCGAGGAGAGATGGAACGGTTGGGGAGGTCGCCGAGGGCGAGCCGGCGCTACCGCCGTCGTCTGCTCCCGTGGCTCGACAGAAGTTTGCCAGCTTCCCCGCTGGGAGCCTGCATTATGGTGCCGATGAGTTTGCGGCGATCGTCGTTGCCAAGGGCGGCGGGTGGGATCGCAATATCGTGGCGGAAGCTTTCCGACGGACGATGGGAGACCGGCTTTCAAAGCTCAGCGGCTCCAAACTGGAGAAGTCGTGGACCGGCTTCTGCGAGAGCTATGCCGCCAGGCACGGGAAGCCCTGATCCAAAAATTGCACATGTGCAATTTGGCGTTTTCAGCCCCCATCAGGACAGGATGGCAGCCGCCACTGACCATCTTGGCAGCGCCTCAGTTTGACTTTCGATTTTAGCGCCTACGTTGACAAAAATGCGAAAGTCGATGATGCCCTAGCTTAACTGTGAAAGGGTGGGCCATGGCGACGATACTCCGTGACCGAGCAATAGTCGATCGAAGGCAGGTAGCACAGCTCGCCGAGCGCTGTTCGAGCGTTCTGGAGCGGCTCCGGGATACGGCTCGCGCCCAGCGTGCGGGCGAACGTCGCGAACCGGTATTTCCGATCGGAAAAGCCGCCGAGCTGGTCGGGCGGACGCCGGCGGCCATTCGCGATGCTGAGAAAGACGGGCGGCTGCCGGCACCGCCGCGGGCGGAGAATAATCGGCGGGTCGGATACACGCTCGGTCAGCTCAACGACATGCGCGGCGTGTTTGGAACGCGGCCTTGGCGAGACCCCGAAAGCGACCCGTGTGCGGTCATTGCTGTCCAGAATTTCAAAGGCGGTGTCGGCAAATCGACAATCTCGGTGCACCTTGCGCAGTATCTCGCGATCCGCGGCTATCGGGTGCTTCTGATCGACTGTGACAGCCAGGCATCGGCAACGACGCTGTTCGGCTACGTGCCGGATCTCGATCTCGAAGAGACTGACACGCTCTACACCTTTCTGCGCGAGGATGAGCGGACGTCACTGGATTACGCCATCCGATCGACCCATTTCGATGGACTCGATCTCATTCCAGCGAACCTCCGCCTCTTCCAGTCCGAATATGAGATCGCCGCTCGAATGGCGCGAGGGCAGGGGGCTCTTCTCGATCGCCTGTCGACCGGTATCGCATCGATCTCCGATCGATATGACGCAGTCGTGATCGACCCGCCGCCCGCCCTTGGGGCGATCTCGCTTTCGGTGCTTCGCGCCGCAAACTCTCTTGTCGTGCCGGTACCACCTACGGTCATGGATTTCTCGTCGACCGCGGCGTTTCTCGCGATGCTCGATGAGACGATGGAGGTTCTCGAAGGTCACGGCCTGGCCCCCGAGCTCAACTTCCTGCGGTTTGTTGCGTCGAAGGTCGATGATGGCAAATCGATGCAGAAGGAGCTGCTTGCGCTGATGCAACAGCTGTACGGTACCGCGCTGGTTCGCACGCCGCTCAAGGACTCCGCCGAGATTGACAATGCGACCGCCCGGCTGATGACCGTCTACGAGTTGGATGGACCGATGACGAGCCGTTCGGTGCGGGACCGATGCTTGACCTACCTCGATGGTGTTAACGCGGAAATCGAGATCGATGTGCGCTCCATGTGGCCCAGTCACGCGGCCCGTCTGCGCAAGGAAGGACTGGCGTGACGGAGCAAAATTGCACATGTGCAATTTTGACGGCGGGAGGCGTCTAATGAGCGGAAAAAACAAGAGTTTTGCGGCGGATTTGGCTGGCGCAATCGAGCCTTTGCCGGAGGCGCCGCCGCGGCCGTCGCGGCTTGGCATGGGTGTGTTGGCTGGACGTGGCAACCGCCTTGCGGAAGTTGCGGGTGGCAGCCTGCAGACGAGGGTCCAGGAGCTTGTCGATCCTGCACGGTGCCGGATGTGGGCGGGGCATAATCGGGAATATTCCGGGCTCAGCGAAGAGCGCTGCGCCGACCTGATCGAAAGCTTCAAGGCGCAGGGGCGTCAGGAAGTCCCGGCGATCGTCCGCCGCGTGCGCGACAATCCCGATTATGACTTCGAGGTCGTATGCGGCGCGCGACGCCATTGGTCGGTCAGCTGGCTGCGAGCACACAACTATCCTGAGTTCCGCTTCCTCGTCGAAGTCCGCGAGTTGAGCGACGAGGAGGCGTTCCGCCTTGGCGACCTGGAGAACAGAGCGCGCGAGGATATTACCGATTACGAGCGGTCTCGGGATTATCTGCGCGCTCTCCCGATCTATTACGAGGATCGCCAGACTCTGATGGCCGAGCGGCTCAAGGTTTCGACGAGCTGGCTCAGCCGTTACCTGGATCTGGCGCGGCTGCCCGGAGACCTTGTCTCAGCCTTTGCGAGCCCGCACGATCTCCTGATCCGTCACATCGTCGCCCTCAAGCCGCTCTTAAAGCCCGAGGACAAGAAGAAGCGGGTCTTCGCCGAAGCGAAGCGGCTGGCCGAGCGTCGAGCGAACGGGGAGACTGTTCCGGACAAGGCGGTCGACATCATTCGTTTGCTTGAGGGTGCGGTAGCCCCCAAGAAGACAGGTGCCCCCAAGAAGACAGGAAGGCCCACGCCAGAGTTGATTCATGCCCCCGGCGGGGTGGCGGTGCTCAGGGTCGACAAGCGTGACACCAAGTCGGTGACACTCACTCTGCTCCACAAGGGTGGCGCAACGCGCGAGGAGGCCGAGGCGGCGTTCAAGACGCTCGCCGACCAGCTTTGGGTTTAAGGCACGACGGGGTCTTCCGGGCGCATCCCGAAACGCAGGTCGAAGGCGTGCATCTCCGCGTCGAACGCCCGGAGGGTCGCGGCAAGATCGCGATCCAGAGGAGATGTCGCAGGGAGTGATGTCGGCCGGCCTCGTGGGGCCGGAACATATCCGAAGGTGACCGCCAGATCAGGGACGAGATAGCGTTTCCAGACGCGACGTCCAGAGACTTCGACAAGGAGGCCAAGGTCTCGTGCGCGAGCAAGCAGCTTACCCGCGCCGGGAAGGCTCAGCTTCAAAATCGTCGAGACCGCCTGGGGGGAGAGGAGGGGGGAAACCGTCGCGAGGGCAAGCAGCCGGGTAAGAGCCCCGGGGCGCCGCTCGCCTGCCAGAGCCGCGATCGCGTGGCGGTGGTGGCCCTCCATCGATTCTAGGCGTTCGAGACCTTGCGCGGCTGCTTTGGCGACTGCGCGGGCGACGGCGCGCCATTCGTCCGGGGTAGGCGTGGCGCGCAGGCGGAAGGCCTTGGTGCCCTCGACAAGACAGGGAAGGGGAGCTGTAGCAAGCCCGACGCCCTTAAGGAGTTCGGGGAGCCAAAGCCACGCCTCGACAGACCGATCGTGCCGTGTCGCCTGCCGGCAGGTCTCGATAGCACGCAGGATCGCCGGCCAGCCATCGAGCGCCGGATCGGTTGCGGGTGTGAGCGGAAAGTGATCGCGCCAATTGCTTGTCGATCGGCTGCTCAACCGCGACCACCATGCTGCAAAGGCATCGAACTCGTCGGTCGCCGAGATTCGTGGACGACGTCCAGCAATCGGCAGGTCGCACGCCCACGATAATACGTCGATTTCGTCAATCTCGGCACCTTGGAGCTGCAGTGCACGCGTATAGCCCGTCCAGGCGGCACGCCGCGACCAGGGCGCTGCTACGGAACTCACGGAAAACCGGGCATCGAGGCGGGCAATCGCGGCCGCTGCCGTCTCGACGGCTGACACGATCGAGGGCGTAAGGGGCAGAGCGGAGAGGGCGTTGAGTGACACGGCCATGATAGGAGAATTAACGGAAACGGCGATTTAGTAAATATAGCGAGCATCGCCGCTTGCGAGAATATGGGGTTATCGCAACCCTTACTATTTCGGCGCGTCCGCGAAGCTTCCGCGACAGCCTGCCGATCGACCTGAGGAGGCATTATGACCGCTGGTCCGCCCAGGCACCGCAACCGAGCCGGAAGACTTGGTGAGGCCAAATACACTGAACGCCCCTCTCGTTATCTATGTGCGGGGCCGAGCGCTGCTGTGACGAGCATGTTGGGTGCTGATGGCGGCTTCCGCGGATCGTCACAGATCGATCCAGGTCATCGGAATATTCCGGCGAGACAGACCTTCCTCGGCATGTGTCAATCAGTGCAGGTTGGGGGATGATAGCCGTAGCGCCTGTTGACCCTCGGACGTGATCTCGCGATTGGGGGCTATGTCACAAGATGCGATTATTGCCGTCGTCTCCGAGATCTTGGCGCGTGCGCCTGACTGGATCCGCAAGGACCTCGGATCAAAGGACGCGTTCAACCGGACGCGAGCGGAGGAGGCGCTAGCGGCGTTGATCGGGTCAGCGCTTTCGAAAACCGAAGGTGCTCGCGAAAGGTGACGTCGCGCGGGCGCGCATCCTCTCGGAAAACGTGACGCTCTCGTCACGGGGCTAAGGGCTGCTGCGCAATCGACCGTTGTCATTGGTGCGCTGGCGTTCCTGAAATGACGATAACACCGGCCCACCGGATGGATTAGGGCCAAGCAGTATAGCAGCGCGTGGCGTGAATTAGAGCTTGGAGCCTATCTATCAGGGTGGTTGTCGGGAATCCGTGTTTGGGAAAGAAGGGACTCGGTGCTCCCCCGCACGATCGAAAACGCTGCCGACACGGCACTTCGGGAACGTTTTCGAGCGTGGGCTTATGGCTGCGATTGCAGGTCATGTCGCTCCGCTAAACCTCGGTCCCGGTAAAGGTTTGAGTACGCGATAGCGGCACGCTGATATAGATAAGGTCGATTGACACAGCAGGGCAGGTTTCACCACGCAAAGGAATTCTGCCCTGTGCCCCGGGGGTTGGGCTCCATACATCGGGGGCGATCAGCGAGGGCGGCCGCCGTCGGGGCGGCGCCAGCGAACAGACGTGCAAGGGCGACGATGAACCTGACCCATCTGGAGCGGCTCGAAGCGGAGTCGATCCATATCCTGCGAGAAGTGGTGGCCGAGGCCGAGAAGCCGGTGATGCTCTATTCGGTGGGCAAGGATTCCGCCGTGATGCTACATCTGGCGCGCAAGGCCTTCTATCCGTCGCCGCCGCCCTTCCCGTTGCTCCATGTCGACACGACCTGGAAGTTCAAGGCGATGTACGAGCTGCGCGATCGCATGGCGCGCGAGAGCGGCATGGAGCTGCTGGTCTATCAGAATCCCGAGGCCAAAGCGCGCTGCATCAATCCGTTCGACCATGGCGCGCTCCACACCGATTTGTGGAAGACCGAGGGACTGAAGCAGGCACTCGACCTCCACGGCTTCGACGCGGCCTTCGGCGGCGCGCGGCGCGACGAGGAGAAGAGCCGCGCCAAAGAGCGCATCTTCTCGTTCCGCTCGGCCAGCCACGGCTGGGATCCGAAGAACCAGCGGCCGGAACTGTGGAACCTCTACAATGCCCGCAAGGCCCAGAGGAGAGATGGGGCGGGCGAGAGCATCCGCGTCTTTCCGATCTCCAACTGGACCGAGCTCGACATCTGGCAATATATCCAGCTCAACGACGTGCCGATCGTGCCGCTCTATTTCGCGGCGCCGCGGCCGACGGTCGAGCGTGACGGCATGCTGCTGATGGTCGATGACGATCGCTTCCCGCTGCGGCCGGGCGAGGTGCCTGTCGAACGCTCGATCCGCTTCCGCACGCTCGGCTGCTATCCGCTCACCGGCGCGGTGGAGAGCGAGGCGGCGACCTTAAGCGCGGTGATCCAGGAGACGTTGCTCACCACCACCTCCGAACGGCAGGGTCGCGCCATCGACAAGGATGCGGGCGGCGCCGGCATGGAAGTGAAGAAGCAGCAGGGGTATTTCTGATGACCACGCAGGACCCCGTCTACAAGACCGACGCCCTCATCGCCGAGGACATCGACGCCTATTTGGAAAAGCACCAGCACAAGACCCTGCTGCGCTTCATCACCTGCGGATCGGTGGATGACGGCAAGTCCACCCTCATCGGCCGCCTGCTCTACGATTCGAAGATGATCTTCGAGGACCAGCTGGCCGCGCTGGAGGCGGATTCGAAGCGCGTCGGGACACAGGGGCAGGAGATCGACTTCGCCCTGCTGGTCGACGGCCTCGCCGCCGAGCGCGAGCAAGGCATCACCATCGATGTCGCCTATCGCTTCTTCGGCACCGAGAAGCGCAAGTTCATCGTCGCCGACACGCCCGGCCACGAGCAATATACCCGCAACATGGTGACCGGCGCTTCGACCGCCGACCTCGCCGTGATCCTGATCGACGCGCGCAAGGGCATGCTCACCCAGACGCGGCGGCATTCCTATCTCGCGCATCAGATCGGCATCCGGAACATCGTGCTGGCGGTCAACAAGATGGATCTCGTCGGCTACAGCCAGGCGCGCTTCGACGAGATCGTCGCCGACTATCGCTCCTTCGCGGCCTCTATCGGCATCGCCGATTTCGTCGCTTTGCCCATCTCTGGCTTCAAGGGCGACAACATCACCGCGAAGAGCGCCAACACGCCTTGGTATGACGGCCCGGCGTTGATGGAGCATCTCGAGACGGTCGAACTCGACCAGACCGCCGACCAGGCCAGGCCGTTCCGCATGGCCGTCCAGTGGGTGAATCGCCCGAACCTCGATTTCCGGGGCTTTTCGGGCCTGATCGCCAGCGGCAAGGTGAAGCCCGGCGATGCCGTCCGCGTGCTGCCCTCCGGCAAGACTTCGACCGTCACGCGCATCGTCACGCTGGGTGGCGATCTCGATCAGGCGGTCGCCGGCCAGTCGGTCACGCTGTGCCTCGCCGACGAGATTGACTGCTCGCGCGGCGACGTCATCGCAACCGCCGACAATCCTCCGCAGGCCGCCAACCAGTTCGAGACGACGATCGTCTGGATGGCCGACGAGGCCATGCTGCCGGGCCGGCCCTATTGGCTCAAGATTGGCGCCCAGACCGTCACCGCGACCGTCCAGCAGCCCAAATATCAGGTCAACGTCAACACGATGGAGCATCTGGCGGCGAAGACGCTGGAGCTCAACGCGATCGGCGTCGCCAACCTCTCGACCGATCGCCCGATCGTGTTCGAGCCCTATGAGGCGAACCGCGCGCTCGGCGGCTTCATCCTGATCGATAAGATCAGTAACGCCACCGTGGCGTCCGGCATGCTGCACTTCGCGCTGCGCCGCTCGCAGAACGTCCACTGGCAGGCAACCGACGTCAGCCGCGAGCATCACGCCGCACTCAAGAACCAGACGCCGGCGGTGCTGTGGTTCACCGGCCTGTCGGGCGCCGGCAAGTCGACCATCGCCAACATCGTCGAGAAGAAGCTGGCGCGGATGAACCGCCATACCTTCCTGCTGGACGGCGACAATGTCCGCCACGGGCTCAACAAGGATCTCGGCTTCACCGATGCCGATCGCGTGGAGAATATTCGCCGCGTCGGCGAGGTGGCGAAGCTGATGACCGATGCCGGGCTGGTGGTGATCACTGCCTTCATCTCGCCCTTCCGCTCCGAACGCGATATGGTGCGGTCCATGATGGCGCCGGGCGAGTTCATCGAGGTGCATATCGACACGCCGCTGGCCGAGGCCGAGGCGCGCGATGTGAAGGGCCTGTACAAGAAGGCCCGCAGCGGCCAGCTCAAGAACTTCACCGGCATCGACAGCCCCTACGAGCCGCCCGAGGCGCCCGAGATCCGCATCGACACGACGGTGGTGACGCCTGATCAGGCAGCGGATCTCATCGTCGCGACACTGATCCCATGAGCGACGATTCCGTCCCGCCTGCGAAGGACGTGCCGCTAAGCGACGTCCAGCTGGCTCGGCGCATCGCCGAGAAGGTCGGCGAAATGCTTCTGATCCTGCAGGGATCGGGTCTGTTCGAAGGCAAGGCGCTAGGCAATGCCGGGGACCGGCTGGCCAATGCCTTCATCATGGAGGCGCTGAGGATTCATCGTCCCGACGACGCCATCCTCTCAGAAGAAGAAAGGGATTCGGCTGAGCGGCTCGGGGCCAGCCGGGTCTGGATAGTCGATCCGCTCGACGGCACGCGTGAATATAGCGAGGGCCGCACCGACTGGGCGGTGCATGTTGCGCTGTCGATCGGTGGCCAGCCCGGTCCGGGCGCGGTGGCGCTGCCGGGGCAGGGAGTGACCTTGTGCACCGGTACGACGCCCAGGCCGGCGGCATGTCCTTCGAAGCTGCGCATGCTGGTCAGCCGGACGCGCCCGGCTGCCGAGGCCGTAGCCGTGGCCGAGGCGCTCGGCGCGGAGCTGGTGCCGATGGGCTCGGCCGGCGCCAAGGCGATGGCGGTGGTGCAGGGCGACGCCGACATCTACCTGCACACCGGCGGCCAGTACGAATGGGACAATTGCGCGCCGGCGGCCGTTGCCAGAGCAGCCGGTCTGCACGTCTCGCGCGCGGACGGCTCTCCGCTCGTTTATAATGCGGCAAATCCATATCTGCCGGATTTGCTGATTTGCCCGCCCCATCTGGTGGAAGAAGTGATGGAGGCGCTTGCCAGATACAACTCGGGTCATGGCCCAAATTAGGGTTCACCGAGCAACCGTATCCGCTGCTATGTGGTTTAGGCGATCTTTCTTTTCGTTCGATCTAGGATTTTCCGTTGACCGGATGATGATCGGCCAGGAATGCGAGAACGCCCGCGTTAAACGCATCATTCCGGTCTCCGGCAACCATATGCCCGGCTCCGGGAACCTCGAAAACATCCATCTGTGGGACGAGTCTCTGCATCTCCGCGACACCTGCGTCATCGACGATATCGCTCCGCCCCCCTCTCACGAGCAAAGTCGGTACCGTCACGCGATTGCTCACGCGCTCCAATTCGTTCGTAAAGGTTGGCGGTTCGGGGACTGGCCGTTGATCCAACATGCGAGGGTCCCAATGCCAGTAAAGCCGGCCATCTTCTCTCAAGCGTAGATTTTTCATGAGGCCGGATGGGTCAGAGGGCCGGGGACGATCGCGATTGTAGGCTGCGACCGCAGCCGATGCCTCGCCCAAATTTGCAAATCCTGCTGTATGTCCGGTCATGAACCGCCTGATTTTCTCTACGCCTGCAGCCGCTGGCCGTAAAGCAATGTCGACCATCACCAGGGCATCAGCGAAGCGATGGTCCGCGCAGCCGAGCGCGTAGAAACTGGTCATCCCTCCCATCGATGCGCCTACTAACGCGACTGGTCGAGCGATGGTCGATCGTACCGCTCGCAGGTCGGAAGCCAGGGCATTGAGCGAATAGTCCCCTTCTGCCGACCATTCGCTATCGCCATGGCCACGAGCATCGTAGTTGACTACGAAATACCCACGTTCGATCAAGCGTCGCATAGCTTCCGCCCACGAATGGCGGGTCTGTCCACCACCGTGCAATAGGATGACCGCCTGCGCATTCGGTGACCCACCGACGTCGCCAACCAGGGTAAGGCCGTCGAGTGTACGGAATTGTTGTGAGAAAATTTGCGTCACCGGACCGGCGTAATCGTTCGACGCAAATTTGCAATTCTGAAAGGCCGCCCAGGCCGCTCTTTTCTGGATCGACGTGTCATTCACAGATTGGACTGAGTCACCAAAATAGATGGCCAAAACGCCTGGCGACTTCGATCACGTCATCGTGACTCCGACGCTCATGTCGTTGCCATGTGTTCTGATACCTTTTGGCGGATTCAGGGTGCGGCACCTGAAAGTCTATATCCTTAGATCCATGTCTCGGTCGCGGCCTGTGAGCATGTGGGCAGGTGTTTGTTGCCGGTCCCGGATAGTACGCCGTGAATCCCGACGATGGCGCTATCGCTTTCCGTGATCGAGTTCATGTTAGGCCTCATCGGCAGCTCAAGGGTGTCCGGGCGGGCCAACCGGAAGCAGCGGCGTCCCTCTGCGTAGCGGCTGGCTCATGGTCACAGATTTACGCCGACAAGAATGACAGGCGAGAATACAAATTTGGACGCCTAATCAGCCGCGTTCAAGAAATCCTGTTAGCGCCGTGGGTTAGCCGTGCGATGGCGGCGAGGAGCATCATGGGCGCGATTTCACGCATATAGTGAGGTTTCTGACGGTCTTCGAGAGACGAAGACTCCCGCTGATGAAAATTCAACCGCCAGGGTCTGGCCGGCTAAGGCTGTTTGGGAAGGTAGCGGAATGAGTTTGGACGATCGGGCTCCGGTGAGATTCCAGAGGATTGCGACACCTTTTCTGGAGTGACCGATGTGGAGCCCGACCGGCCACGCAGCATAGCCGCGCCGGCCTTCGCTATGGAAGCGATCGAGCCGCATCTGCCATCACCTCGACCATGCGGACGGCGGCGCCGGTGGTCGATGCGCCGGATCATCGATGCGATCCCCTACGTGCTGAGATTCGGCTGTCCATGGCGACTACTGCCCGACAGTTTTCCGCCGTGGAGCACCGTTAATGGGTGGTTGTCCGAGTTGCGCGATGCGGGCGTGTTCGAGAATCTGAACCACCATCTGTTCCAGCGCGATCACGCCCGCCTCGGCCGCGCGTCATGCCCATCAACGGCTCTGATCGACATCCAAAGCGTGAGGATCACCGAGGCGGGTGAACCCAAAGGATATGATGCCGGCAAGAAGGCCATGGGACGCAAGTCTCTCCTGAGCGAAATCGAGGGGCGCCACGCAATGGTCGATACCGATGGCCGCGCTCTCGAATTGCTCGTTCACCCAGCCGACAGCGCCTACAACAGTGCGCGCGTCGCTGATGCCACCTCCATCACCGTCGAGATTGTCCGCAAGTTCGCCGACCAGACTGGTTTCGCGGTCCATCTGCGACGTTGGGTGGTTGGAGCGCACCTTCGCCTGGATCAACCGAAACCGCCACCTGGCCAAAGACATCGAACGCTCCATCCGCTCCGCCACCGCCTTCTTCTACGCCGCCGCAGCGCTCGTCCTCGTCAGACGCCTTGCTCGTTACGTATGAGATTCAAAACGGGCTCTAAGCGATTGCGAAGCCTCCACCGCGTGTCTAAGCGACGTCGTCCCGTGCCCGCGCGACGGGATCGCTGGCTGCAAGGATCGATCGTCATGCTCGATGAAACCCGCCTGTTCCGTGAAGCCTGCTTCATCGACGGCCGCTGGATCGACACCGCCGATGCTTGGATCGATGTCGACAATCCCGCCACCGGCAAGACGATCGGCCGCGTGCCGAAGCTGGGCGCCCGCGAAGCGCAGGCGGCGATCGATGCGGCCGAACGCGCGATGCCGGTCTGGGCGGCGCGGACGGCCAAGGAACGCGCCGACCTGCTGCGCACGTGGTTCGATCTCATCATGGCGCATCAGGAGCCGCTGGCGCGCATCCTCACCCGAGAGCAGGGCAAGCCGCTGGCCGAGGCGAGGGGCGAGATCGCCTATGCCGCGGGCTTCATCGAATGGTTCGCCGAAGAGGCCAAGCGCGTCTATGGCGAGACGGTGCCCGGCCACCTGCCGGGCAAGCGCATCGTCGTGCTCAAGCAGCCGATCGGCGTGGTCGCGGCGATCACGCCGTGGAATTTCCCGGCGGCGATGATCACCCGCAAGCTCGGCCCCGCGCTGGCGGCCGGCTGCGCGACGGTGCTCAAGCCCGCCAGCCAGACGCCGTTCACCGCGCTGGCGCTCGCGGTGCTGGCCGAGGAAGCGGGCATTCCCAAGGGGCTGATCAACGTCATCACCGGCAGCGCGGCGGCGATCGGCGAGACCTTCACCGCCAGCCCGGTGGTCCGCAAGCTGACCTTCACCGGCTCGACCGAGATCGGCGCCAAGCTCTACGCCCAGAGCGCGCCGACCATCAAGAAACTGTCGCTGGAACTGGGCGGCAACGCGCCGTTCCTCGTCTTCGACGATGCCGATGTCGATGCCGCGGTGACAGGCGCGATCGAGTCCAAATACCGCAATGCCGGCCAGACCTGCGTGTGCGCCAACCGCCTCTACGTGCAGGCCGGCATCCACGACGCCTTCGTGGCGAAGCTGATCGAGGCGGTGGGCAGGCTCAAGGTCGGCGACGGCGCGGAGGAGGGCACGCTGATCGGCCCGCTGATCGACGAGGCCGCCGTCGCCAAGGCGCAGGAGCATGTCGACGACGTGCTCGCCAAGGGCGGCAAAGTGGAGACCGGCGGCGAGGCGCTGGGCGGCCGCTTCTTCGCGCCGACGGTGCTGACCGGGGTGAAATCCGGCATGATCATCCTCGCGGAGGAGACGTTCGGCCCCGTCGCGCCGATCGTGAAGTTCGAGACCGAGGCGGAGGCGATCGCGCTCGCCAACGACAGCGAATTCGGCCTCGCCGCTTACTTCTACGCGCGCGACCTCGGCCTCGTCTGGCGCGTGGCGGAGGCGATCGAGAGCGGCATCGTCGGGATCAACACCGGCATCATCTCCACCGAGGTGGCGCCGTTCGGCGGGGTGAAGCTGTCCGGCCTCGGCCGCGAGGGATCGCGCCACGGCATCGAGGATTATCTCGAGATCAAATATCTCTGCATCGATATCGGCTGATCCGGCCGGCCGGGTCCGCCGCTCAATCCTCCGCGGCGATCGTCACCTTCAGGCCGTCGAGCGGATCGCTGAACGGAATCTGGCAGGACAGGCGCGAGGTCGCATCGCGATGATCGGAACTGTCGAGCAGATCGTTCTCGTCCTCGCTCATCGCCGGCAGCTTGTCCGCAAAGGCGGGATCGACGTGCATGTGGCAGGTCGCGCACGAACAGCAGCCGCCGCACAGCGCCAGCAGCTCTTCGAAGCCATTGTCGCGGATCACCTCCATGACCGACAGGCCGGTCTCGCCCTCGACGGTGGTCTCCTGGCCCTCGCGGGTGAAGACGATCAACTTCGGCACGTGCAGACTCTCCTCCGGCGAACTGGGCAGCCCGCTATTGGGGAAAGCCGGCCGGCAGGCAACATGCGAACGGCGCGAACCGCCGTCGGGTGCCGCCCTGCGCCGCAGGTATCGTCACCGCGAAGTCGCTCGAGATGATGGAGACCGTGAGGCGGCCTACGAGCAGGCGTCCAACGCGGCGCGCTGGGGCGAATGCTCCAATGTTAAGACGTGACGATCGATGGATTTTTCGACCGCGACCCTGCTTTCCGATGCATGCCGAAGCGACCGAGCGCTAGGCGGCGAGCCCGTCGCGCACCGGTCGCAGGCTCTCGGCGACGATCTCCAGCGATCGTTTGCGAGCGCCGAGATCGTAGATGTCGGACACGATCATGAGCTCGTCCGCCGCCGTTTCCGCGACGAGCGATTCCAGTCCTGCCCGTACCGTTTCCGGGGACCCGACGATCGACCGCGCCAGCATGCGCTGCGCCTGCGCCTTCTCGATCGGCGACCAATAGTCCTCGATGTCATCAATCGGAGGCTGGCTGAGCCCGCGGGTGCCCCGGAAGAGGTTTGTGAAGGACATCTGCTGCGTCGTCGCCAGGCGTCGCGCTTCCGCGTCGCTCTCCGCGGCGATGATGTTCACGCCCACCATCGCATAGGGCCGCGCGCCTTGGGCGGATGGCTGGAAGCGGGCGCGATAGATGGCGAGCGCGTCACCCAGCAGGTCCGGCGCGAAATGCGAGGCGAAACCGTAGGGCAGGCCAAGATGGGCGGCGAGCTGCGCCCCATAGGTGCTGGATCCCAGGATCCAGAGCGGGACTTCGGTGCCGGCGGCCGGCACCGCCTGAATCTGACCAGGCTGCTGGACGGAGGCGAAATAGGCCTTCAACTCCATCACATCCTGCGGAAAATTGTCACTGTTGGCGAGCGATCGGCGCAGTGCCCGCATCGTCGGCTGGTCGGTGCCGGGCGCGCGGCCCAGGCCTAGGTCGATGCGGCCCGGATAGAGTTGGGCCAGCGTGCCGAACTGCTCGGCGATGACGATCGGCGCGTGGTTGGGCAGCATGATGCCGCCGGCACCGATGCGGATACGGCTGGTGGCCTCCGCGAGATAGCCGATCACGACGGAGGTCGCGGCGCTCGCGATTCCCGGCATATTGTGATGCTCGGCCACCCAGAAGCGCTCGAAGCCCAGGGTTTCCGCGTGGAGGGCCAGCGACCGGCTGTCCTCGAGCGCGCTCAGCGGCGTGCCATTCTCGCGAACGCGAACCAGATCGAGGATCGAGAGCTTCGTCACATTCGTCTCCTGCTGCAGGCATCCCATTTAGGTTGTGATCGGCAACCCACAAGCGTGTCGCGATGGTGGGGACTGTCGTTCAAGCCGACGAACGCCCCGCCATTACCGCTTGGGTGCGCGGCGCACATCGAGCCCAGTCCGGATCTCGCGCACCGCATCGACCCATTGGGTATGTGGTTCTAGCCGATGAAACCGCCGAGCCTGCGATTCCATCGTGCCCGCCTGACGATCGTTTTGTGCGGCGAAAGACCAGATTTCGGCTTGCAATCGAATGCATGGAATGTCCCATGATGAGCAGTCCTTGCCCTGGCGATGTTCCGATGGCTGGCGCGAGCATTCTATGGCCGCCTTCGCTCCCGGCGGCCTCTCCCACGCGGTCAAGGTGAGTGGATATGGGGTCGGTTGGCGGAGCAGCATGAAAGCGTCATGGTTTGCGGTCGTCGTCGTCTCCGCACCGGCGGCGACTGCCGCCGTTCACCATTTTTGGTGGATTTCGTGACTTGGATGGCCCACCCTGGTCGACTCTGGTCTGGCAGCTATCGGGCGTCATCTGCGGCCAAGCTTCCGGTCAGTTCTTACAAGTGAGAGCGGGCTTCGCAGAGCTATGGAACGGATTCTCAAACCCACCGATAACCTTAGCCTCATAAGTGTGATATATGATGATCCTGATTGGAGGCCGTTTATGTCTGCGATTGAGCGGATGACTATCACCATGCCCGCAGAAATGGCTGCGGCGTTAAGGCAAACCGTTGCTGGCGGCGAATATGCGTCGACAAGTGAGGTCGTGCGTGAGGCTCTTCGGGAGTGGGCGCGCGCGCGCGACATCGAGCGGCGTGACCTCGAATCGCTCCGCAAGGCCATTCAGGATGGGTTGGAGAGTGGTCCCGGCATATCCGCCGAAGATGTCTTCGCCGAGTTGCGCGCGCGCTATGCTAAAAAGAGCTGATTGTGGTCACGTACCGGGTTTTACCGGCCGCACGGAATGATCTGATTGATCGGCGATTTTATCGCGCTGGACAATCCAGCGCGTGCGCTATCGTTTGTTGTTGAGATTGAAGCGACGATGGCAACAATCGCCGAACGGCCGGAAAGCTTCCCCAGTCGCGATGAATTGATAGCTGGCCTGCGCAATGCGCGTCACGGTCGCTACCTAATATTTTTCCTGGTCACCGCCGGAGAAGTTCAAATCGTTCGCGTGCTTCATGGTGCACGCGACCTTCCGCGAGCGTTACGCGCTCACTGAGGAACGCCGATCATCTGATGGGGATTACCTTCAAGCCGACGGTTTTGAATTGTCGCCTCTTGCGCCGGGTGCGCCTCGATATGGTGGAAATTGCTCGGGCAGCTTTCGAGCAGATGCCAGCAACCGCCGCCGGTCAGCTTCCAATAGGACGATCGATCAGATCGAACTTCGGCGACGCTGACGAAATGACATCGAGGCAAGCCCAGCCCGTTATGAACCTGTAGTGGGACGGATTTCCGACTGCTTCCTTCCATGCCTGCGACTGAATTGCGAGAAATGCGGAACCGTCAACGCGATAGGCGAAGTGCTCAGGAATCAGACGCTTCCGGTGACGAGGCACGATGGGCTGTCCGATTGCTATGATGCTGCTCGCTGAGGTGTTCCGCCCATTATCGGCTAAAGTGCGGAGCGGGAGGCCGCATCGAGGTCACGCGCTCTTGGCCGGCCGCCGAATCGTTTGGGCGTTGCGCCAATGGATTGCCGAGCCTGCTGAACGTATTTGGTGCGGTTGACGAAACCGATCGTCGCGCGCGTCAGCAGTCGGCCGCGCCAGCCCATCGGTCGCATCACTTGAATGAAAAGGACGGCGCGCGTCTGATCGCTATCGTTCCATACCTCGTGATGAAAGCTTTCGTCGAACATGAGGATCTTGCCTTCCTCCCAGCGACGGTCCTGGTCGGCAACCTGGATGCGGCATTCCTGAGCTTCACCGGGAATGCGCAGGCCAAGATGCACATTCAACAGCCCCTTGCTGAACCCCCTGTGGCGAGGGACGTGGGTGCCCGGATCCATCACCGAATAGAAGGCTGTGACGAGGTTCGGGATCGTATCGAGCATCGCGGCGGTGGCAGGGCAACGCGCACGGTTGGCGACCACCTCGTAGCCGTGCGCCTCGAAGAAGAAGCTGCGCCACTTGTCGTCCGGTGCGATGCGACGGTGATAGGAGGCGATACGGCCCAGTGGCGGGATCGCGTCGCGTTCGGCGAGAAGCGCGTCGCATTCGGCCTGTATCTTCTGCCAATCCGACGCCAAGCGATCGGTCCAGGTGAGGAGTGACGGGTCCAGGATCGGGGTCGTGGGAATCAAAGACGCGGATTCGATCCAACCGTTCAACGTGGGCCGCAATCTCTTGCCGAATCGGAGGAGAGCCGAACCGGATCGCTTGTCAGACACGTCGGGCATAATATTTGCGATTTTCCACAGAGGCTTCCGGCGCCGTCACAACGCCTGAACGCTCACAAAGCACCAATCGGAAGACGGCACGACATCGACGAATCCGCAGCAAACGTCCCCTTGGCCAAATGGCGTCGGACCCGGATCAGCGGGAGCGGCGACCAGGGACCGGTGGCATAAGCTACGCTCAGACTTGGAACATCGGCATCCGAACCCCCGGCGTGTTCGTCCGGCTGCCGTCGAGAATCCCTCGGTAGAGATGGAGGTAGGCATCTGCCATCCGGTCGACCGTGAAGCGCTCGACGACGGCTTGCCGGACGGCCACGCGATCGATCTCGTCGATGCGCTCGATTGCCTTTGAAGCGTCTTCGACACTGTCCACGAGGAAGCCGGTTACACCGTCTTCGATCAGCTCCGGCATCGATCCGCGCCGTGTCGCGATGACGGGCGTGCCGCAAGCCATGGCCTCGATCACCGAAAGCCCGAACGGCTCGTCAAAATTCACGAGATGAAGTAACGCACGCGCCTTGCCCAATGCGCCGACGCGCTCCGTGCCGCCCACCACGCCGTGATAGCTGACCATCACTCCGTCATTGACGGGCGCGACCTCGCGCTCATGATAATTCTGATCCTGCACGATCCCGTACATATGGAGAGGACGGCCGCTGGCACGGGCCGCCGCAATCGCTTCGGCCGGCCCTTTGTCGGGATGGATGCGTCCGAAGAAAAGCAGATCGCCGCTGCCGATCGGATCGAACGGAAAATCGTCGATCGGGATGCCGTGGTGGATCGTCGCTGCGTATCGCAGGTCGGGATGACGATCGGCAGCGCTGATTGCGACATAATGCACGCGGTCCTGATAGGGCGCGTACATCGGCAGGATGCGGTCCGACGAGAAGCCGTGGATCGTTGTCACCATCGGCGTGTCTGTCATTCTCGCGAAGGCATGAGCAGGAAAATCGGCCTGGTTGTGGATCAGGTCGAAACGGTCCGCCTGTTCGAACAGGTGCGCCAGATGGCGATATTCCCAGACCTTCGCATCGATCGACGGATCCTCGGAATAAGGGGCGGGGACGACACCAGCGAGTGTCCCTGCCGTGAGGCTATCCTGCGTGGCGAACAGTGTGACGTCGACACCCCGCGCGACCAATGCTTCGGTCAGCAGGCTCGTGACGAGCTCCCATGGCCCATAATGCCTCGGCGGCGTGCGCCAGGCGATCGGCGCGAGCATCGCGATGCGCATCAGGGCATGTCCGCGAGGCGCAGGATCAGACCTTCATCGGGCGCGAGCGTTCCGTCCAATGTGCGACGCGGCAGGGTCGACAGGACGATCTCGTCGATAACCGCATTTGCAGGATGAGGCAGCATGCGCTGGCGCGCGCCCAGATTGAGTACGATCAACAAGCGCTCGTCGTCGTGATGCCGCTCATAGGCCAGTACGTCTTCGTCCGCGTCGATCAGCGTGAAACCACCGACGGAGAGAGCCCGGCTCGATCGCCGTTTCCCGATCAAGGATCGGTAGAGCGCCAGTATGGAACCGGGTTCCTGGTCCTGCCCGGCGACATTCCGGGTCGGCCAGTCCTCGTTGAGGGGGAGCCACGGCTCGATCGTGCTGAACCCGGCGAACGAGGAATCATCCCATGGCATCGGCGTGCGGGAGCGGTCGCGCCCGATGCCGAGTCCGGGCTGGCGCAGATCCTGTGGATCGCGGACCCGGCCGGGCGGAATTGCCACCTCGGCAATGCCGATTTCATCGCCCTGATAGATGGTAGGCGTGCCGCGCAGGGTCAGCAGCAGCATGGCCGCCACGCGGGCCTGCGCGTCGCCGATCCGGGCGGCGATACGAGGCGCATCGTGGCTGCCTATAACCCAATTGGGCCAGCCGAAGGGCGGTAAGGCGGCCTCGTAGTCGGCAATCACCCGGCGGAGCACTGCCGCATCCCACGCATTCTCGATCAGCTGGAAATTGAAGGGCAGATGCACTTCGGGGCGCTCGGGCGTCCCGTACCACCGGGCATGGCGCTCGTTGGGCAGGAAGATCTCGCCGATCAGGACGCGGTCTCCATAGCTGTCGGCAAGCGCGCGGAATTCGGCGGAAATCGCATGGGCCTCGGGCTGATCGGTGGAGTATCGCTGGATCAGTCGGTCACGCTCGGTCCGGTCGGGCGTCCAGTCGGGATTGACTGGATTGTCCGGCAGGCCCTCCGCCTTGACGATGTGCCAGAGCACGTCGATCCGGAAGCCGTCGACGCCACGGTCGAGCCAGAAGCGCAGCACGTCCATCATCGCAGCGCGCAAATCCGGGTTGCGCCAGTTGAGGTCGGGCTGCTCTTTCAGGAACGCGTGAAGATAATATTGGCCGGTCGCCGCGTCCCACTCCCATGACGATCCACCGAAATCGCTGATCCAGTTGTTGGGCGGTCCACCGTCCGCCGATCCGTCACGCCAGATGTACCAGTCGCGCTTCGAATTGTGGCGCGACGCGCGGCTTTCGACGAACCAGGGGTGCCGGTCCGAGCTGTGATTGGGCACGAAATCGAGCAGCAGCTTCAGACCCCGCGCGTGCGCCGCCGCGAGCAGCCGATCGAACGCGCCCAGGTCGCCAAACACCGGCTCGATACCGCAATAATCGGCGACGTCGTAACCGAAGTCGGCCATCGGCGAGGGGAAGATCGGCGAGAGCCAGATCGCATCGACGCCCAGCGCCGCAAGGTGATCCAGCCGCGCCTCGATCCCCGCGAGATCGCCGACGCCATCGCCGTCGCTATCCTGGAAGGAGCGGGGATACACCTGATAGATGACGCCGCGCTCCCACCAGGGCGTGTCGCGGCCGCTGTCCTGTGGAAGGCCGGCGCTCATCCGATGTCGTGCCCTCTGTTTGGGGGCCGCTGCCTGTCCCTGTCGATGGTCCAGGCCATTACCAGATCCGCGAGCACGTCCGGACCGTAGGAGAGTGGCTCGATGTGCCTGTCGGGCAGCGAAATCGACAGTCCGGCCCATCGGGGCCTTCGGATGGCAAGCTCCCTGGTCACCCGATCCAGCGAGCCTTCCACGACGATCGTCCGCTCCCCGGACGGAGAGGACAAGACCAGCACGGCCTGCTCCGACCATGATGGCACGACCACGCCATGCACGGGCCTTGCAGATTGGGATGACAGCGGATCGGCCATCACGCCGGAGCCGGTTTTACGGGCAGGACGAGATGAGAATAAGCGGACGCGATCAATCCCGCGTCATGCGAGTTGTGGAGAATGACGCGCATCCCGCCCGATTCGAGGCTTTCGATCATCGCGATCGGTACGTTCTGGGCCGCGCACATGCCGATTACAGTAGCACGCGGGACATCCAGGTGAACCGAGCGCGTCATCGTCCGGTATCAACTATGGCTGCTCGGAGATCGCGTCGCGGCGCCGGCGCGGTTGCGGAGGTGCCAGACCCTTCGCCCGGCGTCTCCTGCGCCAGCGAAAAGTCAATCGCGAGAGCGTAGCCGAATGGCGCCGGGTTCGCACTGGCAATCTGAAAGGCAGGGCCGCTCCGAAGCGATTCGGCCTCCACGGCGAGCAGGTCATAGGCTGCCTGCAACTGCGCAACCGCCGCCAGCGATATGCTGTCCGTCGCATTGCCGATCTCGCGTTGCGCGCGTCTGATGTGATCTGAAAAGTAGGTGGCAGGAACGATGGACATGCGAACCCCCGCGTCAGAGCGGGAGCACGAAGTCTCTCAGTCGCATCCTGCCCAAGGCTGATCGGCGCGATACGCACGATATGGGGCGTGCGAAGCCCAATAGGAATAGGCTTCGGCTTTGGCGCGGATTATTCTCCCGCAGGCGAGCCGTCCAGGTCCGCGCTGCCTGGGCGCAGGGCGGCGTCCATCATCGCCGTCCAGATCCCGTCGACCTCGACATGCCGAGACTGAGCGACCTGCGCGCTCCCAGCCTCTTCCATCTGGTCGGACGCGATGCGGAGTGCCGCCACGGCCGCAGCGATCGCCGCAAGGACGTCGATCTGACCGACGATCTGGACATCTCGCAAGTCGCCCCGCTCGCGATAGACCATAGGTGGCGGCGCATGTTCGCGCGCTTGCGCCTCTATCGCGGCGAGAAACGCCTCGGCTGCCTTCCGGATCATCATCGTCTCCATGGCGCGAGGGGCGCTCAGGCATCATGCACGCTCGTCTCGCGCCTGTCGCGATCCCTGCCACTCGGCGGATGCACCGAAGCCAATTGCCCGACGATCGATGGACCCGCCGCTGGCTCCCCTCATGGGAAAGCGACCTGCCCGTCGAGGCCGTGGTCGGCAGCGGTTGACCGCTGCTGATCATCGTGGAGGATATCGATGGCGAAGCGCTCGCCAAGCGAAGCGATCAATTGTCAGGCGGGACATAGTCTGGATAGAAGGCGCTGGAATCGCCGTCTGGTGGCTCGTCCGGCCACCAATCTTGCGACGCCTGTTCCGTCGCCAGCTTCGCACTCTCCGGCGGGATTGCCGGCGCTCGATCGAACCCCACCCTGATCCAGGCGCCCCATGGCGTCCGTTGCTGAAAGACCGCGTGGACATCGCGAGCGTCGTGCCAGGCACGATGGATCAGCAAGGTGCGATCGGCACTGACATAGCCAAGCTGGATGCCGGTCTTCGCGAAAACCGCAATGGCGCTCGCGTCTGCCTTGTTACCGGGTTCCGGCCGGAGCTCGACGGGTTGCCCACGCTCCGTAAACATGATCTCCATTTCGCGCGAGCCGGTTGGCTGGCCCTTCCGCTTTGGGTTGGCATGGCTCGCCCCCACGCAGGCGATGGTCAGTTCTTCTATCGGTGGCGCCGTGGCGGCCTGGGCTGTCGCCCGTAAGCGGTCCATCAACCGCGCCTTGCCGGTGAGGATAGGAGGCTGCCTGCGATTACCCATCAGGCGCTCAGCCAGTCGGTTTCGGCTTCGTCCACGGCTTCGAACAGATCGCCTTCGGCCTGCATCGCCGAGAGGTGCCTGCGTACATCATCCGGTGAGCCGCCGCGAGGAAACTTGCGATCGGCGCGCGCGCCTTCCATCAATTGCCCCACCAGCCCGTCACGATCCTGCTGCGCGAGTATCCACGCTCCAAACGTCTAGCCCTGCTGATTGGTCTGCGGCATGCTGTTCTCCTCTACGGCGCGACATTGCACAGGGTTCGGTGCCAGTACGAAGGCGGGGCGAGGACAGGTTTACACTCGTGGAACGGCCGGCTCCGATTGCGAGATGCACGTCAGTAGGCCGATCCCAAACCCAGTCCAGAAGATAACACAAACGGCTGCGATCGAGGACTGGCGGGTCCCTGCATGCCGAGCGAATTTTGAAGCGGACTCGCCGGAAGGCATCCAAAATCGGTCATAACTAGGCGCCGTCGCCGCTCCTGAGCAGGTCCGTCCACTTAGAGAGCAGGTGGTGTAAGCAGTGGTGGCCGGTATCTGGCGGCCTTCATTGCGATCCCCGATAGTCGTTGGCGTGCTTGGGAAGTCGATATTCGACAATCGGACGTCCAGTTAAAATCTCGATTGACCGGTCACGGGCCGCCCCTGCATGGACGGCATCGCTGCATAAGCAACATTTGGCGAATAGGGTGTCATTTTCATGTCTGAATTTTCGCGTAGCCGGCGCCGGGCCCTTTTCTGCCGCCCTGCGATGCCGGCGCTGATGGCTGGCTTGGCGTTTGGCGGTGTCGTTCCGGCCAGTGTCGTTCAGGCGCAAAACATCGCATATTATGGTCCCGGCGATTATAGCCTGACGCGAACCGACCCGGTGGTCGGCGGCCCGCAGGCCGTTAGCGTCACGCTCACCTCGGGTAACATGGATCTCGACCTGGCGAATGTGGTGACCGCCAATCCCAATGGAGACTATGGCAATCCGGGCGCGGCCATTGCCGCCTCCAACCTGGGGTCCGGCGCCATCGATATCCGCAGCGGATCGATCGTCGCCTCTGGAGTCGGGCAGACCTACGCGATCGACGCCGCCAGCAGTGCCGGGGCCATCAACATCGCGAGCGGCACCATCCAGGCCACGTCCGACACCTTCTACAATTCGGGTCGCGCGATCAGCGCGGTCAGCGGATCCGGCCCGGTCACCATCGTTTCGGACGCTATTTCCACCGACGGCCCGACCGGCATCTACGCGCAAGGCCATTCGGTCGCGATCACGAGCAACAGCATCCACGTCGCCGGCGATGCCGATTACAGCTTTGAACCGACCGGCGCGATCTTCGCGCAGGATTCCGGCGGCGGCATTGCGATCCAGTCGACCAGCATCATGACGGACGGAACCAACCTGAGCGGCATCCTGGTGAACGGCACCGGTGCGACGAGCATCAACAGCGGGACGATAACGGCGTCCGGCCTCTATGCCCGCGGCATCGCCAGCTACGGCACCGGGGATGTCGCGATCACGAGCGGTACGATCGACGTTTCCGGCTACGGCGCGGTGGGAATTTCAGCCAGCGGTTATGCCGGCAACGATGTTTCGATCGTCAGCGATACGATCACGACCTCGGGCTTCGCCACTGGCATTCGCGCGTCGGCCGGGACCGGTTCGCTGAGCATATCCAGCAACCGGATCACGACCGTGGACGATTTCGGCTATGCCATGGAGATTGACGGCGGGAGCGGTGCCGCCGTCATCAAGAGCGGCACAATTTCGACCAGCGGGCAATATGCCGCCGGCATCCTGGACGACGGATATAGTGGCGCCACCGGCGCGGTGACGATCGACAGCGGGAGCGTCACCACGACCGGCGCGGAAGCCGACGCCATTTCCATCGCCACGGCCGGATCGATCACGATCGACAGCGGGAGCGTGACGACCTCCAACATTTCCTCCACGGGCATATTGGCGACGACTCAAGCGGGATCCATCGCGATCAACAGCGGCACGGTCAGTACCGACGGCTACGGCTCGACGGGCATCTACGCGAGCGCCAACAATGGCGACGTCCGCATCGTCGCCGGCACCACCACGACCACGAGCGGAGGTGAAGCATTCTCCTCCTCGCCGGCGATCATGGCCTATGCGAGCGGGACGGTGCAGATCGCGGCCGACGATATCCGGGCCACGGGCGCGGGCGCGACGGGCATCTACGCGACCGGCGATACGGCATCGATCTCGGTCAAGGCCGTCTCGACCCCCGATGCGGGATCCACGGCGATCAACGCGCAGGGGCGCATCGTGACCGTGAACGCCCAGACCGTCACCAGCGGCTCGACCGGGATCGAGGCTTTCGGCCGGGAGGTCGTCACGGTCGTGGCCGACACCGTCGCGGCGGGCGATCAGCCGGCCATCGCCGCGATCAGCGGCGGCTCCGCGCATGTCAGCGTGACGGGGACGGCGACGAGCGCGTCCGGTCCGGCGATCGTCATCGACGCAGGGGAGGTTGCCAGCTTCAGCCTGGGTTCGGCAGGGCAAGTGGGCGCCTTGGGCCAGGTGATGATGACCGGCGGCACCGGGGAGACGCTGAACAATGCCGGCACGATCGCCGGCGGTGCGGGCATGCCCGTCATATCCGCGTCCGGAGGGGCGCTGACCTTCAACAATATGGGCCGTTTCACGGGCCTTGTCGGCTTCACCGACGGGAACGACGTGGTCAACAACGGCGGAACCTATCGCGCGCTCCACGATCAGGATTTTGGCGCGGGCAACGACGCCATCAACAATGGCGGCGCATTCCTGATCCTGCCGGGCGCGAGCGCGGCCGGCACGGTCCACCTGACCGGGCTCGAGGCGTTCAACAATAGCGGCGCGGTGAGCTTGCAGAACGGTCATGCCGGCGACGTGCTGGCCGTGTCGGGCAACTTCGCCGGCACGGGTGGCAGTACCCTGGCGATCGACGTGGCATCCGGCCCGGCCGGGGCAGCGTCGGTCGCCGATCGCCTCGCAGTGGCGGGCGCGATCACGGGATCAACGACGCTGCTGGTCAACGCGATCGGAATGGGCGAGGCATCGCTCAATCCGGGGACCGTCTTCGCGACCGGCGCCGCCGGTTCGTCGTCGACCGCATTCACTTTGTCTCCGGCGGCGACCAACCGGGGCCTCATCCGCTACGCGGTCGGCTTCGATGCGGCGAACGGCACCTACAGCCTGTTCGGGACGCCAGGCGATCCCGTGTATCGCGCGCTCAAGATCAACGAGGGTGCCCAGCAGCTCTGGTACAGGTCGGCCGATACATGGTCGGCGCATATGAGCGATCTCCGCGATGCCCGTTATGCCGGCACCGGTGCGGCCGGCGGCCGGATATGGGGCCAGATGTACGGACAGACCGACACGCGCGACGCGGCCCAGACGGTGTCGGCCTTCGGGCAGGGCCGCCGGGTCGACCTGTCCTACCGGCAGGATGCGTTCGGCGGACAGCTCGGCATGGATCTCGGCAAGGCCGATGCCGACGGCGCGTTCGGCTTCGGCATCACCGGCGGCTATCTCAATTCGGATCTGACCTTCACCGGATCCGCCGATCGCGCCCGATACAGCAGCGCCAATATCGGCGCCTATGCGAGCTATGTCTCGAACGGACTGTTCGCCAACGTGCTCGGGAAATACGATTATCTCTGGATCCGTTCGGATAGTCCGCTCGCCGGCTATCGGGCGAAATTCCATGGCGCATCCTATGGCGTTCAGGGTGAGATCGGTTGGCGCGTCGGTTCCGGCAGCCTGTATGCGGAACCGGTCGTTACCGGCGTCTATGTCCGCACGGATGTGAAGGATCTGGACGCGCTCGGCGCCGCCATCGATTTCGACAAGCTCGACGGGCTTCGCGGCAAGGCCGGGCTGCGGCTCGGCGCGAAGACCGGCATGCGCGGCGGCGCCACCGCCATCGTCTATGCCCAGGCCAATTATGTCCACGAGTTCAAGGGTACGGGTGGCATCGCCTTCACCAGCGGCGACATCACGCTGCGCTACGGTAATCGCCCGTTGGGCGATTACGGTGAGGGCAAAATCGGCTTCAGCGCCACCACGGCAGGCGGCGTCACCGGCTTTGTCGAGGGGTTCGGCTCGGATGGCGGCTCGTACAAGGACGGCGGTGGGCGCGCCGGCATTCGCATAAGTTTCTAAGGCTCCTCGTCGCAGGAGGCTCCGCTCGCTGGGCGGGCCTCCCGGATCTGCTGCTCCAATCCGTCGGTCGGCTTCGAAAGAGCGGCAGACCTTGCGCAACGGCGAAGTCCGGTCGGCTGATGTCCGCAAGTCGGGGGCTTGCCGTCCGACCGGATCGGCGAATCCGGTCGGACAGCGAACATTGATCGCCGCTTGGAAGCTGCCCGAATGCTTGGTCCCAGCCTCGTTCGATCGGGGTGGAGAAGGCGGTCGCTAGAGTCGGTCGGACCGTTCGCGGCCAGGTCCAGTTATAACTCGGTCCTCATGCCACCGGGCACAGCGCAGCAGCAATGGTCGACGATCTCCAATCGTCAAGCTTGCACGGGTGCAGAGCCTTTCATGTGGCTTCCGTTGGCAATCTACCAATGTGCCGACAAGGGTTCGCCAGTGCATCCTTGAGCTGGCGCCGTTGCCCGGCTGCCGCGGCTCTTATTCGCTAGTTTCACGCGGGCGTTCAGCGATCAGCCCGCTTCCGCTCGCTGAGCGGGGAGCGACCGATATTCCTATCGCTCCCCGTCCGCGTCCATATGGTCAGCCAATCCCACGTTCGAGCAACCGCATCAGCCGCCCGGAAAACGCACGCGGATCGACAGGCAACTCGCCATCCGCAATCCGTGCTTCGTCGAAGAGAAGGTGCGCTGCGTCCGTGCGGAGCGCCTCATTCTCCGCATCGACCGCGCTCAGCTTCTCGATGAGCGCGTGATTCGGATTGACCTCGAGCACCGGCTTGGCGGCGGCGTCGAGCCGACCGGCGCCGGCGAGCAGCTTCTCGAGCTGCCGATCCATACCGGTCTCGGGCGCGACGAGGCAGACGGCGCTCGTCGTCAGGCGATCGGAAGCGCGCACATCCGAGACAGCGTCCCCGAGAGCGTCCTTCACGAAGGCAATGAACCCGGTGACTGCGTCCGATGCTGCCGCAGCCGGTTTCTCGCCTTCTACGAGCGGGATCAGGCTGAGGTCCGCGAGTCCCTGGGTCACGGACTTGAAAGGCTTGCCTTCGAAATCGATCCCGGCGGTGACCCAGAAGCTGTCGATCTGGTCGTTCAGAAGGAGCACCTCGATCCCGCGCGCCCGGAAGCCCTCGAGCTGCGGCGATGTTGAGAGCCGGTCGAGATCGGTGCCGGTTGCATAATAGATCGCGGTCTGGTTCTCCTTCAGTCCGGCCGCATACTCCTTGAGCGACCGCCACTCGCCCCCCGAGGCGGTGGTCTTGAAGCGGGCCAAGCCGAGCAGCGCCTCACGGCGCGTATAATCCTCGTAGAGGCCCTCCTTCAGCACCTGGCCGAAATTGTCCCAGATCTTGAGGTAGCGCTCGGTGTCGCCGGTCGAGAGTTTGTCGAGCTCCGACAAGACACGGTTCGAGACGCCCTTCTGGATGGCGGCCAGCACCGGGCTTTCCTGGATCATCTCGCGCGAGACGTTGAGCGGCAAATCGTTCGAGTCGACGAGGCCCCGCACGAAGCGGAGGTAGCGCGGCAGGATCTGCGCGTCGTCGGTGATGAACACACGCCGGACATACAGCTTCATGCGCCCGGCGCGCTCGGGCTCGAAGAGGTCGAACGGCTTGTTCTCGGGGATAAAGGCCAGCACGGTATATTCGTGGAGGCCCTCGGCGCGGTAATGCAGCGTCAGCGCGGGCTCGTCGAACTGCCCGGCGGCGCTGCGGTAGAAATCCTTGTACTCGTCGGCGGTAATCTCGGATTTGGGCTTGGTCCACAGCGCCGCGCCGTCGGCGATCTGCTTCGGCTCGGCGTCGGGCTTGTCCTTCAGGAAGATCGGAACCGGCACGTGACCAGACTGCGTTTTGATCGTGCGCTCGACGGTGAAGCTCTCGGCATAGCTCGCCGCATCCTCCTTGAGGTGCAGCAGCACGCGGGTTCCGCGGACGGGCGCGTCGGCGAGGGCGGCCGGCTGGATCGTGTAGGTGCCCAGTCCATCGGATGACCATGTCGACGCGGCCTCGGTGCCCGCGCGCCGCGAAGTCACCTCGACCTGATCGGCGACCATGAAGGCGGAATAGAAGCCGACGCCGAACTGGCCGATCAGATGGCTACCCTCGGCATCCTTGGCGCCGGCGATGCGCTCCATGAAGGCCTTGGTGCCGGACCGGGCGATCGTGCCCAGCGCATCGGCGAGTTCGTCCTCGCTCATGCCGATGCCGTTGTCCTCGATGGTCAGCTGGCGCGCGTCGGGATCGAGCGTCACCGCGATGCGTGGCTGGCCGTCATCACCGAGAAGGGCAGCGTTGCTCAGCCCCTCGTAGCGCAGCTTCTCGCAGGCGTCGGCAGCGTTCGAGATCAGCTCGCGCAGGAAGACATCTTTGTCGGAATAGACCGAATGCACCATAAGATGCAGCAGCTTGGCGACGTCGGCTTCGAACGAACGGGTTGCGGGCGCGGCTTCGGCTGTCGTCGTCATACGAAATTCCTGATGGTCTCCCTGGTGGAACGCGCAAGCACATGGCTGACGCACACGCCGCTTTCAAGGACAGTGACAGAGGCGGTCGCCCCCCGCGACCGCGGCTGAGCCCGGTGGGGCGGAGCGTAGGCGCGCTCTGCCGATGAAAATTTGCAAAAAATTTCCTGCCAGCATTTCCACCGCGCGAGGTAACTTCGATACGCCGACAGGAAAGCGAAGGATCGGGCCGATGGAGACAATACGCTTCCCCGATGGGACGACGGTTCCAGCGCTCGGTCAGGGCACCTGGATGATGGCGGAGCGACCCGACCAGCGCGCCCAGGAGATCGCCGCGCTGCGCGAGGGGATCGATCTTGGCATGACCGTGATCGACACCGCCGAGATGTACGCCGATGGCGAGGCCGAGCGGCTGGTGGGGGAGGCGATCAGGGGTAGGCGGGACAAGGTCTTCCTCGTCAGCAAGGCCTATCCGCACAATGCGTCGCTGGAGCTGCTGCCGGAGGCTTGCGAGGCAAGCCTGCGCCGCTTGGGGACCGACCATCTCGATCTCTACCTGCTGCACTGGCGTGGCACGGTGCCGCTCGCGGAGACGGTGGAGGCGATGGAATTGCTGGTCGCCAACGGACGCATCGCGTGCTGGGGCGTAAGCAATCTCGACACAGTTGACATGGCCGAACTGGTCGGTGCCGGCGGCGAGGCGTGCGCGACCAACCAGATCCTCTACAATCTGAGCCGCCGTGGTCCGGAATATGAGCTCATCCCCTGGCTCGCCGAGCGGTCGATCCCGATCATGGCCTACAGCCCCGTCGAGCAGGGACGGCTTCTGGAACATGAGGCGATCATCCCTATCATGGAGCGCACCGGAGCCTCGGCCGCGCAGATCGCGCTTGCATGGCTGCTGCGCCGGAACGACGTGATCGCCATCCCTAAGGCCGGGACGCCCGCCCATGTCATCGACAACCGGGGTGCGGCCGAGATTCTGTTCAGCGAGGAGGATCTCGCCGAGCTGCACCGGGCCTTTCCCGCGCCCATGCGGCGCACAAGGCTGGAGATGCTGTGACGGGGTTCAGGGCAGCGCCTTGAAGTCCGATCGGCGATAGCCTTCGACCATCGCGCGCAGGCTGGCCGGTTCAAGCACCTCGACCTTGTCGCCCCAGGAATAGAGGTGCCAGCACATCTCGTGCAGCCCGCAGGCGCTGAAGGTAACGGTGACCGTCCCGTCATCATTCTCGACCATGGCTTGATCGGGATGGAAGACGAAGCGGCGGGCGCGATCGGCGGCGTCGGCGGCGAAGCGCCATACCACCGTCTCGACCTCCGCCAGATTGACGTAGGAACTGAAGCCCGCCTTGGCGTGGTTGCCCAGGTCAAAGCCAGGGTCCGGCTCGAAGCTTGTCCCCAGGATCTCAACCTCGAAAATGCCCTCGACGCGGTAGTGGCGCAGCACGCCGTCGCCGCGCTGGATGTCCTTCGCGACGAGATAGCGGCGGGTACCGAGGAGCAGCCCATAAGGCGCGACCTCGCGCCATCGCGGCTCCGCGTCGCCCCAGCTCGAATAGAGCATCCGGATGTGGCGCCGGCTCTTCAACGCGGTGGCGAGCGCCTCATCGACGTCGCGGTCGGGCATAGGGCGGGGACCGGGCCGGCGGGCGAGGCCGAGCGCCTGGAGCAAGGCCTCCTCGTCCACCTCGATGCGCGCACGAGAGCCCCTCGGGATGTTGGCAAGCACCTTCTCCTCCAGGCCGCGCAGGGTTCGCGCCTCGTTGACGGCGCCATCATGCTCGAGCTTGTCGATCGCGCGGGCGAGCACTGCGAGCTCTTCGGGTGCCGGCGAGAGGAAGGCGACGATGCTCGTCGTCGGCAGCCGCCAGCGCGGCCGGCTTTCCTCATCGGTCCAGCGCTCGGTCTCCGGAAACAAGTCGGTGAGCGCGACCGTGATCCGCTGCGCGGTGCGCCGGTCGCACTCGCACATCTCTGCGATCTCACCGAGCGTGACACCCATCCGGCCCGCCGCCTTCGTCGCCACCCGCAGCAGCTTCGCGGCATTTCCATACGACATGATCACGGTCCTCCCGTGCGGAGCCTTAGCTGGGCGGGAGAGGGGAGGCGACAGAATCTGACGCCCTCTCCGGGCGGGGGCGACAGGATTTGTCGCCTCCGCCGGTCATGACGACCGTGTCGCACCCCTCATGGAGATGACGAGATGAACTTCGGATCTGATACTCGCCTGCTCGGCCGCTATATCGTCGACATTGATGGCTCGCTGCGTGCGACCGACATGGCGCGGGTTTCGCCGGCTGACATCATTGCCCTCCACGGCGGTGCCCGGCTGGGTTCGGCGCTGGTCTGGGAGCGCAACGGCGAGACGATCACGCTGTCGAGCGACGATCGGATCGAGCTGGACGAGGGCACGGTCTTCTTCTTCCGCACCGCGCCCAAGCGCCGGCTGCACCGGCCGGCGATGCCCGCGCTACACTTCGGGCATCCCTATCTCGGTGCCGGCGAGCGCGCTTTCCACGCTGCTTGAGCCGGAGCCTGGAGGGCAGGCCTCAGCAGCTATGACCGCAACGTGTTCCCCATTCGTTCGTATTGGGTTATATCCGCCCTATGGAGGGCGGACTTACCCGGAAGATTATCCATGTCGACATGGACGCGTTCTTCGCTTCGATGGAGCAGCGTGATGACCCGAGCCTGCGCGGTCGGCCGGTCGCGGTCGGTTATCCCGCCGCGCGTGGCGTGGTCGCAGCCGCCAGTTACGAGGCGCGCAAGTTCGGGGTGAAATCCGCTTTGCCGTCGGTCACCGCGATGCGCCGGTGCATCTCCCCGCCCAAAGCCTTTCAAATACTACGCTACGTCACCCCAAGCGACCCTCCCGCGGAGTGGGTTCGTGCGTTGGTCGCGAACCGACAGGCACCCATCAGGCGGCATGACCCGCCGTTCAGGAAGGCGCCAATTTCGGACTCAGCCTGCCAAGTTCGCCATTCCCAATAGCTGTCCGTCCGGTTCACCTTGTATCGCGTGCAGACGCCCGCGGAGAGGCAAAGGGTCAGGGAATGCAAGAGAAGCCGCCATCGACGCGCAGATTGATGCCGGTGATATAGCCTGCGAGAGGGCTGGCCAGGAACGTTACCGCGTCAGCAAGCTCCGCCAGCTTTCCGACCCGGCCGAGGGGCACGGCGGCGAACAGCGGCAGGACGGCGCGCTGGATATCGTCCCATGGCGCATCCTGCTGAGCGATGCCGCGCGCCGCCGCTGCCGCGCGAAAGCCGCTTTCAAGCCTGGCGCTTCTGATCGTGCCAGGCGAGATCGTATTGACCGTCACGCCATCGGCCGCCACGGCCTTCGCCATGGAGGCCGTCAGCGC
>Ga0105239_10000030_pt1 | contig 233669 bp, 242 predicted proteins | sample KBSC44metaG_FD_92761 | JGI IMG/M metagenome (GOLD analysis project Ga0105239, IMG submission 92761) | Corn rhizosphere microbial communities from Kellogg Biological Station, Michigan, USA - KBS C4-4 metaG | ecosystem: Host-associated > Plants > Roots > Rhizosphere > Soil | place: Michigan... | reverse complement strand
TGGTTACTTTCTCTTTACTCCGGACCTAAAGGTCCTCCGCCCTCCGGGCCGGCTTCGCCGTTCGCATGCGCTGCGCGCAAGCGTGGGCCAGCAAAGAGAAAGTGACTCGGACGCCGGCAGGCGAGTGAAACGCCCGCTGCGTAAGCGGCCAGGTCGCGAAAGCACACAGGCAAGAACGAGGCGCCGACGAAACCGGCTTGGTGGCCAAAACGAGTGCCACGGTTACGTCACGGCCTGTCGCGACTGAAGTCGCTCCTACAAGATAGGTGGTAACAGTGAAACGCTCGCTGTGTACGTGGCCAGGTCGCCCGAACATAACAAGGCCGCCACGAAACCAAATCAATCCCCTCGCGAATTCCACCGCCGCAACGCCCGCGTCCCCCGCTCAAACCCAAGCACACTCACCGTAGCCGTATCGAGCAACAAGTGCGAACCCGTCAACGCAAGCCCATTCATCCAACACCCACCTAGCACGCGCAAAAAATGCCCATGCGAAAACAACGCAACACGCCCCCGCATGCCCAGCAACCGTTCGATCAACGCATTCGCCCGCCCTTGAATCTGCTCGATACTTTCACCCTCGGGCACGGGCGAGTTCCACACCGTCCACCCCGGCACGCTTGCACGTATCTCCGCCGTAGTACGACCTTCATAAACGCCATAGTTCCACTCGCCGAGGTCCGACTCGACACGCGAGCTAGCCCCAAGCCCCGCCTCACGACACGTATCGATCGCCCGCGACATCGGACTGGTCAACACGACATCGAACGATTGCCTGGCCAATAACGGCGCAAGCGAACGCGCTTGCTCGCGACCGTGTTCGGTCAGCGGAACATCGGTGCGACCCGTATGTTGCCCCGACAAGCTCCACTCGGTTTCGCCGTGACGAATCAGCCAGATTTCCAGCGCGGGATGTTCATTCGATGCGGTGATATTCATGCGATACCTAGCGCTGCAGCGTGCGGAGCAATTCATTGGTTTGCGCGGAATCCAGGCGAAGCACCGGATACGCACCTACGTCCTGCGCGGTGTACCAGGGCGAGCGCTGGTAGAAGAAGCTCAGGCGTGCATTACTGTCCTTGGCAAAAGCGGAATCGTCCTTGAGCTTCTGCTCGAACTGCGCTTTCAATGCTGGATCCTTGCTCATCATGTCGCGCGCCAGCCTCTCCAGGACCCTCGGCTCGCCATATTCCTTCTGCTCGAAGATGGCGTTGAGATAACCCCAGCGCAATAACGAATCGGGCGCCTGCGGTTCAAGCAGCTCGATCGCGACATTCGCTGCACGCTGGTCCAACGGTACGATGACCGAACCGGGCGGCAATTCGACTTTGCGCGTCATGGGCACCATCGTAAAGTCACGCAGCATCAGGTGATCTTCGAATGGTTTGCTGGCCCATTGCGGGTGATCGATCTGATAACTGCCGGCGGTCACGTCCTGCGCGATTTTCAGGCGGCGATAGGTGATGCCATGTGCGTCGAGCTTCTCGATGATCTGCGTCCATTGCGCAGGTATGACATACGCTGCGGGCGGGTCGATCGAAATATCCGGCAAAAGGCCGTTTCGGTTGTCGATGGTGTATGTCTGTGGCTTGTTCGGGTCGTACTGGATCCAGTTGGTGTCCGATACATCGCTATGCGTAACCGAGAAGGCATAGCCCTTCAACTGGAACGGCTCGGCGTTGGGGTCGGGCTTGAACGTCAATGGCACGGACGCCTTGGCGTCGCCCGCACGCGCAATGACCTGTTCATCGGCATGCTTGTTCACCGCCAGCAATGACTTCGGATCGCGGCCGATATTTTCGAGCAGGAGTTCGACCAGATCGTAGGTGCCGCGTACGCGTACCTCGTACGGCTTGAGCATATGCGTTTCGATCAACAACGCAGGTCGATTCTGCAGAGCCACATAGCCGGTGGAAAAACGTGGACCCGAACCGAAGTTTTCGATGCCCTTGCGCGGGTCGCGGCCATCGGCGAACTCGAGATAGATCGACGCGAGATGCCCGCGTTTTTCGTAGGCAGGTATCGCCTGGTCGACCATCAGATGCCGTTGCCACTTCGCCACGCCAGGATCGAGCTTGTGCGAGTCTTCGGTGTACCAGGTCAGGTCGTACTGGTAATCGGCACCATCGGTGGTGTGCACGTCGACAAAGAAATCCGGCAGCCACTGTTGCCAGAGCTTCAGCCATGCCTGGATTTCGGGTGCATCGGCCTTGACGTAGTCGCGGTTGAGATTCAGGTACTGCGCCTGACCGCGAAAGCCCATGCTGTTCGGACCGTTCTGATTGATGCGGTTGTACGGGCTGGAATGCTCGTGCCCGTCGACGCTGAAGACGGGAATATAGATCAGCACGACATGATCGAGCAGATGCGGCAGCTTGTCGGTCACGGCGAAGTCGCGCAGCAACATCAGCCCTGCATCCTTGCCTTCGATCTCGCCGGGGTGAATACCCGCCTGCACCAACACGATGGGTTTGCCCACGCTACGCGCCGCATCCGGCGTAAACGTACCATCGCCGCTGGCGACCACGGCCATCATCGGCCGGCCCTGCGGGGTCGTACCGAAACGCACGAGTTTCAGTTTGTCCGGTGCCGCAGCGGCGAGCCGCTCCAGGTAGTCGAGTGTCGTGGCGTAGTCGGGCGTGGTGCGAAAGTGAGCGGCTTCGGCTGGCGTGGTCCAGTCGGTCGCATGCGTGATCGGAGCAAGTCCCAGCAGGCTGAGCAAGGCAAGTCGGTGCAGCTTCATTCGCGGTTCTCGGGCAGGGCGGGTGAAGCGGGCAGGGTATCGGGTGCCACCGCGCCGCCGGAAATGATGAACGCCATGGCCTGGTCCATGGTCCAGTCGGTCGGTGTCAATTCGTCGACCGGGACCAGTTCCAGATAGCCGCCTGTGGGATTGGGCGTGGTCGGGATATAGACGGCGGCCATCTCGCGGCCGCTGCCCTCCTCGATCATCAGGCGCGTGACGAAGCCCACGACCTTCATGCCCGGCCGCGGAAAATCGACCAGTACGACACGTTGCAGGCCCGTAGGTTTTTGCTGCAATACCGCCATCAGCTTCTTGGTGCCGCCATAGATCGTCTGTACCAGCGGAATCCGTGCCAGCAGTCCGTCGAACGCCAGCAGCAGGCGCTGGCCGATCACGCGGGTCGCTAGCCAGCCAAGCAGGTACAACGCCAGCACCGTAATCAACAGGGCCAGTAGCGAGGTCGCCCAGGAATTCTGCAAGGCCGCCGCGGCATCCGGCGAGTGCGTCGATGCAGCACCCAGCAAGGCGTCGACCAGCGGCTTGCCGATGCCGGCGAGCAGGCCGAAGACGAACTTGAACACCGCCCAGGTCACCCAGAGCGGGATAAAAGTCAGCAGGCCGGTGATGAGATAGCGTTTGATGCGCAGGTGCGTCATGGGAATAGCCGGGGCGGAGCTTGGGGAGTGGCCATTGTAGTGCCCGAGCTGCGTCAGCTACGCACTTTCCATCCGGCTAGAGCATGAATCGGTTGTTGAAAATACCCCAGCCAAGGAACAGGCAGACGGCTATCCAGCCGACCAATGTATATCGCTCAGCTTTTTGGCTATCGACTTTTCTCAATGCCATCCAGAGGGCAAACGGGATGATGGCGTAGCGATTTTCGATAAGCCACGACGATGACAGGTAGAACGCCGCAAAGGGATAGATGAGCACGCCTGAAGGATGCTCGAACCGGGTCAGTGCGATGCTGCACGCGGCGAGCCCTGCCAGTGCTGCAAAGAGCCGCCGCGGGAGGTCATGTTGCACCAAGGCGATAAAGTGGTTGCGAACAGAGTAGTAATCCGGTGTTACGACATTGTCGTAACTGCCTTTTAGCTTGGCGAAGCAGATAAACAGCAACATGATTGCCAGGACCCAGGGCGCGGTTCTCCGTTGGGAAAGAAGCCGCCTTGCTCCGGACCACATGGAATAGGGGAAGAACAACGCGAAGAGAAACAATGCGAAATAGATATTGCCAGCATGCAAGCTGGCATCCGGGTGGTAAGCCGTCAACGCGCTGGACAGGGAAATGCTGCCGTTCCAGATCCAATAGGCAATGAATGTCGCGACCGGCAGCATGTAGGGTGCGATAACGCGGATGGCTCCGCGCCAGTATCGCGAAGGTGTCCAAAGGTCGGCGTGTATGGTTGGCCACAGTGAAACCAGGGGGAGGAAGCCCGCCCAGACGACGTTGTTTTGGCGCACCATGATCGAGGCAGTGATCGTGATGGCGGCCAACAGGTGTCGTTGTTTCAACGAGGCCAACGTCGCGCCGAGCACAAGCGCCAGCGACAGCACGTCGGTATAAACGAGGAAATAGTAAGGAAACAGAAAGGGCAGGAAGAAGAACGCCGCGGTCGATTGCAGGGCGTTAGAATCTCCCTGGGATCGCCGGATGGCAAAAAAGAGGCTTGCGCCCGCGAGGCTGAACAGCGAGCTGGCGATTCGCATCGCGGCGACGGAACTGCTGGAAGAGAGCTTCAGTAGCATCGCTACGAACCCGTGATAGCCGGGAATCGTTGTCAGATACGGGTGGACGGTGAATTCTCCCCGTAGGAAATATTGAATTTGCGGAATGTGGACGCCTTCGTCGCAGCACGGTTGAAAGGCCGATATGGCGTAGATCAACCCGCAGGCCCACAGCAATGCGATCAGGCACGGCCATAGGGCCTGTTGCGTCCAGGTTTTCGTCGAAATCATTGATTTCATTTCCATGATGCGACTCGCAATCCCCCTTGGATGGCTTGTGTCCGATGCCGTTTTGCGAGCCTGGGGAGTCTGGCAGATGTCGGGTATCGGACCAAGGTCAGGTGTGATTTTTTTTGCGCGCCGGCGAATCATGGTCTGAACGGGGAACGGCGAAGGACACATGGCTAGACGTATCGATCAACGGGATTTTGAAACGCGTTTGCGCGAGCATCGCGGCCTGATCGCCAAGGTGGCCAGTGTCTATGCGTTCTCGCGCGAGGACCGGCTGGACCTCGCGCAGGAGATCAGCGTGCAGCTGTGGCGTGCCTTTGGCAGTTACGACGAGCGGCGCGCGAAGTTTTCCACCTGGCTGTACCGGATTGCCTTGAACGTGGCGATTTCACAGGCGCGTCGTCGTCGCGACGATGGGCGGCTGGAGCCGTTGGAGGCGCATCACATGGAAAGCGTGGCAGGTGAAGAGCAGCCCGAACCGGACGAACGGTTGCAGGTGCTGTACGGGTTTATCGGCGAACTGGACGCGCTCAATCGCGCCTTGATCCTGCTGTACCTGGAGGACCGCAACTATGCGGAGATTGCCGAGATCCTGGGCATCAGCGAAACCAATGTGGCGACCAAGATCAATCGCATCAAACAGAAGCTACGCGGGCAGATGACCGCGGCACCCACTTATTTGACGAGGGCATAGGCATGGAACTGGACGAACTCAAGCAGGCCTGGCAGGTGCTGGATCAACGGCTGCAGCAACAGCACGCGCTCAATGTGCAGTTCTTTCGCGATGGCCGGCTGGACAAGTTGCAGCGAGGGTTGCGCCCGCTGGTCTGGGGGCAGGCGATTCAGATCATCATCGGTGTCCTGGGTGCGTTGTTCTTTGCGCCGATCTGGATCGCGCATCGGCATGAGCCGGCCGTGTTGATCGCGGGCCTGGTCATGCACCTGTACTGCATCGGCATGATCGTGGTTGGCGCGGTGGTCCAGACGCAGATCGCGCGTATCGATTACGGTGCGCCGGTGGTTGCCATCCAGCGCCAGCTGCTGCGGTTGCGCAAGAGCTATTCCATTGCCGGAGCGTGCGTCGTCGGCTTGCCTTGGTGGTTTCTGACGGCGCCGTTGCTGGTCGTGCTGACGCGAGGAGGGATCATGCTCGCCGCGCCCTCGGTCATCTGGATCCAACTGGCTGTAGGTGCCTTGGGACTGTTGGCCACTGCCTGGTTCTATCGCTGGTCGCATCGTCCGGAGCGCGCGGAACTGGCACGCAGGATCGATGACAGCACGGTTGGCGGCAGTATCCGCCGGGCACAGGCCGCGCTCGACGATATCGTCCGCTTCGAGCGCGAATGAGAGGTCAGCGGGCGCGCGGTTTCAACCGTACGTAGATCTGTTTGCGTACCCGTGCCACCAGCTCGCCTGCCGCGGTCTTGATCTCGGTCTCGAACCACTGCAGTACTTTCTCGCCATTGGCGGCCGCCACGCGCAATTGCTCGACGGCCGCATCGTCCATATGGAAGTCCGCATAGACATCGGCCTTGCCCGGTGCGACGAATTCGATCTCGCCGGCCTTGTCCCAGACGTAGTAGTCAGGCCCCAGCCGATGCATTGCCAGCAGCATGTACATCGGGTCGGCCATCGCAAACAGATTGCCGCCGAACTGCGAGCGCACGTAATTGCGGTTCCACGGGCGCAGCTTCAGTACCACCCTGGCTTCGCGCCAGTCCTCGCTCAAGCGCAGCACGCGGATGCTGTTGAAGAGGTAGGGCGGCCACAGGTTCATGAGGTGGCGAAGGGTGGATGCGCGCATGGGGTCGGTTTCGGTTGGGGAGGCCGAAAGGCTACCATACGGGCGAGTATGTTGCGTGGTGGGGCGATCTTTGTAGAGCGATTTTAGGGAACCTTGGAAAACCTCAGTTCTTCCTATCGTCATCCCGGCGTAGGCCGGGACCCAGTGGCATCAGTTTCCAGTTTTCGCGATAGAGCTGACTTTTGCAGGTTTTCGCGATAACCGATCACAAAGCCGCTGGGTTCCGGCCTACGCCGGAATGACGAGTAGGAAAGGTTAGAGGTTCCCTGAAGTCGCTCCTACAAGAACCTGGCGGTTTTTCGCTGCTCAGAACAGCAGCGATGCCATCCGCCGGCGATAACGCCCGACCAGTTCGGAGTCGTCCAGGGTGCTGAACGCGGCCAGCAGGCGCTTCTTGGCCTGGCCATCGTTCCAGTCGCGTGCCTTCTGCAGGATCGCCAGGAACTGGTCGAGACCCGCAGCGGCGTCGTCCTCCAGCAACAGGCGCACGCCGAGCAGATCGCGTGCCTCCCAATCGTTGCCGTCGGCATCGACGCGCTGGCGCAACGCGCTTAGCGATGGCGCACCTTGCAGGGCGCGCGACAACTCCAACTGATTGCGCAGACGGACCGCACGCGCGTCGGTCGCGAGATTGGCCGGCAGCGCCTTGAGCTCGGCATCGGCCGCATCGGTCTGGCCGGCGCGCATCAGGGCCAGTGCCAGATCGAGCTTCAGTTCCGCGCGATCGGGTTCATGGGCGATGTCCTGCCGCAGCCGGGCAACGATTTCTTCGGGGCTTTCTTCCGGCGTCTCGACCGCGTCGTTTGCGGCTTCACCGTCCAGCGGTTGCACGTGACGGGAAAGAAATTCACGCAACTGTCCCTCGGGCAGCGCACCGGCAAAGCCGTCGGCGATCTGCCCATCCTTCACCAGCATCACCGTAGGAATGGAGCGAATGCCGAACATTGCCGCCAGCTGCTGGTGCTTGTCCACGTCCACCTTGCCCAGGCGGAAGGCGCCGTTGTATTCGGCGGTGAGCTTTTCCAGCATCGGCCCCAGCGTCTTGCAGGGGCCGCACCATTCCGCCCAGAAATCGATCAGGACGGGGGTGTCGAGCGAGGCCTGCAGCACGTCGGTTTCGAAATTGTCCTGGCCGACATCGAAGACATGGGGATTGGCGGTGGTGCTGGTCACTTAGGGAGACTCCTGTGCGATCCGGGAGAAAATCAGGGCGGGGCGCAGCATATCAAGAGCGCGCCCGTTTCCCCGCCGGTCATCAAGATTTGCGAGAATCCGCGCCATGAACGCGCCCCAGCAGGCCTTGGACGGCAAGGAAGCAAACAATCTGATGATCTGCGAGCACTGCGATACCGTCTATCGCAGGCGTGAACTCGCGCGCGGCGAAACCGCGCGCTGCCTGCGCTGCGACGCCGTGCTGGAGCGCCACCAGCGCATCGGCACCAACGGCATGCTCGCCCTGGTGCTGACGGCGATGGTGGTGTTCATCCAGGCCAATATCTGGCCGATCGTCACGCTCGGGCTCAACGGCCAGGAGATCAGCACCACCTTGTGGGGCACGATCATCATGATGTGGAACGATCATTCGCAGGTGGTCGCCATCCTTGCTGCCGGCACCCTGTTCTTTTTCCCGCTGGCCAAGATGCTGACCCTGGGATGGGTGCTGTTTTTCGCTAGGCGCGGCGAACGTGCCCCCGGCTTTGCCACCGCCATGACGATCCTGCACTACGTAGGCCCCTGGACCATGAACGAGGTTTTCGTGCTCGGCGCCTTGGTGGCCATCGTCAAGGCGCATGTGTATTTCGATGTGCTGCCCAATCCGGGCATCTTTGCGTACGCGGTCCTGATGCTGCTGATCACCATCTTCGCCAGTGTCGACATGCGCCGCCTGTGGGACCTGACCGAGGCGCCGCCGGCATGAGCAGCTTGCCGCGTGCGCATGAGTTGGGATTGATCGGCTGCCATGTCTGCGGGCTGGTCTGCCGCGATGTGCCGGACTTGCATGACGCCGCCTGTCCCCGCTGCGGGGCTGCGTTGCACCGGCGCAAGCTGGGCAGTTTCGTGCGCACCTGGGCGCTGCTGATCGCGGCCTTCTTTTTCTACATTCCGGCCAATGTGCTGCCAATCATGCGCACGGTGAGCCTGGGCGACGTGGACGACAACACCATTCTCAGCGGCGTGGTGGAACTGTGGGTCAAGGGTTCACCGGATCTGGCGGTCATCGTCTTCACGGCATCGATCGTGGTGCCGATGCTGAAATTCCTGGCGATGAGCCTGTTGCTGATCACCGCCCATCGCCGTACCGCCTGGGCGCAGCGGCAACGTGCCAAGCTGTACCGGCTGGTGGAGTTCATCGGCTACTGGTCGATGCTGGATGTCTTCGTGGTCGCTTTGCTGACGGCCCTGGTGCAGTTTGGAATACTGAGCCTGGTCGAGCCCTTGCCGGGCGTTGTGTTCTTCGGTTTGACCGTGGTGCTGACGATGCTGGCGTCGATGAGTTTTGACCCCCGTTTGATCTGGGATAGCAAGGAAACCCATGACTGACCAACCCAAGCCGCCGCAAGGCCATAACGACCTGCCCGAGCCGGTCGTACGACAGCGGCGACGCTTCAGCGCCTCGGCGATCTGGCTGGTGCCGGTGCTGGCGGCGCTGGTGGGTCTGTCGCTGGTCATCAACGCCTGGGTACAGGCCGGCCCGACCATTTCGGTGAGTTTCCAGACGGCTTCCGGCCTGGAGGCGGGTAAGACGCCGGTGAAGTACAAGAACGTGGTGATCGGCAAGGTCACCTCGATCCGGCTGAGCAAGGACCGCAGCCATGTGATCACCCGGATCTCGCTGGAAAAGAACGCCGAGAGCTTCGCCACCAAGGACACCCGTTTCTGGGTGGTACGACCACGCATCGGCCTGGGCGGCGTGTCGGGTATCGATACGCTGCTTTCCGGCGCCTTTATCGGCGCGGACGTGGGCGAATCGAAAGAGCCGGAGGACGAATTCACCGGTCTGGAAACGCCGCCGGCCATTACCCATGGCGCGCCGGGCAAGAGCTTCGCCCTGCACTCGGACGATCTGGGCTCGCTGGACATCGGCTCGCCGGTTTACTTTCGCCGTATCCAGGTCGGTCGCGTGGCGTCCTATCAGCTCGATCGCGACGGCAAGGGCGTATCGGTGCAGATCTTCATCGACAGCCCGAACGACGGTTTCGTGACCAAGTCCAGTCGCTTCTGGAATGCCAGCGGCGTCGACGTACAGTTGGGCGCGAATGGCCTGAAGCTCAATACGCAATCGCTGGCGACCGTGCTTGCCGGCGGCGTCGCGTTCCAGGATCCGCTTGGACCGCACGATGCGACCCCGGCTGCCGAGGATGCGCAATTCCAGTTATTCAACGATCAGGCCACGGCGATGGCGCCGCCCGATGGCGAGCCTCGTTATATCCGCATGCGCTTCGATCACTCGCTGCGTGGCCTGGCGATCGACGCGCCGGTGGAATTCCAGGGCATCAATATCGGTCGCGTGGTATCGATCAATCTCGATTACGACGAAAAGGCGCAGCGCTTCCCGCTGGTCGTCGGCGCGGTGGTCTATCCGCAGCGACTGGGTCGCGTGCACGACAAGCTGGTGGCCATCGCGCAGGCGCGTGGCGAGGATGCCGACCTGGCGCAGATGATGGGCAAGCTGGTTGAGCATGGCCTGCGCGCGCAGGCGCGTTCGGGCAACCTGCTGACCGGCCAGCTGTATATCGCGCTCGATTTCATCCCGAATGCGCCGAAGGTCGACTTCGACATCAACGCCAGGCCGATGCAGATTCCCACCGCGCCGGGCAGCTTCGACAAGCTGCAGGAGCAGTTGGGCGTGATCGTCGACAAGGTGCAGAAGATTCCGTTCGACAGCATCGGCAAGCATCTGGACCAGACGCTGGCGGATCTGGACGGTACGCTCAAGCAGGTCAACGGACAGGTGTTGCCGGAGTTCCATAACACCTTGAAGGGGGCGCAGCAGACGCTGGGCACGGCCAACAACGCGTTGTCGTCGGACTCGCCGCTGCAGCAGAACCTTGGCGCGACCATGCAGGAATTGCAGCGTGCCGCGCGTTCGCTGCGTGTACTCACCGATTACCTCGGCGGCCATCCGGAAGCCTTGATCCGTGGCCGCAAGGCCGACCCGGCGCCGCCCAAGCCGACGCCGGTCGATACGCCCACGCCGCCGCCATCGGGCCAGTCGCAGCCCAAAGGGAGCAAGCCATGATTCGCCTCGGATATCGCGCACTGACGCTGGGCGCGGCGGTGACCCTGGGCGCCTGCGCCTCGGCGCCGCTGCATTACTACACGTTGATCCGGCCGACCGGCGGCTACGTACCTACCGCCACCCGGGCAGCGATTCCGGCGCAGCCGGCGACATTCAAGTTCGAGTTGCTGCCCGTGGCCGTGCCGCCCCAGGTGGATCAGCCGCAACTGGTCGTGCGCAGCGGCGACCAGGGCATGCAGATGCTCGAGGGCGAGCGCTGGATCGCCCCCCTGGCCGACGAAGTGCGCGGCGCCTTGTCGGCCGATCTTGCGCGCACGCTCGACACCCAGGACATCACCGGCTTGCCGGTCGGCAACCAGCCGGTGTTGCGGATCAAGGTCGATATCCGTCGTTTCGACTCCGCGCCGGGCAACTATGCCCTGATCGACGCCGCCTGGAGCTTGCGGGCCTTGAAGGGAGAGGGCACGCTGGCATGCACCACCCAGGTCACCACCCAGGTCGGTGCCGGCTATGACGCCCTGGTTCAGGGCCACCAGCAGTTGCTGGCGCAACTGGCCGACCAGATCGCCAGCGCTGCCCGGCCGTTTGCCGCAGGGCAGGGCGCACAGTGCCCGGCAGCCAAGTAAGCGACATTCCCCTCACGTCGCCCCGGCGAAGGCCGGGGCGACGTGAGGAACCTGGAAATTGTCCGAAACACACGCCGCACAGACACGCCAGACTTGGCGCTGAGCCGGCGCTCGGCTAGTCTGCTGCGTTCCCCGCGGCGCGTCGGCCATTGAGTCCGGCGCGGGCCGCGCAAGCACATTGGCGCCCGGAATCATGCAGGACATTCAAGACCCCAACACCCAGGACGACAGCCGGGAGACGGCCGGCGGCTACGATCCGCAGGCCGTGGAAACAGGCGCGCAGCAGTATTGGGCGGCCAACCACGCCTATGAAGTGAACGAGTCGTCGGACAAGCCGAAGTACTACTGCCTCTCGATGCTGCCGTACCCGTCGGGTGCGCTGCACATGGGTCATGTGCGCAACTACACCATCGGCGACGTGATCAGCCGCTTCCAGCGCATGAACGGCCGCAATGTGCTGCAGCCCATGGGCTGGGACGCGTTTGGCCTACCGGCGGAAAACGCCGCGATCAAGAACAACACCGCGCCGGCCAAGTGGACCTATCAGAACATCGAGCACATGCGCGAGCAGCTCAAGCGCCTGGGGTTCGCCTATGACTGGACCCGCGAGTTCGCCACCTGCCGTCCGGATTACTACCGCTGGGAACAGTTGATGTTCACGCGGTTGATGAAAAAAGGCATCGCCTATCGCAAGAACGCGGTGGTGAACTGGGATCCGGTCGACCAGACCGTGCTGGCCAACGAGCAGGTTATCGATGGCCGCGGCTGGCGTTCCGGCGCGCTGGTGGAAAAGCGCGAGATCCCGCAGTGGTTCCTGAAGATCACCGCCTACGCGCAAGAATTGCTCGACGGCCTGGATACGCTTAGCGGCTGGCCCGATGCGGTCAAGACCATGCAGCGCAACTGGATCGGCCGTTCCGAAGGCCTGGAAATCCAGTTCGCGGTACCCAACGAAGCCGAACCGCTGACCGTGTTTACCACGCGTCCGGACACGCTGATGGGCGTGACGTTCGTGTCGATTGCCGGCGAGCACCCGCTGGCGCTCAAGGCAGCCGAGAACAACCCGCAGCTGGCCGCCTTCCTGGCCGAGCTCAAGCACGGCGGTGTGTCCGAGGCCGAGCTGGAAACCCAGGAAAAGCGCGGCATGGCCACCGGCCTGTTCGCCACGCATCCGATCAGCGGTGAGCAGGTGCCGATCTGGGTCGCCAACTTCGTGCTGATGGGCTACGGCACCGGCGCGGTGATGGCCGTGCCCGGTCACGACGAGCGCGATTTCGAATTCGCCACCAAGTACGGCCTGCCGATCAAGCAGGTGATCGCGGTCGAGGGCGAAACCTTCGATGCGACCACCTGGCATGACTGGTACACCGACAAGACGCGTGCCGATATGCGCGTGGTCAACTCCGGTGAGATGGACGGCAAGAACTATCGCGAGGCCTTCGATTATCTCGCCGACAGGCTGGCTGCCGCCAACAAGGGCGAGCGCCGCGTCAACTGGCGCCTGCGCGATTGGGGCGTCAGCCGTCAGCGTTACTGGGGTTGTCCGATCCCGGTGATCTATTGCGCGAGCTGCGGCGCCTTGCCGGTACCGGAAGACCAGCTTCCCGTCGTGCTGCCCGAAGACGTCGCTTTCTCCGGTGTGGTTTCGCCGATCAAGGCCGATCCTGAGTGGCGCAAGACGACCTGCCCGCAATGCGGCGGCGCGGCCGAGCGTGAAACCGATACCTTCGATACTTTCATGGAGTCGAGCTGGTACGTCGCGCGCTACACCAGCCCGGGTGCGCAGTCGATGGTCGATGAGCGCGCCAATTACTGGATGCCGGCCGATCAGTACATCGGCGGTATCGAGCACGCCATCCTGCATCTGCTGTACTTCCGCTTCTTTCATAAGCTGATGCGCGACGAGGGCATGGTCGCCAGCGACGAACCGGTAAAGAACCTGCTCACCCAGGGCATGGTGATCGCCGAGACCTACTATCGCGAAGAAGCCAACGGCGCCAAGCACTGGTACAACCCGGCCGACGTCGATGTGCAGCGTGACGAGCGTGGCCGCGTTACCGGTGCAAGCTTGCGCGCGGACGGCCAGCCGGTGCTGATCGGCGGCATCGAGAAGATGTCCAAGTCGAAAAATAATGGCGTCGATCCGCAGTCGATGGTCGAAAAGTTCGGTGCCGACACGGTGCGCCTGTTCTCGATGTTCGCCTCGCCGCCGGAGCAGTCGCTGGAATGGAGCGAGGCCGGCGTCGAAGGCATGGCACGCTTCCTGCGCCGTTTCTGGCGCGAAGTGACCACGCATGCGGCCGGCCCTGACCATGCCGACGTCGATCCGGTGGTATTGAACGCCGGTCAAAAGACGCTTCGCCGCCAGGTGCACGAAACCATCCAGAAGGTCGGCGACGATTTCGGCCGCCGCCACTCCTTCAATACCGCCATCGCGGCGCTGATGGAATTGCTCAACGCGTTGAACAAGTTCAACGACGACAGTGAGCAGGGCCGTGCCGTGCGTCATGAGGCTCTCGAAGCGATGGTGCTGCTGCTCAATCCGGTCGTGCCGCATGTCAGCCATGCGCTGTGGCAGGTGCTGGGCCATCCGCGGGTGTCCTGGAGGACCAGCCCTGGCCGCAGGTGGATACGGCGGCGCTGGTGCGCGACTCGCTGACGCTCGCGGTTCAGGTGAACGGCAAATTGCGCGGTACCATCGAGGTCGCGGCCAACGCCTCGAAGGAAGAGGCCGAGGCCCTGGCCCGTGCACATCCGCAGGTTGCGGCCTTCCTGGAAGGCCAGACCGTGCGCAAGGTCATCGTGGTACCCGGCAAGATCGTCAACATCGTCGCAGGATGAACTCAATGAGCCGCATGTCCAAAGCTTTGCTGTTGCTGTCGCTACTCGCACTGACGGCGTGCGGCTTCCATCTGCGTGGCAGCGCGGCCCTGCCGCCGTCGATGCAGCGTGTACACATTGCCGGCAATGGCGACCTGCAGCGCAGCCTGAGCCGCACCCTGGCCAGTTCCGGCGTCACGGTCGAAGATCACCCCGGCAATGGCATTGCCGAGCTGAATATCCCGGCCGCGGCGTTCACGACCGATACGCTCACCGTCGGTGGCGATGCGCGCGTGACGGAATACGCGGTGCACTACCACGTGCAGTTCAGCGTCAATGATATGAATGCTATTCCGCTGATACCGCCGCAGACGATCAACATGTCGCGCGAGTTCAGCTACGACGCCTTCAACACCATCGGCAACCAGTCGCAGATCGACCAGATTCAGCGCAGCCTGATCGACGACATGGTGCAGGCGATCCTGTTCCGCCTGCAGGCCGCCGGCAAGCACCAGGCCGCCCAGGACGTGACGCCCGGTCCGGCGCCGGCAAGCAGCACGCACTGAAGCCTGAGTTGTCTTAACGGCCATGCCGCTCAATCCCGCTCAATGGCACAAGGCGCTGGCCGCCGATAGCTTGCTGCCCGTCTATCTTCTGGCGGGCGAGGAACTGCTGGTACTCGAAGCGGCCGATGCGTTGCGTGCGCAGGCACGCAAGCTCGGCTATGCCGAACGCGAAGTGCTCGAAGTAGGCAATCATTTCGACTGGAACGATCTGGCTCGCGCTGCCGCAGGCATGTCGCTGTTCGCGATGCGTCGCCTGCTGGACCTGCGCCTGCCTACCGGTCGCCCCGGTACCGAGGGCGCCAAGGCGATCAACGAATTCTGCGCCAATCCACCGCCGGACGTGACCTTGCTGATCACGGCGGTGGAGTGGAGCAACAAACACGAAGGCGCCTGGACTAAAAATCTCGATACCGCAGGTGCATTGGTGGTATTCAACGCGCCGCGTCAGAACGAGTGGGCCTCCTGGATCAGCGCGCGGTTATCCTCGCGCGGGCTTTCCGCTACGCCGGATGCCGCCGCGTTATTGGCCGAGCGCGTGGAAGGCAACTTGCTCGCCGCGGCACAGGAAATCGACAAGCTGGTCGTGCTGCACACGCAGGGCGGTCGTATCGACGCGACCGAGATGGAGCATCTCGTCGCCGACAGTGCGCGCTATGACGCGTTCAAGCTTACCGACGCCGCCTTTGCGGGTGAGGGCGGGCGGGCCCTGCATATTCTTGCGGGCCTGCATGCCGAAGGCGACGAACTGATCGCCCTGATGGGGTGGCTGGTCAATCAGTTGCAGTTGGCCTTGCGTCTGGCCAATGCGCGCGATTTTTCCGCGCAGGCCCGCGCCGAGCGTTTGTGGCCGGCGCGCGAACAGCTTTTCCGCAAGGCGCTGCGCCGCGCGCCGCGTGAGCATTGGCTGCAGTGTCTGGCACGTGCGGCGCGTATCGACCGCATGGCCAAGGGCCGCGAAGGCGGCGATCCGTGGCTGGAGGCGGAGCGGCTGATTGCGGCGATCGCCGAGCCGCGCGCCGCGCTTACGATGGGATGATGGCGTGAAGCCTCTGGCCTTGTTCGGTGGCACCTTCGATCCGGTCCATCTGGGACACCTGAGTGTTTCCTGGGAAGCGGCCGAATTGCTGGATGCCGAAGTGCGGTTGATGCCTGCCCATGTGCCGCCGCATCGGCATGCGCCGACTGCCTCGCCGGCACAACGTGTTGCGATGCTGCATGCTGCGTTACAGGGACAGTCGCGGTTGACGCTCGATACGCGCGAGCTCGAACGCGAGGGGCCGTCGTACACGATCGATACCTTGCGTCAGTTGCGTTCGGAGCAGGGCGATCGGCCGCTGGTGTTGCTGCTTGGTGCCGATGCGTTTGCCGGGTTGCCGAGTTGGCATGGCTGGCGTGAGTTGTTCGATTACGCGCATATCGGTGTGCTCAATCGTCCCGGTATCGATGCGGCGTGGTCGGTCGAGCTGGCGTTCGAAATTGCGCCGCGTCGGGTGTCCGATCCCAAGCTGCTGCATGACACGCCGGCGGGCAAGGTTGTCGAGCTGGAAGTGACGCCGTTGGAGATATCGGCGACGCGTATTCGCGAGCTGCTCGCTGAGGGACGTGATCCGCGTTATCTCCTGCCGGCGGGTTTGTTTGACGATCCGGCGTTGTTGGCGCCGTATCGCCATTAAAGGAATGCGCGGCGACGCAGGCTCGCTTCGCATCGCCTCTTGCTCCCCCTCACCCCAACCCTCTCCCCCGGCAAAGCCAGGGGAGAGGGGGCATACTGAGTCGAGTTTGAATCTTGCGTGCTTTTAGCTCCCTCTCCCCCGACAAAGCCAGGGGAGAGGGGCATACTGAGTCGAGTTTGAATCTTGCGTGCTTTTAGCTCCCTCTCCCCTGGCTTTGCCGGGGGAGAGGGTTGGGGTGAGGGGGGCTCTAGACCATCAGCTGACCCGTCGCGGCACAAACCTCAGCGCTACCGAGTTCATGCAATAGCGCAACCCGGTCGGATCAGGACCATCATCGAACACATGTCCGAGATGACTGTCGCAACCCGCGCAGCGGATCTCCGTACGCTCCCAGCCAAAACTGTTGTCGCGTTTCTCAACTACATTCTCCTTGGCAATCGGCTGCCAGAAACTCGGCCATCCCGTGCCCGAGTCAAATTGCGTAGCGGCGTCATATAGCGCGGTATCGCAGCCTGGGCAGCGGTACAAGCCCGGCACCTTGGGCTTCTCGTGTTCGCCGCTGAAGGCCCGCTCAGTACCGTCACGGCGCATCACGTAATACGCATTGTCCGACAGCCGCTGATGCCACTGCGCATCGCTCAGTACAAGCTTCTGAACATGGCAGGGACCAAGATGACGCCCATCGTCATCGGCGAAGCATTGCAGCAACAGGTCCTGTGTCGGGGCGGACTTTGCCGCCGGCATCACATTGGCCTTCTTGTCGTCGGCCAGCAGACGCATCGACCATATGCCACCGACGGCGAGCGCACTACCGCCGGCCAGTGTGCTCCAGAGAAAGCGGCGACGAGCGGGTTGGAAGGATTTGTCAGTCATGGGGTACCTCAGCGTTTATGCGTTCGATCAACCGAAGGTAAAGGCGTAGGCCTTGACACCCGGGTCGAGGAATTCGATCTCGAACAGTCGCTCGCCGCTGCCGTTGCTTTGGCGAATCAATTGATAAAGGCGCTGCTCGGTCACCGTGCCGTTGCCGTCGGCGTCGATATCCGAGCCGTGATCGAGCGCCGGGGCCTTGCCGTCGATACGTACGCGGAAGCGCACGGGCTTGTTATCGCTGCCGGGGCCAAGCACCAGATGCAGATCGCGGCCGCGGAAGCGATACACGATGCGGCCACCGGCCTTGTCCAGTTGCGCGTCTTCTTCGTTCACGGTCCAGTGGCCATCCAGCGTCCACTGTCCGCTTTGCAGCTCGACCGGCGCGTGATAGTTCCAACTGTCGTCGTGCGCGATCTTGCCAGCGAAATTGGCGGTGCGCGCATAGCCGACATAGGTCTCCGGCGAGCGGCTGTAGTCACCCGAGCCCGCGGCTTCGGCACCCTTGGCATTCGGTTGCACGTAACCGCCGGGCAGATCCTTGTAACCGGCCTCGGTGAGCAACTGTCGAATTACGTCTTCGCTCTGCTGGTATTCGCCTTCGCCGAAATGGTGATGGCGAATCTGTCCCTTCGCATCGATGAAGTAATGCGCCGGCCAGTATTCGTTGCTGAAGGCTTTCCAGATCGCGTAATTGCTGTCCACGGCGACGGGATAGCGAATATCGAAGTTCTTCACGGCATCGCGCACGTTGTCCGGATCTTTCTCGAAAGCGAATTCGGGCGAGTGCACGCCGATCACCACCAGGCCATGATCCTTGTACTTGTCCGCCCAGGCGCGGGTATACGGCAGCGCGCGGATGCAGTTGATGCAGGAGTAGGTCCAGAAATCGACCACCACGACCTTGCCGCGCAGCGCGGCGGCGGTCAGCGGCGGACTGTTGAACCACTGCGTGGCCCCGTCGATGGATGGCATCTCGCCTTCCACCGGCAGCGGCTCGCCTGCCTTGCGCGCGGGCTGCGGTGCCGGCGCCGGGCGTGCCGCGTCGACCAGCTTCTGTTCGATACCGCCGGTGCTGGCCAACGAAAGACGCGTCAGCACACCGGTATCCAGGCCCATGGCGATGGCAGCCACACCCCCGAGTACGAGCACGCCCAGCACACGGCGTACCCACTCGCCGGCACCGAGCGACCGCTTCATCACCGAAAACACCTTGCCGCCGATCGCCAACGCCAACGCGAGCGAGGTGGCCGCGCCGGCCGCATAGGTCAGCAGCAACAGCGTGGTTTGTACGCTGGCGCCGTTGAGCGCTGCGCCGGTCAGCAGCAGGCCGAGGATCGGGCCCGCGCAAGGCGCCCACAAAAGACCCGTCGCCACGCCAAGGCCGGCGGCTGAGAGCACCGAATCCTTTTCTTCCGAGCGTTGCGAAAGCTTGTTGCCGAGCGCGACGAACGGACGCGCGATCCACTCGGCGATATGCGAAGAGAGCAGGGTCAGACCAAGCAGACCCAGAATCACCAGCGCCACGATGCGCCCGTATTGATTGGCCCGAATCGCCCAGCCACCGCCCACCGCCGCCAGTGTCGCCACCAGCGCGAAGGTCACCGCCATGCCGATCAGCATCGGCAGTCCGCTGCGCATGAACGGGCGGTCGGCGCGGGCGAACACGAACGGCAGCACCGGCAGGATGCACGGGCTGAGGATGGTCAGCGCACCACCGAGATAAGCGAGGAACAGGACGAGCATGGGTGGATCCTTGAGGGTTACGGTGGCTATTTCGCTGACGGGAGGGGAGTGGTTACGTTGGGGGCGTGGGAGGAGCGAGTGAAGAGGAGTGAGAAGTGAGAGAAAGCATGGCCTCGCAATTGGGCTGCTCTTACTCACTCCTCACTCCTCTCCACTCACTCCTCAAGCTCCTGACTGTAACCAGGCCGCCACTCCTGACGAATAGGCACATGAACCGCAATCACGAGGGCAACGATGCCCGGCTTGACGACAGCCGGCACGATGGGTCTATATATCGACTTTCCCCGCCGGGCGAGTCCCAGTTCCCACGTGTCCGACGACATCCACAGCTCTCAAGAGCAAGCATCGCAGCGTCGCTCTGCGTGGATGGCTGCTGCCCAGGATGGCGACCGTCAGGCGTATGAGAAGGTGCTGGCCGATTCGGTCGGGCTGATTCGCTCCGTGGCGCGGCGGCAGGGTGTGGCGATCGATTCGCTCGATGACGTGGTGCAGGAAACCCTGTTGACCGTGCATCGCGTCCGCCACACCTACGATCCATCGCGTTCTTACGATGCCTGGTTGGCGGCGATTGCGGCACGGCGTGCGATCGATCATCTGCGCAGCCATGGTCGCCATGGCGCGCGCGAGGTCAGTGATGAGTTTGCGCTGGATATGCATCCGGACGTCGGCGACGCCACCACGCAGACCGAGCGCGCACAAGAGGCGGCGCGTCTGCGTCAGGCGGTATCCGAGTTGCCCCCGGGGCAACGCGAAGCCGTCGAACAACTGAGTCTGAAAGAACAATCGCTGGCCGAGGCGGCCGAAGAGACCGGCCGCAATACCGGCGCCTTGAAGGTCAATTTGCACCGCGCGTTGAAGACGCTGCGTCAACGTTTGCACGGAGATTCCTGAAGTCCATGTCCGAGCCGCTTCCCATCGACAGCTTGATCAAGTCACTCGGCGCCCAGGCGGCGCCGGTGCGGCGACTGCTGTCTCCCGGACGGCGTACCGTCGGCTGGACCATGGCTGTCCTGACGATCGCGGCGTATCTGCTGTGGCGCCATGGCATGGGCAACATGATGCAGCGCTGGGAAATCGCGCCGCTGGTCTGCTGTGCCGATGTGAGTGCGTTCTTCACCTGCATCGCCGCGGGTTGGGCTGCCTTTGCGCTGTCGGTCCCCGGCCGCAGCAACGCCTGGGTGTGGTTGCCGCTGCCGACGCTGCTGGTGTGGATGGCGGCCAGCGGCTGGGGTTGCCTGCGTGCGCTGATCGCACCCAATGCCGAGGCGGTCGGTTTCCCGCAGTCTGCCGACTGCCTGGTGTTTATCGTCGCCTTGTCCGTACCGCTATCGGTGTTGCTGGTCCTGCTGGTCCGTCGTGCCTACCCGCTGCGCCCGGTACAGGCAGCCATCATGATCGGCCTGGCCAGCGCGTCGGCATCGGCGGCACTGCTGGGCATCTTCCATCCGATCGACTCGGCGGCCAGCGATCTGGCCATGCACGCCATCGCTGTGTTGATCGTGATTGGCGTCAATGCGGCCATGGGCGGCCGTCTGCTGCAACCTCGTTAAATTCCTGAAAAGCAAGAACTTGCGGTCGTCTTGAACCTGAATGGCGGTTCCGCCGTGCGGTTGCCAAGCCATGCCCGAGGTATACCCTGTCCCACACATCGAGCAGGTCAGGTCAGGGGCAGGGCCTGGAATCGGAGTTTGTGGACTTAAGGACGGTCCGCACGTATAGGGCGAAGTTGAGGGTGATCTCCATATCGGGTTTCGCATCGAAAGCTTCGTTCGGCCATGCCGAGGTGGCCCGGGAAGGGCAGCTCCGGCGATCCATGGAAGTGCGGCCGACGCCGCACGCACTACCTCACCGTCTCAGGAGAAAGTACCCATGAAAGTTTCTCGCTACGCCGTGCTCGCCGCTTCGACCGCTCTGCTCCTTGGCCTCGCCGTTTCCCCCGTGATGGCGCAGAGTGCCGCAGGCTCGAGTGCGACGCCGCCAAGCAGCAGCTCGACTGACGGCACCAAGAAGACCCACAAAGCCAAGCATCACAAGAAGGCTGCTTCGTCGTCCTCGGCTCCGGCCTCGACCTCGTCGTCGGGCGGCTAAGCCCCCTCAAGTTAGTCGAACGCATCGACCCTTCTCCCGCGATGGCGGGGGAAGGGTTTTTTTTTAGGAGTAAGTGAAGAGGAGTGAGGAGTGAGAGTAGAGCTCAAGAGGCTCGAACCACGGCTCTCTCTCACTCCTCACTCCTCTTCACTTACTCCTAGCTTTTGCCGCGCTGCGGCATGGTCTAATGCGCCGGTCCCCGATCCCCACGGAAAGGACCTCTCGTGCGCCATGTGTTGACCGAACGACTCGGTATTTCTCATCCGTTGATTCAAGCCCCGATGGCCGGCTCGACCACACCCGAACTGGTATCGGCGGTCAGTCAGGCGGGCGGGCTGGGTTCGCTGGGTGCAGGCTATCTGAGCCCGCAGGCGATCCTGGAACAGGCGGCGCAGGTGCGCGCGCAAACCGATAAGCCCTACGCGATCAACCTGTTCGTGATGGCGGATGAGTTCACCGCTGACGCTGGTCTGGTCACCCGCGCACGCGAGCGACTGGATGCATTGATGGTCAAGGAAGGGCTGGCGATCCGCACCAGCCTGCCCGAGCGCTGGGCGTTCCGATTCAGCGATCAGCTGGCGGCCTTGCGCGAGGCGCGACCGCCGGTGGCGAGCTTCGCGTTCGATCTGATCACGCCGGCGCAATTGCGCGAACTCAAGCAGCTCGATATTTACGTCATCGGCACCGCGACAACGGTGGCCGAGGCCCGGGCCTGGGCCGAGCTGGGTGCCGATGCCGTCGGTTTACAGGGTGCCGAGGCTGGCGGCCATCGGGGCACGTTCCTGCATGAGCCGGAAGACGCCTTGATCGGCTTGTTCGCCTTGCTGCCCCTGGCGGCCAGGGCGGTCGATATTCCGCTGATTGCCGCGGGCGGCATCATGGATGGGCGTGCCATGCTGGCGGCCGAGCTGCTGGGCGCCGCTGCCAGCCAACTGGGCACTGCCTTTCTGGCCTGTCCGGAAAGCTCCGCCGCACCCGCGTGGAAGCAGGATCTGCAACACGCTCAGGACCATCAGATCACCACCATCCGCAGCTTTTCCGGTCGCGCCGCGCGTGGCCTGCGCAATCGCTATGTCGAGGCCATGTCCAAGCGGGCCGAGGAGCTGCCGCCATACCCCATCCTCAATGCCCTGACCTCGCCGTTGCGTAAGGCTGCAGCCGCTGCCGGGCGAGGAGATCTGATCTCCGAATGGTGCGGCCAGGCGGCCAGTCTTGTCCGTCCGATGCCCGCCGCCGCCCTGGTTGCCGAGCTCATGCGTGAATATGCCCAGGCCCGCGCCGGGCTTTCGGCGTAACGGGCCCTAGGCCACATGGCTTGACGTGGCCCACAGAGCGGAGCGTTATACTGCGCTCGCGCCAATCGGGCGCTCCGATCTGCATGAGGCCAGCACTCTTGAGTCCGACCGCACAACGCATGAAACCGGCTAACGCCACCTCCCTCCGCCAGCATGTCATCGACGCGCTGGAAGAACTGAAAGCCAAAGACATTCGTGAAATCGATGTCCGCGGCAAAACCTCCATTGCCGACTTGCTCGTGATTGCCTCCGGCACCTCGGCTCGCCATGTCAAATCCATTGCCGACGAAGTCGTCAAGTTCGCCAAGAAGGCGGGCGTGATGCCGATCGGTGTGGAAGGCGAGCAGGAAGCCGAATGGGTCCTCGTTGACCTGGGCGACGTCATCGTGCACGTCATGCTGCCGCGCATCCGCGAATTCTATGGCCTGGAAAGGCTGTGGACCGTGGGCGATCGCGACAGCGACAACGAAGCCATCAGCGCAGTTTGATCGCGCAGGCTTTCTCCGCGCGCTACCGAAACGGTGGCGCAGATGTTTTGTTCTCTCTCGATTCGACTCATGCGCGCACGTCTGATCGCCGTCGGTGAACGCATGCCCGCATGGGTGGCCGAAGGCTTCGCCGAATATCGCAAGCGGTTGTCGCACGAATTGCCGCTGGAACTGATCGAACTGAAGCCCGGCACGCGCGGCAAGGGCCGCGACGATGCGCGCGCGATTCAGGACGAAGGCACGGCGATCCTCGCCGCACTTCCCCGCGATATTCATGTCGTCGCGCTCGACGGGCGCGGCAAGACCTGGTCCAGCGAAGATCTCGCGCAGCAACTGGCGAAGTGGCGCATGTCCGGCCGCGATCTCGCCTTCCTGATCGGCGGACCCGATGGCCATGCGCCGGAGGTGATTGCGCGTGCCGATCAGAGCTGGTCGCTCGGGCCGCTGACGCTGCCGCACATGCTGGTGCGCCTGGTGCTGGCCGAGCAGCTTTATCGCGCAACGACGTTGCTGGCGGGGCATCCGTATCATCGCGCCTGAAGGGCGCAGCAGTGAGTTGTCAGGAGTGAGTAGTGAGTCGGGCTGTGCCAGGATGACTGTAGCTAGCGATAGGGATCACTACTGATGAACACTCACATTCGGCAGGCCACGAACGACGATCTCGACAATATCGTCCCTTTGTTCGATGCCTATCGGCAGTTCTATGGCCAGCCGACGGATCTACCTCGTGCGCATGCCTTTCTCTCCGAGAGATTTACGCGGAACGAGTCGGTGATACTGGTTGCGATGGACGGCTCACGCTTCGTCGGGTTTACCCAGTTGTACCCGTTGTTTTCTTCCGTGCGTACCGTGCGGACGTATCTGCTCAACGATCTGTTCGTTGCCGCCGATGCCCGACGGCATGGCGTCGCGGCAGCCTTGCTGCGTGCGGCGGCCGAACACGGTCGCGCGGTGGGTGTCGCCAGTCTTTCTCTGTCGACGGCGCATGACAACCTGCCCGCACAACGCCTTTACGAATCCTTGGGCTGGAAGCGCGACGAACATTTCCGCGAATACAGCCTGAGCCTTAAGGAATCCTAGATGCTCTATCTCGCTTCACAGTCGCCGCGCCGCCGCCAGTTGCTGGAACAACTGGATGTGCCTTTTACGGTGGTGGACGTCGACGTTCCCGAAGTGCGCGGCGCGAACGAGTCGCCGCGCGATTACGTCAGCCGTGTGGCGCGTGACAAGGCAAGAGCGGGCCTTGCATCACTGGATGCCGCCGATGCCATCGTGCTGGGTGCCGACACGGAGGTTGTGCTCGACGACGACGTGTTTGGCAAACCTGTCGATGCCGACGATGCCAAGGCGATGCTGCATCGGCTATCGGGGCGCACGCATGAAGTGATCTCGGCGCTGTGGGCGGTGGGCAAGGACCAGGAGCGCTGTGAGATCTGCGTCTCCAAGGTGCGTTTCAGTGCGTTGACGGAGGCACAGATCGACGCCTATGTGACAACCGGCGAGCCGTTCGGCAAGGCGGGTGCATACGCTATCCAGGGGCGCGGCGGCGCCTTGATCGAACATCTCGAAGGCAGCTATTCCGGCGTCATGGGCCTGCCGGTATTCGAGACGGCACGTTTACTGCGTGGTTTGGAATTGATTCCTTAGAAGCCTCTCAGAGCAACCTCTAAAAAACTCAGTTTTCATTGTCGCCCCGGCGAGGCGCTTCACAACAGCGAAGCTGATCACGCCCGGGCCTGGCGTCTTCAGGGAACCTCTAAAAACCTCCCCTATCCGTCATTCCGGCGTAGGCCGGAATCCATTCCTCGGCGCAGACGCTTGCCACAGGCTGCCTGACAAGCGACAACTGAGGAATGGATCCCGGCCTACGCCGGGATGACGAAAAAAACTGAGGTTAATCGAGGTTCCCTTCAGCAGGTTGAAACGTAAGGCACTGGGTTACTCGCTTCGCTCGCCCCTTCGGGGCCGCCCTCCGGGCGTTCTGCGCGCAAGCGCTTGTCCGGCGTGACCAGCTTCGCTGTTGTGAAGCACCTCGCCGGGACGACGGATAGGAGAGGTTTTTGGAGGTTTCATCAAACGGCGTTTTGCATGGTGAAAAACCATGCCACCGTAGTGACCAGATTGTTCATGCCATGGGCTATCACGGCGGGCCACAACGAATTGGATTTCAGCCGCAGCCACGCGAAGGCGGCACCGAGCATGGCCAGATTCGGCAGGCCGTACCAGAGAAATTTCAGGTCCGGCAGATGCACCAGGGCGAACAGCAGCGACGTGCAGGCCACCGCCCAGCCGACGTTCAATCGCTTCAGCCATGCCGAAAGCAAGACACCGCGAAATAGCAGTTCCTCGATCAACGGCGCGATGGTGATGGCGACGATCATCAAGACGAATTTTGCGGCAAGCGACGCATTCGCTCCGAGTTGCTTGATGTCCTGCGGTACCTGATGCCCCTGAGCCAGGAACTGGGTGAGCACGCCGCCGATGATCGGCAGGGCGATGCCTGCCGCCACGGCGATGGCATAGAACGAGGTGTCACGCGGAGCCGCCAAGCCGAAACCCGGCACGGCGGCGCGTCGCCACAGCTGCGGCCAACGGTGACGCACCAACCACCACATGATCGCAGTGGCGCCGCCAAGGGCGCCGGCGACCAGCAGCACGTTGATGTTCGGGCGACCCAGTAACACCTTGATCGTCTGCATGATTTCAGCGACTGGCTGGTCGTGATCGAGCAGGAAAACCCCCAGTCCGATCATGGCGGCGATCACCCCGCCCACGAAGGCCTGCAGCAGGAAATAAAGCACGAGCATGCCCATTGCGGCCCAGCCATTCGGTGATTCGGGGACGGGTGGCGTGACCGAATACGGCAATGGCGGTGGGTCGGCCGGGTGTGCGACGAGCGCGATATCCGTATCCATGCGGCAGGTGTGGCCTTTAACGGGTGGCAGGTAAGTCATGCTGCCTGCTGGCGTAGGGTTTGTCAGCAGCGGGCGTCATACAGTTCCCGGTATAGTGTCCTGCCATTCAAGCCTGCTACCCGGGAGGACCCCAGGCGCATTGCGCCGACCCATGTTTGCTTTCGACTGGATGGCCGACCCTACGGCCTGGGCGGGTCTCCTCACCCTGGTGGTGCTGGAGATTGTGCTCGGTATCGACAATCTCGTTTTCATCGCGATCCTCGCGGACAAGCTGCATGCCTCGCAGCGCGACCGGGCGCGGCTGCTGGGCCTTTCCCTGGCGTTGGTGATGCGCCTGGGATTGCTGGGTGCGATGTCCTGGCTGGCCAAGCTGACCACGCCGATTTTTACCTGGAACAACTTCACGCTTTCCTGGCGCGACATCATCTTGCTGCTCGGCGGCGTATTCCTGCTGTTCAAGGCCACGCTCGAATTGCACGAACGGCTCGAAGCCGAGGACGAGCATGGCAGCGGCAACCGCGCGCAGGCCAAGTTCTGGCTGGTGGTGGCGCAGATCGTCGTGCTCGATGCGGTGTTCTCGCTCGACTCGGTGATCACCGCCGTGGGCATGGTCGATCATCTGTCGGTGATGATGATTGCGGTGGTGGTGGCGATGATCCTGATGATCAGCGCGAGCAAGCCGTTGACCAGTTTTGTCAACGCGCGCCCCACCGTGGTGATCCTGTGCCTCTCTTTCCTGTTGATGATCGGTTTCAGCCTGATCGCCGAAGGCCTGGGGTTTCATATCCCCAAGGGTTATCTGTACGCGGCGATCGGTTTCTCGATCATGATCGAGGCGTTCAACCAGACCATGCGACGCAACCGTCGTCGCAGCCTTTTCAGCAGCGCGCGCAATCTGCGCGATCGCACGGCGCAGGCGGTATTGCGGCTGCTCGGTGCGGGCGGCGACGATGAGCATGATGTGCCCAAGGCGCAGGCGTCGTCGAACGATGGCAGCGTGGCGGTCTTCGGCAAGGACGAACTGGCGATGGTGCAGGGCGTGCTCGATCTAGCGCATCGTCCGGTGCGTTCGATCATGACGCCGCGCCCGGAAATCAGCTGGATCGATCCACGCGAAAGTACCGAGGCGTTACGCGCGGAAATCGCCGTCATCAATCATCATTGGTTGCCGGTGGCTGGCGATGATCTTGATCAGTTGATCGGCGTGGCATCGTCGAGCGACCTGCTGGCCAGCCTGTTCGATCACGGCCGCATCGACGTCGAAAGCGTCGTGCGCAAGCCGCTGACGGTGCTCGAATCGCTTAGCGTGCTGCGCCTGATCGACGAATTCCGACGCTCGCCGCTGCAGGTGGCCCTGGTGGTCGACGAATACGGCAGCGTGCTTGGGCTGGTCACTCCGGCGGATGTACTGGAAGTGATCGCTGGCGAGTTTCCCGACGACGAAAGCGGCGATCCGTCCGCGATACAGGAAGCGGACGGCAGCTGGCTGGTGGATGCCAGCCTGGATCTGCGCCGCATCGAGCATTTGCTTGGCGTACGACTGAGTGGCGACGATAGTTTCGCGACCCTGGCCGGTTATGTATTGCAACGGCTTGGGCGCTTGCCGAACGCCGGAGATCAGTTCGAAAGCGAAGGTTTGCAGTTCGAGGTCATCACGATGGATGGTGCGCGTATCGAGCGATTGCGGGTGACGCCTGCGGCCTAAAGGCGCCCCCTCACCCCAACCCTCTCCCCCGGCAAAGCCAGGGGAGAGGGAGCCTGATTGAGGGAATCTCAGTGTTTCGCGCTTGCGCAACTTAACTCCCTCTCCCCTGGCTTTGCCGGGGGAGAGGGTTGGGGTGAGGGGGGCTCCTGATTTGCCGACTCAACCAACCACCATCGCCCGCACAATCCCAAACGCCGACAGCGCAACCAGCGCCGCCCAGGCAACCAGCGAAAGTCCGAAGGCTGTCCCACGTTTGGCCGGATCTTTCAGATACGCCGGGATGTACCACGCGCGACCGACCAGCCAAAGCAAACCGAAGCCACCCGCGAGCGCCGGAAAACCATACATGGACGCCAGCCACAGCACCGGCAGAAACATCGCGCTCGCTTCGAGCGTATTCATCTGGATGCGCCAGGCGCGCTCGAAGCCCGGATGGCCGCTGATGGCCGGCGCTTTCACGCCATAACGTTTGCGTGCATCGCCTACCACCCACAAGGTCGCGAATTGCAGCAACACGTTGAGCAAGGTGACCAGGGCAGGCAGGTGCTGCAGCATGGGTGTCTCGGGCTTGAGGGGTGGCTCACTATAGTCGCCGTCGTGCCCATCCCGAAAAAGTCCCGGTCGACCGCAAGATATCGCTTGGCGTGATCCGATCCGGGCGGTATCGTCCCTGCCGCGGTATCGACGATCGTGCATTCAGCCGAGGTGCGTATGGATTGGCAAAAAGGTGAGCGCAGCCAGAATGTCGAAGTCGACAGCGGCGGCGGTGGTGGCGGTCCGCGTTTTGGTGGCGGCCGAGGCATGGGCATCGGCGGGATCATTATCCTGGCGATCCTGGGCCTGGTGTTTTTCAAGGACCCGACCGCCTTGCTCAGCCAGGTCGATGGTGGTGGCCAGCAGCAGGTCAGTGCGCCCAGCAACGGGCAGCCGTATACGCCCGATCCACGGCAAAAAGACTTTGTCAGCGCCGTGCTCGGTTCTACCGAGAAAACCTGGGGTGCCATCTTTGCCGAACACGGCAAGACCTATACCGATCCCAAGCTCGTCCTGTTCCAGGGCGGAATCAACACAGCCTGCGGCGCGGCATCCAGTGCGGTGGGGCCGTTCTATTGCCCGGGCGACCAGCAGGTCTACCTCGACCTTGGGTTCTTCACCGAACTGGAAACGCGCTTTCATACCGTGGGCGACTTCGCCCGTGCCTATGTGATCGCGCATGAAGTCGGCCACCACGTACAGAACCTGATCGGCGTGTTTGCGCAGGTCGACCAGGCACGTCGTCGTGGCGCGCGCATGGAAGGGGCCGACGGCCTGTCCGTGCGGCAGGAGCTGCAGGCCGACTGCTTTGCTGGCGTGTGGGCCAACCGCACCCAGCAGCGCCTGCAGTGGCTGCAGGAGGGCGACGTGGAGTCGGCGCTCAATGCGGCCAGCCAGATCGGCGACGACAACCTGCAGAAGCAGGCGCAGGGCCGGGTGGTGCCGGACTCGTTTACCCACGGTACCTCGGCGCAGCGCGTGAAGTGGTTCACCGCCGGCTTCAAGAGCGGCGACATGAGCGCCTGCAACACCTTCAACGGGCCGGTCTAAGGGTCTATCGCGTCCGGGCTGCTGCAACGGCAGCCCGGAAGGCCCTAGAATGATTGCGCTGCGTGCCTGGGGGTGCGCTTCCCAAGAACCTCATGGATCATCCGTGTCTGCGGTGCGGGGCCTGCTGCGCGTTTTTTCGCGTGGCCTTTCATTGGTCGGAAGCCGAAGCCTTTACGGGCGGCGTCGTGCCGTCTGACCTGACCGAAAAGCTCGATCCGCATCGTGTTGCCATGCGCGGCACCAACGCGGCGAAACCGCGCTGCGTGGCGTTGCGCGGCGAGGTGGGCGTCGCCGCGCATTGCGGCATCTACGAGCAGCGGCCGTCGGTGTGCCGGGAAGTGATGCCCGCGTGGGAATTCGGCGTCGCCAGCCCGCAATGCGACAAGGCGCGCCTGGCCCATGGACTGGTGCCGCTGCAGCCAACCGATTGGCCCGATCCGATCGAGTCGCAGCCACTACCGCAACTGGCCTGAGTCAGCGCATCGTTTCCTCATTCTGAAACGCCAGCACGAACTGCTTCAATTCTCCCGGATTGACGTCCGACACCACCAGGAAACGCATGCCATGGTCGCTCCAGCGGATCACGGTATAGCCGTTCTGCTGCGTGGTCTGCTGCACCGATTCGGTCTGGGCCGGCCACTGATACAGATTGATCACGTGCAGGCGGCGGCGATAGACCAGGGCGGCCACGCTGTGCCCGTCGATGGCGTCGAGACGCCCGCCGGCAAGTGGAAAGCCTTCGCTGGCCAATTCTTTTACACGCGGCGAGAAATCCAGCTTGCCTTCGAACCAGGGTTTCACCGTGTGCTGGTCGGTGGAAACCACGTCCATAAGATGCGCTGCCTGGAGCGAACGCAGGTGTCCGGAGATCGCCTCGTTGACGAGCAGATCCGGCGATGCCGGTCCATGGACCTCGCCGACCCACAGCGTGCCGGCCAACAAAAAAGCGGCGGCGAGGCCGGCAGCCATCGACCATGTCGGCAAGGCACGACGTGCCCTGGGCGCAACCGGCTTTACCGTGGTCCATTGCTGGCGCAGGGCATCGGGCGCCTTCCGATACAGCCCCGGCTGCGCCAAGGCCTTGCGCAGTCGAGTGTGATCGCTGTAACTCGCAGCGCACACGGAGCAGGTTTTCAGATGGCCGACCATCGATGCGCTTTGCGCCGCATCCAGTTCGTCGTCCAGGTAAGCGTGCAATAGCAGTCGGGCGTCCTCACACATCATGACGGCGCGCCTCCTTGGAATGATGGATCAATTCGGATTTCAGCCGTTCGCGCGCGCGGGCCAGGCGGGACATCACGGTACCGATCTTCTGGCCCGTGACGCTGGCGATTTCTTTGTAGGAGCATTCTTCCAATTCGCGTAATACGATCACTTCGCGCAATGGGTGCGGCAGCCGCTGCAGGGCCGATTGCAATGAACCGACATCCACGGCGAGCAGCGCGAGTGCTTCCGGTGAGGGGCGTTCATCGGCGATTGGGTGGGTCTCTTCGTCGATGCTGTCGTGCAGGCGGTCCGACGCGTGTTTGGTATGCAAGGTGTAGAACGTATTGCGCACGATCGCCAGCAGCCAGACGCGCGCATCGCCGCCGCGAAAACTGTCGAAGTAGCGCAGCGCCCGCAGCAGTGCTTCTTGCACCGTGTCCTGTGCGTCCGCGTCGTCGTGGGCCAGCCAGCGCGCAAGGTTGTAGGCCGCGTCCAGAAAGGGCAGCACGATGGCTTCGAAGCGCGCGTTGGTCGCGGCGTCCGTAGTGGCTCTCAGGGCTTGCTGATCGGCTGGCATAAGAGGGTTTACCTCCCTTGCCGCGACTTTATTCCCTATGCCCTTGGGGCGGAATAGCCGCGTGCCGGACGCAGTAGTACTCCAAAGGAAGGATCGCCGGATACCGGCGGTGCGCTTCCGCGCTGGCCGTCCGGCCATGCGCCCATCGCGGAGCAGACGAGATGCACGATATCCATGACGAAACCCATGGCAGACGCCAATTCCTCAAATGCATGGCCTGGGCCGGGGCCGGCACCGTATGGCTGATGAAAGGCGGCGTATTGCAGGCCAAGCCCTTTGGCGACAGCGCTGCCGACGCGGCGAAGGATGCGACCTTCAGCTTCGTGCAGATCAGCGATTCGCATATCGGTTTCCACAAGGAGCCGAACATGGACGTGGCCGCGACGCTGCGCGCGTCGCTCAGCCAGATCAACGCGCAGAAGCAGCGTCCGGATTTCATCCTGCATACCGGCGATCTCACGCATCTGTCCAAGCCCGAAGAGTTTGAATTTCTATCGGACCTGATGCGCGAGGCGCATGTCAGCAAGACGTTCTACGTGCCGGGCGAGCACGATGTGATCGGCGATAACGGCGCCGAGTTTTTCCGGCGTTTCGGCGAGCGCCAGCAAGCCGGCGGCTGGTACAGCTTCGATCATCACGGCGTGCATTTCGTCGGCTTGATCAATGTGCTGAACCTCAAGGCCGGCGGGCTCGGCTCATTGGGAGCGGACCAGCTGGCCTGGTTGAAACGCGATCTCGCATCGCTTTCGGCCGAGACACCCGTGGTGGTGTTTGCGCATATGCCGCTATGGCCGCTCTATCCAGATTGGGGCTGGGGTACGGACGACAGCGCCGAGGCGGTGAGCTATCTGCGCCGGTTCGGTTCGGTCAGTGTGCTCAACGGCCACATCCATCAGATTCAACAAAAGGTGGAAGGAACGATCACGTTCTACACCGCACGTTCGACTGCTTACCCGCAGCCCGCACCCGGCGTTGGCCCTGGCCCCGGCCCATTGAAGGAGGTGCCGCCCGGCAAGTTGCACAGCTACCTGGGCGTGCGCGACGTGCGCCATGTCCAGGGCCGGCATGCGCTTGCGGTGACCGAGGAGGTGCTGGCATGAGCGGCGCGATGAAACGTATCGTGCTGGGTGTGGCGATCATGCTGTCGATGCCGCATGCCGTGCAGGCGGCGGGTGCCGCGGCGGCCCACACCACGCAGGTCGATATTCGCAACTTCGGTTTTTCGCCCAAGAGCGTGACCGTTCCGGTCGGCACGCGCATCGTCTGGACCAACCATGACGAAGAACCGCATGTCGTCACCAGCGCCGGTACGGGCTTCGTTTCGTCCAAGGCGCTCGATACCAGCGACAGCTACGCCGTCACGTTTTCCAAGCCGGGTACCTACGCCTATTACTGCTCGATCCACCCGATGATGGTCGGCACCATCATCGTGCAGTAAATCAGGCGGCGCGATCGAAGCGATAGATATCCATCGCAAGGAAGCCCAGGTCGATGCCGGCGTCGATGCGTTGCGCTGCAGCGCCGTCGCCGCCGGCGCCCAGCGCCACGAACAACGGCAGCAGGTGCTCGTCGGTGGGATGGGCGCGTTCGGCGAACGGTGCCTGTCGACGATAGTCGAGCAGGGCATCGACGTCGTTCGCCGCCAGCCGCTGTTCGAACCATTCGATGAAAGGCCGCACATATGGCGCTTCGTTCGTATCGCTGTAGCCCGCGCGGAAGTCGTACAGGTTGTGCGTGATGCTGCCCGATCCGATCAGCAGCACGCCTTGTTCGCGCAGAGGTGCCAGTGCACGGCCTACCGCAAGCTGATGCGACGGTCCGAGCTCGGGCTGGATCGATAACGGTACCACCGGGATATCGGCTTGCGGATAGAGCAGGTGCAAGGGCGACCACACGCCATGGTCGAGACCGTGGTGTGGATCGACCCATGCTGGCAGGCCGTTGTCCTTCAACAAGGTCTGGATCTGCGTCGCCAGCTCGGGCGAGCCCGGAGCGGGGTAGCGCATCTCGTAGAGTTCGCGCGGAAAGCCACCGAAGTCATGCACGGTGTCCGGCGCCTGGGCGCCGCCGACGACCGGCTGTCGGGCGAGGAAATGCGCGCTGGCGACCACGATCGCCTTGGGACGCGGCAAGACGCGCGCAAGTTCGCTCAGCCGCTCGCCGCTGCGACCGGGGTGCAGCGCCGTCATCGGCGAACCATGGGAGATATAGAGACTGGGGAGGCTGGTCATGAGCTAAAGATAGAGCTTGCGCACAGCGTTTCCAGCCCCGCTGCCGCGAACGGATTGTCGCCGGACCGGAACGATCCGGCGACAATCCGTTGGTATTACTTGAATTTGCGCGGCGGCTTGTTGCCCGAAGGCTTGCCACCTGGCGGACGCGGCTTGCCCTTGAAGCCGCCACCGCCACCGCCGCCCGGGCGGAAACCGCCCTTGCGCGGTGCCGGCGCGTCGCCGCCGCCGGCGTCCTGACCATCCCATTCATGGATGCGCAGCTGCTGCTGGCTCACCCATACCTTTTGCAGGTGCTGGAAGACCTCCGGCGGCATGCCGTCGGGCAGGTCGATCAGGCTGAACTCGCTGCGGATGCTCAGGCGGCCGATGAACTGGCTTTCCAGCCCGGCCTCGTTGGCGATGGCACCGATGATATTGCCCGGCTTGACGCCATGTTCGTGGCCCACTTCGACGCGATAGGTCTTCATGCCCTGCTCGGTGACGTGCGCACGCAGCGGGCGGGTGCCGAATTCACGCGGCGCCTCGCGCTCGCGGCGCGGCCGTTCCTCGCCTTCGGGACGGGGACGGCGGTCGCCACGATCGTTACGGTCACCGCGATCGTTACGATCGTTGCGCTCACGCGGCGCGAAGTCGCGCGCCGGTGCTTCGCGCTTCGGCGGCGGCGTGAGCAGCAGCGGCTGGTCGCCCTGAGCAATGCGTGCAAGCGCGGCGGCGATCTCGACGGCCGGGATGTTGTGTTCCTGCTCGTACTGCTCGATCAGCTGCTGGAACAGGCCCAGTTCGCCGATTGCCAGCGTGTCGGTAATGCGCTGCTTGAAGCGGCTGATGCGCTGGTCGTTGACTGCTTCGACCGTCGGCAGCTTCATTTCTTCGATCGGCTGGCGGGTGGCGCGCTCGATCGAGCGCAGCATGCCTTTCTCGCGCGGCGTCACGAACAAAATCGCTTCGCCGCTACGGCCGGCGCGTCCGGTACGGCCGATGCGATGCACATAACTTTCCGTGTCGTACGGAATGTCGTAGTTCATCACATGACTGATGCGCTCGACGTCCAGGCCGCGTGCGGCCACGTCGGTCGCGACGAGAATGTCGAGCTTGCCGTCCTTGAGCTGCTGGATCACGCGTTCGCGCTGGGGCTGCGCGATATCGCCGTTGATCGCCGCGGCGGCGAGACCGCGTGCCTGCAGCTTTTCGGCGAGCTCTTCGGTGGCCTGCTTGGTGCGCGCGAAGATGATCATCGCGTCGAACGGCTCGGCCTCGAGGATGCGCGTCATCGCGTCGAGCTTGTGCATGCCGCTGACAAACCAGTAACGCTGGCGAATATTGGCTGCGGTCGTGGTCGACGACTTGATGTTCACTTCGACCGGGTTCTTCAGGTGATGCTGAGCGATCTTGCGGATCGGTGCCGGCATGGTCGCCGAGAACAGCGCGACCTGACGCTCGGGCGGGGTAGCCTGCAGCACTTTCTCGACATCGTCGATAAAGCCCATGCGCAGCATTTCGTCGGCTTCGTCGAGCACCAGGTAGCGCAGCTCGGACAGGTCCAGCGTGCCGCGTTCCAAGTGGTCGATCACGCGGCCGGGGGTGCCGACCACGATGTTCACGCCGCGCTTGAGCGCATGCAGCTGCGGGCCGTAACCCTGGCCGCCGTAGATCGGCAGCACTTGGAAACCGGGGAAGTGCGCGGCATAACGCTGGAACGCTTCAGCCACCTGGATGGCCAATTCGCGGGTCGGCGCCAGCACTAGCGACTGCGGCTTGCCCGGCTTCATGTCGATGCGGGAAAGGATCGGCAGCGCGAATGCCGCCGTCTTGCCGGTACCGGTCTGAGCCGTGCCGAGCACGTCGCGGCCCTCGAGCAAGGGCGGAATGGTGGCAGCCTGAATCGGCGAGGGCGATTCATAGCCGACATCGGCTAAGGCCCGCAAAAGCTCAGGGTGCAGCCCAAGCGCAGCAAATCCGGCGGGGGCCGGAGTGGAATCGGAAGACGGGGAGGACATGGAAACCTCGATAGGGCACGCGCGAGGGCATGCAAGAGAATGGCGACTATTGTAGCAGCCCGGCCTGACCGCTGCTTTAAGCCTGCGCTGAACAGGTCCAGGCAGGCGTCACCGGCGCTATCATCGTCGCTCTTTGGCGGACAGGACGATCGGGCCATGACAGCCTCCATCGAAACGATCTCCGAGCAGCGCTGCTTCGGCGGTACGCAGGGATTTTACCGGCATGAGTCTTCCACCTGTGGAGGCAGTATGCGGTTTGCGGTGTTTCAGCCGCCCCAGGCCGCGCAGGGGGGCTGCGCCGTGCTGTATTACCTGGCGGGCCTGACCTGTACCGAGGAGACCGCGACGATCAAGGCCGGCGCCCAGCGCGTGGCCGCCGAGCTGGGCCTGGTGCTGGTCATGCCCGATACCAGCCCGCGCGATACCGGCTTCGAGGGCGCGACCGGCGATTGGGAATTCGGTGAAGGCGCCGGCTTCTATCTCGATGCCACCGAGGCGCCCTGGTCGTCGCGATTTCGCATGTGCAGCTATATCACCGAAGAATTGCCGGCGTTGATCGCCGCGCATTTTCCCGTCGACGCTTCGCGCAGTGGCATTTTCGGCCATTCGATGGGTGGTCATGGGGCGTTGACGATCGCGTTGAAAAACCCGCAGCGCTATCGCTCGGTTTCGGCGTTCGCGCCGATTGTCGCGCCATCGTGCGTACCGTGGGGGCAGAAGGCATTTTCCAATTATCTGGGCGCCGATCAGACCGCCTGGCACGACTACGACGCCAGCGAACTGGTGCGACGCAAACCCTTTCCCGGCACCATCCTGATCGATCAGGGCGAGGCGGATAAATTCCTCGAAGGACAGCTGAAGCCGGAACTGTTCGAACAGGCCTGTGCCGGCGTGGGGCAGGCGTTGATCCTGCGTCGCCAGGCCGGTTACGACCACAGTTATTACTTCATCAGCAGCTTCATGGAAGACCATCTGCGACATCACGCGCGCGTGCTTGCCGATCTGTGAGCGTGCTGCCGGCTTTAAAAAGCGAACGTCTGATCATGCGCATTCCGATGGAATCGGATGCGTCGGAACTGTTGCGTTATCGCATCGACAATCGCGTACATCTGGCGCCGTGGGAACCATTGCGCGAGCACATCTACTACACGCTCGATCATTGCCTGCAGACCATTGCCGATGCGCGCGAAACGGCGCGCCTGGATCGCGGGTATGCGTTTGCCGTGTTCGATGCCCAGTCCAATGAATGGGTCGCGACGTTCAATCTCGCCAATATCGTGCGCGGCGTATTCCAGGCCTGCCATCTCGGTTATGGCATAGCGGCGACACGGCAGGGACAGGGCTTGATGCACGAAGCGCTGACGACCGGACTCGCATTCGCGTTCGGCCCGCTGGGCCTGCATCGCGTGATGGCGAACTACATGCCACACAACCAACGCAGCGCGCAGTTGCTTACGCGGCTCGGTTTCGAGCGCGAAGGTTATGCAAAGCGATACCTGAACATTGCCGGGCACTGGGAAGACCACGTGCTCACAGCATTGATACGGAAAGACTAAGAAGCCCCGCGCACTCCCTCAATGACTCCCTCTCCCCTGGCTTTGCCGGGGGAGAGGGTTGGGGAGAGGGGGGCTCTAGCTCTTAAGCCTTAGCCGCCGGCCGACGACGCGGCCGACGCTTGCGATTCCCCGCAGCGTGGCTCTCGCCGCCACCACCGTTGGACTGCGCATGACCATGCGGGCGATGCGACGGCGACTTGCCCTGACGCTGCTGCGGCTGGCGCGGTTGGCGCTGACCCTGGGCCGGACGCGGTGCGTTGGCATCCAGGCGCAGCGGCTGCGAGGGGGCATAGCCGGCGATGTCGCTGACTTCGATGTCGTCTTTCAGCAGCTTGCGGATATCGCGCAGCAGGCCGGCTTCTTCATGGCTGACCAGGGACACGGCCACGCCCTCGATGCCTGCACGGCCGGTGCGGCCGATGCGATGCACGTAGTCTTCGGCGACCATCGGCAGATCGAAATTGATCACCATCGGCAACTGGTCGATATCGATACCGCGCGCGGCGATATCGGTCGCCACCAGCACGGTGACACGGCCGGTCTTGAAGTCGCTGAGCGCGCGAGTACGGGCGTTCTGGCTCTTGTTGCCGTGGATGGCAGCAGAGCGCATGCCGGACGTTTCCAGGAAACGCACCAGCTTGTCCGCGCCGTGCTTGGTGCGGCTGAACACCAGCGTCTGGCGACGGCTGTCCTGCGACAGCACGTGCAGCAGCAGGTCGCGCTTGCGCGAGGCATCCACCGGATGCACGCGATGGGTGACCGTGCTCGCCACCGTGTTGGGCGGGCTGACCGACACTTCGCGCGGCTGGTGCATGAACTGCATCGCCAGTGCCTTGATCGGCGGCGCGAAGGTGGCCGAGAACAGCAGCGTCTGACGCTTGCGCGGCACGGCGGTAAGGATGCGCTTCAACGCGGGCAGGAAGCCCATGTCGAGCATGCGATCAGCTTCGTCCAGCACCAGTACTTCGACGCCCGAAAGATCGATCGTTCGCTGCTGCATATGATCGATCAGGCGACCGGGCGTGGCGATGACGATATCGACACCGCGACGCAGCGACTGGATCTGCGGGCCCATGCTGACGCCGCCGAAGATCGTGGCGGTGTTGATGCGCATGTGCTTGCCGTAGTCGCGCAGGCTATCGTTGACCTGCGCCGCCAGTTCGCGCGTCGGCGTCAGGATGAGTGCGCTCGGACGGCGACCGACGCTGGGCGGGCGAGTCGAAAGGTGCTGCAGCAACGGCAGCGCGAACGCCGCGGTCTTGCCGGTGCCGGTCTGGGCCGCGGCGAGCAGGTCGACGCCTTCCAGCACGACCGGGATGGCAGCGGCCTGGATGGGGGTGGGATTGGCGTAGCCTTGGTCGGCAAGCGCACGCAACAACGCGGGCGCGAGGCCCAGCGATTCAAATGACATGAGAGCTCCAGAGCAACTCGGAGCGTCACGAACCGCGTTGCATGTATCAAATAGGGAGGGAGGCGGCTTAAACATAGGTAGCCGTCCCGCTGAGTGTAACAGGTTTATGCTGCGGCTGCACAAAGGTAGGACAAAATCCTTTCCAGCCCCTTGTAGGGGCGGCTTCAGAGACTCTATGAGCCTTTCCTATCCGTCGTCCCGGCGAACGCCGGGATCCAGTGCCTTACGCTTCAGCATGCGGAAGACGCTGGGCCCCGGCGTTCGCCGGGGCGACGATGAAACTGAGGCTATTCGAAGCTCCCTTCAGTCGCGACCCGCGGTTACGTCATGGCCGGTCGCGACTGAAGTCGCTCCTACAAGTTAGGAAGGGGGCGTTTCACCGACGGGCCACGATCAGGTAGCTGTTATACGGCGTACGCCCGTGCAGCGAGGTAATGGCCACCTTCAGGCCATGGCGCTCCAGCGGCCCGCGAATCTCCTCGGCGCTCGGATAGTGCTGGGCACCGACCGGGATCCACCCCGAGTTCTTCAGGAAGAACTCTTCCACCCGGGTCGCGTGGAAACGCCAGCTCGGTTCGCGCAGCACGTTGCGGATGATCAGTATCCCATCCTCGGCCAGATGCATCATGGCCGTGGCCAGCAGGTCCGACTGCCGTTCCCGCGGCAGGTAATGCAGGATATCGAGCAAGACGACATGACCGTCGTGCGGCGGCAGGCTGGCGGCGTCGGCGTGATGCAGCTCGATGTCGCGCGACAGGCCGCCGCGTTCGATCGCCTGCCTGGCCGCATCGATCTTGCGCTCGTCGTGATCGACACCGACATAGCCCGGCAGTGCATCGGTGGCATGCAGAAAGTGCGCAAGCAGGCCCAGACCGCAGCCGATATCCAGTACCGGCAAGGGCGAGCCATCGAGTAGTTCGCGCGTGGCGGCATAGGCTGGATCGTAGGCAAGCTTCCAACGTGCATGCAGACGCTGGCCAGAAGTCGGAAACCGTTTGGCGATCAGGCGTCGTGTCGAAACATCGATCATTCGCTCAGCATGCCCAAGCATTCGTAAGCGGAGCGTTGTTTTTTCGCTTGCCGTTCGCGTGCCGCCGACCATGTCGCCGCCGCCGCCAAAGTGCTAGCCTCCGGCGGTCCAAGCCGCAAGAAGGGATGTTGATGTCGTTTCTGTCACCTCTGCGCGAGCTCAATCATGAGCAACGCCACACGGTACTGGCCAGCTTTCTCGGCTGGACCCTCGACGCCTTCGACTACTTTCTGCTGACCTTCGTCATCGTCGGTATTTCCGATGAGTTCAAGGTATCGCCGTCGGAAGTGACCTATGGCCTGTTTCTTACCCTGGCCGCGCGCCCGATCGGTGCACTGCTGTTTGGACGTCTGGCCGACCGTTTCGGGCGCCGACCGATCCTGATGCTCGACGTGATCCTGTTTTCGGCCTTCGAGTTGGCGACGGCATTTGCGCCTTCGTTGACCGTGCTGCTGGTACTGCGCTTCCTGTTCGGGGTGGCGATGGGCGGCGAGTGGGGTCTTGGCGCTTCTCTGGCGATGGAGTCGGTGCCACCCAAGGCGCGCGGCCTGGTTTCCGGCCTGCTGCAAAGCGGCTACCCCTGCGGCTTCTTTCTCGGCGCCCTGGCCAACTGGCTGCTGATCGACCATATCGGTTGGCGCGGCTTGTTCGTGGTAGGCGCGGTGCCGGCCTTGCTGGTGCTCTACATCCGCCGTTCGGTCCCCGAATCGCCGGTCTGGGAGGCGAGCAAGGCCGAGCATGGCAAGCGCAGCCTGGTCGAGTCGATGCGTGGCCACTGGAAGCTGGCGATCTACATGACCTTGTTGATGGCCGCCTTCAACATGTTCAGCCATGGCTCGCAGGACCTCTACCACACCTTCGAAGAGAAGAGCCTGCACCTGCCGACCGGTTCGGGTGCGGCCTTCATGCTGGTGGCCATGCTCAACCTGGGCGCAATGTTCGGGGGCCTGTTCTTTGGCGCCTGGTCCGAGCGTATCGGTCGGCGCCGGGCGATGGTGATCGCGGCCTTGCTGGCGATTCCGGTGATTCCGCTATGGGTGCACGGCGGTTCGCTGTTGCTGCTGGCGATCGGCGCCTTCCTGATCCAGGTGATGGTGCAGGGTGCCTGGGGCGTGGTGCCAACGCATCTGAACGAGCTGTCGCCCGATGGCGTGCGCGGCACCCTGCCGGGCTTTGCCTACCAGATCGGCAACCTGCTGGCCGCCTATACCGGCAATGCCCAGTTGCTGATCGCCGACTGGCATGGTGGCGACCTGGCCTTTGCCATGGGGCTGTGGATCGCTGTGGTCGCGGTCGTCCTGGCCTTGCTGGCCGGATTCGGCCCGGAAGCCCGTGGCGTGGGCTTTGGCCGGGCCAAGCCATCCCCTTAGAGCGGGTGCTAGAATCCCCGGTTTGATCTATCTAAGAGATACGCAATGAAGGCTGGCAAGGATAAGGTCGTCTCGCTGCACTACACCCTGACGGTGGACGGCGAGAAGGTGGAAAGTTCGCTCGATCGCAACGAGCCGCTGTGGGTTCTGCTTGGCCACGGCCAGCTGATTCCGGGCCTGGAAAAGGCACTGGAAGAGCACGAGGCCGGCGAGTCATTGCAGGTGGACGTGGCGCCGGCCGACGGTTATGGCGAACGCCAGGACGGCCAGATTCAGCGCGTGCCGAAGAAGTACTTCCAGAACGGCGCCAAGCTCAAGGTCGGCGACACCACCGTGCTGGCGCTCAAGCAGGGCGGCCACCGCGTGGTTACCGTGCACAAGGTCGGCATGAGCACCATCGACGTGGACTTGAACCACCCGATGGCCGGCAAGGCGCTGCACTTCGATGTCACGATCAACGAAGTGCGCGACGGTACGGAAGAAGAGATCCAGCACGGTCATGCGCATCCGCCGGGTGCGGACGCGCATTGATGCCAGGTCGGCTGCCTGCGGTAGCCGGTGAGGAACCAGGAGGCCCGCCATGAGCGGGCCTTCTTTTTTACGGCTCACACCAAAGAAATTTCCACGTCCACATTGTTCCGTGTCGCATGCGAATACGGACAGATATCGCGATGCGCCGTGTCGACCAGTTCCTGCGCGACAGCACGGTCGATGCCCGGCAGGCTGACATCGAGTTTCACCGCAATGCCGAAGCCGGTGGGTTTGCGCGGGCCGATACCGACATGCGCGGTAACCGACGCCTCTTTCAGCGCGACTTTCTTTTCGCGGGCGACAAAGCGCACCGCGCCTTCGAAGCAGGCGGCGTAGCCGGCCGCGAACAACTGCTCGGGATTGCTGCCGGCACCACCGGGGCCGCCCATTTCCTTCGGCACGCGCAGGTCGAAATCCAGCACACCGTCGCTGCTATGGATATGTCCTTCGCGGCCGCCCTTGGCGGTGGCCGTGGCGGTGTAGACGATCTTTTCGATGCTCATGGTGTTCGCTCCGTGACGGGGAAAACCCTGAGTCTTGCGGTGCGGCCGATAAGAAAGCGTGATCGACCAGCGCCTTACTCGGCCGGGAAGCAGGCGGTCGCCGGGGAAACCGATGTGAGTCGCACGACGCCATTACCATCGACGACCGCTTCCACTTCGTAGGTGATCACGGTGGGGTTGCTCGCCACACCGGCCTTGTCCGCAGGCGTGGCCTGCTGTTCCTGTTCGGCGTATGCCTTGTTGCAATCGGGTGGTGTGGCCTGCGTCAGTCCGAGCGTCTGGCGGACGAGATTCCAGCAAACCGTGGGAGCCGACCGCAGCGAGCAGGGCGACTGGAAGTTGCTGCGATAACGCATGAGCAACGGATACGGCGGCAGCGAGATACGCGGATCCGTGCCATGCATGTTGGCGGGTGTCAGCCGTTGCAGCGCGAGGAACTGTTCGTCGGACATGTTGCCCGTGTGAAGCCGCTGCCCGTTGTCGGCGTTGAAGACGGCAAAGCCGGTACCGCCGTTGATGCCGTCGGCGGCCTGGAACAAAACATAGTTCCCTTTCACGCCCCAGAAATAGCCGTTCCAGTCCTGGATCGATTGTTCGTCTTTACCGGATTTCTCGACACAAGGTGGCGCGGTGCGGCCGATTGCGATCGGGGCGATAACCAGTTGCTCGGCGCCTTTCTCTCCGTGGTCGACCTGCTTGACCATGAAATGCGGGTAATACCAGCAGGTCAGCATGGGTTTGGCGCCGGGCACATCCGGGTTGTCCGGCAGGGGCACCCGGGTTTCCCGTGTGGCCTTGTCGAAGAAGGTCGGCGTGCCTGCCCACGCAGGCAGCGTGCCGGTCATCAAGCAAAGCAGCACGAGCCATATCGACGCGGATGTTTTCATGACCTTCCCATGGTTTGCCGGGGCTGTGCGCAGCCTGTCAGCGTCAACGACGATCAATCGAGCAGGCGCTTGCCATAGGCGAAATGGTCGCGCCAATACGGCCCGTCGATATCGTCCAGTCGCACCGTGCCACCGCTATTGGGGGCGTGCACGAAGCGCCCCTTGCCGACATAGACGCCGACATGGCTGATGCCGCCGCTGCTGGCGAAGAACACCAGGTCGCCGCTGGCCAGGTCGGTCATGCTCTTGACCTTGACGCCATTCATGACGGCCATGTCGCGCGAGGTGCGCGGCAGCATCAGGCCGGCGGCATTGCGGTAGATGTAGTCGACCAGCCCGGAGCAATCGAAGCCGCCATCGGGCGTGTTGCCGCCCCAGCGATACGGTGTGCCGACCAGCGCGATGGCGCGAAACAGTACGTCGTTGGCCGTACCTACGGCATTGGGCGCACGCGCGGGTTCGTCGGCCAGCGACGAATGCGATTCCTTGAACGTGGGTTGGCGTTTGCGCGGCGCGGGCGTGGAACAGGCGGCCAGGAGGGCGATGGCCAGGCAAAGCACGCCGCGGAACATCAGGCGCGGCAAGGCGGGCTTGGGCGCGCAGGCGGCTGATTCCTGGTGGCGCATGGGACAACCTCGGCAGTAGGCGGGCCGAGGTTATCAAATCAATGAGTTATAGGGAAGTCTTCAGGATTTGGACGAGGCCGGGTTGGTCGGCAACTCGTTCAGATCGAACTGCACGGGGACCTGGGCATAACTTTCGATGGGCTTGCCATTACGTGTGGCGGGAGAAAAGCGCCACTGCGCAGCGGCGTCGCTGGCCGCCTTGATCAGGGCGGTGGAAGTGGTGGTGCTGTGCTTGGCGTCGTAGTCGATGGTCTTGACGTTGCCTTGCGTGTCCACCTGGATTTTCAGCATGACCAGGCCGTGTTCCTTGTTGACGATCGACTCTTTCGGGTACGCGGGAGCAATCTTCTGATTGAACTGGATATCCGCCGTCGCACCATGCGCGGTATTTTGCGTGGCTGCTTGCGCCACCATCACGCTGCTGCTCATCAACAGGCCAATAACGAGATAACCGATACGACGGCGCGAAACACTGAAAGCAACCTGCTGGATCATGAGTAAACGCTCCTTCAATTGGGGGTGGTTGAGCCACGGGGTGATGGCCGGCGCAAACGACATGCCGGTGCTGTGCAACAAGGTGTGTGCGTACTGGCTACGCTGTTCGGGGGCGTCGCGCAGGCTGCGCTCGTCGCAGGCCAGTTCCTGGTCAAGACGAAAGCGTGGCAAGGCAAGCCAGGCCAACGGGTGAAACCAGAGCAGTGCGAGCATCAGTTCGGCGATCAGGCTCCACCATGCATCGCCACGGCGCAGATGGGTCAGCTCGTGACGTATCACGCAGGCGCGCTCGGCCGCATCGAAACGCTGGAGAAAATCCGTCGGCAGCAACAATCGGGGGCGCGGCGCCCACAGTACTGCCGGGCCTTGTTCGGCGATGCGGATGCGCTCCAACGGAAGGCCTTGCAGCATCGGTAACAGCGCTGCTGCTGTTGCCGCGTCGAGCCTGCGCCCTTGCCTAAGCAGGTACACGTAGTGGACAAGCAATCGCACGACACAGGCTGCGACACCGGCCAGCCATAGCGCGCCGAGGCCCAGCGTGGTGACGGTTGCAGGCATCTCGGTAGCGAGCGCCGCGGCGCTGTCGGGCATCACGTGCAAGAGTGGCAAGGTAGTCGACAACGGTGTGGCGGGCAGCCAGGGCAACAGGCAGAACAACGGTGGCAAGGCCCAAAGCGCGAATGCCGGCGACGCACCGAATGCCTTTCGCAACGGACGTCGTAGCAGCAGGGCGAGCAGCAACCCCAGCGTGCTCCACGGCAACAGATGCCACAGTACGTCGTTCATCTCAGCGCCCCTTCTTCTCGATGTCGTCGACCAGTTTGCGCAGCTCGGCGATGTCCTTGGCCGAGAGCTTTTCGTGGCGGGTGAAATGCGCGAGCAACGGCGTCACCTTGCCGCCGAATACGCGATCGAGCAGGCTGCGGCTTTCCTGTTGTTGCCATGCTTCGCGCGTGAGCACCGGCGCGTAGATGTAACGCCGCCCGTCGCGTTCGGCCGTCACCGCACCTTTGCCGAGCAGGCGGTTGAGCAAGGTACGTATCGTTTTCTCATGCCAGCCGGTGGGCTCGCGCAAGGCTTCGACGATCTCTTCGGATGTGCGTGGCGCGGCTTGCCACAGCACGTCCATGACGCGGGCTTCGGCTTCACTGATGGTGATCATGGTGTCGTCGCATCGATATGGAGTTTGCGCTCGCTTAAGAGCCGGCCGTCGACGTCGATAGCGGTCAGGTGGTAATCGCCGGGGCCCAGGTACAGCGAGCTGACGCTGTCGGGCACCATGAGGGCGACCCGATCGGCAGGCGTGGCGTTGTCGGTTTCCTCGGCATACCGGGCCTCGATCAGGCACGGCACTTTCTTGTCGCACATGGCCGTCGTGATCAGGCGCGACTCGCGCTTGCCGCCCAGCGTGAGCCAGCCCGGGCGGCGACGGTGGTCCATGGGCGGCAGCAACACGCTGACATCGTGCAGACGCTTGTCGGTGCTCCACACCGTGCCGTCGTGCCGGCTGACCAGCACGCTGGGGCCTTCGGGATGAAAGTCGACGGTCAACTGGCGATAGGCTTCGTTGTTGCCGCGGCCGCCGATATCGCGCAATTGCGACTGATCGATCGACAGGGGTTCGATGCCGCTCAGGCGCTTGAGATGAACCGCCATCGGCACGATGTCGCCGCCGAAGTTGCCGGTTGCCTTGTCGATATGGGCGTAGCCCGAATGCACGAATAACCTGGCCTTCGGATCGCGTGCGAATACCCGGCGATAGAGATTGTCCGCCTGGCCCTGTTCGCGTTCGGCGGTGGAGGACCCTGGCGATTCGTACGCGACGACGATAAAGCCCAGGCGGATGGCCTCGCGGACGATTTCGCCGTAGACCGGCTCGTTCAAGTACGGGCTTCCGCCCATCACCGGGTAGCCGCGATGCATCAACTCGGTATCTTTGTCGTCCAGCGCTTCGGCGGCGAAATAATTGAAGCCCAGTTTGCGCAGCCGCGGTAACAGCTCGAGCGTCAGTTCACGGGTATGCGCATCGTGGTGCACCTCGTTGATCATGACCAGACGGCGGTCGGTGGCCAGACGGGCGATGACGTCGGCCGCGTCCTCCGCTTTCCAGGAGGCGGGGCCCGGCAGTTTGACCGGTTCGATCTCCACCCGCGCGCGGTTGTCGAACGGAAAATCGTGCACCGCCTCGTCGTACAGGCCCAGCTGGTTCTCCAGTGTCGCGGCCAATTGCTGACCGACGATCCATTGTTTTTCACTCAGTCGGGGCAACTGATCGGACAGGTATTTGTAGCGTGCGAGATCGTTTTTCATCGGCTCCATGTCGCTCAGCAGGTCGCGCGCCGAGCTGACGTCCCTGGCGAACGTCGCCTGCAACGGCATGGCCTTGGCGGGTGAAGCGAGTTGGCTGGCGAAAGCGATCATGGCAAGGATTACGTGTGTAGTCCTGAATGAAATTACATCTGTAATTCTCATTTTGCAAGCTCCCCTGGGGATGAGGTTGCCGAACGCACCGCTACAATGAGCGGATGGATGCTTCGCGTAGTGATGTACTTGTTCTGGGCGGTGGTGTTATCGGCCTCGCTTGTGCGCTGTATTTGTTGAAGGCGGGCGTGTCCGTTCGCCTGCTGGAGCAAGGTACGCCAGGTAGCGGCAGTTCGCATGGGAATTGCGGCACGATTACCCCCAGCCATGCGGCTCCCCTGGCCATGCCCGGCATGATCTCGGTGGCGATGCGCTCGATGCTCCGCGCCGACGCGCCGCTTTACCTCAATCCCCGGGTCGACCTGGACCGTGCACGCTGGATGCTCGGCTTCGCCAGGCGCTGCAATTGGCGCGACTTCCATCATGCCGCGGCCGCCCGCTCGGCGATCCTGCAGCGTTCACGCCGACTGATCGGCCCGTTGATCGAGCAGGAAGGGCTGCACTGCGAGTTCGTCGAGCGCGGCGAACTCTATGTCTACCGCACCCGTAAGCTGCTGCACGCGGACGAGCGCCATCATGCGGCGGTACTGGACAAGCTGGGCGTGGAAGTACGTCGCCTGCATGGCGATCAGATCGCCGGCATGGAGCCGGCGCTCAAGCCGGGGATTGTCGGCGGCCTGTATCACCCCGACGATGCACAGCTCCGGCCCGATCGCTATGTGGCCGAGCTGGCGCGGCGCGTGCGAGAACTGGGCGGGGTTATCGAAAGCGGTGCGCGCATCGATCAGTTCGGTACCCAGGAAAGCCGCATCAGTCATGTCCGCACGACCCGCGGCGTGTTTTATGGCGACCGCATCATCATGGCCCTGGGGGCATGGTCGCCGCTGATGGGCAAGGAGCTGGGGCTGCGCCTGCCGATGCAGCCGGGCAAGGGCTATTCGCTGACCTATAGCCGTCCCGCGCGGGTGCCGCGCCATGCGCTGGTGCTGCGCGAGGCGGCTGTTTGCGTTACCACCTGGGGCAGCGGCTTTCGCCTGGGCAGCACCATGGAGTTCTCCGGCTACGACGAAGGCCTGAATCAGATTCGCCTGAATGCGTTGCGTCGCGCGGCCGCGGAAAGTCTGCACGAACCGGTAGGGCCGGAACTGCAGGAGGAATGGTGGGGCTGGCGCCCGATGAGCATGGACGAGATTCCGATCATCGGTCCAAGCACGCGCTGGTCGAACCTGAGCCTGGCCACCGCGCACGGCATGCTGGGCATCAGCATGTCGGCGGCGACCGGCGAACTGGTCGCCGCGCAGTTGACCGGCGCCACGCCCGAGATTGATCCGACACCGTATGCGCCTGCGCGGTTTGGTCTTTGAATGAAACCCTCAATAAGCCTTCCTATTCGTCATCCCGGCGAAGGCCGGGATCCATTCCTCAGCGTCGATGCTTACCAAGTGCCGCCTGACAAGCGAGGACCGAGGAATGGATCCCGGCCTTCGCCGGGATGACGGAAGGCTGAGGTTTCCCCCAGGCTTCCCCAAGATTATTCCTGTCTGCATTGACACCCATTTAAAGCCCCCGCCACTAACGTGCACGCCATGAACAGGAGACACCGATGGCCGAGAGTTTCGATCTGATCGTACTGGGTGCGGGCTCGGGCGGCCTGGCCACCGCCATCCGCGCCGCGCGCCATGGTGCACGCGTTGCGATGCTCGATCCGGGCATGCTTGGCGGTACCTGTGTCAACGTGGGTTGCGTGCCGAAGAAGGCCTTATGGTTTGCCGCACAATTGGCCTACGCGCAGGAACTGGCGGGGGAGTACGGTTTTTCCTCGACGCCCGGTCCGTTCAACTGGGAACATTTTCGCCAGCTGCGTACCGACTACATCGACGGCATCAAGGGCCGCTATCAAAAGCGGCTTGACGAAGTCGGTGTGCATTGGCGTCGCGAGGCGGGACGTTTCGTCGCCAACGATACGATCGCCACCAGCAGCGGCGACGAGCTGAGTGCGAAACAGATCGTGATCGCGACCGGTGCACGACCTCATCGCATCGACGTGCCGGGGTTCGAGCTGGGGCTGATCTCCGACGACATGTTTGCTTTGCACGAACAACCCAGGCACATAGGAATCGTCGGCGGCGGATATATCGCGATGGAGTTCGCCGGTTTGCTGCGGGCGCTGGGCAGTGAGGTCACCGTGCATGCGCGCGGTCGCCTGCTTGGCGGCTTCGATATGGAAATGGTCGGTGAGCTCGAGCAGCGCATGGCGGAGCAGGGCATCCGGTTCAGCCGCGATGTCCAGGTGCGCGGACTGCATCAGGTCGATGGCCAGTTGATGCTCGACGACGCGACAACCGGCGGCTGCGGGCCTTACGATGCCTTGCTGTGGGCGATCGGGCGCGTGCCCAACACCGAGTCGCTGGATCTGGATGCCGTAGGCGTCAAGCTGGGCAAATATGGCCGCATCCTGGTCGACGCCTGGCAAAACACCAATGTGCCGGGCATCAGTGCCGTCGGCGACGTATGCGAAAACCGTGAGTTGACGCCCGTCGCCGTCGCTGCCGGCCGGCGTCTGGCCGATCGTCTGTTCGGCGGCAAACCCGATGCACGGCTGGAGCACAAGCACATCGCCAGCGTGGTGTTCGCCGAACCGCCGCTGGCCATGGTCGGCATGACCGAGGAACAGGCCAGGGCGTTGCACGGTACGGATGTGCGGATCTATCGCACGCGTTTCTCACCGATGCAGTGGGCGGTCGCCAAGCATCCCGGACAGACGGTGATGAAGCTGGTCTGTGTCGGTCCGGATGAGCTGGTGGTGGGAGTTCACGTGCTCGGCCTGGGTGCCGAGGAGATGATGCAGGGCTTCGCCGTGGCGATGAAACTGGGCATGCGCAAGCGTGATCTGGACGACACGGTGGCGATCCACCCGAGTTCGGCCGAAGAACTCGTATTGATGACTTAAACTCCTCTGATATGACTACGCATACCCTGCATCGCGGCACCGCGCCGCTCCTGATCAGCCTGCCGCACGACGGTAGCCATATTCCGCCCGATATTGCCGAGCGCATGACGCCGCGGGCGCAGTATTCGATCGATACCGACTGGCATGTCGGCCGGTTGTACGAATCGCTGGCGCACCAACTCGGCGCCAGCGTGATCAAGCCGGTGGCATCGCGCTACGTCGTCGATTTGAATCGGCCCGCCGACGGCCACGCGCTGTATCCGGGCCGCAAGGAGACCGGCCTGGTATCGACCATCGGTTTCGACGGCGAACCTCTGTACCTGGAAGGTGCCGAGCCGGACGAGAAAGAAATTCAACGGCGAGTAAATGATTTCTGGCAGCCCTATCACCAGGCGCTGGCGCAGGAAGTTGCGCGACTGCGCCACGAGCACGGCCGTCTGGTGCTGTGGGAAGGTCATTCCATCCGCAGCCATGTGCCGATGCTGTTCGACGGACAGCTCCCGGATTTCAATCTCGGCACTGCCGAAGGTGCGAGCTGCGGAGCGGCCCTTCAGCAGCGCCTGGAGGCCTGTCTGAAGGCGCAGTCGCGCTACAGTTTCGTGGTCAATGGCCGCTTCAAGGGCGGCTACATCACGCGGCAATTTGGCCGTCCGCAGGATGGGGTCGAAGCGGTTCAGTTGGAGCTCGCCCAGCTCAACTACATGGACGAGGACAGCCTGGCCTATGACGAAGAAAAGGCCGTGCAGACCCAGGCGCTGATCCTGCAACTGCTTCAGTGCTGCATCGTCGAGGCGCAAGAAAATACGAATCGAGATCCGGCTTTCGGAAAGTCAATTACCCCGCTGTAAGAACGTGTGTTGCCGACACGAAAAATCTCGTTTCTCAACGTAAAAACCAGTGCTATGTTGGTGACGTCGCGCCGCCCGAGCACGCCGGGTTCCGGCCGGGTCCGCGGCACTCAAACGCCCGAGGCATACCACCATGCGTAAACTTGCGATCGCTCTCATGCTCGTCGCCGGTGTGGCTCTTTCCGGTTCGGTGATCGCCGCAACCGCGCCTGCGCCCGCTACCGGCCACCACACGGTGCTGGCGAAAAAGTCCCCCGCCAAGCATCACCAGAAGCAGCACCATCACAAGGCGGCCAAGGCAGCGAAGACGGCATAAACCCGTTCCGCGTTCCAGGGCACGTTGAAAACCCCGACAGCGTTACCGCTGCCGGGGTTTTTGTTTATGCGGATCAGTCAAAAGCCGCAACGCACTTCAGTTCGATGGCGATCGGCGTAGGCAATGCAGTGATGCCGAGGGTCGTGCGCGTGGCATCGACGCCGGCGAAATGCTCGGCATAAAGACGGTTGTAGCTGGGGAAGTCGCGTGCCATGTCGGTGAGGTACACGGTCACATCGACCAGGTTTTCCCATCGCGCGCCGGCCGCTTCAAGCACCGCGCGGACATTGGCGAACACCTGCCTGCACTGGGCTTCGATGTCGTAAGCCACCAGGGCGCCCTGCGCATCGTAGACATTGCCCGGAATGGCGTTGTCCGAAGGCTGGCGCGGACCGACGCCGGAAAGAAACAGCAGGTTTCCCACGCGGCGTGCATGTGGATACGCACCGACCGGCGCAGGCGCCGTCGTGGTGCGAATGATGTCGCTCATCGCTCCGTCCCAGGCACGGTGAGCAGACGCTCGATCGCATGTTCGTAGGAAGAGCGCGTGCTTTCGCGCGAGTTCACATGCAGATCCAGGTCCTTGATGCGACCGTCGTACAGGCTGTAGCACCAGGCATGTACCGACAGTTGCTGGCCACGCTCCCATGCGTCCATCACGGTAGTGGTCTGGCACACGTTGATGACCTGCTCGATCACATTGAGTTCGCACAGGCGCGAATTGCGCATATGCATCAGATCGATGCCCGCCAACATGCCGGCATGCTTGATCGCGACGTCGCTGACGTGGCGCAACCAATTGTCGACCAGCCCCAGTCGCCGGTCGTCCAGCACCGCCTGGATACCGCCGCAGCCGTAATGGCCGACGACGAGAATGTGTTCGACTTTCAGCACATCGACGGCGAACTGGATGGCGCTGAGACAGTTGAGGTCCGAATGCGAGACTACGTTCGCGACATTGCGCTGGACGAAGATTTCGCCTGGCGGCAGGTCGACGATCTGCGTGGCGGGCACGCGTGAATCGGAGCAGCCGATCCAGAGATATTTGGGCGCCTGTTGCTGCGCGAGGCGCTCGAAAAAGCGCGGGTCCTGCTCGCGCACCGATGCGGACCAGATGCGGTTGCTGTCGAGCAGAGGTTGCAGTGGGTTGGTCACGATAGCGATCTCAATAGCGAATGCAGATATTTTTCGGCTCGGTGAAGAAGCGCAGCGCTTCTTCGCCACCCTCGCGGCCCAGGCCCGATTGCTTGGTGCCGCCAAAGGGCGTGCGCAGGTCGCGCAGCAGCCAGCAGTTGATCCAGACGATGCCGAAATCGAGTTCCGCGCCGACGCGATGCGCGCGTGAGAGATCGGTCGTCCACAGCGATGCGGCCAGGCCGTAACCCGTGCCGTTGGCAATGGCGATCGCCTCGGCTTCATCGTCGAATGGAATCAGGCTGACGACCGGGCCGAAGATTTCCTGTTGATTGGTGATGGCGTCCGGCGCGAGGCCATCGATGACCGTTGGCGCCACGTACCAGCCGTTGGCGCAGCGGCCATCGAGTTGCACGGCATGCCCGCCGCAAAGTATGTCGCCGCCTTCTTCGCGCGCCTGCGCTATGCAGCCCATGACCTTGTCGAAATGTGGCTTGGATACCAGTGCACCCAGATCGCTGCCCGCTTCATTCGGATCGCCGACGCGCAAGGCGCGTACACGCTCCAGGTAACGTTCGCGAAAATTCGTGTAGATCGAACGCTGCACCAGCAGCCGCGAACCGCACAGGCAAATTTCGCCTTGGTTGGCGAAGCCCGAGCGCACGATGGTGTCGAGGTTGGCGTCGCTCAGCTCCGCATCCGCAAAAACGATGGCAGGATTTTTTCCGCCCATTTCCAGCGATACTTTCTTGAATTGCGTCGCCGTTGCCATCGCGATCATCTCGCCCGTGCGCGTGCTGCCGGTAAACGAAACAGCCTTGACTTGACGGTGCTCGACCAGCGGTTGTCCGACGCTGGGTCCGCGTCCTTGCACGATGTTGAACACGCCCGGTGGCAGGCCGGCTTCGATGCTCAACTCACCGAGTAATGCGGCGGTGCAGGGGGTTATTTCCGAAGGCTTGGCGACGACGGTATTGCCCGCGGCAAGCGCCGGCGCGATCTTCCAGGTGAACAGGTACAGCGGGAGATTCCACGGGCTGATGCAGCCGACGACACCCAGCGGCTGGCGCAAGGTGTAATTGATCGCGCCCAGCTCCATCGCATGCGACTGGCTGCTCCATGACACGATGGCTGCGGCAAAGTAGCGAAGGTTGCTGACGGCGCGTGGAATATCCAGGCTTCGCGCCAAGGCCAGGGGTTTGCCGCTATCGCGCGACTCCAGCGCGGCGAACTCTTCCATCCGTGCTTCGACCAGATCGGCAAGGCGATGCAACAGATGGCTGCGAATGTCCGCGGAGGTGGCAGCCCAGGCGGGTGCGGCGCGCCGTGCGGCAGCTACGGCAGCATCGATGTCGCTCGCATCGGAATCGGGGCATTGCGCAAAGACCTCGCCGGTCGCCGGTTCGAACACGTCCAGCCAGCGATTGGCGCGCGGTGCTTCAAGGCGACCGTCGATAAGATTGGCGAGGCGCTTGGGTGACATCGCGCAAGCTTATAGGCTGCGTGGCGAGAATGCACCGGACGCCTGCGTACAGCCGTCGGAACTCAGCTCAACGAGCGCGTGCGCCCGCCATCCACAGCGATGCTTACGCCGTTGACATAAGCCGCTGCCGGCGTGCTCAGGAAGGCGATGACCGCGGCGACCTCGGACGGTTCGCCAAAACGACGCGCGGGGACGGCGGCCAGCATGCCGGTGGCGACTTCTTCCGCGCCGCGCCCGGTGCTCGACGCCTGACCTTGCAGCAGGCTGTTCAAACGATCGGTGCGCGTATAGCCGGGCAGCACATTGTTGACCGTGATGCCGTCGGGGCCGAGCTCGCCCGCCAGGGTCTTCGACCAGCCGGCCATCGCCGCGCGCACCGTATTGGATACGCCCAGGCTGGCGATCGGCTCTTTGACCGAGGTGGAGATGACATTGACGATGCGGCCGTAACGGCTGTTGCGCATGCCGGGCACGAAGGCCTGGACCAGCGACTGGGCGGCGAGCAGGTGCTGCCGAAAGGCGGCCTCGAACGCTTCCGGTACCGCAGTGATCGCCGGGCCGGCGGGTGGGCCGCCGGTGTTGTTGATCAGGATATGTACCGGGTTGCCCGCGGCGACATCCGCGGCCACAGCGAGCAGGGCGGTGGTGTCCAGCATGTCGGCGGCGCGCCAGGCGTGTTGCTGGTCGGCGCTCTTGCGCGGCAATAGCTCGACAAGTTCCTTCAGGGCATCGGTCGACCGAGCCAGCACGGTAACGTTCGCGCCCAGCTCCGCCAGTTCGATGGCGGTGGCGCGGCCGATACCTTGCGATGCGCCGCAGACGAAGGCATGGCGTCCGGTCAGATCCAGTTGCATGAAAGATTCCTTGCCGTGGGTGTCAGCGTGCGGACCATTGCAGCGCCAGGGCGCCGAACCAGCAAATCCACGCGAGCCATGGAGCGTAGCGCCAGACGCGTCGCCACTGGGTGACGGCCTTATCTTCGAGTGCGGGCAGCACCGGCGAACGCAGCGCCAGCTGCAGACGCATCCATATCCGCACGGCGCCGACTTTGCCGCCGCCTTCGGGCACGGCAATGATGCTCCATTCGTGCGGATGGCGGACACGCAGCAGCGACGCGATACGCACCTGCGCGACAAAGTGCAGCAAAAAGAAGATCACCCCCACGACCAGCAGGGACAGATAGATTTCGATCATGGCTTGGTGCTGCCGCCGCTGGCGGTGTCGCCATCGCTGGATGAGGACGAGGACGAGCTGCTGCTCGTCTTGGCGGCGTTGCTGCTCGAATCGGACCACAGCGGCACCGGAATGACATCGCGCAGGGTCTTGAGTACGCCGTCGCCCGCGGGCGCTTTACCGCAGACCGCATTGTCGACCGCGCCGGCATAGGCCTTGTCCATCATGCCGACCCACAGGATGCCATCGGGGCCATGCGGGATCTTGAAGCTGCCGGCTGCACTCATGTTGACCGGCGCCTCGGCGGAAAACGCGGCGGGCGACTGTTCCCAATAAGTGTTGCTCGCCTGCTGCGCGGCCGAGCTGAACACGACGATATAGCGTGCCTTGGGGTTCTTGACGTCGAAGCTGCCGAACGCGCCGGTCGTGTCGCTGCTCCAGCCGACATGCTCGCAAAGGTTTACATCCTGCTGCTCACCCACGGGTTGGAACGCCTCGTCGAGTAGAACCACCGTAGGTGCAAACAGGTAGCTGCTGCGCAACCAGCGCCCGTTCAATTCGGACTTCAAGCCGATGCGGTAGGGCAGCTTGCCGTCGACAGGGAGGCGGAAACTCAGAAAGTAACTACGCTGGCCGTTGAGGCTGAAGACCGAGCTGCCCGGGCCCAGCTCGAATTTCTGCGGGCTCCAGGGCAGCTGGCTCTGATAGGAGAAGTCCGCAAAGCTGGTGCAGCAGGGCGTGGCGTCCTGCAGCGTTTTCTTGGCCAGGTCGAGCTGGCCCGTCGGGTTCTCCGGCGGGCGAAAATTGGGCGGCACCAGCTTTTTGACGCTATGGCAGCCGCCCAGCAGCGCAATGAGCAGAATCGTGGGGAAAACGACTAGGTATCGATGGCGCATGGACACTTGAGTTTAGAATTCGGCCGTCCCTGCCGCACGTGGATAAGGAATCGCGTCGCGAATGTTCGACAAGCCGCAAACATAAACCAGCAGGCGTTCAAAACCGAGTCCGAAGCCCGCATGCGGCACCGTGCCGTAGCGACGCAGGTCACGATACCAGCCATAGGTGGCCGTATCGAGACCGAACTGGGCCATACGGCGGTCGAGATAGTCCAGGCGCTCTTCACGCTGCGCGCCGCCGATAATCTCGCCGATGCCCGGTGCCAGCACGTCCATGGCCGCGACGGTCTTTTCGTCGTCGTTCAAGCGCATGTAGAACGCCTTGATCTGCTCCGGGTAATTCATAACGACCACCGGACGGCCGATATGTTTCTCGGCGAGGTAGCGCTCGTGTTCAGTTTGCAGGTCGATACCCCATGCCACCGGGAATTCGAATTTCTGGCCGGATTTTTTAAGGATCTCGACGGCATCGGTGTAATCGATGCGTTCGAACGGCTGGGTAATAAAGGTTTCCAGACGCGTGATTGCGTCGGGCAGCACGCGTTCGGCGATGAAGGCCATATCGTCGGGGCGCTCTTCCAGTACCGCCTTGAAGATCGCCTTGAGGAAAGCCTCGGCGCAGTCCGCGTCGGCGGCCAGGTCGGCAAAGGCAATTTCAGGCTCGACCATCCAGAACTCGGCCAGATGGCGCGGCGTGTTGGAGTTTTCCGCACGGAAGGTCGGGCCGAAGGTGTACACCTTGCTCATCGCCAGCGCGTACGCCTCGACGTTGAGCTGTCCGGACACGGTAAGGAACGCTTCGCGGCCGAAGAAGTCCTTGCGGAAATCGATCTTGCCGTGCTCATCGCGCGGCAGGTTGGCCAGGTCCAGCGTGGACAGCCGGAACATGTCGCCGGCGCCTTCGGCGTCGGATGTGGTGATGATCGGGGTATTGATCCAGAAGAAGCCCTGTTCGCTCAGGTGACGATGGATGGCCATCATCATCGTGTGGCGGATGCGGGTGACCGCGCCGAACAGGTTGGTACGCGGGCGCAGGTGGGCGACCTCGCGCAGGAACTCCATCGAATGGGCTTTCGGCTGGATCGGATAGGTTTCCGGGTCGTCGACCAGGCCGGTGACGATGACTTCGTCGGCCTGCAGCTCGAAACTTTGCCCTTTGCCCTGCGACGGCACCAGGGTGCCGGTGACGATCAGGCCCGCGCCGCTGGTCAGGTGCTTCACTTCCGTCTCATAGTTGCCGAGCGTCGCCGGCACCACCGCCTGGATCGGGTCGAAGCACGAGCCATCGGTCACGTTGACGAAGGACAGGCCAGCCTTGGAATCGCGCCGGGTGCGCACCCAACCGCGCACGGTTACCTTGGAACCGGCCTCGAGCTTGCCGGACAGAGCCTGTTTGACGCTAACCACCGCCATGGATTGAAACTCCTGCTGGGCGCCGCAATGTTGGCGCGTATGGGCAAACCACCATCATAATGGAGCCCCCGTCCGCATCGCGACGGTTTTGGGCCGCAAGGCCGACATAAAGCACACACTTTTATTTATGAGCATCTCGATCACTCCCGCCGCCAACGAACGCATGCGCCAGTTCCTGACCACCACGCCAGGGGCCACCGGTGTGCGTTTCGGCGTCAAGCGCACCGGCTGCTCCGGTTTTGCCTATGTGGTGGACCTGGCCGAGGCGATCGGCAGCGAAGACAGCCTGGTCGAGGTCGACGGCGTCCCCCTGATCGTCGACAGCAAGAGCCTGCCGCTGGTCGACGGCACGGTGATCGATTTCCAGCGCCAGGGCCTGAATGCCGCGTTCGTGTTCCATAACCCGAATGCGACGGGGGAGTGCGGGTGCGGGGAGAGCTTTACGGTTGGGTGAGGCCGCCCGCTGGCGCGAGCTGTTAGGTGTTAGGGGCAAGAGCCATGCCCTCGCTGTCGCTGTTCTCGCTCCTAACCCCTAACAGCGAAGCGCAGCGAGCGACCTAACAGGCCGCTGAGCGGCCGACCTCACGTCAAATCAAGCCTTTACACCCATCCCGGCCCCGGGATAGAATCCCGCTTCTGTCCGCAGTCCATCGCGTTCAGACCTTGCCTCACCGCATCCGGCGGGAGGCTGCCAGGCCCGCTAAGGGCCGCATCCACAAGGAGTTTTCCCAAAATGACCATGCGTCATTACGAAGTCGTGTTTCTGGTCCACCCTGACCAGAGCGAACAGGTTCCGGCGATGATCGAGCGCTATAAGGCGCTGATCGAGACCGACGGCGGCAAGATCCACCGCCTGGAAGATTGGGGCCGCCGTCAGCTGGCCTACCCGATCGTCAACCTGGCCAAAGCGCATTACGTGATGCTCAACATCGAAGTGGGCCAGAACGCGCTGAACGAGCTGGAGTCGGGCTTCCGCTTCAACGACGCCGTGCTGCGCCACCTGGTGGTCAAGCGCGACGCTGCCGATACTGAGCAGTCCTTCATCCTCAAGAGCAAGGAAAAGGACGACGCCAAGTCTTCGCGTCGCCGCGATGACGACTCCGATGGCGACGATCGTCGCATCGGCCGTGACGACAACGATCGCGACAGCGACGACTGATCAGGAGCCTTAAGCCATGTCCAAGTTCTTCCGCCGCCGCAAGTTCTGCCGTTTCACTGCCGAAAAAGTCAAAGAGATCGATTACAAGGATCTCAACACGCTTCGTCAGTACATCACCGAGAACGGCAAGATCGTTCCGAGCCGCATCACCGGCACCAAGGCACGCTATCAGCGTCAGCTGGCCGTTGCGGTCAAGCGCGCCCGCTTCCTGGCGCTGCTGCCGTACACCGACAACCACGACGTTTAATTAGCGCGTCGTAAGCCCTCTCCCTTCGCCGGGAGAGGGTGCAACTCCTTCGGACAACCGTCCTTGGCTGCATCGGGCCACACCGGTGCTAACGAATAGGAACCACCATGGAACTGATTCTTCTCGAAAAAGTCCGCAACCTCGGCAACCTGGGCGACAAGGTCAAGGTCAAGCCGGGTTACGGCCGTAACTACCTCCTGCCGCAGGGCAAGGCCGTGCCGGTCAACGCCGCCAATCTCGAAGCTTTCGAGAAGCGCCGCGCCGAGTACGAAGCCAAGGCCAACAGCCTGCTGGCCGACGCCCAGTCGCGCCACGCCAAGCTGGCCGACGTGTCGGTGACCATCGCCGCCAATGCCAGCCCGGAAGGCAAGCTGTACGGTTCGGTCGGCCCGCGCGAGATTTCCGAAGCGCTGCAGGCCGCCGGTCACGACATTCACAAGAATGAAGTGATCCAGGGCGAAGGCCCGATCCGCACCACCGGTGAGTACGACGTCGTGATCGCGCTGCACGCTGACGTGCAGGGTTCGGTCAAGGTGATCGTGGTCGGCGAGAAGTAATTCTTCGCTGGCGCGGCACCAACGAGAAGGCGCCTTCGGGCGCCTTTTTCGTTGGCGCGTGAAGTCGCTCGCTGCGCGAGCTGTGAGGTCGGCTGCTATGCGGCCTGTGAGGAGTCAGGGGCTTAAAGCGGTTTTTCCTCACTCCTCACAGGCCGCATAGCGGCCGACCTCACAACGAGCAACGCGAGAGACCTCACTGGCGCAGTCCTCATTTATCCCCAAGTTTCCACAAGATATCCACAGCTTTCCGTATCGGTTCCTGAGACCTCGCCGCGTATGATGGATCACGAAGAAGACCGCCCGCGTCGATCGGGCGCCTCGAAGCGAGGAAAAGCGATGTCCTTTGTTCCAGAGCGTAAATCCGGATCCCTGTCCGGTATCGAGGCGCTGCGCGTGCCGCCGCACTCGCTCGACGCCGAGCAGGCCGTCCTGGGTGGACTGATGCTTGCCCCCGATGCGCTGGACAAGGTGGCTGACCGCCTCAGCGAGCACGATTTCTATCGCAAGGATCATCGCCTGATCTGGCGTGCGATTACCGAGCTCGCCAACAAGGGCATGCCGTGCGACGCGGTGACCCTGGGCGACTGGTTCGAGGCCAATGGCCTGGCCGAGATGGTGGGCGGCTCGAGTTATCTGATCGAGCTGGCCAATGCGACGCCCAGCGCGGCCAATATCAGTGCCTATGCCGATATCGTGCGCGAGAAGTCGATCCTGCGTCAGCTGATCGATGCCGGTACCGAAATCACCGAAGACGGCTATCGCCCGGAAGGGCAGAGCGTGCAGGAGGTGATGGAGAAGGCCGAGCAGCGCGTCTTCAAGATTGCCGAGTCCGGTGCGCGCGGCAAGAAAGACACCGTGACCATGCGCGAGGCGGTGAAGGACGCCTTCCGTCTGCTGTCCGAACGTTACGAAAATCGCGGCCAGCTCACCGGTATCTCTACCGGCTTCACCGATCTGGACGAGCTGACCTCGGGCTTGCAGCCCTCCGACCTGATCATCGTGGCGGCCCGTCCTTCCATGGGGAAAACCGCGTTCTCGGTCAATATTGCCGAAGCGGCCGCGCTGAAAGCGAAGAAGGCGGTAGTGATCTTCTCGATGGAAATGTCGGCTTCGCAGCTGGCTTTCCGTCTGATTTCCTCGATCGGCCGCATCCACCAGCAGCATCTGCGCAACGGTGATCTGGCCGAGGAAGACTGGCCGCGCGTCACCAACGCGATCGCGATCCTTTCCGAAGCGAAGATCTTTATCGACGATACCCCCGGCCTGTCGCCGGTGGAACTGCGCTCGCGTGCCCGCCGCATTCACCGTGAGAACGGCGGCCTGGGCCTGATCGTGATCGACTACCTGCAGCTGATGCAGGTGCCCGGAAATAAAGAGAATCGCGCCACCGAAATTTCAGAAATTTCGCGTTCACTTAAAGGCCTCGCCAAAGAGCTACAGGTGCCGGTGATCGCGCTCTCGCAGTTGAACCGCTCGCTGGAACAGCGTGCCGACAAGCGGCCGATGATGTCGGACTTGCGCGAATCGGGCGCTATCGAGCAGGACGCGGACGTGATCATGTTCATCTACCGCGACGAGTACTACAACAAGGAATCGCCGGATAAGGGCTTGGCCGAAATCATTATCGGCAAGCAACGTAACGGCCCCACGGACACGGTGAAGCTGGCCTTCCTCGGCCACTACACCAAGTTCGAAAACTATGCGCCGGATTCCTTCGTCGGCGCGTTCGAATAACGTTTTCTATTGACGGATCAATGAGCCGAACCACTGTCGCCACCATTCACCTCGCCGCGTTACGCCACAACCTCGCTCGCATCAAGGAGATGGCGGCTCCCGCAAAGGTGATGGCGGTGGTCAAGGCCGATGCCTATGGGCATGGCCTGGAGCGCGTCGCACGTGCCTTGAATGGCGAAGCCGAGGCCTTTGCCGTGGCCGCACTGGGCGATGGCCTGCGCCTGCGCGCGGCTGGCCACAAGCAGCGCATCGTCGTGCTGTCCGGCCCCGACCAGCCGGGCGATATCGCCGAAATGCAGCGCCTCGGACTCGATGCCGCGATTCATCACGTCTCGCAGCTGGGTTGGCTGGCCGAAGCGACTCCCGCACGTGGACGACTGCGTGTGTGGCTGAAAATCGATGCCGGCATGCATCGTCTCGGTTTCGCACCGGAGCATGTAGCCCAGGTGCATGCACAGCTTGCCGCCATGCCGGGCATCGATCCGGATATCGGTTTGCTTGCGCACTTTTCCGATTCGGAAGTTTTCGACAGCACGCGGACGCCGACGCAGATGGCGCGCTTTCATGAGGCCACCAAGGGCCTGAAGGGGCCGCGTTCCCTGTCCAATTCGGCCGCCGTGCTCGGCTGGCCGGAAGCGCGCGAGGATTGGGTACGCACCGGTGGTTTGCTATATGGCTTGTCGGTAGTCGATGGCAAGAACGCTGCGGATTTCGGTTTTCGGCCGGCCATGACCTTGAGTACGCGCTTGATCGCGGTCAACCAGATCAAGCGCGGCGAGCGTATCGGCTACAACGGCACCTGGACCTGTCCCGAAGATATGGCCGTGGGCGTGGCCGCCGTGGGTTACGGCGATGGCTATCCACGCAGTGCGCAGGCGGGTACGCCGGTATTGATCGGCGGGCAGCGCGTTCCACTGATCGGTCGCGTCTCGATGGATCTGATCACCCTGGACCTGCGCTCCGCGCCGCACGCGAAGGTAGGCGACCGGGTGGTGTTGTGGGGGCCAGAGCTGCCGGTGGAAGAAATCGCCGCACAGGCCGGCACGATTTCCTATGACCTCACCTGCGGCATGACCCGACGAGTGCTGTTTGTCGAGGACGACGGTACATAGTTGAGAGCAAAGAGGAATAAGAAAAGAGTTTGGCGCCCGCGAAGCCTAAGCTTTTACTCACTCCTCACTCCTCTTCACCCTCAACTAGCTCCACCCGTCTCGCATCCTGCGATGCGCACCCACTAAGCTGTGCGCCTGTATCACCGAGTCGCTTCCTCATGGCCAAAGCTAAAACCGCGTACGTCTGCACCGATTGCGGCGCCGAGCATTCCAAATGGCAGGGCCAGTGCATCGAGTGCGGTGTATGGAACACATTGAGCGAGGTGGTGCTGCAGCCGGCGGTCAAATCGGTTGGCGCGGCGCGGCGTACCGGTTATGCCGGTGCCGTAGAGCCTCCGAAAGTGACGCCGCTGACGGAGGTCGCGTTGACCGCCGATGTGCGCACGCGCACCGGTATCGGCGAGCTCGACCGGGTGCTCGGTGGTGGTCTGGTCGACGGTTCGGTCGTGCTGATCGGTGGCGATCCCGGTATCGGCAAATCCACCTTGCTGTTGCAGATGCTCGGTACCTTGGGTGTGCAGCTGTCCAGCGTCTATGTCACTGGCGAAGAATCCCTGGCCCAGGTCGCTTCACGTGCCCAGCGCCTGGATTTGCCGCTTGCACCTTTACATGCGCTGGCCGAAACCTGCATCGAGCGCATCCTCGAACAAACTGCGGCGGCGCGTCCGCGCGTGCTGGTTATCGACTCCATCCAGACTATCTGGACCGAACTGCTTACCGCTGCGCCGGGCTCGGTCAGTCAGGTACGCGAATCGGCCGCCAAGCTGACGCGTTTTGCCAAGGAAACCGGCACGTCGGTATTTCTGGTCGGCCACGTCACCAAGGAAGGCGGCATTGCCGGCCCGCGCGTGCTCGAACACATGGTCGATGCGGTGCTTTATTTCGAAGGCGAATCGGGTAGTCGTTTTCGCGTGCTGCGCGCGTTCAAGAACCGCTTCGGCGCGGTCAATGAACTGGGTGTCTTCGCGATGAGCGAAAAGGGTTTGCGCGAGGTGCCCAATCCCTCGGCGATCTTCCTTTCCGCGCATGGTGGTCCGACTTCGGGCAGTGCCGTCATGGTGACGCGCGAAGGGACGCGTCCGTTGCTGGTCGAAGTGCAGGCCCTGGTCGATCAGTCGTCACTGGGTAATCCGCGTCGTGTGACGCTGGGTCTGGAACAGAATCGTCTGGCGATGCTGTTGGCCGTATTGCACCGTCATGGCGGTGTCGCAGCGTATGACCAGGACGTCTTTGTGAATGTGGTTGGCGGCATTCGCGTGCAGGAGACGGCCGCGGATTTACCCGTGCTGCTGGCGGTGCTGTCGAGTCTGCGTGATCGGCCGCTGCCGGATAAGACCATCGCTTTTGGCGAAGTCGGTTTGTCCGGCGAGATTCGTCCGGTGCCCAATGGCGAGGAGCGGTTGAAAGAAGCCGCGACTCACGGGTTCAAGCGAGCGATCGTGCCCAAGGCGAATGCGCCGAAGAAGGGCAAGGTGGGGGAGATGGAAGTGCTGGGTGTCGAGCGGTTGTCGCAGGCGATCGATGCGGCGCGTGGGGATTAAAAGCCCCCTCACCCCAACCCTCTCCCCCGGCAAAGCCAGGGGAGAGGGGGCACACTGAGGCAAGTTTGAATCGTGCGCGCTTTTAGCTCCCTCTCCCGATAGGGTCAGGGGAGAGGGGGCTCACTGAGACGAGTTTGAATCTTGCGCGCTTTTAGCTCCCTCTCCCCTGGCTCTGCCGGGGGAGAGGGCTGGGGTGAGGGGGCAGGGTGCTCGCGACGACCTGTCCTAGCTCAAGCCCCGCGATGCAAAATAACTTCCAGCACAAACTTCGACCCAAAGAACGCCAGCAGCAACACACCCATGCCGATCAGCGTCAGATTCACCGCGCGACGCCCGCGCCAGCCGTGTCGCCAGCGCCCATAAAGCAGCACGCCAAACACCAGCCACGCGATGATCGACAACACGGTCTTATGCACCAGATGCTGACCGAACAGATCGTCGACAAACAGAATGCCGGTAAGCAAGGTCAAGCTGAGCAGGACGAAGCCCGCGCCGATCAACCGAAACAGCAAGGTCTCGGTCAGCGTCAGCGGCGGTAGCGCGCGCAACCAGTTGCCGAACTGGCGATGGCGTAGCGCGCGCTCCTGGACCGCCAGCAGAATCGCCAGCACCGCGGCAATCGACAACACGCTGAAGGCGAGCAGCGCCACCGTCACGTGCAGCTTGATCTGCCAATCCATCGCCAAGGGCAGGCGCTCGCGCGCCATGAAGCTGTCGACGGCCAGCAGCAGGGCGCTCAGCGGGAACACGATCACGCCCAGCGCGGCCACCGGGCGCCACAGGTTCACCAGCAGGGTGATGATCGAGACTACGCAGGCCACCAGCGACAGCGCGGCAAAGAAGTGCAGATCGAGCGAGCCACGATGAATGCTGAGCAACAGGCCGGCGTGGATAAGCGCTGCGGGGCCGGCGACGCCCAGGGCGGTGCGGTTCAATGGCTTTCCGCCGCTCAGCAGCGGTCGCGCCAGCCCGGTGGCGGCCGCGAGGTACAGGACGATGGCGAGCAGGGCGAGGGCGGGAAGGACCATAGCGCGAAAGTGTCGCATACGTGGTGAGGGGTTAGGAGTGAGGTCGGTTGCCGCGCAACCTGAGAGGAGGGGAAACCGACCTGCTTGTTCCTCACCCCTAACCCCTCCCTCCTAACCCGCTATAATCCCCACTTTCCCAAAACGTCTCATCCCCATGTTCGAGTCGCTCAGCCAACGCCTTTCCGCCACCGTCGACCGCCTGCGCGGCCGCGGCAGGCTGACGGAAGAAAACATCCGCGAGAGCCTGCGTGAAGTGCGTATCGCGCTGCTCGAAGCCGACGTGGCGCTGCCGGTGGTGCAGGCTTTGATCGAACGCGTGAAGGTGCGTGCGGTCGGTCAGGACGTGCTCAAGAGCCTGTCGCCCGGCCAGGCGCTGGTCAAGGTGGTCAGCGATGAGCTGACTGCGGTGATGGGCACGGTCAATGCCGAGCTGAACCTGGCGCAGCAACCGCCGGCCGTCGTGTTGATGGCGGGCCTGCAGGGTGCGGGTAAGACGACCACGGTCGCCAAGCTGGCGCGCTTCCTCACCGAGCGTAAGAAAAAGAAAGTGATGGTGGTCAGCTGCGACGTCTATCGTCCGGCCGCCATCGAGCAGCTGCGTACGCTGGCCGAACAGGTCGGGGTGAAGTTCTTCCCGTCCGAGGCCGGGCAGAATCCGGTCGATATCGCCAAGGCCGCGATCGCCGCCGCCCGCCGCGAAGTGGTCGACGTGTTGCTGGTCGATACCGCCGGCCGCCTGCACGTAGACGAGGCGATGATGGCCGAGATCAAGGCCTTGCACGCCGCGATCACGCCGATCGAAACCCTGTTCGTGGTCGACGCGATGACCGGCCAGGATGCGGCCAATACCGCCAAGGCCTTCGCCGAAGCGTTGCCGCTGACCGGTGTCGTGCTGACCAAGACCGACGGCGATGCCCGCGGCGGTGCGGCCTTGTCGGTGCGCTATGTCACCGGTCGCCCGATCAAGTTCCTTGGCGCCGGCGAAAAGACCGATGCGCTGGAGCCGTTCCACCCCGATCGTGTGGCCCAGCGCATCCTGGGCATGGGCGACGTGCTGTCGCTGGTCGAGGAAGTCGAGCGCAAGGTCGACCAGGAAAAGGCGCACAAGCTCGCCCAGAAGGTCATGAAGGGCAAGCGCTTCGACCTGAACGACATGAAGGACCAGCTCGAGCAGATGAACAATATGGGCGGTCTGGCCGGCTTGATGGACAAGCTGCCGGGCGTGGCCAATCTGCCGGACAACGTCAAATCCAAGGTCAATAACAAAGAAATCGACCGCATGGTGGCGATCATCAGTTCGATGACCAAGAAGGAGCGCCGCCATCCGGACCTGCTCAACGGCTCGCGCCGCGCCCGTATCGCACGTGGCTCGGGGACCCAGCCGGCCGACGTCAACCGTCTGCTCAAGCAGTACATGCAGATGGAAAAGATGATGTCCAAGCTGTCCAAGGGCGGTTCGAAGGGGCTGATGCGCCAGATGCGCGGGGCCATGAAGGGTATGGGCGGCATGGGCGGCGGAATGCCCCCGATGCGGTGAGGTCGGCGCCCGTGGGCGCCTGTGAGGTCGCTCGCTGCGCTTCGCTGTTAGGGGTCAGGGGGCAAAATCGCGCAGTTTATTGCTCCTGACAGGCCACAAAGTGGCCGTCCTCACCCCTAACAGCTCGCATCGCGGGCGACCTAACGTGGATCAGCCCTTTACACAACTGATCCACATCATTAAAATGCCGCGTTTACCGCGCCCACACCTAGGGCGTGCTGCCGGCGCTTCCGGCAACTCTGGAGTTTTTACTATGGTTAAGATTCGTCTTTCGCGCGGCGGCGCCAAGGGCCGTCCGTTCTACCACGTCCTCGTGACCGATTCGCGCAGCGCGCGTGACGGCCGTAGCATCGAGAACGTCGGTTATTACAATCCGGTGGCCTCGGGCAAGGACAAGCGCCTTGAGCTGAACGTCGCTCGCGTGCAGGAGTGGGTTTCCAAGGGCGCTCAGCTGAGCGACAAGGTTGCTGCCCTGTTGAAGGAAGCCGGCAAGCAGCAGGCTGCCTGAGCATGACGGCAGCCGGTCGGCGCGTCCTGGTTGGACGTATCGTCGGGCTGTACGGGGTGCAGGGTTGGCTCAAGATCGAATCTTGGACCGAGCCGCGCATCCGGATCTTCGACTACCAGCCCTGGCAGCTCACTGTGGCGCCGGGTGTGGAATCGGAGGTCAAGGGAGTCAAGGGCCGTCCGCAGGGCAAGGGGCTTATCGCTTTCCTGCCCGACGTGACGGACCGCGATCAAGCGGCAGCGCTGGTCGGTAGCGATATCTATGTCGCTCGCGAGCAGTTGCCGCCTCCCGGCAAGGACGAGTATTACTGGGTCGATCTCGAAGGTCTGGAGGTCGTCACCACGGAAGGCGTGGCATTGGGACGGGTCAGTCACCTGTTCGCGACCGGTGCCAACGATGTCGTGGTAGTGAGGGACGGCGAGCGCGAGCGGCTGGTTCCCTTTGTCCAGGGCTCTTATGTGCGTTCGGTGGACTTGTCCGGCGGGCGCATGGTGGTGGACTGGGACCCCGAGTTCTAAAGCTTCGATTGAGGGTCCGATGCGCTTCGATGTCGTTACGCTGTTTCCCGACTTCGTTCGCCAGTGCGCTGCCGTCGGTGTCGTAGGACGCGCGCAGCAGCGACAGCTGTTGCAGGTGGAAACCTGGAACCCGCGCGATTTCGCCACCGACAATTACCGTACCGTGGATGGCCGTACTTACGGCGGCGGCCCCGGCATGGTGATGTTGATCGAGCCTTTGCGTGCAGCCCTCAAGGCGGTCCGCGAAGCCGCACCGGAGCCGGTGCACGTGATTTATCTCAGCCCGCAAGGAGCGCGGCTGACGCAAGGCAGGGTGGAGGCGCTGGCCAAAAAGCCGCGAATCGCTTTGCTTTGTGGGCGTTACGAAGGTGTGGACGAGCGTCTGCTGGCGCACGAGGTCGACGAAGAGCTTTCTATCGGCGACTATGTGCTGTCCGGCGGCGAGTTGGGTGCCGCGGTGATTATCGACGCGGTGGGCCGCTTGCAGGACGGCGCGTTGAACGACGCGCAATCGGCCGAGCAGGATTCGTTTTCGAACGGTTTGCTCGACTGTCCGCACTATGCGAAACCGGTGCAAGACGCATACGGGGACGTGCCGGAGGTGTTGTTGTCCGGCGATCACGCGGCTATCCGCCGCTGGCGCCTGAAGCAATCGCTGGGACGAACCTGGTTGCGACGACCGGACTTATTGGCGCAATGCACGTTGGACAAACAGTCTCGTGCATTGCTGGATGAATTCCGCCGCGAACATGCTCTCAAGCAGACGCGGCAAAACGATGCGGCCGATCAGTGACCGCAGCTAATTGAAAAATCGACGGGTGTGCCATGAACAAGATCATTGAACAGTTCGAAGCCGAGCACATCACCCGCCAGCTGCCGGATTTCGGCCCTGGCGATACCGTGGTGGTCAACGTGAAGGTCAAGGAAGGCAACCGCGAGCGCGTCCAGGCGTTCGAGGGTGTTGTCATCGCCAAGCGCAGCCGCGGCCTGCATTCGGCTTTCACCGTGCGCAAGATTTCCCATGGCACCGGCGTGGAGCGCGTGTTCCAGTCGCACAGCCAGGCTATCGACTCGGTCCAGGTCAAGCGCAAGGGTAAGGTTCGCGGTGCGAAGCTGTACTACCTGCGTGGTCTGGAAGGCAAGGCCGCCCGCATCAAGGAAGACATCGCCGCCGCTGCTGCCGCCAAGGCTGCAAAGTCGGCCGAGTAAGTCTCAAAGCTTCCTCGCGCTGTCTACGAAAACCCGCGGATCGCTCCGCGGGTTTTTTGTTGTCCGCTGTCCGGGCGGAGCATGGCTACCTCTTACGGATGATGGCCGTCTATCCGTCGTGAGCCTGTCCTCCTGCTAGTATCAGCACTCATTCGCGGACAGACATCGAATGGCCAATGGACGGCAATCTGGCGGTGTCTAGCGGCTTTAATTTCGCGGTAGTAAAGGACCCGGAACGGTATGCCTGTCGATAGCCAAGACGTTGGCCTGGGCAATACGAATACACGCCATCGGCTGCTGCAGGCAGCCGAGACGCTGTTTATCGAGCATGGTTACGAAGCCATGCTGATACAGGAAGTGACGCGTCGTGCGGAGGCCAATTCGGCTGCGGTGAACTATCACTTCGGCGGCAAGGAGCTGTTGATGCGCGAGGTGTTGGCCAGGCGTTTGAATCGCCTGAATACCGAACGCCTGGAGCTGCTGTCGTGCTGCGAGGAACAAAGCGGTGGCCGGCTCGATGCCGCCGCCGTACTCAGCGTGTTGTTTGTGCCGGCGCTGCGCCTCAGCCGGCCGCCCGCGGGCAATCCGACCTTCATTCGTCTGTTGGGCCGCGTCTATAGCGACTCGTCGCCGTTTATCCGCAACTATCTTGAAGACCATTACCGCCCGATCTTCGAGCGGTTCTTCGAGGCGTTCTCGCGCGCACTGCCGAACATGTCGCGCAGCGAACTGAGCATGCGTCTGCGCTTCAGTCTGCAGGGCCTTGCCGGCCTGCTCGCGGGGCAACGCGTGGACGAGCTGATTGCCGCACTCAGCATGGGCGAGCAGCTGGGCGAGGATGTGCTACTGGCGCGTCTGATTGCACTGGTGCTGCCCATGCTTACCGATCCGCTGGGCACGCCCGAACAGGTACGTGCCGTGCAACAGGTAGCGAGCATGGCGGACGTGGCGGCCAAGGCGGCCGATGTCACGATGCAGGCCGCTCAAGCTGATGTGACACGTGGACGCCCTGTGTCGCGTGATGAGCGCTGAATCCTCAGAGACCTTGGGACTCTAAAAACCATCTCCTATCCGTCGTCATCCCGGCGCACGCCGGAGGCGCTTCACAGCAGCGAAGCTGGTCATCTAGTGCCTTTTGCTTCAGCGTATTGAAGACGCTGAGCCCCGGCCTTCGCCGGGGTGACGATGGAAATTGAGGTTATTCGAAGCTCCTCTTTGTCATCTTTTAACCCCGAAAATTAGTTCTGGCGCCCCACAGGCATGTCAGGGCGCCGTTGAACCCGGGTGCGTTGCAACAAATCCTGTCGTGGCAGTTATCGACGCCGCGTGCTTTCGAGCGCCCGCATGTCGCCCGCCGAAGTCCGTTTTAAACCCTTAAAACCGGCGGTTTCCCGCGCTTTCGTCGATCGCGCTGCATGGCATCAAAGCGGGCCAAGTCGAGCCCGGATAAGGCTTGTGCGTTGCAGATTGACCCGTCCCGACCCCAGGTCCATCGTATAAACATCCGTTTCAATTATTGATTTGAAGAGACGGATTGAATGGGGTAGTTGAAGTCGGCAGTTGAAATAGGTGTTTGGCGGGCGAGGCATGCCCGGCCGAACAGGGATCTGTCTCATATCTCGCTTCAGGGGCTTCAAGCAGGGTGAATAGCCAGCACGCCAGCATCGGTCACGCCAGCACGCGCGAACGCCTGTTGCAGGCTGCGGAATGGCTGTTCATCGAGCGCGGCTATGAGGCCATGTCGCTGCGCCAGATCACCCGTCGCGCGGATGCCAACCTTGCCGCGGTCAACTACCACTTCGGCAGCAAGGAACTGCTCGTCCACGAGATGCTGGCCAAGCGGCTGGATCGTCTCAACCGCGAGCGCCTGCAATTGCTGGCCTGCTGCGAGCAGCAGGACGGGCCGCCGCTTGAAGCCGCGGCCGTGCTCAGTGTGTTGTTCGTGCCCGCGTTGCGACTCAGTCGCCCGCCGGCCGGCGATCCGGTATTCATGCGCCTGCTCGGGCGCGTGTACAGCGATCCGTCGCGTTTCATTCGCGATTACCTGCAACAGCATTATCGACCGATTTACGAGCGTTTTTTCGAAGCTTTCTCGCGCGCGTTGCCGGAGTGGCCGCGCAACGAACTCAGCATGCGTCTGCGATTTTGTCTGCAAAGCCTGTCCGGGTTGCTGGCTGGCGAAAACATGGATGAATTGATCGACGCGCTATGCGTCGGCGAAGTGATCGACGACGCCACGCTGCTGGCGCGTCTGAACGCGCTTATCGGTCCCATGCTCACCGCGCCGCTCGGCACGCCGGAGCAAGTTCGCGTGGTGCAGCGTGTCGTAGAGCAGGCCAATACGGCGGCGCAAGCCGTCGACGCGGCGGAGCAGGCGGTCGCCGCGCAATTGATCGGTGGAAGCAAAAGATTGGTTCCCGGTAACGAGCCGTGGAGCGTCGAAACACAGGGGAAGTCGTTTTAGTCGGTGTAAACGTTCGGCACCGGGCGGTGCCGTTACGTCTCAACTTTTATTGCGAGGTATGGATATGAAAGCGCAATTCAAAGCATTGGTCATGGCATGTGTGATGGCTGCGGGCACGATCGTCGCAGCACCGGCATTCGCGCTGCATGCGACGCCCGTCAGCTCGACAGTTATCGCCACTGGTCCGACCAGCCTTTCGATACTTGGCGTGCCGGTTCCCTGCACGTCGACCTTTACGCTCACGACCGATTCCACGGGCACCATCATCCATGTGACCCAGGCGGTATTTACCGGCAGCACCACTTGCTCGTCTGTCCATGCAGTTTTCCCGGCGGCACCGAACAATTTCTGGAACGTGACGCTCAATTCGACCACGAGCGCAACCATTAACTCGGTGCAGGTCACCACGCCGTTCGGTACTTGCTCGGGCAACGTCGGCGCAACGATCAGCGGTAGCACCATCAACCTGAGTGGCAGCCTTGGCGTTTGCGGTGTCAGCGGCTCGCTGACCACCAACCCAGCGTTCTCCATCGTCAACCCTTGATGGTTGGCGGCCGCTTGCGGCCGTGAACGACTGGAGGCAGTCGGGCGTGCGGCTAGGCTTTCGTTAGCCGCACGCCGTTTCAACGATTCTTGTCAATTCCCGTGACCCGCACATGTGAGAGCGTCGACATGAAGAAAAGCAAAGCTGTTGCCCCGTCCCATGCCAAGGCCCTGATCTGCACCGCGCTGGCGGCCGGGCTGTTAATGGCTTTCGGTATGCCGCGCCAGGCCCATGCCGCCGCGTTCCAGTTGCCGACTACCAACGCCGCGGGCTATGGCCGCGCTTTCGCCGGCGGTTCGTTATGGCAGAACGATCCTTCCGCCGCCTACAACAATCCTGCCGCGATGGCGTGGTTGACCGGACCGGTGATGCAGGGTTCGTGGATCGGCATCGATATCAGTGCGCAGTACCACGGGAGCACCACGGACGCTTACGGCCGAGACATCGCCGGCAATACACCCAATGCAGGGCATCGCCTCATCAACGACGGTTCGGCGTTCTATGCCATGCCGGTGTCCGACCGCTTTTCTCTGGGCTTTGGCATCGAAGTGCCTTATGGCCTGCTGACCAAGTACGACTCCCAGTGGCGCGGCGCGCAGTGGGGCACCATGACCTCGCTCAAGTCGTTTGGCGTGAGCCTGGCCGGCAGCTACAAGGTGACCGACAACTTTGCGCTCGGCTTTGGCGTGATTGCGCAGCGTACGCGCGCGCAGCTCAACAATGGCATCGATGTCGGCAGCGCAGCCGGCCTTGCCTTGCAGAGTCCGTTGCCGAGCCTTCCGGAGAACGTCGCGCAGATCAATGTGCGCGTGCATAACTGGTCGCAGGGTTATTTCCTGGGGGCGGAATTCAAGCCCAGCGACAACGACTCGCTGGGTATCAGCTATCACTCGCGCGTCGGCAATCGCCTGAAGGGCCAATACCGGATGTATTACCCGAACGATGGAAAGACCGTCGATCAGGGCGGTTTTCCGGTCACCATCGACGTCAAATCGCTGATTTCGTTCATTCCCATTCTCAATCAGCTCAATGCGGCCAATCCGCAGCTGCAATTGCCCGAACTCGATCCCAATGGCGGCCCGGCTTCGGCGACGCTGGACCTGCCGGGATTCGTCAATATCGACTATCTGCACAAGTTCAGTGACCGCTTCACCCTGGGTGCGTCGGCGGTATGGACGAACTGGTCCAAGTTCCAGGACCTGACCCTTGTCTCCGACGGCACGCAGCTGGTGACGTTGCCGCAGAACTACAAGAACTCCTGGACCTTGAGCGTGGGCGGCGACTTCCAGCTCAACGAACAGTGGGTGCTGCGCGGCGGTTTTGCGTGGGATCAGACGCCGACCACCGACACCACCCGCGATCCGCGCGTGCCTGACAACGATCGCAAGATCGTCAGCATCGGCGTGGGTTACAAGCCGACCGAGCATCTGACGTTCGACGCGGCTTACTCGCATCAGTTCCTCAGCGATCCGCGCATCAACAACACGGCGCCGCTAGCGCTGGGCGGCGGCAATATGAACGGCTCCTTCTCCGATGCGGGCAATGTGGCGTCGTTGACGGCGACATATCAGTTCTGACGACACGTCGTTCCCTCCCTTGACGTGTCTGGAAAGAGTAGGGTGGAAGGGACTCTGCCCCGCTTTCCGTGTCCTCACATCAGGAGAAACAGCATGAAGCCTTTGTTGTCATGGACCGTCGCCGCGAGCCTGTTGATGCATGCCGTCGGCGCCTGGGCCGCCAACGACACACCGGTCGGTACCTGGAAGCAGGTCGACGATGTCTCGGGCAAGCAGAAGTCGGTGATCGAGATCACCGAGACCAGCGGCAAGCTGCAAGGCAAGGTGATGCAGCTGATGAACCTTTCGCCGGAAGAAATCGCCAAGGGCGGCGAGCATCCGGTGTGTGTCAAATGCGATGGCAGCCGCAAGGACCAGCCGATCGAGGGCATGACCATCCTGTGGGACGTCGGCAAGGACGGCGACGTGTGGGATGGCGGCAAGATCGTCGACCCGAAGACCGGCAAGGTCTACAAGGTCAAACTCACGCTGACCGATGGCGGTAGGAAACTCGATGTACACGGTTACATCGGTTTCTCACTGATCGGTCGCAGCCAGGTGTGGGAGCGCCAGGATTAGGCGCCCTTGAGTTCGACTCTCCCATTGCGGGAGAGTCGAACGCATCAAGCCATCAGGCGCTGCGGTTCCTGCAGGAAGTTACCCTGCACGAAGTCCACACCGCAGGCGAACAGCAGCGACGTACTCGCTGCATCCTCGACCCATTCGGCAATCGTCTGCCGGTCCATCTCGCGCGCCTGCCGGCACAGATCGGCGATGCGCTTCTGGTTTTCCGGATGCTGCGGCAGCTCGGCCATATAGCTGCGGTCGAGCTTCAGATAGTCCGCCTCGATATGCGTGAGCAACTGGAACGAGTTGAGGCCGGAACCGAACTGCTCCAGCGCGAAGCGACCACCGATCTTCTTCCACGCGCTGACGAACTCCTGCGCCGGGCGCAGCAGGGTCACCACCTTGCTCTCGGTCATCTCCAGCACGATGTGGCCGTGCTTGAGTGCGGCCTGTTTCATTCGCGCAGCCAGCCAGGGAATCAGCTGGGCGTCGTTGAGCGAGCTGGCGGTAAGCTTGATGAAGAACGTGGACGGCGTACCGAAGCGTTCGCGCTGGCGCAGCATCTCGATGGCCTGGTTCAACACCCAGCGATCGATCGCCGGGGTGAGATTGTGCTTCTCGGCGATCGGCAGGAAGAAGCCGGGCAGCACCTCACCTTGTGGGCCGTTGAGGCGCAGCAGGATTTCGGAGAACTCGCCTTCGGCATCCTGCAGGCTGATGACCTGCTGGTGATAGAGCACAAAATCGTTCTGGGTCAGCGCCTGCTGCAGCAGCGTCAGCCAGTAGCGCTCGCGTTCGGCATCGGCCTTTTCGCGGGCGGCCGGGTCGTGCAGTTCGCTGCGGTTGCCACCCTGGCTTTGCGCATTGCGCAGCGCCTGATTGGCCTGGTCGAGCAGCAGTTCGGTATTGGCGTTCTTTTCGCTCAGCAGGCTGCCGCCGATGCTGACCGCCACGGTAAGCGAACGCGTGCCGACATCGAAGATCTCACCGGCGATGCTTTTTTGCAGCGCGGCGATCCATTCCTTGATGCTTTCGTCGTTACGCGAATGCAGCATCACGCCAATCATGTGTTCGCCGATCAGGCCGGCGCTGTCGTCCGGGCTGAGCAGGGATTCCACGCGCGTGGCAAACGCGGCCAGCAGTTCGTCGGCCTTGCCCAGGCCGATGCCGCTGACCACCGCTTGCCAGCTGTCCGGCTCGATCAGCAGCAGTGCCTGGCCCATGCTGCCTTCGGTCGCGGCGGCGACCGCCTGGTCGATGGTCTCGAGCATGCGGGCGCGGTTGAACAGGCCGGTGACCGGGTCGCGCTGCAGCTGTTCGATGACGCCCGGATCGACCTGCTGGCGGCGGAACACCACCTGCAGGCAGGGCTCGCCTTCGAACGTGGCGTGCGCGAATTCCACGTTGGCCTTGAACGAGCTGGCGTCGGCGCGGCGCGCCTGCACCTCGATGCGGCCCGGGATTTTTTCGCCGCGCGACAGTGCCTTCAGCGTGGTCTTGAATTGATCCGCATCGGCGGCGCCGATCATGTCCAGCACCGGCAACCCGAGCAGGTCGTCGAATTCGTGGTAGCCGAAGGTCTCGAGATAGGCCTGGTTAGCGCGTACGTGCATGCCTTCGTGCACATAGGCGATGGCATCGGTGGACGAGTCGAGCAAGGCATCGCAGCGGCGCTCCGATTCGCGCAATGCCGATTCGAGCCGGCGCAACTGGCGACGCGTGTTGAGCGAGTCGAAGTCGCGCTGCACCACTGCCAGCAGTTGGCGTGGCTGCGAACGCAGCGCGATGCCGCGCACGCCGTTGATGAACAAGTCGGTCGCCAGGTCGTTGTCCAGCTGGCTGACCAGGGCGATCAGCGAGAGGTCGCGGCCATGGCCATCGAGCAGACGAGTGACTTCACGCAGGTCCAGGCTGCCGATTTCCGGGTCGAACAGCACGATGTCGGGGCCGAGCTCGTCCAGGGCCGCCTGCATCTGTTCGGCGTTGGTGGCACGCGCGGGGCGCACCGCAATACCGTTATTACGTAACAGGCTGATGATCTGCTCGGCGTCCTCGACCGATTTTTCGATGAAAAGAATCTTGATTACCAGGTCTGTTTTCGTCGACACGTCGAACGATCCTTGGATTTCACCGAAAGCGATATGAGGCAGGACCGGTGAATGCACCGGACTGCAAAAAAGGTTTTAACGGATTCCCGGAAGGACTGCCAGCGTCAAAGCGGCTTTGGGTGAGGATTGCCTCACAATGGCCGTTTCGATGCGTCGCCGCCCACCTCACGCACCAGCTTGGGCACAAGGTAGCCAGGAAGTTGTTGCCGCACCGCTTCGACCAGCGTCAATGCGCGTGCGTCGTCGACCTCGAAATGCGCCGCGCCCTGGACGCGATCGAGCTGGTGCAGGTAATAGGGCAGCACGCCGGCCGCGAACAGACGCTCGGACAGTTCGGCCAGCGTATCGGCATCGTCGTTGACCCCGCGCAGCAGCACCGACTGGTTGAGCAGGGTCACGCCCGCATCGCGAAGTCTTGCACAGGCCTGGTCCACCGAGCTGTCGAACTCGCGAGCGTGGTTGGCATGCAGCACCATCACTTTCTGTAGCGGCAGGTCGGCCAGCCACTGTAGGAGGGCATTGTCCACCCGCTCGGGCAGCTCCACCGGCAGGCGCGTATGGATGCGCAGCCGCGTCACCGACGGGATATCGGCCAGGCCGCGGGTCAGTTCTTCCAGCTTGGCCGTGGCTAGGGACAGAGGGTCGCCGCCGGACAGGATCAGTTCGCTGATGCTCGGGTCCTGGCGCACATGGGCCAGGGCATGACGCCATTGGCCGGCGGCGGCCATCTCGTCGCCGTAGGGGAAATGGCGGCGGAAACAGTAGCGGCAATTGATCGCACAACTGCCGCTGGCGATCAGCAGGGCCCGCCCCTGGTACTTGTGCAGCACGCCCTGGGCGGCGCGGGCGGCCATATCGCCCACCGCATCGACCGTATAGCCCGGTGCCGGCTCCAGCTCGGCCAGTTGCGGCAGCACCTGCAACAGCAGCGGGTCGCTTGCGTCGCCACGGCGCATGCGGGCCACAAAGCCACGCGGCACGCGTAGCGCAAAGCCGGCCTGGTCTGCCGGCAGGCCGGCCTCCAGGTGCCCCAGATCCAGCAGGCGCAGCAGTTCGCCGGCATCCGTGACGGCATCGCGCCAGAGCTGGCGCCAGTCGCCGTGGGCCTGGGGCGCGGCCGGTGTTATGCGGGCGCCTGGGCTTGCGGTTATCATAAGTGGTCCCGTGCGGGCATCTGCCCGTTCAATCCGACATTTTAACTGCTAAATCCTTCCTGGCGCGGCGCAAACGAGCATGCCGGTGGGGTATCACTATCCTTTTGGGGTTCTGCGCAATGGCGAGCTACGACCTTAATGGCGTAAAAACTGGCTTGAAGATCCTCATGGACAACGAGCCTTATGTCATCACCGACGCTGAGTTCGTCAAGCCGGGCAAGGGCCAGGCCTTCACCCGCATCAAGATCCGCAACCTGGTCAACGGTCGCACCACCGAAAAGACCATGAAGTCCAGCGACAAGGTCGACGGTGCCGAAGTGGTCGATGCCGATATGACCTTCTCCTATAAGGATGGCGACCAGTGGGTGTTCTCCGACCAGGAGTTCAATGAGCACCGTGCGCATGAAGCCGGTGTAGGTGATGCCGCCCAGTGGCTGATGGGTACCGAGGAGTGCGTCGTCACCTCCTGGACCAAGCCGGACGGCGCCACGCTCATCATCGCCGTACAGGCGCCGAACTTCGTCGAATTGAAAATCATCGAGACCGATCCGGGCGTCCGTGGCGACACCTCGGGCGGCGGCGGCAAGCCGGCCAAGCTGGAAACCGGTGCCGTCGTGCGCGTGCCGTTGTTCGTCAATCAGGACGAAGTGATCAAGGTGGATACGCGTTCGGGCGAATACGTCAGCCGTGTAAAGTGACGTACTGACGCGCGGGCAAAGCCCGCGCCTCTGTCAGTACGTCATCCCCGCGCAGGCGGGGATCCAGTGAAATACTGGTGCGAAGCACGCTTTATGTTATTTGCTCTCCCGCTCGTTTCACGCGCTTAAAGTCGCTGGATGACCAGCTTCGCTGTTGTGAAGCGCTTCCCGCGTTCGCGGGGATGACGAGTAGGAGGAGGTGACGAGTGAGCGTATTTCCGTAAGACTCAAACGCTAAAACGGGGCGGTCACCGCAAGGTGCTCCGCCCCGACTTGTAAATAAGGCCACCAGACCTATGACCCATCAAAATCCCCAAACCGTTGATCTGTGCATCGAAGCGCGCTGGGTCGTGCCGGTCGAGCCGCACGGTGTCGTGCTGGAAGACCACACGGTGGTCGTGGACAAGGATCGCATCGTCGCCTTGCTGCCCACCGCTCAGGCGCGTACCGCTTACGCGCCGCGCGAACGCAGCGAGCTGGGCGAGCACGTGCTGATCCCCGGCCTGATCAACACCCATACGCACAACCCGATGACGCTGCTGCGCGGCCTGGCCGACGACTTGCCGCTGATGGTGTGGTTGCAGCAGCACATCTGGCCGGCCGAGGCCAAGGTGATCGGGCCGGAATTCGTGCGCGATGGCGTGGAGCTGGCGGTGGCCGAAATGTTGCGCGGTGGGACCACCTGCGCCAACGAAAACTATTTCTTTCCCGATGCCATCGGTGCCACCTATCGGCGCATGGGTTTTCGCGCGACGGTCGGCCTGCCGATTATCGAGTTCCCGACCGCCTGGGCCAAGAGCCAGGACGACTACTTCGAGCGGGCCGGCGAAGTGCACGACAGCTTCCGTGGCGATGCGCTGATCTCGACCGCGTTCGCGCCGCACGCGCCGTACACCGTGTCCGATACCAGCTTCGAGCGTATTCGCGTGCTGTCGGATCAACTTGATATCCCGGTCCATCTGCATACGCACGAGACAGCGCACGAAGTCGAAGACGAAAAGAAAAAGACCGGCCTGCGCCCGTTCCAGCGGCTGCAGAAGCTGGGCATTGTCAACGATCGCCTGATCGCAGTGCATTTCACCCAGATCACCGATGGTGAGATCGCCGCTTGTGCCGAAGCGGGTGTGTCGGTCGTGCATTGCCCCGAATCGAATCTCAAGCTGGCTTCCGGGTTCTGCCCGGTGGAGAAGCTGCGCCTGGCCGGCGTCAACGTGGCCATCGGCACCGACGGCTGCGCGTCGAACAACGACCTGGACATGTTCGGCGAAATGCGCACTGCAGCGCTGCTGGCCAAGGCCGTCGCCGAGGATGCATCCGCCTTCGACGCCGCGTATACGTTACGTGCGGCCACACTCAATGCCGCCAAGGCGATGGGCCTGGATGCGCAGATCGGTTCGATCGAGCCCGGCAAGCAGGCCGATCTCACCGCAGTACGCCTGTCGGACCTGGAAACGCAGCCGATGTACCACGTGGCCTCGCAGCTGATCTATGCCACCGGTCGTCACCAGGTAAGTGATGTGTGGATCGCCGGTCAGCGCAAGCTGCGTCAGCGCGAGCTGGTGGATGTCGACGTCGAGGGCATCCTGGCCAAGACACGCGCCTGGCGCGAGCGCATCGCCGCTGCTTGAGAGGGAGGCACCAATGAACCGTTATCTCGTTATCGCCATGCGTCGCCCCCAGTTCGATCCGGCGGCGGCCGTCGCCCATCAGGAGTTCCTGCAGGGTCTGCGCAATGGCGGGACGTTGGAGCTGACTGGCCCGTTCACGGACAAGAGCGGCGGCGCCTATGTGATCCGGGCGGAAAGCCTGGAAGCGGCGCGGACCATCGTGCATCAGGACCCGGTCCATACCAGTGGTGGCTGGGACGTGACCGTACACGAATGGGACGCGCGTTAATTTCGTTTGAACCGGTCCAAGTACACTGCGGTACTTACACTGCCGCACTGCGATGATTTGAGGATGTCCCCATGCAAGCTGCGAACGTAAGTCCGGAAGAAATTGCCCGTTTCGACAAGCTGGCCTCGCGCTGGTGGGACCCGGATGGCGAGTCGCGACCGCTGCACGACCTGAACCCGGTGCGCCTGGGCTATGTCGCGGCGCGCATGGACCTGCGCGATGCCCGCGTTGCCGACGTGGGTTGCGGCGGCGGCCTGCTCAGCGAGGCGCTGGCCCGTCAGGGCGCGCGCGTGACGGGCATCGACATGGGCGAGAAGGTCATCCAGATCGCCAAATTGCATCTGCACGAGTCCGATCTCAAGGTGGACTATCGCCTGCAGTCTTCCGCCGAGCTGGCGGCGGCCGAGCCCGAGTCGTTCGATGCGGTGTGTTGCATGGAACTGATCGAGCACGTGCCCGATCCAGCCGCACTCGTGGCCGACCTGGCGGCGATGGTCAAGCCGGGCGGCCATGTCTTCATGTCCACGCTCAATCGCACGCCGGCATCGTTCGGCGCGGCCATTCTTGGCGCGGAATACATCATGCGCATGCTGCCACGCGGTACGCATCACTACGCGCAGTTTCTCAAGCCGTCCGAGCTGGGACGCCTGCTGCGCCACGCCGGGCTCGAGCTCGAAGATGTCTCCGGGCTGGGCTACAACCCGGTCAATCGCAGGGCGTGGCTCAGCCGATTCACTGCGGTCAACTATCTGCTGAGCGCGCGCAAACCCGCATGAAATCTCTACCTGCATCCATTCAAGGCGTACTGTTCGACCTCGACGGCACCTTGCTCGACAGTGCTCCCGATCTTTATGCGGCGCTGGTGCGCCAGTGCGAAGAGGAAAACGCGCCTGTGCCGGCCTATGAGCCGGTGCGTGAAGTGGTGTCGCGCGGTACCCGCGCGATCCTGCAGCGCGGTTTTCCCGCGCTCGACGAGGCGGGCATCCAGGCGCGGGTGCAGCGTTATCTCGATTTGTATGAAGGCATGCTGGCCGAGCACACGCGTCCCTTCGACGGTGTCGACGCCATGCTCGCTACGCTCGAAGCGCGCGGCATTGCCTGGGGTGTGGTGACCAACAAGCCCGGGTTTCTCACCGATCTGCTGCTTGAGCGTATCGGCTGGATGCCACGGGTCTGTGCCGTCGTTGCCGGCGATACGCTGCCGGTAAAAAAACCCGATCCCGCGCCGGTTCTGCTCGCGTGCGAGCGCGCAGGCCTGGATCCGGTGCGCTGCCTTTTCGTAGGCGACGATCGTCGCGATGTCCTGGCCGGCAACGCAGCGGGCCTGTATTCGGTTGCGGTGGAATGGGGTTATCTCGATGGCGGCAACCCGCAACAGTGGGGCGCCGATGCGGTGATTGCGCATCCGGCGGAGCTGTCCGCCTGGGTTGAACGGCGTCAGGCGATCGCATGAACACGGCGGCCGTACCCGGCGAAAATACCGCGCTGGACAGCTATATCGACAAGTGGCTGTCGGTGCAGCCGCAGCAGCGTATTGCGCTGGCGTTCGTCGATCCGCATCGCTATCCCGGCCATATTGCATTGGCGGCGCTGGAGCAGGAACTGCTCGGCGCGGCCTATGGCATACGTGAGCCGCAGGTCGCCGCGGCCAAGCTCAATTGGTGGGCGGAAGAACTGTCCGGTGCGGCGGCAAGCGGTGGCCGGCATCCGCTGACCCAGGTGCTGTTCGACGACGAGCGCGCGCATGCCTTGCCGGGCGAGCGCTGGCTGGCCCCCGTACTTGCCGCCATGGCCCAGCTGGAAGAGGGCACGGCGGCCGATTTTTCGTCGCAAGTCGCCGCGGCATCGCAGCTGCATGGTGCCTGGGCGCAGTTGGAGAACGCCTGGTGGTTCGGTCAGGACGCATCGGCCGAGCGGGCCGCGCAGTTCGCCACCTTGTCGCATCTGTTGCATGGCCTGCTGCGTCTTGAAGAGGATGCCGAGCGCGATCGCCTGCCTTTGCCGATGGCCCGTCTCGCCCGCTTCGGTCTCAGTCGCACCCAGCTGCGGCAGGCCAGCGAGGAGCGCGAGGCGGCCATTCGCGCCCAACTGGACGATTTGAAGCGTGCCTGGGCCGATGCGGGCAAGCTCGCCGGCCCGATCAGCGTATTTCGCCGCCTGGAGTCGGAGCAAAACCGAGCTTCGGTCCAGCGTGCGGCCAAGGCTCCGGATCCGCTTGCCGTCTTGCGGCAACGCCAGCAGCAGCGCGGCCCCGGTGTGGCCTGGCGCGCCTGGCTCGCCGCCAGGGCCTGGCATCGCCAGATCGGCGACTGAGCGGACGCAGCGTTTCCCCGCCGCGCCTATTGTGGGCTGCGGCTTCTGCCCCAAGATTGTCGGCTTAGGCCGTCAGTGCCCGCAGGACTTTTAGGATTCCCCATGTACAGCCCCGAAAACACCGCTCGTTTGCTCCCCGATGTCGCCGTGCATGCGCAACCGCATCTGGCCGGCGCGCTGGACTGGGTAGGTATGGATGGCATCGAGGTGCCGGTGCGCTTCGACGCCGGCGATGGCGACGTGCAGCGCGCCAGCGCGCGCGTCGGCGCCTTCGTCAATCTGCATCGTCCCGATAAGCGCGGTATTCATATGTCGCGCCTCTACTTGCAGGTGGAGGAGGCATTGAGCAGCCAGACGCTTGGCGTCGGCATGCTGCATCAGCTGCTGCGCGGTTTCCTCGACTCGCACAAGGATCTTTCCGACCGGGCCTGCCTGAGCATCCGCTTCGAGCATCTCGTGCGGCGCCCGGCGCTACGCAGCAGCAACAGCGGCTGGCGTGCCTATCCGGTCTGCGTGGAAGCAAGCCTGACCGGCGACGAGCTGATGATCGAGTTCGGCACGGAGATCGTCTATTCCTCGACCTGTCCCGCGTCGGCGGCGCTGTCGCGCCAGTTGATCCAGGACCAGTTCGCCAAGGACTTCGACGCGACCCGGCCGGTCGATCATGCCGCCGTGCTGTCGTGGCTGGGCAGCGAGCGCGGCATCGTCGCCACGCCGCATGCGCAGCGCAGCGTCGCACGTATTCGTGTTCGCCCCGGCGAAGGCAACGATTTCAATCTGATCAACCTGATCGATCGCGTCGAGCATGCGCTGGGCACGCCGGTGCAGACCGCGGTCAAGCGCGAGGACGAGCAGGCTTTCGCGCTGGCCAACGGTAGCAACCTGATGTTCTGCGAAGACGCGTCGCGTCGCATTCAAAAGGCCTTGGATGCCGACGATCGTCTGGCCGATTTCCACGTCCGCGTCGAACACCAGGAGAGCCTGCACCCGCATGATGCGGTGGCGTATGCGAGCAAGGGTGTTGCCGGCGGGTATGGGAGTGGCGGTACTGCCGTCAAGTGAGGACGCCGCTTCGCGTGCTGTTAGGAGTTAGGCGTTAGGGATAAAGAGCTCACCCGCTTTTGCGCCTAACTCCTAACTCCTAACTCCTGACAGCGAGCAACGCGAGCATCCTCACGGTGCAGCAATTCCAGGCAACAACAGCGGATCCAACCGCACGCCAAACCAATTGAATCCCCAATGCACATGCGGCCCGGTCGCGCGGCCGGTCATGCCTGCCGCGCCGATCACCTGGCCTTGCGTCACGTGCTCGCCCACGCGGACATCCAGCCGGGACAGATGCAGGAAGTTGGAGCTCAATCCGAAGCCGTGATCGATCAGGATCGTGCCGCCGGTAAGGTACAGATCGGGCTTGGCGAAAGTAACGATGCCTGATGCCGGCGCCTTGACCGATGTGCCCTGCGGTACGGCGATATCCATGCCCGAATGCGGGGCTTTCGGATCGCCGTTGTAGATGCGCTGATTGCCGAAGCGGCCGCTGATACGGCCCTGCACGGGCCAGATGAAGCCGTGCGTAAAGTCCTCGCGATCGTCGTCACGGTCGCGTGCGACAGTCACTTCGGCCTGTTCGCGCTTGATCCGCTCGGCGATATCCGGCGGCGGGTTGACCGTCTTGGGTGGTACACCATTGACGCGCTCGATCGGCCAGTCGCGCGGCAACACGCGAATCGCCGGACTGGCGCGACCATTGACGCTGACCGTCAGCGGGCCTTTTTCGTCGCGCCCCGCACCGAAGACGACCGTGCCGTCTTCACCGACGCGGACTGGTTTACCGTCGACCGTGACCTTGCTGCCCGGGATCACCTTGGCGATCACCAGGCCACCTTGCGATACGGTGGAGGGCATGCTTTGGGCCATGACCTGCGTTGCCGCCAGCATCAGCGTGGCGGCCCATCCGATAACGCCAAGCCTCATCGATCGTAAGCCAGTCGCTGGCCACGCACGCTGTCATTGACGCGCTCGCCGTCCCATACGCGCTCACCGTTGACGAAGGTAGCGGCAATCGAACTATCGAAGGTGTAGCCCTCGAACGGCGACCAGCTGCACTTGGACAGCACTTCGTCACGACGAACCGTATGCTTCTTTTTCGGATCGACCAGCACCAGATCGGCGGCGTAGCCTTCGCGCAGGAACCCGCGACCGTGCACGTTGAACAGCTTGGCCGGCGAATGGGTGACCGCCTCCACCACGCGCTCGAGCGTGAGCTTGCCCTCGAACACGCGCTGCAGGGCGGCCTGAAGGGCAAACTGCACCAGCGGCAGGCCTGATGGTGCCTTGTCATACAGCTGGGCTTTTTCTTCCAGCAGATGCGGTGCGTGGTCGGTAGCGAGTACGTCCAGGCGGCTTTCGGCCAGCGCCTTGATGATCGCTTCGCGGTCGGCAGCCGTCTTGATCGCCGGGTTGCACTTGATCAGAAAGCCGAGACGCTCGTAGTCCTCGTCGGAAAAATGCAGGAAATGCACGCAGGTTTCTGCGGTGATCCGCTTGCCCTCGATCGGTCCCGGCTGGAACAGGGCGAGCTCATCGGCGGTGGAAATATGCAGCACGTGCAGGCGGCTGTTGTGCTTCTGCGCCAGCGAGATCGCCAGCCGCGTGGACTTGATGCAGGCTTCGCGCGAACGGATCAGCGGATGCTCGCGGGCCGGGATGTTGTCGCCGTACTTTTCGCGCGCCTTGGCGTGCAGCGCGTCGATCATCGGCGTGTCTTCGCAGTGCGTGATGATCGGCGTCGGTGCCTCGCGGAAGATGCCGTCGAGCACGTGCGGGTCGTCCACCAGCATGTTGCCGGTGGAGGCGCCCATGAACACCTTCACGCCGGGCGTGGCCTTGGGGTCGATCGAGCGGATCGCTTCGAGGTTGTCGTTGCTGGCGCCCATATAGAAGGCGTAGTTGACCGCCGAGGTCTCCGCGCCGCGGGCGTACTTGGCCTCCAGCGTGTCGCGGTCGAGTGCCGGCGGTCTGGTATTGGGCATCTCCATGAAGCTGGTGATGCCGCCGGCAGCGCAGGCACGCGATTCGTGGGCGATATCCGCTTTTTGTGTCAGGCCGGGCTCACGAAAATGCACCTGGTCGTCGATCATGCCCGGTAGCAGCCACAGCCCGCTGGCATCGATCACCTGTTCGCCCGGACGGGCGTCCAGGGTGCCGGCAATGGTCTCGATCCGGCCTTGCCTGACACGCAGATCGGCGTGGAAGCGGCGGCCTTCGTTAACCAGCTCGGCGTTCTTGATCAACCAGTCAGTGGACATGCGGTTCTCCAGTATTTCCGCAGCGGCGGAAGGTAAAGCGGTCAGGGACGGGGTCGGGGCCGCCTTCGCACAGGGGCTGGCAGCGCAGGATGCGCCAGATCGCAAGCAGGCTGCCACGCCACGGACCGAAGCGCGTCACAGCAACCCGTGCATAATCGGAGCAGCTGGGGTAGAAGCGGCAGCGTTGACCGAGCAGGGGGCTCAACCAGCGCTTGTAGAAAGAGAGAAATAGAAGTATCAGTCGAGTCACGACGTTTCACATTGCGGCGACGGTTTTCGGCGCCTATTTGCGCAGTATTCCAGAAGCATGGTTGCCGGTGTTAGATACATGGGCTATAACACCCGGCCGCCAAGGCCAAAAATGGTGAAGGGAAATGGCGAAAACGACGCGTAGTGCGACACCCGCTAAGGCACACAAAGGAAAGCCCGTGCCCAAGGCGAAAGAGACAAAGGCCAGCAAGACCAAGGTCGCCGCCAGCAAGGGCGTGGGGGCGGCTAAGAGCGCTGCAGCAACCAAAGCGCCTGTCAAGGCAACCAAAAAAGCCGCGCCAGCCAAGCAGGCTGCAGCGAAGAAAGCGCCCGTCAAGAAAGCCGTTCCCGTGACCAAAGCCGCCAAGACCGTAGCCAAGAAACCCGCTCCCAAGGCCCCGGCCAAGAAAGCCGCCCCGGCCAAGAAGCCTGCTGCCGCCCCCGTTGCCGCCAAGAAGGCGCCGCCGGCCAAGGCACCAGTAAAAGCCGCCGCACCCAAGCCTGCAGCCAAGCCGGTCGCGAAAGCGGCTCCGGCCCCGGTCAAGGCAGCTGCCAAGCCGGCACCGGCCGCCAAGCCGACCCCGGTTGCAGTGCACCAAACCAAGGCTCCGGCCAAGCCGGCAGCGCCTGTCGCTGCCAGTGCCCCGGCGCCCAAGCCCGCTACCCTCCCTCCGGGCAAGGTAGCGAGCGCAGTCGCCGTGGCATCGCCGCGCGTGGCCTCGGCCACCGCACGCCACACTTCCCACACAAAACAGAAGACCTCGCAGTCCTCGATGAATAGCTCCGCAATACTCGATAACGGCATCACCAAAGAAGACGGCCGCTACGCGCTCCCGTCCACCACCAACATTGACCTGCCCAAGGGATATCGCCCGTCCAACGACGAGGAATATATGAGCCCGCGGCAACTGGCTTTCTTCCGCAACAAGCTGCGCGAATGGCGTGACCAGCTGGTGGAAGAATCCCGACAGACCATGGAAAACCTCCGTGACGAAGTCCGTGACGTCGGCGACGAAGCCGAGCGCGCGACCCGTGAAACGGAAAACTCCCTGGAACTACGTACCCGCGACCGCTACCGCAAGCTGATTTCCAAGATCGACAAGGCCCTGCGCCGAATCGAGGAAGGCCGCTACGGTTATTGCGAAGAGACCGATGAGGAAATCGGCGTCGAGCGTCTCGAAGCACGCCCGATCGCTACCTTGTCGCTCGACGCGCAAGAGCGCCGCGAGCATCTGCAGAAGCAGATGGGCGACTGATCGCCCCGTTCTTGCGAAACAGTCAACAAAGCCCGCCACGTGCGGGCTTTGTTGACTTGGAAAGCAGGAGTGAGTGGAGAGGAGTGAGGAGTGAGTGATGCAAGCTCTTGCTTTTACTCACTCCTCACTCCTCTCCACTCACTTCTAGCTCTTCACCCCGCAAGGGCTTCGGCATACGCCTTGATCTTGGCCAGCATGGCGGCAAGCCCGTTCGAGCGGGTAGGCGAGAGGTGCTTGGCCAGGCCGATAGCTTCGATGAAGCGCGGTTCGGTCTCGACGATTTCCCTGGCCGAGCGATCCGAGTAGACCCTGAGCACCAGCGCGATCAGGCCAGAGACGATGGCCGAGTCGCTGCTGGCGGCAAAGTGCAGCCTCTGTGCGTCCCCGCTGGGGACCATCCATACCATCGACTGGCAGCCCTGCACCCGATAGTCCTCGGTTTTGTATTCGTCGGGAAACGCGGGCAACTGCTTGCCCAGGTCGATCAGATATTGGTAGCGCTCGGACCAGTCGCCAAAAAAGGCGAACTCCTCGGCGATCTCTTGCTGTGCCTGTTCGGCGGTGGGGGATGTGGCGGTAGTCATACGAGCATTATCGCGCGATAAGCCCAAGAGCGCCCCCTCACCCCAACCCTCTCCCCCGGCAAAGCCAGGGGAGAGGGGGCGCACTGAGGCAAGAATGAATCTTGCGTGCTTTTAGCTGCTCCCCACGGGCACTACCGGGGAGAGCACAGGTTGCGAAGATACGAAGGACTGAGGCTTGCCTCAGTAGGCTCCCTCTCCCCTGGCTTTGCCGGGGGAGAGGGTTGGGGTGAGGGGGGGGGCTCTTAAGCTCTACTGCTTCACCACATGCCAACGCGCCCCACCAGCACCGTCCTCGATCATGATGCCCTTCGCCGCCAGCTCGTTGCGAATCTCATCGGCGCGCTTGAAGTTACGCGCAGCACGCGCTTCCTGCCGTTCGACCAGCAACGCGTCGATAGCTGCGGCATCGACGTCGTTCGAAGCGCCCTTGAACCACATTTCCGGATCCTGCTGCAGTAGCCCGAGCAGGGCGCCGCCGCCAAGCAGCGCTGCCTTGGCTTCGCGCTTTTCAGCATCGGAGCCGGCCTGACGCGCCGCATCGGCCAGCTGCGACAACTCCGCTAGCGCCTGCGGCGTATTGAGGTCATCGCACAGCGCCGCTTCCACACTCGCAGGAACCGGCAGCTCGCCGCCGACGGATACCTCGGCCAGGTCGCGCAGCACGCGATACCAGCCATCGAGCGTGCTGATCGACTGCGCCACGGCGGCATCGGACCAATCCAGCGGCTGGCGGTAATGGCCGCGCAGCAGCAGCAGACGCAAGGCCTCGGCGGGATGCTGCTTCAGCAATTCATGCACCAGCAGCACATTGCCCAGCGACTTGGACATCTTGCGCCCGTCGAAGGTCAGCATGCCGTTGTGCAGCCACCAGCGCGCGAAGGTCTTGCCGTCGTTGGCGCAGGTGGACTGGGCGATTTCGTTTTCGTGATGCGGGAACAGCAGGTCCACGCCGCCGGCATGGATGTCGATGGTCTGGCCGAGCTGCGCCGCGCACATCGCCGAGCACTCGATATGCCAGCCCGGACGGCCACGGCCCCAGGGACTGTCCCAGCCGGGCAGGTCGGGGGTGGAGGGTTTCCACAGCACGAAGTCGCCGGGGTGTTGCTTGTACGGTGCGATTTCCACGCGGGCACCGGCGATCAGTTCTTCCGGATCGCGGCCCGACAACTTGCCATAGTCGGCAAACGACTCGACCCGGAACAGCACGTGCCCCTCGGCCGCATAAGCGTGGCCGGTGGCGATCAGCTTCTCGTTCATCCGGATGATCTCGTCGATATGCGCGGTGGCATGCGGTTCGAGATCGGGCGGAGCGATACCGAGCCCCGCCATGTCCTCGCGGTAAGCCTGGGCATAGCGGTCGGTGATGGTCGAGATCGGCACGCCTTCCGCCTGGGCAGCGGCGTTGATCTTGTCTTCCACGTCGGTGATGTTTCGCGCGTAGATCACGCCGGGAAAGTGGCGCCGCAGCAGCCGTGCCAGCACGTCGAACACCACCGGCCCGCGCGCATTGCCGATGTGCACGTAGTTGTAGACGGTAGGGCCGCAGACGTACATGGTCACCCGGTTCGGATCGAGCGGAGTGAAGACGTCGGTCTGGCGGGTAAGGCTGTTGTAGAGCGAGATCGGCATGGTCGGTCCGGGCTTCCGGTGCGCGGGAATAAATCGGCCGGCCATCTTAACAACATGTGAGCGGAGCCGCGGCGGGGGCTGCCAATCTAAGCGTGTATTCAGTGTGAACTTGTTGAAATTGGAAAAAGCAAAGAAGCGTCTTTAAAGCCCCGAATCTATGGAGGTCGTCATGGCCAAAATGTTTCTCCCCGCGTTGTTCCTGGCCTTGACCACCGTGGCCGGCGGCGCCTATGCGCAGAACTCGCGCTATCCGAACGATGCCCCGCCGCCGCCGCCGGGTGCAGGTCCGGGCCCGGGTGCTGACGGTGGCAGTGCGCACTTCGGTTGGGCCGATGTGCTGCGGGTGGACCCGGTCTACGGTGTCGCCCGTACCGAAGTGCCGCGTCAGGAGTGCTACGACCAGACCGTCGTGCAGCAGGAACCCAGCCACGGCAGCGCCGCCGGCACGATCCTCGGTGCGGTGGTCGGCGGCGTGCTCGGCAACACCATCGGCAAGGGCGATGGCCGCAAGGCCGCGACCGTGGTCGGTGCGGTGGCCGGTGGCGCCGTGGGCAACAGCGTCTCGCGCAGCCCGGGCGGCGAATACCAGAGCACCCAGACCACCTGCCGTCAGGTCAGCTCGGTCAGCGAGCAGCGCCGGATCATGGGCTACGACGTGGAATACCGTTATCGCGGCGAGGTCTACATGTCCCGCCTGAACTACGATCCGGGCGAGCGCCTGCGCGTCAGGGTCAGCGTGGCCCCGGCCGACTGAGCGGTCCGCTGAAAGCCAGTCAGAACGCCGCCTTCGGGCGGCGTTTTGCTATCCAGCTCCTGCCGGTGACATGAGGATGTTGCACGGCAGCGAAATTCCCGTCATGATGAGCGTTCAACCTGGAACCCACATGTCCACAGCCGTCTATACCGCCAACGTCCTGACTAGCGCCCGCATGGCCGCTGGGATGACGTCGCGTGCTCGCCGACCGCTGGTCCGACATTCGGCCGGGTAGGCTGTCGCACGCGTTTAACGTGAATCGACGACAAAACCCGGCCTGTGAGCCGGGTTTTTTGTTTTCTGGATTTGGGATTTGGAGCCGTCATGACCGTTCGCCACTTTCTTACTACGCAGGACTACAGCCGCGCCGAGATCGACGCGCTGCTGGAGCAGGCGGCCGCTTTCAAGCGTTCGCCGCGCGGCCAGCAGATGGCCGGCAAGTCCGTTGCCTTGTTGTTCTTCAACCCGTCGATGCGCACGCGTACCAGCTTTGAACTGGGTGCGTTCCATCTGGGCGCGCACGCCATCGTGCTGGCGCCCGGCAAGGACGCGTGGCCGATCGAGTTCGATGTCGGCACGGTGATGGACGGCGACACCGAAGAGCACATCGCCGAAGTGGCGCGCGTGCTGTCGCGTTACGTCGATCTGATCGCGGTGCGTGCGTTCCCGAAGTTCCAGGACTGGGCGGTCGATCGCGAGGACCGGGTGATCAAGGCCTTCGCCCAGTACGCGACCGTGCCGGTGATCAATATGGAAACGATCACCCACCCCTGCCAGGAGCTGGCGCATGCGCTGGCGATGAAAGAGCACCTGGGCAACCTGCAGAATCGCAAGTACGTGCTGACCTGGACCTACCACCCCAAGCCGCTCAACACGGCGGTGGCCAATTCCGCCCTGTTGATCGCCACCAAGATGGGCATGGACGTGACCTTGCTGTGCCCCACGCCCGACTACGTGCTCGACGAGCGCTATATGCAGGCCGGCATGCAGAACGCCAAGGACAATGGCGGTTCTCTTCGCGTCAGTCACGACATCGAGGAAGCCTATAGCGGCGCCGATGTCGTGTACGCGAAGAGTTGGGGGGCACTTCCGTTTTTCGGCCGCTGGGAGCAGGAAAAGCCGATCCGCGACGCGCACAAGCACTTCATCGTCGACGAGGCCAAGATGGCACTGACCAACAACGGCCTCTTCAGCCATTGCCTGCCGCTGCGCCGTAACGTCAAGGCGACCGACGCGGTGATGGATTCGCCTGCCTGCATCGCCATCGACGAAGCCGAGAACCGCCTGCATGTGCAGAAGGCAGTGATGACCTCGTTGCTGGCCGGGCGCTGATCGCATGTATACGCCGCGCGCCTTCGTCGAGACCCGTGAGGACGAGTTGTTTGCGTTGATGCGCGAACATCCGTTCGCCACGCTCGTCGTGGCGGCGGCCGACGGCATCGCGGCCAATCATCTGCCGATGCTGATGATCGACGGGCGGCTATGCGGCCATGTCGCCGACGGCAACGAATTGCGTGGCCACGACGGCGCCTCGGTATTGGCGATGTTCCAGGGCGCGCAGGGCTATATCAGCCCCAACTGGTATCCGAGCAAGCAGATTACGCATCGCGAAGTGCCGACCTGGAACTACGCCGTCGTGCACGTGCATGGGCGCATGCGCGTGATCGAAGACGAGGTGTGGTTGCGCCGTTTGCTCGATGCGCTGACCGATCGCCATGAAGCGGGACAGCCCGTACCCTGGCGCATGACCGATGCGCCCGCCGATCACATTGAAAAGATGCTGGGTGCGATCGTCGGCATCGAGATCGATATCGAGCGCATCGAAGGCAAGTTCAAGCTCAATCAGAACCACCCGCCTGCCAATCGTGCCGGCGTCATCGAGGGTCTGCGCCGGCGTAATGCGCCTGGCGACGCGGCCCTTGCCGATCTGATGCAAACCCGCGAGGAGACCAAAGCATGAGCAGCGATGCGCATCGTTATGCGGTAGAGGTGGTATGGACCGGAAATCGTGGCGACGGCACCCGGACGTACACGGGCTATGGGCGCGAGCATGAGGTGCGCGTTGCAGGTAAGCCGGTGATCGCCGGCTCGTCCGATGCCGCCTTCCGTGGCGACGGCTCCAAACACAATCCGGAAGACATGCTGGTGGCCTCGCTGTCGACCTGCCACATGCTCTGGTATCTGCACCTGGCGGCCGACGCGGGCGTGGTTGTCACCGATTACCAGGATCATGCCGAAGGCGTGTTGAGCATCGATGCGCAGCATGGCGGACGCTTTACCGAGGTGGTGCTGCGGCCGACGGTGACCGTCACCGCGCAAAGCGACGCCAGTAAGGCCGAATCGCTGCACGACGACGCACACCATGTTTGCTACATCGCCAACTCCATGAATTTTCCGGTGCGCTGCGAGCCGCGCATCCTGACTGAACCCGTTTGACCGAACCCGTTTGAATCGATTTCCCCAGGACCTTGAAGACATGAGCAAAGATATCGTTCTCGCTTTCTCCGGTGGTCTCGACACCAGTTTCTGCGTGCCGTACCTGCAAGAGCGCGGCTGGGCCGTGCACACCGTGTTCGCCGATACCGGTGGCGTCGATGCCGAAGAGCGTGCATTCATCGAACAGCGTGCGAAAGAACTCGGTGTCGCCAGCCATCAGACGGTCGATGGCGGTCCGGCGATCTGGGAAGGCTTCGTCAAGCCGTTCGTGCATGCAGGCGAGGGCTATCAGGGCCAGTACCCGTTGCTGGTATCGGACCGCTACCTGATCGTTGATGCGGCGATCAAGCGCGCCGCCGAACTGGGCACGCGCGCCATCGCGCACGGTTGCACCGGCATGGGTAACGATCAGGTGCGCTTCGACCTGGCGGTCAAGGCGCTGGGCGATTACGAAATCGTCGCGCCGATTCGCGAAATCCAGAAGGAACACACGCAGACGCGCGCCTACGAGCAGGCGTATCTGGAAGAACGCGGTTTCGAAGTGCGTGCCAAGCAGAAGAGCTACACCATCAATGAGAACCTGCTCGGCGTGACGCTTTCCGGTGGCGAGATCGACCATTGGAAGACGCCGGGCGAGGGCGCTCGCGGCTGGTGCAAGCCGCGCAGCGAATGGCCGGCGGAAAAGCTCAGCGTGACGATCGGCTTCGAGCAGGGTGAAGCGGTATCGCTCAACGGCGAAAAGCTGCCGGGTGCGAAGTTGCTGGCCAAGCTCAACCAGCTGTTCGCCGCCTACGGCGTTGGCCGCGGCATGTACACCGGCGACACCACCATCGGCCTGAAGGGCCGCATCGTGTACGAAGCACCTGGCCTGATTTCGCTGCTTACCGCGCACCGCGCGTTGGAAGAAGCTGTGCTGACCAAGCAGCAGAACCGCTTCAAGCCGGAGGTGGCGCGCAAGTGGGTCGAAGTGGTCTACGAAGGTTTCTATCACGATCCGATCAAGACCGATCTCGAGGCCTATCTCGCCTCCAGCCAGCGCTGCGTCAACGGCGAAGTGGTGCTGGAGACCAGCGGCGCACAGGTGACCGCGGTGGAAATCCGCTCACCGCATATCTTGAATGCCAAGGGCGCTACCTATGCGCAGTCCGCGGACTGGGGCGTGGCCGAGGCGGAAGGTTTTATCAAGCTGTTCGGCATGAGCAGCACGCTGTGGGCAGAAGTCAATCGCAACGACGACAACAACAACCGACGATAAGCAAAGGAGCCCGTATTTTATGAATGCCCTGTTGGACGCCACCCTCAAGCATCTCGCCGCGCTGGTCAGCTACGACACGCGCAACCCGCCGCGCGAGATCGGTACGGGCGGAATCTTCGACTACCTGCGCGACAACCTGCCGGGATTCGACGTGACGGTGACCGATTTCGGTGCCGGTGCAGTCAACCTCTATGCAGTGCGTGGCACCCCGAAGTACTTGTTCAACGTGCACCTGGATACGGTCCCGGATTCGCCGCATTGGACGCAGAACCCGCATGAGCTCACGGTCACCGCCGATCGCGCGATCGGCCTGGGCGCCTGCGATATCAAGGGTGCCGCTGCCGCGCTGGTAGCGGTGGCCAATGCGACGTCGGGCGATATGGCGCTGCTGCTTTCCACCGACGAAGAGGCCAACGATGCGCGCTGCATCGACGGTTTTCTGAAGACCAGGCCGAAGTACGACGCGATCATCGTGGCCGAGCCGACCAAGGGCGAGGCGGTGCTGGCGCATCGAGGCATTCATTCGGTGCAGATGCGGTTCAAGGGCAAGGCCGGGCACGCCTCGGGCGAGCAGAAAGCCTCCGACAGCGCCTTGCATCAGGTGATTCGTTGGGGCGCTGCTGCGCTGGATTTCGTCGCGGCGCAGTCGCATGAGCGCTTCGGTGGTCTGACCGGCCTGCGCTTCAACATCGGCAAGGTCGAGGGCGGCATCAAGGCCAACGTGATCGCACCGACCGGCGATGTGCGCTTCGGTTTTCGTCCGTTGCCGTCGATGGATGCCGACCGCATGCTGGAAACCTTCCGCACCCTGGTCGAGCCGCATCCGATCGAATACGGCGAAACCTTCCGCGGCGATTCGTTGCCGGCCGGCGATACCGCCACCGCTGAAACGCGTCGTCTGGCCGCACGGGATCTGGCCGACGAGCTGGGTATTCCGGTCGGCAACGCGGTGGATTTCTGGACCGAAGCCGCCTTGTTCTCGGCCGCCGGCTACACCTCGTTCGTCTATGGCCCCGGCGACATCGCCCAGGCGCATTCGGCCGACGAATGGGTGGCCCTCGACCAATTGCAGCATTACGCGCAGACCATTTACGGGATGATCGACCGTGGACAATCTTGAAACCGCCGGGTACGAACCTTCCCGGCTGGAAAAATTCAGCGAAGCCTTGAACACCGGAGCCGCTTCCACCATGACGAGTGAAGCCAAGACCCGCAAGACCATCGTGCGCCTGCTCTCGAGCATGGGCAGTGCGAAGGAAATCCAGCAGTACTTGAAGCGTTTTTCGCAGCTGGACGCGAAGCGCTTCGCCGTAGTCAAGGTCGGCGGCGCGGTGTTGCGCGACGACCTGCCGGCGCTGACCTCGTCGCTGACCTTCCTGCAGCAGGTCGGCCTGACGCCGATCGTGCTGCATGGCGCGGGTCCGCAGCTGGATGAGGAACTGTCCGCGGCCGGTATCGAGAAGCAGACCGTCAACGGCTTGCGTGTGACCTCGCCGCAGGCCTTGTCGATCGTGCGCAAGGTCTTCCAGGAGCAGAACCTGCGCCTGGTCGAAGCCTTGCAGGCGATGGACACGCGTGCCACCTCGGTGCCGTCGGGCGTGTTTACGTCGAAGTATCTCGATCGTGAGATCTATGGCCTGGTCGGCAAGGTCAGCTCGATCAACCTGGCGCCGATCGAGGCCAGCTTGCGCGCCGGTTCCATTCCGGTCATTGCAAGCCTTGGTGAAACCGAGGAAGGCCAGATCCTCAACATCAATGCCGACTTTGCCGCGAACGAACTGGTGCGCGTGTTGCAGCCGTACAAGATCGTGTTCCTTACCGGCACCGGCGGCCTGCTCGACGACAAGGGCAAGGTGATCGATTCGATCAACCTGAGCACCGAGTTCGACCACTTGATGCAGCAGCCATGGATCAACGGTGGCATGCGCGTGAAGATCGAGCAGATCGCCGACCTGCTCGCCGATCTGCCGCCGACCTCCTCGGTGTCGATCACGCGGCCGTCGGAGCTGGCGAAGGAACTGTTCACCCACAAGGGTTCGGGCACGCTGGTGCGCCGGGGCGAGAAAGTGCTCAAGTTTGACAGCTGGAATGGCGTCGATCAGGAGCGCATGCGTGGGCTGATCGAGTCGAGCTTCGGCCGTTCGCTGGTAGCCGACTATTTCCAACGCACTACGCCGTACCGTATCTACGTTAGCGAGAACTATCGTGCCGCGATGATCCTCACGCAGGAAGACGGGCTGGCCTATCTGGACAAATTCGCCGTGCTGGACGACGCCCAGGGCGAAGGCCTCGGGCGCGCGGTGTGGCTGGTGATGCGCGAGGAAAACCCCAAGCTGTTCTGGCGTTCGCGCCATGGCAACGCGGTCAATCCGTTCTATTACGCCGAATCCGATGGCTGCCTGAAGCAGGAGCGGTGGAAGGTGTTCTGGTACGGATTGGGCGAGGATTTCGCCACCATCGCCCGCTGCGTAGCGCATTGCGCCACGCGCCAGCCGACCCTGGTCGATTGAGGCCGCAGTCATGACCGACAAGAAAACCATCGGTATCGTCGGCGCGCGCGGCCATACCGGCGCCGAACTGATTCGTCTGATCGCCGACCATCCGGCGCTCGAACTCGTCTTTGTTTCTTCGCGTGAACTCGATGGCCAGCGCGTGGCCGATCATATCGACGGCTACCGGGGCGAACTGAGCTACGCCAGCCTCGACCCGGAAGGTGTTGCCGCGCAGAAGGCGGATGTGGTGATCCTGGCCCTGCCCAACGGCAAGGCAGCGCCGTATGTCGAAGCACTCGACGTGGTCGCGCCCGAGACCATCATGCTCGATCTCTCGGCGGACTACCGTTTCGACGAGCGCTGGTATTACGGCCTGCCCGAGCTCACCCGCGAGCGCTGGCGCGGCGAGCGCAAGATCAGCAATCCGGGCTGCTATGCGACCGCGATGCAGCTGTCCATCGCGCCGCTGAAGGACCTGCTGGCCGCGCCGCCGGTGTGCTTCGGTGTTTCCGGTTATTCCGGTGCCGGCACCACGCCGTCCGATCGTAACGATCCGGAAAAGCTGCGCGACAATTTGATGCCGTACTCGCTCACCGGACACATGCATGAGAAAGAAGCGAGCCGTCATCTGGGCCTGCCGGTAGAGTTTCTGCCGCATGTCGCGCCGCATTTTCGTGGCCTGACGGTAACGACCAATCTCTACCTTGCACGCCAGGCCAAGCTCGACGAGATCGTGCAGCGCTACCGCGCCCGTTACGAGGACGAGCCCCTGGTCACGGTGCAGAACGATGCACCCTGGGTCAGCAAGATCGCCGGCAAGCATCACGTCGAGATCGGCGGTTTTACCTTGTCCGTGGACGGTAAGCGACTGGTGGTCGTGGCCACCCTGGACAACCTGCTCAAGGGCGCGGCAACCCAGGCCATGCAAAACATCAATCGTGCGATCGGCGTACCCGAGTTGACCGGTATTCCTCTCGAGAGCTGATATCACCGACGAGATCTCCTGATGCGACTTTCCCGCTATCTGCTGCCCACCTCGAAAGACAATCCCGCTGAAGCGCAGATCGTCTCGCATCGCTTGATGCTGCGCGCCGGCATGATTCGCCAGGAAGCGGCCGGTATCTACGCCTGGCTCCCACTGGGCCTGCGCGTGCTGCGCAAGATCGAAGCGATCGTGCGCGACGAGTTGAATCGTGCCGGTGCGGTCGAGCTGCTGATGCCGACCCTGCAGCTGGCGGACCTGTGGCGCGAGAGCGGTCGCTACGACGCCTATGGCCCGGAAATGCTACGTATCCGCGATCGCCATGAGCGGGAGCTGCTGTATGGTCCGACCAACGAGGAAATGATCACCGAGATCTTCCGCGCGACGGTACGCTCGTACCGCGACCTGCCGATGAATCTCTATCAGGTGCAATGGAAGTTTCGCGATGAGCAGCGTCCGCGTTTCGGCGTGCTGCGCGGTCGCGAGTTTCTGATGAAAGACGGTTACTCGTTCGATCTGGATGAGGCCGGTGCGCGTCTTTCTTATCAACGCATGTTCGTCGCCTATCTGCGCATGTTTGCGCGCATGGGTTTGACCGCGATTCCGATGCGCGCGGAAACCGGACCTATCGGTGGCGATCTCTCGCACGAATTTATCGTACTGGCCGACACCGGCGAATCGGCCGTATACGTTGACCGCGAGCTGTTGTCGTTGCCCATACCAGGCGAAGACGTCGACTACCAGGGTGACCTGGGAGGCTGGGTCGATGCCTGGGCCACCCCGTACGCCGCCACCGAAGACGTCCATGAGGTTGAACGCTTCGAGCGCGAAGTACCGGTCGAACGGCGCTTGCAGACGCGTGGCATCGAGGTCGGGCAGATATTCTATTTCGGCACCAAGTACTCGGCGCCCATGAAGACTGCGGTCACGGGTGCCGACGGCAACGATCACCTGATTCATGGCGGCTGCTATGGCGTGGGCGTGTCTCGGCTGATCGGTGCGATCATCGAGGCCAGCCATGACGAGCGAGGCATCGTGTGGCCGGACTCGGTGGCGCCGTTCCATGTCGGTCTGGTCAACCTGCAGCAGGGCGATGAGCAGACCGATATGGCCTGCGATGCGCTCTATACGGAGTTGACGCGTGCGGGTGTCGAGGTGCTCTACGACGATACGGCCGAGCGTGCCGGTGGCAAGTTTGCCACGATGGACCTGATCGGCTTGCCATGGCAGCTGGTCGTCGGGCCGCGCGACTTGAAGCAGGGGCTGGTCGAACTCAAGCGCCGCGCCACGGGTGAGCGCGAAACGCTGCCGATCGATACCGCGTTGGCCAGACTATTGAAGGACGCGCATCGCGCGACCCGTTGAATCCCCAAGGACATCATCATGACCCAGCCATTATGGCAGAAGGCCGACATCAAGATCGACGCGCGCATCATGAAGTTTCTCGCCGGCGACGATGTCGTGCTGGATCGCGAATTCTTCCTGCATGACATTACGGCGAGCAAGGCACACGTCGAAGGATTGGCCAATATCGGTGTCGTCACTGCCGACGAGGCCAGTGCGCTCAAGCGAGAGCTGGACGTATTGGCTGATGATTTTCGCGCTGGCAGCTTTGTGCTCGACGATCGCTACGAAGATTGCCACTCCGCTATCGAAGCGCGCCTGACTGAGCGGCTCGGCGACGCCGGTCGCCGTGTGCACACCGGCCGCAGCCGTAATGACCAGATACTGGTCGCCACGCGTCTGTGGTTGAAGGAGCAACTGGCGGCACTGGAAACGCATTGCCGTGCGATTGCTCAGGTTTGTCTGGATCGCGCAGCGCAACCGGCATTGCCGCTACCCGGCTACACGCATCTGCAGCGTGCGGTCGTCTCATCCACCGGCATGTGGTTTGCCGGCTTTGCCGAAGGCTTTATCGATAACGCGCTGCGTGCCCGTCAAACCGCAAGCCTGATCGACGCCAACCCACTCGGCACGGCCGCTGGCTACGGTGTGAATCTCAAGCTCGACCGCGAGCACACCACACGGGCACTGGGCTTCTCGCGCATGCAGATCTCGCCGATCTATGCGCAGCTGTCGCGCGGGAAGTTCGAAATGGCCGTACTGGAAGCGATTGCCGGCGCCTTGCTCGACCTGCGTCGCCTGGCCTGGGACCTGTCGCTGTTCACCACGGCGGAGTTCGATTTCGTCAAGCTGCCGAGCGAGTACACCACCGGCAGCTCGATCATGCCGAACAAGCGCAATCCGGACGTGGTCGAACTGTTGCGCGCCAGCTATGCCAGCGTCGCCGCGGCACGCACCGAGATCGAACAGCTCTTGTCGTTGCCTTCGGGTTATCAGCGCGACCTGCAATTCTCCAAGGGCTCGTTATTCCACGGTTGCCGCCACGGTCTTGCCGCGCTCGAACTGGTGCCGGACCTGTTGGCGAGGATGCAGTGGAACGAGCCGGCCATGCGCGCAGCGATCGAGCCGGCGATGTATGCCACCGACGTGGCGATCGAGCAGGCCGCAGCCGGCGTGCCATTTCGCGACGCGTATCGCGCAGCGGCCGATGCGGCAGCGGCGAGCGGAGCAGGGCGCACTCCGGAGGCGAGTCTCGCTGCGCGTACTTCGCCCGGCGCCGGCATGGATCTGCGTCTGGATGAACTGGCGGCACGTTTGGCGGCGCTGTGAGAATGCAATCTTTGTAGAAGCAACTTCAGTCGCGACAAGTCGTGACGTGACCATGGGTCGCGACTGAAGTCGCTCCTGCAAACTAGGTGGCTGCATGAGCGTTGAAAGTTGTCCACAGCTATTGTGGATGCCCCATGGGTAAGCCTGTGGATAAGCGCAATTCATGGCTTTACCGACAATCACTTGCTACACGCTGCTTATTACATGATCAAGCCTGTCGGATGCCGCCTCGGTTCCGATCGTGCTCGGTAGCGATAGACAATTTGGACTGTATAAGGCAGCGCATGGATTATTCGATGCTATCGAGGGCATCGGTCGTATCGAAGTGCTTCTGGATGGTGGTTGTACGCGACGACAAAGGGCGTTGCCCAGGATCGTGTTGAGGGTCCTATCTACCTCCAGTTCGAATGGCGTGAAGCGGATGCTTCCCTGCGTGAGACAAGGTGCGCTCCGATATCAAGCAGCGGATATACGTGACCTGGCGTGGCGATCGCCGTTATGAGAATACTGGCCATTGTGCTTTCCTTGTCGGTATCTCAACGAGACTCGACGATATCCGCTTCGAAACGCAGTGCCGAGTTGATATGGATGGGCGAGGCGTGGATGTGGATGCGACGAAGATGCCGTGGAGTCAGCCGATCAAAGGCAGCTCTGCCATGCAGAAGCGCAAAGTTGTCTGCGATGATGATGTCTCCAGGTTTCCAGGCATGTGCGTAGCGATAGCGTGGCAATGAAAGCATTTCGTGCAGCTTTTGGCGATGCTCGTCGCTGAGCTGGTCCATCAATACCGTATGAGGATTGAGAAACAGCGGATCCTCGACCGGTTCGTTGTAACGTAGCGTCCGTTCGCCCGTGACCGGGTGGGGGACAATAAGAGGTGAGTGAACTTCTCCGCCGTAGTGGCTCGCTTTCTTGACGCGGCAGGTGATCGATGCCTTGCTCCATGCAGTCAGCAATGCATGGTCTGTGTCTTGCAGTAAGGATACGGTGTCTACGAATATCGTGTGGCCACCGGCCTCAGAGTCGGGTGCGTGGACGCAATAGAAGAGCTGTATTTCCGGAATCGTATCTCGGTACATGCCATCCCAGTGGAGGGGGAGATAGGAGCAGTCGAAGACGCTGTCAATTGGATTTTCATGAACCACTGCGTCGAGAACGTCGCCAAATGGCCAGCTCATGATCTCTCCCCATGCCCGCGCATGCGCGACGAACTCCGGTGTGCTATCGAAGCCGGTATCGAAGCCCCGGAGCACTAGCAAGCGGTGGCGGCGAAGTTGGCTTCTGAGCTGATTTACTGTGTCCCGCCCTATTGTCGAAGCCTTTCTTCCAGTTTCGACAAGCAGGCCGAACGACATGTCGTCTCTCAAGGGCCTCATTTGCATGTCTGTGTCAGCCATGGGCTTCTCCTGCTCTGTCTTTGTATGTGCCCTGCGCAACGTAGTGACTGGGTTTGCCGTTGATATGAACTAATTGAGCGCCATTGGACTCGGCGTCCTGGCGCTTCATCAGCAAGTAGCGGGTGTCGTGCTTCACGGCCACGCCATGCCATGGAGTCAACCAGCTGTCGTGCGTATCCATGAGATGGATTCCCATCTTTGTACTGGTGCTGGCTTGAGGGTGAATCGATAACCGGATGGCATGGGGGAACTGTTTGCCGAGCAGATTGCCCCATGCGTCGCTGCGCTGGATGACGCCGATGGCGATCTTTCGGGACTTCTTCTGTAATGCAGTGCGTGAAAATGAAGCGTCGCCAGTCCAGCGATCTTCGAACATGAATCGCGTTATGGCGCGATACAATCGGACGCCATCGTTGTCACTAAGCAGGCGTTGTTTGATGCGCTCCGGCGTCTCGGCGTGAAATCTGCACAGAAGCTTCCGTCGATGATCATGGTTGCCAGCATGTACAAATTCCGGTACATCACCCAAGTTGAACACGTCGATGGTGTCGATCCGCATGTCGGCGATTAGTGCCTTGATGGCTTTCTGATAGTCGGAGACATCGCTGTCGTCCACCTCTATAAGATCGGAAAACACGTGGCCATCCGAACATATGGTGATACGTGCACCTGGGCTGTAAATTGCTCGGATGTCCGTGCATAAACGATGCAAGAAGCCAAGCGCCAGACGCTCTGCCATATCGGGGTGTTTGCCCAGTACCTTTCGCGGATTGGGTGACTTTGCGGGAAAGGCCGGCAAGATGAGGTCGATGCGTGCCGCCCTGGCCACGAAGGCTAGGATACGCGGAGTCTGCACGGCGATGACGTTGCTCTCCTCGAAGGGCAGCGTGCTATTGCAGGTGGTGGTTCGCCGTCGGTGGCGGAGCAGGAGCTGAACGATTTGCAGCGCGATTGCCTGATGGCAATCGACGGTGTGGGCGGACATTGTTTGCATGCTTGCAACTTTGCATCGGAGGAACCCGGTGCATGCAAGTTAGCGATGACGTTTATCGTTGAAACTAGCTATTTGTCTCTATGGTTTGTAGTACTTCGCTGGACGCAACGTCCGCCTGCGGAAGCAAAGAAGATTTTGTATCGGCCTGGACGTTGGACTACTGTCGGGCCCAGGCTCGCACCGCTTCGGCAAACGCCAGGCAATCCTCGAAGCGGTTATATAGCGGCGTCGGCGAAATCCGGATCACATCCGGCTCGCGCCAATCGCCGATGACACCATGGCGTTCGAGATATTCAAACAGGGCACGACCTTGCTCACGGCCAGCCTTCACGCGAATGGACAGCTGCGAACCGCGCCGTGACGGTTCTCGCGGGGTGACGACTTCGAGCACGTCGGCGAGCTGTGAATCGACCAGCCATTCCAGGTAGCCGGTGAGCTTGAGTGCTTTTTCGCGCAGGCGCTCCATACCGGCACGGCGAAAGATCTCCAGCGAAACGCGTAACGGCACCAGCGCCATGATCGGCGGGTTGGAAAGCTGCCAACCGTCGGCTCCAGGTGTCGGTACGAACTCGGGTCCCATCTTGAAGCGCGTGCTCTTGTCGTGCCCCCACCAGCCGGCGAAACGCGGCAAGGTGGCTGTCGCATGGCGTTCATGGACGAAGGCGCCACCGATCGCGCCGGGGCCGGCGTTGAGGTATTTGTAACTGCACCAGATCGCGAAATCCGCGCCGCTATCGTGCAACTGCAACGGCAGGTTGCCGACCGCATGAGCCAGATCGAAACCGACCATGCAGCCATGCTTGTGCGCGAGCGCCGCAATGGCCTTCAGGTCGAAGACCTGTCCGGTGCGGTATTGCACGCCCGGCAGCATGACCAGCGCAATGCGTTCGCCATGCTCGGCCAGCGTCCGTTCGATCGCCGCCATCGAAATGCTGCCGTTTGGCTCGTCGCCTTCCAGCTCGATCAGCGACAGCGCCGGACTGAAGCCGTGGTAGCGAACCTGCGACTCCACTGCATAGCGGTCGGTAGGGAAGGCGCCCGCTTCGATCAGTATCGCGTGCCGCTCCGGCGTGGGCTGATAGAAGCTCACCATCATCAGGTGCAGGTTTACGCCCAGCGTGTTCATGGCGACGACTTCGATCGGCTTGGCACCCACGACAGCAGCCAGGTCGTCGCGAACGAACTCGTGGTAGTTCAACCAGGGGCGACGTCCGCGGAAATGCCCCTCGACCGCCAGCTCGCCCCAGTCGCTGAGCTCCTCGCCGATGGCCTCATGCACCGCACGCGGTTGCAGGCCGAGCGAGTTGCCGCACAGGTAATGGGTCTGGCCGTCGCCATGCGGCGGTATCAGGAACTCGTCGCGAAACGCGCGCAACGGATCGGCGGCATCGGCGGCTTGCGCCCAGGCGCGCGTGGCTTCGTAGGGAGTGGACATCACTGGTCTCTTGCCATTGCGGTCAGGGGCCAATTATCGCCCATCGCCACGTAAAGAATTATTTTTGCAGACCGACCGACACCGCTTCGCAGCCCTTGTCGAATTCGGCACGCCAGCCCGCACCGGCCTGACTTTGCGCGGGACGCACACAACGCAGTTGCACCGCGTGGTTGTCCTTCATCCAGTAGCGCTCCAGATAGGCGAACTGCACGCCGTTTTCCTGCGCGGTGTATTCGAACGTGCTGGGGCCGCGCGTATTGGTGACGCTGTTGATCGCCTTGTAGCCGCTCAGGCTCTTGGCCTTGCTGGTCGCAGTGTCCACGTAGAGCTGAAAATCACCGAGGTCAGCAACCTGTTTGACCGTTACGGTCACGCGCGCCAGGCTGTTGTTCGCCGTGGGCGACGGGTCGCGTACCTGGAACACGCGCACTTCCGGGTCGCCCTGAGTCTCCATGATGCCGACCCAGCTATCGGGCGTGCTGAAGCTGATGCTCCCGCCGGCCATGCTGACATCGGTGGCGTGGAGCGCGGTACCGGCGAGCAGCAGCGCGCCCGCGACGAAGGTGTGACGCATAAAGCCCATTGCTTGGTTTCCCCTCAGGATGCGGTTTGAAAGCGTTGCAGCGGCAATCCCAGCCATTCCAGCGCGGTGCCATGGAATAACCGGGCACGCTCGATATCGGCCAACCCCAAGGCTTCGATACCGCTGCCGGGACGTTGTTCTCCCAGCGGGAAAGGATAATCGGTGCCGAGCATGACGCGGTCGACGCCGGTCACATCCAGCAGGTACCGCAACGCCTGTGGATCGTGCACGCAGGAGTCGAAGAACAGCCGCTTGAGATAATCGCGCGGGTTGCGCGGATTGTCGGTGGCGACCAGGTCCGGGCGCATGCGGAAGCCGTGTTCGATACGGCCGATGGTCCACGGGAAACTGCCGCCACCGTGCGCCAGCATCACGCGCAGCCGCGGCAGCCGTTCGAGCACACCGCCAAACACCAGGCAGCAGGCCGCGCGCGATTGTTCCGCCGGCATGCCGACCAGCCAGGGCAGCCAGTACTTGGGCATGCTCGGGCTGCCCATCATGTCCCAGGGATGCACCAGGATGGCCGCGCCAAGGTCGGCTGCGGCTTCGAAAAACGGAAACAGCTCGGGTGCGTCCAGATTCCAGTCGTTGCAATGCGAGCCGATCTGCACGCCCTGCAGGCCGAGCTCGTCGATGCAGCGCTCCAGTTCGCGGATGGCCAGATCCGGCGATTGCAGCGGTACCGTACCGATGCCGGCGTAGTGGCGCGGGTAGTCGCGGCACAGGCTGGCGGCGTGGTCGTTCAAATGTCGATGCAGTTCCAGCGCCTGATAGCCCGGCGCCCAATACGAAAACAGCACCGGCACGGTCGAGATGACCTGCACGTCGACACCGAAGCGCTGGTAGTCGTCGATGCGGTGCTGCGCATCGAATGCGGATTCCCACACCTCGCGGAAGAACTTTCCGTCCTTGTAGATACGGTGACGGCCGTCGTCGTGCATCATCACCGGAAAGCGCTCGTCGCCGAACTTGGCCGCCAGATTGGGCCAGTCGCGCGGCAGGATATGGGCGTGGGAGTCGATCTTCAGCATAAGGCGAGTGTAGATGTTCCGCTGTTACGGGGCATGCTGCCCCGCGGCACCGCTGCGTGCGGTCGCTGTCGCCGGTTCACTCGCGCGGCCGGTGATATGGGCCAGGGTATTGATGTTGTCGACCAGTCGATCGCTGACGCGAGTCAACGAGTCGGCCATCGGCTTGTCTTCGGCCATGGTCAGCAAGGTCGCCAGGCTACGCTGCAGCGCGCGCAGGTCGGGTTGCGGACCCAGTGGCTGGGTGTCGTGCAGGGCCACGGCGATCTTTTGCAACATGTCCGCAGCATGTTCGACGAAGGCGCTGACTTCGGCCTGCTCGGGAATGGCGCGGTCGTCGTCGATGATCGCTTCCAGCGTCATGGCCGTGCGCGCAAGGCGGTTGCTGTTGGCGAACAAGGTATCGGCCAGGTCCATCAGGTAGCGAGGTGTCGCCGGCTCGACCCGCATGCGGTCCAGCGAAGCCAAGGCGTTGCTGCGCGCGGTGCGCGCGGCCGTGCGGGTTTCGCGGTGTGCGTCGCGTTGCTCCGGATGCGCCAACGCGCGCAGGTAATGGGCATAGGCGGTAAGCATGTCGGCCAGCGACCGGCGCACGCGGCCGCGTTCCCAGGTCGGCCACAACACGTAGGCCAGCAAGGCCATGCCACTGCCGAGCGCGGTATTGATCACGCGGTCGAGCACGGCGTCGGAGGAGTTGACGCCTTCGAACGAGAGCAGGATGACAACCGTGCCGGTCAACGCGGCTACGGCGATGCCGTAGTGGGCGGTGGCGAGATAGCGAAAGCCCATGCAGAGCACGCCCATGACCGCCAGATGTGCCCAGGCTTCGTGCGGCGTGAAGTGCAGCACCGCTGTGGTCAGCACCAGGCCCAGAATGGTGCCGACGACACGCAGCAGGCCGAAATTGAAGGTGGCGGCAAAGTCGGGGCGCAGCACGATGGCGGCGGTCATCGGCAGCCAGTAGCCATGCGGCAGATGCATTTGCCGCGATACCCAGAACGCTACCGTCAGGCAGACCGCACTACGTACGGCGTGACGGAACGCCACCGAATGCGGGGTCATCGCCGCGCGCAGCGTGGCCCATGCCGAGCTGCTGCGCAGCGCGGCGGGCAAGGGGGTTTCGGCCGCTACCGCGCGCAATTCGCCACGGCTGCCCGCCCAGTTCGCGTTACGCACGGCAGCGGCCAGCTGGCCCGATAGCGCGTGGATATGCCCCGCCAGTCCACCGGCATCGCCGCCTGTGGCTAGCAGGGCATTCTCGCTGGCCTGCAGGGTTTGCAGCGCCCGCTCGGCCTGTACGGGCGATTCGCCTTCTTCCAACGCGTCGGCAATCGCCGTCAGGACGCGTGCCGCGTCGTTGCGGAACATCGAATGGATGGTCGGGTTGGCGCGCAGCTCCGCCATGGCGGTCAGCTCGATGCGGATGCGTTCGGCCAGTTCGAGCAGCACGCCGAAGGCTTCCATGGCCCGGCCGCGCGCATGGTGCCGACCGAGCAGGGTGTGTTGCAGGGTGGTCATGGCGTCGGTCAGTGCGGGCACGTCCGTGCCGTCATGTGCCTGCTGCCGCGCCAGTGCGGCCAGACCCTTGTAGACGCTGGCCAGGGCGTAGCGCTCCGGGCGGTAGCGCTGCAGCGGCCAGGCCGCCACCGAAAACAGCGTCAACAGGATCCCCCCGGAAAAGATCAGGCCGGCGCCGATGCTGGCACCGGCCAGCGAGGTCGGCGAGGCGGCAGTGACCACCAGCAGGATCATGCTGGTCATGCCGACGCGGGCGATATCCACCCCGAAGACCACCAGCAACCCGCCGAAGAAGCCGAACAAGGCGGTGGCGATGAGCATCGGGACGAGCTGGTCGCCGATCAGAAAGCCGCACAGCGAGGCCAGTGCGGCGGCCAGCGAGGCCAGCACCAACTGGATCATGCGCTGGCGATAGGGCCCTGGCTGGTCGGAAAACATCGTATCCAGGGCGCCGGCGGCGATACCCAGCCCGGCTTCCGGGTATCCGGTCGCCAGCCCGATCGCCAGGGGCAATATCACCGCGGCGGTGTTTCGCAGTACGACGGGAAGCGGCACGTCCGGCCGTTTGGTCTTGATCAGACTGTCCACCACCGTGGCGCGTAGTGAATAACCGCTGCTGGACATGCTTACGTTCGCTCCTAAACGACCCGCCAATTCTGCCTTACGCGGCATGAACTTGTCGGGACGCAATAGTCGTGAACAGCGGGCTACGGCGAACTACTACGAACTATGGCGGGATATGTCGTACCAATTCCGACCTTTACGCAACGAAATCGCGAATCGGATACCTTGGAGGGCAAGTGAAAGGTTATTGCGCCGCGTTGCGCTGCCTAGGCCAAAAGGGCTAGGACTCATCTCGTAATTTCTCGTTATACAGTACGCTCGCCGGCGCTGGGGCTGCCGGAGGGGATATCGAACGCCCCGCATGGAGCCTAGGTTCTAATGAAAACCGACCCGTCAAATCTGATCCATGTGTCATTGCAGCTGTTTCGCAAGAAAGGCTACAAACGCACCTCCATGGCCGATATCGGCCGGGAGAGCGGTTTACTTAAGGGCAGCATCTACCACCACTTTCCCAACAAGGAGCGGTTGCTGATCGAGGTGGTCGATCACGTCTGCAACCTGTTCGAGGAGGGGGTCTTTACCACCTCCCTGCGCCAGGACCTGGACGAGAAGGTACGTCTGGACGCGATGATCGATGCCGTCGAAAGTTATTACATCGAGCAGCGCCTGTGCACCCTGGTGCACCTGTGGCCCGATGCCATGCAGGAAAGTGCGGAGGCCCGGGAAGTCATCCAGCGGTTCTTCAAGCGCTGGGAGGACATCCTTGCAGCCTTGCTCGAGCCGAAGTACGGTGCCGAGGTGGCCCAGCGCCTGAGCGCGGATGGCCTGGCCAAGATCGAGGGTGGAGTGATCTGGCTGCAGATTCTCAACGACCCGGGGCCGCTGAAACGATGTAGCGACGAGATTCGAGGGCTGTTATAGCTAGCGAATAACACTTTACACGCCAACGTTTGTTTGGTAGAAAACCAAACGTTTGGTTTTGTGCTGTTTGGTGCAGGCAAAACGCTGAGGGGAACGTGCCATGCCATCCTTGATGGTCGATCTGGATCAACCTCGTAAGAAGGCCGTCGCGATCATGCGCGCAAGCCTTCCCGACGAGCTGTGGCGACGTAACGAGTCTTTTGTAGAGCATCTGCGCAAGCTGATCGCCGAGCATCCGGTTGCGCGGCATCCAGCCATCCAGGTGCTCAACGAAGGTGGGCTCAATGCGCATGCGATGCGTACGATCCATCTGGAGTATCGGCACGCCATTGTGCAGATCTTCACCGACGCTTTGCTTGCAGCACAGTTACAGAGTCGCCAGCTCGAGCCGCGCCTGCGCCCGGGCGCCAAGCTTGCACCGCGGTTTCTGCTGACGTTGAACGACCTGGACGAGTTCGGTTTTCGTCCGGGTCTCGATGCCGAAGGCTATTACCGCGGCAATCCGACTTACGCGCACTATCCGTTGTTCGAGCGCGTGCTGGACGATTACGGCATCAGCCTGCTTGAGCGTCAGACCTACGCGCCGACGTCGAGCTCGCGCACCGTGCGTGAATTTCTCGAGCACAGCTACGGCAATTACCTCGACGTCACGGTGTTGCTGGCCGCGGCCGAAGAGGAAGTGATTCTGTTCAGTCCGCCGTTGCGCAAGGCCACCAAAGCCTTGGGCATCGACGTCAGCGACGGTTACTACTTCGTGCACGGCGTCAGCGAAGACGAAACCGCGGAAGCGGCCGACGACGATCACGAAAACGATTTGTGGCTGATTCTCACCCAGGCGTTGACCCCGGACCAATATCCGCGCGTGCAGGCTCTATGCATGCGCTATTGCGACCTGTGGGCGAACTTCTGGACGCATCAGCTGACGATGGCACATGCGACGAGTCATGCCGACTCGGCGACCTGGGCCAAGGCGGTTTAGCAGTTAAAAAAGTTTCTGGAGGGGATCTCGCAGGATGTGGGAACCTCGCGATGCTTCGCAGGGCGTCGCGGCATATGGATATGTCTTACCGGTCGCATCCCCTGTGCGCGGCCGGTGTTGGTGGGTTCGGTACAAGGGGTGCCGAATCCATCGACTCTTCGACATTTTGGGTGGCATGGTCGTGAGACCGCCGCCTGACCGTCCGAGAGGCTGTGTCCGACGGGACACGATGCCGAGGGCGATCACGGATGTCGTAGCCCCCTGGTAAAACCCGGTGATGTGATTGAGCCCGTGCTTGCACGGGCTTTTTTTTGTCAGGGGTTAGGGGTTAGGCGGCAGTGATGGGACTGGAGCTCCTCACTCCTCACTCTCTTAAGCGCGGCCCGCAAACTCGCCCGTCACCGTGTTGACCCACACCTTCTCGTCGTTGGTGATGTACTCGGGGACCTGCACTTCGATGCCGGTATTGAGCTTGGCCGGCTTGGTGCGCTTGGTGGCGCTGGCGCCCTTGAGTTCCGGGGCGGTATCGACCACGGTGAGCACCACGCTGGTCGGTACCTGCAGGCCCACCGGTGCATCGTCGATCAATTGCACGTAATAGCCTTCCACGCCTTCGACGATGTAGCCGCTGTTATCACCGACGAGTTCAGGCGACAGCATGTACTGGGTGTAGTCCTCTGCGTCCATGAAGACGAAGGCCCCGTCATCCATGTACGAGAAGTTGGCCGCGCGGCGCAGCAGTTCCATTTCTTTCAGGTCGTCGTCGGCGCGCAGGCTGAGGTCGTACTTGCGGCCGCCGGGGATCGAGTACAGCGTGAAGCGAAAGGTGACGTTGCCGCCACGTGCTGTCGGCGAGCTGCGCTCGATATCGCGCACCTGGTATACGGTGCCTTCGTGCTCGACTACGTTGCCTTTCTTGACGTCGGAAGCTTTCATAGGTCAGGAGTAAGTGATTAGGAATGAGAAGTAAGTGGAAGCAGGGCGCGTGACCAGGAGCGTTTACTGGCAACTCGCCCCTGCTTATTTAGGCTGCAGGCGAACGGCGCCGTCCAGGCGAATCGTCTCGCCGTTGATATAGCGATTGCCCAGGATGAAGGCCACGGTGCTGGCGAACTCGTCCGGCTTGCCCAGGCGCGAAGGGAAGGGGATCGAAGCCGACAACGACTCCTGCACATGGGGCGGCATGCCGTCGACCATCGGGGTCCAGAAGATGCCTGGAGCGATCGTCGCTACGCGGATGCCGAAACGCGATAGTTCGCGCGCCATCGGCAGCGTCATGCCGACCACGCCGCCCTTGGAGGCCGAGTAGGCGGCCTGGCCAATCTGGCCTTCATAGGCGGCGACGGAGGCAGTGTTGATGATCACGCCACGCTCGCCGTCTTCGCCGGCTTCGTTGTTCTGCATCAGCGCCGCACCCGCCTTGGCGACGTTGAAGCTGCCGACCAGGTTGACCATTACGGTGGATGCGAAGGTGCCCAGCGGCATCGCGCCTTCCTTGCCCAGTACGCGGCCCGCGCCAAGAATGCCGGCGCAGTTGATCACCACATTGAGCCCGCCCATCGCGTCGCGAGCGGCAGCGACATTGGCGCTGACGCCTTCTTCGGAGGTGACGTCGGTACGGAAGAAGCGAGCGGCATCGCCCAGCGCTTGCGCGGCGGCCTGGCCTTTTTCTTCATTGACGTCGAACAGCGCGACCTTGCCGCCCTGGGCGACCAGATGCTGCGCCACCGCATGACCGAGACCGGAGGCGCCGCCGGTGATGATCGCCTTCACATGGTTGAGCTGCATGAAATATCCGTAAGGCCTTGTGGAAAAACGCAATGGTAGCCGAGGCACGGCCCAAACCGCGCATCAGGCGGTAAAGAGACAGCCAGATGCAAGCTTAACGTATGAATTTACGATGGATTTTCGGCGATCGAATTCATCTACGGTGCACCCCGGCAAACGCAATCATTTGCCCAACATCAACGAGGGAGTGCTCCATGAAGAAGTCCTTGTTTGCCCTGGCCGTCGGTATCGTGTTGGCCGCCTCTGCGGCGACCGCCTCGGCGCAGGATTGGCATGACCAAGACCACGATCGTGACCACCACGATCAAGGTCACGATCGCGATCACGGCCATGACTATGACCACGGTCATGACCGCACGGTAGTGATCGAACATGACCGCGGCCGCCACGAAGGCTGGTACCACCGCGGTGGCTATGTGCCGCCGGAGTATCGCGACCGCCGCTACGTGGTGGAAGACTGGCGCACCTACCGCCTGCGCGAGCCGCCACGCGGCTACAACTGGGTGCGTAGCGACAACGGCGATTTCCTGCTGGTGGCTGTCGCCACTGGTGTGATCACCGACCTGATCATCAATAGCCATTGATCGAACCGGCTCCGCATCCCAAGGATGCGGAGCCGTGTTTTATTGCGCCAATAGATCGCGCAGCTCTCTGCTTTGAGCGAGTGCCGAAAAAGCCCGTACCGGCGACGGCGTAGCGGCTACGGCTTGCAGCTCTTTCTGCCACACGCCGACGTCCCACCAGCGCGCCAGTTTATAGCCGGCCTTTTTCCAGACACCGGCCGCTTCGAAACCCATCGACTCGTGCAAGGCCACGCTGACTTCGCCGGGCAAGGTGATCACGCCTACCGCCTGGTTGATGCCTTGCAGCGCCATCGTGTCGAGCAGCGTGGCGTACAGCCGCCGGGCGATACCGCGCCGTCGCGCATCGGCATGCACGTAGATCGAGGTTTCGGCGATCCAGTCATAGGCGGCACGCTCGCGAAAGCGGCCGGCATAGGCGTACGCAAGCACCTGGCCGTCTTCTTCCCAGATCAGCCAGGGGTAGTGCTGCAGGCGTGCCTGGATGCGCTGGCGCATCGCTTCCACGCCGGGCAGTTCGGTTTCGAAAGTAATGGCGGTATCGAGCACGGTCGGCGCGTAGATCGCGTGGCACACCTCGGCATCATGTTCGGTAGCAATGCGTATCGTCACAACGGTTTTTCCATGCAGACACTCGAAGGATTGGCGCGGTGGTCGCCGAACGGCGGGCAGCGGCGGTAGCCGGCGTGCTCGTAGAGTTCCAGCGCTTCGGTCTGCGCGGTACCTGTTTCCAGCTTGACCAGATGGCCGCCGCTTTCGCGCACCTGATTTTCCAGCGCTTCGAGCAACTGCTTGCCCAGGCCCAATCCGCGGCACGCCGGCAGTACGTACATGCGTTTGATCTCGACGTAGTCGCCCGCGTCCACGCAGGCGCCGCAGGCGACCGGCGTATGCTCGACGCGCGCGGTTACGAAGGTCACGTTGGGTTGGCTCAGTTCCTTCACCGTGACCGGGCAGATATTGGCCGAGGGATAAAGACTTGCCAGGTAATCGTCGAGCTGCTCGATCAGTGGAGCGACATCGGCTGCGCGTGGATCGTCGATACGAAAGCTCAATTGCGGTTTCTTCATGCCTGGTATTTCCAGTTTCTCTGCTTGCCCTCGGCGAGCCATTCCAGCGATGTGGCGATGCGCTTGCCGCGCGTGGCATCCGTCTTGGCTTCGACGATCCAGTCGACGTATTCGCGCTGCGCGCTTGGGCTAAAACCCTGGAAGGTGGCATGCGCTGCCTTGTTCTTCTTGAGCACGGCGGCGAAGTCGTCAGGCAGTGCGGGCGGCGGTTTCGGTGCGGCCTTGGGGCGCTTGGTCTTCACGCCGGCATCGTTGAGCGCCATGGCTTTCTTTATGTAGGCGGTCAGTTCGCGCTTGCCTGGCAGATCCTTGAGCGACGTGATCTTGCCGAACGAGCCCATGCCTTCGGCCGCTTCGCCACCGACCACCTCGGCCTGCAGCCAGAAACCGAAACTGCAATGCTGCTTGAAAGAAGCCATCGAACACATCATCGCGCCCTTGTAACCGAAATGCGGGAATCCCCATTTCAGGCCTTCTTCGACCTCAGGACAGGCCGCATGCACGACGGTGCGCAGGTGCTCCAGGATGGGCTGTGCGAATTCGGCGGATTTGGCGATATAGGCGTCGACGCGCGGATCGTGTTTGGCCATGGCCAGCCTCTACAGGTCCAGAATAAAGAAACGGTCGCAACTGAAGTGGCCGGTGCCGCCCATGGGCGCATCGATCCGGCGAAAACCATGGCGAGCGTATAACGCCTGGGCGGCATCCATCCCGGTAAGCGTTTCCAGATAGCAGCGCTTGAAGCCGTGTGCGCGAGCCGCATCCAGGCATTGCAGCATCATCGCCGAACCGGCACCGATGCCGCGTGCTTCTGGCAGGAAATACATCTTGCGCAGTTCGCACACGTTGGGATCGCCGCCATCGAGTGGTGCCACGCCGCCGCCGCCGATCACTTCGCCGTTGCTTTCCACCACGAAATAGGCGCTACGCGGCTTGGCGTAAGCCGTGCTCATCGTGTCCACCTCGGCGTCATGGATCGCAAAGCCGGGGCCATCGGCACCGAATTCGGGCATGACACGGCGAATGATCGCCGCAACGGCGGCATCGTCGCGGGCTTCGATCGGGCGAATCTGGTAACTGCGGCTCATGGTTTCTCGTTCGGGGTGCGGTAAAGCGTACCGTCCTTCATGACGAATACGGGATGGGCGAGGTCGTCGATGTGCGCAGTCGGATCGCCGGCAAAGGCGGCCAGATCCGCACGCATGCCGACAGCGATACGTCCGAAATGGTCCTGTTGTCGCAGGATCTTCGCCGCCACATCGGTGGCTGCATGCAGCGCCTGCGGAGCGGTCATGCCATCACGCACCATCGCTACCGGTTCGCGCCAGTTGGTGCCATGCGCAAATACACCCACGTCGCTGCCGTTGCCGATAGTGACGCCGAGCTTGAGTGCGGTGCGGAAAGCATGTTCGGCTTCGCGCATTTTTGCGGTGGGCGGGTCCTGGCCGGGGCGGTAATGATCGAAGTACTCCTCGGTCGCATCGACCGCCGTCAACGTCGGTTCGTACGCGGTGCCATGCTGCTTGATCAGCTTGAACGTGCTTTCGCTCGCGCCGTAACCGTGTTCGACGCTATCGACACCTGCTTCCACCGCCATCCGTACGCCGGCATCGCTGGCTGCGTGCGCGGCCACCGGTCGGCCGATCAGGTGCGCCGTGTCGACGATCGCCTTGAGCTCGGCCGCAGTGAATGTCGGCGCGGTGCCGCCATCAGGGCCGACGCGGTAATCGGCGTAGAGCTTGATCCAGTCGGCGCCGTGCGCCGCCTGTTCGCGCACGGCACGCATGGCCGCGTCGACACCGCTGACTTCCTGCGCGCCGCTGGGAAGGTCCAGGTCAGGGCGAAATCCCCTCGGCCCGGGTCCATAACTGGCGTTGGCGACGATCGCTCGCGTTGCGATGAACATACGTGGCCCGGGGATCAACCCGTCGTCGATCGCACGCTTGATCGAGACGTCGGCGTAGCCCGCGCCTTCGGTACCCAGGTCGCGCAACGTGGTGAAACCGGAGAGCAGGGTGACGCGCGCATGTGCAGCTGCTTCGAGCGTGCGGTAATCCGTGGGTTCCTTGAGGACCTGGTCGTTCCACAGGGTTTCGTTGTATGGGTGAAGGAACAGATGCGAATGCAGGTCGATCAGGCCCGGCGTGAGTGTGGCGCCGGGCAGTTCGATGCGTTGGGTGTCTGCTGGTGTCTGGATGGATGCTTTGGGGCCTACCGCGGCGATGCTGTCGTTGTGTACCAAGACTGCCCAATCGGTGTGTGCGGTGTTGCCGTCGCCAGTCCAGACACGGTCGGGGAGCAGCAAGTAATCATGCGGTGGTGCACCGGCCCAGCTGGCGCTTGCCACTGTGCTGAGCACCAGGGTGCATAGCATGGAACGTATTTGCATGATGTGCCCGCTGCCGCGACGGTAAGACCGTCTATGTAGCGTGTTGGGCTATGGGAATTCAAGGGAGCTAAGAGCCCCCCTCACCCCAACCCTCTCCCCCGGCGAAGCCAGGGGAGAGGGGGCTGACTGAGGCAAGTTCTCAATGTTGCGAGCGTTTGCTCCCTCTCCCCTGGCTTTGCCGGGGGAGAGGGTTGGGGTGAGGGGGTAGGGTGCTCGCGGGATACTTTCCTATCCCGCCGCCGTACGCGCCCGCGTGACCCGGCTCGCCGTTTCCTTATGCAACTGCCCGGCAAGCCAGGCCCCGGTAGCAATCAAGATATCCAGATCGATACCGGTCTGCATGCCCATCCCATGCAGCATATAAACCACATCCTCGCTGGCCACATTCCCCGTGGCGCCTTTGGCGTAAGGACAACCGCCGGTTCCGGAGACAGCGCTGTCGACCACGCGCACGCCTTCCTCCAGGCAGGAGAGGATATTGGCCAGCGCCTGACCGTAAGTGTCGTGAAAATGCACCGCAAGCGCGGTCATCGGTACTTCTTGCGCGACAGCCTTGAGCATGGCGCGTGCCTTGGCCGGCGTACCCACACCGATAGTGTCGCCCAGCGATATTTCATAGCAGCCGATCTGGTGCAGGCGCTGCGCAACATGCACGACGTCGGCAATCGGCACCTCGCCCTGATAAGGACAACCCAGCACCGTGGAAACGTAACCGCGCACTTTCACGCCATCGGCGCGCGCGCGCTCCATCACCGGTGCGAAGCGCTCGATCGATTCGTCGATCGAGGCATTGATGTTCTTGCGATTGAAAGCTTCCGACGCGGCCGTGAACACGGCGATCTCGGTCGCACCGGCTTCACGCGCGCGCAAGTAACCTTGCTCGTTCGGAACCAGCACCGGATAGCTCACGCCGGGTACCTTGCGGATGCCATGAAATACCTCCGCGGCGTCGGCCAGCTGCGGCACCCATTTGGGACTGACGAAGCTGGTCGCTTCGATCGTGCGCAAACCAGTGGAAGACAGGCGGTCGATCAGCGCAATCTTCACGTCCGCGGGCAGAATGGTCTTTTCGTTCTGAAGCCCGTCACGGGCGCCGACTTCGACGATACGAACCTGATCGGTATGCATGGGAACCTCGTTACTTAGCCGGCGGCCTGTTCGAAACGAACCAGTACCGCGTCGGCTTCGACAAAGTCGCCTTGAGCGGCGCTTACGCTCTCAATGATGCCGGCACGCGGCGCCTTCAAGGCCAGTTCCATCTTCATCGCTTCCATCACCAGCAATTCCTGGCCTTCTTCCACCGGGTCGCCCGGCTTGGCCTTGACCAGCACGATGCGGCCCGGCATCGGCGCTATTACCTGGTTGCCGCCCTTGCCCTCACGCGACTCCCAGGCAAAGGCGGGCGCACGCGCAAAGCTGTAACGCCGGCCATCGGCATCGTGCAGCAGCACGCGCTGTGCGTCGGCCTGCATCGGCACACGCCGGGATTCGCCGTCGAAGCGTGCGCTGAGCGTGGCGCCGTCCAGGCGTGCGCCGTGCACCTGGCAGGTGTCTTCGCCATGGTTCAATCGATAGTCGCCGGCATAACCGTGCGCTTCGATTTCATAGCGCTGCTCGCGCAGGGACAAGGCGACGATGCGTTTGCCGGCATGACCGATACGCCACGCGTCGGCGCTCGCCCAGGGCGAATGTGGATCGCTGGCAGCTGCCGAGACCTGATTTTCCTCTTGCAGCAGGGCAGCGGCCGCAGCGGCAAACAACAGATGTGCCGGCGCGGTCTCTTCGCCTGCGAGAAACTCATCCAGGTGACGATCGAGATAGCCGGTATCGATTCGGCCTTCGACGACAGCCGGATGACGCGCCAGGCGTTCGAGAAAGGCAATATTGGATTTGGGACCGACGATCTCGCTTTGCGCCAGCGCCTCGCGCAATCGCTGCAGGGCCTGTGGCCGATCGATATCGTGCACGATCAGCTTGGCGATCATCGGATCGTAGAAGATCGTTACCGTGTCGCCTTCGATCACGCCGCCATCGAGACGCACATGGTCCGATGGCGCAGGCAGGCGCAAGCGCAGCAGCTTGCCAGATCCGGGCAGGAAATTTTGCTCGGGATCTTCGGCATACAGGCGCACTTCGATCGCATGCCCACGCGCGTGCACCTGATCCTGCTGCAACGGCAAGGCTTCGCCGAATGCGACGCGGAGCTGCCATTCAACCAGATCCAGGCCTAGCGTCTCTTCGGTAACCGGATGCTCTACCTGCAGGCGCGTATTCATTTCCATGAAGAAGAACTCGCCATCCTGGCCGACGATGAACTCGACCGTGCCCGCGCCGACGTAATTGACCGCCTTGGCGGCAGCGACGGCGGCTGCGCCCATTGCGGCGCGGCGTTGGGCATTGAGGAACGGGGAGGGCGTTTCTTCCAGCACTTTCTGGTAACGACGCTGCGCCGAGCATTCGCGTTCGTTGAGATGGATCACGTTGCCGAGCTTGTCGCCGAATACCTGGAACTCGATATGGCGCGGATGCTCGACATAGCGTTCAAGGATCACGCGTGTGTCACCGAATGCATTGGCCGCCTCGCGCTGTGCGGAGGCCAGTGCATCGGCAAATTCTTTCTCGCTGCGCACGATGCGCATGCCCTTGCCGCCACCGCCGGATGCCGCCTTGATCATCAACGGGAAGCCGGTCTTGCGCGCCTGCTCGGCCAGATGCGCGCCGTCCTGGTTTTCGCCGTGATAGCCGGGCACCAGCGGCACGTCGTGGTGTTCCATCAAGGCTTTGGCTGCCGCCTTGGAACCCATCGCGTCGATGCTTTCCGGATTCGGGCCGATAAAGGCGATACCGGCGTCCTGGCTGGCACGCGCGAAGCCGGTGTTCTCGGACAGAAAGCCATAGCCGGGGTGGATCGCCTGTGCTCCGGTGCGACGCGCGACTTCGAGAATCGCATCGCCGCGCAGGTAGGAGTCGGCTGGACGCGGGCCGCCGATCGGCCATGCTTCGTCGGCCAGGCGTACGTGTTGCGCATCGGCATCGGCTTGCGAATACACCGCGATGGTGTGGATGCCCAGTCGCCGGCAGGTGCGAATCACGCGGCAGGCGATTTCACCGCGGTTGGCAATCAATACGCGCTCGAACATGCCGTTTCCTTCAAAGCGCCTGGCAGGCGTTGCAAAGCCAATAAAAATAGCAGATGGGCGCGTTCTAGCCGATGCGCAGCGCAGCAATCGTGAGCTTACTCGGCACCGTGGCAAACCGCTTCGATATTGTGACCGTCGGGGTCGATCACGAAGGCCCCGTAGTAGTTGGCGTGGTAGTGCGGACGCAACCCCGGCGCGCCGTTGTCCCGCCCGCCGGCGGTGAGCGCGGCACGGTAAAAGGCATCCACCGCGGCGCGGCTTGGCGCGAGAAACGCGACGTGGGTGCGGTTGGGCTCGCCTGCGCCGATCCAGAACGAAGGTTTGCCGTCGACGCCGAAGCCGGTCGCCGCATCGTTGCCGGTCTGCTCGGCGCTGACTTCCATCTGGATGCCATAGCCGAGCGGTGCCAGTGCCGCAACGTAGAACGCGCGACTGCGGGCGTGTTCGGAAATGGGGATGCCGATATGGTCGATCATGAAACTCTCCTTTAATGCGTTGCCCAGGTGGCAGCACGTTTGTCGAGAAAAGCGCTCAAGCCTTCCTGACCTTCCTCGGACACGCGCAGGCGCGCAATCAAGGTCGCGTTGTCGCGGTCGATTTGTTCGGCCGAGGCGATCGTGGTGCCGGCCATGCGCAAGGCCAATTGTTTGGCTTCGGCTTGCGCCCGCGGTCCGGTCTTGGCAAACAGCTTGAGAACGCCGTCGACGGCATCGTCCAATGCGTCCGCGGCGACGCTCTGATGCAGCAGCCCCATCGCCTGTGCGGCCTGGGCATCGAACAGTTCGCCGGTGACGAACAGCCGGCGTGCCTGACGCGAGCCGATCGCCTGTACGACATACGGCGAGATCACAGCCGGCACCAGGCCGAGCTTGACCTCGGTCAGGCCGAACTTGGCAGTCTCGACGCCGATGGCGATATCGCAGCAAGCGACCAGGCCCACGCCGCCGCCATAGGCTGCGCCATTGACGCGTGCCACGGTCGGTTTCGGGCAGAACTGCAGGCTGCGCATCAGCCGCGCGAGCTTGAGCGAATCCTCGCGGTTCTCCTGCTCGCTGGCCTTGGCCATGCCACGCATCCAGTTCATATCCGCGCCGGCCGAGAAACTGGCGCCGGCACCGGTCAGCACCACGGCACGCACGGTCGCATCGTTGCCGGCGGCGTCGATGGCGGCGGTCAGCTCGGCGATCAGGCGGTCGTCGAAAGCGTTGTGCAGCTCCGGCCGATCGAGGGTGATGCGGCGGACCGAGTCATGGTCGGCGATCTGAATAAAGGACATGCAGCTTCCGGCGGAAAGGGCAGGGTCGGGGAGTATTTCATTGATAGTGACCGGGAAAAAGCTCGCCACGATCGAACCGGGATCCGGGTCGGGGCTATATACGCGGGGCGAAAAGCAGGTAAATCCCTATACCGCAAGGTTTTACTGCCCAGCCAGCTTGTTTCCCAGCGAGGCTGCCACGATATACAATGCGAACCATTCTTATTTGAGTCATCATTTGTGCGCCTGTCCGATTTACCGAAAGGTGCTGCCGCCGTGGTAGTCCAAGTTGACGATACCCAAGCTGACGATCCGATCGCGCAACGCCTGCGCGATCTGGGCTTCGTCGCCGGCGAACCGGTGCGGCTGGTCGCGCGTGGGCCGCTGGGCGCCGATCCTCTGCTGGTGCAGATCGGGTCGACCCGCTTTGCCTTGCGTCGTAGCGAAGCGGCACGGGTGAGCGTGCAGGTGGATTCAGTATGAGCGCGGGCACCTTGCGTATCGCCCTGGTGGGCAACCCCAACTGCGGCAAGACGGCGCTGTTCAACCTGCTTACCGGTGGCCGGCAGAAGGTGGCCAATTACGCGGGCGTCACCGTCGAGCGCAAGGAGGGCCGCTTCGTCACGCCGTCCGGTCGCGTGCTGCAACTGCTCGATTTGCCGGGCACCTACAGTTTCGATGCGAACAGCCCGGACGAGCAGATCACGCGTGACGTCTGCGAAGGCAACTATCCCGGTGAAGCCGCGCCGGATCTGATCGTATGCGTGGCCGATGCGACCAACCTGCGACTGCATCTGCGTTTTGTGCTGGAAGTGAAGCGGCTGGGCCGCCCGGTCGTACTGGCCTTGAACATGATGGACGCGGCCAAGCGTCGCGGTATCGTGATCGACGTGGCCGAGTTGCAACATCGCCTCGGCGTGCCGGTAGTGGAAACCGTGGCGGTGAAACGCGGTGGCGCTAAGGCGCTGATCGAGCGTGTGGACGGCGATATCCCGGTCGCCGCACCGGCGGAAGCGGACGATGCCGCCAGCCGCGCCGGCCTGCACGAACAGGTGCGTGCCTTGCTTGCTGCCACCGTCACCATGCCGCGCGCTACGGCAGCGATCGACGATGCGCTCGATCGCTGGGCGCTGCATCCTGTGTTCGGTCTCGGCATTCTGGCCGTGCTGATGTTTCTGATCTTCCAGGCGGTGTTCTCCTGGGCCAAGCCGATCATGGACGCGATCCAGGATGGCATCACGGCGCTGGGCGTGTGGGTCACCGCCGCCTTGCCTGCCGAAAGCGCGCTGCACAGCCTGCTTAACGACGGCGTCTTCGCCGGCCTGGGCGCCGTGCTGGTGTTCCTGCCGCAGATCCTGATCCTGTTCCTGTTTATCCTGATTCTCGAAGAGTCGGGCTATCTGCCGCGCGCGGCGTTTCTGCTTGATCGCCTGATGTTCAAGGCAGGCCTGACCGGGCGCGCCTTCATTCCCTTGTTGTCGAGTTTTGCCTGCGCGATTCCCGGCATCATGGCAACGCGCAGCATTACCGATCCGCGCGACCGCCTGACCACGATCCTGGTCGCACCGTTGATGACCTGTTCGGCGCGCCTGCCGGTGTACACGCTGCTGATCGCCGCATTCATTCCCTCGCGCACGGTCTGGGGCATTTTCAATCTGCAGGGCGTCGTGCTGTTTACGCTGTACGTGGTTGGCATCGTCAGTGCGCTGGCCGTGGCGTGGGTGATCAAGCGCTTCCGCAAGGACAAGAGCGAGCACGCGCTGCTGATGGAGTTGCCGTCCTACCGCATGCCGCACGTGCGTGACGTTGCGCTCGGTCTGTGGGAGCGCGCGAAGATCTTCCTCAAGCGCGTCGGCGGTATCATCCTGGCGCTCACTGTGCTGCTGTGGTTTCTCTCCAGTTTTCCGGGCGCACCCGAAGGTGCGACGCAGCCGGCCATCGATTACAGCTTGGCCGGTCGTATCGGCCACGTGATGCAATACGTGTTCGCGCCGATCGGTTTCAACTGGCAGATCTGCATCGCCCTGATTCCCGGTCTTGCCGCGCGCGAAGTAGCGGTGTCGGCACTGGGCACGGTATATGCGATGTCCGGCACCGATGATGCGGTGGCGAGCCAGCTTGGCCCGATGATCGCGCATACCTGGAGCCTGCCGACGGCGTTGTCGCTGCTGGCGTGGTACGTGTTCGCGCCGCAGTGCATGTCGACGCTGGCGGTGATCCGCCGCGAGACCAATTCGTGGCGCAACGTCGCGTTGACCGCGGGCTATCTGTTCGGCCTGGCTTACCTGGCTTCGCTGATCACCTATCAAGTGGCGAGGGCGTTGTCGTGAGTACCTTTGCGGTCGTGCAGGCGGTCATTATCGGCTTGCTGGTGTTCGGTAGCGCCTGCTACGCATTCCGCAAGCTGTTGCCTGGGGTCAGCACGCGCATGCTGGCCAGCGCTTCGGCGAGCCTCAACAAGCCATGGCGCTCGTCGCTGTTGCAGCGTCTGGGTCGCCGCCTGCAACCCAAGCAGGCGACCGGCAACTGCGGTGATGGCTGCGGCACTTGCGGTACCTGCGGCCCGACGCCGCCGAAGAACGCGCGTCCCGATGTGCAGCCGTTGGAGTTTCGTCCGCGTCAGCGGTGATTCTGCTGCGCTGCGGTTGAGTTTTCTTGGTCGTTGCTCTGTTGGCGATGTCCCCGCGAGCACCCGCCCCCTCACCCCAACCCTCTCCCCCGGCAAAGCCAGGGGAGAGGGGGCGCACTGAGGAAAACTTTCAACGTCACGCGCTTATGCTCCCTCTCCCCTGGCTTTGCCGGGGGAGAGGGTTGGGGTGAGGGGGGCTTTAAGTCCTCAGGACAACAATGCCGTCAGGCTCTACCCAGCCCACTGCAACACCTTGCGGTGCCGTCGCAGATCATCCCCCCAGGCGAGCAGCGTGGCCGCTGCAAACACCCACGATGGCGATATCGGCAGCGCCACGATCGCGATCAGCAGGCCAATCCGTGCGATGCCTGGACTGACGTAGAACCCTTCATGGTCATGACGTCGCCAATAGCGACGCAGACTTAGCCACAGCGCCGGCAGCAGAAAGGCGAAGCCCAGGCCATGTGGCAGCGGCAATAGCAGGCCCAGGATCAATCCGAGCAGCCACAGCAACGGGATGGTCGCCAGCCGCAAGCGCGGCCATCGCGCGGGTTCGTCTTCGTCGCGACCGAGCCATTCGTCGACCACGAGGTAGTAACGCACCCCGACCCAAACCAGGCCGCATGTCCAGGCGACGCCGATGCCTAAAAGAGCCAGCTTGGGTATATCGGACTGGTTTGAAAAAACAGCTGTCGCGGCGGCCCCCAGCGCGACCACCAGCGACAACATCAGCAGAACACCGGCCATGAAAAGCAACTGGCCACTGGAGACCGGGTTTTTCTGTCCTGCCGAAGTCCAGAAGCGGATCTGTCCCTGCGACACGGACGACGGCAGATCTTCGATAAACGGGCCGGCCAGCTCGCGAATGAATTGCGGCATCACTTTCGCGCTGTTCGGCGTGAAGCCCGCGGCCAGCGCTCGCCACCAGGTATAGGGGCGCTGCAGTCGCGCGAGACAGCGCTCCAATGGTCGGCACTGCATGTTCATGCGCGTTGCAAGCGCCTGGCGATGTTCGGGCATCAGCTCCCAGGCCAGCTGGCTGCGTCGTGACAGGCGTTGCAACGCCAGCGCATTGTGCCCGGCATGCACGTGATCGAGGTCGAAGAAATTCAGCAGCACATGCAGACAGTTCGTCGGCATCGCCGGCTCATCGCGATACAGGCGTCGCACCAGTTGCTGACCGATATCGGCCTTGGCCCGGAATGACCAGAACGCCGGCTGTTCCTGCAGCCATGCAGACAGCGTGTGATCGTCGCCGGTGGCTGCTCGTTCAAACGCTTCGCTACAGAAGGCATCGATATCCATGTGCTGGGGCACGATGACCGGCTCGGCGCGTATGACCGGCATGGACATCGGTCGTGGTTCTGCAGCTGGCGCTACGGGTGGAGCCGCCGTCGGTTCGACGCTCGTCACCGTCACTACTGGCTGCTGATTTGCCTGATGGCGACGTATCTGTAACAACCGCTGATAGGCTTCGTGCAGTCGCTGAAAACCTTCCGGATCATCATCCGGGCGCGTATGCCTCAACTTGGCGGTATACGCACGCCGAATCTCGCGCTCGTCGGCATCGCGACCGACACCGAGCAGCTCGAACGGGTTCATCGCATCTGTTCCAGCGCATCGAGTGCGCGGCCGAACTCGCGGTGGTGCTCGCGAATGCTCATATCGTCCTGCGATTCGAGGATCGAGCGGAAGCGGGCGATCCATTCCTGCAGCTGCGCGCGTGCCTGGATATGTTCTTCGTACAGGCGTTCGGCGCGTGCGATCAAAGCCAGATTTTCCTGCTTGTCGCGGGGGTGGATCTTCAATTCGTCCAGGCGCGCCAGGCGCGTACGGATCTCTTCCTGGCTGAGCAGGCCGGGGTTCTGTTCCAGGATCAGCTCGTATTTCTCGCCGGTCGCCAACACCTGGGCCTCGACCTGCAGCACGCCGTTGATGTCGTAGGTAAAGCGCAGCTTCACCGCACTCTCGGTGCGCGCGCGTTTCGGGTCGAGCTTGATCTCCAGCTCGCCGAGCTTGATGTTGTTGACCACCATCGGGCTTTCGCCCTGGTAGACCTTCAGGTTCAGTGCGCGCTGTCCATCGCGCATGGGCCAGAAGGTATCTTCGCGGCTTACCGGTACGACACTGTTGCGGTGGATGACCGGCGAATAGATGCCCGTCTGCACGCGGCCGTGATCGTCCATCTGGCCGATTTCGGTGCCGAGCGTGTAAGGGCAGACGTCGGTAAGAATCACTTCTTCCAGTCGCTCGTCGCGGCCCTTCATGCCCGCCGCCACGCACGCGCCCAGTGCGATGGTCTGGTCCGGATGGATATGGCGCATCGGCAGCCGGCCGAACATGCGCGCGATCAGGCGCGATACCAGCGGCATGCGGCTGGCGCCGCCGACCAGCACGATCTCGTCGAGCTGCTCGGGTTGCACGCGTGCGTCGCGCATGGCGCGCTCCAGCGGCGTGCGCATGCGCTGGAGCAGGGGGTCGACGATCTGATTGAAACGATCCTGGGTGATCGACCAGTCGATCTGGCGCTCGCCGAGCACGAAGTTCAGGCGCACTTCGGTCTGCTGACTCAGCTCGCGCTTTACCAGCTCCAGTCGGCGACGCAGCTGGCCAAGCTGTTGCGCGCTCAGATCATGGCTGCCGAGCTTGTGATCGGCGAGAAAGGCGGCTTCGAGTGCATCGAGAAAATCTTCGCCGCCGAGGAAGTTATCGCCCGCGCTGGCATGCACTTCGACCACGCCGTCGAACAATTCCAGCACGGTGACGTCGAAGGTACCGCCACCGAGATCGAACACCAGAAAACGCGCGCCATCGCGCTGTTCCTGGATGCCGTAGGCAAGTGCGGCGGCAGTCGGTTCGTTGATCAGGCGCTCGACGCGAATGCCGGCCAGCTCGCCGGCCGCGCGAGTGGCCTTGCGTTGTGCGTCGGAGAAATACGCCGGCACGCTAATCACCGCTTCGGTCACTTTTTCACCGGTAGCGGCTTCGGCGTCGGCAATCAGCGAACGCAGGATCAGTGCGGACAATTCTTCCGGCCGAAAGCTGCGCTTACCGAGCTTGGTTTCACGCGCCGTGCCCATCCAGCGCTTGAACGACGCAACGCTTGCCTCGGGGTGGCTGACCATGCGGTCGCGTGCTGCCTGGCCGATGATCACATGTCCGTCATCGTCCACGCTGACCACCGAAGGCGTCAGTACATCGCCGAGTGCATTGGGAAACAGGCGCGATCCGGATTCGTCAAAACGTCCGATCAGCGAATGGGTAGTACCTAAATCAATACCGACGATCATCCGTGATGGCCCCTCACAAAAGGATGGTGTGTGATATGGAAAGGTGGAGCGGCGTTACATGCGGAACACGCCGTAACGCTGCGGCTCGATCGGCGCATTGAGCGAGGCGGAGATCGCCAGGCCGAGCACGCGTCGCGTATCGGCCGGATCGATGATGCCGTCGTCCCAGAGCCGTGCGCTGGCGTAGTACGGATGCCCCTGGCGTTCGTATTGGTCGCGGATAGGCGCCTTGAAACTTTCTTCGTCCTCGGTGCTCCAGCTCTTGCCGGATGCTTCGATGCCGTCGCGGCGCACCGTCGCCAACACGGAGGCGGCCTGTTCGCCGCCCATGACGCTGATGCGCGAGTTCGGCCACATCCACAGGAAACGCGCGCCGTAAGCGCGGCCGCACATGGCGTAATTGCCCGCGCCGAAGCTGCCGCCGATCACCACGGTGAACTTGGGCACGTGCGAGCAGGCCACGGCAGTGACCATCTTGGCGCCGTCTTTGGCGATACCGGCGTTCTCGTACTTCTTGCCCACCATGAAACCGGTGATGTTCTGCAGGAACACCAGCGGCACGTTGCGCTGGTTGCACAGCTCGATGAAGTGCGCGCCCTTGAGCGCGCTCTCGGAAAACAGGATGCCGTTATTGGCGATGATGCCGACCGGATAACCATGGATATGTGCGAAACCGCAGACCAGGGTCTTGCCGTAGCGCGCCTTGAACTCGTGGAACTCGGAACCATCGACGATACGCGCGATCACTTCGCGGATATCGAACGGGCGGCGCGTATCCTGCGGAATCACGCCGTAGAGCTCTTCGGCGGGATAGCGCGGCTCGCTCGGCGCACGCAGCGCCAGCGGCATGTCCTTGCGGCGGTTGAGACTTGCAACGATGTCGCGCGCGATCGCCAGCGCGTGCGCATCGTTCTCGGCATAGTGATCGGCGACGCCGGAAACGGAGGTATGCACATCGGCGCCGCCGAGTGCTTCGGCATCGACCACTTCGCCGGTCGCCGCCTTCACCAGCGGCGGGCCGCCGAGAAAGATCGTGCCCTGTTCGCGCACGATGATCGTTTCGTCGCTCATCGCCGGCACATAGGCGCCGCCTGCCGTGCACGAGCCCATGACTACGGCAATCTGCGGAATGCCCAAGCCGGACATGCGCGCCTGGTTGTAGAAGATGCGGCCGAAGTGTTCCTTGTCCGGAAAGACTTCGTCTTGCAAGGGGAGAAAGGCGCCACCCGAATCAACCAGATAGATGCAGGGCAGGCGGTTCTCCAGGGCAACTTCCTGGGCGCGCAGATGCTTCTTCACCGTCATCGGGAAATACGTACCGCCCTTCACCGTCGCGTCGTTGGCGACCACTACCACTTCGATACCGTTGACGCGGCCGATGCCGGTGATGATGCCCGCCGCCGGTGCGGCATCGTCGTACATGCCGTGCGCAGCCAGCGGAGAAAGCTCGAGGAAGGGCGAGCCGGGATCGAGCAGGGCGCGGATACGCTCGCGCGGCAACAGCTTGCCGCGGGCGGTGTGCTTCTCGCGTGCCTTTTCGCCACCGCCTTCCGCGCTACGCGCCAGTTCGCGCTTGAGGTCGTCGACCAGCCCGCGCAGCTGCTCGCTGCTGGCCTGGAAGTCGGGCGAACGCGGATCGATCTGTGACGCGATGACACTCATGAGGACGGCTGCCGTGCTGGATCAAGCTGGCGATGATAATGGGGAACGGGGAAGGGGGAACAGGGAACGGAGAAGAGTGTCGCGGCGTGTAGCTCGCCGCAAACTCGATTTTCCGCTCCCCGTTCCCCAAAAAAAACCGGCCGCATAAAGCGGCCGGTTTTTTTGCAGTGGAAACCCGAAAGGCTTAGTGGCCCTTCATGGCGTCCTTGGCTTTGTCGGCAGCTTCTTTAGCATTGCCGGCAGCGTCCTTGGCAGCGTCGGCGGCCTTACCGGCAGCGTCAGCAGCGTTGGCAGCAGCGTCCTTAGCCTGGTCAGCAGCAGCCGGAGCAGCAGCGGTCGAGGCGGGAGCAGCGGCGGAAGCGGAAGCGGCAGCCTGCTGAGCCTGGTCGGCAGCCTGGCCAGCGGTGTCGGCAGCAGCCTTAGCCTGGTCGGCGGCCTGATCGGTCGCAGCGCCCGGGGCCGCAGCAGCAGCCTTCTGAGCCTGATCAGCAGCCTGCTGAGCCTGGTCAGCCGACTTCTGAGCGTCCTGCGCGGAATCCTGCGCGCCGTTGCTGCAAGCCGCCAGCAGCGCGACGAGCGCGGAGGCGAGTAGGGTACGCGTGAACTTCATTGTTGAATCTCCTTAGCCGTGGAATGCCGTTTGGCGGGCGTATTAATAACGCGTTCCCCGATTTCACGCTAGCTCTTTGTGAAGATAGCTTCAGGACGCAGTTAAACGACGTTCGCCACCGGCACCGGGTTTTTGCGTCCCGATCCCGCCGCTGTTCAGTTAAGTAAAGTAAAGATCAGCCGCCGATAAGTTCGACTGCGATCGCCGTGGCTTCGCCGCCGCCGATGCACAGCGATGCCACGCCACGCTTCAAACCGCGTACTTTCAAGGCGTTGAGCAGCGTGACTACCAGACGCGCGCCGCTGGCGCCGATCGGGTGGCCCAGAGCGCAGGCGCCGCCGTTGACGTTGACCTTGTCGTGCGGGATGCCCAGTTCCTTGATCGGCGTCATTGCCACCACGGCGAACGCTTCGTTGATTTCGAACAGGTCGACATCGCCAACCTTCCATCCGGCCTTGTCCAACACCTTCTGGATCGCGCCGACCGGTGCGGTAGTGAACCATTCCGGCTCCTGCGAATGGGTGGCGTGCGCGACGACGCGGGCCAGTGGCTTGAGGCCGCGCGCCTGGGCGTCGTCAGCCGAAAGCATGACGACCGCGGCGGCGCCGTCGGAAATGCTCGACGAGCTGGCGGCGGTGATCGTGCCGTTTTCCTTGCGGAATGCGGGCTTCAATGTCGGGATCTTGCCGATATCCGAACGGCCGGGCTGCTCGTCGGTATCGACCAGGACGTCGCCCTTGCGACCGGACACCGTGACCGGCACGATTTCACCGGCAAACGCGCCGCTCTGCTGTGCGGCCTGCGCACGCTTGACCGATTCGATCGCGAAGGCGTCCTGCTCTTCGCGGGTGAAGTGGTACTTGTCGGCGCACAGTTCGCCGAACACGCCCATCGCCTTGCCGTCGTACGGATTGGTCAGGCCGTCCCACGCCATGTGGTCGACCAGCTGGCCGTCGCCGTAGCGAATGCCGGTGCGGGCATTGACCATGTGCGGTGCATTGGTCATCGACTCCATGCCGCCGGCGACAACCACGGCGGCCGAGCCGGCCTTGATCAGGTCGTGCCCGAACATGATGGCTTTCATGCCCGAACCGCAGACCTTGTTGATGGTGGTGGCGCCGGTGCTGACCGGAATGCCCGCCTTGATCGCGGCCTGACGCGCCGGTGCCTGGCCGAGGTTGGCCGGCAGCACGCAGCCGACGATCACTTCACTGACGTCCTTGGCCGCGATACCGGACTGTTCCAGTGCGGCGCCGATAGCGGTAGCGCCCAGGGTCGGCGTGGGGACGCCGGTGAACTGGCCGAGGAAAGAACCGATGGCGGTGCGCTTGGCACCGACGATAACAACGTCCGACATGGAAAACTCCACAGATACGGCGGGAAGAATCCGCTGATTATCGCAGCGCAGCACAGGCCGGGCAAACGGCCGCCAGCTGAGACGCAGCGCGGGGTTTCACGCAATTAGTTGCGATTATGTTGTGTCAATATGCACCCAAGGCAGCGCGGGGGCGCTGTTTTCAACGGCTGGGCCCTGAGTGTCAGGGGCGGGGACGGACAACATGAAAGCGGGAATACACGGACTGCGTCGCCGGCAGGCGGCCGTACTCATCGCGATGTCGTTGAGCCTGAGCGCCTGCGGCGGGGGAGGCGGCGGCAATACGCGCCCTACCGCGCCGCCGCCGGTGCCGCCGCCACCGAGCAGTCCACCGGCTCCCGCACCGCCACCGCCGCCACAACCACCGATCGACGCGCAGCTCAACCTGACCGACACCTATGCCGCGCACAACGCCGGCTACGACGGTACCGGTGTGATCATCGGCGTCGTCGACAGCGGCATCATGCGCAACCATCCAGCGCTGGCCGGGCGGGTCAACAACGAGTTGATCTATGTCGATCCGACCCAGAACAACACCAAGATCGACGACGTCGTCGGCCACGGCACCTGGGTATCGGAAATTGCCGCGGGCAAACCCTTTGGTCAGTTCGTCGGCGGTATCGCGCCGGGAGCGACGCTGGTGTCGGCGCGCATCATCAACGATCAGGAACCGACCGACGATGGTTCGGGCAACGGCAACCGCGTCGGCCCCGACGAAGGACAATTCTTCGCCAGCGTCAATGACGACCTGATCAGCAATGGCGTCAAGGTGATGAACAACTCCTGGGGCGGCTTGTATTGGGACGCGACCGATACGGCAACGACCCAGGCCTTCGATGTCGCCTATAGCAAGTTCGTCAATCAGTATGGCGGTCTGGTGGTGTTCGCCGCTGGCAACGATTCCAAGCCCAATCCGAGCGATGTAGCGGCGTTGCCAAGTCGCGCACCCGATCTCGAAAAGGGCTGGCTTACCGCGGTAGCGCTCGACAGCCTCCATCCGACCCAGTTGGCCAGCTATTCGAACGCGTGCGGTATCGCGATGAACTACTGCCTGGCCGCGCCGGGCAATGTGATCGTCAGCGGCAAGGACGATACGCCGAGCAGTGAGAGTTACTGGATCGTCGAGGGTACTTCGTTCGCGGCACCGGAAGTTTCCGGTGCCGCGGCGCTGGTGTGGCAGGCGTATCCGTATTTCACCAATGATCTGGTGCGTCAGACTCTGCTTGGCACCGCAAAGGATCTGGGTGCGCCCGGTCCCGATCCGGTGTTCGGTTACGGTGCATTGGATGTCGGTGCCGCGGTGAATGGTCCGGAGAAATTCGACTGGGGCGATGTTACCGCGAATTTCAGCGGCATCTCATCGAGCTGGAATAACCCGATTTCCGGTGCGGGCGGTTTGATTAAGCAGGGTGACGGCATACTCAATCTCACCCAGCCATCGACCTATACCGGATTGACGCAAGTGCAGGCGGGTGTGCTCAATGCGATCTCGCTGCAGTCGTCGGTCAACATCAGTGCGAATGCGCAGTTCTCTGCTTCCGCGGTTACCGGCAATGTCACCAATGCCGGTACCGTGGCGCTGAATAGCGCAAGCGCCACGGTCACGGGAAACTATACGCAGCAAAGTACAGGTCGTCTCGCATTGTTGCTGGGAACGGAGCTGGACGTTACCGGACACGCACAGATCGACGGTGACTTGATGGTCATCGGCAAGACCTCCGGTTATGTAGTCAATTCGCATACGACGGTATTGTCGGCAACCGGCGGCCTCAGCGGTACCTTCGCGACATTGAGTGTCAGTTCGAATGTTCCGCTGTTGCAGGCAACGCGCAACTACGACGCCAACACCGCGTGGCTCGATGTGCAGCAAGTCCAGGTGACCCAGGTGGGCGGCATTTCGTTTACCCCCGCCTCGTTCGGTGCCGCACAGCGCCTCGATGGCGCATTCAACCAGATCAATAACCAGCTCACCAACCCACCGCCGGCCAGTCCATCGCCCACGGTCAACCAGAGCTTTATCGACAGCGCGGCCAAGATTCAGCAAACCCCGACGACCAGCGCGCTGCAGCAGTCCCTGCAATCGCTCTCCGGTCAGTTGCATGCCGCCAGCGCGGCGATGACGTTCGAAGCCATCGATGCCGGCACGCAGGCGTTGTCCGATCGTTTCGATCAACTGCTCACCGGACCTGTGAGTGGTGGCTGGTCGCAGACGCTTGGCTATCACGGCAGCATGAATCGCAGTGGCTTCAACAGCGTCGGTTACGATTTGAACGGCTGGATGGTCGGACAGGACTTCAAGTTCGGCAGCAACGGTATCGCTGGTTTTGCGGTCAGCCAGGCACAGGGCCTCGGGCGTTTGAGCGAAAGCGCCGATCAAGGCAATAGCCGTTCGGTCGAGGGCATGCTCTATGGTGGCTTGATCAGGAACGACTGGTACGCGATGGGCCGTGTCGGCGTTGGCAACTATCGTGAAGATATGCGCCGCAACTTGCTGCTCGGCGCGGACAGTGCAGCAGTGGCGAGCGATTCGCTTGGCCGCTACGAAGTGGCGTATGGCGAAAGCGGCTATCGCTTCCATCTCGGCAATGCGCTGATCACGCCGTATATGAATCTGCAATACGCGCAGATCGAGCGTAGTGCGATCAACGAACTCGGTGGCGATGGGTTCGGACTGAAATCGGGCGGACAGAGCATCGAGCGCTGGCAGGCGGGCCTCGGTGTACGCACCACGCAATCGTGGTCACTGGGCAGCGCCGGCAACCTTGGTCTGCAATTCCGCTTCCTGTGGCAGCAGGCGTTCGCGATGCGCGGCGACGTGTTCGATGCAAGCTTCGACGCGCTCAATCAGTGGGCACCCGTCGGTGGTATCGGCGTGTCGCGTTATGGCGGCGTAGCTGGCGCGACGCTCAACTGGGAATTCTCCAAGCGTTCGAGCCTTGTAGCTGGTTATGACCAGCACTTCGATCAGCATCAGCTTGGGAAGACGGGGACGTTGACGTATCGGTGGGAGTTCTAACGGATTAGGAGTGAGAGAAGAGGAGTGAGAGATAAAGGCGATGAGCTTCGGCGCTTTTGCTCCTAACTCTAACTCCTCACTCCTAGTTCCTCACTCCTGGCTCTTCAAGCCTTGCCGTGAAACAACTCACGCCCAATCAACATCCGACGAATCTCGTTCGTCCCCGCGCCGATCTCATACAGTTTGGCATCGCGCAGCAAGCGCCCGGCCGGGAACTCGTTGATATAGCCGTTGCCACCCAAGGCCTGGATCGCTTCCAAGGCAACATGCACCGCCTTCTCCGATGCATTAAGCAAGCACGCCGCCGGATCGATACGCGACTTCGAGCCACTGTCGAACTGCTGCGCCACCATGTACGCAAAGCCGCGCGACGATTGCAGCGAGGTGTACATGTCGGCGATTTTCGCCTGCATCACGCCGAACGTACCGATCGGTGCGTTGAACTGCTTGCGCTCGCGCACATACGGAATGACCAGGTCCATCGCCGCCTGCATCAAACCGATCGGGCCGCCCGATAGCACGAGGCGTTCGGTATCCAAGCCGCTCATCAGCACGCGCACGCCTTCGTTCACTTCGCCGACGATATTTTCGGCGGGGATTTCGCAGTCCTCGAATACCAGCTCGCAGGTGTTCGAACCACGCATGCCCAGCTTGTCCAGCTTCTGTGCGGTCGAAAAACCCTTCATGCCTTTTTCGACGATGAACGCGGTCATGCATCGGCTACCGGCCACGCGCGGTGCCGTGCGCATATAGACCAGCAGCACGTCGGCATCGGGACCGTTGGTGATCCACATCTTCGAGCCGTTGGCGACCCAGACGTTACCCTTCAATTCGGCCTTGCAGCTCATCGAGCCGACCACGTCCGAACCCGCGCCGGGTTCGCTCATCGCCAGCGCGCCGATGTATTCGCCCGAGCACATCTTGGGGATGTACTTGCGGCGCTGGGCTTCATTGCCGTTATGGAAAATGTTCTGCACGGCCAGGTTCGAATGCGCGCCGTAGGACAGGCCGACCGAACCCGATGCACGCGAGATCTCTTCCATCGCCACCATATGCGCGAGGAAGCCCATGCCGGTGCCGCCGTATTCCTCCGGAATGGTCATGCCCAGCAGGCCCATGTCGCCGAACTTCTTCCATAGGTCGGCCGGGAACAGATTGTCGCGGTCGATGTGATCGGCGCGCGGCGCGATCTCTTTTTCGGCAAACGCATGCACGCTTTCGCGCAGCATGTCGATGTCTTCTCCGAGCGGGAAGGGACGCATGGTGCAACTTCTCCTGTTCTTTCGTTGTATCGCGCAAACCCCGGGATGATAGCTGGCCACGCCACTTTGACCTTGGCGCACCGCACCAGATCGAGGCTCAACCTGACGTTAAATTGTTGCAAATAAGAATCACTATCAATTAAAATCGCTGCCAGGACGTACCCATCAAAGCGGGTAGACGCCGACTTCCACATAGCGGGCTACCACTTTGAACATCATTCTGTCGCTTTCCGCGTCGCGGAAATCCGTGTCGTTTTCCCTGAAGCTCTTGCCGCTGGCTCTCGCCTGCGCCACCTCCGTCCATGCCGACGACACCAGTGCGACCACGGACCAACGCAAGACGACCGTACTCGAAGGCATCCGGGTCGACGCCACGGCGGTCGATGCGTACCGCACCGATAACGCCTCGGCCGGCGCGCTCGGCAATCGCGCCCTGCTCGATACGCCGTTCTCGATCGACGCCGTGACCGAAGAGCTGATCAAGAACCGCCAGGCCAACAACATCAACGACGTGTTCAAGGGCGACGCGAGCACGACGCCCTTCAGCAACGGCTATTCGGGCGAAAACTCGGCCTTCAGCGTGCGCGGCCTGCAGATCGACGAATTGAACGGTTACCGCATCAACGGCATGTCGGTGCCGGCGTGGGCTGCCGATATCCCGGTCGAACATTTCCAGCAGATCGAACTGCTCAAGGGGCTGTCCGGTTTCATGTACGGCTTCTCGCAGCCGGGCGGCATGCTCAATTTCGTCACCAAGAAGCCGACCGAGCAGCCGACGGCGACATTTCGCCTGGGCTACACCTCCCGTTCCTCGATCACCGAGGAGGCCGATCTGGGCGGCCGCTTCGGCAAGGACCACCAGTTCGGCTATCGCCTGGACGCGGTGAACGAGCAGGGCGGTACCTACGTCGACGGCGGCTATATCAAGCGCAAGTCGGTCTCGCTGGGCCTGGACTGGCGCATCAGCGATCAACTGACCTGGCACTTCGACAGTCTTTACCAGGACCGCCACATTCGTGGTGCCATTTACGGTGTGATCCCTTGTCAGGATTTCGGCGTGTGCCAACCGACTGGGCCGCAATTCGTGTCGATCCCGTCGCCGCTCAAAGGTAGCCAGCGCATCAGTTCGACCGACACCGGCTATGGCACCAGCATGCGCATGGCCACCACGGGCGTGACCTGGAACATCTCGCCGGACTGGACCTTCAGCGCCGACGCCGCGATGACGCTGCAAGGGCGTAGCAACCGGGACAGCGCCATTTTCCTGCTCGACAACCAGGGTCAGTACCTGGAGCACCAGTACCTGGGTTACACCGATTATCTGTATCGCAGCGCGCAGGCGATGCTCAACGGCCATTTCGAGACGGGTTCGCTCAAGCATGATGTCGTCGTCGGCGCGGCCTGGCAGAAGAATATGCAACGCTACGGCGACAATATCTTCGACGAAGCCGACCTGGGCATCGGCAATATCCATAACCCGAGCGACTTCGCGCAATCGCCGATTCCGTTGATTCGTCACGTACGCGATTCATCGAGCGAAACGCAGGGCGCGGTATTCGCCAGCGACACCGTTACCTTCAGCGAGCAATGGCAAGCCCTGCTTGGCCTGCGTGCGATCGATTACACGCAAAGCGGCTACAACTATTTCAGCGACGGCAAGCGCAATGCCTTGTACGAGCGCAAGCCCGTGACGCCGACCGTCGCGTTGATGTACAAGCCCGCCGCATGGATGACTGTCTACGCCAGCTACGTCAAATCGCTGGAGGAGGGCACCAGCGTGCCAGCCGGCCAGGGGTATGCCAACGAAGGCGAAGTCTTCGCGCCGATGACCAGCAAGCAATACGAGCTTGGCGCGAAATTCGCGCAGGACACCTGGAACCTCAATGCCGCGGTCTTCCGCATCGAACGTGGCCTGGCGTATTCGGTAGTGCGCGACAACCAGCGCTTCATGACCCAGGATGGCCAAGTGCGCTTTGACGGCTTCGAACTCTCCGGACAGACCCGGCTCGGTTCGCAATGGACGCTGCTCGGCAGCGCGATGTGGCTGGATGCCACCAATGAGCGCGCCGATCCAACGGTCGAAGGCAAGCGGGCCTTCGGTTCGGCGCGTTTCCAGGCCAGCAGCTATATCGAATACGCCGTACCGACCATGCCGGGCTGGGTGCTCACGGCGGGCGGTCGTTACGTCGGCAACCGCCCCCTGGAATCGAACAACAGCAATATCGCCGGGGCGTACCACACGTTCGACGTAGGCACCCGCGTGACGACCAAGGTAGGGCAGTATCCAGTGACGTTCCGTTTGAATCTCGACAACATCACCAACGAGAAGTATTGGCTGGTGGGTTGGGAGAGCATCATGAATCAGGGCGCGCCGCGGGTGTTGCGGGCTAGTGTGGAGGTTGCTTTGCAGTGAGAGAGCAGGAGCGAGGAGTGAGTGAAGAGGAGTGAGGAGTAAGAGTGAAGTGCAAGGGCAAGAGCAAGGGCTCTTCTCTCACTCCTCACTCCTCTTCACTCACTCCTTACTCCTTACTCCCCGCAGCTCGCAAAGCGAGCGTCCCAGCCGCCCTCAATGCACCTTCGCAAACTTCGCCTTCACCGCCACACCCGACATCAAGAAGCCCTTATGGCATTCGTAGTTGTTCGGGTCGCTGTAAACCACGTCGTTGTAGTTGCTGACGATGTCTATCACCGCGTTGGCGCCAGCCTGCTTGGCATCGTTCTGCAGGGCGATCAACACCGACTGCATCACGCGGTTGCAGGTTTCCTCGTCGGACTTGGCGAACGCATTGGTCTTGCGGCTGATCGTGGCATTGTCGTTGACCACGGTCGCGTTGCCGGCCGGATGGTTGCCAGCGAGGTAGAACTTCACCGTGCCGTCGAGCTTGCCGTCCTTGGTGGCGCCGTCGATCGCCGCCTGGATGGGCAGATGCACGATTTTGTCGGCGGCCATGCTGACGGCCGGAAACGCAAAGAGCAGGGCGGCGACGAGATAAGTAGCTTTCATGCGGACAGACCCCCTTCGGTGGAAAAGAACGTACGCAACAGGCTCAACACAGCCCGCCGTTGACCGCCAGCACCTGGCGGGTGATATAGCTGGCATCCGCGCTGAGCAGAAACTGCACGGCGGCGGCGACTTCCTCGGCGTTGCCCGCGCGCTGCATCGGGATCGCCTTGAGAATCTCTTCGAGCGGTAGATCGTCGTTGAGCATGTCGGTATCGATCAGCCCGGGTGCAACGCAGTTGACGGTGATCTTGCGCTTGGCCAGCTCGACCGCCAGCGCCTTGGCCGCGCCGATGACGCCGGCCTTGGAAGCGCTGTAGTTGACCTGTCCGCGGTTGCCGATCATGCCCGACACCGAGGTGATGCAAACGATGCGCCCGGCGGCGCGGCGACGGATCATCGGCATGACCAACGGATGCAATACGTTGTAGAAGCCGTCGAGATTGGTGCGCAGCACCTGGTCCCAATCCTCGTCGCTCAATGCAGGGAAGGCACCGTCGCGCGTGAGTCCTGCATTGCAGACCACACCGTAATACGCACCATGCGCTTCGACGTCGCTCTCCAGCGCGGCCTTGCAAGCGGCGCGGTCGGCAATATCGAACTGCAGCACCCGCGCCTGGCGCCCCAAAGCATGGATCTGTGCCGCGACGCTGTCGGCTTCCTCGCGACGCGAGCGGCAATGCAGGACGACGTCGTAACCCGCGTCGGCAAGACGCAGCGCAATGGCTCGGCCGATGCCACGGCTGGAGCCGGTGACCAGGACGGTGTCAGTCATGGGATATTCCTTGCGTACCGGCGGCTGCCTGGGTGAAAAAGAGATTCGCTTCGGGCGGGCTGAAAACGCTCAGGCGCGCGTTAGCCTCGATCCCTGCCGCTTCGATGCGACAAGCAAACGAACCCATGCCGTTCTCGTCATGAAACACGCGCTCTGCTTCGATGCGCAGCGTGCAGCCGACGGGAAAACGATCGACATTGCACTCGTATTGGCGCGTGCCCAGGAGAAAGCCCAGACGGATCGGCTTTTGCTCGTTGAGCGAGTGCGCACCGGCCCAGGCGGCAACGCTTTGCGCCATCAATTCGACACCGGCCCAGGCCGGAAAGCCGCCGTCGGCGTCGCTGAAAAGCCCGCCCGCGCGAATCGTCGTCGTGCACACGATCCGTTCGGCATCGAGTTCGATCATACGATCGAGCAGGCTCATGTCGCCGCTATGCGGCACGACGTCGGCAATCGGCCAAAGCGTCATGCCGCATCTCCCAGAATCACGCTGGCATTGTTGCCGCCGAACGCAAAGGAATTGCTCATGACGTAGCGCGGTTTGCCTGCGAGGAGCCGGCTCGCGCGTGTGGTGAAGCGCAGCGCGGGCAGGGCGGGATCGGGCACGCCGTCCCATACATGCGGCGGCAAGTGTCGCTCGCTGCGGTCGTCGGCAAGGGCCAGCCAACAGAAGGCCGCTTCGAGCGCGCCCGCAGCGCCCAGGGTATGCCCGGTCAACGACTTGGTCGAAGAACACGGTACGTCCTGCGCAAGCATGGCTGCGAGCGCCAGGCTTTCCATGCTGTCGTTATGCTCGGTGGCGGTGCCGTGCAGATTGATATAGTCGATCTGCGCGATGTCGAGCCCGGCTTCCTGCAAGGCGGTGCGCATGGCCTGCTGCGCGCCCAGGCCCTGCGGTTCCGGCGAGGACATGTGATAGGCATCGGAGCTGGCGCCGCCACCGAGATACTGGATGGGAGCCTCGTCGCGGGTCATCAGAAACAAAGCCGCCGCCTCGCCGATATTAATGCCATGGCGATGCTGCGAAAACGGATTGCAACGCTCGGGGTCGGTGGCTTCCAGCGCGAAGAAGCCGTTGATCGCCAAACGACATAACGTATCGGCACCGCCACACACCACGGCGTCGCACAGACCAAGCCGCAACATGCGTTGCGCACTCATCAGCGCACGTGCGCCGGAGGTACAGGCCGTGGAGATGCCGAAGCAGGGGCCGCTCAATTCAAGCCATTCGGCAAGAAACTCGGCGGGTGCGCCCAGTTCCTGATGCGCGTAGCGGTAGTCGGCTGGCCATGCGCCATCGCGCTGATAGGCGCCGACGCCATGGGTAGCCTCTTCGATCGCGGTGGTGCTGGTACCGATGACCACGCCGATGCGGTGTTGGCCGTAGCGCGCGATGGCGGCACGGATATCGGCTTCGATTTCCTGTGCCGCGGCCAGCAGCAGACGGTTGTTGCGGTTATCGCGGTCTGTCAGTTGGGCAGGTACGGCCGGCAAGGGGAAATCCACCTTTCCCAACGGCAAAGCATGCCCAGGCACCCAGCCTTGTGTACTGGGCAATCGCGTGTCATCGCCACCGAACAACGCATCGGCAACGGCCGCCTTGCCGGCGCCGAGATTGCAGATCACACCGAGAGCGTTGAGATAGAACTTCATGGCATCGACAAGGGCTTGCGTGCCGCTGCATTGACCAGGGTTTCGTCGCGCTGGCCGGGCGGTGGCGGTGCGCGCAGGCCCCAGCGCTCAAGCAGGCCGAAGTCTTTCGAGCGGCTCCACCACAAGTAAGGAAACGAGACATTGGCCGGTTCGAAGACGAAGCCTTGCTGGCGAATCATCGCTAGATACTCGTCAGCCGTCTTCTGCACCTCCATGGGATGGCGGAAGAACCAGCGAATCACCCAGGTATCGATATAGGCCTTGGTCGACTCGGCAAACAGCAACAGGCCACCGGGTTTGAGCACGCGCCAGAATTCGGCCAGCGCCTTGTCCTGCTCGACCAGGTGATGAAAGGTCTGGTGGCAGAACACGATATCCACGCAGGCATCGGGCAGCGCGATTTCAGCGCAATCGGAGGTGAGCAGGTCGATGGCGATGTTTTCGCGCGTCGCCTCGGCTCGCGATAGTTCGATGCTGTGCGGATCGGCGTCGATACCGATCATGCGCGCCGGCTGAAACGCATCGCGCAGCAGGCGGAACGATTTACCCTGTCCGCAGCCGACATCCAGCAGCGTGCCGCCCTGCGGCGTCGGTTCGCCGATCAGGCGCTTGAGGTCGTTGATCGCCACGCGCAATACATGGTGCTGCCAGGTATGGCTGCGCAGGAAATAGAAACCGATGCGGGTTTCTTCGACGTAGGTCTGGCTTGCGTAGGTCATGATGAAGCTACTGAGGTAGGTGAGGCGTCGCGCTGCAATGCATGCTCGACGGCATCGATAAAGACTTGCGGGGAGACCAGCTGCATCTCCCCGTCGGCGATGTTGACAGCCACCTGGATGGTGCTGGCGCGCGTGATCCGTTCCCCGCTCTGGGCATCGCAAATGAGATAGTGCAGCTTCAGCCGGTTCTGCCATTCGACCAGTTCGGCGTGCACATGCAGGCGCTGCCCGAAGCGGGCGGCGCGCACGTAGCGCAGCTGAAGGTCGATCACGGGCCAGACATAGCCGGCCTGTTTCATCTGCGTGTAGTTGTGGCCGATCGCATCGAGCAGGGCGCATCGTGCGATCTCCAGGTATTTCACGTAGTGACCGTGCCACACGACGTCCATCGAGTCGACGTCGAAGAACGGCACGACCACTTCGGTGGTGATCTTGAAGACGCCGTTAGCGCGCATCGTCGGCCTCCTCGGCAGGCAGCTGCCAGTACGCGTAGAAATTGAACCACTGCAGCGGCGCTTCGAGGCAGCGCTGGGCGAGGGCATCGGCGTAGCGCTGCGCCCAGCCGTGGATGGCCTCCTCGCGGCGGCCACGTTCCCACGTCGCCGTTTCCAGGAAGGCATCGAGATAGATGCGATAACGGCCATCGACCTTCAGGCAGCACAGCAGATTGACCGGGCAACGCAGAATGCCGGCCAGCAGCCACGGGCCTTGTGGAAACGCCGCGGGATGACCGAGAAAATCCACCACCACCCGGCGGCCTTCACGCAACGGGACCCGGTCGCCGGCAATCGCGAGCCATTCGCCGCGTTCGATCCGTTGCGACAGGTCCATCATCATCGCGGTATCGAGTTCGCTGACCTGGATCAGACGCATGCTGCGATCGCCCGCTTCGTCGAGCAGCTTGTTGAAATGCGCGACGTGCTGGTTATGCACGAGCACGTTCAAGGGCACCTGCTCGCCCAGTTCCGCCATCGCGCGGCACACGTCCAGATTGCCCAGATGCGTCACGACCAGGATCTGCCCGCGACCACCATGCTGGCTCTGCAACAGCTTGTTGCGCACGCCATGCGGATCGATCAGTTGCACCTGCTTCAACGACAGCTTGCCGCGCCACACATCGAGCCTGTCGAGCAGATTGACCGCATAGGCCATGAACTGCCCGAACACGCTACGCAGATGGGGCTGCAGTTCCGGTCGGCCGCTCCATGCAGCCAGATAGGTCTGATACTGGCGCACGTTGCGCCGCGCCTTGCGGCCGGAGACAAAGAAATAAAGCACGATCAGATACAGCACTGGTGTGACCGGGCCACGGCCAAGCAGGCGAATGGCCTGCGCCGTCAGCTTCATCCAGAAGAAGCTGCCGCGTTCCTTGTGGGTTGCCCAGTGACTGCTCGTGGCGCCGGCCTCATTCATGCGCGGCGCTCCATATCAATCGACCCGATGAATAATTTGCGTCGCCATGGCGATAGGAAAAATGCAATTTGCCGCGTGTCCGGTCGGCGCGCAGGGTCAACGTGACCGGCGCGCCTGGCCGCAGCAATTGCTGGAACTTCAACGCTTCCATGCTGTGGCAGCGCTCGCCGGTGCCCAGTCGTGAAGCGGCCAGGTTCAGTGCCCAGGCCACCTGTACCGCCCCCGGCACTACCGGCGCGGTGGCGAAATGTCCGGGGAAATGCGCCAGGTCCAGCGGGACACGCAGCTCGATGATGCGTGCATCGTCCGCGTCGTGTTCGGCAACCATGATCGGGGAGCGCGGCAGCGGTTCGCGCAACAGTGCGGCGACATCGACACCCTGCTTGGCTTGCGCTTCGTCGAGCAGGCGCACGACGTGCGGTGCTTCAGGTAGCGCCAGTGCCTGGACAAAAGCGGACTTGCCAAGACGACATAGCGCATCGGCGCCTTCACGATTCAGCACCAGCACCGCACCTTCAGCCTGCACGTGCGCCTGGGCGAGCCACGCGTGGTCGCGCAGCAACGCGGCAAGCCCGGGCACGGCCACGTTCACGCCGCCCTCCGCAGGCGGCGTCGCAGCAGCCATTCGCCACCGAACAGCACGCCCATGATGAAATACACCAGCAGTCCGTTGTAAAGCGTCCACCACGCCAGCGGCGACCATAAGGTCAGCACGGCGGAAACGACGCCGTTGAAAATAAAGAAGCCCACCCAGACCCAGGTGACCTTGCGCGTATAGGGGATCGCTGCGGGCGGCAGATCCGGCTCGCGCACGCGTGCAATGCGCTCGATGATCGGCGGCCCGTAGACTAGGCTAAGGCCGAACGCACATAGCAGGAGCGCACTGATCAGCGTGGGGTACCAGCGCAGCAGGAACGACTCGCCACTCAAGGCCAGCAGCGCGCAATAGGTCAACGCGGCGCCCACCATCCAGCGTCCGCCCGGTTCGCGCAGCAGCGCGGGCGCGCGAATCAGCCAGATCGAGCCGAGCACCAGGGCGAACACCGGTGGCGAGACTTTATCCATGCCGAAATAAACGACAAACGGATAGAGCAGCCCGATCACAGGCAACAGAATGGAGGTTATCCGGCGCATGCGTCCCGCTGGGCGGTCACGAAATCCGCAAGGCTGGCGATGGTGGCGAAGTGCTGGCGTGCGTCCTTCGAATCCGACGCAATCCGGATGTCATAGCGCTTCTGCAAGGCGAGCGCGAGTTCCAGCGCATCGACCGAATCGAGCCCCAACCCCTCACCGAACAGCGGCTGCTCCACCGGGATTTGCGAGGGATCGACGTCTTCGAGATTGAGCGTGTCGACGATCAGTTGAGCAATTTCCTGCTGCAATGCGTTCACGATAACGAAAACTCCTTGGCATAAAGGGCGTGCAGATGTTCGTTGAGCCGGCGCGATGCGATCGGCGCGGCGGTATCGGCGCCGTAACGATCCACGGGGATGTCTTCGCCGACATGGATGTGCACATTGATGCGCCGATCGGGGATGCGATACCAAGGCTCGGCCTTGGTCAGCGTGGTAGGTACGACGCTAATGAACACGGGCGTCACCATCTGTGCGCCACGCACCGCGATCGCCGCTGCACCACGGTGAAACACCGGCGCGCAACCGGGCTTGGTGCGCGTGCCTTCGGGGAATACGATCAGCGTCTGTCCTTCGCGCAGCACTTCGGCGGCTTGTTCCAGCATCTCCGGGCTGCCGTTGTTGCTGATGTATTGCGCCGTGGTCACCGGCCCACGTGTACAGGGGTTGTGCCACAGGCCCTGCTTGACGATGCAGTTGGCGTCGCGGATATGCGCGATCAGAAACACTACATCGATCAACGAAGGATGGTTGGCGACGATCAACTGACCGGGCCGGCCGAGGCGCTCCGCACCGTCGAAACGGAAGTTGAGCACACCGGTGCGATACATGAACTGCACATGCAGATAGAACGCGCGATGGATCGCCGCGCGCGCGCGGCGTCGCCGTGCCAGCGCGTCGCCGGGCAGCAGACCGAGCAGCGGCAGGATCAGGACGCGCAGCACCAGGCCGCCCAGGCCGAAAAGCAGAAAACTCAGGCCGGTGGCGATCAGACGCCACGCGAACGCGTCGGTGCGACGCCGTGTCAGCGGAGCGGTTGCCAGATCCATCGACGTCTCTTCCAAGGGTGCTCCAGCGGTACGCGCTCGCCAAGCTGCGAGCGAAGAAAATCCAATGCGTGCGGCCACGCGCCGGTATCGCGACGGTTGTCTCCCGTCGTCAGCTCCAGGCGCCAGTCGCTTCCCTCCGCGCGCTCCCCGGGAACGACTCGCCCCACGCGCAAGGCCAGAGCATACGAGAACGGCACATCATCGATCCATGTGTCGTAAGCCGCAGGCGGCCGCTCTTCGGCGATCACCACCAGCACCGATGGCGTGGCGTCGCCGAGCAGGCCGGCGGCCTCGACCATGGCATGTTCGAAGGTATCCGCCTCGCCGGCGATCGCCACCGATTCGCCGCGCTGGCCACGCAGCATCGACCATTGGCCGGCGATCGCGTTATGCACGGACAGGCCGAACTGGGTGGGCGATAGCGGCTGTTCGGCGGCTACGTCGCTGAGCAGGGCGAAGGTTCGCGGCGTCTCGCCGTGGCGTGAGGCGAACACGAACGGCAATTGTTCGTCTTCAGCACAAAGCGGCCAGGCCACATCCAGCGTCATGCGTGCCAGCCGACTCAGCCGGCGGCGTTGCATGGCCGGCAGAAAATCGCAGCTGGGCTGCGTGTCTGCGGCATCGGGAAGCGCGGGATTCCGCGCCCATGCTTGCCAGGCAGCTTCGTCTTCGAGTCCGGGCGCCCAGGCGCGCCACTGTTCGATGCGCAAGTCGATCACGCGTTGCACCCCGCGTGGCGGCGGAACATCAGCGACGCGCAGCTGCCGCCAAAGCCGAAGCTGTTGGACAGCACGCTGTCGATGCGCTGGCGACGCGACGCGGTGACCAGCGGCGCTTGCGCAAAATCGGCATCGAGATGCGCGATGGCCTGGCCGGACAGGAATTCGTGTTCAAGCATCAGCAGGCAGGCGACAGCATCAAGCGCGCCGGCCGCACCCGGTGCATGACCGCTTAGTCCTTTGATTGACGACATCGGCGGTACCGGCGCGCCATGTTCGCCAAAGACCGATGCAATGGCCTGCCATTCGGCCAGGTCGCCCTGCCGCGTCGAACAGGCATGCGTGTTGATGTAGTCAGGCAGTTCGCCGGCACGGTCCAGCGCCTGGCGAATCGCGCGCGCAATGCCTTCGGCGCCGGGGCCGACCATGCTGGTCGCATCGGTGCCGGTACCGTAAGCGGTGATCTCGGCGAGAATCGGTGCGCCGCGTTGCTGCGCATGGTCGAGCGATTCCAGTATCAGCACGCCTGCGCCGGCAGCGAGCACGAAACCATCGCGTGCACTGTCGTAAGGGCGCGATGCGCGCTCGGGGTGTGCGTTGCTGGTGCTGGACAGGGCGTCCATCGCATCGAACCACAACGCTGTAGTGTCATGCAGTTCGTCGCTGCCGCCACACAACACCACGTTCTGCTTGCCCAGCTGGATCAGCTCCATGGCGTGGCCAATCGCATGCGTGGCGCTGGTGCAGGCCGAACTCATCGTATAGCTGTAGCCGCCGATGCCGAAAATATGCGCGAGGCTGGCCGACAGGTTGCTGCTCATGCCGCGCGGCACGGTGAACGGTGAGATGCGCTCGATACCGCGCTCGCGGAAATTTTCCAGCGCGAACTGATGTTCGCTCAGCGCCGCGCCGCCGCCCATCACCAGGCCGCAGTCGGCATGGCTCAAGCGCTCCGGCAACAAGCCTGATTGCTCCAGGGCTTCATGCAGGGCGTACCAGGCATAAAGCGCCGGCGTGGCGAGAAAACGCCGCAGCTTGCGCGGCAGATCGAGCAAGCCTTGCGGATCGACCGGCCCACCGACCCGGCTGCGCATGCCCAGATCGGCAAACGCTTCCATGTGTCGAATACCGCTGCGGCCTTCGCGCATCGCATCGAGCAAGGCATCGGTACCCATGCCCAGGCAGCTCACCGCGCCCATGCCGGTGACCACCACGCGCGGCAGACCGGCTGCGTTGTGGCGGGCGTGCATCGCATCGGGGCGCATGCCGATGGGCATCAGGCGTGGGCCTTGAAGATCAGCGAGGTATTGATGCCGCCGAACGCGAAGTTGTTGTTCATCACATACGGTGTATCGATGTCGCGGCCACTGCCGACGATGTAGTCGAGTTCGGCGCAGGCGGGATCGATATCGGTGAGGTTGATCGTCGGCGCGAACCAGCCGCCGCGCATCATCTCGATCGCCCACCAGCTTTCCAGTGCACCGCAGGCGCCGAGCGTGTGGCCGACATAGCTTTTCATCGAACTGATCGGCACGCGCACACCGAGCACTTCGGCGGTGGCATGGCTTTCGGCCACGTCACCACGATCGGTGGCGGTGCCGTGGGCGCTGACGTAGCCGATAGCCTCGGGTGCGAGCTGCGCATCGTTCAAGGCCAGACGCATCGCGGCAGCCATGGTTTCGCTGGTCGGCTGGGTGATGTGGTTGCCGTCCGAATTGCAGCCGAAGCCGACGATCTCGGCATAGATGCGCGCGCCGCGTGCCCTGGCGTGTTCGTACTCTTCCAGCACCAGCGTCGTCGCGCCTTCGCCGACCACCAGGCCATCACGTGCGCGGTCGAACGGGCGTGGCGTCAGCTGCGGCTCGTCGTTGCGCGTACTGGTGGCGAACAAGGTATCGAACACGGCGACGCCGGGGCCTGACAGTTCTTCCGCACCACCGCACAGCATCAACTGCTGCTTGCCTTGCTGGATCGCCTCGAAGCCAAAGCCGATCGCCTGGCTGCCCGAGGTACATGCGCTGGAGGTGGGAATGATGCGGCCCTTCAAACCGAAGAACACGCCGACATTCACCGCCGTAGTGTGCGCCATCATCTGGATATAGCTGGTCGCGGTGACGCCTTGCATCGAGCCGGTTTCCAGCATGCGGCCCATTACGCGCACCGGCTCGATACTGCCGCCGGAGGAGCCATAGGCGACACCCATGCGACCATCGGCAATCTCGGCGTTGCCATGCAGTCCGGCATCGTGCAGCGCTCGCTCGCTGGCGGCGACCGCCAACTGCGCCACGCGGCCCATCGAGCGCAGGTGACGACGCGGCCAGTCCGGTATCGTGAAGTCGTCGACCGGACAACCCAGGCGGCTGTTCAAGGCATCGAAATAGTCCCATTCGGGCATGCGCCGCGCGGCGTTGCGAAACGCGCGCAGGCGCGGTTCGATCTGCGCCCAGTCATGGCCCAAAGGCGTAATACCGCCGATGCCGGTCACTACCACGCGTTTCATTGCCATCGGCTCCCCAGAATGATGTCCATCATGTGCTCTTTTCGCGCCCCAGGCTCATCGGCACCATCACCACGGTGATGCCGATGCCAAGCAGAAGCGTGAGTCCAAAATGTTGTAGCGCCGGCATCGAACTGATCGCCAGCAGTCCAAACGACAGCAGCGCGGTGACCGCCGACAGCAGCACGCTGGTAAACGTGGCGCCGGGCAGATGCCGCGTATGCGGCTCGCCTTCCTGCATGAATACCGCGTAGTTGGCGCCCACGCCCAGGACCAGCATCAAGGCCATCCAGTGGAACAGCGTCAGTGGCTGGCCGAGATAGCCCAGTGCGGCCAGGGTCAGGCCGATACCGAACACCGGCGGCGCCATGACACGCGGCATCTGCCGCCAGCCGTAGCGCCAGCCGAACACCGGCGCGATCAATACCAGCGCGGCCAGCAGCCAGAGGCTGGCATAGTGGCGATAACGACCGAACAGGTTCGACACGCTGGCCGGCTTGTCGATCAACTCCACGCCGGGCAGACCTTCGGCGGCGGCGCGCAACAGCGCAACGTCTTCCTGTCCTTGCGGTACCACCAGTGCGCCAAACCCATGACTTCCATCGACCATCCATAGATATCGGAATGGGGTGGATATCGGCAGCTTCATCCATTCCTGGATAGTCAGCGGCGTACCGGGCCAGGCCCCGACATAAGTGTCGATGGCATCCTGGCGAAAGCCTGCGTTCTGCAGCATGGCCTTGAGTTTGTCCGGCTGCGCAAACAGCGGCGCCAAGGCGGCCTGATTGGCCTGCTGGCGCTGCTGCGAAGGCAGCATCACCGCGATGCCGAGCCAGCTTTGCAACGTTCCTTTGTCGACCATGGCCTGCAGGCGCGCATCGAGGGCTTCTTCGCGCTGCAAGGTTTGTTCGGCCGTATCGCCATGCACGAGATAGAACTGCGTGCCGTTGCCCAGGCCGGTGATATCGCGGATATGCGCCTCTTGTTCGGTCACGCTGGCGGGCGGCGAAATCAGTAGATGGATATCGTCGTCGTGGCCCAGCCGCCACCAGCCCGGTAGCGCGATCACGATCAAGACGACAAACGCCGGCCAGCCGGCGCGACCGGCAAGACGCTGCAAACCGCTGGCCAAGGTCACCAGTCGCGGCGACATCGGTCGGGTCGGTTTCTGCAACAGCGCGGGGAGCAGCCAGAACACGCTGACGCAAGCGGCAAGCATGCCGGCCATGGCGAACACCGCCATCTGCCGCAGGGCAGGGAAGGGCATCAGGCCGAGCAGTGCATAGCCGAGCAGCGAGGTACCCAGAGCCAGCAACAGGGCAGGGCGCACCTGGCGCGAGCCACGCGTGGCGTCCCACGACGTGCCGGCATTGGCGCGCGCACTGAGGTACTGGATCGAATAGTCCACCGCTTCGCCAAGCAGGGCCGCACCGAACACCAACGTCAACAAATGGATCTGGCCGAATATCAGCAGCGTCAACGTCAACGCCGTCACCACGCCGATGGCCGTCGACAGAAACGCCAACAGCAAGGGGCCGGGCGAGCGGAATACCCAAAGCAGCAACAGCCCGATACCCAGCGTCGAGATGATGCTGACCATGTGCACGTCATGTTCGGCATCGGCGCGCGCGGCGGCGGCATAGAACAGTGCGCCGGCACGCGAGAGTTTCACGCTGGGATAGTCGTGCTTGAGCGTCTGTTCGGCGGTGGCAAGCGCGGCCAATGCCGGCTGCTGCACGGTGTCGTCGTACGACGAGCCGTTCAAATCCGCCGTGACCAGCACGTAGGTGCGATCGTCCTGATGCGCGACCAGCAGGTCGTCTTCCGGCAATAGCGGCGATCGGCTCCACGGCTGCTGTTGCAGCCAGTGCTGCAGCCAGCCGAACGGATCGTCCTGCAGCTTCACGCCGACACCGGCCAGGAAGGGTTCGTTGAGCCGCCGCGCCAGGACTTGTGCGGCGTCATAACCCGGTGTGCCGATCGCGCTGCGGTCGCCATCGGTCAGCAGATGAAAGCGATGGACCAGGTACGGCGATAGCAGCTGATCGAGATCGAATGGTGGCAGTTCGGCGGTTACCGAGCGAAACACTTTGTCCTTGCCCAGCGACTGGCCCAGCTTGCGCGCGGCGTGCTTGGCGGTGTCGTCGTCGGCATCCTCGACCAGCAGCACGATGCGGTCGCCGTTGGCATGCGTCAGTTGTTCGACGGCCGCTTCGGCCAATGGATGGCGTTCCGTAGCCGGCAGCATCGCCAGCAGGTCGGTTTGAATCGGTACGTTGCCGCGCCCGAACACCAGCCACGCGCCAAGCAACGCAATAGCGACGGCAACCAGGGCAAAGCCGATCGCCCGGCGGCGCAGGGCCGGCGCCGTCATGGGCTACCGAGTGCGCGCTGTTCCAGCTCGCTCAAGGAGCCTGCCGCGCGCGTATTGCTGAAGCGGATAGCGGTGTTCTCGCCGCTTTGCAGAGCGATGCCGATGCCATCGAGAAACTGGCCGCCATCGAGCGTGATGCTGGTGAGCACGCGTGCCATGCGCGCCTGCTTCGGTGTGAAGCGCAATGTCCATTTGGCCGGCGTGCCCTCGGCCTGCACATTGAACTGACGCAGTGCTTCATCCGGTTTGCCCGCCAGCATGCCCTGCAGCATCTGGGAGACCTGCGCCACACCGCGATCGCCGTTGCGCACGGTTTGCAGATGGCCCTGGTCGTCGACGCGTGCGGTGCGTGCGCCGGTCAAGGCAAGCGTTTCCTGATACGGGTCGGTGGTCTGCCACAGCATGCCGTGGCCGATCACGAACAACAGCTTGCCGCGGCTGATCTGCGGCGTGGCCAGCGCGGGGTTGTCGCGTTTCTGCTCGAAGTCGGCGCGCACTTGCGGGTGGCTGGCCAGTTGATCGAGCGCGCTTTTCAGCAAGGTCGGATCGGCAGCTTGCGCATGCACGCCAAGGCATACGAACAACAAGAAAAGAACGATCAAGCGGCGCATGCGGTACTCCGTCGTTTACGCCATAGCAGCCCCGGTGCGCGAGGCAGCATGCCCAGCAGCAGCCGCGTATGCATGGCTGAGATACGGAGGTTATCGCGCAGCATGCGGAAATGCGAAAGCCCATTTTCCGGATAAATCACCCGCGTAGGCAGGTTACGTACAGGTACGCCGCGCCACATCAGGCGCACGGCGATTTCCGTGTCGAAATCCATCCGCGCGGGCGGCGCGCGGCGGGCGATTTCCGCACAGGTTTCGTTCAGCGGATAAAGCCGATAGCCGCACATCGAATCGCGCAACTGCAGGGACAGCGTTTCGGCCCATACGCAGACATGCGTGACATAACGGCCGTAAAGCCGTGCGCGCGGCACGCTGTCGTCGTAGATCGGTTGACCGCAAACCATCGCATCGGGCGCGACCAGTCCTTCGGCCAGAAAGCGCGGCACATCGGCCGGATCGTGTTGGCCGTCGGCGTCGATCTGCAGCGCGTGGCTGAAGCCCGCCTTGTGTGCCGCCAGCATGCCGGTGGTCAGCGCGCGCCCTTTGCCCTGGTTATAGGGCAGGCGCAGCAAGGTGATGTTCGGGTCTTGCGCGGACAATGCATCGAGCACCGCACGAGTCGCATCGTTGCTGCCATCGTCGACGATCACGACCGGCAAACCATGCGCACGCAGCGCCTGCGCGGTGGCGGCGATCGTGTCTTTATGGTTGTAGATCGGAATCAGCGCGCAGGGGCGGAACGCCGCGAGGCTGGCGGCAGCGTGAGCGGACGTGGCCGCAAGCATGCCGACGCTCAGCGATTGAGCAGGGCACGCACCGTCGCGACCACGTCGCTGACCGTACGTACGTTCTTGAAATCCTCGGGCTTGATGCGCATGCCGGTCATGTCCTGCACCTGGATCGCCAGATCGACGGCGTCGATGCTGTCCAGCTCCAGGTCGGTGAACAGGTGCGTGTCGGGTGTGACGCGCGCCGGGTCGATTTCGAAGGTATCGCGCAACACATCCTTAAGACGCAGCAGGATGTCTTCGTCGCTGATGCCGGTGGCCATGATCGTGCTCATAAACTTTCCAACCTGTCCTTACTCGTACCGTCCGTGTGGCGTGCCATGGCGGCTGTTTCGGCGACAGCTCTGATCCCTTTGGCGGCCCCAAAATCCGGCACAACGACGTCCCCGCAGCCATCAGGCCGCCCGGCGCTTCGTAAATATTCGTCCGCGGAGCGGACCCCCCAATTACACCCGCTACGACAAGCATTTTGTAGGGGAATGCCTACAAAATGATGTTTCTGTGAAGATTTTAGCAGAGTTCTTCGCGCATGCAGCGATTTGGGTCTTAAGTCATGGCGGCCTGAGACGCGCCTATCTCCATGGATCGCAAGAAAAAACGCCGGCACGGGGCCGGCGTTTCGAGGCTAGCTGGCGAACCGATTACTGACCGCGCATGCGGCCGGCAAAGCGGGTGCCGCCATTGCCCATGTGCGGCAGCTTGATCTTGCCGATCGCGCTGATGCGCTCCTCGGCGAGGCGGTCGGCGGCCTTGTAGGTCGGCACGTTCTCGGCCTTGGAGATCTCGAAGATGCGGCCCAGGTTGTAGTAGATCGTGCGCATCATGCGCATGGCGCGCTCGCGGTTGTAGCCGTCGATTTCCAGCGACACGTTCATCACGCCGCCGGCGTTGACGGCGTAGTCGGGGGCGTACAGCACGCCGCGACGGGTCAGCTCGTCGCCGATCGCATCGGTAGCCAGCTGGTTGTTGGCCGCGCCGCAGACGATCTTGGCCTTGATGCGGTCGATGGTCTGCTCGTTGAGCGTGCCGCCCAGTGCGCAAGGCGAGTAGACGTCGGCGTCGACGTCATAGATCTCATCCAGGCCCACCGCTTCGCAGCCGAGCTCGTCGACGCAACGCTGCACCGCATCCTTGTTGATGTCGGTGACGAACACCTTGGCGCCCTGTTCGCGCAGCAGCTTGATGAACTCGCTGCCCACATGACCGGCGCCCTGCACGGCGTAGCTGTACTTGCCCACGTCTTCGTTGCCGTGCTTGACCTGCAGCGCGGCCATCAGGCCCTGCAGCGTGCCGAACGCGGTGAACGGTGACGGGTCGCCCGAACCGCCATGCACCTGGTGCACACCGGTGACGTATTCGGTTTCACGGAACACGTATTCCATGTCGTTGACGTCGATACCGACGTCTTCGGCAGTGATGTAGCGGCCGTTGAGCGAGTTGACGAAGCGGCCGAAGGCGCGGAACAGCGCTTCGGACTTGTCCTTCGACGGATCGCCGATGATTACCGCCTTGCCGCCGCCCAGGTTCAGGCCGGCCACGGCGTTCTTGTAGGTCATGCCGCGCGACAGACGCAGCACGTCGTTGACCGCATCCTGCTCGGTCTTGTACGGCCACATGCGCAGGCCACCCAATGCCGGACCCAGCACGGTGTTATGAATCGCGATGATCGCCTTCAAACCGGCGTCCTGGTTGTGGCAGAAGACAACCTCTTCGTGCCCGGTCTTGGCGATGGTTTCGAAAATCATTGGAACGCAGACTCCACGTTTTTTCGGTGCCATGGGGATGGCACGCAGGATGGCGGCGGGGGTGGGCTTGGAGCTTCCCCGCCAAGGGGTATGCCTGAAACTCAAAGCCCCGGCCAGGGCCGGGGCGATGAACTCATTTCGACAAGTTTAATACGTCGCCGGGGGAAGTGCTTTCGCGGCGCAGCAAGAGCCAGCGGAGAGCGGCAAACGTGCCTCAGTCAGGCCCCCTCTCCCCTGGCTTTGCCGGGGGGAGAGGGTTGGGGTGAGGGGGGCTCTTAGCCCCCAAACCTCAGCCCGCCACCCAAACACCAGCCCGGAAATGCCACCCGCCGTGCCCTTGCTCCCAATGCGGATGCACGTAGTGATACCCCGGCCGCACCACTTCCCAATGTCCGGGCGCCGCCACGTATTCGCGCCCATTCCAGTGCCAATACCCGCGTGCCCACACGTAACCCGCGCGATATGCGGGCTCGACCTCCACAACCCGCTCCGGCGGCGGCTGCGGCGCAATCACTTCTTCCACATATTCCCGCTGCACCGGCTGTTCGACGATCACTTCGCGGCGCGGCGGCGGTCGGTCGTGCACTACGCGTTCTTCAACACAGCCGCTGGCAAGCAGCATCAGCGCACCGAGCGCAACATATCGAATGGTCATGCGGAGTTCCCTTTGGAAAGTGGCTGTATTCAAGCGAAAGGCGCTTGCGGCAACTTGACGTTACCGGGCGGATGTTTTTGCGGTAATTACAAGTTCTTACAAGAATGGGGCGCCACCAAACGAAGTGGCGCCCATTACCCCTTAACGGCCCCAATAACCGTCACGGAAGCGCCAGCCGTTGCCGTAATGCACCCAGCCGGCGGGACGGTAGATATAACCGCGGCGTACGCGCTCCCAATGACCGCCGATCCACACATGGCCGACCCGCGGGCCACGCCATGCCCAATAACCCGGCGCCCATACCCAGCCAGGGCGAGCCACTGGGACGCGTTCGAAACGCGGCGGCGGCGGGGCGACGCCCACCTGCACGATGACTTCGCGCGCAGCTGCCGGCGGCACGTAGACGGCGCTGCCCAGGGCCAGTCCCAGACCTGCGACTAGAGCAAGCTTGCGAATGAGCGGGTTCATGAAATCTCCTGATTCTTATGTCGACCGCGATGTGCGGTAAGCGAGAGAACGTAGGTTTCTGTCCGCTGTTGACGATATTTCCTGAGCTCGTTCAGCTTGGAGCGAGTGACCTGTCTGACTCATTCATCTGGAAAAGAACGAACGATCGTGCTATTTTCTGTCCATGAGCACAGCAACCGCCATGGGCAAGCGCGCCACCACCCGCGAAACCATCCTCGAGCACGCCTATGAGCTGGCCCGAAAGGACGGCCTGGAAGGGCTATCCATCGGTAGCCTGGCCCAGGACGTGGGCATGTCCAAGAGTGGACTCTTTGCCCACTTCGGTTCGCGTGAAGAACTGCAGCTGGCGGCGCTGCAATGGGTGCAGACGCGCTTCGTCGACAGCATTTTGCGTCCGGCCTTGCTGGAGCCACGTGGCTTGCCGCGCCTGCGTGCGATGGTCCGCCATTGGAAAGAATGGGGGCACATCCATCAAAGCGGCTGCGTCCTGCTGACCGCCGTGGGCGAATACGACGGTCGTGAAGGCCCCTTGCGCGAGGCCATCCTCAAACAGCAGCGCGGCTGGCGCGAGCAGATGCAGCGCGCGATCGGTCAGGCCGTGGAACTGAAACAGCTCGATGCCGACACCGAGGCCGAACAGTTCGCCTTCGAAATCTACGCGCTGATGCTTGGCCTGCATCACGACGCTGGTTTGTTCGGCTACGAGGAAGCCAGCCAGCGCACGGATGCAGCCTTCAACCGACTGCTTGGCAGTTATCAAACCACCGTGGAGCGCCATCATGGCTAAGGCGAACGCACATGCGCATGCCAGCGCAAAGATGAAGTTCAAGCTCGGCGTCGTACGCGCCGGTTTTGTTGTCGGTGGACGCATCGCGCCAAAGCACACGGTCAAAAGCGCAGCGCGTCTTTTCGCGACGCCGTTCGCCAGCAGCCGCACACGCGCGAAAGCGGCAAACGCCGATGCCGAGATGCGGCGCGGCACGCTCGACGTCAACGGCGAAACCATCGCCACCTACGTCTGGGGCGACCCCGGCAAGCAGCCCTATGTGTTGCTGGTGCACGGCTGGTCCAGCTTCGGTTTGCGCTACCTGCCCTGGATCGCGCAGCTACGCGAACTGGGCTACGCCATTGTCAGTTTCGATCAGCCAGGCCATGGCAACAGCAGCGGCAAGCTGTGCACGTTGCCTGACTTCATCCAGACCATTCGTGCCGTAGGCAATCACTACGGACCTGCCGAACTCGCCATCGGGCATTCGTTGGGCGGTGCGGCGTTGGCGCTGGCACAAGACGAATGCTGGCATGCCAGGCGCCTGATCCTGATCGCGCCGGCTGCCGACGTGATGGATGCCGCCTCGCGCTTCTTCCGTTTTGTGCGCCTGGGGCAACACCTGCTCAATCCCTTCCTTGGCTGGCTTGAACGTCGTACCGGTGTGCCTGTAGCTGACCTGCAAGTGCACCAGCATCTGGCGAAGCTCGGCCAACCCGGTTTGATCGTGCACGATCTGGAAGACGCCGATGTGCCGTGGGGTGAGGGCGAGCGTTATGCGCGTTATTGGCAAAGCTCACGTTTGCTCACCACCCAAGGTCTGGGACATCACCGTGTGCTCGATGCGCCGGAAGTGATCAAGGCGTCGCTGGCGTTTATTCGTGGCGAAGTGGTGGGCGAGCGTGTGGTTGGTTCGACGAATCTGCCGCTCTGCGTGTAACGGTCGACCTCGAAAAATCCTCTCCTACTTCGTCATCCCGGCGAAGGCCGGGATCCAGTGACTTCAGTCCTCGGTTTTCGCGAAAATGCTCAGACGCTATCGCGGCAACCTAGCGATAACGCCGCTGGATCCCGGCCTGCGCCGGGATGACGGCGTGAGGTTGAGGTCATTCGGATATCCTTGCCGTCGGCATACGCCATGCTTCAACGAAGTGGCATTCGGCTATTCGGATGCCCGTGACTTTACGACCAATGACCGTGGTCGAATTGCCGATACCGCACTCCGAACTTGCCTGCATTTTGCTTGAGCAACGACACCAGTAACTCGAAATCGACTACCCAGTTATTGAGCTTGAGCAACTTTTTCCCAGCATGGTCGCGCATTCGTAGCTCGGCGTTGCCCCTGCCACCTTCCACTCGTTGAATTTCCGACATGTCGGAGAAAGAAACGTTTCTCTTCGAAAAAAGATAAGTCACCGCTAATCCCGAAGGCGTCACCTCGACGCAGTATTTTTTCACCGAGAGGTAGACGAGCCACATGAAGGTGGTGAAGATCACTATGGGCGCAATCAAAAGCGGCAACAGCATCGATATATCGGTACTGAGGTTGACCGATGCATAGTAGGCCACGCTGAAAAAAACCAATGGCCACCCGATGGCCAGGCGCATGCATGTAACCGCGTATCTGGGGTACCGAAACGCTCCTCGGGTCGGGGTAACCTCGCTTTCCGGCTGATTCACGCGCTGCAAAGACGCGCGATAGTCTTGCTCCATGCTCTATTCCTCAAGTGTTCCATCTGCAATGCGCCCATACCGGGCCCCCCTTTAGCATCGGCAATCTAGCATCGCCGTGGCAGCCGCTACTCATGGGCCATCCTGCCTGGCTGCTGCACCTCGTCATGCGGCCTAACGGCCCCCAAGCTACAATCGGGGTCGTTCTGTACTCCCCGGATTCCCCGCCCCATGAGCACGACCGCCAAGCACATCCCCGTCTCGGACACGCAGGCACAAGCCGCGCCGCTGCGTTTCGTCACCGCCGCCAGCCTGTTCGACGGGCACGACGCCGCGATCAATATCATGCGCCGCATCATTCAGTCGCAGGGCGCGGAAGTCATTCACCTGGGCCATAACCGCTCGGTCGAAGACGTGGTTCGTGCTGCACTGCAAGAAGATGCCGACGCGATCGCGCTGTCGTCCTACCAGGGTGGTCACGTCGAGTACTTCAAGTACATGGTGGACATGCTCAAGGAGCGTGGCGCGGCCCATATCCGCGTGTTCGGCGGCGGTGGCGGCACCATCACCCCGGAGGAAATCCGCGAACTCCAGGCCTATGGCGTCGAGCGCATCTATCACCCCAACGACGGCATGAAGCTCGGCCTGACCGAGATGATCGAAGACGTCATGCAGCGCACCGGCAACGCCGCCGCCAAGCATGCGCAGGAGCTGGCGCCGGCCAAGGTCGACGTCAAGGACGAGATCAGCATCGGCCACATGCTCTCGGCCATCGAAGAAGGCCGACTGGGCGAGAACGAGTTGGCGCATCTGCGCAAGGAATGGGCGCTGGCCGGCAAGAACACCCCCGTGCTCGGCATGACCGGTACCGGCGGCGCGGGTAAGTCGTCGGTGGTGGACGAACTGCTGCTGCGCTTCCTGCACGCGTTCCCGGAGATGCGCATCGCCGTACTCGCCGTCGACCCGACCCGTCGCCGCAGCGGCGGTGCCTTGCTCGGCGACCGCATCCGCATGAACTCGCTTCGTAGCCACCGCGTCTATATGCGCTCCATGGCCACGCGTCGCCAGCACGCCGCGACCAACGAAGTGCTGCACGATTGCATCAACTTCCTCAAGAGCCAGCCCTACGATCTGGTCATCGTCGAAACCGCCGGCATCGGCCAGAGCGATTCGGAAATCGTCGACCTCGTCGATTTCCCGGTCTATGTGATGACCAGCGATTACGGCGCGGCCAGCCAGCTCGAAAAAATCGACATGCTCGATTTCGCCGAACTGGTCGTGCTCAACAAATTCGATAAGCGCGGCGCCGAAGACGCACTGCGCGACGTGCGCAAGCAGTGGAAGCGCAACCGCACCGCCTTCACTCTGAAAGACGAAGACGTGCCGGTGTATCCCACCATCGCGAGCCAGTTCAACGATCCGGGCGTGACCTGGATGTTCTCCAATCTGTGCCGATTGATGCGCGGCAAGCTGTCGCTCGCGGCCGAGCGTTGGGAGCCCAAGCTCGACACGTCTCTGAAGGAGCCGCGCGCCACCGTGCTGATCCCGGGCGCACGCGTGCGCTATCTCGCCGAGATCGCCGAGCAGGGCCGTGGCATCAACAGTGGCATCGAGCACGAAGCCGAGTACGCCAGCAAGGCACAGCACTACTACGAATCCCTGAAAGACCTGGGCGACGACAAGCTGCCCCGGACACTGTCGCGCTACAGCCACGACGACGTCACCGAAGGAACTGTAGGAGCGACTTCAGTCGCGACAGGCGCCACAACCGACCGCACCCTGCTACTCCTGCGCCAGCGCTACAACGCCGCCGTCAAGGAACTGAGCAGCGAAGCCATCCACCTCCTGCGCGATTGGCCGGCCCTGTACAAATCCGTCACCGACGAGGTCAACGAATACAAGGTTCGCGACAAGGTGATTCGCGTCGACAACTACCGCGAATCGCTTAGCCACCAGAAGATCCCGAAAGTCTCCCCGCCCAAGACCAAAGACTGGGGTGACCAGCTGCGCTTCCTGATGCGCGAAAACCTGCCGGGCCACTACCCATACACCGGCGGTGTCTACCCGTATCGCCGCACCGGTGAAGATCCCACCCGCATGTTCGCGGGTGAGGGCACGCCTGAGCGCACCAACCGCCGCTTCCATTACCTGAGCCAGGGCGGCGCCGCCACGCGCCTGTCCACCGCTTTCGACTCGGTCACGCTGTACGGCGAAGACCCGGCGCCGCGCCCGGACATTTACGGCAAGATCGGCAACTCCGGCGTCAACGTCGCCACGCTCGACGACATGAAGAAGCTGTACTCCGGCTTCGATCTGAGCTCTCCATCCAGCTCCGTCTCCATGACCATCAACGGCCCCGCGCCGATCATCCTCGCGATGTACATGAACACCGCGATCGATCAGAACGTGGAGAAGTACCTCAAGGCTGATCCGCAGCGCTGGGCCGAGGCCCAAAAGAAGATCGAAGGCTTCTTCGCCAACGGCAAGCGCCCGCAATACTCCGGCGAGTTGCCCAAGGGCAACGAAGGCTTAGGTCTCGGCTTGCTCGGCATCACCGGCGACCAGCTCATCGACGCCGAGACCTACGCGCGCATCAAAGAAGAAACCCTGCAAACCGTCCGCGGCACCGTGCAGGCCGACATTCTCAAGGAAGACCAGGCACAGAACACCTGCATCTTCTCCACCGAATTCGCGCTGCGCATGATGGGCGATATCCAGCAGTACTTCGTCGATCACAAGGTGCGCAACTTCTACTCGGTATCGATCTCGGGTTATCACATCGCCGAAGCCGGCGCCAACCCGATCAGTCAGCTCGCCTTTACGCTCAGCAACGGCTTCACCATCGTCGAGTACTACCTCGCGCGCGGCATGAACATCGACGACTTCGCGCCGAACCTGTCGTTCTTCTTCTCCAACGGCATGGACCCGGAATACACCGTCATTGGCCGCGTCGCCCGCCGCATCTGGGCCCGCGCCATGCGCGAACGCTATAGCGCGAGCGCACGGAGTCAGATGATGAAGTACCACATTCAAACGTCGGGCCGTTCGCTGCACGCGCAGGAAATCCAGTTCAACGACATCCGCACCACGCTGCAGGCGCTGTACGCGCTGTTCGACAACTGCAACAGCCTGCACACCAACGCATACGACGAGGCGATCACCACGCCGACCGAGGAAAGCGTGCGCCGCGCGGTGGCCATCCAGCTCATCATCAACCGCGAGCTGGGCCTCAACTTCAACGAAAACCCCTGGCAGGGCAGCTACGTCGTAGACGCGCTGACCGACCTGGTCGAAGAAGCGGTGTACAAGGAGTTCGAGGCGATCAGCGAGCGCGGCGGCGTACTCGGCGCCATGGACACCATGTACCAGCGCGGCAAGATTCAGGAAGAATCGATGTACTACGAGCAGAAGAAGCACGACGGCAGCCTCCCGCTGATCGGCGTCAACACCTTCCTGCCCAAGGACCACGGCGGCGAAATCGCCACCGAGATCGAGTTGATCCGCAGCACCGAAGAAGAAAAGGGCCAGCAGATCGACAATGTCCTGGCCTACGCCAAGAACCGCAACAACCTCGCCCCGCAAAGCCTCAAGACGCTACAGAACACTGCCCGCGAGCGGAAGAACGTGTTCGAGCAGCTGATGGAGGCGGTGAAGTACAACTCGTTGGGGCAGATCAGTCATGCCCTTTATGATGTGGGCGGGGAGTATCGGCGGAATATGTAAAATGATTGAAAGAGGCGCTTCGGCGCCTTTTTTTAGGCATGAAGTTTCTTGCTGGAACCTCGGGGTGTAGATAGTGAAGTAAATCAGATGGCTGCTCGTATTTGTCGGGAGAGTTACGCTAGCTCTATCGCCTGAATTTCTGATGCATTCGCTACAAAACAAAGGTAAGGGCGTGGGTCCAACTAACTACGCCTGTACGGATTCGCAGACGTTGTTGCTCAAGCGGGCCTTCAGGCCACTAACAACGCGGTAAGACTCGTACTCATAAGGGACAAAAGGGTGGCGTTTGCGGCATTTGCCACGACGCGAACGGTACGGAAGCTTGGTCTCGCGGAGTAGCTTGACCTTGCCCCTTTTCATAGTGATTGCTGCCAAAAGTTAATCATTCCGCTCCGAAGCGCTGTCGTTTTTGCATACTAGTAGCGCGCCTTCTTTCCAGGCACAAATTTCTATTGCCCCTTTGCCTCGGATGTCGTATGTTGACCGCGCCCGGGCGTATCGCTCGGCCGTAGCAGCAAGTAATAAAGCTTCGCCAATTTTGCTCTATGAGCGCTCGGGAGATGTCATACCTCGAGCACGTCTGGGAGGAAATACTCTCCCGCCCTCCTTCCGGAGGAGCGTGTGGTATCAGGCCTGGGGTTAGAGAGATGGCGGCTGTTGGTGGAAGCACTTGCAAATACGGCATCTCTCTATCAAGCCCTATAGTTATGGGTTGACCAGGCCTGAGTTTCACATGCAACCAATTTCAATAGCTGGGCTTCGCGGGCATTCGGGGCCGATCAAGTCGATAAATAGGTTATGCAGGGCATTATCGATTACTGGTGAGGAACTATGCCAAGCGTTAAGGCTTGAGGAGAGCGTCCGTTTTCAATTGGTTCCCGAAAAGCGTAAGCCGGATGGCACAGTTAGAGAGATTTATAATCCTCATCCTTTAATCCGAAAAATTCAAAGGCGGCTTGTAACTAGGTTACTAAGTAAGTCTGAAGTTTTTCGCTGGCCTGAGCATCTTTACGGGTCGATACCCAATGTGGTTGATCGCGGCGGTGTGGTTCAGCATAAAGATTATGTGGCTTGCGCTCGTCGTCACTGCGGGGCGAAGAGTTTAATTAAGCTGGATATAAAGAATTTCTTCGGTAATGTTCATTCTGACACTGTTCAGAGAATATTTAGTGACCTGCTTGGATATGGAAATAGGGTATCAAGGGTGCTTACATGCATCTGTACCCATAAAGGAAGCTTGCCCCAAGGCGGTTTAACTTCAAGCTATCTGGCTATGCTCTGTCTGCATGATCTTGAAGGTTACGTTGTCGAGCGGCTTCGCCTGAAATCGTTGGTCTATACGCGTTATGTTGACGATATTACCATTTCTAGCAAAGTTCTGAATTATGATTTTGATTATGCGTCAAAAATTGTTGAGAATATGCTTATAGATAGAGGTCTTCCCTTAAATGCGAAGAAGACTCGGATTGAGAGGATTTCCACAGCTCCTCTGCTGGTTCATGGATTGCGCGTGGCATTTGATAAGCCGAGACTGCCGGCCGATGAGGTGGGTAGAATTCGTGCTTCCGTGAGGTACACGGAACTTATTTATGCTGAAGCCGGGTTTAGATTTACATCTTCCTACCGGAAGGCTTTTAATCGGTGTTTAGGCCGAGTTAATAAGCTTAAGCGCGTGGGACATTCTCAGCATAAGGTGCTACTGAAAAGGCTTCTTCAAGTCCGCCCTGTGGCTTCACAGAAAGATCTGGTCCGAGCTCACGCTGCTGCAGCAAGGTTGGCTAGAGAATATAGTTCGCATAGAGAAACTTTTGGCTATCATCGGAGATTTTATCTTCTTCAAGAGCGATTAAACCTGATTCAGAGAACGTACCCGGCGATTGCAAAGAGTTTGCGATCTAAGATGGCGCTTATAAGGCCTGAATTTGATTGAGTGATGCAGGCATGAACTCTATTATTGCATGGATAAGAAGGCTTGGATTGCAGGTGCTATTGATCAGCTTGGGGATTGTCATTGGCACCGGACTTCTACTCTCTATCGTTTCGGTCTTGTGGACTATAATAGATAAGGATTTGTGGAAAGATGGGCTTTGCTTTTCAAGCGAATGTATTAAGTCGGCAAAAGACATGTTTGATGGATCTATTTCTATTCTAGATTTGTTCTCTCGAATAGGTGTCTGGATTGCATCTGTGGGTGGAATTGTGGTTGCGCTTCTGAATTATATGAATTCAACGGCGGCTACTGCTTTTGGTAATCATGTGTCACACAGCAAGATATTTTATGACTATTTGACATCGGAGATTGCGAAGCGAGATCGTTTGAAGCCGGCAAATATAGATATATATTTGATTTATGCTCTAGCATTTGATAATTCAAGACTTGGCATTATGAGGGTATCTGAGGGCTATCGAGAGAAAATAAGAGGTGTTGCGGATGTCATTGAGGCTTCGAATGTCTTAATGAAGGAAGTTAGCGTTGAAGGTTTTCGATTCAGAGATCATCAGCACAGATTGATTGCGGCTCTAAGTTCTCTTGGCATTAAGCTGACAACTCAGCCACGAGTTGATTTTTTCGAAGTGGAAGAAGAGGTTTTTAGTCTTCTTGACGCTATAAATCACGTTTTTTGTACCGAAGATTCCATTGCGCTACTTCCCCATAGATACTATCGATGACCCGAAGAGTTAGTAAGGTGGATTGTTTTCTTTTCGGCGGAACAAAAGGAGCGTGAACAAAGGGGACAGATTGGTCTTTCGGGTTTAGCGTAGCTCGTGTGTGGTGCGCCTATACGAAACAGATCGGGGCTCAAACGTTTGGGCAAAGACGTCGGGAAAGGCTCCGCAATCCAATTGATTTCATTGGCCTGAAACGTTCAAGGGCAAGGGCCATGACGACCCCGCTAGAAGCAATTCTTTCTTCTGGAAGCAAATATGGCAGACGGATCCCTTAACTACGTAGCGCTGGAAATGCGCGTCAGCGAATATGCCCTCAAGACATCTGACACAGACCGCCCCGGTACCCTGGAGCGCTGGTCCTTTCTCGTGGGCTGGATCGTTGCAGGTACTTCTGCTCTTGTCGGAACGCTTATCGGCGGGAAGGTTGGTCTATACATTGTCTGGACCGGCTTGGCCGCAGAACTCATCTGCTTCCTCATCGCTATCGTTTGCCTGGTGCGACGCGAATGGCGCACTTTCCACCGCCCTCACAAGTTGTACTCCAAAGAGCTAGAAGAAGACTTCCATGGCTATCGAGAACTCGTACGTTGGGTGTGCGAACACCCCATCGATGACATTGGTCAGCGCCTGCGATATCTGCGTGACCGCAAGCTGACGTTCGCTTACCGTTTTGGTGTGATCACTGGAGGTATGGAGCGCTACGGATTGCTACCGGTGCTCGTGGTTCTCTATCTACAATTCAAGGACTGGTCGTTCGGCGACTGGCAGGCGCTGGGTCACGTACACATGGTGGGTGGCTTGCTGCTCTGGGCGCTCGTGATCTTGTACCTGGGCGCATGGTCACTGGTTCGATTGAAGAGCCGCATGGATACCTATGAAGCGCTGCTCGCCGAAGCTTTGCTCAGCAAGGAACAGGAAGCGAAGGGTGCGTAACACGCGACTCCGCGCGACGCGCAGCAAAGCCAAATTTCAAACCTGTCCTACAGACATTCAACACGCGTTATGCGATGTTCGGCAAGTCGCCCGCGCGTTCGCGAATAGGATGCCGCGGGCGACACTGCGTAAGCAGTAAGCGCGGGTCGCATGGGCGGCAACCCATACGACCCGCTGACCAGAACCAACTTACGAGGAGTTGATCATGGCTAACGCCGATCATACGGCACGCGCGCGCCCCAAGGTTCACTTCGGGCCACTTTCCCTCTCTCAACAGCACACGCGACATCAGGCCAGCATGCTTGCCGACGTGACTCGCGGCACGCTTGCCATCGTGCGCGTGCTGGCTCAAGGCGTAGCCGCCCGACGCGCCTCCCAGGTGCAGTCTCCCCATCGGAACTGGCAACTGGACGAGGTCACCGTCGACGGACTGGCCGCAGCGCTGAAGATTCTGAGCGAGCGAGCCGAAGCGCTAAGCCGTCCCGACAGGGAGGGCGAGGACGCCTAGGCAGCCGGGCGCGACGGACCAGTGAGCCGGGCGGGGTGATCTATACGGCACCTCGCCCTTTGTGCGCACGTAGTCAGCGAGGTTAGGCCAGTAGCCCGGTCACCGCGCCGATGGATCGCGGCCCTGGATACCTATAGCCACAAGGCAACGATTCGGTGTGTACGCCTCGATCGACAGCCCTATCTTGGAGTTCGTGTTCGGCATGACCAGCGTCTTGGTTCCCCTGCCGTTTTCTTTGTCCGTGTCGGTAAACAGTGAAGATGTTTCCTTCCATCCGTCGGCAAGCAGGTCCTCTTCGACGTGACGGGCCGACAGGCAGTCGGGTTTGCCTCGTGCATCCCGAAAAGTGTAAGTAGCCAGTCCGATATCGACATATGACGATGGTCCGGCGGGGTTGCGGAACACGGCAGGAACATCGGGACCATAGGCGGCGTAACGCAATGGAAGGTACCAATCAACCTGGCCGCGCAAGTTGCGGGAGGCGCCTTGCTTGCCATTGGGCTGTGTGATGCGGAGGCCGGTCTGGAACGCCTTGTCCAGTTGATCGGCGGTGATGTATCCATGTCCGGATTGCACCAGATGCCGAAGCGTGTTCCAGAAGGTGGTGGCGTCAAACGGCGGATGCAGAGGGTAGGTAAGCCGTGTTTCGTGCCCGATCGATGTGTCGTCGATCACGGGGCCTTCCGGTGCATCGTGCGTACCATCCTTACGGTATGGATCTTTTCCATAGCCGGTGTAGAAGGATGCTGAGACAGCGCAATGTCCGGCCATGGCAGTAGTTAGCGTGAAAGACGATCGTACGTTGCCGTAGGGCGCGACATATTCGATCTGTTCCGGTGTGATCACATCACCACCCGAAACACCTGGGCGGTCCCTCTGCGCAAATTTTATAGAGGCGGGAAAGCGGTTTGGATTCACACAAACGACGGGATCCAGTTGAATATCCAGTATTTCAGAGCGCTCTCTGATGCCGCTTTGATCGATGGTGTAGAACAAGGAGATCGCGCGAACGCCATGATGATTGGGCTTTGCTGGATAGAGAAGTAGGCCAGACATTGGGCCCATAGAGGTTTGCGAGGGCAATGGTGGCTCAAGCGTTATATGCAGGGCCTTAGCCATCTCCCAGGGGGACGGTTGCACGGGCGAACGCACAAGTTTTACGAGTGCATCCTGCGTGTCCTGTGCGGGTGTCGCCGCCCACGCGGCAGCCTGCAGGAACATCGCCAACAGGCATGCCGAGTTGGCGAAAGCGATCCGTCGATTCATGGTCAATCCAGGGGTGTCCACATGACTGTGCTAATGGCTTAGCCACAGGCCCAGTCAAACTTCATGTCGTTGAAGTCCAGTTGCGCGTTGCCGCTGCCGAAGTTGTAGCCGCCCAGGTATTCCTCGAACCCGATGTAGTAGGGGCTGAACTCCGGTATCGCCTGGATGGGCCGCATGGTGCCGCCGATATGGTTCTGCTTATGGCCTTGCGCCCAATCATGGATACGATAGTTCTCTGTTTTGATATCGCCGTTGTGCCAGTAGTAGAACGACTGGTAGCCACTTTCTTTGGCGGCACGGCCTTCGCGCGGCGGCTTGCCAGCGTTCGGATCGCTGTTGCGTGGCGTCCAGCGCAGGGCGCGGTTGAACATCAGATCATTGGCGGGGACTTCGCCAAGCTGCTTCAGGACATGGTTGCCTTCGATGGATGCATTGAAGTCCGGCTCGTCCTCGTTGCCGCAGAAGGCCCCTGCGGCGCCGATCTGCAGCCAGCGTGGCGCAGGCAGTGCCGATAGATGGCGATTGCCGGGAGATCGCGGTGGCTCGCATGGCGGGCCATCGAACTCCTGTTGTGTCAGCAAGATGACGGCATACGAACCACCGAGGATATCTTCCATCCGATGCAGATGAGGATGTTCAGCGTGTATCGCATGCCAGAAAGGCAGCAGTTCCGGATCATTCGGCGCCTGGCCGCCAGGGCTTGCGAAGAATGCCTGCAGCGAGGCGTTGCTTTCCTCGAAATGATCTATGGCGAGCGCGAAGAAACTCAGGGCGACTCGATCGGGGCCGTGCACGCGATAGTCTTCCGGCAGCAGCAAAGTGAAGCCATGCATCAATGGATAGCCGGTGTTCGGATCCAATGGCCATTGCTCTTGTCGGATACCGGGCGGAAGGCCGAAGCACCAGCCCTGGTTGTCTGGCGCATTGCGGTCCGCGGGGCGCTGCAGCATCTCGATGTCGTACGCGGATATTGTCACGGGCGCTCATCCATATGCCTAGTGTTGATGGCTGACTTTAACGCCACGCGATAGACGGTGTCTGCCGCAACGTCCGTTGCGGACTTAGCGGCATAGCCGGTTTTGTCGAAGGAAGGCATCGAGACCGCTGCTCTTGCCGGTGCCTGGGCTGAAAAGGAATCTTGTTGCGCAAGATATTGCGAATACTGATAATCCTGGGCGTTACAGGTGCCGCGTTGCTGCATTTCCCTCGCGATACGGGCCTGCATCTCATTGGGGAGGGTTGCATGATCGGAGCAATAGGGCAGATCGCCCGGCGGTGCTTGCTGATGGCGTGTTTGATGCTCGGTTCTGCAGGTGTCCTTGCCCAGTCGACCTCCGGCGATCACGCGAGGACGGACAGGTGTGGGTATAAAACCTACGAGAAGGCGATTGAGTCAACTCGCCTGTTGGTTTTGAGCGAGTCGAGGTTTCGCGTTCCGGCTGGATTTTTGGCGCCCAACAGAACATACGGCTGCGTGCTGCTTGCCTTTGAGATCGATCGAGATGGAGAGGCGAGAAATATAGAGGTTGTCAAATATTCGCCTACGAGAATGCTGGTGGAGAGCGCAAGGAGATCGCTAAGCGGGTATCGATTCAAAAGTGATGACACTTCTTCTGTGCGAAAGGTTATTTTTTTCGAGATAGATGCCTATCAGGGTCTTCTTACATCGCCTGAAATGAGCAAGTCGGATCAGAAGCAGTGAGTCACGAGCAATGGGTCTTCTGGTTGGAACTTGTGCGACGCGCCTGGTTCTTGCTGACGGCGATCTTCCTCGTGCGCCAGATGTACAAGCGGTCCGTTGAAGGCACCCTCAATCTTTATGGACAGATTGTGGAGCGCGATCGGAACCCGGGTGTGTTTTGGTCCCTTACGGTTGCATGCGGGGTTGCGGTGATCCTGCTCTTGATGGCTTGCGTCCGCTGATGCGCTGGCAGCGATGTCATTGAGAAATATGCAGAATGGTTAGAGTGGGAAATGATGAGTGACATAAGAAAGATAGACTTGAACGATAAGGCCGCCATCGACAAGTTCCTTTGGCGCGCTTATCTAAAGAACATGTTTTACATTGTGTCGTTTCTTTCCATCTTGTCGTGGTGGGCTCGCGGTCTTTATGTAGCGATAGTAGCTGGGTCTATTCTCTACGGATTTTTTGTGTTGATCGGCTTGGTAGCTCACAAGATGGATGGTTTTAAACGCAGGCGGCCTTAGCTGAGAAATGGCAAGCGGAATTTCGAGGGGTGGCGCTATGCGAGTGAGAGGCAGTTATGGCATAACGGGCTATGAAAAATGCTGAGGAAAACATTAAAAATATCATTCATTGCTGCCATTCTGTATTCGAACGCATTGCATGCCGATACGCTGGCGCAGCGCGCCGCAGTGCGGTTTTCTTCCGAGCTTGGATCTGCGGATAGTGTGTCTGTCTATTTCTTGTCAAGAACGGAAAACTATGACTTTGGGAAGGAGGATTTTAAAGAGGAATCAACAGTTCGTATTTTCAGAAAGTGTGGATCGAATTGCTCCAGCTTCATGAAGTTGTTTGTGGATCATCTTAGGGGTTCGAGAAGCGTCAAATGCGGGTCTGGGCAGCAGAATATTCTTCTTGGGTTCGGTAAGGGTGGGGCGGTTTACTACAGCTATTCTGGCCGGGTTATTGAGTTTCACGGCGAGTGCTATGTAAATTCGAGGTCATTGAACGACTCTCTCAGAAAAGCAGGATTCCCGTTTGGCTAGCTATGTTCTTCGCACTCGTCGGCGACTTGGTGCTTTTTGGATTGCTCGCCCTGATGCTTTTCCTTGGAGATTGGCTGGATGCGGTTGTAAAAAAAGAGGCGCGGGCCGTAGGGGCCGATACATGGGATCGACCTCATCGGCCCCATGGTGCGCCAGCAAGCCACGCATCTCCCTCACCACACTGACGCACACTTGCCGTGTCTGCGACTGCCTTCATTGAACAAGCGTCCTGTCAGGACGCCAGATGAAACGACTCAATACGTCCCACTTCATTCACGGCGTCGCGCACCTTCGGCCGCTTGATCACATTCTTCCAATGTTTTTCGACGTCTCGATAGAACGGCGAAACCGGCGTATCGAGGTAATCCTGCATTTCGACAAGGGCGTCATTTCGCCATTTCGGGTTGTGCAGACGTTCAATCAGCAGATCGGCAGCGGCATCCTCGTCGCCCACCATGAGCAAGGCGTCCTGCCATGAGCTGATGGCTTCATCGCGGTTATCGCGCAAGTAGGCCATGTGCTCGGCTATGCCAGCCTGGTCCTTTTTCTGCACGGCAATCTTCAGCATGACCTTCTCCAACTGCATGCGACCGAAGGCACTGGGCTCTCCCAGTCTTTTCAGCGCATCCATGGCTTCTTGGGGGCGTAGGAGATTGGCGTCGAGGTTGGCGAGGTTCAGCACCTGGCTGACGTTGACGTGGCCGTCCTCGGAGAGCTGAGCCGCGCTGGCGAGTTGGGTGGCGGCTTCGTCCCAGCGCCCCAGGCCTTCCAGCGCTGCGCTGCGCCGATTGAGCATCCAGGTATAGAAACCGTCGTAATCCGAATACAGCTCCAGGCCCTTGCCGCCAGCGACCTTGGCCGCGGTCTCGTCAGTGATGGCGATGACACGCTGGTATTGCAGCTTGTTATTCAACAGATCTTGCAGGTGTACCAGCGGGGCTAGCTTGTCGGGATGTTCCTTGGAAACCATTTCAGCCTGTTGGATTTCCGCTGCTGCCATACGGTCGATGTCGAAAGCGTCCCTGTTCGCCTGAACCACCACATCGAAACGTTTATCGATGCGCATCGCGACGGCCATGCGTGCCGAATGGATGCTCTTGGCCACGATGGTCGCCTTAGCGATGGCGCCCTTTTCGATAAGCAGGCGCGTCAACTCAAACCAATAAATGTCGCTGTATCCATTCTGGTCGGACCAGTGTGCATCGAATAAGGCTTCGAGCAGTACGAGTTCCTCATTCGAAGCGTCGGCGACATCGAGTTCGTGCTTTATGGCATAAAGCATGTGATCGCTTACGCTGCCAAGCTCGTTTGGCCATTGCCTGGCTATCGTCGCAACGCAGCGGGCGGCATCGCGATAGTCCCGCACTCGGAACGCGACATCCAGACGAACCTGCCAAGCTTGCAGCTTCGGTGACGGGCCTTCAGTCGCCTTGACCAGATATTCGTGGGCAGCCTTGTATTCGCCACGCTCGTAGTTGATGGCACCACTAAGAAACAGTGTCGCTTGCTGCTCGTTTGGAGGGAGCTTGACGAATGCGGGTGACTGCAGGACTTCCTGCAATAGCGCCATGGAGGCAACCAAGTCGCCGCTTTGTTGCAGCTTGACCGCTTCGGCCAGCTTGCCGTGGATGGTCGCCATGCTGTCGGTCGCGACCGGAGCCGACGGTTTGGATACCGAGGCTGGCGCGACGCCCGGCAGGGCGATAAGCGCCGTGAAAAACCATATCTTCCACATGTACGTCTCCCCCCAGGAGTACAGAAGCTAGGCTGCATGATTTTTTGGAAATGGGAAAGAGGGGGTTCGACTTCTTCAGCCGAAAAGGTCGATCAAATCCTCAAGTAGCCTGCCTTCTTCGGTGAGCCCGGCGGGTGGTTCGATTCGATCTGACTCACGGATGCTGGCTAGTGCGCAACGGCATGTGCCTTGGTCAAGCTTATGCTGCCAATCGGTAGCGCGTCGGCTACGCCTCCCTCCAGGCAAATACGAAGCACATCGTCACTCCTGGTGAGCAGTCCACACGTGTCTCCGACGGCAGGGGTCGCCATCTCTGGATACTCGATAAAACAGGTGTTTTCGGCCGAACACTTCACCGGTACGGGCCTCCAGCCTTCCGCAAGCAATTTAGGCCGTGCGAGTTCGTAGAACTCCCCTTTGGCTGGTAACCGGTCCGAGGTTGCCTTCTGGCGGTGGGCACGCTCGGCGTTTACCTGTGCGCTCGTCGGTAGCATCAGAGCGAAAAACCATAAGCCAAGAACTCTCATAAACGGTCCCCTGGGGTTGGTGGTTTCTGAAGGTTGAGGCGAGCCGGAAGCAGACGCCTCCGATCGCCATTCTAGTAAGGCTTGGCGCGTTGCAGATAACGACAGTTGGACCTCTACTGGTGGTCAGGTGGGTACAAATGGCCGTGGCGAAGCGGAATTTCATCAGCCCGTACTGACCCAGGGAGCGCGAAAGGGACCCCGCTTTACTTATCAAGGCTGGGCAGCACGTTGAGTGAGGACTGAAAAATGGCCCAACCTGACAGCCATCCAGGCCTTGAAAGCGTTGCGCCCCAACGCGTATCGCCCTCATAAGATTCCCCCAACACGCACTTACCCCACATCAACTACCATGCGCTTACATCCTCTGAGCGCACGCCATGTCCCCTGAGTTATCCCGTCGAACGGCCGAGGCCGTTCGGCACCCGTCCGTGGACGCCCCCGCGGACCGGCTGAAGTTCAGCGGCGACAACGCTTTCCATCGCGAGCTAAGGCGGCGGGTGGATGATTATTTCAGCCAGAGCGAGCACAAGCAGCGCGACAACGGGCGTATGTACCTGAAGACGGCGATCATTCTTGCCGCTTTTGTCGTCTCGTATGTGTCGCTCGTGTTCTTTGCGGCGACGTGGTGGCAGGGGCTGCTGCTCAGTGTTGCGCTGGGTATCACCATGGCGCAGATCGGTTTCAATATTCAGCACGATGCTGGCCACCAGGCGTATTCGGAGCGTCGCTCGGTCAACAAGTGGTTGGCTCGCACGCTCGATCTGGTCGGCGGCAGTTCGTACATCTGGCATTGGAAGCACGCGCACTTCCACCATACCTACGTCAACATCGACGACTACGACAGCGATATCAACCTGGGTGCGCTGGCACGGTTTTCGCCGGGGCAGAAGCGTCACTGGCATCATCGCTGGCAGCATATCTATCTGTGGGTGCTCTACGGCTTCACCGCGGTGAGCTGGCATCTGCATGACGATTTCCGTGATATCGCCACCGCTACCATCGGCAAGCGGCCGATGCCGCGGCCGCGGGGCAAGGAGCTGGCGGTTTTCGTGCTGGGCAAGGTGGTGTTCTTTGGTCTTGCTTTTGCACTGCCGCTGGTCTTTCATTCGATCGGCGCGGTGTTGCTGTATTACACGGTTACCGCGATGGTCGCCGGCTTGCTGCTCGCACTGGTGTTTCAGCTGGCGCATGTGGTGGAAGAGGCTTCCTTCCCGGCCGCTAATGAGTCTGGACGTATGGACAAGCCCTGGGCGATTCACCAGCTAGAGACGACGGTGAATTTCTCGCGCGATAGCCGGCTGATTACCTGGCTGGTTGGTGGTTTGAACTTTCAGATCGAGCACCATCTGTTTCCGCGCGTTTGCCATGTCCACTATCCGGCGATTTCGCGGGTGGTCGAGACGGCTTGTCTTGAATATGGCGTGCCTTATCGGGCGAATCTCTCGTTTGGGGCTGGTATCGCTTCGCACTATCGGTGGTTGCGTCGGATGGGGCGATAGTGCGCTCGCGCCGAGGGGCTTAGCTGCAACGCGCGTTTGCGTCACGGCTGGTCGCGACTGAAGTCGCTCCTACAATGATTCCGAAAGGCCACTGAGTTCTTGTAGGAACGACTTCAGTCGCGACCAGGCGCACGCGGCTCGGATCACATCCCGAGTATCCGCATCGCCCTCGCGGTGGCGGTCTTGGTGCGCTTATCGTCGGGTGATCGGTCGATCAGCCACAGGAACACCAGGGCTGTATAGAAGAGATTGAGAGACACGAGGCCTGGGAAGGATGCTCGCTTATTGGGCGATACGCACGCATACATGATTCGCGCCGTCCTTTGCATTCGCGCGAGCGCCTGGAACGGATGCAGGAGATCGTATTGCATGACGCGTCTTACAAAGCGCTTCATCGAACGATTCTGGTCGAGACGCGCGTCGATCACTTCCGCCATGCAACCCGCCGGCGTAGCGAGGAAGGCAGCTCGCATGCTGGCGTCGGAGACGTCACTCACGAACCAGAGCGCCTCTGTTGCGCCGGTCGGGAAAATCTCCCTCCAGCGGATCGCATCGCCGAATACAGCTTCCGAGGCGACGGCAAGGGTCTTATGGTTTACGCCATGCTCGGGCACCCATTCAACGAATGCCTTGCTCAAGAGCCGACGATCGTCCGGGGCCGGAAGCGCATTCCAATCCATGCTTTAGTGGGCTCCGAGAATCTTTACGCTCAAGCGTATGGCTCTGCGCAATGGTTGTTGTGAGATCGAGTCATCTGCCAGCCAGACCAGCACACAAGCGCTATAGAGCACAACGAGACTCCATGTCTTGAACTGTCGACCCAGAATGGAACGAGGCATGGGCCGATCCTGAAACCGCCACATGGCTCTGGCGGTCTGAGCGGTTCGGGTCAACGTATCCACGGGATGGAAGGCATCGGACCGGGCCAGACGCCGCACAGCTTGTTTTATGGAAGCGTGGTCGTCAAAGCGATTCAGGATGATTTCCGAAAGCGGCGCAGGTCCCATCTTGTCGAAGCGGGCGGACATGACGTTATCGGCGTAGTGATTCAAATCCCATCCCAGACTGCGTGCGCCCATGGGCCAGCGCGCATGCATCTCTTCGGCAGATATTCCTCGCGTAAAGCAGAAGCGACGAAATGCAGTGGTATTCCATCCGTCATGGCCAGCTTCCCGAGCAAAGGCGAGGACAAGGTCTTCGTCTTTGATGGTCGAGTGACTGGCTGTCATCTGGCTTTGAATGGAAGGGGACACGCAGTTCCAGCATATGGTGCCGGCCATCGTCACGCCAGCGGGCAGTTCAAAGTGGTCATGACAGATGGACAAAAAGTGGTCATTTCGGTGGACCAGCTCTCGGCGATAGCGTAGCTCATACGCCAAACATCACTGGAGACTGCCCATGCACGCGCTAGCGAAGGTGTTTATTTTCTCCGTATCGATGCTGGTCATGGGCGTGGCACCCGCATGGGCCGATCAGGCGAGTCCACCAGCCACTACAGCACCTGCCGATGGGCAACATGATTTCGACTTCAATGTCGGTGTCTGGCATACACATATCCGACGTCTGAAAAGCCCGCTATCCGGAGCTTCCGACTGGATGGAGCTCAACGGTACGGTCACCGTGCGCAAGGTCTGGAACGGCAAGGCCCAACTCGAGGAAATCGAAGCCGATGGCGCGGGCGTGCACTTCGAAGGGACGACCTTGTTCTTGTATGACCCGGCGGGCCATCAGTGGCGACAGTATTTCGCCAGCAGCGACGAGGGTGTGCTGGAAACGCCCAGCGTGGGCGAATTCAAGAATGGTCGCGGGGAATTCTATGACCAGGAGTCGTATCAGGGTCGCGCCATCCTGGTGCGTGGCATCTGGTCGAATATCACGCCGAACGCACATCGCTACGAGCAGGCCTTTTCCCGGGATGGCGGGAAAACCTGGGAAACCAACTTTGTCGCCGATCTGACGCGGATCAAACCAGCAGGGGCTTGATCCCGAATACGCTGGGCGGCGTCACTGCGTTCGCCACCCAGCCTTATCCCTTGCGGGGATCCATCAAGCGTCTGGCTTCTTTGTCGCCTGCTGCGCCAGTTGCACGGCTTTTGCCGCACCGCTGACTGCCTGCGCTACCGCATCTTCGGCGGCTTTCATCGCGTCTTCGGTGCTCTTGTATCCGGCGGTGATGGCGGCAAGCACGGCAGCGTGCGTGCTCGCGATCTGGGCTGCGACGTCGTTGGGCTGCGACTCGGTATCTTCGTTTGCCATCGTCATTTACCTTCTTGCGGCTTGCCGGCGGGGCCGTTCTTTGCCAGTGCGCTCAGGCGCTCGAGCGTTTGCGCGATATCGTCGGAATTGAGCGCCTCACTTGCAAAGCGCAATGCTTCTTCCGGATTCGAATCGAGAATCGATCGAGCAGCGGCAGTGGTTACCGCGTTGCGCAGGATGTAGAGCTGCTGTTGTTGCGCAACGGCATTCTGCATCGCCAGGCCGATGGCTTGCGCCATGACTTGGTCCGCCATGGCGCGCGTCAGTGCTTCGGACGAGCCAAGCACCGTTTCGTTGACCTGGGACACCGCATCGGTGATCTGGCTGTTGACTTCGGCTTCGTCTGCCATGGCGTTACTCCTTCGGTTTCGGTTCACCGAAGAGCGAATTGACGCAACGTGTCGTGACGGCTTGTGCGACGCTATTTGCATTCTGCTGGTTGGCTGCGGCGTTCTCCATCGCGATGCCGAGGGAGTGAGCCGCGGTCTGGTAGACCGAAGCCAACGCCATGGCGGGAGCTTCCCCCAGTACCTTGACGTTTGTTTGCGATACCGAATCGGTGATCTGGTCGTTAACTGCAGTCGGAAATGCCATGGACGTATCCCCTTATTTGCCGGCTGAGCTGAAAAGCGATTCGACGCAACGTGTAGTCACCGCCTGCGCGATCTGATTGGTTAATTGCTGATTGCTTACCGCGTTTTCCAGCGCGATGCCGATCGAATGGGCGGCGGTCTGGTAAATCGTTCCCATGGCCATGGCCGGCGCTTCAGCGAGCACCTTTACATTGGACTGGGTAACGGCGTCGGTAATCTGCGAGTTAACGGACGTAGGAAATGCCATTGTTCAAACCCCCTGTTTGAAAAAAGCCGAGCGAAAGTCGCGCAACACTACGCCTATGCAAGTGTCCGTTGCAAGGGATCTACTAAAGCCAAGTAATCGCGAAGATGGATTACTTGCTCATTTATCATCAAATCAATGCGTTGAATTGAAATGGACGTTTATTGACAGATCCATTGCGGAATAAAGTCTCGCCTCCATGGTGGTGGCAACGAGTAGAGGCTAAGGACGTTCGTCACGCCCGGCTGCCGTTTTTGCTTCGCGGATATGGTTATAGATTTGACGTACCTTGGGAATCATGTCGAAGGACGGGGCAACGACCTGGCCGTTCCTGCGGAAGGAGCCAGGCCAACCGCCAAAGGCTGCTTGTCCAGGGCCAAAGACAATGCTGCCGCTACCGCTGCTTCGTTCCGACAGCGACATATCGTTCAACGAGCCAAGCTCAAGACTTTTGACCTCCCGGGAATAGATACCCGAAATGATCAAGACACGTTTCGTCGTCAGGCCGTAGTAGGTTTTCTTGCGGCTCCAACTATCGAAAAAAAAGCGCCCAACGATCAAATAGAGGCCGACAAGAACAAACGGTATGCCCCAAAGCTTGAACAAAAGAGGGGCTCCCTGGGAAAAGACCGAGCTCTCCCAGAAGATGGCAAAGCCACCCCACAGGAGGCTGAAGGGAATGGCGATGGCATCCGAAGCACGTAAAGCCAGACCTTGAAAAGGGCGGCCCGCCCAAAGCATCTGTTCCCCCGGGCCTAGTTCGGCCGCGATAACCCTTGAATCATCCACGCTGATCTTCCCCCGAAAACCGAGCCGACTCTATTGCTTCGATTGAAGCAATAGAGTTTGAAGGTGTGCAAACTACACTATCGGCTTCCTTTGGAGCTACGGTCTTTCAGCAGCGCATGCCAAAGGGCAGGCTGTTCCGAAGCTTCAGCCAGCTTGAAAGATGGGGGTGTCCTGAGTTCGGAAGACACCATCGTACGGTTGTCTTTTAAGCGTTAATCAAAATAAAGAGTGTCGGCTGGGCTCCAGGAGCGAGCCGACCATCACCGCCCGCCGCTCGCCGCATAGGCCCGGATGGATTCAGACGCGCGATGCTGGAACTCCGACGAGGCGAGTATGGACTTCATGCGTCCCGGCACGTCTTTGTGTGTGGGATACAGCTCGTTGAAGGCGACTTGTTGTGTCGATGTAAGCGGCCGTTTGTCCGCGATGGCTTGTGACGCGCCGGATGCGTAGAAATCTGCAAGCGCGCGGGTTTCTTCCAGCGTGAACTTGCTTCGAAGCGTCGAGGCCATGACTTTGGCCACTTCGTCGCCGCTCAGGTGCGATGCCCTCTCGCCGAGCGGATCGAACGCATCGTCGAGCCTGGCTCGGGCGGCATTTGCCTTGAAGGCTTCGGTGAGATGCGTGGCGGCAAAGAAGCGCTCGAGATTGGCGTCCTTTTCCGTGGTTATATCGTCGGCTTTGACGGCCAGGGACAGTAGCAGGCCTGTTGTCAGGGCCAGAATCCGGTGGATACGCATGCTCGCCTCCTTTACCTGCGTTTCTGGGGGGTACTGTAGCGCCATCTCGCCACAGCCGGAGGTTCGGCGAGATGGCGGCACTTGACCGTAAAAAACGACCGGTGTAACGCTAGGACGGTGGTGTTTGCCTTTACCTTTCGCGCGAGGGGCAAGTTATGGGCAGTCGTGCTTTTCTCTATACGCCATTCGGGGGCGTGCATGCCCTGCATTCGGCGGTCGGCGAAAACTTGCCTCGTGTGAAAAAAGGCAAAGAGCCACATCCCTTGTTGGCGCCATCGGTGGACTCGGCCAATGAACTGGAGTTGCAGCGACACACACAGGTGCAGGCGTACAAGCAAACCATCGCGCATCATCAGACGTTGAAAGAAAAAGTGCGCAGCGGTTTTTCCCCCGAGAATCAGGTCAGGGCCAAGCAAACCACGGCTTATCTTGTTTCCAAGGCGGAAGCCAAACTTGCAAAGGCCATGTTGCCGGCGTTCGAGCAGACGCGTATCGCCAATGCGACGGTCAATTTCCGGACTGTCGACTCGCGGGAGGCACGAGAATTTCCGCATCTGTTTGGCACAATCAAGTCCGACAATCTCTATCCCTCGCTGCATTCGGGCCAGCCGCTTGGGAACATCGGTCACAAAGACAAACTTTATGTGTTGGGACATGGGAACGCTCCTTCCGCGGAGCAACCAGTGGCGGCTTTGTACGCTCGCCCCGACATGATCGGGCCGTCGCTGACGCCCAGCGGTTTGGCGGAGCACCTGAAACAGGCCGGGTTGCCCAAAGACTTCAAGGATCTGCGTATTACGTCGTGTCATGCGGTATCGACCCAGCATGGGTTGCCGACCGATGACGGCAGCAGCGCGCGATACTTCGCGCCGGGGCTCGCGCAGGCCGTGCGAGCGGACTTTCCGCAGCTCACCATCACCGGATACAAGCGCGGTGGCGTAACGTCACCGTTGGGAGCGCATCACGAGCGTAGCGACGATGGCGCGCTCGACGGTCGGACACGGCGCAGCACGGAAGCAGGCAGGTTTCCTCCGCTTTAGTGAGCGGTTGTTTGCTGCCATCGGACGCATACGGTCGAGTCCTCCGGCGCACCATGGCTATCGGATTATAAAACGTGAGGCGTTGCGCGCAGTGCCTCGCGCTCATGGCGAGATTCAGCGCCGTGTGGCCAGTACGCCATCCAACGCCAATTGCGCCTTGAAACCGGCTTTCTCCAGCCGCTTCTCCACTTCGCGCGGCACATCGCGTGCGCTGGTGAGTTTGTTCGGGCTGCCGGTGTAGTGAAACAGGCGGCCGCCACGGCGCAGGACGCGCGCGAGCTGGTCGTAGAATGCCTGGGAATAAAGCTCGCCGGCGATGCCGAAGCGCGGCGGGTCGTGCAACAGCGCGTCGACCGAACTGTCGGCGATTTGCATGATCGTTTGCGACACATCGCCATGCTCAAGCTGCAGGCGGCCAGCGCTGGCGGGTGTATCCGGATCCGGTGACCACGGGTTGAGCGTGCGCAACCACAGTACATCCGGATTCTTTTCGAACGAGTGGATGCGTGCCACCCCAGCATCCAGGCAACAGGCGGCGAAGTAGCCGAGGCCGCCGCAGGTGTCGAGCACGATCTTGCTCTGCGGTTCGACCAACGCCACCTTGCGACGCGCGTCCTCGAACGGCGAATCCTTCGCCGTGGGCAGCATCTTGATACCGTCGATCTCGAACGTGGGCGCACCCCACTCGGTAGGTACCAGCTTGATCAGCGAGCCGGAAAAGCGAGACACCGGCGCAAAGTCCTCGCCGTCCCAGTAATAGATCGTGCGATCTTTCAGCTTGCCGGGAAAAGGGTAGGGCTGGTCTTTCCAATGCCACACATCCCTCTGCAATGTCGCGCCGTCGTTCGAGCGCCCCAGGTCCAACGACCCCATCCATGCACCATCGCCGGCATCGCGTGCGGCCAGTAGAGCTTCGGCAATGGGGCGGGTAAGAAGCGGGCCGGAATAATGCGACACGACGGAGATATCTCCCGAGATAGCGGCGAAGAGCGAGTAGCTTGAAGTTCGGAAGCTTATCGGATCATTCGACAGTAAACACGAGGCGCGACTTGCCGCTGTCGGCATTCCAGTTTTCTTCAACAGTGCACAGAGGCACGGACTTGGTCGCTATTTGCAGGTTGGCCGGGCCGGCTGCTTCGAAGACATGGTTGATTGCTGCAAGCAGGCCGCCCAACGGAATGCTCTTGATGCCACTGCCCATCAACGTGATGGCCGACGAGCGCAGCGCGGCGCCTGGGAGTGCAATCTCCGCACCGCTCATCGAGCCGACCTGCACGAAACGAACGGGCCTGGCATTCTCTACGGCCTTGGCAATGGCAGCAATAGCGATCTCGGCGCTCTTGCCCCAGAGATAGTCGACGACCACGTCGATGCCCTCGACGAACTGCTCCTTAAGCAGAGTTTCGTAATCCTTGGCTGCTTTTGGGTTCGCATCCGCGAGGCTGAAAGGAATCACCACGTCGGCACCAAGCGCCTTGAGTTCTTCCAGTGCCGCTTTATCACGTCCTGTGGCGATGACTTTTGATGCTCCCAGATGTTTGGCGAGCTGGATGGCCAAACGTCCTGCGATACCGGTCGCACCGTTGATCAAAACAATCTCGCCGGATTTGAGTTGCGCACGGTTAATGAGGCCCGCCCAGGCGGACATGCCGGGGTTGGCGATGGCCGCCGCCGTAATGTCATCGAGTGCAGACGGTAGTTCGATGCAGTGCCTGGCCGATACGCGAGTGAGTTCGGCCATCGCGCCAAACGGTGCTTCGGGCAGGACGAAGTAGACCCGGCGACCATCCTGGGTCAATCCAACACCGTCGGATCCGGCGACGGCAGGCAATCCACCGCTGGCGCTGTAATGCGCCCCTGCGGCGCGCGATTTCGTGAAATGGCTCAGTGCCGAGGTTCGGACGGAGATCAACTCTTCTCCCGGCCCTGCGATAGGCGTTTCAAATTCGGCGAAGACAGGAGACTGATCTGCTTTGGAAATGACGGCTGCTTTCATGGCGTGACTCCTCGAGTAGGTAGCGCTGTACCCAAGAGGGCAAAATCTAACAGCGTTAGATAAATCTAACTATGTTAGAGTTTATTTGCAACCGGTGATTGGGCAGTCCCATGAAAGTGAATCGAGAAATGATCGTGCGCGCGGCTCTGCGCCTGCTCGACGACATCGGCCTGGAGGCGCTTACGTTGCGCAAGTTGGCCTCGGCGCTGGATATTCAGGCGCCCACGCTCTATTGGCACTTCAAGAGCAAGGAGTCGCTTATTGACGATATGGCCACCTTGGTTCTGGTGGAGGGCGCGACCGACATGATGCCCGCCCAGGCAACAGACGACTGGGGTGTTTGGGTGACCACATTCGCACACGGCCTGAGGAGGACTCTGCTGCGGTATCGCGACGGCGGTCGGATGATTGCGGGAACCCGACTGACCAATACGTCCTTTCAGGAAACTGCCGAGCGCGTAGGTTCTCGACTCGTCGAGGCGGGATTTTCCGCACGACAAGCCATCGTGCTACTCAGCGCGGTCTATACGTTCACCGTCAGCTTTGTGATCGAAGAACAAGCGGTGTTTCCTGTCCCGGGCCAACGTTCTGCCGCCTACGACATCGAAGAACGAAACACGAAGCTGGATGCCAGGACATTTCCGCTGCTTCGTGAGGCCGGGTTGGTGCTCTTCGATGAGTTCGACCGGCGTTATCGAGAAAGCCTGGACCTGATGTTACGTGGTGCAGCCGCTGAGTTGGCGTAGCTCAATCCGAAGGTAAAGGCCTGCAGCTGGAGAACAACCTCGACAGCGCAGCAACAGCTGTCGAGGTTCTCGGTCGTTCGGGTATTACTTCTCGATCGCCTTTACCGCGTCGAGCGTCTCCTGAACATGCTTGGTGGGGCTCAGGTTGGAATAGACGTGGGTGATTTTCCCCGACTGGTCGATCACGTAGGAGGTGCGGTCCGACCAGCCCGGCTTCATCTGCAAGGTGGAGTCGTATTCCTTGGCGATCTTCGCGCCTTCATCGGCGGCGACCGGGAACTTGCCGCTGCAATGTTCGGTTTCCTTCGAGAAGTCCGCCAGTTCGCTGGTATTGCCGGCGGTGACGCCGATCACCGTCGTGTGCAGGGCCTTGAACTGATCGATGGCCTGGGAGAACAGGTGGGCTTCGACGTTGCAGCCCGAGGTATGCGCGGCGGGGAAGAAATAGACCACCACCGGGCCTTCCTTCAACGCGTCGGCGAGCTTGAAGGTAAAGGCTTTGCCAGCGAGAAAGGCCGGTGCCGAGAAGTCGGGCGCCTGCGTGCCTTCCTTCAGTGCGGCGAACGCCGGGGCCGCCAGGGTGGCGGTACCGACCAGGGCGAGCGCGGCGAGCTTTATGAGTGACTTCATGACGGTAATTCCTCGGGTGGTTGGGAGGGCAACTGAGTCTATACGTCCGATGCCGGGTTTGGTTCAGCGTGTCCTTTCACGCCGGCTCGAAAGAACTTGAGCCCATGTGCCAGCGGGCGGTTGACACACTGTGTATCACACAGTACTGTGCGGCACATGGCTGAGAATGACACTCCGACTCTTGCGCTCGAACTCCGCCGTGGCGTGATCGTGCTGGCCACGCTGTCGCAGTTGCGCACGCCTCGCTACGGGTACGAGCTGCGACAGGCGCTTGCCGAGGGCGGCATGCCTATCGAAGAGGGGACGCTGTATCCCCTGCTGCGCCGTCTGGAGACACAAGAAGTCCTGACCAGCGAATGGCGCACGAACGAAGGCGCGCCACGGCGCTACTACGTGCTGAGCACGGAAGGCAGGCGTCTTTTCAAGCGGCTGACCGAGACCTGGTATGGCTTGAACGAAGCGATGGATCGGTTGCTCACCAATGGAGGATCCGATGGACGTTGATACCTTGATCGATGCGTATGTCCAGGACGTTGCTCAGCTGCTGCCGCGCAAGCAGCGCAACGATGTCGCTCTCGAACTGCGCGAGCTGCTGCGTGAAGACCTGCAGTCCAGGGCCGAAGCCCAAGGGCGTGCACTGGATGCGGATATCGCGCTGGAAGGCTTGAGAGCGTTCGGCGCGCCCAAAGAAGTGGCCGCTCGTTATTTCGAGCCGCGGACCATCATCCCACCGACGGAGACGCGCAGGTTTCTGTTTGCCGCGATCATCGGCATCGCGGTGTTGATTGCGCTGAGTCCGCTTGGCAATCCGCCACCGCAGTCGGGTGACTTGGGCGAGGCGATCTTTATATGGCTGGGCGTGCTGGTGACGTATTTCGGTTTGCAGGGCATCGTTCAGCGGCGTAAACGCGTGTCCCAATCGTGGGTGCCGCGTGGGCGGGACAATGTAAATCGGCTTGTCCCTATCTCGTTTATCGTGCTGATCTTTGTCGGCATCGTGGCGTATGGTGCGCCGGGTTGGCTCTTCTCGCAGATCACCCGCGGGGGAACACTTTCCGCAACGCTCGATTACGATCCGGCCTTCTATTCGTCGCGCCTGCCCGTGCTGTTTGCCCTTTGGCTATGCCAGGCCGTGTTGCTTGCCGTGCTTGCGGTGCGCGGACGGTGGAATCCATGGCTGCGACGCGTCGACGTTGGCCTGGGAGTGGCGGTTATTGCGGTTCTCATCTGGTTTGTCGCCGCAGGCGATATATTCAAATCGCCGGCCCTCAACAAGGCCGCCCCCAACCTGATCAGCGCGATCGTGTTGTTCCTGCTTATCGATCTCGGGGTCAAGCTCTATCGTGGGCTAGGCAATCTCCCTTCCGGGGGCGAGCGCCATTCTTTATCCGGCAAGCGCCCCGTCGGACAGTAGTTTCTCGTCAGGCTGGGCCTTCGCGTTCAGGAGCTTGTCCAGCGCACGCTCGATCTCGGGATAGCCGCGGCGGAACAGCGCTTCCGAAAGCGTGCTGCATACCGATTGCCGTAGCGCCTCGCGACGACGGAATGCCGCGCGGTTCTTGCTCTCCACGGCTGACTCGAGTCGTATCGGCTCGCGCTCGGGCAGCAGATAGAAGCCCCTGTCATCGAGGCTGCCGCCGTTCTCCTGCCAGAAGTCGTCATACGGTGCTACGAAGCCTTGCCGTCCCTGCAAGGGATGGGTCTTGCCGCTGACGCCAAGCACGCGCGCGTGCATGCCTTCGGCAATGACATAGATGATCGACAGCAGCAGGTTCTTGGGGCGCAAGCCGTGGCTTTCGCGCGTGAAGTCGCGCACCACATCGCGATTGCCTTCGCCCCGCGCGCCTTGCAGACAGCCGACGATCAACGTACGCCCTCTATCGGTCAGGCTCATGGAGGCGTGGCTGATATCGCGACCGGATGCCGTATCGACCAGGGCCACACGCAGCTCGCCTTCGCATTCCACGCCACTGCAAGCGGATATCCTTAAGTGAAACTGTCGTCCCTGCCGTAACGCGAAGGGACCGCAAAGCAGACCGTTACCGATATAGATCTCGCCATAGGCATCGGGATGCAGATGGCGCAGTGCGGCCAGGTAATGATTTCGCAGAACTCTCAGGCGTTGTGGCGTATCCAATCCCAGACAGAGATAGGGATGCTGGTAACGCTCCTGCACGCGCGGGTGGCGGCGAACCGTCGCACGAAGCAGCGGGTGCGACTGCAGGAATGCAAGCCAGTCCCGATGCTGACGCCAATGCGATGCACTGCGGATCAGATATTTCAAGCCACTGAACTTGTCTTGCCAGTCATGCCGTTCGCGGAACGATCGCGCGAAATAACCCAACGAATCCATGCAGCCCCCTGCAGAAAGGCGAGCACGGTATCGCAAGTTCTTGTAGCGAGACTTGCGATTTTTTGCGATTGCCGCGTTGGGCGATAAATGTCGAGTCGCCGTCAGTTTGATGCAAGAAAGAAGGGTTTTGTAGGAGCCACCTTAACTGCACCTGCAGTTATGTCATGGCAATAACTTCAAACCATCGTCATCCCGGCGCAGGCCGGGATCCAGTGGCTTCGGTTTCCAGTCTTCGCGGTAGAGCAGATGCTTGTTGGTTCTCGCGATAACTGATTCACAAGGCCACTGGGTCCCGGCCTACGCCGGGATGACGAGTAGGGGAGGTTTATATAGAGGCTCCTCCAGCTGCGTCCTTTGATTGCATCACGGCATATCGTGGCGGACGCAACTCCTGCAGCACTCAGGTATGCGATGTACCTGGCCGCCGACCACGCCACTCGAACAAGCGCCATTTCAGATTGACGCCAAGCGTACTGAGCACGATCAGCCCAAGCCCCATCAGTTGCACCGGCACCAACCGGTGGCCATAGATCAGATAGTCGAGTATCAGCGTGACCAGCGGGTAGACGAACGCTACGACGGCAATGGTGACTACCGGCAAACGCGGGTAGGACGAATAGAACAACACGTAGACGATACCGCTGTGTATCACGCCCAGCCCCACCAGCCACGCCCAATGGGGGCCAGCGTGAAACACGTCGCCACTGCTGAAACCTGCCAGCATCGCCACGCCTACCCAGCACTGAATCATCACCAGCGCGAACGGTCGCTGCCGGCCGATCTGCCGGGACATCAGCAGCGATGCACCACAGAGGATTGCCGCCAGAAGGGTGAGCCCGATACCGATCAGATAGGATGCATCCGCATCGTGCCACAGACGACCCGGGTCAGCTGCGCAAGCGACACCCACAAAGCCGAGCAATGTCCATAACAGATCGGCCGGCTGCGTGCGTTCGCCCTGAAACAGCGCGGCCAGGATCAGCATGACAAAGGGAAAGAAGTGATAGACCAGCGTGGCCACGCCAATGGACGAGCGTGCCATGCCGGCAAACAGCGCGACCCAGTTGAGCACCAGCAATACGCCGCTGATCAGCGCGCCGCGCAATAGCGTCCGGTCCGACAGCAGGCCCTTCAGATGACCGCGAGCCAGACCCCAGCCCAGCAGAAAGAGTCCGCCGAAGAGGCATCGATAGAACACCGCGGTAATCGGGTCCTGCCCGCTTTCGTGGACAAAGACGCCTACCGAACCAATCAGCAGTTCGGCAAACAGCAGTTGGAACAGTGCCGTGCGTGCGCCTCCACGGTCGGCGATCGGGGACATGACATATTCCTTGGGGATGGTAGCCCAGCCTAGGCATGTCGCCTTGACAAGTACAGATTCAGATAATATGTATTTTGACCAGTACAGATGAGGCAGGCTCATGCTTCTCTACGAGCGTTTGGCCGAGGAATTGCGGGAGCAGATCGCGCAAGGCGCGCTGAGCGCCGGGGAGCGGTTGCCCTCGATTCGTCAGTTGGCTCAAGGTCACGGCGTCAGCGTAGCCACGGCTGTACAGGCCTGTTTGCAATTGGAGCGGGAGGGGCTGGCGGTGGCGCGCCCGCGTTCAGGATATTTCGTACGCGCAGCCATGCCCCAGCCACCCACGGCGAGGCCGACACGGCGCCGTGTGCCCGGCACGGTCAGTAACCCGGCCTTGCAGGACGTGCTGGATATGTTGGCCCGCAGCGACGTGTTGCCGCTGCATAGCGCTACGCCTGCGCCATCGCTGCTGCCGCAGGCGGCATTGTCCGCATCGCTGTCGCGCTGTTTGCGGCATGGACAAGCCGCATCGCTCGATTACGCACCGCCGCAAGGTCACCTGGTGTTGCGGCGACAGATCGCGCAGCGTTACGCGCAGGTCGGCGCGGCGGTGGCGCCGGACGAGATTGTCATCACCGCCGGCGCGATGGAGGCGATCAATCTGGCGCTGCGCACCGTCACCAAGCCTGGCGATGTCGTGGTAGTGGAAACGCCGACTTACCACGGCATTCTGCAGGCAGTGGCGGCTTTGCAATTGAAGGTGCTGGAGGTGCCCAATCTTCCGGGGCAGGGCATCGACGTAGCTCGTCTGGAGCAACTGTTGCAACAGAACACGGTACGAGCGGCGATCCTCATACCTAACTTCAATAACCCGCTTGGCAGCCTTACGAGCGATGCCGATAAGCAGGCGCTGCTGAAAAGCTGCGCGCGGCATGGCACCGTCATCATCGAGGACGATATCTACGGTGAGCTTGCCTGGTCCGGCCAGCGCCCATCGCCTCTGCGCCGTTGGGACAAGCAGGGTGTCGTGATCAGTTGCGGTTCGTTCTCCAAGATACTGGCGCCTGGCCTGCGTATCGGCTGGTTAGCTGGTGGTGCGTGGACCGAAGCATTGATACGCGCCAAATATTTTTCCAGTGTCGGTTGCGCAAGCCTGCCCCAACTGGCCATGGCCGACTATCTGCAACGGCACGACCTTGAGCGGCACCTCCGTCGTTTGCGCTGCACGCTGGCCGACAACGCACAACGCCTCCATGAAGCTATTGCCCGTCACTGGCCCGTCGGCACTCGGGCCAGCGAACCGCGGGGCGGCTTGTCTTTGTGGCTGCAATTGCCAGATGGTGGAGACGGTCGCGCACTGTTCGAAGCCGCCCTTGCGAAAGGTATCGGCACCGCCCCCGGCGTATTGTTTTCCAGCCGTGGCGACTACACCGACTGTATGCGGCTCTGTTGTGGCTTGCCGTGGGACGAGAGGCTTGAGCTGGCGCTTAAACAGCTTGGGCAGTTGGCGAAGCGAGCACTTTAGCCTGCAGTTTATTTCTGTCGCTTTACGCGAAAAGGTTCGGTGATATACAGCGCCGTTTCCCTCGGGCCGGCCTTGGAGGGTGGGTCCAGCCGCGGCCGTTTCGATTTAGGCGGTTTGGCGAAATAGTCCCCGCCATGAATGGCGTTTCCTTTTCGTGCGCCGGTTTCGCGTAGTGGTGAGCCAGGTTCGTTTCGGGAGCGCTTGCGGCTTTTGTCGTCCAGGCTCTTGACGAAGTATTCTTCGTGCTTGAGTACGCGCTGCTGATCTTTTTTGTGAAGCTCGCGGAATGATTGCCGCAAGCGGAGTTTTGCTTCGTTGCGATCTTCTTCCCAGCTCGACTTGGCAGACGAGTCCTTCAGCTTTGCGGCGTTCTTTACCCGGCTCGCATGCTTCCCGGGCGCTATGGACCAGACCGTCGTCAAACCTGCAATCACGCCTTGGGCATCGGTACTGACCTTTGGGTCGGATAGTGCGCGTAACGATTGATCGCGCAGCAGGTCATGGGCTTGGGCCTGCGAGCCGGTATGCACGCCCGAACCCGAATGGCCTGCTGAGCCGCCGTGAGGAGCGCTAAGGATGGTGCGTGCCGTGTCTGTTCTTGCGCCGTCGCCGGCTCTCAGGGCCGCGCGAAGGTTCTTTTCGGGAAACTTGGCGCCGGAATGCTTCTTCCAGTAACCGCGGTTGTTTTTGGGCAGGCTCGAAAACCCTTTCTTGCCGCCGACCTTGCGCCGAGACAGTTGATCGACCGCATCCGTGACCAGAAAAGCTTCGTGATAGCCGCTACTGAAGCCGCCACGCGTAGGGTTGGAAGGCGATCTGAAAGCACCTTTGCCGATCGACTTTCCGGAGGACACGCTGTCAACGACGTTGTCCCGAAACGAGCCGGCCTTAGCCTGCGAGGCGGTGAGCGTACGGTCGTGGTGTGCCTCGTACCTGCGCTGCTTGGACGAAGGGTGTTTTGGCGTCGTGTTTCCCGATGCTTTTGCGGACTTGCGATGTCGTCTAGGCATGCGGCCCCTCCTGTGGATTCCCTATGCCGGGCGGTCGATCCAGGATGCAGGCTGAAAAAAGTACGTGGGGGATGGCGGGTCGACAAGTGCCGACGATAGGATGTCCGTCTCAGAAGACGGAAATTCTTCCATTTCTTGTGCTTCCCTATATCGCCGGAATGGAAGGGGCTTATAAGGCCGAATGGGATCGGGGAAGATTCGGGCCGGTCTTTTAAGGGATTTCAATCGCGTAGACCGCGAGCGACGATGATGAGCCTGAGGGTGGTTGATTCGGTCGTCGTGCTGCAGGCATCCCTGTTGGCGTCATGCGCCGGGAATGAGTGAAGTCGGCACAACGTCATCGATCCAGCGGATGACGAATGCCTCAAGCGCTAAACGCTGTGGAACGTCGATGTTGGCCTCACGAACGAATGCAGCTGCGGCCTTGATGAACGATTGCCTGGCTATGCTGGAGGCTTGGCGGACTGCGGCCTGCCGCTGTCGAAGCTGCACGATATGAGCCGATGGCTGGCCCGGTTTCGCGAACTTCTGGTAGCGACGCAATTCATCCGCAATCAGGCCCGTATCGAGAGCCGCTTGCCACACGCCTTTCTTTGCACTTAGCAGTTGAATAAGGCATTGGAGGATCTCTGGCGTGTTCGTACCTGCACGGGGAAGTGCTCTTGCGAGCCATGGGGGCAGGGAGGTGTCGGTCGGTTCTGTACCTGTCGCGCGAATCGACTCCAGATACGCCAGACAGCCGGCCTGGGGAAAGGTCGGCATCGCCGTCATGGTGCGCAAGAGCGATGGGAATTTGGCATTTAAGGTTTCGGTGTCCATGGAAGGGCGAATACACGATACAGGATGCCACCGACGATCATGGCCGGCACGAAGTAGAAGGCTTCAGTTACATCGCCTGAAAGCGCCACCAAAGCCGGGCCTGGACAGTAACCAGCAAGGCCCCAGCCGACACCAAAGATGCCTGCGCCGATCAGAAGTCGTGCATCGATGGAGCGATTTGTGGGGAGGTGAAAGCTTGAATCGAGCAGTGGCTTTGGCTGCTTGAGCACGAACCGAAACAGCAGCACCGTCACGCCGACTGCGCCACCAAGTACAAATAGCAAGGCGGGATTAAAGGCGCCAGTGACATCCAGAAATCCGAGTACGACACGCGGATCGCTCATGCGGGAAATCACCAGGCCGACACCGAACAAGGCACCGGCAATCAATGCCGAGATAAGCCGCGTGATCATGGCAAAACACCAAAGACATGGCGAAAGATGAAGACCGTTGCCATAGCCGTCGCCACAAAGGTCACGACGGCGGCAAGCGATCGCAGAGAAAGCCGTCCAAGCCCGCAGACCCCGTGGCCGCTCGTGCAGCCACCCCCCATTCGTGTTCCCACGCCAACCAGGAGGCCGGCGATAACTAGTGTCAGAACGGGGAAATCCTGACGAGAATGGGTGCCAAGGTCTCCGAGGCGCATTGTTATGCCGCCCGCGATCATCAGCCCCAGGAGAAACGCGATGCGCCAAAGGCTATCGTTATGGGGCTCGCTTACAAGCCCATGCACGATGCCGCTGATGCCGGCGATGCGACCGTTCAACCACATCAATAGTGTTGCTGACAGGCCGATCAATACGCCACCGAGTAACGACAGCATCCACGTCGTCATTTTTTTCTCCCTATCTGGTTCAAAGGGAGTTTGAGGTATGCGATACCGTTTTCGCTGGGCGAAGGCAGGCGGCCACCGCGGATATTTACCTGGAGCGCGGGGAGGATCAGCCTGGGCACGTCCAGGCTGGCATCGCGCGTACGTCGCATGGCGACAAATTCTTGCTCCGCGATATTTCGGCCAAGGTGTACGTTGCCTTCTCGTTGTGCAGCGATCGTACTTTCCGGTGCAGGGACCCGCCCTGGGGGCGGATAGTCGTGACAGAGAAAGATACGTGTATTTACAGAAAGCGAGAGAATCTTTTGTATCGAACGGTAGAGCAGGGCGGCGTCGCCACCCGGGAAGTCGCAGCGCGCGGTGCCGGTATCGGGTGCGAACAGCGTGTCGCCGACAAAAGCCGTATCGCCAATTAAATAGGTGACGCTGTCTTCAGTGTGGCCGGGTGTCGCCATCACTCGAACATTCATCTCACCTACGGGTAGTACATCATTTTCGTCGAGCAGGCGATCGAACTGGTTTCCGTTCGGCGAGAATTCGTCCCCAAGATCGAACAGGGTCTTGAAGTGCGCTTGCACGTTGACGATTTTTCGGCCAATCGCTAATTGGGCTCCTAGCGCGTCCCGCAGATAGCTGCCTGCACTCAGGTGATCGGCATGCGCATGGGTTTCGAGAATCCACGCCACGCTCAACTGTCGGTCGCGAACGAATGCGGCTATCCGGTCGGCAGATGAGGTCCCGGCAGTTGCGGAAGCGGTGTCGTAGTCGAGTACCGGATCGATAATTACCGCCGAGTTCGCTTGATGAACGACATAGCTGAAGGTGCCAGTGTCCTTGTGAAAGAACGCCTCGACGGATGGGCGATGGAGGTCAGATAGCGGCATGGAAAGTCGGCTTCAAATTTAGTACAATCTAATTTAGTTTTTTCTAAAATATAAGTCAATCTATGGCAAGCCGAAGCTCACAGCGTAGTCGCAGCACAAAGCCGGACATGGCGGTCCACGCCGAAGAGGCCGCGCAGCTGCTGAAGTCTCTTGCCCATCCAAGTCGGCTGCTGGTGTTGTGCCGTTTGGTCGAAGGTGAGGCGACCGTGTCCGAACTTCAGGCGCTGGGTGAGCTTTCGATGTCCGCGCTATCGCAGCACCTGGCCGTACTGCGCGAGGCAGGTCTGGTCGAAACGCGGCGGCAGGCACAAACTATCTTCTACACGCTGGCCGATAGCCCTGCGCTGGAGGTAATGCGGGTATTGCATCGTGCCTACTGCGGAGAGACATCCCGCTAGATAGCTCAATGCAGGGGTACATCGACGGGCGTGGGTGGTGGTACCGGATCTATGCCCATCAAGGACTCTCGCATCGCCTCCAGCGCTGGCAATAAGCCATCCGGCTCGCGCAGCGCCTTACGCGCGGCCCCGACGGCTTTGCGCACCGTCCCTGGCGTCTGTCCCGTTGCGATCAATGCGATAGCCGGAACTCGGCACGCATTGAGCGCGTCTATCCAGTCAGCGGGATGAACGGGTTTGAGCCTGCGCGTGGCAAAACGGCTGGCTCTGAACGCGGGGGCGACTTGCTCTACCTGGGCAAGAGCGGCGACAAAGCCATCGGCCGTGCGTTCGGGTGTAGCCGGATCAATGGCTTCCGATAGGGCGGCCAGCGCATCTGCGATGCGCCGGCGCAAGACTGCCGTGGATCTGACCGGATACACCAGCCATGCGGACAGCACGCCAATGATCGCACCGATGACGATCTCTTCCAGGCGCGGCCACAGGATGTTTTGCGCCGTCGAACCGTTGAAGCCCTGCAGGAGGGCCAGTGCCAGGGTAACGAATAGTGCCCACCAAGCGTATCCGAGCGGGCGCAGCCACAGGCCAAGAAAAATCGAGATGAGAATCAGGGCGACCGTTGTCGCATCGTGCGCACCGATATGCAGCGTAACGGTAAGGGCCAGCAAGGTGCCGACAGCAGCGCCGCCAACGCGCAACGCGCTCTTATAGGCAACGTCCAGCCGGCCACGATTGCCGCTGTTGACGATGAGTGCGGTAAGTACGATCCAGGCCCAGCGTTCGGCAAAAAAGACATATCCCACGGCAAACGAAACGGCCAATGCGACCGCCATCTGCAATGCCATGCGTGTGCTTGCCGAGGGGCGTAGTGAACTGTCACTCGCCGGTGCGGGCATGTGTGCAGCGGTTTCGCGTAACGGGGGAAGGATATGAAGTCGACGCGCCAACGCTTGAAATACAGTCACCCAGAACAAGGCCAACAGCGCAACGACGATGGGAAGCACCATCGCAACGAGGTGGCTGACATGTTTCGCGGGGATGTATGGCGTGGTGAGAATAACGATGAACGGCAGCGCGACAAGCGAGCCGGCGCGGCGCGCATCAGGCCCGAATCGACGCATCCAGATCGATACGAATATGCCCGCCACGAATACGCATGCGCCGACCCAAGGGGCACGATGAAGCAATAATCCCACGCCGGTAACCACCAGGCCAACGATGGGCAGCGCGATAGCCGCTTCGATCCGACCGCGCAGGTTGTGATCCAGATGGCTGCGTGCAAAGGACATGCAAAGCACGACTGCCAATACGCCCGGCCCCGGTTCCGGATCGATCGCCATGGCGCAAGCCAGAGTGGCGAGCGCGGCCAGCATGGTCACCACTGCCGCGGCGAAGGCGTGCGCAAGAACGCCGAGGCCTTTTGCCAGATCTTGCGATTCAGTCCAGGTGTTTGTCGGCATTGTGTGCGCGAATAGTTTCCCCGGTTGGTGACTATACGCGACCTGGTTTGCGCAGTCTTTGCCTGGGCTATCCGACGATGTCGGCGAGCTGCTAAGCGATACTCAGGCGTCGTCCATTTCGCTGGCGGCCACCGCCAGACCCGACACAACGCCCAGCGACGGATCGCCCAGCACCAGCGGCATCTCGGGAAAGCTCTGTTTTACGCGCTCCCGGATTTGCGGCGAGCGTGACGTGCCGCCGGTAAGAAAGACGCTATCGGGGAGTTGCGTCAGGTCGTTCCGTACCGTGCCAAGGGTGCGTTCGAGCTGCTGGAGAAACGATTCGATCGCTGCGTCGAAATCTTCGCGACCGGTGTCCGCGGCAAGATTCGATTCGATGAAATCCAGCTCGGCCTGATAGTGTGCCTCGGTGCTCAAGGTGATCTTGGTACGCTCGGCAAGCTGGTTGAGTCGGGTGGTGGCGCCCAGTTCCTGCAACGCGCGTAGACGTGAGCCGAACGGCTCGGGAATCAAACGATAGTTCTGCTTGCGAAATTCGCGCTGCTTGGGCAGGTTATGCACGCTGGCGGCTTCGACGAACTGATGTTGGGGGACGCGTATCGTGTCCTTACCCAGCAACGGCATGAAGCTGTGCAGGCTCAAGGCGACGTCGAGGTCGGTACCGCCTTTGGGGAGTCCCCAATTGCGCACGATGTGCGGGTGCTCGTCGCCGCCGAGCTGGGCAAAGGTCACATCGGTGGTGCCGCCGCCGATATCCACGATTAGTGCGGGCTGCCGGGTGTCCAGACTCTTGTGATAATGCATCGCGGCGGCAGCGGGCTCTTCGAGAAAGCTCACTTCGTCAAAACCGGCAATAGCAGCGGCTTCACGCAGAATGTCGATCGCCTGTTCCGAACCCTTTGCGCCCATCGAGCTGCGAAACTCCACTGGCCGGCCGATCACCGCACCGCGCACCGGCGTGCCGAATTGCCGGCTGGCGGTAAGGCGGATGTGTTCGAGGATATGCGTGGCGATATGCACGATCACCTTGCGCACTTGCGGATCGAGCCGATAACCGAACATGGACTTGGGCGACTCGATCAGATTGCCGCCGCCACTGTCGAGATAACCCTCCACGGCCTCCTCGCCGAACAGCGCATGCTGAAAGCTGGCGACGGAAGCCACAGCTTCGCGCGTCTGGTCTTCCATCCATTGTCGGCGAACCACGCGCAGCGCTTCACGCTTCAGCTCGTCGTCGCTTCGTGCCACCGCGATCTGCCCACGAGCGCTGGCTGCCGCAGCCTCCTGGCGCTGCTGGGTACGCGCCAGGCGCAGCTGCGCTTCGAGCTGTGCCTCCAGATCGGGCGTGAGCTCGAAGTCATTGGGGTCGGGCACCAGTTCCGGGAAAAACACCGCCGTACGGAACTGCTCGGCATTGCCGAAGCGGACCAGAGTCAGCTCGCCGTTGACGATGGCGCCGGCCGCCGAGTAGCTGGTGCCGAAGTCGATGCCGATGTGCATGGGGATCAGATGGGTGAGGCAATCGACCATTATGACGAGGTGGGGCGATATGCCCAAGTGCTCCTCTACGAAAAGCGCCGCCAGACAAGAAAGATCAGCGTGAGACAACCACGATAGGCGACGACCTGGGCCTTATGTGGGGCGAAAAGCTGGCGTGACGGAGTGCATGCCAGGCAAAGGTCATGGCATAGGGGTAAAACGTTCCGCTGGGCCATTGTCGTCGGTACGGCCACCCGTCAAGCTCAGATCGTTGTCTTGGCGTAGCACAGTAAAGCCCGTCGCGGGCGCAAAAAAAGGAGGCTGAATGAGATCGTTTCTTTTTGGGATGGTGCTGCTCCTGGTGTCGCTGTCCGCCTCGGCGGATCCTTGTATCGGCAGTATTCCGGGACCGGTCCGTCGGCTCCTTGTGCAACGGTTTCCAGCAGAGCGCCTTCCTGTGGCAACCGATACCGAGGAAGAAGACCGCCTACTTGAGGCAAAAAATGGGCGTCAATGCCTGTTGGTAATCACGGCAGACTTCAATGCGGACGGTCAGGCCGATTGGGCGCTGCTTATGCCATCGAAAAAAGGTGATGGATACAGGCTCGTTGCTGTGGTGAGTCAGGGTAAAGGCCATACGGTGAGCTCTCTCCTCACCTGGAATGGGACATATGAAAACATGGGATTGAGCGTCGCGTCCCCTGGTTTCCATCACCATACGGATGCTTACGCTTTTGCGCCGGAGCAGGGGGCAGTGGAGTCGTTGAGGACTCGGCGTAATGGGTTTTATTTTGGCGAAGAAGAAGGCGCTGCCAGCGCCTATTTCTTGACAACCAAGGGTTGGGTTTTTGTACGAGAGATTGACTAGGCAAGGAGCACTACGTAAGTCATGAGTATTCTCGACGACATTCTGTCGAAAGATCCGCATCGCATATGGGCGGCGTCCGGCGCCATTCGCCACCTGCGGGACAAGCAAGAACTGTCTGTCCTTATCGCCCGTCTGGATGACATAAAGCTGGCGACACGCGACGTGGCGTTGGGTGGCGCGCTAAGGCCCAATAGCAGTCATTTGGACTTCGCCATTCGGAAGCTGGAGTTTCTCAAGCGTTCCGGCGAGTGTCTGTGTGCCCTGTACCCGATGGACGATCTCTACAATCCTGCCGACGAGGCGAAGGCGGGGTATGTCGAGATCGAGGCGACTGTGCTGGACGATGCGAAGTGGGTCGACTATTACGTATGCCGCTGCATGCTTTGTGATCGGCACTATAGGGTCGAGGAGCGTGAGTATCACTATGGGTGGTGGAAATGGAGTTTGATGCTGGTCGAAGATGCTGGCGCTCGATAGCGGAAGGCTCGCTTCGCATCGCCTCCTGTGCCCCCTCACCCCAACCCTCTCCCCCGGCAAAGCCAGGGGAGAGAGAGCCAGGCTACGCAAGTGCGAAACATTGAGGTGACCTCAGTCGGGCTCCCTCTCCCCCGGCTTTGCCGGGGGAGAGGGTTGGGGTGAGGGGGGCTTTTAGGCAGCAGGGCTTCCCAACAAAAACGCCACCTTCTTCTGCTTGGGCAACTGCTTGATCTGCCACTCCGCCCGCGACGCCTCGGCGCGGTTCGCATATGGCCTGGCACCGATCAGCCGCAAAGGCGGATGAGCGCGCGTATAGCGCGCCCCACGCCCCGCTACGTGCTCGGCGTAACGGGCTTCCAGGCGATTGGTGATGCCGGCGTAGAACGTGCCGTCGCGGCATTCGATCAGGTAAAGGCACCACGATGTTGCCGCGGTGCCGATAGCATCGTGCTCAGACAATGTGCAACAACTCCTTCTTGATCTTGCCGCCGACGCGTTGCACGCGGCGCCAGCCGCTGTGGTCGTTCATGGTGATCCAGCGGCGTTCGTCGGAGCGGTAGAACCAGTCCTTGTCCTGCTGGAAGAAGATCTGCATGCCGCCGGTCTCCCAGATATTGAGGATCTCGTTGCTGTGCGCGTGGCATTCGTCGAAATCGGTCGATGCCTTCTGGCCCATCTCGGCATATTGCTGATGCAGTTCAAGCAGCAGGCTGTTGATCTCCGGCGACAGATGGGTGGCGTTGAGGCCGATCTTGCGCGCCTCTTCGAGCAGGATGGGGTAGCTGTGCGATGGGTACTTGGAGTTGAGCGTATGGGCGATCCGCTCGCCCGTGGCCTCATCGGCGATGTGATGGGCGAGCAGTTCCTTGCACAGCATGATGGACAGCGACTCGGCGCGGTCGACCGCACCGATCACCAGCGGATGCACGTACTGGAATAGCGCCTGATAGGGGTTTTCGGTGGCGCTGCTGTGTTCGGCGCGGCCCAGGCGGATGACACGGGTGAGCTCGTCCAGACTGACGCTGACGCGGTCGTTGTCGCGATCGACCGGGGATAGCGCATGGGTAAGCGAGGTATCCACGGCCGTGAGGTAGGCCATCGGACCCATCTGAATCTCGTTGCAGCCCAGGGTGATCATGGTCGCGGCCGATGCGCACTCCAGCGGCACCAGCGCGATCAGTCGCTTGCAATGCTGTCGCAGCAGGCTGACCAGGCGGAGCGAGGCCTGGCCGGCACCGCCATCGGACTTGATAAACAGGTACAGCGTATCGGGGTTGCCCAGGTTACTCAGCAGTTCGAACAGCGCCACCGCGTCGCTATGGCATATGGAACCGCGCGGGTTGTTCCAATAGGTAACCATCGGAGCCCCCAGTTTCTGGGTAATCTTTTCGATCAACCCCTGGGTTTTGCTGAAAAGAACAGGTGGCTGTTTAACCTTGGCGACTTCTTGGGAATCCATGCTTTTCCTTCGATGCTATGAGGCCCGGCGACGCGATGGATTATGAAGCGGACAGCGTCCGACGAAAATGGGGTGTCATGCTTTTAAACTGAAACGGGAGCCGCCGCATCTCAGTATGGATGTCGGGTTTGGTTTCATTGCGCTATTGCGGGGTATTCATCATGGTCGTTCGTTCGCTCTGTTTCGTCGTCATGGCTGCTCTGACACAGGTTGCCGCCGCGGCGACGTCTACGCCGGCGGTTATCGTGAAGCAGGCCCAGGCTGCCCTGGAGCGGGCAACATCGAGCGACGGGCCTGGCGCGGTGATTCTGATAGCCCGGGGAGACCAGATCATTTATCGAGCCGCTCGGGGAAGTGCACAGATAGAGTTGGGTGTACCGCTTCAAGCGAACCAGACATTTCGAATCGCCTCGATCACCAAGATGTTTACCGCGGCGCTGGTGGTGAAGCTTGCCCAGCTTGGCAAGTTGTCGCTCGACGACAAGCTCGCAACCTATGTTCCTGGTATAGCCAACGGTGAAGTGATCACCTTGCGCCAGCTGCTTAACCATACCGCAGGCGTTTCGGATATCGTGAATGACCCGCAGCCGGGCTTTTTTGCCCGCAAGGTCGATACCGCGACCTTGATTGCCGAGATCAAGAAACGCGAGCCGTCGTTTCCTCCGGGTACGCGTTTCGCCTATTCGAATGCTGGCTATATCTTGCTGGGTGCCGTGATCGAAAAAGTCACCGGCAAGCCATGGCAGGACGCCCTGCGCGCAACCCTGCTGGAGCCACTGGACCTGAAAGAGACCGGTTACGGCGACAACGCGAGGATCGTCCCGAGGCGCGTTGCCGGTTACACCACGGATAACGCAGATCATCATGTCGAGAACGCGTCGTATATCAACGCCAGCGTGCCGGCCGCCGCGGGTGCGCTCGTGTCCACCGCGAACGATCTCTTGCACTGGATGCGTGCGTTGGCACAAGGCAAAGTAGTTGGGCGCGATGGCTTCAAGCAAATGACGACGGCGGTAGCGAATGTGCCAGGTGCGTCGACGCACCCTTACGGGTTCGGCATGTATATCTGGCAGGTGCGTGGTAACGAGATGGTGGGGCATACCGGTCAGATCGACGGGTTCGCTTCCGCGCTGGCGTATTTGCCCAAGCAAGACATTTCTGTTGTGGTTTTGGCCAACGACGACAACTTCGACGCCCGCACCATGGCACGCCGCGTGGCGGCGATTACGTTGGGACAACCTTATGCTATCCCGGTGGCCGTCAAGCCCACGGACGATCAGCTACGCGCTCTTGAAGGTGTTTATCGTGTCGATGACGCTACGACGGAGACGCTCTCCATCAAGGACGGTCAGCTTTATAGCCAGCGCAGCAAGCATCATGCGGTGCCGCTGGCACTCACTGTCGACCAGCGGCTCTACTTCGTACCCGACGAACTGAGTTACTTCACGCCGGTGCGCGATGCAAGCGGCAAGGTTGTTCGTCTGGACTATTTCGAGGGCGGAGATGGTCCGGCCCAATCGATGTCACGAGTTGTCGGCGATGCAACGCCCCATTAACCGGTCTGTCTTGCCGGATTCTCGGCTACGTTCTGGACACCATCATAGGTAACGTCGCCGATCCAATAGCGTTGGCGACGTGCTATGCGTGAGCCGGCATCCTCGCCGTCGAAACTGACGGTGCCCTGATTGAACAGGGCGCGGTCGATATTATCGAAGGTATTGACGTTGACGACGGCATAGAGGCGGTCTTCGGCGACGCACACGCACGCCGGCACGACACCGCAGCGCGAGCAGATAAGGAACTGGGCGGTCTCGGTGCCAAAGACATAGTGGGAGACCATCGCCGGATCGTTCACGACGATCTCGAGCGCGCCCTGCGGATTGGACGTCCAGACGGCACCGTGCGAGGTGCAGAACGTACACGTGCATGCACGTGCGGGGATCTCAGTCGGGTCGGGTTCCCAGGTCAGGGAGAAAGCCACGTTGCCACAGTGGCACTTGCCGTGAATCAACATGCGATAGCTCCTTGAAACCCGATCAGGGCCAGACGATAGCCTGGGCCACCACGACGTGTTCGCCATTGAAGGTGGCGGCGGGCGAGCCATAGAGTTGATAACCGAGCGCCAGCGCTTCGGAAACCCGCTGGCAGAAGGAGGCGTCGTCCTTGCCGGTCAACAGGCGGTATCGGGGAAGCCCATCGGGTGGGGTATCGGACATGGTGCGGTCTCCAGTTGAGACCTGGATCATAGGCGATCGCGCTCTGATCCCGTAAGACGGTACGCCATGTGCCTGGATTTGCTGTAAAAAGGTATCTACGTGGCTTTGCTGTTCCGAATCGGGGGATTCGTGGGCATCCTGGATTTTTTTCGGCGAGACCTTACGCCTGACCGGTTTGCGTCGGTGGCGATGCGGCGCATGCCGAAAATGGGTGCATTCAGCGATATCGTCTACAACAGTCGCGATTTCAGCCTCAGTTTCAAGGATTCGCGCGACTGCGCGATGACATTCAATCTCCATAACGTTTTTCGGGACTATCAAAAAGCCACGCCCGGCAACCGGGCCGGTGTGCTGGACAAGTACATCATGGCGTTCGTCGCCCCTGCGGATATGTCCGATCGCGAGATGGTGCTGGCCAATCTCATGCCGGTGGTCCGCGACGGGGCGACCTTCGAATTTGCGCGTCTGATGGGGCGTCTGGCCGATGGCGACAAGGCGTACAAGCTTGCGCCGTCGAAGCCGTTTTTCGACCGCCTGGTGATCTCCCTGGTGGTCGATTCCGAGCACGCTACGACATCCGTTTCCCAGGACAAGCTCGACGAATGGGGGCTCGATTTCGATACGGCGTTGAAGCGGGCGATGGACAACCTGCGCGATCGGACCGAACCCCATTTCAGGGTTAGCCCGCATGGCGTATTCCTGTCGGCATGGAACGATGTCTTTGACGCTTCCCGGTTACTGTTGACCGACATGCTCTATCGGCTACCGATTCAGGGTGATCCGGTGATAGCGATTCCCTCGCGCGACCACTTGCTGGTGACTGGCAGCGGCAACGACAAAGGCATCGCCGAACTGGCCGATATCGCAGTCGAAGTACTGGAAACGAACACCCGGCCGTTGGGATATCAGCTCTTCCGCCTGCAAGATGGCCAATGGTCGGTATTCGACGAGAACCTGCCGGCGAGCGAGCGCTTCCGCCAGGCAAGGTATCGCGGCACGATGAGCGTGTACGACGATCAGAAAAAACTGCTCGATCAGATACACGAAAAGGAAAACGTCGATATTTTCGTGGCGAGCTACCGGGTGTTCAAAAACGAAAAGATCGGTGGCTTTATCAGTTCGGTGCAATGGACACGCGACGTCGATGCATTGCTCCCTCGCGCCGATTATGTCTGGTTTTATTGCACGGCGGTCAAGGAGATCGTCTCGGTGCCCTGGGACATCGTGGTGGAGGTGCTCGGTGGCTTGAGCCGTGAACCGCACTTGCTACCCGAACGCTATCGGGTCAGCGGCTTTCCTTCCGACGATCAAATGTGTCGGTTGAAGCAGCACGCCGAAAGTGCCTGGAGCGTGCCTGATCGCAGTCCTGCCTAGTAAAGTTTTGAAGTCATAAAAAAGGGCCAGGTCGTACCTGGCCCTTTGTATTCGACAACCGACGATCGATCACTGCGTAGCGGCGGCGCCTGCGGAGGAGGAGCTAGCCGGTTTACCGCCCTTGTGCCGATTATGTGGGCCCTTGCCGTGCCCCATTTTCTGATTGCGATACAAGGTATCGGCGGTTTGCTTCTGCTCATCCGACAGCACGGCATAGAGATCGCTGAAGGCGGACGAGAGTTTCTTCATGTTGTCGGCATGCAGCTGGGTAAGATCGGCGTACGATTTCATCGCATCGGGCGCACTCATCGTCGACAGCTTCTGCGAGCGCTCGTGAAAGGCCTGACCGGTATTTTGCGCGTTGTCACGCATGGTTTGAGCAAAGGCGTCCCATTGCTTGGATTGCTGATCGGTGATCTTCAGCTGCGTGTGCAAGTCGTTGATGCGCCGTTCCACCGAGTCGGCGCGGCGCTGCGCGTGCGACTTGGTGGGTGTACTTGCTGCGGCATCGCTGGACGGTGTCGGCGATTGCTGGGCCCACGCCACTGGTGCAAAAACAGCGAGCGACAGCAGGGCAGGGACGGCGACCTTGCGAATGGCGTTCTTCATGATGGATGCTCCGATTCGAGGCGTTCGGGAAGAAAAGCGTTCCGTGGCGACAGCGCCGCGCTGCTCAATAACCGTCGTCGTAATACACGCCCGGGGGCGGTGGCGGTGGCGGATCGCGATAGACCACGGCCGGTGGCGGCTGCGAAGCATTCGACGTGGAATTGGCAATGACCGCACCAGCCACCACGCCAAGCAGCGCACCTGCGATCAAATTACCGGAGCCGTTACCGCGGTGGCGGTCGCGGCCGTAGTAGCGCGGTGGCGGTGGACGGTGATAGCCGCCATGCCGATAGCGCTGGGCATCGGCCGGCATGGACACGGCGATCATGCTCAACGCCGCGATGGCGAAGACGCATTGTCGACAGATCGTGACTAATGAAAGGCGGGACATCAGCGTAACCTCCTCACGTGCAACATCCGTTGCGTGATTAAGGCCGGCAAGGGCGCCGGCGCGATGTACTCGATACGGCAGCCAGATTCCCTGCAAGGAGTGCTGCTCCTTGGCAGCTGGCGCTCGCAAGGGTATATCGGCTGTGGATTTACTCAAAGCGAGCGTGATGGTTTTGTGCGGTATGGCCGGAAAGGCTGCCTGCTGACACGACGTTGTCAGCAGGACCCGGCCACACTGGCGTAACTTCCCACGACAGGACGCCTAGGCATGTCAGTTTCCGGTATCACCTTGTATTCCACGGGGGCTGGCTTTGGCATGCCCGAGACCAGCCCGTTTGTGCTCAAGACCGAGGTGCAATTGAAGATGGCGGGGCTGGCCTTTGAAAAGGCATTTTGCATCCCGCCGCAGGCGCCCCATGGCAAGGTGCCCTATATCGAAGATCAAGGCGAAGTCGTCAGCGATTCGACCTTTATCCGTGCGCACATCGAACGCAAGCACGAGCTGGATCTGGACGATGGCCTGGATGTGCGGCAACGCGCAGAGTCGTGGGCGATAGAGCGGTTGCTCGAAGACCATTTGTATTTTGCGATGGTGTGGTTTCGCTGGATCGACCCGGACAACTTCGCCAAGGGACCGGCCCATTTTGCCGACAGGGCGCCGGAAGCCGATCGCGCGCAGCTACGCCAGCAGATACAGGCTCGCAAGCTCGAAGACCTGCGCGGCCATGGTCTTGGGCGTCACTCGCGTGAGCAGATCGCAGCGTTGGGTCTGCGTTCGATCGACACGCTGGCGGTGCTGCTTGGGGAGAAGCGTTATCTGTTCGGCGAACGACATAGCGCAGTCGATGCGACCGCCTTTGGTGTGCTCGCGTCGGTACTGACGCCCTTTTTCGAATCGCCTTTACGCCGCGGCGTGGAACGCCATCCGTCCCTGGTTACGTACGTCGATCGCATGATGCGGCAGTATTTTCCAGAGCATGTGTCGAGTGGGCAGGGTCATCTCGAGACGGCTTGAGTTCGCGCTGGGGTCGGCGTAATGTCCTCAAGCACTTGATTTTTCGAATCTTGCCGCCATAAAGACGGTCCAGGCGAAGCGATGCTTCGCCTGGAGTGCACTATCCCGGAGACTCCCATGGCCACAGGTTGGGCAGGCGACGGCGCCGTTCAGGACCAGATCGACGCAACGGTCAGTGACGCAGTCCAGCGGGCGCGTCGGCAATTGAAACAAGGTCCGGGCCTTACGCACTGCGAAGAGTGCGAGGCGCCCATTCCCGAGGCACGGCGCAAGGCCGTCCCAGGGGTGCGACTGTGCGTCGCGTGCCAGGAGGCGCTGGATGCGGAGCGCGGTGCGGCGCTATTCAACCGCCGCGGCAGCAAGGACAGTCAGCTGCGTTGAATAAACCTCCCGCGGGGGTGATCTGTCTGGCGGCCTTTGCGTGGCGGTGATAAAAAGCGTTTTGACGCACTGCAAAGGATTGCCCGATGCTGACCACGCTGGCGATTGCCAACTATCGTTCCCTGCGTTCGTTGATCGTGCCGCTGGGGCGCTTGAATGTGGTTACCGGTGCCAACGGCAGCGGCAAATCGAATCTTTATCGAGCGTTGCGCCTGCTTGCCGAAACGGCACAAGGCGGCGTGGTCGGTGCCTTGGCGCGCGAAGGCGGTTTGTCGTCGACCTTCTGGGCTGGCCCCGAGGAGCTGTCGCGAAGAATGCAGCGAGGCGAGGTGGCGATAGAGGGCACGGCAAGCGGAGAACCCAAGGCATTGCGACTGGGTTTTGCCGGAACGGATTTCGGTTACGCCATCGACTTCGGCTTGCCGAACCAATCGGCCGCGGGCTCGATGTTTTCGCTCGATCCGGAGATCAAGACGGAAGTGATCTGGGCGGGCCCTTTCTTGCGTCCGGCCAATGTGCTGGTGGAACGACGCGGCCCGATGATCCGCGCGCGCGCGGGCAGATCCTGGCAGGTGCTGGCGCAGCATATAAACAGTTTCGAAAGCATGTTTACGCATGTGGCCGATGCGCAGCGCGCTCCGGAGATGCTCGATGTTCGCGACGCGATCAGACGCTGGCGTTTCTACGATCATTTCCGTTCCGACGCCGATGCGCCGGCGCGCATGGCGCAGCTCGGTACGCGCACGACCGTACTGAGCCACGATGGCCATGATCTCGCCGCGGCCTGGCAGACCATTCGCGAACTGGGCGACGCGGAAGCGCTCGATGCCTCGGTGGACGATGCTTTTCCCGGCGGTGAAGTCAGTATTGCCACAAGCGACGGCCGTCTGGTGCTGGAGTTCAGCCAACCTGGCTTGTTGCGGCCGCTGAGATCCGCCGAGCTATCCGATGGAACGCTGCGTTACCTGCTGTGGATCGCCGCCTTGCATACCCCGCGTCCGCCACCGTTGATGGTGTTGAACGAACCGGAGACCAGCCTGCATCCCGACCTGCTGCCGGCGCTGGCGCGGTTGATCGTGCATGCGTCCTCACGTAGTCAGGTCTGGGTGGTGTCGCATGCATCGCGTCTGATCGCGGCGCTCGAGGCGGCCGACGACTGCCATTCGATTCATCTGGAAAAAACACTGAGCGAAACGAAGATCGCCGGCCAGGGTGTGCTGGATGAGCCGGCGTGGCATTGGGCCAGTCGCTAGGCGCAGGGACAAGCTCACAGGCGGCAAGCCGCCGGTTTATCAAAGAGGCCGTGCAGACTGATCCGTTAATCAGCCGTGATGCTTTTGCTGTTTGGCGATGCGTGCCAGCTCGGCGCAGCGTGCGCGTTCTTCGGCACGCTTCTGATCTTGCGCCATCAGCAACATCTGTCGACGCGTCAGCGGTCGAGCGGAGTCGCACTCGGATTTCTGCGGTGTTGCGACATGACGCACCGCGTGCAGGATGCGGTGCAGCCAGTTTTCCACGGGCGACGGGGTCGGGGTCGTGGTGTTGGCGAACATGGTAATGACCTCGGCGGCGGCGTGGAGCTTTCCCACACACTCACTATGCGTTGGCACTTATTAGAAGATGGTGAGGATACGGTTCAGTTTTCTTCGGCCGCGCGTTTAGATCGTTCTTGGTTCGCATGGCTTACATGGAAATCACAAAGCTAAACGTGCTTCGGTCACTCGTTTCCCAAAACCCGGATGGGTTCCTGGCCGGCGGAGATCCAGATTTCGTCGCCTGACTGCATCACCAGAACGTACCGTCCCGTATCGACGCTATCGACTTCCAGTAACGACAAGGAGGGCCCCCAAGGGCGTTCGGACGGAATCGTCAGCTTGGTGACATCGTTGAAGACAATCGAAAAATCGTGCTGAAGCCCTTCGCCGGGTCCGCCCTGAAAAAGGAAGGTGCAGCGACGCTCGCGCCAGTCGAACTCGACCGATGCGAGTGTCGCGTCGTGCAGCCCCGTCAGGGCCTCGGGCAAGTCGTTCATAAAGGCCTTGGATCGCGGCGGCGGGTCGGCCTCAGGATTTTAGACTCAGAATGCGACTCTGAGCTCTAAAGCCCCTTGAACTGGATCTTGCCCGTGGCATCGACCGAGCACGCTTTCAGTGCCCGGTTCTGCAGCTCGTCGGGTGTGACGTTCGGATAGTTGTAGACCGTGGTGACGGTCGTAGCCATCCAGTTTTCCGGTGCATTGGGATCGGCGTCGTCTTCGCGATTCTTGTTGTGCTTGAAGTTCGACATGGCGCTTGCCTTGGTGACGCCACGGTCGCGGTTACGCGCGATCAGATAAAACGGCCTGGCAAAACTGACGCAGGCGGCGGGTGGTGTGTCTTCGACAACCGTCTCGGCAAGAACGTCCGTGCCGAGCAGACTCAGCATGATTATGAGTGCGATACGGCGCATAGCTTCCCCCTTTCATTATCGGTGGGCCGGACCGATAGCCACAGTGTGGAGGAAGGGGTTGGGTCTTGGGTATCGGAAAATTTCGCAGTCAAGCGGACGCCTAGACGCCCAAATAACGGTTTACGGTCCCGGTCCGCGTATACGGCGTCTCAATCGGCAGGGCTGGTGCAGGCCGCGTAGCGCTTTCCTTCCACCCTTGCTACGTCGGTACCGTCGGGCAGGGTGAGCCTGGCGGTGTAGTGCTCGGCCGCGTCGAAACCGACATGACCGTGCATGGTTGTCGCAGCCTTTCCCTGGCAACGCAGGGTCCAGTCGAGGGTGGTGCTGCTGCGGCGCTGATCGGCCTGCTGGCACTGATGGGCAGCGGGCGGGTCGATATGGCTGAACGATGCCCAGGGGGCGGCACCCTCGTCGACGCAATGCCACTGCACGACAGGCTTGCCCCATTGTCCATGGCTGAACAGGCGGGTGACGATTTTCCAGAGGCCGGGCATGGCGCCGAAGTCGCCGGGGTCGGCATGGCTGGCAGGAGCCGCCAGTGCAGCGGCTAGACCAAAGGTTGCAAGAGTAACGATCTGTAGCGAACGGCGGCGGGGCCGGGAGAGGATATTCATCGGGTGGCGTGGCTCTCGATCTAAAAAAGAGTATGCCCTGCCTGGGTACCCAGGCAGGGCATACGTGTCAAGCCAGACGATCAGTCCGCGGTGGCTGCGGTGATGTCGTCCTTGCGGTCATGCCGTCCAAAATCAAACATGTCCATCATGTTGCCGATCGCCGGAGCGTTGACCGGCACATAGGGGTTGCGCGGCAATGCGATCGGGTTCGGCAGGTTGTCGCGGCTGCGATCGGAGATCTGATCGTGCAGGCCCCAGTTGGCTTCGACGAATTTGTCGAACGAGACATGGTCGTAATAGGTGTGCACCACACGACCGCCTTCGGAGTACTTCGAGATCACCAGCATCGGGATGCGCGTGCCGTCGCCGAAGAAGTCCACCGGCTGGATGTAGCCGGAGTCGTAGTAACCGCCGCCTTCATCGAAGGTCACCACGATGGCCGTGTCAGCCCACACCTTGGGGTTGGCCTTGGCCATGTCGACGATCTTCTTTACGTAGCCTTCGAATAGCTCGAGCTTCGACGACGCCGGATGGCCGTCCAGAATGCCATCGGGCTTGGCGATCGACACCGCCGGCAGCGTGTTGTTCTGGATATCGGTATAGAGATCGTTGATGTCCTGGTTGTTCGCGCGCAGGTCCGGGTTGGTCATGACCTGGGTGGAGTACAGGAACGGATCGCAGATATTGCAGAACGTACCGGCTTCACCGTTTTCCTTGCCCTGGCCCCAGCCTTCGCCGTAGTACTTCCAGCTCACGTGATGACGCTCGAGCAGGGTGGCGAGGTTTTCCTGCGTGGACGGCGGGATGGTGAACTGCTGTGCGCCCAGCGGTGCGGCGGTACCGTCGCCTAGGTAGCCCGGGTTGTAGTTGTTGACCAGGTAGTAGGCGTTCTTTTTGCAGTCCGTGCCGTTGAAGGTCTTGTACGGCAGCGAGCGCAAGTACTTCTTCACCGAGGCGACGCCCGGCTGGCTTTCATCCGCGCAATTGACGTACGAACCACCACCGTAGCCATCCTGCACCCACCAGTTGTTGGTGCCGGCCTGCGAGTTCGGATTCTCGATCTGGTTGGTCGGGGGCGTTGCCGGCTTGCCTTTGGCGTCGGCGTAGTAGATCAGTGTGCCGTAGCCCAGCATGATGTGGTTGGCGCCCGTGCCGCCCATCACCGACTGGTGGAAGTTGTCGCTGAGTGCATAGGTCTGCGCCAGCTCCTTGAAATACGGCGCATCGCCCTGTGCCATATTGAGGAACTGCATCGAGGTCGAACCTTCACCGGTGCTCTGATCGGTGAAATTGGCCGGCTGCGTCACGCCGTTATTGCCCGCGCCCATCGTCACTTCGACCCACGGGAACAGGTCGGCACGACAACCGCTGGGGTTTTTGCTGGTCGCTTCCTTGATGTTGCAATCGAGCTGCTGCCACATCTGGAAGAAGCGATGCACCGGGCTGTTGGCGTAGTCGTTGTAGCTGATCGAGGCGTGCATATCGACCGGTGCATTGGTCAGATTGCCCGGGAAACGCGTGTCGAGGACACCGCTGGGCAGGCCCGTGCCGCCTTCGGCGAGCTCTTGATAGGCATCGTCCGGCAGCGCCGGTTCGATCGACTGGGCTTGTGCGGCGGACGCGAACGGTGCCTGCGTCGGCGCGCCACCCGTGTTCATCGCCGGGAGTGTTTCGTACGGCACGGTACGGGTCGGAGCGACTTCGTAGCTGCCGCTCTGGGTGGCTTCGAACTGACGCGCGGCGGCGACGTTCGGACCCGGCGTGCCGTCTGCGTTGACGATACCTTCGGAGAGCAGGTTGAACACGGTCTGCCCGCGCGGCGCCTTATAGGTCGCGTAGACATGGTCGAAAGTGCGGTTTTCACCAATCAGCAAGATGACGTGCTTGATCGGTGTCCGTGTGTTGTCGCTGTTGTCGCCACCGCCCCTGCCGGGACGATGCAAGGTCACCACGCCGCCCGGCAGGCCCTGTTGGCTTTGCAGGGGAGCGGTCGGAATGTCTTTCCTGAAAGAGGCGTCTTTGTCGGGTGCAACTGTGGTTTGTGCGCTGACGACACCAGCAAGGCCGGTCGCCAGCATGCCGAGAAACAGCGGATGAAGCCGCTTTTGGCCGAACATCTTGGACATAACTTGATCCCCAGCAACTCCCGTCATGGAAGTCGCGAATCGAGCGTGGTCCCCCTGATTAATCGATGCGAATGAAAGACAGGGAATCGCATCGACCGCCAAGCAGTGTGGTCGGTATACATGACGTTGCTTTGGCGTTACGAAGACAGGCTTTACGTAGTTTGTGACGTTGCGGCTACAGCGCGTGGCGAATGGAAATCAGGTCACGTTTTATTCGTAGGTTTGGACGTCTATTCGCAAGTTATTGCTTGTTTGTGGTGAGTGTGTGATGACGATTCGCTGCTGAGAAGAAGCGCGCTCTTCTGGAGTGGCTTGGGACGACAATGTAGGAGAGGTTCTGGCGAGCACCCGGCCCCCTCACCCCAACCCTCTCCCCCGGCAAAGCCAGGGGAGAGGGAGCCGACCGAGGAAGCCTCATTGTTTCGTGTTTGCGTAACCTGCTCCCTCTCCCCTGGCTTTGCCGGGGGAGAGGGCTGGGGTGAGGGGGGCTTTAAGTCCTCAGTGCCCCCAAGACCCATCACGCAGGCAACAACTCATACGGCCGCATCATCTCGTTATCCTCATGCTCGAGATAATGGCAATGCCAGACATACCGCCCCGGCTCGCCCTCAAAGCGCATGATGATGCGCGTCACCATCCCCGGATCGGCACGCACCGTATCCTTCCACCCCATCTCATGCGGCGCGGGCGGTTGCGCGGGGCCGGTGTATTTGACGGTGCGATGGGCGTTCCAGGTAAAGATATCGAAGGGCCTGCGATCGAGCACCTGAAAGCGCACAAGATGCAAGTGGACCGGGTGCGTATCGCCGGTGATGTTGACGAAGCTCCAGATCTCGGTGCTGTTCTGCTTGGGCTTCTCGGTGACCGGATCGGACCAGCTCTTGCCGCCAAGCAACATCATCATCGGGTTGCCACCCGAGTCGTCCTGTTCTCCCAGCGTAAGCATGCGCTCCCGCACGGAGCTGGCTATATCGATACGCGGTACCGGACGCAGGCTTGTCGGAAGTTTCGACGTGTCCGTGCGGCCTTTGTCGCGTACGCGAAACTCCATGATGGCATCGGCCTGATGGCGCAATTGCACCGATTGTCCGTCCTGGCCGCTGAAGTCGATGACGACATCGGCGCGTTCGGCGGGATAAAGCTCCACGCGTGCGCGTTCCAGCGGCGCGGGCAGCAGGCCCTGGTCGCTGGCGATCTGATGAAAGCTGCCGCGCGACAGCGATAGATCGAAGAAGCGCGTATTGGCGGCATTGACCAGTCGAAACCGGTACCGGCGTGGCTCCACGTCCATATAAGGAAACAGTTTGCCATTGCACAGCATGGCATTGCCGTAGCATTCCGATACCCACGGCGCCTCGGGGTCGTCCGATACCGGGTAATACAGCTGGCCGTCTTCGGCGATCAGACGGTCATACAACATCAACGGCACATCGTATTCGCCCGAAGGCAAGCCAAGAGCCTGTTCTTCCGGATCGCGTATGTGAAATGTTCCGAACAGGCCGGCATAGATGTTGAGCCGGGTAATGCCCATGGCGTGGTCGTGATACCACAGCGTGGCTGCATCCTGCCCATTGGGATAGTGATACTGCAGGGAGTGGCCCGGCGCATACCAGTCTTCCGGAAAGCCGTCGCTGCCCGCCGGCGCACGCGCACCATGGACGTGGGTCACGGTGCGTACTTCCGGCTTGCTACTTTCCGCGCCGTGAATATTGTGGTCGATCGGCAGGAAATGCTTGGAGGGCAATGCGTTCGCCCACTCCACCAGCAGCGGCTCGCCACGCATGGCTTCGATCGTCGGTCCGGGCGACAGGCCGTTGTAGCCCCACATCGGGGTTGCAGGCAGGTCGCGGTGCAACTTGGCGCGGAAGGCGCGCATCTCGATACGGTGATACGCCAGTTTCTTGCCCGGATAGGCAGGATGCGTACGCAGTTCGGTCGAACGCGCGATAGGCGGTATCGGTAAAGGATCGACGAAACGAGCCAGATGCGCCGGATTGACGATCGGCACCTTCGGCGCGGCCAAGGTGGGCATCGCCATCCGCTGTTTCATGGGCATATGCATGGTCTGTGCATGTGCCAGGCGCATGACGTCACTTAGCGCGTAGACGCCCAGAAGACCGCCCGCACCGGCGAGAAAGCGACGTCGCGACAGTGTCATGGCCAGTCGCCTCGAAGGGTGCTGCACGAATGGTTCAACACGGCGGCGAGGAGGCCGCTGAAACGGAATGCGCATGTCATCGGACAACCCTAGGCATTCCATATGACAGTCATGTGGCGGCCTGGACTTTTCTGTGGAAGTTTTGTGAACTCGTTGGAAAAGCGGCCCATTGATGCTGAAGTTTCGTATTGCTCCTATGGTGGGAAGGGGGTCGCACGCCTACGGTTCGCCGCACCGTTGCTCCAGCATCCGATCTTTTGAATAAACAAGGTGTTCCAAAAAGATACGAACCTTTTGGTGCGTCGCCCGAAGCGTTCGTTACGACCGCGCCATTGACCAGTGCAGAACAAGCGCGGCTGCGCCAGCGTTTTCTGGTTAGAGTGTTGTTGGCGGCGTGCTTGCTGCTTGGCGGGGTTTGCGCCGGGTGGACGTTCTATCAGGTGAAGAAAGCCGGTGCATCGCCAGTGAGCCTTGTCGGCATTGCGCTACTGGGTCTGTTCTCTCTGCGATGCTTGCCGAGCCTGCTTCGTCAATGCCGCCTGGCACGCGCAGACTACCAGGCAGGGATCAAGCGCGTGATTCGAGGGCCACTACTCGCATCGGACCGCATCTCTAGCGCGCGGCAAGGTCGGCTGCCCCGCTTTCGCTGGTTGATTGGCGATACGTTGGTTGGCATCGATGTCAATTGGGACTTTGTTTATATCCGCGGCCTTGACGGCCGACGCCTTCGCCCTGGCGATTGTGAAGCCATGCAACGCCCTGGCCTCATGCTCGAAGCGCATATCACCATTGCCAGTGAGATGGCGCTCTATGTCGCATCAACGGCATGAATCTCGCGGAGCCTTTATGATGTACGGTCCTCGAATGCCGAAGTACGTCATGTCCACGATTCCCGCCTGTCCGCAATGCGGCATGGAAAATACCTATCCCGACGGTGAGCACTACGTTTGTGCAGATTGCGCGCACGAGTGGCCGATGGTTGCCAACGTGGCATCCGACGAAGAAACGGTCGTGCGCGACGTCAACGGCAACACGTTGCAGAGCGGCGACTCGGTGGTGGTCATCAAGGACCTGAAAGTGAAGGGCTCGTCGATACCGCTCAAGCAAGGCACGGTGATTCGCAATATCCGTCTCGTCGATGGCGATGCGGAACATATCGAAGGTCACTCGGACAAGATCAAGGGTCTCGTTCTCAAGGTTTGTTTCCTGCGCAAGGCCTAGAGACGAATCTTTCGCGCCCTGTCCGTGAGCAGGGCGCTATTCCAACCGACAATTCAGCCCGCCGCTGCCTTGCGCAATGTCTTCAGATCGAGCTTTTTCGAGCGCATGATGGCTGCCGTTACGCGAGATACCGTCGCGGCGTCGGGCCCCTTGAGCATCTCGATCACTTCGGTCGGGACCACCTGCCAGCTCAAGCCGTAACGGTCCTTCAGCCAGCCGCATTGTTGCGCACTCTCGTCGCCACCCTCGGTGAGCTTGCTCCAGTAATGATCGACCTCGTCTTCGGACTGGCAGTTGACCACCAGTGAAAGGGCGGGCGTGAAGCTGAACATCGGACCGCCGTTCAATGCGGTGAAATCCTGACCATCGAGCTGGAATTCCACCGTCATGACCGAACCGGTCGGTTGGCCGGAGGCATCCGATGCCTCCTTGGCGTAATACAACTTGCCGAGAATGCGGGAGTTGGGAAACACACTGGTATAGAAGCTCGCGGCTTCTTCGGCCTGTTTGTCGAACCAGAGAAACGGCGAGATGCGCTGGAAACGGGTAGTCATCGGCATGTCCTCATCGGGTTTGGGCGGGGCGCCACCCTTCTGGTAGCAGGCCCTCCTGGAAACGACGAACGGCGGATGGCCAAATCGACACGGCCGGAAAAATCATCGATCGTTGGCTGCGACCGGCTTCAACCGCAGATCCTGGTAGTCATAGGCGGGTGCGACGCGGGGTGATGCCCGGCGCATGTGTGCCTCATGTACGCCAGTGTGCGCATCCGCCGTGAAATCGATGAATGCGTCGGCGTGCAGTTGGCGGTCGTCCCAATGCACCAGGAAGGTGTCGTGATTCCAGGGAATCAGGGAACCGACCAGTCGTGGCGTTTTGGTGAAGCGCAGCCGTAGCCCCGTACCTTTTCGTTCGATCACCACATCGCCATACCAGTCGTCGTTGTAACGTCCCGCGTATTTCGCCAGAGGCAGAGTCAGCTTGACGTGCTCGGGCGGATGCAGCCATGGCGCCACGTCGCCAGCCTTGGCTGCCTTCAGCTTGGCGGCATCGGCATAGGCCGCGATCCAATCGGTCGGCGGTGCGTGCAGGAAGCTGTCGAGAATATGCAGCGTGATCGCATTGAATGCATCTTCGGATTCCTGATTGGTCAGCACCACGATGCCCAGGTGCATCGATGGCACCAGTGTTACCAGTGATACCGTGCCGGGAAAACCGCCGGGATGCCACACGGTGCGTTGGCCGCGATAGTCGGAGAGGAACCAGCCCTCGGCATAGCCGAAGAAGTTTGGCGCGGCAGCGGCCAGTTGCGGTACCGCCGGTGCATCGATATCGATCGGTGTGACCATCGACCACATGCGCTGTTGCGCCTGTGCGCTAAAAAGCCTTCCGCCCTGCGGAAGTTGGCCGCTTGCGAGTTGCACCTGCACCCACTTTGCCATGTCGTGCGCGGTTGAATAGATACCGGCCGCGCCCGCGGCATTCTTCCAGGCTATCGGCGCGACGGCACTGAGCTGGCCGTCCTCGTCTCGTGGAATATAGGCGGTGACTACGTCATCGCCCGGTTTGAGGTCGTCGGCGTTGATGCGTGATTCGTGCATGTTCATGGGCGCGAACATGTGTTCACGCACGAATTGCGCGTAGCTTTGGCCGGAGGCTTGTTCGACTACCAGGGTGGCGATGGCGAACATGATGTTCTCGTAGGCGAAGCCGTCGCGAAAACCCGATGCGGACGGCAGCTTCGCGAGACGCTCGGCCACTTCGCGGCTGCTGTAGTTCGACTCCGGTACGAACAGCAGGTCGCCGCCATGCGGGCCCAGCCCACTGCGATGCGCAAGCAGGTCGCGCACGCGCATGTCTTGCGTGGCATACCCGTCGGCCATGCGAAACCAGGGCAGGTGATCGGTGACGCGGTCGTCGAGTTTCAGTTTGCCTTCGTCGGCCAGCATTTCGATGGCGGTGGCCGTGAACGACTTGGTATTGGAGGCAATGCAGAACATCGTGTGCTCGTCGACCGCCTTGCGATCGACCAGGTTGCGCTCACCATAGCCTTTTTCCAACACGACCTTGCCGTCCTTGACGACGGCAATGGCAACGCCCGGTACGTGGAATTGCTCACGTACCTTGGCGACATAGGCATCCAGGTCGGCTGGAGTTTCGGCGGCAGATTGGGCCGCGGCGGGCAGCGAGAACAGCGAAGCCATGACTGCCGCGAACCAACGGTGTTTCGACATCGCCAGCATGTGTGCACCTCACGAGTGAAGCGCCACTATCGACAGCGCGGCGATGTGTCGTCAGTGCCATTAGCCATATGTCGCGCATTCGCGACCGGGCGGTGCGCCAGGTCGCGAATGCGCACGGATAAAACTCAGTGCCCGACGAAGTCGATACGTGCCAGGCCCTGTGACTTCGCCTGTGAAAGTACGTGGGCTACCGCCTGGTACTGAGCACCATCGGCGGCATCGATGCGCAACTCAGGCTGTTGGCTGCGCAATGCGGCCAGCGACAGCTGTGCACCGAGTTGCGCATCGGTAATCGGCGCGTCGTTCCAGGTCATGCTGCCATCGGCTTGAATCGACAACCGAATCGGATCGACGTTGTCAGTGGCGGTGGTGCGGCCCGGTTGTGGCAAGTCGGTACGGATCTTGTGCGTTATGACGGGCGCGGTGATCATGAAGATGATCAGTAGCACCAGCAGTACGTCGACCAGCGGCGTGACGTTGATGGTCGAGATGGCGGGACTGGAAACACGTGCAGAGAAAGCCATGTTCTTCCTCCTGGGCGAGCGTGCGTTGTGGTCGATGCCTGGCGCGAAGCGGGGAGGCCAGGCGAGCTCAGCCTATCGTGCGACGCATCCGTGCGCCACTGGTGTGCTCAGGCGATCAGGGTCATGCTTTCCGCTGCTATCCTGCCCAATGGTTTCGACGTGCTCGTCGGGGCTTGAATTTCTATACCAAATAGTTTAATAATTAGCTGCGGCACCCCAGCCAGCTCGCGTCGTCCTGATGATTTCACGGCGCTCTTTCGTAAAGGACTTTTCATGACTTCCCGGTTTTTTGGGGCGGCGATCATTCTTGGTCTGCTGTCGGCGATCGGCCCGTTTGCCATCGACATGTACCTGCCGGCGCTGCCTTCGATCAAGGACAGCCTGCATACCGATGTCGATACCGCGCAGATGAGCCTGATGGCGTTCTTCATTTCGCTAGGCGTCGGCCAGCTGATCTATGGTCCGGTATCGGACATGCTCGGCCGCAAGACGCCGATCTATTTCGGCCTGGTGGTGTTTGCGCTCGGCAGCATCGGTTGTGCGCTCGCGCCCGATATCCATACGTTGATCGCTTTCCGCTTTTTGCAGGGGCTGGGTGCCTGTGCGGGCATGGTCATTCCGCGTGCGATCGTGCGCGATATGCACACCGGCCACGATGCGGCGCGCCTGATGGCGTTGCTGATGCTGGTATTTAGCGTGTCACCGATTCTGGCGCCGTTGACCGGCAGCATGGTGATCAAATTCACCAGTTGGCGAGGTATTTTCTGGACCGTGATGGGCGCGGCGATCTGCGGTCTGATCCTGGCGATCACGGTGTTGAAGGAAACGCGTCCGCGCGAATTACGCGTGGATAGCACCTTTGGTTCGGCGTTGCGCTCGTACAGGACGTTGTTGCGCGATCGCCATTATCTCGGGTTGATCTTTATCGGATCGTTCGGCGTAGCCAGCTTCTTCGCCTATCTGGCCAATTCGTCCTTCATCCTGATCAATCATTACGGTCTGACCGAAACGCAGTACAGCATGGCGTTTTCCATCAACGCGATCGCCTTTATCGGCGCGGCACAGTTTGCCGGCAAGCTGGGTGCGAAGCATGGCCTGGCCAAAGTGGTGCGCACGGCGGTGACCGGCTATGCCGCGACGATGCTGACGTTGTTGCTGCTCAACTTGGCGGGTTTCAATCAGCTGCCGGTATTGATGGCCGTGCTGTTTGTTGGCTACGGGTTCCTCGGCCTGGTGATTCCCAGCACAGCGGTATTGGCGCTGGACGATCACGGCAAGATTGCCGGTACGGCCGCGGCCCTGATGGGCACGATGCAATTTGTTGTGGGTGCGGTAGTGGTCGGCGTGATCGGTCGTTTCTTCAACGGCACGGCTTTGCCGATGGTGGCCGGGATTACCGGTTGTGCGTTGATCGCTTTTACGCTGGCGCAGGTGACGCTGCGGCATCGGCGTTATCTGCGGGAGCAGCCTGCTGAGGCCTAAGAGCCCCCCCTCACCCCAACCCTCTCCCCCGGCAGAGCCAGGGGAGAGGGAGTTTGACCGAGGTGACCTCAGTGTTTCGCACTTGCGCAACTTGCTCCCTCTCCCCTGGCTCTGCCGGGGGAGAGGGCTGGGGTGAGGGGGCGCAAGAGGCGATGCGAAGCGAGCCTTCTAAGTCAGACGTGCCATAAACATCCGGCACGCCTCATCGATCATCGTCGTCTGCACAGCCAGATCAGGGGCTGGTTGCCAGCCGATCACCGATTGCCAGTAAGCGCAGGATTTAAGCAGGCCGGTAAACATATCGGCGGCGAGTGTAGGTGCGATATCACCAAGTTTTCCCGCTTGGTGCGCATCGGCAAACCAGCGATAAAGGCCCAGTTCCTTTTCGTGAAAGCGCGTCATCAGCCGCATGCTTTGCTCGCGTGAACGCATGGCCTCGATCATCAGGACGCGGCTGAGGCGGGTGTACTCCTCGTCGCAGATGAGCTGCATTTCTTTCTGCGCGATATCGCGCAACTGTTCCTCAAAAGGGCGACCGGGGTCGAAACGCATGCGGCCCAAGGGCTCGACGCGCGCGACCATCAGGTCCATCACTTCGTTGAAGACCGCGTCGATCGACGGGAAATATTTGTAGAGCGTGCGCTTGGACACCGCGGCCCGGCTGGCGATCGCTTCCATGCTCGCGCCGGCAAGCCCCTGCATCATCAGCTCTTCGATACCCGCGTCGAGCAGGGCTTGGCGTTTGTTGGCACTGCGATTCAAGGTGGCTCCGGCTGACCGTGGCTGAACAAAAGTATACGGGGTAGTTTACTTCTTGCGCGCCCAGGCATAAAGTAAACGCTACCGTTTACATTTCTGAGATGATCATGAGCATTGCATGGGTCGTGTTGCTGGTAGCCGCAGGATTCGTGGGCATGGCCTGGCGCAGCCGCGTCGGCCGGGCACGCGATCAGGATCGCTATGCCGGTGCGCAGCGCTGGCGTGATGGGCGTTTCCGCAATGTCGCGGCGACCAGAGCGGGCAATATCGCCGACGTGGCAAAGCTGTACTGGCTCGCCCGCGGCATTCGCCGTAAGCCGCGTGAGGCCTTGCCGGTCGCCCAGGTGCGTCGTGAGGTACTGGACGGTCCGGCATCGCAGGCGCTGCGTGTGACCTGGCTAGGCCATTCCACCGCCCTGATCGAGCTGGACGGCCTGCGTTTGCTGACCGACCCGGTATTGAGCGATCGCGCCTCGCCGTTTTCGTTTGCCGGTCCCAAGCGCTTTACGCCGCCGGCGCTCAACGTCGAGCAGTTGCCGCCGCTCGATGCAGTCGTGCTCTCGCACGATCACTTCGATCATCTCGACCACGCCACCATCCTGGCGCTGGCCAAACGCGTGCCACGTTTCTATGCGCCGCTTGGCGTCGGTCAACGGCTGCAGCGCTGGGGTATCGATGCGGCCAAGATCGTCGAGCTCGACTGGTGGCAGGAAACACAGCTCGGGTCGTTGACCCTGGCGGCAACGCCCGCGCAGCATTTTTCCGGGCGCGGTCTCAATGACGGCAACAGCACGCTATGGGCATCGTGGGTGGTGCTCGGGAGTCGCGAGCGCTTGTTCTTCAGCGGCGATACTGGCATGCACAAGGGCTTTGCAGAGATCGGTGAACGTTATGGGCCGTTCGATCTGACCATGATCGAGTGCGGTGCCTACAACGAAGCCTGGCCGGATGTGCACATGCTGCCTGAGCAATCGGTGGCGGCCCATCAGATGGTACGTGGCGTGACGATGATGCCGGTGCACTGGGGCACCTTCGATCTGGCTCTGCACCGTTGGGACGAGCCGGCGGAACGCGCGCGCGCATTGGCGGCAGAGCAGGGTGTTCGACTGGTGCAGCCTCGCCCCGGCGAAACCGTGTCGCCCGATTCGCCCTTGCAGGCGCCTTGGTGGCGCTCGTTCGAAAAAGAATCGATGCCGCAGCGGTCGATCAAGACGTCGGAGAGTGCGACGTGAGCTGGACGGCCCAAAACATGCCCTCGCAGCAGGGCAAGCTCGCTATTGTCACTGGCGCCACGGGTGGCCTTGGCTATGAGACCGCGCTGGCATTGGCACAGCACGGCGCCGAGGTCATTCTTGCCGCGCGCAATGTGGATAAGGGACGCGATGCACTGGCATCGATACGTGCCGCCGTGCCAAACGCAAACCTGCATTTCGCGCGCGTGGATCTCGCGAGCCTGGCTTCAGTCGCCGAATTTTCCGTAAGCCTGCTGGAGCAGGGCCGCTCCATCGACCTGCTGGTGAACAATGCCGGCGTGATGGCGCTGCCCCAGCGGCAGGAAACCGTCGATGGTTTCGAAATGCAGCTGGGCGTGAACTACCTCAGCCACTACGCGTTGACCGGCCGCCTGCTGCCGCTATTGCGCAAAGCTCCCGCGCCGCGTGTGGTCAACCTCAGCAGCTTGATGCATCGCAGCGGAAAGATTCACCTCGACGATTTGCAGTTGCAGCGCGGCTATACGCCCACCAGGGCGTATGGACAGTCGAAACTGGCGATGTTGATGTTCGCGCTCGAATTGCAGCGGCGTAGCGATGCGCAGGGCTGGCGCTTGCTGAGCAACGCGGCGCATCCAGGCTACGCGCGTACCGAGCTGATCCCCAATGGCCCTGGCACCGATTCGTTCTTGTCGCGCCTGAGCATTCTGTTGCAGCCGATCATGAGTCAGTCCGCTGCAGACGGTGCGTGGCCGACATTACAGGCGGCTACGGCACCTGACGCGAAGCCGGCCGGTTATTACGGCCCCGATGGGTGGTTCGAGATGCGTGGGGCGTCGACCGACGCGAAGGTGTCGGCTCGCGCACGCGATGCCGCAATGGGTAAACGGCTGTGGGATATGTCTGCACAATTGACTGGCATATCGTTTTTCTGATCGGGCGAAGGGCATTGCCGTCACGGTGAGGGCCCGCGAGAATGGGGGTTATTCACCGTCATGGGCTTGAACGCGGGCAATTCGGCCGCATGCCTGGGCGGTGCAAGTCACGATGGGACCCCAGGAATGCCGCCAGTTACCGGATCGTCAGATCGTTCATCGGTCGCGCCGCCGATCGTTTCCGTCTCCAAGCTCAGCAAGACCTACGCCAGTGGGTTCCAGGCGCTCAAGCAGATCGACCTGGAGATCCGGCGCGGGGAGATCTTTGCCCTGCTCGGACCCAACGGCGCCGGCAAGACGACGCTGATCAGCATCATCTGCGGCATCGTCAATGCCAGCAGCGGGCAGGTGTTGGCCGACGGGCACGATATCGCGCGCGACTATCGCGCCGCACGCAGCAAGATCGGCCTGGTGCCGCAGGAGCTGCATACGGATGCGTTCGAAACCGTGTGGGCCACGGTCAGGTTCAGCCGCGGGCTGTTCGGCAAGGCGCCGAACCCCGCGCATCTGGAAAAGGTACTGCGCGACCTGTCGCTATGGGAAAAGCGTGATAGCAAGATCATGGCGCTTTCCGGTGGCATGAAGCGCCGCGTCCTGATCGCCAAGGCGCTGGCGCACGAGCCGCAGATTCTGTTTCTGGACGAGCCCACCGCCGGTGTCGACGTCGAGCTGCGTCACGACATGTGGCAGATGGTTCGCCGATTACGCGATGCCGGGGTCACGATCATTCTCACCACGCACTACATCGAAGAGGCCGAGGAGATGGCCGACCGCGTAGGCGTGATCAGCAAGGGTGAGCTGATCCTGGTGGAAGACAAACACGTCTTGATGCGCAAGCTGGGCAAGAAGCAGTTGACCTTGCATCTGCAGACACCGCTCGAAGCGATTCCCGCGACCTTGGGCGACCTGCCACTGGAGCTGGGCGAGAACGGCCATTCATTGGTCTATACCTTCGACACGCAAGGCGAGGACACCGGTATCGCGCCACTGCTGCGGCGATTGAGTGAGCAGGGGGTGGATTTCAAGGATCTGCATTCGAGCGAGAGTTCGCTGGAAGATATCTTCGTCAGCCTGGTGAGGTCGCGCGCATGAACGTCTATGGTATCGCGGCGATCTACCGCTTTGAGATGGCGCGCACGTTCCGCACGTTGATGCAGAGCATCGCATCGCCGGTATTGTCCACGTCGTTGTACTTCGTTGTGTTTGGCGCGGCGATCGGTTCGCGCATGGGGCATATCGATGGCGTCAGTTACGGCGCCTACATCATTCCCGGTCTGATCATGCTGTCGCTGTTGAACGAGAGCGTCTCCAATGCCTCGTTCGGCATCTATATGCCCAAGTGGGCCGGCACGATCTATGAGCTGTTGTCGGCGCCGGTGTCGTATATCGAGGTGATATTGGGCTACGTGGGCGCGGCGGCGACCAAGTCGATGATGTTGGGCTTGCTGATACTCGTGACGGCGCGTTTGTTCGTGCCTTACGAGATCGCCCATCCGGTGTGGATGGTGGCGCTCCTGCTGCTTACCGCGGTGACGTTCAGCCTGTTCGGTTTCATCATCGGTCTGTGGGCGGACGATTTCCAGAAACTGCAGGTGATCCCGTTGATGGTCATCACGCCGCTGACGTTTCTTGGCGGCAGCTTTTACTCGATCAAGATGCTGCCGCCGATCTGGCAGAAGATCACCTTGTTCAATCCAGTGGTGTATCTGATCAACGGCTTTCGCTGGAGTTTCTACGGCGTGTCGGATGTGAACGTGGTGGTGAGCGCGGCGATGACGTTTGCGTTCTTGTTGGTCTGCCTTGGCATTGTGTGGTGGATATTCAAGACCGGGTACAAGCTGCGGTCGTGATTTTTGTGTGCCATCTCGCGATAACCGGAAACTGACGCCACTGGATCCCGGCCTGCGCCGGGATGACGGCTTAGGAAGGGTAACTTCAATGTACTGCCACCCACCTGCTCGTCATCCCGGCGCAGGCCGGGATCCAGTGGCGTAGGTACAGGGTTGTCGCGAAAGCCGACTCTTAGGTCGACTGCACGCAGCGCGTAGCTCGTTCGAGCAACAACTGCCGCTCCCGCGCATTGGCCGTCATATCCGCCGCACGAACAAATTCCTCGCGCGCCTCGGCATGTCGCCCCAGCTTCTCCAGCAGATCCCCACGCACTGTCGGCAGCAGGTGGTATTTGCGCAGCGCCGGTTCGTCGACCAGCTTGTCGACGAGGGCAAGGCCCGTCGCCGGGCCAAAGGCCATGCTCATCGCCACCGCACGATTGAGTTCAACGACCGGCGAAGGCGAGACCCGGCCGAGAAGGCCATAGAGCAGGGCGATGCGGCGCCAATCCGTATCTTCGGCGTCACCGGCGCGTGCATGGCACGCCGCGATCGCCGCTTGCAACGCGTATGGTCCGATATCGCCACCCAGCTTGCCGGCGTGCTCCAGCGACGCCAGGCCACGCCGGATCAATAGCTGGTCCCAGCGGCTACGGTCCTGGTCCATCAACAGCACCGGCTCGCCCGAGGGTTTGATGCGGGCGCTGGTGCGCGATGCCTGCAGCTCCATCAGCGCGACCAGGCTGTGTACTTCCGGCTCGCGCGGCATCAGTTGCGCAAGCATGCGGCCCAGCCGCATGGCGTCTTCACACAGGGCCGGACGCATCAGGTCATCGCCGGCCGTGGCGGTGTAGCCTTCGTTGAAGATCAGATAGATCGCTTCCAGTACGGAGTCCAGCCGTTCGTTGAGCTCCGCACCGCGCGGTACTTCGAACGGGATGTCCTTCTCGCTCAGGGTGCGCTTGGCGCGCACGATGCGCTGCGCAATGGTCGGCTCGGGCGTGAGATAGGCGCGGGCGATTTCTTCGGTAGTCAGGCCGCCGAGCAGACGCAAGGTGAGGGCGACGCGTGCCTCGGTCGACAGCACCGGATGGCAGGCGACAAAAATCAGCCGCAGCAGGTCGTCGCCGATCGGATCGTCGGCCGCCGCTTCGGGCGACGTGCCGCTCATCTCCATCTGTTCTTCGATCTCGCGAGCGAACTCGTGCTCCTTGCGCGCATGCAGCGCCTTGCGGCGCAGCATGTCGATGGCACGCCGCTTGGCGGTGGTCATCAGCCAGGCGCCGGGCTGGTCGGGAACGCCGGTGACCGGCCATTGCTCAAGGGCGGTGACCAGCGCGTCATGGGCCAGTTCCTCGGCCACACCGACGTCGCGCACCATGCGCGCGAGGCCGGCGATCAGCCGTGGCGATTCGATGCGCCACAGCGCGTCGATGCTGCGATGGATATCGGTCGACGTCATGGCCGGGGATCACAGCAGGTCGAGACGGGCGGCGCAAGGCCGCCCGGCAGGATCGCCATGGCCACCGGCTCAGGCGTGCGGTTCGCAGTTGACCATCCATTCCACACCGTAGCGGTCGGCCAACTGACCGTATCTTTCCGACCACGAGGTTTTTGCCAAGGGCATCATGATGGCGCGGGCCTGCTCGGAAAGGGCATTGAAGACCTTCTCCGCCTGGTCCGGATCCTTGGTATTGATGCAGACGAAGAAGCCCTTGTGGCCTTCCCACGTTTGCGTCGGGTCGCCCGCGTCCGAACCCATCAGCATGCAGCCGTCCACGGCCAGGCGGACATGGGCGATTTTCTTGCCGATCGCTTCGTCCATGCCGACGCATTCGGGCATGTCGGCATAACGAATGACCAATTCCAGTTTGCCGCCCAGGCAGCGCTCGTAGAAACGGAAGGCCTCTTCGCACTGGCCATCGAACATCAGGTAAGCGTTCACGATCACGGGTGTTCTCCTTAGTGTTTGGTAGCGAGTTGGGCGCGCAGGCGTTCTTCCTGATCGCGCAGTTCCGGGGTGAGCTCGGTACCGAAATCGTCCGCCTCGAAAACGCGGCGGATTTCGATTTCGGTTTCGCCCTCAAGCGGGTTGGGGCAACGCTTGACCCATTCGATCGCCTCTTCGAGCGATTTGACCTGGATCAGCCAAAAGCCGGCCAGCAATTCCTTGGTCTCGGCAAACGGACCGTCGATCACGGTGCGCTCCTTGCCGGAGAAACGGACACGTGCCCCCTTCGCGCTGGGCTGCAGGCCTTCGGCGGCGAGCAGCACGCCGGCGCGGACCAGTTCCTCGTTGTATCGGCCCATCTCCGCCAGCAGTTTCTCGCTGGGCATGACGCCGGCTTCGGTGTTCTTGTCGGCTTTGATCATCACCATGAATCGCATCGCGGTATCTCCGTCAGTAAGCAAGGAGCGGCATTTTGCTCGCTCTTATCGGTTCGACGAATGAAACCCGCCCGAATCGACAGACGCGCGGGAAAAATTTTTGTGCGCGATCCTCGGGATTTGTGACTTGGATGCACCGCAAGTCGTCTTGGGACGAGCGCTTGGCATGCGCTGTCTCGTATAGTGCGGCTTTACCGGTTGGCGGCGTGGAGCCGCCCATGTGATTTCTGGCGCTATGGCGACACGACGCAACGTACCGCAACTTCCCCAAATGGACCTCCTGGGCGGCACCGTGCCGGAGGAGGCGCAGATCCACCGTCTGTTCTTTGCCCTCTTGCCCGATGAGGTGGCGCGCCAGCGCTTTGCCCGGGCCGCGGAAGCCCTGCGCCGGGACCAGCCGATCCGTGCCCGCTGGGTCGTGCCCGATCGCTATCACACGACGCTGCATTTTCTTGGCGACTTCCCCTTGTGGCGGCAGGACGTGGTGGACGCCGCCAAGGCCGCCGGCGACAAGGTCGGCCCGCGCCGGTTCGAGTGGACGCTGGATTATCTGGCCGGCTTCCGAGGCCGTCAGCCGCCCTGCGTACTGCGAGGTTCGGAGACGCCGCCGGAGATGCAGGCGCTATGGCGCGACCTGCGCCAGGCACTGATCCTGGCCGGGGCCGGCAACCATGTCGGCGTGGGCAGTTTTACCCCTCATGTAACGCTTGGTTACAGCCATGGCACCGTGCCGGACATCGCCCAGATCGAACCGATCCTGTGGCGTGTAGAAGGTTACGCGTTGATCCACAGCATCGTCGGCGAACGTGACTATCGCGTACTGGGCGAATGGGGCACCACAGGTCATTCCTGAGGTAATCGTTTTCGGCCTTTCTGGCCTATGGAGAACGAATAGGCGCAAGCGCACAATCGAACGGCCGTCACCCTTCCCGCTACGGAGTCACCCATGCGCTCGTCCACTCTGCTCGTGTTGGCACTATCGCTTGCAGCTGCACCACTGTGCGCACAGACCGCACCGTCCGCGGTGACGGCTCCCGCGTCGATCACCGATGCGGTCAACGACCCGGGACGTCAGGCCGACAAAGCTGACGATGCACGCCGCAAAGTGGCCGATGTCATGGCATTTGCCGAAGTCAAACCGGGTCAGAAGGTATTGGAACTGATTCCCGGCAAGGGCTATTTCACGCGCGTGTTCAGCGTGGCCGTCGGCGCACAGGGGCATGTGTTCCTGGTCTGGCCGGACGAGTACGCCAAGGAAGATACCGAGGGCGTGACTGCCTCGCGAACGCTGCTGGCCGATCCGCATTACAAGAACGTCAGCGTGCTCAACCAGCCGGCCGCGCAGCTCAGCAGCCCCGAGCCGGTCGATCTGGTGTTCACGGCGCAGAACTATCACGACTATCCCGATGCGTTCATGGGCAAGGTCGACATGGCGAAGTTCAACAAGCAGGTGTTTGCCGCACTCAAGCCCGGCGGCCTGTTTGTGATCATCGATCACGTCGCACCGGCCGGCACCGGCATGCAGGATACCGATACCTTGCACCGCATCGACCCGGCGACCGTGAAGAAACAGGTCGAAGCGGCCGGCTTTGTGTTCGACGGTGAAAGCAGCGTGCTGCGCAACCCGGCCGACGACCATATGCTGAAGGTGTTCGACAAAACCATACGCGGTCATACCGACCAGTTTATTTATCGGTTCCGCAAGCCGCGCGCCTGAGTCGCGCGTGATGCACAGGCGGTCGCCAACACGGTTTGGCGACCGCCGATTCGGCGCCTATGCTAAGCGCCATGTCCTTGGAACCAGACACCCCCGCGTTCGACAACGATCCACCGCCCACCCCGCCGGTCGAGCCTGAAGCCGGCGATTGCTGTGGCGAGGGCTGCGTGCCCTGCATCTTCGATATCTATGAGACCGCGTTGCAGCGCTATCGCGACGAACTCGCGCAATGGCGGCTGCGGCACCCGGAGGCTCCCGGCGATTCGCCCGCGCAAGGGGCTGGCAATCGGTGAAGCGGTCCCCATGTTGGGGTCTTCACGATCGAGGACGCAGCATGATCCCGTTTTCCGTACTTGATTTGGCGCCGATCACCGAAGGCAGCCATGCAACCGAGGCATTCGCGCGCAGCCTCGACCTGGCGCGACGTGCCGAGCGGCTCGGTTATCAGCGTTACTGGCTGGCCGAACATCACAATATGCCGGGCATCGCCAGCGCCGCGACGTCGGTGTTGATCGGTTATGTCGCTGGAGGTACCTCCAGTATTCGTGTCGGCGCGGGCGGCATCATGCTGCCCAACCACTCGCCGCTGCAGGTGGCCGAACAATTCGGCACGCTGGCCTCGCTCTATCCAGGTCGCATCGACCTGGGCCTGGGGCGTGCACCGGGTACCGATCATGCGACCGCACGGGCGCTGCGCCGTTACTTCGATAGTGCCGATGCGTTCCCGCAGGATGTCAACGAGCTCCTGGCGTACTTCGAACCGGCGACACCGGGTCAGCCGGTGCGCGCCGTGCCGGGTGCCGGTCTCGATGTGCCGGTATGGCTGCTGGGTTCGAGCCTGTTCAGTGCAAAGCTCTCGGCCGCACTCGGGTTGCCGTTTGCCTTCGCCTCGCATTTCGCACCGGATGCCATGGACGAAGCCTTGGAGCTCTATCGCCGTTATTTCCGGCCCTCGGCGCGGCTGGCAAAACCGTATGCGATGCTCGGCATCAACGTGGTCGCAGCCGCCAGCAATAGCGAGGCACGTCGCCTGTTCACCACGCAGCAGCAAAGTTTCATCAACCTGCGGCGCGGTCAGCCGGGTCTGATTCCGCCGCCGATCGACGATATCGAGTCGTATTGGACGCCGACGGAGAAATATGGCGTCGAGCATGCGCTTGCCTGTGCCGTGGTAGGTGACGAATCGACCGTGCGCGAGGGCCTGTCGGCCTTCATTTCACGGCATCAGCCCGACGAATTGATGATCACCACCAACGTGTTCGATCACGCGGCAAGGTGTCGTTCTTATGAGATCGCAGCCGGTGTGCGTGACGCATTGGCGGCCTGACGGGCGCTTTGCGGTGAGTATGGAAAGCCGGGTTTGACCAGTCGAATGTTGATGTTTATCACATCCAGGATGGATACCCGGTAACACCGCGAAGGCAGGAAACGCAATTTCGAAGACTTCCTATAGCTGAAAGCTAAGGTTTCGGCATTTCATGTGCCTCGTCCGGGTAACGAGGTGATAGCTGTGGGCAGGATGGTTTACGCCATGGATGCGTTTCTGTGTGACGAATACAGCAAGAAGCCATGCTCGATTCGCATCTCGGGTGCGCATGTCTCCGAATGCGGTCACTTTTATTGCAACGTATCGTTTGCACCATTGCTTTGCGAAGACGAACGGATTTTTGCCGACAGCAATGAAAAAGCCATTTCGCTGGCTTTTAAATTTCTGCGGCTGATTGCCCTGGGTCTGCACGTCGAAGACAAGGACGGCAACGCTGTCGTGATCTAGCTTTATACGTAGGTCGGCTCGATCGTAACGAAGTGGCGCTGAAGGTCCTGCCTGCAACGGGCCAGCTGCAAGGGCGTAAACCGTCCCGAACCTTCGGCTTCGATGGCGATCTGCGGATCGATGGCCTGATGCTCGCCCATCAGTTCCACCATCGCGGCAAGATTGGCGGCGTGCAGAACCTGGCTCATCGGCAGCGTGGCGACGCCGCGTTCCCCCAGGGCTTCCAGTACGTTGGCAGGCAGCTCCCAGTAGCGCGCCGCCTGCAGGGTCAGTTCGGCGGCGATGCGAGCCGCATTGGCAATGAATTGCGGTGTGTAGACGGTAAGCGAGCCGCTCAATTCCTTGTCCAGCGCACGTGCTACGGCACCGATGCCGGTGTTGCTCACCAGGCCGGCCAGATGCGCCTCGAACGGGTCGCACAGGCCTTTGCTCAGATAGACCGCCGCGTGCGCGCAGCGCTCGGCGTGATCCCACAGCCGTTGCCCGGCCACCTGGCCAAACATGCCGGCGCTGGCCAGCAGGATCGGCTTCATCACATGCATCGACACCACCTGGCGCAGGCCGATCTGGCCCAGCAGCACCACGGCGTGTTGCAGGCTGGTGATCGGTTGCACCGCACGGTAGGCCACGCTGCCAATGACACGCATGATCTCGCCGACCAGCACCGGATCGCGCCCGATCAGTTCGGCCAGCTTCGCGCCGTTGACGTCGTCGTTCTTCAAGGCTCGCAGCAACTGCGGCAGCACCGTGGGCATGCGCGGCAGGGTGCGTACGTCATAGCGGTCGCCGCCGCAGATATCGTCCAGGCGCTGCAGCGCCTGCAGCTCCGGATCGCTGGGGGCGATATCTTCGGATGCGGGCAAGCTGAAGACGAAACGGAAAAAGCGGTCTTCGACGTAAGCGGCGGAGACGGCATCGCTCGGCGTTTCCACCGGTGTCTTGGGCTCGGGGCGCGGCATGGAGGCGGCAAGCGATACCGTTTGAGCAAGGCGCACGCTTGGTGCGACCGCCGGTCTACCCCCGAATAGCCTCGCCCAAAAACCCATTGCCCGCCCCCTCATCGTTGCTTCTAAGATCGGCAGGCTGCAACAAAAATGTAGGCTGGCTCAGGGGGGGCTCCTAAGCCCGGCTAGCTTGTAGGAGCGACTTCAGTCGAGACCAGCCGTGACGCAACCGTGAGTCGCGACTGAAGTCGCTCCTACAAGATAGGGAGCAGCCAGCGGGCGGCCGCCTGGCCGGCCAGGCGGCCGCTGGCCATGCAGGCGGTCAGCAGGTAGCCGCCGGTCGGTGCTTCCCAGTCGAGCATTTCGCCGGCGCAGAAGACGCCCGGCAGGCGCTGGACCATAAAGTGGGCGTCCAGGGCTTCAAGTCGAACGCCGCCGCCACTGCTGATGGTTTCGGCCAAGGGGCGAGCGCGCTTGAGCGTCAGTGGCAGGCGCTTTATCGCCTGTGCCAGTTGAGCCGGATCGTTCAGGCCGTGCTGATCGAGCACTTCATGGAGCAGGGCGCTTTTGACTCCGCCGATGCCCGCGTGGCGACGCAGATGCTCGCTCAGGCTTCGCCGGCCGCGCGGTTTGGCCAGGTCCTGAAGCAGTCGCTCCAGCGGCCGGTCCGGTGCCAGATCCAGCCAGAGCGTGGTTTGGCCGTCACGTGCGATGGCATCGCGCAGCGTGGCCGATAACGCGTAGATAAGGCTGCCTTCGATGCCGGTGGCAGTCACCACGCATTCGCCCTGGCGCGCGTGTTCGCTGCCTTGCGCGTCGCGCCAATGGGCAACCACGGGTTTCAGCGGTGCACCGGCATGGCGCGTGGCGAGGAAATCGCTCCAGCCGATATCGAAGCCGCAGTTGGACGGCTTGAGCGGATCGATGTCGACACCGCGTTCGGCCAGCCAGGGCTGCCATGCGCCATCGGACCCGAGTTGCGGCCAGCTACCGCCACCCAGGGCGAGTACCACGGCATCGGCGTCGATGACCTGCTCGCCAAGGGGCGTGGCAAAACGCAGGGCACCGGAGTCGTTCCAGCCGAGCCAGCGATGGTGCACATGAAAGCGCACGCCTTGCTCGCGCAACCGATGCACCCAGCTGCGAAGCAGCGGTGCGGCTTTCATGTCGCTGGGGAAGACGCGGCCGGAGCTGCCGACAAAGGTTTCGATACCTAGTGCGTTTGCCCATACGCGCAACGCGTCGGCGTCGAAGGTATCCAGCCAATGACCGACCTCGGCGGCTCGTGCGCCATAGCGCAGGACGAAATCCGCTTTCGGTTCGCTATGGGTGAGATTCATGCCGCCCTTGCCGGCGAGCAGAAATTTGCGTCCGACCGAGCCTTTGCCCTCGTAGAGGTCGACCGCGATACCCGCCGCGCACGCGACTTCGGCCGCCATCAGGCCGGCAGGGCCGCCACCGATCACGGCAAGCTTGGGGGGCGATGGGGACATGGCGCGAGCGACTACCGGCAAGACAATCGGTGAAGTATCGCCGGTGTTGCTGTGGGATGCGAGGCGCCGCAAACAACCTCAGTGTCCATCGTCGCCCCGGCGAAGGCCGGGGCCCAGCGTCTTTCGCACGTTGAAGCGTAAGGCGCCGGACCCCGGCGTGCGCCGGGGTGACAGGTGGGAGGGTTCAGTGCTCGTTGACCTGCAAATTGCGCATCAGCAGATCCAGCTTGCCCTTCATCGCATCCTGCGGGCGCGAGCCTTCCGCACCGTAGGAGGCGGTGTAGAGCACGGAGGGTTTGGCCTCGATCGCGGTTTTTTCGGGCGCGCCGCCGACCATGCTGATAAAGGTCATGTCGTCTTCGTTGTATGCCGAGCCGTCATCCGGATGGTCGCGATGCAGCACTTTTTTCCAGTAGCTCTGGAAGCTGTTGTCCAGGTCCTCGGACGGTGCGATATGGCGATTCACGCGGACCAGCTCGTCGTTCTCGATATTGGCCTTGACCATCACGTCGGAGACGTCCCAGACCACCTGCTCGCCGTCCTTGAAATAGGAAAAGCCGAGCACCAGCTGGCTGTCCTGGTCGATTTTCTGCAGGTCCGGCGTGTAGTTGAAGCTGACGCGCTTGGAGTGATATTTGAAGTTGTGCGCATAGTCGAAATCGATATCGATATGCTTCAGCGCGGCCGGCAGCCAGGTCTTTTGCTGCAGATAATCCTTCCATTGTGCCAACGTGCCGCTATAGGACACATCGAAGAAGTTGGTGAGCGCGCGCAGGTCCAAGATATCGTCGTAACTATGGCCCGGGTGCGTCGAACGCATCATCATCACGTAACCATCCGGTACCGGCAGCGCAAAGGTGATCAGGATGCTGTCTTCGTATGCCACCGGCCAGATACGCACCTGCCACTGGCGCTGGTAGGCATCGGTGAAGGTCGAATCCTCGCTCGGCTTGCCCAGCGAGGTGATCTTGATCTTGTCCGAGCCGACCGCGCGCTGCATCGGCAAGCCTTTCAGGAGCAGATCCATCATCAGCTTCGGATCGCCGTAGAGCTGCTTTGCGCTGACGTTGTCCGGCTTGCGCAGATGGATCAGTGCTTCATGCCCGGCCACGCCGGTGGTGATGAAGCCGTTGTTGCCCAGGGTTTCCTTATGGATATTGCGACGCGCGAACGACCACACGCCGTTCTCGCCACGCACGATCAGCGTGGGGAACGGGTCCATGTTCGAGCTGCTGTGCAAGACCTGATTCGAACCGCTACCGATCGGGAACAGGTTATCGTGATTGTCCTTGAGCAGATCGGCCAGCTGCTTGTCGATCGATGCATTGAACTGCGTCTGATACGCCGTGGTGAAATCCTGGAAGGATTTGGGTAGCGCAAATTGTGTCTTGAAGTTCGACGTCTTGGTGCTATCGAGTACGTCGAGCTGATAGGTCACGCGCGTGTCGACTTCGGCCAGATTGTCCGGCGCTTTGAGGATGTGATCGATCGGCAACGCATAGTTGAGATTTTCACCCGGCGACTTCATCAGCACGATACCGATGATCTTGCCGTTCTTGTCCAGCAGCGGGCCGCCGCTGTTGCCCGGCGATGCGGCTGCGGAGAAGCGCATCCACTTCCAGCGCCCGTCCTGTTCTTCAGGCGTATTGGAGGTATAGAGGCCGTCACGGATCACTACGCCCGTACCCAGTGCGTTACCTACCGCATACACCACGTCGTTCATATCGGGCGAGGTGTTGGTCTCGAGCGCCGGCGTGTTGGGCGCATCTTTGAGCGTGAACACCACAAAATCCTGCTCGCGCGAAAACTTCACGATCTTGTCGATCGCATAGACCTTGCCGCTGGCATCGCGCAGCGCGGGAACGCCCATCAGGCTGCCCATGCCGACATCGAGCACATGCGCGGCCGTGGCATAGCGATGATCGCCCAGAGCGAAGGCGGTGCCGATCGAGAAATACTTGTCGTTGCGAAACTGGAACGGCAACTGATCCAGCGGCAGCGGCTTTTCGTAGCTCAGCGGATCGTTGACGGGCTTGGGGATGACTACCTCGAACGTCGCGGCCTGCACCTTGGGCAGTACTGCGGGGTCCAGTGTGGCTGCATGCGCATTCATGCACAGCGCGAGTGCGATACCGATCCATGGCGCTATCCGGCGCGCCAACCCTTTGCCTGCCTGCCTCATCGTTCCTTGTCCCCTAAGTCGTATCGAGCGGTAACGCCCCGCCCTGGCGCTCAGTGTATCCAAGCCATAGCGGGGCGGGGATAGGCCCGCGCTCGTATAGCTCCGAGGTCATGGTTCGGCAGGTTATTTCGTTGGAAAGACGGGGAGGGGGCAATCGTCTGGCGCGGAGGTGTCCGTGGGTAGCGCCGCGGATGCGGCATAGCGGCCGGCATGGCCGGCAAGATCGTTCGTGACAGCCACCGTGACGGCCAACTCGACCGGGGCGGCGGCCCCCGATGGTGCCCCACCAGGTGGTGCCAGCAAATAGCTCAGGCGCGAACCGCAAGGCTGGAACAGCACCTCACCGTCCGCCTGCATGATATGGCCACGCCGATAGGCCGGCGGCGTGATCCGGCTGTAGTGGCCGGCCAGCGAGGCGCCGCCATGGCAGAAATAACTGGGGTCGAAGGCATCGTCATCATCGGCCGGACGGATATCGATCAGCCCGTTCCCCGCATGCTGCAGCAACAGGCTGGCGCCGGGGCGCCAGGCGTCCAGCGAGATTTTCAGGCCGTCATCGTCGCGCACCGCGTGGCCGACGAACAGGCAGGCATCGCGGTGATCGGCGCTATCGATGCTGACCCAATAGGTATCACCCGAAGGACCGATGTCCAGCCACTCGGCGCCCTTGCGATACGACCCGGCAAAACCATGCGGGTCGACCGGCCCAAGGGGAGCCGACGGCGCAGGCTGGCAACTGGCGAGCAGGGCAGCAAACGACAAGGGGACGAACCGGGCGCGCATGGGAAGACGTTAGCGCAAAATCCCTCATCACAGCTCAACACAGCTAAAATGCCGACGTTTTCCCAGTCTGGACGCCCGGCGTGACTGCTGTTGCTTTCTCCGCTGCCGCATCCGATGTGGCCTTGGATGCCTTGTTCGTTCCTTTCCATACCGGCGCCTTGCGCTTGCCGGCAGATGGTCGCGTGTTGTTTTTGCGCGCGCGCGATGGGTTTGCCTTGCGCGAGATGGCTCAGCCCGGTTGGTTGTGCGAGCAGAGTTTCAAGCCGTTTGCGGACGCGTTGGAGCGTAACCGGTTAGTTGTAGGCACCCCTGATTCGGGGGAACGGTTTTCGTTGGTGCTGTTGCTCCCGCCACGTCAACGTGATGAGGCACGGGCGCTGTTTGCCCGCGCGTTGACCTTGACTGCGCCGGGCGGTCATGTGGTTGCGTGCATGCCCAATAGCGAAGGCGGCAAGTCGGGCGAAAGCGACCTCGCACAGCTGGCCGGTTCGATCGGTAGCCTGTCCAAGCACAAATGCCGGGTGTTCTGGACGCTGCCCGAATCGAGTCGTCCGGATCCCGTCTTGTGCGCCGACTGGCTGGCACTCGATGCGCCGCGCGAAAATGCCGCGGGTTACCTCAGCCGGCCGGGTCTGTTTGCCTGGGATCGCGTGGATATCGCCTCGGCCCTGCTTGCGGAACATCTACCGCCCGACCTTGCTGGCCGGGTTGCCGATATCGGTGCCGGCTACGGTTATTTATCCGCGCAGTTGCTTGCGCGTTGTGCCGCTGTGACATCGCTCGATCTGTTCGAAGCCGAAGCGCGAGCACTGGAGCCGGCTCGCGGCAATCTGGAAGCTGCGATGCGCGAACGCGCATCCGCCATCCCGTTTGCATTGCACTGGCACGATGTCACCGGCGGGTTGCCCGGACGCTACGACGTGATCGTGAGCAATCCGCCATTCCATCAAGGCAAGGCCGACTTGCCGGAGTTGGGGCGTGCATTTATCCGCGTTGCCGCCGATGCGCTTGAGCGTGACGGGCGCTTCTGGCTGGTGGCGAACAGGCACCTTCCCTACGAGGCCATTCTGGCCGAACGATTCCAAGAGGTACGTCAGATCGTGTTGCAAGATGGATTCAAAGTGATCGAAGCCCGCGGGGCGCGCCGATGAAACTGGTCAAGCTGATCGCCAATCTCGGCTACGGTAGTCGCAAGGAAGTGGCCTGGATGTTTCGCGAAGGCCGCGTTACGGATGCGGCTGGCGAAGTACTGTACGCCGACGACAAAGTTGAACACGAGCAAGTTCATATCGATGGCGAGCCGCTCGATCCGCCCGTCGGTATGGTTTTGATGATGAACAAGCCGCTGGGCGCTACCTGTTCGCGCAAGGACCAGGGCAGGGTGGTCTACGACTTGCTGCCGCCGCGCTATCGCGTGCGCGATCCCTCGCTGTCGACGGTGGGCCGCCTCGATCGCGATACCTCGGGCTTGTTGTTGTTTACCGACGACGGCGCGTTGCTGCATCGGATCATCTCGCCGCGTGCCGAAGTCACCAAGATTTACGAAGCCACTCTGGCGCAAGACCTGCGAGGCGACGAAGCGGAGCTCTTCGCCAGCGGTACGCTGATGCTCGAATCGGAAACCACCCCGTTGGCACCGGCGCGCCTTGAAGTGCTCGAGCCGCGCCTGGCACGGCTGACCGTGACCGAGGGCCGCTACCACCAGGTAAGGCGGATGTTCGCGGCCACCGGCAATCATGTCGATGCCTTGCGTCGCATAGCGGTTGGCGCATTGCAGCTCGACGGGTTGCCGGCCGGTGAGTGGCGCATGCTGTCCGAAGCCGAGATAGCGAAAGTTTTTGCCGGCACGCCGGTGGTCTGATCAAGCGCCCGAGCGCCGCGCTACACTCGACGCTTCGTTGCAAGGGGTATTGCCGCATGTTCAAGCGTTCCAAGTCGCTTTCGCTCGCCTTGAGCCTGGCTCTGGCCGGGTTCGCCTCCGTCTCTTTCGCCGCCGAGTCGGCCGCGGCGGGCGATCCCGCCTTCGTCAAGCTGGCCGATCACTACTTCGACGACTTCTATTTTCCCAACCAGCCGACCGCAGCGACATCGGCAGGCCTGCATCAGTACGACAGCCAGCTCGAAGATTATTCGCGCAAGGGCGAAGAAGAGACCGTCGAGGCACTCCGGCAGTGGGAAGCGAAGTTCGCCGCGATCGACGCGGGCAAGCTCAGCGAGCAGGCGCGTGGCGATCTCGAACTGGTACTGGCCAATATCCGCGGCCGCCTGCTGATGCTCGATCAGGTGCGCTGGTGGGAGACCAATCCGGACAACTATTCCAGCGGCATTACCGGTAGTGCATTCACCTTGATGTCGCGCAAATTCGCTTCGCCTGACGATCGCCTGAAAGTGCTGATCGAGCGCGAAAAGAAAATGCCGCAGGTGCTGGCCGAGGCGCGCAGGAACCTCAAGAATCCGCCGAAGATATATACCGAGATTGCACTGGAACAGCTCCCCGGCCTGATCGATTTTTTCGGCAAAGATGTACCTTCGGCCTTTACCGAGGTCACCGATGCCAAGCTGAAAGAGCAGTTCGCGCAGAGTAATGCGGCGGTGATTCAGGCGCTGAAGGACTATCAGCAATGGATCAAGACCGATCTGCTGCCGCGCTCGCATGGCGATTTCCGCATCGGCGCCGACGCGTTCCGCAAAAAGCTGGCCTATGACGAAATGGTCGACACGCCGCTGGACAAGCTGGTGGCGATCGACCTGGAAGACATGCACAGGAACCAGGCCGAGTTCGCCAAGGTAGCCAAGGAACTCGATCCGAAGAAAACCCCGGCGCAGGTGCTGGCGGAGCTGGGGGCCGATCATCCCGAGCGAGCGCAACTGCTCGATACGTTCCGCGGCACGTTCGCCAAGCTGATCGATTTTATCCAGAGCCATCACATCATCAGCATTCCCTCGCAGGTGCAGCCGATCCTGGAGGAGACGCCGCCGTTCGAGCGTGCGACGACATTCGCGTCGATGGACACGCCAGGGCCGTTCGAAAAGGTGGCCAAGGAAGCCTATTTCAACGTCACGCTGCCCGACCCGTCATGGAGCAAGCAGGAAACCGACGAGTTCATGGCCCAGTTCAGCTACCCGGTCATCAACAACGTCGCCGTGCATGAAGCCTATCCCGGGCACTACGTGCAGTTCCTGTGGATGCACGATATCCACGATCGCGTGCGTCAGCTGCTGGGTTCGTCGAGCAATGCCGAAGGCTGGGCGCACTACAGCGAGCAGATGATGCTCGACCAGGGGCTGGCCCAGGCGATGTATCCGAACGACGTGCATCAGCAGCAGCGCCTGAAGCTGGGGCAGTTGCAGGACGCATTGCTGCGCAACGCGCGCTTCATTGCCGGCATCAAGATGCACACCGGTCAGATGACGTTCGAGCAGGCGGTCGATTTTTTTGTGAAGGAAGGCTACCAGTCGCATGCGGTAGGCGTGGTGGAGGCCAAGCGCGGTACCTCCGATCCGACCTATCTCTATTACACCCTGGGCAAGCTGCAGATCCTGAAGCTGCGTCAGGACGTGATGGCCAGGCAGGGCAAGGATTTCAATCTCGAACAGTTCCACGACGATTTCATGAAGCAGGGCTTTGCGCCGATCAAGATCGTGCGCCGCGCCATGCTGCATGACGACTCGCCGACGCTGTGACGCGTCGCCAAGGCGGCGTCACTGCCGCCTTGGTAGTGGGCACAACGCCCTTATATCGGCTCCATGCGCACATTCACCTTCGATAACAGCTTTATCCGTGAGCTTCCCGGCGACCCCGAGCAGGGTGCACGTGTGCGCCAGGTCGACGGCGCCCTGCATTCAGCGGTAACGCCAGCGGCAGTGTCCTCGCCACATGTGCTGGCCTATTCCGCAGAGATGGCCAGCACATTGGGATTTACGCCGGAAGACCTCGCCAGTGATGTCTTTGCGCGGACTTTCGGCGGCAATGCCTTGCTGCCGGGAATGCAGCCGTACGCGACCAACTATGGCGGCCACCAGTTCGGTGTGTGGGCGGGACAACTGGGCGACGGTCGCGCTATTTCATTAGGCGAGTTGATTAACGACGCGGGACAGCGCTGGGAACTTCAACTGAAAGGTGCGGGGCGCACACCGTATTCGCGCGGCGCCGATGGGCGTGCCGTGCTGCGCTCGTCCGTTCGCGAGTTCCTTTGTAGCGAGGCGATGCATCACTTGGGTGTGCCGACGACGCGTGCATTGAGCCTGGTGACCACGGGGGATGCGATCGAGCGCGACATGTTCTACGACGGTCATCCGCGTGACGAAGCCGGCGCCATCGTCTGTCGCGTCGCGCCGTCGTTTATTCGTTTCGGTCATTTCGAGCTGCCATCGTCGCGCGGGGATACGGCGCTGCTCAAGCAATTGGTGGATTTCACCATCCGCCGCGATTTTCCCGAGCTGGAAGGCGAGGGCGTGGCGCTGTACGCCGATTGGTTCAAGCAGGTGTGCGAGCGCACGGCGATCCTGATGGCGCACTGGATGCGCGTCGGCTTCGTGCACGGCGTGATGAATACCGACAATATGTCGATCCTCGGCCTCACCATCGACTATGGTCCCTACGGTTGGCTGGAGGATTTCGATCCGGACTGGACGCCCAACACCACCGACGCCGGACGTCGCCGATATCGCTATGGCCAGCAGCCGAACGTGGCGTGGTGGAATCTCAGCCGCCTGGCAGGTGCGCTTGCTCCGTTGTTTGACGGCACCGAGGCGTTGCAGGCGGGGCTCGATCACTATGCGGCGGTCTATCAGTCGCGCGATCGCGCGCATATGTCGGCCAAGCTGGGGTTGGAAACGATCCGCGACGACGACATGGCGTTGGCGCGGTCGCTGCATGAGCTGTTGCATCAGGCCGAAGTCGATATGACGTTGTTCTTTCGCGGGCTGGGGGATATCGATTTGGCTGCGCCTTCGTTGGAGCCGGTGCGCGAGGCGTTTTATGACGATGCCAAGCGGGAGCAATGTGCGCCTGCGTTTGATGTTTGGTTGATACAGTATGCGCAGCGGGTGGCGCTGGATGGTGTGCCCGATGCGTTGCGACGTGAGCGCATGCGTGCGGTGAATCCGCGTTATGTGTTGCGCAATTATCTGGCGCAGGAGGCGATCGATCTGGCCGAGCAGGGGGATGCGTCCGGGATCTACGCGTTGCTCGATGTTCTGCGGCGGCCTTATGAGGATCAGTCGGGGATGGAGCGGTTTGCCGGGCGGCGGCCGGAGTGGGCGCGGGTGAGGGCGGGGTGTTCGATGTTGTCGTGTAGCTCGTGATTGACTTGATTTACCTCAACCCTCCCTACCTCGTCATCCCCGCGTAGGCGGGGACCCAGTGGCTTCGGTTTTTGATTGTCGCGAGAGCGTGCATCGCTCTGGATGGACGCTCAGACTAGAAAGTCGCCTTCGGCGTGTTTCGCCCGCCTGCCGGCGCGCGAGTTACTTTCTTTGCTTGTCCAAAGAAAGATAACCAAAGAAAGGACACCCCTAGTCCGCCGTCGCTGCGCGACCGTGAGGTTTGGCCGGGCTTTAGGACGGGACATCCGTGTCCCGTCCTAAAGGCA